>Ga0315312_1000015_pt1 | contig 392884 bp, 407 predicted proteins | sample TDP7_MG_FD_203629 | JGI IMG/M metagenome (GOLD analysis project Ga0315312, IMG submission 203629) | Freshwater sediment microbial communities from Lake Towuti, South Sulawesi, Indonesia - TDP7 | ecosystem: Environmental > Aquatic > Freshwater > Lake > Sediment | place: Indonesia: South... | reverse complement strand
TCATGGTAGCCCGGATAGGTTCGAACTCCCGTTTATCATGCGTCAAACCAAGAATAATGAGATATAAAAGAGGTTCAGGAGCAGATGAAAACAGAAAAAAGAGGAGATTTGCGGGAGATTTCGCCACGTTGCTGAGGGTTCAAATCCCCCCCAGTCCACCAAAAATCAAAATAAGCATCTTAGATTGTTACCCACAATTTGGCTAATATTGGCTATGACAAAACTTATGAGAATAGAAGTAAACCACTGTGGAAGGTTCAATTAGACCCTTGAGAGGTTGTCAACGCGACCTTGGAAGAATAGATTTGAGCAGATTCGGACTCCTCAAGTTTCTCGACGGAGTATCTTCCAAACCAGCTATTCGATACATGACCTACTCGGTCTCTATAGTCTTCTTTTTCGCCTTAATCTTAATCCCTCCTATTCTCGGAATACTTCTCAAATGGAATCAAGTGGGACAGATTTTTGAAAATCCAAGTCTACAATCTAGAGCATTAGCCGCAATTTATGCGTCTTTTGGAGTAGCCCTTTTTGTCTCTTTGATAGATTTAGTCGCTGGGTTACCATTAGCTTGGTTTATTGCAAGAGGCAAGACGAGATGGCTAAACGCTCTAGACACGCTTGTTGACATACCCTTCATTTTGCCCACCGTGGCTCTCGGCTATTCACTGCTTCTGTTTTGGAGTCAACCAGAAGGCGTTTCTTCACTCTTTGGTGCGAACCTTATCTCGCCAGGATGGCTTCTAGTCATTCTGCTTCACTTCGTCTTCTCTTTTCCCATTATAGTTAGAGTAATGGTAGGAGCGCTCCTTGACTACCAAATAGTCTACGAAGAAGCCTCCAGAACCTTAGGTGCGCCACCCTTGACAGCCGACAGAACAGTCACTCTTTCCATCTTAAAGCCAAGCCTAATGTCATCTTTCATACTAGCCTTCGCCAGGTCACTCTCCGAAACAGGCGCCACCGTAATGGTTGCAGGAATAGTTGGAAACAGAGCGGCGTTTGAAAACGGACCAGTTTTCATCTACCTAGTTGGAAAAAACAGTGCAGAAGCGGTTTTTGTCAGTTTTGTACTCATAGCCGTAGCTTCCCTAATTTTTGGGGTCATAACTCTACTGGGTCCACGACTTAAACTGCCCACCAAAAAAGTCTGGCCAGTTTTCGAGAGAAGATTGAGCGGTAACAGTGTTGCCATGTCGCGAAACGCCCTAACACTCATAATATTTTTCTTCATTGTTTTGGTGCCTTCACTCTTTGTAGCCCTCCCAACCGTATATGCAATAACAAACGGAACTCTTGCTCAAGCGTTGTCTGGCGCTGGAATCTGGCAAGGATATTGGAATAGCCTAATATTATCCTATTTTGTAGGTGCCACAGTGACATTGATAAACGTGTTTATAGGCTTGCCAATGGCTGTTCTCATCGCGAGAAAAAGGGCTGGTGCGTTGCCATCAAAAATTTTAGATGTACTGATAAATGTTCCATTAATAGTTCCTTCCATAGCCTTAGGAGCCTCTATGAGCTTCTTCTGGAGCAACTTTGCGTTTATTCCAGAAATTGCCTTACTCGTTTTTGCGCACATCGCCATAACCTATCCCTACTTTGTTAGAGCTATGGCATCCGCTATCGAAAGAATTAGTATGGACTTAGAGAAGGCTTCTAGGATCCTTGGAGCCAAACCCCTAACTTTGTTCAGAACAGTCATTTTGCCGCTTACAAAGTACTCCTTATTCGCTGGTGCCCTCATAGTCTTTACAAGGAGTGTAGACGAAACAGGAGCCACTGTGGCAGTGACATCTACACTAAAAACAGCGCCCGTTCTCTTAGTTGGTTGGGTCAATAGAACTGTAAAGGTCACAGCGTCTGATATTGGTTTAGGAATAGGTTTTCTGATCATCTTGTCGTTCGCCGTTTTGCTGGTCATGAGACTAGCTGTTAGGGGAAGGGAAAGAAGGTACTGACATGCGCAACCTTTTTGCTTTTAAATTTGAACAACTTCTGGAGGACGCCCTAGATGCCTGAAGTCAAGGTTGAGAATGTCACCAAGAAATTTGGCGAGGGCAAGATTGTTGCTGTAGACAATGTCAGCCTCCAAATAAACGATAAAGAATATTTCGCTCTCCTCGGGCCGAGTGGCTGCGGAAAAACAACTTTGCTCAGGCTGATTGCAGGTCTCATTCAACCTGATGAAGGAAACATCTACATTGACGGAAAACTTGTCAACGACGTTCCACCTGAAGACAGAGGCATTGGCTTCGTGTTCCAAACCTATGCCTTGTTTCCTCACATGGACGTCTGGGGCAACGTGACTTATGGTCCCAGAGTTAAGGCATGGGACACGCAAGAAAGCAACAAAATAGGACGCGAAATGTTAGAGATGGTTCGACTCTTTGAGCGTTCTAAAGCGTTTCCACAGGAACTAAGTGGAGGCATGATGCAAAGAGTCGCCCTAGCACGAGCCCTTTCAGCCGGAGCCAAACTGCTGTTGTTAGACGAACCGTTAGGGGCTCTAGACGCAAAAATTCGGTTGGAGCTCCGTTACGAAATCAGAAGACTCGTAAAAGACTTGGAACTAACAGCAATACACGTCACACATGATCAAGGTGAAGCTATGGCTATGTCTGACAGAATAGCTGTGATGCGAAAGGGACGAATACTCCAAGTTGGCACGCCACAAGAACTCTACATGAACCCACAAGAAATCTTTGTCGCCAATTTTGTGGGCGAATCAAACTTTCTTGAAGGATTTGTAGAATCCATTAATGATATAGGAGCAGTCTTAGAGTTGCGAGGTAAACTAGATGTCAAAGTTTCAGACAAAAACAAAAGATTAGGAGAAAGAATTGTTTTGGCAATCAGGCCAGAAGCCTTGGAGTTGGAGAAGAGACACAAAAAAGTTGAGAACGCTATGCATGGTCGCATCGAGAGGTTCAGGTTTGAAGGCACAAACATACGATATGAGGTTAGACTTGAAAACGAAGACTCAGTTGTTGTTACTCGCCCCACGCTGGCTGGTGAATGGCTCGATTTGGGTGAAAAGGTCACTGTCAGTTTTCCTCCAGACAAAAGTTTTGTTTTCACTTATCCAAGCAAGGGGTTGAGAGAAGAGTTAATGGCTGAATGATAACAGGAGGATGGTTTGAAACCCGAATTTACAGCAATACAAAAATAATAATAGCGTCATAATGAAATGGAGGATAAAACTATGGAAAGATGGTTTGTTCAACGCCGCAAATCCAAGGTTCTGGAGCTCGCAGATAGACAGATAATGCTAGCCATCGACACAGTAGCCGAACTCGAAAACTCCATTTCCGCAGCCACCAAAAAAAATGTGGACGACGCAAAGAAATACATTGAGAGACTCTTTCGCACCGAGGAAGAAATCGACAATCTCCGACGAACAATCTTTGAAGAATCAACCAGGGGCAGTTTGCCCTTGAACGACCGAGAAGACCTCATGCACCTTGTAAAAAGACTAGACGTCATGGCCGATCACGTAAAGGATTCAGGGAGAAGTGTGCTGCTGCTTTTAGAGATAAGCATACCAAAAGGACTTTGGGACGCGTATGCTGAGATGGCGAAAGACTTGGTTGAGTGCGCAAGAGCCCTTAGAGCCAGCATTGAAAAACTGGGAAGCGACCCTATGGAGGCAAGGACACTGTCGCAAAAAGTCGACGCAGTGGAGAAAAGAGTTGACGAAAAGCATCTGAAAATAAAGGGGCTTCTTTTGAAAAGCGACAAGGAAGTGGCCCCGTCAACATTGATCATACTCAAAGACCTAGTGGAATCTATGGAGCAAGTAGCTGACTGTTGCGATGACACAGCCGACTACGTGAGAGTGCTTACAATAACGCGTGAAGCCTCCTAAGAACTACGAACTTGTCGACTCTGGTTTATCATTTTGTTTTTGTTGTGTGGGTTCGTGTGGTTCTATTCTCACTTTTATTTCTGTTATCTCGTCGAATTCTTGCTTCAACTGTTTCTCTATCCGTGTTGCTATTTGATCGGCTTCTCTTACCGCCATGTCGCCGTCGACCACAATATGCATGTCACCAATCAAGTAGGGTCCCAGCTTACGCATTCGGATGCTGTGGACTTCTTTGACATGCTTGACACTTTTGGCTATGTTTTCGATGTCTGATAGTATTTCCGTGCATTGACAGGCGTCCATTAAAACCAAGGAAGCCTCTTTTATTATAGTATACGCAACAGTGAAGACGAAGAAGGCGATTATTATTCCAGCAATAGCATCCATCTGCGCAATGCGGAAGTATTTGCTGAAGGCTATGCCTAGAAAGGCGGTTGCAGATGTGAGCACATCCTTAATCGAGTTGAACGCATCTGTTTTAAGCGCTAAAGAAGCGTATTTTTTGGCAGCGCGGGTTTTGTAGATGAATTGAACTAGGGCTATCGCGGTTGCAGAAAGAGCCACAGCCATGGCTACCTCCGCGTTCACTATCTCTACAGGGACCAGCAACTCCAAATATGACTCATAGAGGATAGCTCCGCCTAAAGCTATCATGAAAAACGCCACGACAACGCTGCTGAAGGTTTCAACTCTATAGTAACCAAAGTGAAATTTGCCGTCTGGAGCCTTTCTCGACAAACGTAAGCCAATCCAAACGATGAGGGAAACCACAGCATCGGCAAAGGACTGGATACCGTCGGCGATTAGAGCAACGCTTAAGGAAAATATTCCTACCAAAACTTCAACTACGCCCACTAACACGAGGATTACAAAAGATTTTTCTGCAACTGTTCCACCCTTGGCGAGTTCGGTTGGCTGCAAACTCTTGTCTCGTCCCTAAAGGTTCGGTTTAGATATTTATTATTTTAATTCTATTTCAATTATTCGCTACTACGAGTACTTGTAAAGTTTGTGAGCGGGGCACCCATGGCAGTCTTATCAATCACCATCTCATATCGTGACAATGAATTAGTTTTAAAGAGTTTCTCAGAATTATACACTCAAGCGGACACTACAGATGGGCACTACAACAGAGTCTGCAAAAATTGTTTAGACACCCTTTTGCGAAGGGCCTTTAGCGTTCCAGAAACTCTTAAAACGTGTATGGTTACGGGTTTATCTTTTATTTTTGTGACAGAGGCAATAGAAGCTTTGACCATGGGTAAAGCCTTGTGCCAACAACGCAAAACCGCTTTTTTTCTCTGTCTGTCACATTGAACCAAAAAGAGACCAACTTGACTGGCGCCGTATTCTCCGAAGAGTTGGATGAGAGCGTTCCAAACAGCGTCTCTGAGGTCTTCTTCTTCAAAAGACTCTGAGCTTTCTATTTTGAGAGCAAGATAACGCTGTTTAACTCGCCGAATCAAGGATCTCTCCTCCGCACAACACGCAAACCAGGTGCAACAAAGTCTGGGCTCAGCTTCAGCCTGTTTCTCTCAACAATACGCAATGGGGTGTCAGACAGTGCGCTCAAGGCTAAAGATGAGTCCATGTCAAAGAGCATAGCCAAAGCAGAATAGTCGTGTGGGCTTCGCAACAAATAGTGGTTTGTTGTTCCGCTGGAAATTACGACTGGCACGCGAAAACTCTTGGCGATGGCTACCTCTCTGCGAAGACTGGAGATTAAACGAATTCTCAAGAAGCCTTCTAGTGAGAGAAGTGGCGCCATGTCTATCTCAAGAGAAGAAGAAGACTCCGAAGCCAGCTCAGCTTCGGCTCTGTCAAAAAATCTGTTTCGTGTTTTAGTAAAGGAGAAAGACAGCACGTCTACTCGGCGGTCTTTAGCGGCTTGCCTTGCAATAGGCTTGGACGTGCATAACACTGACACAACTTCAAACTTGCGTCTCAAACGACGCAGACTTGCCAACAGTTCATGTGTGTTCCTCGGAGTAAGGTCTATCCTACTCGCAAGGTCTAAGCCAGCCTCACTACACATTTTGCGCAGACGTTCAACTTCGTCACACTCAACATTGGGCGGAAGCGGCATACCCACCAAGCGATATCCTAATTCCGATGATTTCGTAACAATTTTCCTTAGTTGTTCAGCGTCTCTAAACGGAGCACAGAGGTGCAAATCCATGAATTTGGTCATGGGAACATCCCGATTTCTTTACAAATCACTACGATGTCTTCAAGCTTGCTCTTCTTAAAACGCAAGCGAACTCGGATGGGGTCTGAGACGCCTAGTTTAAACTGTCCTTGAAAAGCCGCTTGCTTGTCAAATCTTAGATACAGATTTCCTTTCTCCACATGTAACTCGACTTCTCTGAACATTGATTCCTTATCCAAAGGGCTGAGACCAAGCGACAGATTTTCCACAACCGCCCTCACTATTTCTTTTTCTTTTGTTTTCGCCTCAAAGAACGCGATGGGATTGCCGTGATGCCCTCGCAAACTGGTTCTTTTGAAAACTATGTTCTCAGTCTTAGCGGTTGGTAGAAGGTGTCTGACGGCTTCTGTCACTTTGTTTTCGTCTTCAGTTGCGTGAACGAAGAAACTTATCTCAACAAAAGCGATTGGTATCTGAGACAACGCGAGCCACGCTTCTGTATTCTCGGTCTAAAAATATAAGCTGTTACAAACCTCTAAGAAAAAACTCAACTCAGTTTTTCATTTTTCAACTGGCTCACTCCAAAAAATGTGTAGAGGAAAACCACAAAATTATTAAACTAGTTTCTATTGCATGCAGTATTTAGTAAATGTGAGGTATTGAGACTCAGGGATGATTCCGAAAGAATTTTTCATAACGAGCGGAAGAGCCATAAGCCCTGTTTCTGAACTCAACGCGTTCGACCTCGCGCTCAAGAAAGCTGGAATCGCTCAGTGCAACTTAGTCTGTGTGAGCTCCATACTTCCCAAAAACTGCACTGAAATAAACAAGCACAATATTAACGCTGGTGCAATCACGTACTCGGTTTTGGCAAGAATGGACGGCGACGAGGGCACAACCATAGGTGCAGGCATCGCTTATGCCTGGGCTAAGAGCAAGAAGTACGGGCTTGTGGCTGAGGCGCATGGCTATATGGACAAGAAGGCGCTTGAAGAGACTCTGGAATGGAAGATAAAGGAGATGGCCAAGATAAGAGGGATACAAATTGGGCAAACGCAGATGCGATTGGAAGTTTTGCGAGTGCCCATGGACAACTACGGCTGCGTCATATCCGCTCTAGTGTACAGACCATAAAATTTTCTGAACAGCCCACTTTTTTCTGTTATGCTATTCCAGCTCTGCGACTAGGTCTCACCTTTTCAGCTCCGCGTCCTCGGTGGTGTAGTCCTCTGACCTCTTTGCCGGCGCTTGTCAATCCGCGAAAGACTCGTCCCCGATGTGCTTTATCGCATATCCAGTTGATGTTTTCGTCTGATTTGATAACGGGGTGACTGGGGTCCACCATGATGACCTCAAACCACTTGTGGCGTCCGTCTTGCCACGTCCAGTAGGAGTTGAGAACCTCCAGGTTTGGAAACTTTCTCGCAGCTCTCTCCTCTGCCATCTGTTGCAGGCTCTTCGCCGTTTTGAGTTTGGCGACGCCCATGCGTTTTGATCGTCGACCAGACTTTGGTCTGGGTTTTTTTCTGCTTCCTCTTCGAATTCTAACCCGCACCATGACGAAGCCCTGCTTTGCCTTGTATCCTAGTTTTCTGGCTCGGTCTAAGCGGGTGGGGCGTTCTATCCTAGCGATTGCGTGTTGTTGGCGCCACTCGATTGCTCTCTGTTTCATTAATTCTTTTACAAAGGAGGCTTCTGGTTTGTTCCACTCTTGGGTCATGTACTTGTAAGCCATTCTGCGCGCATCTTCTCCTGTTTTCAGTTCAACCTTGGTTGGTTACATTCTAACGGAAGTTGATGCATCCGTAGCTTGTAGCATGATGGCTATAAACAACTAATAAACTTTTTTAAAACAAATTTTTGTTTGTGTGTGCGCTCAAGCCTAGACCGCCCTCTATTTGGATCCAAATAGGCGCTTAGAGACAGAGAGAGACGGGTAGAGGGGGGTCTAGACCGTCTATTTGGAGCCAAATAGGTTTTTTGATGTTTGGGGATGTTAATTTTAGGGGTGGTTTGTGTGTTTGTGTAGCCAGATGAGCCCTATTCTGAATGTTAATGAGCGGCTGGCTTGGACGCTTTTCTTCTTTTTTAGGATTGTATTCCAAAAATTTGTTTCTTAAAAGTTAAATACCTATTGGTTGTACTCTTCAAACACGGATTTGTGAAGACTTTTAGGAGAAGAGAGAATGTATAAGAAAATCTTATCTTTGGCTTTGCTTGGGCTTCTGATGTTCATGGAATACGTTTCTGTTGTGCTGGCACATCCGCCAAACTCTACTGACTCGACGATGCTGGTTATTGATACGGTTCTTAAGCCGGAGAGTTTGGATCCTGCTTGGGCTTATGACATTGGCAGCCACGAAGTTATTATGAATGTTTATGAGCCGTTGCTGTTCTTTGACCGCGACTATACTCTTGGTCCTTACGCTGCGGGCAAGGTTGACCAGTTTGTTCCTAAGCTTACTACGTCGTGGACTGAGCAAACGATTAGTGAAACCATCCTGAGGGCTTAACATGGCGTAAAAGGTGGGCGTTCACAATCAGAACAGGCGTGAAGTTCCACGACGGCAGTTCGTTGACCCCAGAAGATGTAGAGTATTCCTTTGAGAGGTTGTTGGTGCAGGATAGAATTGGCGGTCCAGCGTGGATGCTTTACGAGCCTCTGCTTGGCGTATATGGGGCTGAGGGTCCATATTCTGATCCAAACTGGGGACTGAAGATAGATCATGCTGTGGAAAGCGACGCCACCACCGTCTGGTTTAACCTAGTCAGCGATTTTCCTTCCCTAACATTTAGGCAGATTCTAAGCCAAACATGGAGCAGTGTGGTTGAGAAATCCTGGGCTGTGAACGAAGGTGACCTCAATATCGCTGAGGTTCAAGGTGGTTGGTCAAACTGGGAATCTATATATTTCCAATGGCACAACCCCGCTGTCTCACGTGTTGAAGATGCTGTAGACCACGCCCTGAAGGATGGGGGAACAGGACCGTACAGAATAAGCTACATGATTTCCTACGCATGGTCTGTCAAGGCTTGGAACGACCACGACAATGACCCAGCGACTCCGCCTCTAGGTCCGCCAGACGGCTACTGAGATGGTTGGCCTGCATGGAAAAGTGAAGCCAAAACAGAGCGCATTGCAGACTACATCAACACAGTCCAGTGGAACTACATGGCATCTTGGAGTACGCGATTGTATCGATTTGAGGCTGGGACTTCCGACTTAGTGTATGCTGATAGGGTGTACAGAGACCAGCTTTTGGGTACTGATAGGATACGCTGCTATTATCGGTGGGAACCCCCGCCTGAAGATGGGGATAACGGGTATTCCTCAAGCGAAGTCTCCACTTCCGAGATTACTTATAAGTTTCCCTTGTTGGGGTTAGACGCCTTCTACTTCAACCTCGACATAGCTTGGACTAGCCAATATTGCGGTACTAATCCTGGCTCGTTCAACCCGGACGGAATTCCATTTGACATCTTCAGCGACATAAACGTCAGGCTGGGCTTTGCATATGCCTTTGACTACACCAAATGGCTCACTGATTACTATCTGAACGAGGGCGAACAGCCATCCGACCCAGTAATAAAAGGATTGCCATACGATAATCCGGCACAAGAAAAATATAGTTTTGATGTAACGACGCGAACTCCATACTACTTGATGCTGGCTTGGGGTGGAGTGGATTCTCGTTCAGGCATTCCGGGCGTACCAGTAATCCCAGAAGACCCGGCGCAAGTGACCCCTGGCGCTTTGTGGAACAACGGCATGAAGTTTGGCATAGTTTACCCTGTTGGAAACACTGTATTGGGGCAGGCGGCTTGTTTGCTCGCAACCAATATCAACAACCTTAATCCAAAATTCCACGTTTACTATATAGATGCGATGTATGGGGTCATATTTCTACCAGCGATGGTGTCCGGTGAATTGCCACTCTTCCTAACGGGTTGGCGGGGTGACTTTCCCGACCCGCACAACTTTGTGTATCCCTTCATGCACAGCCAAGGGTACTTCGCAGATTCGCAGTGCTACTACAATCCAACAGCCGACAGCCTGATTAAGGCGGGAATATCCACGCCAGAAGGACCAGCAAGACAACAAATCTATTATGATCTTCAGGCGCTATACCACAATGACGTGCCAAGCGTTCCGATAATTCAACCTGTGGGACGCCAGTTTGAGCGCGATTGGATGCGAGGATGGTACTACAACCCAATTCATCAGGGTCAATACGTCTATCACTGGTGGAAGGCTAAGACACACTTTGGCGACGTCAACAATGACGGAGCAGTTGGCGGACTCGACTGGGGCGCCATAAGCGCCCACTGGTATAACTACGCTCCGCAGGCTGACTTGACTGGAGGCGTGGGCGGCACTCCAGACGGCAAGGTCGGACCAGTGAGAGGAATCCCCGATGGAAAGATAATGATGGACGACCTAGCCTTAGTCAGCGCCTACTGGGACGTTCCGCCAGGACCATCACACCCATAAACCCTCCAAGCGTACCCACATCATTTCCCTTATTTTTTTGGCTTGGGCAAGATGAAAAGAACCTTTTTATTCCATCCAATTCCTCTATGAAATCTTGAGTCTGCCCAAAAACATGGAGGGAATAGATGCCTACAAACAGAAGTTTTATGTTCTCGCTGTTGGTTTCTGCTCTCATGGTTTTGGCGGTCCTCACCACTTTAACGGTTCAAGCACCTCTTGAGGGGAAGATACTCAACCCAATAGCAGATTCCGATGTTAGGAGCGGGTTCCCAGACTGGAATCGTGGCTGGGAATGGACGTTATGGGTAGAGAGATTTGTTTTGAGTAATAACTCAGAGATTATTGCTTTTTTGATGTTTGACCTGTCTCCGATTCCTGCAGGCTCAACTATAGATTGGGCGGGGCTGAGGCTTCATGCTCACGCTGTAGATATAAAAGCCCTTGTTGGTGTTTATTATTGTTCCGGCAACGACTGGACTGAGGAGGGAATAACCTACAACAACAAGCCCACCTTTTCCTCTGAGCCATTAGACACAGCCAACGTGACCAAACGCATCTGGTATGAATGGAACGTCACGGGCACAGTTAAATCAGCGTTTCAAGGCGCCGACAAAAGACTCAGCCTAGTCCTCAAAGCCGATAGTCGGGGGACAATATTGTTCGATTCGAGGCACGCCCCCTACGTTGACTCTTCCCCGCACCCTCAACTGGACGTTCGGTATTGGCCTCCGCCACCAACCGAGAACAGCACGCTCCCAACCATAATAGTCGCAATCATTGTGATAGGAGCCGCAGCCACAACAACAGCGTTAAGTTATACAATCCTAAAAAGAAGAAAAACACGAAGCCCCATGCAGAGAAAGACATAATTCCCGCTGTTCTCAAGAAAACAACTCAAGTGGTTCCTTGGAAGAAGAAAAAGAACTATACTGTCCAAAATGCTGGAAGACATTGCCTCCATATGTAACATACTGCCCATTCTGTGGCACAAAAGCCGAAATTGAACCATTTAGAAGACCTAAACTCTTAACCATAGCAGGCCTAACAGCAACAACCGCCGCCTGCGTAAGCATAATCGGCGGACTCCTAAGCCTTATGACAGCATATTATTTGCTTCTGTTTTACGCCGCTACTGGTCAATATGACTTTGGGATGTTCCTGCTATTTGTGACACTAGGGTTAATCAATTTCACTGGCTTTGTCTTAGGTTCAACTGCAGGAATATATTCTTGGAGAAAAAGAAGTTTCAGGTCTGCAGTAGTGGCGATAGCATTGCTACCATTTGTAGGCCTTCTAAACCTCATGGTTTTGAACGCCCCCCACGAAGGAGCCTACGGAGCTGGCTCGTTTTTGGCTTGGATAATAGGTGTTCCAATCATAATCTTTTCATTACTAAGTCTGATCTTCACTGTGATAAAGCAACAAGAATTCAAATGAACTGAGATGAAGTCCATTGTCTTGGTTTCTTTGTCCCGCATCTTCTTCCTGTATCACTCGACAATGTTACATAATCACCTGGGCGAGTTCTGCGCCTTTCTGTGGACTTTCAACAAGTACATGTAGTCGGGCAATGTAGCAAATCCAACCGCTCCCAAAACAGCCCAAATAAACTCTTGGTTTTCTAGGTTTGTTATCTCTAAATAAGCGTGTATATGTGTCAACAATCTTTTTTTCCACGTTTTCTTCGCCGAAGTAGATAAGGTGGCTCTTGCAGTTTTGTTTGCAGTCGGATGCTCCAAAGCCTAGAATTGGAATATTTGCCCCTTGAATGTTCTTTATGAGATTATTTATCTGACATTCTTTGTTTACGTTGCTTTCAGCCGTTATCACAGCAGTGACTTTCGCATTTTTATTGGCTAAAAAGAAATCGATGTGCCAATTTTTGGGTTTTTCCTTCTTAAGGTGTCTAGCTACCCTTCTTTTGAGACTGGCTGCTCCATCGCCTAATGCTGAACCAGTGTATGCGTAATATCCTTTTTTAATGTTGAAATAACCTAGTTTGCTCACCTTTAGCCGACTTTTCGTATTCACCAATATTATTAAAGTGTAAATTCCTTTCTTTGGCAAAGTTTCCAACGATGACAAACTCTTTTCTCTTTGTCTCCTTTTTCTGAGATTTGAACAGTCTTTGTGATTTATTAACTCTTAATCAGTTGATTATCGTTATTATTAAGATGTACAGGATGTCAGTATACTGAGATTTTTTCCACGCCCTTTATCTTCAAAAACTTTGGAACGAGTTCACCTGGGATTTTTGCCTCTGCAATCAGTGTTAGTTTGGGTTGGGGAGAAAGTTCGGGATCGTCAACTATTGCCTGTCTGATGCTAATCCCCTTTTCAGCCAGAATGGTGGCTGATTTTGCTAATATGCCTGGAATTCTAGCGTTCACTGGCGTGATTTCCACCACTCCTAGATTGAGGTGTTTTGAGACATCTTTAAGAGAATGCCCAGCAGAACGGATTCCAGCAAAGATTTGTTTCAACTCTTTGCTGCTTTCAATGGCTTTCACAGTTTCGGTGACCGTTCTTCTGTCAACTCTAGCAACTCGTCCTATTCTTATGGGTGGGATTTCTATGTCGTTGCAGAATATCTTTCCATCCCTAACGCTCAGACCGTTTTCTATGATAACCTTGGCCACGTTGAGTCGTTCAGGATAACCTTCAAGTTGTTTTACGACTTTGTTCCATATAGATGTCATATGAACCGTCTCCTAATGTACAATAATGTACAAGAAAGATATAAATTTAACTTTAGAGTCTAATAATGTACAGAGCTATTAAACGACAAAAACGTAAGCAGTGAAGTGAAGCCGCATGGCGTCCAGAAAAATAATGTTAGATGAGGAAGAAATACCTAAGCAATGGTATTGCATTCTACCCGACTTGCCAAAACCTTTACCACCAATGATAAACCCGCAAACAAAGGAACCCGTAAAATTACCTCCAATTTTGTTCCCAAGCGAATGCCTAAAACAAGAGTACAGCGAAGAACGTTGGATAGACATACCTGAAAAAGTGCTGGAAACCTACCGATTATGGAGACCGACACCACTCTACAGAGCAACAAGCCTTGAGAAAGCGCTGAAAACCCCAGCCAAAATTTACTACAAATATGAAGGAGTAAGCCCCCCGGGAAGCCACAAACCCAACACCGCTGTTGCCCAAGCCTATTACGCCATGAAAGATGGCATGAAAAGGCTGACCACAGAAACAGGCGCGGGTCAATGGGGTTCTGCACTTGTGTTCGGTTGTATGTTGTTTGAACTTAAATCAACGGTTTACATGGTGAAGGCTAGTTATGATCAAAAACCTTACAGAAGAGTTATGATGGAAACTTGGGGAGGCGAAGTCCACGCAAGCCCAAGTGACAGAACAAAATGTGGCAAGAAGTTTTTGGAAGAAGACCCTAACAATCCAGGAAGCCTCGGAATAGCCATAAGTGAAGCCGTGGAAGATGCCCTCACTCATCAGGATGAGGCAAGATACACTATTGGAAGCGTTGTCAACCATGTTCTTCTCCATCAAACCGTTATTGGCTTAGAAACTCAGAAACAACTGGAATTGGTGGACGACTACCCAGATGCAATCATAGGGTGCATAGGTGGAGGAAGCAGCTACTCAGGCTTGTACTGGCCCTTCTATTACGATAAAATTTCTGGCAAAGCACCTAATGACCCTGAGTTTATCGCAGTGGAACCCACAGCATGTCCATCCATAACGAAGGGGCACTACACTTATGACCACGGAGACGCTGCTCGAATAATTCCTTTGGTTAAAATGTATACGCTTGGTCACATGTTCATACCTCCACCCATTCATGCCGGCGGATTGCGCTATCATGGAAAAGCTCCAACACTCTGCTTGTTGAGTAAGGAAGGGATTGTAAAGACACGGGCTTACAATCAACTTCAAGTGTTCGAAGCAACAACCCTATTTGCGAATACAGAAGGCATATTGCCCGCTCCTGAACCTGCCCACGCTATAAAAGCCGTAATTGACATGGCACTTGAATGCAAGAAAACTGGCGAAGAGAAAACCATCTTGTTCCTACTATGCGGACATGGTTACTTTGACATGCAAGCCTACGACGACTACAATAAGGGCAAACTGCCTCCCTACGAATATCCTAAAGAAAAAATAGACGAATCCATGCGAAAACTCAGGCAATTGTATCCATGGCTGAATGAAAAATAGCTATGTCATTCATGCACGTAGGTATGCACGTCCACACTAAATGAGATGGAATCTGTGCTTCAATTGAAGAAGAATCTTCATAACACCAACACTCAACAACCCTCAGAGGTGACACTTATTGAACTAAAACAACTAAGGGCACACGAAGAAGTGAACTTGAGGCACTTGAAAGAGTTAAAAAAAGAGATAGAATCTGACAGAATCCTGAAATTCGCCATAGCTGTCGACAAGGACACAAACATAATCCTTGATGGCAATCACAGGTTTAATGTGTTTAAAGAGCTAGGATGCAAAGAAATTCCCGCTGTTTTTGTTGACTATAACTCGCCTCAAGTAGAAGTAAAATCTTGGAGAAATGACCGAAAGGTTACAAAAGAAATAGTCATAGAAGCTGGTTTAAGCAACAATAAACTGCCTCCCAAAACTTCGAAACATATGATAAGAATCAATGGTAAGCTTAAGCACATTTTTGCTATGGAGAAAAAAGTTAATTTTCCCTTGGAAAAATCGCACGCACAAAAATAAAAGTCACCCTAATGGTGACGCCACCGCCTAATGCCTAGAAACTAGTCTGTCAGTTTTTGGTTTTTGTCTTTTGTTAACAGTCTGGGTAGACTGAGAAAAAAGGTGTTATTTTCTATCTGCGAGAATAGCCTTCTTAACGAGCAGACAGCCGCTCTCGTTTTCCCAAATCTTTTCTGTCTCAATCAACCTTATCTTTTTGCTGAAGAAAGGCGCGTCAAGGACTAGGGTTTCGTATTCGCCTCCTTCGCCTACCAGCGACACCTGATATTTTTTGTTCAATTCGACTAGGTCGCTGATTGTTGTTTGGTCGATTTTTCTGCCGAGCCAGTTTAGAGTGAAGCCGTGAGCGTAGACGCCTACAATTATCGTTTCTATTTTCAGTTTAACTAATTCATCCAGCAGTTTTCGTGGATCTTGGTGCCACAGAGGCGCAATGGACTTCAAACCCAGTTCGCTGCAGACTTTGTCGATGCGTTTCCTTTGATACTGAGACGATATGGCTCCAGAAACAACAGCGTCTACATCGAGTGTTGCCAACAATTTTTTTAGGTCTTCAACCTCAACCTCTTTGACTCCGAGGGTTTCAGTCTTCACTAGAGGGATGCCAACAGCCTCGGCGAAGAGGTCAGCTAAGTGAATGTTGGGGTAATGAAACATCCAACTGTCTTGGCGTTGAGGAATCATAGTGACGAGATAAGCCACTTCGTAGCCTCTTCTCATAGCTCGATACAACGCCAAAGCGGAGTCTTTTCCGCTAGTCACAAGCGCTGCAACACGCAAACTGACACAACCTGCTTATGATGAAAGGCTTCCTATTGCTAATGTGTTATGGTTACAATTCTCTTTTCATGTAACCAATATTTTTGGAAGTATTCTTCACAATGTCGGCGTCCCTCTTCAACGGTTAGGCCCAAGAGAGGCACGGTTATCAAGCCCCAGTCGCACTCAACTTCTGCAGCCTCAACTTCGATGGCGAAGAAGTCTCTAGTGTTCGCAAAGCTTGGGTTGGCTAAGTTTTTTCGGTTGAGAACAAGAGCGGCGAACCTGTGAGAAGGAGTATTGAGCGAGTGAACTATGCTTTCCACCCGTTGTTTAGTGAAGCCAGTGTTAACAACGTCGTCGACCACCAAGATGTTTTCACAGCGATTCAACTGCATGCAAAAGTAGTTTTTCCATTCTAGGCTTGGAAAATAGGATTCCACGTGATGCTGCATGTAAGTGTGACGCTGAGCCACTATTGGAACAAAGTTTTCAATCACTCCATTAATTTTCGCCAGACTGTAAGCCACTGGCAACCCCTTTAGAACCACTCCTAAAATCAATGTATTATTCAGGTTGAGTTGACGCTTGATTCTCTCTTTTAAACGCTCAATTAGTTTCTGGGCTACAATCCTCTTTTTCATCCAGTTGAAAGCCCAAACCTACAACAACAGCCACACTATTTATCTCTTTTGAACAAACAAAACTAGTAGGTTGATGAGTCTTGAAGGAAATCTGTTGAGACTCGAGAAGAACTCTGTTTCTGCTATTAGTGTGGCTTTCCGCCGAGACGCTGATGTGCTTCTTTCATAACCTCATTCGTCTTTTTTTGCCACTCTTCGAAATCTCGCGGTAAAGCGGGATAGTTGAGGTACAGAGTCTTCATCTTCTTTAGTAGGTTTGCTGCGTCTCGCAGTCGCCTTAGCAGGGATAGTTTGCCCACTCCTCTGAGGGCTCGCATTGTCTTCTCTGTGACGTTTAGGCGCAGGTTTTCTCCCATGCTGACTTTGAACACGTCTTCTTCGGTTATTAGGCGATACTTCAAACCGTAGTTGATGTCTTCGTTGGTCACGCTGTAAAGCAGGAACAGACGGAAAATGTCCAGTCCAGCCTGTTTGGCACCATAGACCCGTATGTACTTGACGTTGTACTGCCACAAGCCCTCACGGCTCACATCACCCTTTTCCAAAGCCTCGGCGATAGTTTCTCCAGCGAGTTTCCCACCCATCATGGAGGGGCCCATTCCGCCACCGTGAATTGGGTTGACTTGACAGGCTGAGTCTCCGACTACAACTATGCCGTTTCCAGTCATGCAGTCCAATGGGCGCCGAGTTGGAACATACCATACGCCGCCTTTGACAGGCGTAGAACCCTTAAACAAGGGTTGAGAAAAAACTTGCCTATATAGTTGATTTTTCGGATTCGGAAAGCTCTTTGTCATAGCCACACCTAAGCCAACATTAACTCTGTTTTCACCTTCAGGGAAAATCCAGTAGTAGCCTCCAGGCGACACGGTTTGGTCGAGATAAATCGCACAGAAATCTAAATTGACATCAGCCCCGGCTAAACTACGAATTTCTCTGTAGCACGCTTCAACGTCTTCGTTGCTCACGCTTAGGTCGATTCCGATTTCTGGTGGTAGTTTCTTTCTCAAAACCGCTGTGAAGCCACTGGCGTCTACAACAACCTTGCTCTGAAGCTGAGTCTTGCTCTCAGTCTTCAAGTTTTTAACCATTGCGCCTGCGACGAAACCATTATGAAGAATTGGGTCGGTTGCAATGGTGGAGTCTAGCAGAGTTGCCCCAGCGCCAACGGCATCATGGAGCAATCTCTGTCCAAAGAGGCGACGGTTCAGGATGAAGCCGTAGAGGTGTCCACCCTTAACCTCGTAAACCGTTTCCATGTCGGGCGAATAAATCTTGATACCTTGTATGCGGTTTTGTAGTTCTTCACCTTTGGGATAGGCTAGAGTGAGCGCGTCAAAATGATGCTTTCCGATGGCGTTTCCGCAGACCTTCTCGCCTATGTCTTCACTTTTTTTTCTGTCGATTAGACAAACTTTCAGACCAGCCTTGGCTATAGTCTTTGCAGTTATGCATCCTGCGGTTCCGGCGCCAACAACAATTACATCAAACTTCTCCACTTGAAGCGGTTCCTCCAGCCTTTGGTATACTTTGTATACTTGATTGTATTTGTAAACCTTTATAAAATATGCAGTATACTCTCTCTCACTTGGTGTAAAAGGATGAACTCGAAAACAGCACTAAGCCATGAACTTCGTAGGCTTGTAGAGGCAAGAATGGTACAAACGCTCAAGGGAATCGAGGACACGCTTCAGCGCATATTAGAAAACCATGAGATACGCTTTGAAGACCTGAAAGAGACCTTACAAAGCCTCGAAGAAAGCTTCAGCCTGCTTTCTCAAAAATGGAATCTAGAAATACTCTATGCACTCTTTCTTAAGAGCACCATTGGCTTCAGTGGATTTAAGAAGATTCTTGGAATAAACTCCCGAACACTATCAGACAAACTGAAGAGCCTAAAACAGTATGGATACGTTAAGAGAATGGTGGAGCACGGACCACCGTTAAGAGTTGAATATTCCCTCACGACAAAGGGTAGAAATACGGTCTTACTTGCATTACCCTTGCTCTACTATTCAAGTAGCTAACCCTGCTTCAAACAACATTAAACGTATCCAACCTTTTTCATATACGAAGTTGCTGGTGTTTTCGTTCAAGGATTTTCAACATCGCACTTGAGACTATGACTTGTGATATGAGGTAGATGACTGAAGGCAAAGCAGCAACAGAAGCAAAATATGTCAAGGCAATAGCCATGGCTAAGGAGTTGTTTCTTGAACCAGTGGAGTAGGTTAAAGCTATAGAATGGCTCACGCTTCTCTTGAATACAGAACGAAACATGAAGTAACTCACTGAGAAGCTCAAGAGACATTGAATAACAGTAACTAGCGTCAGTACTGGTAGAAAGGCTGCAGCCTCCTGACGCCACAGAATCGGGAGAACACTAGATCCCACTATTGCCCCAATGATTATAGCGGCTACAGACGACACGGAAAAGAACACTGGATTGAAACGCTCCCAGTTTGCCTTTATCCTAGATTTCAAGCAGGCTGCAACAGTCATTGGGAGAATGATCATTAAGACAAGGTCGGTTGACATACGCAGAGCGTCAAGTTTAACGTATGTCCCAGCAAAAGCAGCCAGCAAAAAAGGTGTTAGGAAGACGCTGAGCACCATTGAAGAAGCTAACAAACTGAGAGCTAATGAAACCTCACCACCAGCTAGTCCAGTCCATATTCCCACAGCCCAAGGGCTTGGAGTCAACGCCACTAAGATGAGACCAGTAGCAGCGTCTAAACTCGTTGAGAGAAGACTCTGAGACAACATATAGCTCAGAAATGGTATGACACCAAACATAAACGCTAAGCCTATCAGCAAACTCGAGGGCTCTCTAAGAACACCTAAGAAGTCTTTCCTGCTGCAAGTCAAAGCCAAAGACCCAGTCATAACAGCTATTAAATACGGTACAAAAAACCTGAGAGCAGGTCCAAGCTGCGGAAACAACCCGCCTACTGCTATGGATACAAGGATTAGATATTTGTAGTACCGATTTATTTTGGCTGCTGAACTAATGATTCTTTCTATCATTAGATATTGCCTTTCTCTTTTTGTTCCACATAGTATTTCAATGCACTTAAGTGATAGGAAAAGAATTTTTCGGGTTCATTCGACAACATCTTTTTCAATTCGAAGAGTTTGACCCATCTTGATTCTTTGGCGTCGTAAACTCCCTTCTTGATTAGTTCACCTTTAGCCGTGCAGACAAAGACGAAGCCAATGTGATTGTTGCCCAAAAACCATTCGCCGCAAAAGGGTACAAACGCAATGTTTACTTCGTCGAATTTGCCCTTGGTTCGTGTATCTCTTCCAGGCTTAATGGTTTGGATTTCTAATCCGCATTCTTCCTTAACCTCCCGCTTAAGGGCTGAGTAAACTTCTTCTCCAACCTCAATGCGACCGCCAGGAATCTCTAACAGCCCTGAATGATTAGGGTCTTCTTCTGGTTTCCATCTTGTTTGAAGCAGAACCTCCCACGAGTCTTCGTGAAAGCGTTCAATGATGGCGCTGACTGTAGCCCACACAAACCTTCGCTCTCGAACCTGCTTCATCGCAACCACTTTTCTTTCATAGACTAGGCAAAGCTACTTATCTACATTTTTCCATAGTTGATCAGCTAGAAATGAAATTTCAACGAACAGTCACTACGAATAGAACAGCTAGAATCAGCAGAACAGCTCCAACTACGGCAAAAGAGAGATAATAAAACAAAGCAGGAATCAACACACCTAAAGTTATAGGACCCAAAGTCTGACCGACATCCATAATCGTGTCTAACACTCCCATAGCTGACCCATACGACTTCTGCTTGCACAAGTCAGCGATTAAGGGCGAAGTGGAGGCTGTGACCATGGCCATAGCAACCCCAAAGACCATGAGGACGAGGGCTAACGACCAAAAAGATGTGGCTAGAAACATAAATGCCAGAGACGACGCTCCCAAAATCAAGCCAATTATTATCGGCAATCTTCTGCCCACCTTATCAGACAGACGACCCATGAAGGGCTTTGTCGACATGAGAAGAACACCCTCCATCCCCAACACGACACCAATCTGCCAGTCAATTAACCCTAAAACACGCTCACCATACTTTGGAACAAAAGCCTCCACAGCCCCGTAGGCGAAGAGCTGACCTGCCTCAACAGCGCTGACAGCAAATATGCGGTGCTCACTGACCACTTGAGCAAATCCCTGTTTGAAAGCTGCGCCTATGCTTCTATGCCCAAGTCTTTGGGAAGCAGTATTCTCTGGACGAATTCTAGTGGCGGCTGCAAAGGCGAGGATAGCGCTCACACCACACACAAGATATACTGCTTGAAAATTCTTGTTGGTCAAAGTCAAAAGAACACCGCCTATGAAGGGAGCCATCAACCTACCTAGAAGTGTAGCAGACGAGAAAATTGACATCCTTTCGCCCCTCCCAGTGGGAAAGAGGTCAGCCACAAGCGCAACTGAAACTGGACCAAAAATGGCTGTGGCAAACCCGTGAACAAATCTGACAAGGGCGAGTTGAATAGGGTTGGTAACAAAGAGGTAGAGGAACGGAGACGAGCCAAAGAGGACAGCCGACAGGAGAATTACTCTTCGTCTTCCGTAAATGTCGGAAAGAATCCCAAACGGTAAGCTTGCAATAATGCCAGGTATAGTTGAAGCCGCGGCTATCAAACCAATCTCAAGGTCAGAGGCTCCCAGACTTATTGCGAACAAAGTTAATGTTGGACTCTTCGACATTGTGGAGCTGAAGATAGCGAACAAACCCATTACAGAGAGGAAAAAGAAAGACTTAGAGATACGATGCGAAGTCAAGTCCATAATTCCATTTACCTCGCTACTCGATATTTTAGGAAAAAGGATAAAACAATTAGCATATGTAAAGAGAAAAAAGGAATGGCTGAGGAAGCGAAGATGCATTCCTATAACAAGATTACGAAAGTCAGGGGAAGAGTTGAAAGTAGCATAGTCTCCAAGAAGGAGAGAGACAGACTCGTCGCCAGAGCTGAGGAAGCGTTGGGCAACGAGTGGTACGGTTGGAAAGCCAGCATCGATGGCTTTTGCATGCAACTCTTCACCAACAGCGAGCACCTTTACGATTTCTGGATAGAAAACTGGTTCTCCATGAACCGAGAAACTAAGTCTCACGGACGCCTATACGCTGTACTTGACCCAGACTTCAACGAAGGTCAACCACACGCCTACTATAATCCAGAGACAAAGACCGCCATGATTTTCAACACAGAATATTACGGGCAGGTTAAGAGTTGGGCTCTGGGCATAACCTGCGACATCGCCGAGGACCAACACGACATTCACAGTATACATGGTAGCTGTATTGAGGTAAATGGAAACGGTATTGTCTTGATTGCGCCCACTGGCACTGGCAAGTCAACACACAGTTATGCGCTTCTCAAGATGGAGGGCGCACGGTTACACAGCGACGACTGGCTTTACGTGCGCTTCATAGGCGGTGAAAGAGGAAGAGCCAGCGCCGACATAAGCGAAAGAAAATTCTACATCCGAACCAACATAGTGCGAGTTTTCCCAGAAATCAGACCCTTGCTCGAAAAGTGCAAGCTGGAGAATGTTGAACCGCTGACCCCAACCCAAGCTGAGACGCTGAGAAAGAAAGGTGTAAGCAAAGATTCTATTCAGGAAATGTTAGACGACCCCTACATAGCACACGAGTATTCCCGCGCTATGCTCGACCCATTGTGGATATCTGGACCCGAAAAGTTTGTGGACACAACCCGTGTGAGAAAGGTTATACTGTTGAAAAGAGACACAGATGACCCGGCAATCGTGAGGAAGATAGACGCTGAAGAAGCGGTTGAGTACTTGACAACTCAACCTGAGCAGTTCTTAAATCCTTACCTAATTGTCAAGACACAAGAGAAGGTTGAGGTCCGACAAGACTTTTTCAGAAGACTCTTCAGGTTCGCGCCCTGTTATTTAGTGAACACCGTGCAACCCGTTTCAATCGTTCAGGAGAAAATTCGAGAGATAGTCAAAATGAGCAGTTAAAAATGCCCTTCAGAATCTGAAACCAGAATATTGCCATCATGGAAACATCGCTTAAAGAAGCGTTTCCACTCGCTGTTACAGTTGAGGCAATATAGATGAAAACCAAAAAAGTCATCATTGTAATCAACCTTGTCGAAGAAAGTGTCGAAAAAGCAAACGAAGAAATAGAAAAAGAGATCTTGCAAGAGCTCACAGACGACATGCCAATCATTCCTTGGCTTGAGAGCGTTGAAAAAGTCACCGTAATAGAAGAATAGCCATTGAGAAAGGTTTGAACTCTCGTTCTTCCCATTTCGCAATGTAGGTTGAAAAATAGTTAACAATCTTTTCTTTAAAGAATGGGAATAAACCTATAAGCAACTCTGCCTTTCATGAAGAAATTGGTGCAAATCAATGGGCGGAAAAAAGAAACTAACCCTCAAACAAATGGAAAGAGCTTCAGAAAAGAAAGACGAGAAAGAGAAGAAGGGAGGAAAAGGCGGCGGAGGCATGCCTGAAAAGAAAGCGCCTGGAATAGTTCCGCCCGACCCAAAGAGTGAGAAAGTCGTAGGCGAAATTAAAAAGATGAAGGCGCTCACACCTTACACGGTGGCGACACGCTTCAACCTACGCTTAAGCGTCGCCAAAGATCTATTAGACGATTTGGCACAGCGCGGCGTAATCCAATATGTTTCTGGAAGCAAGAGCCTAAAAATCTACAAACCCGCGGATTAATATTTTCGAGCAACAATTATGATTCTCACGCTCTTATTTGAGTCAAACTTCTCCTTAGCGAAAGAACCGTAAACGTCTGTTATTTTCAAGCCCCGAGCTTCAAACATGTGTTGTAGTTCAGTGAAGCTGTAGAGTCTGTGATCAAAGCTTATCTCACTTAGTTCGCCACTCTCCTTGTCAATGTAAATCCAACGGCACTTCAGACGTTTGGTTTCCCATTCCCAGTTACGCTGCTCAAGTAGAAAGAACGATTCTTCCTCAGACCAGTCTTTTTCTTGATACATTCTGATGAGGTTTTCTGGATTTACTATGTCCATGACAAATATTCCCTTGGCTTTCATCACCCTTGAGATTTCGTTTAGAACCAACTCGTTTTCGGGTTCCGAGAAGTAGCCAAAGCTAGTCCACATGTTGATGACATTGTCAAAAATATTAGGTTTAAAGGGTAAGTGTCGCATGTCCGAGCGAATCAAGTAAAGATTTTTTGCGCCCGCATTTTTTCCTCTTTTTCTGGCTTCATTTAAAAGTTCTCTGCTCAGATCTGAACCAACCGCTGAGCGGTCTTCTGACAGCGCTATGGAGAGCCGTCCAAATCCGCAACAGTGATCAAGCGTCAAGCCTATTGGAAGCACATCTTTCAAAAACGCAACTTGCCCTTCAGTTCGTTCTTTCCGTAGGTCAGACAAGAGTATCCAATACTTTGCCAGTCTTGCCTCAAACATGCGTTTGTACCATTTGTTCATGGAATCATCCAGCGAGTAATTGTTTGTAAACAACTTTAGTATATAAGCGCGCACACGTGAAAGTAATTGAGAGGGACCAAGTGGAATTTCCTGAGCGAGTTTTCACTGAAGAGGAGGTTAAGAGAGCTAAAGAACTCATTGAGAAGGGTTACAAACACCGTTTGAAAACAACAGGAAGCACGCGGTTTAAGAGAGAAATAGAAAAGGCGTTGAAACTGATCAAAACCGCAGGGTACTACGATTTTTTGCGAACGTACATTAGGCAAATCGAAGAAATTGAGGGTTTCAGTCAACTTCACGAGGCTGACGTGGCCATATGGGCGAACATGCCAATGCTGGTTGACACGGTGGACGCTGCCAGCTATATTGTGCAGAAGACGCAGCAAATGAAGGACTACTTAGAAGGAAAACTCTACTATGGGACAGGCGAGTTGTCTGCAATAGAAAAGCGCCTGGAATTTCTTGAGAAACTCAAGGAGAAGAGCAAAAGTCAAGATGTCAAAAAGAGATGCGAAGAACTTCTGAAGAGATGGTCAGAAACCAAGATGATGTTTCCCTAAAGCCTCTCCACCCTAATCACAGAACCATTTTTCACATGCTCAAAAAGTTCCAGGTTCTTCGTGACGCGGCCAACAATGTTAACTGGACTGTAGGGTTGAGACTCACCGTAAAAAATGCAGAGGGCGTTTCCCATTGGCCAAAAGGCTAAGTCACCCTTCCCAACTTTCGATCTGGCTTTTTCTTCGCCCATTTTGACTCGAACCTCAAAGTAAACCTCTTCCTTCCAGAGAGCAGCTCGTCCTTCGATTGGAAGTCTCTTGACAATGGATTCTACGGTTCTCGGAGCCATGTGACGGATGAATTCGCCTTCTGCCTCTCCAACAGTTGCAATTATGAATTTGATGGGTATACGGGAAACGTTGCTCTCAGGCAACATCAGTCACGCTCTGCACTCTTTTTCTCTTTAAGGCGGCTATTCCAACCGTGCATATAACAATTGTAGTTAGGATTACCATGAAAACGATTTCAGGGAATACTTGAGAATCAGGGATTCCCATTGTTAGGGGTAGCGAGGCCAGAACTGCTGCGGCTAAGCCTCGGGGTAACATTATTGTCATTAGAGTTCTCTCTTCCATGGCTTGTGATTTTAAGGTTGAGATTCTAACCGCAATTGTTCGAATTCCCAGAAAAACAAATGACAAGAAAACGCCAAAAAGGATTAGGGTGAGCGATGTAAAGCTGAACAAGAGACCTGTGAAAACGAAGAAGAACGAACGTATCGGAAAGCTTATTTGACCATGAAAGGCACGCACGCTTTCATCAATTGAAACCGTCGTTTCGAATTTCAACACCCTTGCGAGAGAGGGTCCGTTTCCAATCATCAAACCAAGAAACAGAGCTGAAAGCGCTCCAGTTCCGCCAAGGTTTCTTGCAACAACAAACGTAAGGAATAACATAGCTAGAGTGAGCATGTACGTGTTGGGCTTCCTTTGTAGTTTTTCAAGAATAATCAGCCAAGCGATTCCTAGAATTGAACCCAAGAAAATGCCCACCCCAAACGCGATTACAACTGAACGAAAGACAGATTCTACACTTATTTCGCCTGAAAGTATTATGTTTATTATCGCAAACGCGCCGACTGTACAAAACACATCCGTGAGAATCGATTCAAGACTTAGAATTGTCTCAATTTCTTCCGTAACCTTGATTTTTCTGGCAAGAGCAATTACTATTATTGAACTGCTTCCTCCAACTATGCTTCCCAATAATAAACCATTGAGATAGCGCCAACCAAACAGGGTCTTGCAAAGAAGGGCTGTAACCAACACGTTTAGAACCCAGCCAGACACAGCTAACACTGACGCTCTCGGGCTGCCCTTTATAGCCTGTCGCACATTCATGTTTAGCCCGCCATCAAAGAGAATAATGATCAAAGCTAGAGCAGCAAAATAAGGCGTGATTGAGATTAGCTCGTCTCTGCTAAACACTTGAAAAACAGGGCCCAACAACACTCCGAATAGAAGCAATAAAATAGCGTCTGGGATGCTTGTTCGTTTAAAAAATTCTTCCCCTAAAAATCCAAGAACAATAATGGTGGCTGCCACAAGAAAAGCTAAAACTATCTGGTCCAACGTGAGGACACCTACATAATTTTATTTGATTAGCATTATTTCTAGGGCTTGAAGTTAAAAACTTACACTAAGTGTTGGACTATTTTGGAAAGCGTTGTTTGAGTATGTCTTCTAGGGTTGGTGTGCCTATTTCTTGTAATTCATACTTTGCTCTCACAGCCGGCTTGTTAAGGTGTAAGACTCGGCGCAAGTCAATTGGTGTTCCGATAAGAACGACATCGCAAGGCGTTGCGTTTATTGTTTTTTCTAGTTCACTTATCTGTTCCTTGCCATAGCCAACGGCTGGAAGAAGAGTGCCTAGATGTGGATAATTCTCAAACGTCTTAACAATGGAGCCCACAGCGTATGGTCGTGGATCCACCATTTCCTCGGCGCCAAGCCTCTCTGCCGCTATCATTCCGGCGCCGTATGCCATGTTTCCATGGGTCAAGGTTGGGCCGTCTTCAACCACGAGGACTTTCTTTGCGTTTATCAGTTTTGGGTTGTCTACGGTGATGGGTGAAGCTGCTTCTATTATTGTGGCGTTTGGGTTCACTGTTTTGGCGTTTCTCCTAACTGTTGCGACATTGGTTGGGTCGGCTGTGTCAACCTTGTTGATGATGATGACGTTTGCCATTCGCAGGTTGGTTTCTCCTGGATGATAGGTCATCTCGTGTCCTGGTCTGTGCGAGTCAGCCACAACAATGTGCATGTCTGTGTGATAGAAGGGGATGTCGTTGTTGCCTCCGTCCCAGACTATGATGTCTGCTTCTTTCTCTGCTTCCCGCACGATTTTTTCGTAGTCGACACCAGCGTAAACCACGATTTCAGTGTCGATGTGAGGCTCGTATTCTTCGCGTTCTTCAATGGTGCAGTCATGTTTGTCGAGGTCTTCGAGGGAAGCGAAGCGTTGGCAAACCTGCTTTGTCAAGTCGCCGTAGGGCATTGGATGCCGAATCACCACCACGTTGAAGCCTAGTTTTTTCAGTGTTCTAGCAACCTTCCTTGAGGTTTGGCTCTTTCCAGACCCTGTTCTTACGGCGCAGACGGAAACCACTGGAACCTTAGCCTTAACCATGGTGGTGGTTGGTCCCATGAGTCGGAAGTCGGCGCTGTTAGCCAACGCTACTGAAGCCTTGTGCATGACGTATTCGTGGGAAACGTCGCTGTAAGCGAAAACAACCTCTTCAACACCGTGTTTTTTTATTAGCTCTGGCAGTTCTTCCTCTGGATAAATTGGTATGCCTTTTGGATAGTTTTGACCCGCCAGCTCTGGTGGATAAGCACGTTTTTCGATTCCTGGAATCTGAGTTGCTGTGAACGCTACGACCTCGTATTGTGGGTTGTTTCTGTAGTAGACGTTGAAGTTGTGGAAGTCTCTTCCAGCAGCGCCCATTATAATGACTTTGGTTTTTTTCATTGAAGGCGCCTTCTAGGGTGAGTTTTGAAACATATGAAGCGCGCGTTCATATAAGGTTTAATCGTGGTGTCTTGAATGAAAGGGTGGTTTGTGTATGTGTGTGCGTAGAGTTGACCTAGCCCCTCTATTAGGATCCAAATAGTATCGGAGAAAAACAACGAGAATCTGAAACAATAGAGCAACCAAAACCAAAAGGCTTGTTGCAACGATTTAAAGAGTGGCTAAAATGATAACCAAAAGAAAGTGTGAGAAATGCGGTAAAGAACTAAGCGAAGACGAATCAGAGATTCATAAAGCAGAAACGCAAGACGAAACAGAGTATCCAGAAGACGAAGGCTATCCCGACAGTAGTGATGCGGACTTGCTAGAATTCGACTTAGATGAGGATGAGTAAAATGCCTTGTGAGAAATGTGGTGCTCGTTGGTTCATTGGGAAACGTAAAGATGGACATCAATTCTGTCTTAAATGTGAACAAGAATATTGTTATGGACTGATTAAGCAATGGATGATAGAGGGTGTAGACCCAATTGAAATTGATACTCCAATGGATATGCTAAGCAAATCAATGGCTTTAGCACAAGAATATTCATATGAATGTGACTATGTCATACGTTTATTTAAGAGACCTACAGTTACCTTTAAGAAAAATGTTTGTAGGAACTGTGCTCATTTTCAAATTGAAGAGAAATCAGACTACTACACTGACTTCTTTGGAGACTTACAGTCTTCATTGTCCTTTACTCATAAATGTCTTAAACTCAATATTGTTCTTGAAGAACCATTGAAGAAATGTGAACACAAAAGTACTATAGAAGAAGTGACAAGTGGGAAGTTAGAAGGTTGGAAATGCAAATATTGTAAAAGGCTAAACGAGAAAGCGTCTTTAACTTGCGTTAACTGTGGAGCGTCAAAATAAAATGTTAGGCACGCCTTCAACCTTTTTGAAACGAAGGCATGAATAAACTATAATAGAGGTGATAAAATTGAGTGAAGGTGTAAATCAAAAATCGGAAGTTTTTTCCGTTGCTCCAAATATGCTCCAAATATGAGATGGAGCCTGGCAGTTATGGTTGTGTTTCAAGGTTTTCTATTTGCAGGGTGGCGTTCTGTTGTTTATCTTGAACTTTCCTTATGAAGGTCACGACTTCGTTAAATTTGTGAGGTAGGTATACGGGTTTTATTCCTAATCCGTATAAGTTGAAACCAATTCTTGCTTGATGTGCAAACGCTCCTAGACCTATTAAGAATGGGACTAGAGCGAAAACTATCATTACTGTTTGAGGTGAGGTGAATTGGGGAATCGCGGTAGTAATTGAACTTACTAGTTCTTCTATGGTCGAAATGAATGTGCTTTTAAGGATGGCTCGCCACAGAGGCTCAAGTGAGAGGATGAGTGACGGCAAAAGTCCCATTATCAAGATTTTCCACGGGTATCTTCTTGTGTGCTCAATGTATGCTATACTTGTGTAAGGAATCTCCGCAACTTTTCTGGAGAAACGTCCGTGCTTGACGAAAAGCCTTCTGTCAGTGGCAACTGCACCCCAGCTGCCCGCTGACCATGTTTTCAAAATGTGTTCTGGTTCCGCCAACGTTACGCGGGCTTCAGAAGGTATGTGCTTCAAACCACTTTCTTTTATCATTTCTTTGGTTATTGCTTCATCTAATTCCGTTATGATTTTGGAAGAAGTCAAATTTCTTGCTTTTTCTTTGGCGTTTATTGACAACTTATTCCACATTTCATGGTCATTGACGAGATTTTGTATAGCCTTAGTTGCGCCAGCCGTATCGTCTGGTCCCTCAGTGTGTATGCCTTCTCGACCGTTTCGAACCAGCCATGACTGCCCTCCAACACCAGAAGTTACAACAGGAACGCCGCTGTACATGAATTCAAGTTGTGTTAAACCAAGAGACTCCAGACGGCTCATGAGAATGTTAACATATGAAGCTTTTATCAGCAAAATCTTTTCTTTGTTGTCGATTTCACCAAGATAGGTCACATTCGGCAAGAGGCTAGCTGATTCTTTAACCTTGCTGGCATAGAGTGATTCTCCCCTTCCAGCGATTATAAAATGGATGTCAGATCTGTCTTGAAGCGCCTCGGCAACCTTCAAAACAGCCATTGGATTCTTTCTCTCTTCTATAGTTCCCAAAAAAGACACAAGTTTGACATCTCTTGATATTCTGTGTAGTTTAAAGAAATCTCTCATGTCTGCAGCGGCAAATTGCAAAAACAATTCATCATCCACGCCTCCTGGAAAGAGAAAACATTTCCCGGGGTCTGCACCCATCTTAACCTTTTCATCTTTCTCCATGGGCGTAACGACCAGCACAAGATTTGCAGTTTTAAGAATCTGAGACAATGCGAGCTTGTTCCACGCCATTCGGAAGGTTCGCTCCACTAGGGAATAACGTTTTGAAGTGGGTTCCTGAAAGTGCGACATATGACAAAACACAATTGGGTCTTGGTAGCCGCCTAGGTCTCTCATGTATCGTCTCCAAGCTACAAATTTGGCAACCTCTTCTGGACCATTCCAGAGTGTGCTATGAGTTATTAGCACATTCAACTTGAATTCATCAACTATTCTCTCCAAATTAGAAATAAAGTCTCGAAAAACTATGCGTCTGGGCGGCCACTTCGCAATGCGGCTGTCCACTCTGATTATGGGTATTTCAAGATCGCTGTCTTTGACGTATACGTATCCTTTGACTTTCCTTAGATTTTCTGACGGCGTCACCTCGACACCGTCATGGTAGATGCTAGTGATAAGGTAGGCTTTGTGCCCGAGTTTGATAAATTCTTTAACCATTCGTTGGGCTACTAACTCCTGGCCTTTGCTTTTGCTTGTTTGATAAATCACCACGCCAATATGTTTCCTTAACATAACTTAGCCTGCTCTAGATGCAAGAATCAAGGTCCAATCCTTAAATATTTATTCTATCTTTCTGATATCTTAGAAAACTGTATGCGCATAACCAGTTGGCATCCCTATGTCTTACGGAGAAAATTGCTCAAAGAAATAATTGATTTAATTATAGGGATGCAAAGTGAGAATTAAAATCATCACAAAGCTGGATTGGCCATCTTTTCGAAATGTTGCAGCTTTGGTTGGAAAAGCATTAAAGACTCATTCTGATTGCACGATTCACGACTGGACAAGAGCTAAACCTGGGGGTAACATTTTATTCATAGGCACAGTTTTTCATCAAACTCTCAATTTCTTAAGTAAATTTATTAGACAAAGCAACATCGTCTTTTATGGGACAACAGAAGGTCATAGCTTCGTAGATGCAACCAGTCTTGAAATCGCAAGTCAAATCAAAATTGTCGCCGTCAGCAACTTTGTGAAACAAATGCTTGAAGAAAGTGGAATTCAAGTTGCCGGAGTCTTGCATCATGGTTTAGATGTGAATGATCACAGCGTAAACATTCCATTTTACAAAACTCTGAAGAAAAGACTCAAAGATAAGAGAATAATTCTGACAGTTGCTGCAAACGATCCAAGAAAAGGACTTGACAAATTACTCCATGCATATCGGTTTGTTGAAGATGAAATCCAAAATAGCTTTCTTGTCTTGCACTCGAAACCAACAGGATACTACAACCTAACAAAAACAGCTGAAGTTTTCAAAATCAAGAGATTATGGTTAACCAACCTTTATGGAAAACTAACTCCAGCCAAATTAAATGCCCTTTACAATATATGTAACATCTATGTACAGCCCAGTTATTCAGAGGGTTTTGGGCTTCCGATATTAGAAGCCTTCAATTTTAACAAACCCGCAATAGCCGTAGACGTGTCACCATTTAACGAGGTTATTAGGAATAACAAAAACGGAATCCTAGTGCCATCAAGAGGATTCGCATGGTACAATTATAACGACATGATTCTCTTCAAAATGCATTGGTATGAAGCCGAGGACATGGCTTCTGCTATCGTTGATTTATTATCGAATCAGAGGTTGATTACAAAAATGCAGGTGAAGATCCAGAACGAAAAGTGCCATTGGGACATTCACAGACTTTATCCCAAGCTCCTAAGCTACTTTGCGTAAGGAGTTGGCAATAGATTCTTTGTCTATGGGATTCCAGAAAAAAGACTTATGCCTCGTTGTCACTATCTGTTTGGACCATGACAAAGTTGGTCATCCGCACGGCGACTCCTGACGACATTCCATCAATTGTTAACGTCAGCCTCGCATCCACCACAAAAGAGGAAACTAAAGGGTTTGCCGCAGACGAGTGGGTTACTTACTCATCGCCTGAAGAACTGAGAAAGGTTTGGGCTGAAGAGAATAGATTGAAGGACGGTTCTGGGGTAGTTGTGGCTGAGAAGAATGGAAAAATAGTGGGGTTCATCGTGTTCAAAATGGAACACGACCATGGTTACATCGACGACATTGACATCACCAAAGACGAGCAAAGAAAAGGGATAGGCAGGGCACTTGTGACACACGTTGAAAACATAGCATTAACCAACGGATACTCATTAATGAAGACCGATACAACCGAAAGCGCAGAAGGCGTTCCATGGAAATCCTACGGTTTCTGGACAAAAATGGGATACAGAGACACTGGAGAACGACTGCCCACAAAATGGGACTTCAAAACAATTCCATTCGTCAAAAAACTAAAATAAAAAAAGGAAGCAAGCCCAAGTTGGCTGCAAAAGATTCAATCTTAAACTATTTTAAACTATTAAGTACGCACACAAAAAAACTGAGTTGTGGAGGTTTCATGCGTATGCGTTGCTACTTCTTCAAGCTATGGAGATTTCTGGTTCCTTATCTGGTTGCTTTTCTGGTTTTTTCAATTCTTTCTCTAGTTCTATAGCTGTGGATTCTAACCTTTCCATAGCTTCATTTAAAATTTTAAGTTGTCCTGCAAGCGTTTGCATGCGCTCTTCTTGATTTTTAACTTGTTGCTCGAGTATTTTTGACCTTTCCTCTAATGAGACCAATTGGTCTTCTAATTCTGCCTTTTTCTTCTGCAAGTTTTCAATGTCATTCCATAGGCTCAAATTGTTTCCACCGCGTTCTTTTCTGTGCCATCAAGAAGATAATTAGGTTATGAAGAAAGAATCAACATTGAAAATTAGCAAGCGCTTAGATACAGGCTTTTTTGTGTGCTTAAATTATTAAGCCAAGTTGAAATTATACATCGTGTCAATATTATTTTAAGATGAGAGGTGACATATAATTGAAAGAATGGAAATGCCTGTTAGTTGGGCATCATGAAAATATTGGTAAAGCAATTGAAGAATGGGAAAAAGCAGGCTGGCGCCTTCACACATATCAAACAGCAGGAATGGACGGAGCAATAAATTACACAGTCAACCACTACTTGCTGTTTGTGAAAGACGAGTAGAAAAACAAACCTGACCTTAAACTGCCCCTACCTCTCAGCGCCTATTTGGCTCCAAAAAGATGGCTCTAGACCTCCTCTACCTGTCTCAACTCCTCTCAACAAACATATTTGGAGCCTAATTGGATCCAAATAGAGGCGGTCTTCACCTGTGTACACACACAAACAAAAATCATATAATACGAAAAACACAAAAGGCATAGATGCAGTAGAATCTATTTATTAGGAGGAATCAGAACATGCCAACCTATATTCTTCTCTCAACCCTAACCGACGAAGGAAGAAGAACAGTGAAGGAGAGACCCGAAAGAATCCAGGAAGTGAACAAGGAAATAGAAGCGTTGGGCGCCAAAGTGATGGCTCAATACGTGGTGCTCGGTCCCTACGACTTTGTCAACGTGGTTGAGGCTCCTGACAACAAAACCATCGCAAGAGTCTCAATGGAATTGGGCGCCAGAGGAACAGTTCAAATAATGAGCATGGCAGCCATACCTGTGGCTGAATTCATCGCCAGCATGAAGAAAACAGGTGCGAAGAAAAAGTAGACAGAGCCTCTGCTCATTCTTTCCTTCCTTTATTTCTTTAACTAAAGCTAAGAAAAAGGTCTGGTTTAAACCACGTAATAGTCTACAACTTTTTGCATTCGTTTGGGTGCAAGAGTCCGTTCAGATAGCTTCTTCAGAATCCTAATCATCTGAGGCTGAAATCGAGCGACATCAGTTAAGGTTACTAAGCCTAGGAGCCTCCCGTGAGGTTCTAAAACAGGCAGTTTCTTTATTTTCATCTTGAACATAAGCTTAGTCGCCTCTTCAAGGTCCATTTCAGGTTGTCCAGCTATCAATGGTTTTGTCATGATTTCTGCAACCCTTGTTCTCTTGGGATTCCTGGACTTGGAGATTACTCTCTTAAGCAAGTCGCGTTCGGTTATTATTCCAACAGCTCTTCCTCGCCTCATTACAACTAAGCATCCTATTTCGTTTTCGTTCATGAGCTGCACTGCCTTCATCACCGTTGCATCGGCGTCTATGGTTACTACCCCTTCAACCATGACGTCTTCAACCTTTAATATCAAAGACAACACCAAACATAGCTTTAGCCAACCAAACCTAATAAGTTCACAGAATGCTCAATCAAGACTCTCAATAAGAATTCTCAGAGACACTATAAATTCTGGAGCTAACTTTTTAGGATAAGCAACAAGTGTATGTAAGAGGAGCGAAAAAACCCATGAAAATAGGCGTCCTCGTCGGAGGCGGTGATGCACCTGGCCTAAACGCTGCGCTAAAAGCTGTAGTAACCAAGGCTAATGAATTAGGCTTTGAAGTTGTTGGAATAAAACGCGGTTGGGCTGGCTTGCTCGAGCTTGACACACAACCTTTGAGCATTGATGTCGTGGAAGATATACACTCACGAGGAGGCGTCTTGCTTTACACGTCGAGAACCAATCCGTTCAAGGTTGAAGAAGGCCCCAACCGAATCATAGAGAACATGGCGAAACTCAAAATAGACGCCCTAATCACCATGGGAGGAGAAGACACGCTGGGTGTCGCTCAGCGCCTATTCGAAATGGGCGTGCCTATTGTGGGTGTTCCCAAGACTATTGACAATGACCTGCCAGGCACGGATTACAGTATAGGCTTTGACACGGCAGTCGCTATAGCCACAGACGCCATCGATAGGCTTCGCACAACAGCTGAGGCACATCACCGAATAGTCATTGTTGAGGTTATGGGTCGCCGCACGGGCTGGATAGCCTTGTATGCGGGTTTGGCTGGAGGCGCAAACCTTACGCTAATTCCAGAGGTGCCCTTTAGCTTGAGCCAAGTGTATGAATTGTTGAAGAATCGACACGCAAGCGGCAAAGTTTACAGCATAATTGTCGTGGCTGAAGGAGCCAGACTGCTCAAAGAAGACGAACAACTAATTGTTGAAAGCCAAGAAATAGACGAGTTTGGGCACCCTCGATTGGGCGGAATCAGCCGCGTGTTGGAGAAACTGATACAGGATAACACGGGTTTAGAGGCTAGGTCGGTTATTTTGGGCCACTTGCAACGAGGTGGTTCACCAACAGCTTTTGACAGAATTCTGGCCATGCGACTGGCAACCAAGGCTGTGGAACTGATAAACGAAGGAAAGTTTGGACTTATGGCCAGTTTTCAAGCTTGCGAGATTGTTTCAGTTCCTTTGAAAGAAGCCTTGGCTGAACGCAAAAGCGTGGCTCCAGAGCTTTATGAAATGGCAAAGACATTTTTCAAGTGGTGAACTTCGAGTAGGTGAAGAAAGAACTTTTATTTTCTATCAGCTGTTAACTTTGGTTTTATGAAGATTAAATACTACGAGGCTCTCGACGTCAAAGAAATTGTAGAGCGAATAATCGCAGAGTTAGGCTTCAACCACATAGAACTTGGCGGAATCCACTGTTTCCGAAGCGTGGGGTCAAAGTCTAGGCGCACAGTAGCCCGAATACACAGCTTGGGCAAACTCTGGCAGAAGGCGTTAAACACTCGACCAAGCTACTTGATTGAAGTTATCTCAGAACGTTACGACCGATTGAGCCGAGAGGAAAAAGAAAAAGTTTTGATTCATGAACTCCTGCACATACCGCAGGGTTTTTCTGGAGGATTTAGGCCTCACAAGAGGCACATAACAAGAAAGAAAATAGACACGCTTCATCAAAAACTTGTGTCCAGAAAGAAACATTAAACTGCAGCTTGCATTTGCAGGGGCATGAACGTGGCTTTTACTTCTTGAATGCCTCTCATTCCTCTTATTCTGCCGATGAGTTCTAACACGCGTTGGTGGTTCCCTTCTGCAATGAAGACTTCTAGGCAGTACTGCTTGTTTATGTGTCTGTGAACGTTCTCAACCACTATGTCATCGAACTCGTGTCTAACCTCGCTCATTCTCATGTCAACATCTCTTCTGGCGTATTCACACGTAATCATCAGTGTGGCAGCAACGTTTCCAGTCTCCGCCTTGGCAATCTCAGCCTCAGTAATTAGGCTTCTGAGCGCGTCTCTAAAGGCTTCCGAGCGGCTGTAATAACCGCGCGCCTTAGAAAACTGATCGAATTTTTTCAAGAGGTCGCTTGGCAAGGTTATGCTGATAACAGTCATTTATATCACCTATTACAATAAGGCTATTAACATATATGAATAAAAATATTACTTAATTAATATTTTTTACGTCATTTTTAGCACCAGATTAATACAATGGCTGCAACACTCTACTTTGTAAGTGTGCGAGCAGGGCAAACATGACAAAGAGTTACGCCAAAGAAGAATTTGACGAAGAGGAAGAGAAGAAGCCCTGGATTTTGTTAGCTTCAGCTTTGGGCATCGCAATAGTCTTGTCAACTCTGTTAAACTTGACGGTTGATGGCGGCATTTTGGGATTTGACTTGACCTATCTCAACGAACCTGCAAGAGTCTCCACATTGCTCTACTACGTTTCGATAATTTCTATTGCAGTTTACGTGGGTTACATCGGACTCAAAGAGTTGATCATTGAAAGACGATTTTCTGTAGAGTTCTTAATGGCAACTGCAGCCTTAGGCGCCGCATACTTGGGTTTCTTGTTCGAAGGCGCCACCGTGTTGTTTCTCTACGCTTTAGCCGAACACTTCGAGGGATATATTGAAGATAAGGCGAGAAAAACCGTTGAAAAACTCTCGAGTCACATGCCAGAAGAAGCAAGGTTGATTGAAGGCGAGGGTTTAGAGAAAACCGTAAACGTAAAGCAGGTGAAAATTGGTCAAACAGTTTTGGTTCGACCTGGAGAAACCATACCTTTAGACGGCTTGGTCTCAGAAGGCTCCTCTTTTGTGGATCAGTCTCTGGTAACTGGCGAGTCGATTCCCGTGTGGAAGAAGAGAAATGATATGGTTTATGCTGGCACGTTAAACACGGATGGTGTTCTAAAGGTCAAGGTTGTGAACGAAGCTGGAGAAAACCTTGTTTCAAAGATAGTTAGGCTTGTGACTCAATCGAGGAAGAGAAAAGCTTCCATGGAGAGGTTGGTTGATAGGTTTGCTCGCGTATACGTGCCTATCATAGTTGTCTTAGCCTTTTTCACTAACTTCTTCATGCCTCGACTCGTGGGCGGACCGTTTGAAACTTGGGCTTACAGGTCTCTCATACTGTTGGTGATATCTTGCCCAAGCGCCTTCATAGTTTCGGTGCCAGCAACCTTCTTCACTGCCATAGCCACGGCGGCTAGAAAGGGTGTTATAATAAAGGGTAGCGTCTTCGTAGAGAAGATGGACAAGGTCAAGTCTATTGTTTTCGACAAGACTGGTACGCTCACCTTGGGCAAGCCAGCGGTGAGAGAGGTCAACTGTTTGGGTGGAGAGAACGACCAAAGAGCCCTACTGTACGCTGCGGCTTTGGAGCAGTATTCTAATCATCCAATTGCGGAGAGCATCGAGAAAAAGGCGTCTGAACTAGGTCTAGAATTCAGTAAACTGACGGTTACAGATTTGAAAGAGATTCCGGGCAAGGGGGTTTCAGGCTGTGTTAACGGTTGCCGAGTGTCTGTAGGCAACCAAGAGTTGATGAAAAACATAGGATTGAAAGAAGAGTTGTCGGAGGTTGAAAACGAAGCCCACACGAGGGTTTACGTTTCGATAGAACAGTGCACGCCTCCTATGTTCTGTCTGGTCGACGAGGTTAGAAGTGACGCTGCAGAAGCTGTTAAGACTTTGAGAGAAACTGGCATGTATACAGTGATGCTTACTGGTGACAAGGCAGACGTAGCCAAAGAGATTGCTGAGAAACTCAACATCAACGAGGTGCATGCTGAGCTGTTTCCAGACGACAAGTTGAAGATAGTTGATAGGCTCAGAGCCCAGCGTGGTTTGGTTGCAATGGTGGGCGACGGAATCAACGACGCGCCTGCGTTGGCAGCCTCAGATGTTGGCATAGCCATGGGCAGCGGAGGAGTAGACGTAGCCCTCGAATCCGCCGACATCATCTTAGTCAAGAACGAGCTGGTTAGAATACCCTATCTGCAGAGGCTGAGCAAATTGTCGGTGAAGATCGCCAAGCAAAACATTGGGATTTCGTTGGGAGTCAAACTAGTTCTGGGCGCTCTCGGCCTCATAGGACTTATTCCCTTATGGTTTGCTGTTGCCACAGGAGACGACGGAGTAACCATGCTGTTGCTCCTAAACACGCTGCGCATACCAAGACTGAAAACCTAAACTGTAACGCAGTTTTTCGTATACTCTTCACTTTTCCAAAACTCGTAAGTACTAGTTTAAAATTACAAAAGCCTTCCAAACAAAGGTGCAAGGAAAGGGTCTCAATGGACTTCAGTTTCACCTCAGAGCAAGAAATGCTGAGAAAATCCATGCTGGAGTTTGCTGAAAAAGAACTGTTGCCCAGAGCGGTCCAACTCGATGAATCGGGCGAGCTTCCAAGAGATATCATCCGAAAGATTGCGGATTTGGGGCTGATAGGAATCGTTTTTCCAGTTGAGTACGGTGGGTCTCCAATGGGACACTTAGCCCGTATGATAAGCATTGAGGAGCTCTCACGAGCCTACGCATCCATAGGCTTGTTTCTTCAAGCCACACCGCTGGGCTTGTGGACCATACTCCACTTTGGAACAGAAGAACAGAAGAAAAAGTACATTCCGCCTATTGTTCGTGGAGAAAAAATCATGTGCATGGCTGTCACAGAGCCCACTGGCGGCTCGGACCCGCAGTCGATTAAGACGAGGGCTAAACTGGAAGGCAACTTTTATGTTGTAAATGGGAGCAAGTGCTTCATCACAAACGGCGCAATAGCCGATATCTGCGTTTTCGTAGCGAGAACAGGGGAAGGACCTAAGGGTTTGAGCGCCTTCGTCGTTGAGAAGGGCACATCTGGTTTCGAGCCTGGAATGAGGGAACAACACGCAGGCATGCGCTCAATGATAGTTTCAGAGATAATTTTCAAAAACTGCAAAATACCGGAAGAGAACCTAATCAGCAAAGAGGGAGACGGACTACGAGCCACGTTGAAGACAGTCTCTGAAATAGGCAGAACAGGAAACACGGGCGTTGCCCTAGGCATAGCCAAAGCGTCATACGAAACGGCGCTGAAATACGCCAAAGAGAAACAATTGTATGGAAAGCCCATAGCCGAACTTCAAGGCATACAATTCATGCTCGCCGACATGAGCATCCAAACCGAAGCCGCCAAATGGTTGGCTTATTACGCCGCTTGGTTGCTCGACCAAGGGAAGACCAGCAGAGAAATCTCTAAGGAAATCGCAACTGCAAAGGCTTACTCAAGTGAAGTTGCCAGGAGAAACGCTATAAAAGCCATTCAGGTTCACGGCGCCTATGGAACCCTGCCTGAATTTCACGTGATGCGCTACCTGAGAGACGCTTTAGAAGCGATTTCAGCTGGTGGCACAAACGAAATAATGAGAACAGTCATCGGCAGAGAAATAATCAAGTGATTTTCAAAAGAGCTATTAGTTAATAGAGACAGTTTTGGTTTTTTTTAACGTAGGTTTCTGGCTCAACCTCTTGAACAGTCCCATTGTCTACGTCAATTACATAGATAGCGTGCAGTCGAGCGTTTTTCACCTCTTCTAAGCTCACAGGGGGATTTTGATAGTATAGGTCGCAGAGATTTTTCATAGCCTTTAAGTTCTCTAACGCTCTCAGACGGGACGGCACAGTGAACACTTGTGGTATCTGCAGAATATAATGTGGTGGTATGCTGAGTGCAAATTTGCCTGCATGGTTGCTATATCGGATTATTTTACTGGCTATTCTGGCTGAATTGTATGCAGAGGGGTCAAGTGCATGTTCAGGCGGAATAAAGCCTGTCTCTATCTCCACAATTAATGTTCCATAACCCTTCCTAGCGAACAGGTCACACGTCAATCCTCCATCCAGTTGATGTTCAACCTCCACATTGTATTCCTTCGAAATCAGGTGTTTAGCGCATACGAGTTCCATGACAGAATGATTTATCTTAACCAAATTCGCCCTGTGAAGCTGAACAAGCCTCTCCTTGAGCTTGTTTAATTTCTCTCTTTCCTCTCTCTGCATGCCCTGACCTAGCTTTGAAAACAAGAATTCTAAGTCTTCCTCAAACTTTTCCATTCTAGCCATAGAGTTTCGTCTTCTCCCTCAACCGATTCTCAGCAAACAGTCTCAGAGTCTTCTTTTAAGAACGCTTAAACATAGGCATTGATTGTAAATAAGAGCTTCCTTTAAAAAACTGAGATAATTCGATGAGGCGCTTAGAGTGGCGTTGCACTAAATTCATCAGTAGTTCAAATATAAAGCATAATATGGATTCCCTAAAAACAAAGCGACAACGGAGAAAGAGACTTCGCTTAAATACTCAACGTGAAAGAGACAAGACTTTCTTTATAACATTGCTCAATTTTGTCAAGGCTGTCAAAATCTGAACACACCCCACTGGAGAGGGAGAATCGATGCTGTAAAAAACCCTTAAATAAAATTCCGCTACCTAGAAGGTTTTGCCCAAGTTGAGAAGCACGCTTGGACGACCAGTCAAGCCAAATTGCCTCTCAACGGCTGTCGGGTCTATCTCGTGCGATGGCATCAAGCGGGAAAAACTCTGGTGGCTGTTGACAGGTCGGCCGAGCTTCTCTGAATCGTCTAGGCTTAGACTCAACTTGGGCTCTTCTATTTTTGACCACTAAGAAAGGTTTTTTCCACATCTGCTGCAGAATTTTGATTCTGGGAGGTTGGCGGCTCCACATTTAGCGCACACAATTTTTTCCCTGCTGGTGGTTTGCCACTGGAATTCCTTTCTCACGTCTTCAAATGCCCTTCGCATTTCTTCAGCAGCTTTTGCGAATGCTTTGTTCATTTGCTCTGCAGCAGTGACGAAGGCTTCTTTCATGTTTTCCCAGGGTTCTGAAACTCCTGCGGCCGTTCCAGCCTTGGTTTTCACGCCGCATTTTGGGCAGAAATAGAAGTTCTCTTCAAGTTTTTGTCCGCAGTTTGCGCAGTGAACCATTTTGAATACCTAGAAAATGTCTGGTGATTCTCTATATAAGACTGCACTTTTTCAGGCATGCGAAATATTCCAGCGCACTGAAACATTGATCTTGAATGTTGATTGTAGGTTCATAATTGTTAATAAAGAATTTTTGCAGATGCGTGAGACCTCGGAGATGACTTATTTGGGCGGTGCAGATCGTCGAGCCATTCTGCTTAAACAAATCAACGACGCCATCAGATACGAACAAGCGTATTTGCGCATCAAGTGGAAAGGAAAACAATACGACTGACAAAGAACCTAGCTTCTTTTCGTTAGTTGTGGCTGTACGAATTGGCGACAGTGTGGACACTCAGCCCAGCCTTTAGCTCGGCTGGCTCTCCAATGGTTCTTGCAGTAGGGACAAGTTAACAATACAGTTTCTCCCGACAAAGTAAACCATTTCTGGCTGAGCGCCAGCATAACTGTTCCAAAAGAGAATATCACAGCTCCCAAAACGGTGAAGTAAATTAGTTTGAATCCAACACCGAAGGGAAAATCAAGTTGTTCTGTCCAGAGATAGGACCACAAGTCCGAGAGAACAAGCTGAGATACAGAAACGTGTAGCCACGCTTTCAACAAAACAACAGCCAACAAAAGTAGTCCTACTAGGCAGAAGACGAGGCCTAAGGCGTAGCCAGATTTTTCCTTTCGAAGTATTCTCCTCATAAGACTTCTTTAACTGGGTTGAAAGGAGACGTTTATTTATTTTATGAAGAGGAAGTAAATGTCTCAGACAAGATTAACAGCACTGTAAAAATCTCTATATAGCCTGAAGTAATACTCGTTTCAAACTAGGTGCATACCAATGAAGAGTCAGAGCGCCGGGTTGTTGGATTTGTTTTTCGCTAGAAGGTCTATCAGAAAATTCAAGTCAAAACAAGTGTCAAAGTCGATTGTTAAAAAAATAGTTGATGTGGGGCAACGAGCACCTTCAGCTTGCAACCTTCAGACATACAGCATAGTTTGGGTGCGAGATGCTAAGAAAAAGCGGCAGGTTTGGGATGCATGCGGCGTTCCAAAAGGCATCCGAGATGCACCCGTCGTGTTTGTCATCTGTGCTGACGTAAGGCGTCTTGCCAGAGTCCTCGACTATTTGGGTTCGGATCACTGTTTGAAGCATGGATACGGCGTTCCATTAAAAATAATGAGTGTCATTGACGCCTCCTTGACGGCGGAAAACATGGTGATGGCTGCAGAATGCTTAGGTTTGGGTTCGGTTTTCATCGGCTCTGCCCTAGCGAACAGCAAGGTTATTGAAGTGTTGAGGTTGCCCAAGGGTGTATTACCCTTGACCCTTCTGTGCGTTGGTTATGCCAATGAGGCGCCACCTGTTAGACCGAGGTGGGCATTGTCTTCCATGCTACTTATTGACCAGTATCGGGAACAGTCGAACACGGAGACGAAACGATTTCTCGACCACATGATTGATGAACTGACACGGCAAGGATACTATAAAAATTATGCACGAATTAAGGCGTCTTACGACTACGGGAACCACATCCAACGTAAGACGAGTCTGAAATCTAGAATGAAGGAAGATGCAGAAACGTTGAATGTGCTGAAGGCAACTGGATACTTTCCCCATGAAGCGATAACAACATAACATTGACTTGAATACCGCAGACAAGTCTATGGAAAAGCCTTTCATTGATGACGAGTGACTGCCCTAATCACTCTCTAATGGGGTAATTTTTTCCTCAACTCAGTGTCGATTATTTTTGTCAGCATGATCTTAGAAATCAGTACGCATGGAACTTGTCGAAGGCTGGCGAGGTCTGCGTGTTTTTCGTCTTGCGTCACGAGCAGCAGTCCGTTCTTCTCAGCGTATTCCACTATTTTCTTGTCACTGGCACCTGTGAGTTTTACGTCTTGAACTGTGAGCACATCCCAGCCTAAGGTTTGAAGATATTTTTTCAAGCCCGTGTACATCTCGTCAAGAAGAAGTCTCAAACGCATGCCTTCCTCCATTTTCAGAACTACAATCTTGCTGACTTGATATTTCTTTCTCTAAAGACGTCTGCGAGCATGCAGAAAACCATAAATAGTGGCATGATAATGGCAGAAACTTCTACATTGGTTCCAATTATTTGAATGGTATGGAGACGTGACGAACTTGGAGATTGTGGTCATAGGCATGGGATACACGGGCATTCCGATGGCTGCAATGTTAGCTAACGTTGAAGCCTTCAACGTTGTAGGCGTGCAAAGAAGATCTAAGCGGTCGGGATGGAAGATTGATTTTCTCAACGCTGGCAAATGCCCCATCGGAGGCGACGAACCAGGCTTAGCTGAACTTATTGCAAAGGTTGTGAAGAAGGGCAGCTTCCGGGTAACTGAAGACATCTCAGTTTGTAAAAAGGCTGATGTAATTCTTATTGAGGTTCAGACGCCTGTTGATGAAAACCATGTGCCCGAGTACGACTCATTGAAAGAAGTGTCTCACGCTGTCGGGAAATACATGAAAAAGGGAGCAATGATTATCATAGAATCCACCGTAGCCCCAGGAACCACTAACTACATTATCAAACCGATATTGGAAGAATTCTCTGAAATGAATGCAGGAGAAGACTTCAACCTTGTGTACTCTTATGAACGTGTTATGGTGGGCCGCCTCCTTCACAACTTGGTTTATATGCCGAGGATTGTAGGAGGACTCACCCCCAGATGCATTCAACGCGGCGTCGAATTCTACAGGAAAATTGTCAAGGCAGAGTTGTTTCCAACCGACTGTCTGACGGCGGAGGTAGCCAAGGTCACCGAGAACACTTACCGTGATATTAACATTGCATTCGCAAATGAGGTTGCGTTGATATGTGAGAGCCTCGGCGTCAATGTTCACGAGGTTCGGCGCTTCGTGAATTCTCTGCCCAATGATCCATCTGATCCTGCTAAGAACCCATTAAGAATGATGCACGTCCCAGGCGCAGGTACAGGAGGTCACTGTCTTCCTAAAGACCCGTGGCTATTGAAGTATAGCCTTGATGCTTATGGGAGCTTCAACTTTACGCCCAAAATCATCATTGAAAGCAGACGGGTAAATGATTTCATGCCACAACACATGAAAGATTTGGTGGAAGAAGTGTTGCATGAGAAAGGCGTGAGGCTCAAAGACGCAAGAGTGTGCATATTGGGTCTCGCATTTCTTGGAGACTCGGATGATACAAGAAACACTCCAACGCTTCCTCTTTACAACTTTCTTAAGGGCGTCTGCAAGGAAGTTGTGGTGCATGACCCATTTGTTAAAGACTTTGAAGAGTTAGTTCTTACAAATGAGTTAGAAACTGCCTTGAGAAACAAAGACTGTATGGTCATAGTGACGCATCATAAGGAATATGACAAAATCAAGTTAGACTGGCTTAAAAGCCTACTAGCCACACCTGCAATAGTTGATGGCAGAAATGTTTTCAACCCTCAAGAATGCGAGAAAGCAGGCTTCTCTTACCGTGGTGTAGGCGTAGGTAGCGAAAAAAGGCGTAAACAGTTGTGAGGGCCGGGGCCGGGATTTGAACCCGGGCGCTAGGCTCCACAGGCCTATAGGCTACCAGGCTACCTCACCCCGGCCACGCATGCAGGCATTGTCTATTTGGCTTGACCTTACTATTTATTTTAACGTTTCTAGACGAGCCTCTACTCGTCTCCGTCTCTCCCAACGCCAATTTGACATAAAATCACTTAGAAATACCCAATAAACCACCAAGAAATCACCAACAAATCACCTCAAAACCAAGCCAAACACAACCCAAAACAACCGCTAAACAACAAACAAACCCCAAAACACAAACAACCCGCAACCCAACCCACAAAAAAAATTTACTGGACAGAAAGACTAACAGACGAGCTAGAACAACTATGCACACACAATAACAAGAGCTAAGGCTTAAACCTTAAGTTACAAGTCGCTTAATAACAGTAGCCAAGGAGAAGATTCAAAAATGTTGTTCATCACCTTGTTGCAACCAAAGGGAAAGGGTGAAGACGCAGTCAAATACCTCAAACAACTCAAGGCTCCAAAAGGAATAACACTCAAAGGCGTTTACTTCACTTACGGCAGATACGACGGAATCATCATGTTTGAAGCCGCAAGCGAAATAACAGCCATGAAATTCATCATGGAAACAGGATTCGCCACACACTACACAGTTGAAACATTAGTAGCAGTTTCCACAAAAGAACTCTAAACCCTCCTTTTTTCAACAAACCCATTCGCCCAAGTATTCAGTTTTTGAGAGAATACCAGTCAATATGATGCGTACATAATTCTTTTATGCTTTTAAACATATCCATATTGCTAAAGCAATACCACATTTTTGGTGAGTCACAAATGAAACTATCCAAACAAAATTTGCGATCAATCATCATGTTAGCAACAATTCTCCTCTCAGTATGCTGGTTCAACCCAATTATGGCACAAGAGCCAGCTCCACCTCCACCTAAAGGTTCCCCTCCACCATTGGAACGCAAACAATTTAACGGAACCTACATTTTCTGGGACAAACAACAAAACACAACCCAAGAAACATGGAACTGGACAAACCAAGCCTGGGAGTTCGGACCTTATCCCAACTTCGCCGTCTACCTGCAAAACGGCACAGAAGTAACAGATGCCAATTTCGTCCCGTTAGGCACGCCATTCAAAGTCGTAATCAACATCCAGAAGAACATATTTATGGGAAACGCAACCCTAGGACGAGCAGGGCTCCAATGGCACACTGAACTCCGAACACAAAACGGAACGAAAAGCGGCGACGCCAACTGCAAAATGATTTACGTCAACAAAATGGAAACAAAATTCTGGAACGAATCCAACGCATGGCATGTGGACAGCCTTGTTTTCAACCAGAGCGAAGTAACAGGACCTATGGGAAAGCCTCCGCCACCACCAGAACAAATGAAACAAAACAGTTTCTATAGATTCGACAACGCATCAAGCCGCGTCTTCGAGTCTAGCGAGTCATGGCGGATAGAGATTGTTGGTTCTTTCAACACTACATCTACACCAATTGGACCTTATTGGGTTAATCTGGAAGTGACAGACCAGTATGACAGCTGGATTGACTTCGGCTACCGAGCATGGCAAGGAAAGAGATCGCCCAACCGCATGGTCGCTGTAGGCAGACCAGGATTCGTGTACGGCGGGTTTCAAGACACATGGACCTTCGAGAAACTAGACATGGAAAATAAGCCAGTCTATTCAGTGTCCAAAGGTGCACCATGGAAGATGAGAATCAACGTGACAAACTCAGAATTAATGAATGTCACAATAGGATTTGAATTAGCTTGGAACGTAAAAACATTCGTAAACGTCACGAACTGGTATCCAAAAGTAGTGACTCAACAAGGGGGATGGATGTACAACCAAACCTCGGGCACATACTACTGGAACAGCACCGTGCTTGTCACCCGAACCGAACAAGTTTTTGGACCACACCTCGAAGAACGATGGGTTAATGTGCCACACGGCCGCCAAATCAACGTAACAAGACAGTATTGGGATCCAGCAACTGGCCAACAGAGATTAGTTACAGAACAGCAGTGGATTCAAGAAAAAATATTCCTCATTTACGATCACACAACTCACAGTTTTGATGTCAAGCAGGGTTATTCTTATATGACGTATGACCCAGATTATCACGGAGACCGCGAACGCCAAGTTTTATATCCCCTAAACGTTTCAGATCCGACAACTCGTTTCTACAACCTTTCATTAACCGATTCTAGCTGGTATCAGGTTGAACCAAACAAGTATGCCATTGAGTTTGTGGGTTCATTCTCGAATACAACATACTCTGACAGAGATGAGTACTGGTCCCAAATAACAGTCAATAGCAGAAACGGACCAGTCTGGGCAAATTGGGAAAACATAAATCCGAGCGACTTCCAAATCGCCATAGACAAGCTCGTTGCAATCTCAACCATATTGGATTCTCATGGTCGACTAGTGAAGGGTTGGATGTTCCAAACAGATCAAGGCGAATCTTTCATGGTTCAGAGCAAGTTGTATGGTGCCACTTTGAATACTTATCAAGACATAGATGGCATAGGTGTTGTTTTCCGCACAGGTTTCGGAACATGGTCAACCAACGAAAGTTACAACTCAGACGTTGAGATCAGACTGATCAAAGACTTGACAACAGGCACTCTGAGCTCTGTCACCTACAACCGAACCAACAGAAACGCCTACGTTTACGGTCCACACAAGGGTTGGGCGTACGTAAACGTCACAGATTGGCACACAGAATACAATGGTACCACGGGCCAATGGGAATGGGTCAACAAGCCGCACTTAGTTTGGAACGAAACCACACTCACAGACTGGCACTGGGAAAACTCCCGCCTGAACCAAACAGAATACGCACGCGACCCGAATTCGCCCAACATTTGGATTGACACAACGTCAAAGTGGGTTAGCGAATTAGACCCGGCTTTCAGAATGCCCTCGAGCTACGCTGTGTTAAACTCTGCCAACATTACATTGGTAAAAGGCGTGGTCACAGTTAACATGAGTGTCACGTTCTTACCCAATGCTCCGGAGGGCAATTATTGGTGGAACATGGTTTTCCAAAACATGACCTATGGAAGAGATTGGAGTCAAGGCTGGGGAGAACACGTGATAACTGAGTGGACTTCAGAGCCAATATATTTTGTCAATGGCACAGTCACAGGTGGCCAAGCGTGGTATGTTTCTAAACCTTCAACTCCACTTTATACAATGTACAATGGGCAGAAATACCAGCTAGAACAGTTGCCCTACATTGTTATAGGTGACTCTTCTTTAGGCATCAAGGTGCGGACTCAGTATGATCAATGGAGACAAGAAGAATGGACTGAATATCTGTTTCGTGATCCTTATGATCCAAGTTTGGGAAAAGAACCGAGATATTACCAGTTGTTAAATGGAACAAAAATCTATGTTCGAGAAGCCTATCAAGCAATCATTCGTTCCTTACAATTGAACTGCACTAACGCATACAGAATGATTGGCGGTTCGAAAGTTTTATTGCCAAACGGAACAGTCGTCAGCACTTATATGAATCGTGCAATGCAAGACGGGGGGGAACATTTCTGGGATCCAGTCCTTCAACGTGACATAGTTCCTTATCACTATGAGCTCATCAATGGCACTCGAATATACAGAAACGAACCATTTGAAATACAAAGCTACAACACTACCACAAGCCACTGGGAAATAGCCAACCCAACCTATACAGAAAGCGTCACAACATTGCTAGTGGAATACGCGGGCTGGGGTGTCCCGTTGAACAGGACAGTTGTTCTTCTTAAAGAGCCAGGTCAATGGCAGCCACTTCCAGACGGCAGCGGATACTATCTGGTTATGCAAAACGGAACCCGCATAACAATCAAGAATCCATGGGGAGTACCAGATGACAAACGCGTTGTCACGATTAATGGCTTGAATTTTTTGATCGGGTGGCCAAATCAGTACTACAAGGGAACCTATGAAGGCCGGACACTGTTGATACGTGGCGGCGGATGGGAAGGTTATGTACGCGGTTTCTACTTAACGAATTTGGGTGTTGAAGGCGGAACCAAATACGAATTGCCGTATCCAGGTGCAATGGCAACCTCTTGGTGGGACCTGGAAGGTCTTGAATCCGAGGGTCGCAGGTTAAGGACTTTCAAGTCGTTGACGATGAACGGGGTCAAGTATGTTCTGTATTTCGATGAAGACACTAAATCTTACTACATTATTGTTGACGGTATACGCAAGTCAGTGACGTATCCGATGAGAGACGTTGGTTACTATTACTCAAAAATAAACGGAGAGGAAAACTGGAAAGTTGTGCAAAACGGGTGGATCCTTAGATACGGCACCTACTCCGACAAGTCTGGACAATTTAGTCCAGTAGGCAGTTTGGTGACAACAACAGGCTATGATCCTCAAGGGCGCATGTGGTCTGAACATAACCGCTATGGCTACGACCGTGAAAACGCTACTCTCTATATCACGGCGCCGAATGGAACACGAACCGACCTTCATTCAGGAATGTACGTGATCGTTTGGAAGGTCAAAGTTGGCGACCAAACCTACTACACAACTGACTCGAATGACCGCATGGAAAGCGTGACTGACAATAGAACAGGTCAAGTTATGTACATGAACTATTTCACAACGCTAGATAACAAGAAGGTTTATTTCAACTGGAACGACAAACCCGCAAGTTGGCTTGAAGAAATCCACGTTCCAATACATGGCACAAACTACACCAGACTAATTCCGTTCAGCTGGAAGCCAAAGCAAGTTTTCGACAAAATATACGTATATAACATAACAATTCCAGAATTACCTGGCAACCCAACGCACACAGGCGTTTTTTATGAGAACGGCAATGAAGTGCCTGTGGGAACAAACTTCAAGGTGTTCGGAACCTATTATGGACCAGGCACTCGGTATGACTATGGCTGGACCGGCGATTGGTGGGTTGCAGGGAGAGGCTATGTGCCTGGATTTGATCATGCACCATGGAACAGCACTAGCCAACCTGTGAATTACTTCATTACGTTATACGGAACACGCATCTACAGCTTCCAATCTTTCGGTTGGACGGGTGATCGTTGGGGCGACCCAAAACAATGGAACTACATAAACGGTGACCCTATTGCTGGGAACAAAACAGCAACAGTTGTTGAAGGTGGATACTGTGTCTACCTAAACGACACTATCAAACTTGATGTTACAACACCTTGGCCAAATGGTGGAAAGCCAGATCAATACTTGATTATGACTAATGGAACCTACTTAAGCATTCATTGGAGAGAAGATCTCCGCCTGTACTTCACTAGGATAGAAGACAGCGAGTACTTCCTCAGAGAGCAAATAGTGACCTACTACAACCTCACTGACTCTGGAACAATCTATACGATAGCGGATCCAATCCAATCTGACTACCGCCGAATTGTAACTCCATCAGTCTATCAGGCACCCGTGATCTCTACCGACCGCAACACATGGGTGTGGATGAACGCTACCACCGAGTCCATACTCCACGATGGAATAGGATATTACCTAATGAATGCTTCAAGCGGAATTAGGCTTAGCTTACAACTCGTCGACGACTGGTGGAATCTTTCTGCTGCTGTTAGGAGACAGATTTTCCCAAATGAATTCGATGAATTACGCAATTACTATCCGAGATTCAGCGTGACCCTCAATGGAAAGCAATTCTTTGTTATTGATCCGAGTCCGGTTGTGGGGCGATGGGATGGAGAAGGTATGATAGAACAAGCTATGTATAGGTACCCAAGCTCAATCAATGTGGTTCTTGGAGGAACACTATACAACATTATTTTGTTCCAGCAAGGCGGGTACTGGAGACAAGACCTTCGATGGAGGCGAATTGAAACAATCGTGGTGAATGGAACAAACTATGAAGTTGAAGAACAGCATCAGTGGAAACCCTCATACCAAGTTACCATAAACGGTCAAACCGTTGACATTTCTTTGGCAACCATGAACATTTACAAGAGACACACCATGTGGGGCGACTTCTTCACATGGATGCTAACAGACCTTAACATTTCAACTTCGCGGCAAGTCAACGACATAATAGTGGGCACACCAAAGTATGGAATGTGGGGAATCCGAGCCTTTGAAGTAGTTGAAGAGACAGGCGCAATCGACTTGGACGGAGACCTCACAACCAAAGGTGACCAATATTTTGTAAGAAGAATACACACTGGGAGCGACCAACGAAACGAAACCATAAACCGCATGTGGGTCGAACTCGTATGGGACCCCAATGCCTCAAGAATAGAAGACGAAATTCACATAGGCGCGTGGATGGGTAAGCTGCACGTGGCTTGGACTTCGGAGTGGAGCGAGACATACTATTGGTACTACGCTTCCAACATGACCCATGTGAGCGATTCAGTCATGCAGAAAATAAAATCAACAGTGATTGACAGCGCAACTAAAATCCCGAAGCCAGGTTATTGGGACATAGCGCACATGGTACAGAACCAAACGTGGGCTGACCTATTAGACAGAGCCAAAAGAGAAAACTGGGACTGGATAACAGACAAGACCAACGAGTGGGAATGGTTGTGGTTTGGAACTCAACAAGACTTCGTGACCAGTTGGGTCTCAAGCAACGGCACACAAAGGGCAGGCATAGGGTTGCGATACGAATTCGCTGGCTTAACTCTCTACAACAACACTGAGCAGACGCACTTCTTCATGCCTAGAAGCATTGGTAACATAACCTTTGTAACTCCTGGAGAAGCTTTTGGAAACATGAGCGCCACGGGCAGCATGATAGTTCCCTTAAACGCCACAATAACCTTTGGAGTCACCTACGACAACGTAAACGGAACGTTGTTCCCCTTCAGCGAACAAAGATCTATGTGGGGATGGTGGGACCGCCCTGTTTTCGGTGCGGACTTCAATGTTCCTAACTTCATGAACAAGCCCACTCCTTCCTTGATAGATCAGGTTTCATTTGCAATTCACTTCTCAGCCAATCAAACCTCAGGTACAGACTTGAACAACAATGCTTCCATGAAAATCGATCAGCACATTGGGAACTGGGATTTAGAACCCAATGTAATAGATGGTAGAGAACAAAATAGCAGCGGCGTTATGGTTCCATTAAGAGGTAACGACGTGCTTACAAACAGAAGCTTATCCACAAACTACTACGTGACCGCCTTCAGCGGAATAGCATGGGACGTCATGGATGACAAAGGTACAAGTGTGGATAACAACAACGTAACTGAGTCTTCACGTTTCAACATAGCAGCGCGACTGGCAAACGCCAGCTTCGCCACTGTGAGATTAGGAAGCACCTACGACTGGAGCAAACCCACTACAGCCACGGATATGATAAGGACGCTTAATGTCACCAGTAAGACCTCGCCTATAGGCGCCTTCAAAGCCAGCTATCAGTCAGAGGCAGGAAAGTCTTCAACAGGCTTTGACATATCAGCCATGATGTACTTCTTGACCGTATGCTTCAAAAAATGGGACGGATACGCTGTTTACAACGATCCTGAAGTAATGTTTCTACTGAGCAAAGGCATAACCGCACCCATTGAAGGCTGGGCTGTACCACCATTGGTGATCTTCATCTTGATAGGCTCTGTTGTTGCTGTTGCAGTTGTGTTAGTTGTCTTCCGTGCCAAGGTCAGAAAACGACTGTCACATCTAAAAGGGTCAATCAGATCGGTCGTGCACCGTGGCGAAAAGGCTCGAAAACCGCAGAGATTTGGTCTTGACAGAAAAGGGTCCAAACTGAGCACCTAACTTCTTTCTTTTGTTGATGGAATCATTGACTTCTGAGACTAGTTGATGTAGCCTGTGCTTGACTTGTCAAAATCCTTGATAAGTTCGATTTGCAGGTCTCTTGGAATTGGAATCTTCTGTGAGAAATAGGTTACTTTTGGAAAGTAGAAGGCTATGCCTCTTTCTGCCATAACAGTGGCTGGGTTGTCCTTGCCCAGAGCTAGGTTGCAGACCTCGTGAACTAGGTCTCTCACTTGTTCCTCGTCTACATACCCAAGCGCGTGCAGGTATTCGTGGAGGAGCAGGTGAAAAGAGTAGGCGTTGAAAACACTTTTGTCGGTGGTTCGCAATGCAACGTCAAATGGTGCTCTGTTCATCACAATGATGTTTGAACCCAATGGGTGAAAGGCGCCTACAAAAGAGCCTCGTCTCATTCCCAAGTTTGCCAAGCCCAGCATGAGGCCAGCTCTGTGTTTGTTGAGAACTGATTTGACTGACTGCTTGACCAACTCGAAGATTTCAGCTAGGCTGTTGCAAGTGTCAAGTTTTGTCCGAAGAGACTCCAAGAGAATCCACAAACCCATTTCCAAATTTTGTGAGGCTTCATCTTGACATTTAACTCGATTTTAAACTTTGCTACCATGCTGGGCTATCACAGAGTGTAGAGAGGAGCTATAGTGAGAACAAATATTATGATCAGAGCGATTGCTGCGAGTTTTCGGCTCATTGAAAGTTTGGATACATCATCTAATGAACCAGGGTGTGGATACCCTGATAAGAAGAAGACCAGTATGGCCATGAGCCAAGCTCCTATCAACAGCATGGCTATAATGGCTATATAGGAGAGAACAGTGCGTGTTTTGTCTCCGAGTAAGACCCTTGTGACGTGTCCTCCGTCTAGCATGCCTGTGGGTAGTAGGTTGAGCATTGTGATTATCATGCCAATGTAACCTGCGTAAGCTACCGGATGCAACAGTAGAATGTCACCTTGTCCGTTGGGTGGAAATATCCAATAGATAAAATCAAACAACAAAGGCACTTGAAGTGGACTAGCGTTTGGTGGCATTATGGGAGTTCGCTGAGACAGTTGGACGCCGACTATTGTGACAAATATTGTTATTATGAACCCTATGACTGGACCGCTCATGCCTAAATCGAATAACGCATCCCGGTTAGGCGCCATAGACTTCTGTTGAATTACTGCTCCGAATGTTCCAAGTGGCGGTATTCCTGGTATAAAATATGGGTATGTCGCTTCCACATCGTGTTTGTTAGCAGCGAGTTTGTGTGCCATTTCATGCGCGCCTAAAATAGCCATCATGGCTGTTGTGAACATGGTTGCGCCTATCAGTGGGTCGTGTTGAGTCCAGTTGAGCGAGAGCAAGTATCCTGTTATCAGTAGAGTTGCCATTGTGGCGAGGAACAGGGCTATGTTTGTTGTTTTGCGGCTTGTCTTCACTACTGGTTTAGGCACGATTTTTAGCACGTGTTTGTCGTCGCGTTTTCTCAGGAATGGAGCCAACCCCTTGGGGTCCAGTTGCTTGTACAGTCTTAGGAAGGCTTGTTTGGAGTTTGGCTGCAACTTAACAAAGAAGGTGGGTATGTCGTGCTCTATGAAGCCTTCCTCTATGGTGAATTCTGCTTGAACCAAGCTGTGTATTTGTTGATATTGCATGACTTGTGGCTGTGATGGTTCTGATTCTGTTGTCATGTTTTTTGACCTTTCACTTGTAACAGAAAGTTGAGGTATTAGAACGTTTCTTCGTTCTATTTATCTTTTGTAGTAGCCTTATACTGTCTGGACCGAGGAGGCTTTGAAGGCTAGAAAAACCTTGGAATCAATGTTGAGTTGCATGTCATTGAAAGACCGTTTGGTTATCTGCACCGTAAAATCTCTTCCAGCCTTAACCCTCAACCTAACAATAGCTCCCAAATCGGAGACTTCCACTATCCGACCTTTAAACGAGTTTCGAGCACTAGAAACTATAGGATTCAACGAGAGGATTATGTCTTCAGGACGCACAAACACTGTTGTGTTCCCAGTTTTCTCAAAGGCGGTTTCAATCTGCACACCATCGCCCACATCAACAAGCGATGTGCCTTCCCCCGTGACTTTTGAAACGCCTGAAAAAACGTTTTCAAGCCTCGCATAACTCGCCAAAAGTTTAGATGGCAACGTGAAGATTTCTTGAGGCACGCCCACCTTCACTATTTTTCCTTCAAGCAATAAGGCTGCCCTATCTGCCAGAGTTTCCGTCTGAAACATGTTGTGTGTGGCTATGACCATTGTTGTTTTCTTTTCTTTGTTAACCCAGGAGAGCACTTCCTCAATGATAGAGACATTCTTCGGGTCTATGTTTGCTGTCGGTTCGTCTAAGAGCAAAACCTGGGTGTCGAGTGCCAAGGCTCTGGCGAGGGCTACTCTCTGCTGTTCGCCTCCAGACAATCTTTTTGCTGAGCGTTTCTCATAGCCTTCCAGTTTAACTGTCTTCAAGACCTCTCTGACTTTCTCGTCGGTTTCTTTTTTTGAACGTTCTCTGAGTCTGAGACCGTAAGCGATGTTTTTGTAGACGCTGGTGTTGAATAAAGCGGTTTTTTGAAACACCATTGTGGTCTTTAATCTCACATCGTTTATGTTGCCGCCCTCAACTTTCACACTGTTGAAACGCATTTCTCCGCTTGCAGGTTTTTCGATACCAGCCATAATTCTAAGTAGAGTGGTTTTACCTGACCCGTTTGGGCCTAGAAGGCTGAACACTTCGCCTTCAACTATCTTTAAGTTAACCTGTTGTAAGGCTGTTATATTTCCATAGGTTTTGCTTATGTTTTCAAGTTCCATCACGGTTTTCATGTTCTGCGCCTCTGAATCATGTTCATTGAGATTGTCAGAGCAAACACTATAAGAAACAAAATTATTGCTAAAGCAATGCTAAGTTCTATATTTCCTTTGTTTGTCTCCAATGCTATTACTGTAGTCAAGACACTTGTAAGACCAGCTATGTTTCCACCCACCATCAAGGCGACACCCAACTCGGCTATGGCTCTGTTGAAACTCGCTGTTACCGCTAAGACAACACCATTAATAGATTCCTTCAAAACTGCGATTGACGCCTCAGTTTCTGAAGCCCCTAAAGTTTTAGCCAAATCTTTGATTTCTGGGTCAACTGATTCGATGGCGTTTGTTGTAAAACTGACAGTTATAGGCGTTACCAAAATTGCTTCTCCGATTATCATCCCAACTGGGTCATACAGCAAACGGAGAAAGCCTATGGGTCCAGTATTTGAGAAAAAGAGGTAGAGAATTAATCCTAAAGCCACGGTTGGTATGCCTAACATAGCGTTGAAGAATCCCTTCAAGAGGAATCTGCCTCTAAATTTCCTCAAACCCAGTATTGTTGCCACGGGGAGCCCCCACATAAAAGCGAGGATTGTCGCTAAACCAGAAATCAAAATAGACCTAAGACTAATCTCCACAACTGTAGGGTTTCCTGAAAATATCAGTTGAAGCGCTTTTAGCAAGCCGTCAACGATTTCATTTCCCAAAGCAGTTGTCACCGTTTTCAATTGTAGAGTTCAGGATAGCCCTTGCGATATTCTGGTGGGCATTCTGAACCATTGAAGAAGGCGTAATCTCTTATCCACTGTGCAATTGTTGGGTCTGAGTTTTCTTTGAGAAGCTGCACCGCTGGATAGAAGAGGCTTTGTCCGTATTCGTCTTTACCGTATTGTTCAATAATTTGCTGTCCTTCATTGGATATGAGAAATTTCATCAATGTGATGGCTCCATCAAAGTTCACACGTGGATGCAAGGTTTGATTGACAGCTATGGCGCTGTAGACATTGAGCAAATCTTTTTGCTGTTCCACCAAGACCTTAAGCGAAATCAATCCATCATTGTAATATTTCAGATACGTGCCCAAGTCAGCGAGCGTGTAAGCTGAAAAATAGTCTCCTTTCTTCAATGTTTCCCCCATCGCCGAACCAACGTTTATGTACCAAGATTCTTTAGCCAAAATTTTCCAGTCAAAACCAGCATCTGTCCACAGACTCTTCTCCTTCGCATGTGTTCCTGAGTTGTCGCCTCTTGAAACCCATTTGGCGGTTCCGTTTCTGCCACTTTCAACGATTTTGGATAAAGCCTGAAATGGCGTTGAGTTCCGAATTTGCGCAGGGTCTGTTTCAGGTCCGACAATGGTGAAGAAATTGTAAGCGAATATTTTTCTGTTGACTCCAGTTCCGCCTGTGAGGAACCTTAACTCATCGGTAGGTGAGTGAACTAGTATAATGTCGGCGTCGCCTCTCTGTGCATGTTGAATGGCTATGCCTGTTCCAACCGAAATGAAGTTGAGGTCTATGAGATGTTCTGCCTCAAATCTAGTTTCAATAGCGTTTAGTAACCCCGTGTCGTAGAGGCTTGAAGTAGTCGAAATAATCACTCTCTCCCTCATAGAAGCTCTAAGATAATATTTGGTTCCAGCAACAGAAACGATTACAGCCAAGACGAGCAATGACATCCAGATGAAAAATGTTCTTCGCATGTGAAACCTCGATATGTTTGAACGTATATAACGGTTGCGTTATAACCTTAAATACATATCGCTTCCCAGCTGAAATACAGAGTTCTTATTTCTAAGCCTATTTAGATTCAAACAGAGAAAACATCTTGGCGTCAAGTGGAAGAGATGCACTTTCTCATTAAAGTTTTATTGGGTTGCCGTACTCTTCTGCAAAGAAAAGTTCAGTCAGTTTCATCCTCGGTCGCGCCTCAGGAGTTTCGTCTGGCACGCCTACTGGCAGTAGGGCAATGACACTCATTTCGTCTGGAATTTTAAGCAGTTCCTTAACCCTGTCTTTGTCGATGGCGCCGATCCAACATGTGCCGTAGCCCAGTGCGGTAGCGGTTAAGACCATGTGTTCCACGGCTATCATGGGGTCTTTGTCGTACCAGCGTTGTGAGACTCGTGGGTCGCCTATTGCCACAATCAGTGCGTCTGCATCAACTAGAAAGGTTCGATTGTTTGCGGCTTCAGCCAGCGGCTTCTTTTTCTCGGGGTCTCGCACCACGACAAAGCGCCATGGTTGTCGGTTGCCTGCGGAAGGCGCCAAACGAGCGGCGTTCAAAATCGTTTTCAAATATTTTTTGGGGACAGGTTTAGGCTTGTACTTTCGAATGCTGCGTCTACGCTTTATAGCCTCAAAAACGTCCATGCTTTTTCTCCCAGCCCTAAATCAAAGAAGAGTTTAGGCGCTCTTAAATCTGCTTATACGTTAAATAGGGTATTCCATAGATAACTAACCTGTATGCTCACCCAAGACAAGCACAAGCCCACAGCCAAGGTTTGGCTCGAATACAAAGGCACGCCTATACTAGGCAAAGGCGGCGCTGACATCCTAGATGCGATTAAGAGAGAGAAGTCGATTTCTAAAGCCGCCAAAAAAGTTGGGATGTCCTACCGATACGTTTGGAATTACTTGGCGAAAATGAACAAGACTTTAGGCGAGCCCATAGTTGAGACGTTCAAGGGTGGAAAGGCTGGTGGCGGAGCTAAACTCACTCGGTTAGGCGAGACGTTGCTCAAGGAGTACAAGCGGGTTGAAGACTACGTGGATGAAATCTTGGGTGACGAAGAATATTGGGAGGCAGCGGGATTGAAAATAAGTGCGAGAAACAGGTTGAAAGGTGTGGTTAAAGGCGTGGAGAAAGGTGATGTCATAGCTAAGGTCAAGTTAGAGGTGAAGGCGCCAGCGGTCATAACTGCACTCATATCTAGGGAGGCGGTTGAAGACCTAAACATAAAGGTTGGCGACAGCGTTGAAGCTGTGATAAAAGCCACTGAAGTCATGATAGCCAAAGAAAAATAAACCCTAAAACCCCACACATTTTTTCCAATGGTGGTGTAGGGGGTGGGGGGATGGGATTTACGCACCTTTTTACTGGTAAAAATGCACAAATTCTACAAGAGTCAATTAAATATAGAATCTATGGATGCCCAGGACCTTGGGTTTTTCTAAACCACTTATAGAATGCATCAATAGCATTTACAATTAGCTCATAATCCGATTTCTCGGTTGTAGACATTCCACAAAGAAGTAGATAGCCCCTATTATACGGCAAAGCACATATTGGATAAACCTCCCCGACATCATCCCTTCGAGCTCTCACCAAAGGGATAACATCGCCTACTTTCCCGTAAAGTGCCCTAAATTCGGTGATTTCTTTCACATCTTGTGTAAGATCTCCAAATTTTTGCCTATCCTCATCAGTCTGATAAATCTTAACCTTAATTGGTGAACCTCCTGTAGGCATCACTTTGAACTCTTTATAAAGGAGGGTTCCAGTCCATCGTAAAAGCAATTGAAATCTCTGGGGTTCTCGCATGTTCGTATCAAAAACACTCCGGCTTGGAAGAGCTATTTTGTCTTCGCAGATGGGTATAGGAGCCTTTTTATCATCAGAAATTGAGACATCCCAAGCATAAAAGAACGGGTATCCTGCACAATTGACGTAGATACCGCCGTCTCCTACGTAGTCTTCGAGCTGTTGAAATACCAGTTTTCTTTCAACATCTATTTCAGGATAATGTTCACCAAAAGGATTCACTATTAATGCAAATTCACTGCTAATCTGGCAGGCGCTAATCTCTAATGGATTAAAGTCGGGATTGCGCTCTGAAAGGCGCTTCACCCAATACGTAGAGCCTTCACTTGCAAAACCTGGTTTGCAAGGATTTTCGTTGCCGCCTCCAATAACATAACCATTCAAAACACCGACATGCATTCTTTTAGTTATTTCAACTTTATTCAAAAGGTCGCAGAAAAGGTTGGCATGTCCAAGGATGGTGTTAAAGTAGTCCCTCTCGAAAAGCTTAGTAGGAGAAGCCAATGCACCCTCTTTGTCAACGCCATACCTCATCACTTCACGAATTTCATTAGTATACCCAAGAATTATGGGAATTGTTTGAAGAACCTTGTCTCTGACTTCGTTACCGAAACCTTCACCAGCCATTTTTTCTGCCAATTGGATCATAGCTTTGCTATTCAGAAAGTGGCGGTTACGATCATATTCAACATCTAAAAAATTGCATATAGCTTTTGTAGAGAATTCAATTGCTTCACATGCATGAATAAGCGCTTCAACTTGAAACAGACGTGCATATCTCTTCGCATTTCTAATTTCCGAATAAGCCCTTGACACATACCAGCGTGCTAAATCAACTTTTTGATTGCCCATATGAACCTGAAGCAATTATGCTAACACAATTTCTTAAACCTAACGACCTCTAAGCTCATGCGCTCTAGGCGAAGAAAGTAGGAGTTTAAAAGGTATTACATGGTTTATAAATAGAAACTAATAACCAATATTTTAGGTGGAATAGAAAGATTGAAAGAAAAAGATTCTTATGATTTTCTTTATTCATGGCTTCCTACTCATTATTATGTAAAAAATGACCTACTTTGGATTGACTCCCAACTGTACTTTGGGTCTATTAAAGCTAGGTGTGACATAATCGGTTGTGATTGCAAAGTTGATAAGGGCTATGATCCTTCTTGCAGAGAAATTACAGCGATCCATATTATTGAGTGTAAGCGGGATTGGGCTGTTTTTCAGGCCTATGGTCAGTTGCTTCTGTACAAGGAAATCGTTGAACGTTACCTCAGAAGCAGACATCACGAAGCATTCAACTTAGATTATCATGAGGGGGCGAGCAACTTCTTGCTCAAAAACGGAAGACTGCCTTTTGGGTGGAAATCGACTTATAGGCTCGCCGGTGAACTTGATTTGTGGCTTCATTTAGCACTACTGAGGACAGGATACGCCGATGATGCCTTTTTTAAATTTGTTGAAGGCTCCTTAGATGCGTTTCTTGAAGGCTGTGTAGGCTTTCTGCTCCTAAATCGTCACGGAAACAAATGGAAAGCTAGGGAGCTAAGAGCGCCAAGTCCTATAAGATTGGCTAGGAAAGGCGGCCCGAAGCCGAAACACTGGATGGAACCGTTTGAAGCGAACATCTTATTTCCTACCAGACTTGATTGTCGTCGATTCAGTAAAGAGGGAAAAAGGAACTATTGGTGTAGTGAAATCAATCAAATTGATTGCCAAGCTTGCGAATGGCATATCCCGCTTTAGATGGCTTATTTTGAATCCTCGAATAGATTCGCTACTCCTTCAGCAAAACATCTTAAGGATCAGAACTAAGAAAATCAAAGAGGGAAAACAAATTAAGGATAAAAAGAAGAAGACGTGCTTGATAAATAACACCAAGATTGTCCAATGTCCAGCATGCAAAGAAGATTCTCCATTACGCAAGCTCTTATACTCTTGTAACTTGTGTGGGGGAAGGGGTTGGGTTTCGATGAGCGAAGCTACTTGGTGGGAGCTAGGAATGCGCAGTAAGAATAATCATTCATGATGTGAGGTTGACTTTCCGCCATTTTACGTTAAAAAGAGCAGACATTGAAAGTATTTTACCTATCACCTTTACTGTTAAATTTGTGTTCAAATTTTAGCCCTCTTGCAAAGGTCCAAATTGAGTTTCTTTGGTGAAATTACGCTCAAACTTTCGCTAGACTGGAGTGTGGGGGTGGGATTTGAACCCACCGTGAGTTGGCGATGTCTCCCCCTTCTCCTGCAACTTCTCTCTTTTTCTTTGATGTGAAAGTTTTTTACTTTTGTTTCCATATGGAAACTTTAGTTAAAGTGATTCAGAACATTTTTGAGAAATCATCATAAACTTTCCTTCGGTGTCCAACGAATAATATTACGACCTGTTTTCTGTTTCCGTTTATCTCGTAAATGGCTCGGTAATCGCCAACTCTCAGGCTCCAGAAATCAGAAGGTTTCAGACGTTTCCAATTCTTTCTGGGTTGTCTCGTAGTTCTCTCAGTTTCTCCTTTATCACAATTCCTCGATGGGAATGAGAGATTCAGGGTGTTTCTTTGCTTCTTCGCTGCGTTTTATCAGCATCTTAAACCTTTCTCCAAAAAAAGCTAAGGAGACCACTAAGAGGTGGCGACGTCTCAACAGTCTTTCGTTTCTGATTGTCGTGTTGTTCTAGTATATTCGCCGTCTTTCACGATCTAGACCCCTCTCTACCCGTCTCAACTTCTCTCAACTTCTAACTGGCTAAAAAACCACAGCTCATATTTGGAGCCTAATAGGATCCTAATAGAGGGGCTAGGTCAACCGAGCGCACACACACAAAAAGAAAGTATCAGCCCTCAACCACATAACGATACGACACATATTTACCAGCACTTGGACTGTCACGCGTCACCTTAACCAAATCGCCTGGTTTAGCACCTATCGCCTTCACAGCAGGATCCGAAGCCTTCAACCTTGGCAACTGATACGGCTGCACCCGATACTCACTCAAAACCTTCTCCCTCTCCTCCTGAGTTGCAATCTCATGTTTAGGAACAAGCACATGCTCATAAATGTTGAAAGAAGGAAAGATGCGCGGAATCAACTCAATGCCTCGTCTTCGAGCATGAGTCTTGGCCGCCTGAGTGTAGCGTCCACCAGTAATTATAATTGCTCTCTCAACACCCACTTCCTTCATAGTCTTCCTCAATTGATTGATAAACTGAACACCAACCGTTCCCTGCGTAGGCAAACACCAAATCAACTCTTTCTTATCTTCAGCTGTCTTAATCAGAAAGCTCGTGGCGCCCTTGTGTTCTCTCCTCTTGACGAGCTTGTAGCCACGCAACCGCATGAGAATCTGAGCCTTGCGTTCTTCAATCGTTTCTTTACCACTCAAACACAAACACCGTTCAACAATTGTTGTAGAGCAACAATCAACCTTCAAAACCTTAAACTTTACGCTTTCCGCATGCAATTAGCCGATTTAAATGTGTTTAAACAATCCATACGAAATTCTTATTTATGCAAGCTACATTGACAAACGTAAACCTAGAGAGGGAAAAGCGTTGAGGACTTTGGATGTTGCTATCACAGCGGTGAGCGCTGCACTTTACAGTCTAATAGGGTACTTCATCTACCTGGCTCTACCCATCACCACTCCAGGCGTGGGCATTGTTCGATTCTGGCCAAACGTGGTTATCCCGGCAGTTTTTGCGGTGCTTTTTGGACCATTGGTTGGTGGACTTAGCGCGGCAATCGGCATCTTCATAAGCGACATGTTGATACACCACGACCCGCTCCTTAGTTTAACCGCTGGCGTCACATCCAACTTTATTGGATTTTACCTAATAGGGTACATTTCAAGGAGAAATATCGACTGGACAAAAATGATAGCTATTTCGAGCATTGCTCTTCTGATTGGTTCCACAATCTCAGAATACTTTTTGCTCACTTACGTCTCGGTCAACGCAGCCATTTTGTTCATAAGCCTTTCTGTTGCAGCATTTATCCTCGCCATCGCGGTGGGGTATTGGCAGCCTAAGTGGAGAAGTTATGGAATTGCGTCGCTGATAGGACTTGGCGTGGGCAGCACCATCATAGGTTTTGTCGTGTGGCTCTACAGTCAATTCATTGTGTTACCTGCCGCAGTTGGAGGAGGTTTTCAGCTACCAATCTACGTCGCTTTCATATGGCTTATCTGGACTTTTGCAACGGAAATCCCCTTCCTCATAATCATTGGACCCCCAATCTTGGAGGCGTGTTACCGAGCCTTTCCAAACCTAAAGCCTCCTAAAGAAGGGAGCAGTTAACGCTTGACAAAGACTGCAAGAGCTTTTTCTCCAGCCGGCATTTCCAGCTTCTTTCAAATCTGCGATACTGAATCTGATGGAAAACCTATTGCGGACCTTGAACGAGTGGGTGCAAAGGGCGGAGGCTTCGGCTTAAAGAAAGGAGTGCTTACCGAGGTCAGCGCTGCCAAATCAAAGACAAAGAGCGTTAAGATTTTCATAAACAGAAGACACGCACCCGAGGCAGAAACCACTCGAACAGTTGTGAACATAGTGCTGGAGAGGGTTGACCTGCCCTACAGTGTTGAAGTTAAGCATCGTGTTGAGGTTCCAATTGGCGCAGGGTTTGGCACAAGCGCAGCGGGTGCAGTTGGCACGGCGTTGGCTCTATGCAAGGCTGTGAATCTAAGCCTTACCTACCGAGAAATTGGTCGCATTGCTCACGTGGCTGAGGTGAAATGCAAGACAGGGTTGGGCACGGTTAGCGGTATTTTGTTTGGCGGATGCGTCCTTGTCCTAGAGCCTGGTGCACCTGACCACGGTTCAGTGGATCGCATACCCATCACTCCCGATTATCATATAGTTTCAGGTGTGTTGGAGCCACGGTTAACTAGCGAGTTTCTCGAATCAACAAAAAAGCGTGCAATAATAAATGAGGTGGGACAGAAAACATTAGAGAGAATCTTGGCTGAGCCTTCTCTTGAAAACTTTCTGCATTCCTGCAAGGAGTTTGCTTTAAAAACTGGGCTGGCAACAGAACGAGTGATAAAACTTATGACTGCGGCGGAAAGGGCTGGGGCTGTAGGCGCTGCGCAAAACATGCTGGGTGAGGCTATTCACGCGTTGGTGAAAAGAGATAAAGTTAAAAGTGTTGTCGAGGTTTTTGAAAAGGTTCTTCCACCAGACAAGATAGTTGTGGCGGAAGTCAGCCTTCAAGGCGCTCAGTTAGTAACGTGATTTGAATGGATAGAAAATTCAACACGGTGCTCGTGGGCGGTACATTTGATGAGTTTCACAAGGGGCATCAAGCCCTGATCATGAAAGCCTTCGAAGTGGGTGAACGCGTCATCATTGGTTTGTCTTCAGACCAGTTGGCTAGAGAGTTGAGGAAGAACCATGAGGTTTCATCTTACGAGCAACGACTAAAGGAGTTAAGGAATTTTCTGATGACGCAAGGTGTGCTTGATCGAGCAAAGATTGTTCCCTTGGACACGCCCTATGGAATAACGCTTTCGACAACCATAGCTGAAGCGCTCGTCGTCAGTAAGGAAACCGAGCCACGAGCCATAACCATCAACAGGAAACGAAAGGCGAGTGGAATCAAACCCTTAGAACTTGTGGTTATTGACATGGTTCCAGCTGAAGACCGCATTCCAATTTCCACAACAAGAATTCGACGCGGAGAAATCGACAGAGAAGGACACGTACTTATACGTTGAACAGCACGTTTTATACGATTTCACATTGAATATTACTTTGTATTATTAGGTGGACGTGTTGCAGAGAACAGGCATGGCGAGGCTTCCGCTTCACTACGGCAAAGCGCCCCACTGGCTTGTTGTACGAATGATAGGTTTGGCACGTGAAATAACAACCATTATCATCGATGAGTACGGTCGAGACGAGTTTCTGAAGAGAATCTCTGACCCCTACTGGTTTCAAGCTTTAGGCTGCGTGTTAGGATATGACTGGCACTCATCAGGCGTCACAACAGTCGTGACGGGAGTGCTGAAGAATGCTATCAAACCTGAAGAGCTGGGACTCGCAGTTTGTGGGGGCAAAGGCAAGGCTTCGATGCAGGCTCCAAACGAAATCAGTCAAGTCGGCGATAAGTTCGGGCTTTCAACTAACCGAATAGCTGATTTGCGGTATGCGAGTCGAATGAGCGCTAAAGTGGACAACACGGCTGTTCAAGCAGGCTATCAATTATACCATCACGCTTTTGTTGTGGCTGAAGACGGAAAGTGGGCAGTGGTTCAGCAGGGAATGAGCGTTCAAGACAGAACAGCGCGGCGTTATCACTGGCTCTCAGAACACGTTCAAAACTTTGTCGTGGAGCCACATGACGCTATTGTGGGAGACGTGAAGAGAAACGTGGCATTAGACATGACTGCCAAACAAAGCGAGGACTGCCGAAAAGTTTCAACCGACATAGTAAAGGAACATCCCAAAAAGCTGATGCAGCTGCTCCAGTCTGTACGCCCAGTCCATCAGACATCATTGCGGAAGTGGATGCCAGAAGCCAAGTGGAAAGAATACGTTATTGAAGTGCTTTCAATGCCCAACAATCTAAACTGGAAAGCTGTGAAAAAAGCGTACGATTTTCAACCTAAAAACTACGAGCAATTACTGAGCATTAGAGGAGTTGGACCCGCAACAGTTCGCGGCTTGGCTCTCATAGCCGAACTGGTTTATGGTGCACCGCCAAGTTGGAAAGACCCAGTCAAATACTCCTTCGCCTACGGAGGAAAAGACGGCGTTCCCTATCCAGTTGATAAAAAAGCCATGGACGAATCCATACAGATTTTAGAAACAGCCATCAAAAACGCCAAAATAGGCGACAACGAAAGACTGAGGTCGCTGCAACGACTGAGACAATACATTCCGCCAAATGAGAAAACATAACGTGGTTCTTACAACAAAAAAGGAAAAGGCAGACGGCTAAGGACCACTGCCCAAGACTTCTTTTTCTGGTGGAAGAGATTGAATCAAGCCTTCCCGCATCAACAGTTGTGCGCTTTCTCGAGCGTTTTTGATGATTTTCACAGCCCTCTCCCAGAGTTCTTGTCTGCTTGGTCTGATGCGCGCCACACCTTCCCTGATGCTTTGCAGTGCGCAGGCAACAGCCTCTCTTGGGTAGACTTCCCACTCCTCCATCCGCGGAACTATGTCACCTTCGTGGATGCCACGTTCCTCGGCAAATCGAGCCAGTTCCTCAGCTGCCGCAACACACATGTCGTCTGTAACTGTCTTCGCCTTGACATCTAGGACGCCGCGGAAGATTGCTGGAAAACCAAGGCTGTTGTTTATTTGATTTTCAAAGTCGCTGCGACCCGTGCCAACTATTTTGGCGCCTGCCTCTTTTGCTTCCCAAGGCCAGATTTCTGGAATGGGGTTGGCGCAGGCGAAGACTATGGAGTTTGTAGCCATTGTTTTTATCCATTCAGGCTTTATGACGCCTGGACCAGGTTTACTGGCTGCCACAACAGCGTCGGCGCCTTTAAACGCAGCAACTGCGTCCCCTCTTCTGCCTTCTGCGTTTGTTTTTTGAGCTAACTCGTATTTCCATGGGTCTTGTCCCTTGTCTTTTTCAACGTCCGGGCGATCTGCTGTGAGGATGCCTTTCGTGTCTACCATTAATATGTTGCCTGGTTTGAAGCCTGCGCGGAAGAGGACAAAGGCTGTGCGTATGTTTGCTGAACCACTGCCGAAGAGAGTGATTAAAGCCTCTTGCCTCTTTTTGCCAACTATTTTCAAAGCGTTTACCAAGCCAGCAAGAATAACAGTAGCCGTGCCTTGCTGGTCGTCGTGCCACACTGGAATTTGACACTTTTCACGGGCTTTCTCCAGAACGTAGAAGCATTTGGGTTTCTCTATGTCTTCAAGGTTTATGCCACCAAAGGTTGGTTCAATAAGCTCGCAGGCTCTCACAATTTCGTCTGGGTCCTTGGTTTTGAGGCAGACTGGGAAAGCGTCTACTCCGCCCAAGTATTTGAAAAGCAAAGCCTTTCCTTCCATAACGGGCATGCCTGCTTCTGGACCGATGTCGCCTAAGCCGAGAACCCTTGTGCCGTCAGTCACGACAGCTACGTAGTTGCCTCTGTTGGTTTGCTCCCAAACTTGGTCGGGTTCTTCTTGAATTTTTTTGCAGCTTGCAGCCACACCCGGAGTGTACCATATCGCAAAGTCCGCTGGACTTCTTATGGGGCATTTTGGCATTATTTGGACCTTTCCTTCATAGAAGGGATGATACGCAAGAGCGAGCTTGCTGGGTTTTTTGGCTTTTTCAAGCAGTTCCTCAACCGTAACCTTCTTGCTCATGACTATTTCCTCTCCACGTAGAATGAAGAGTGTTCTATGCAATATAAGAAATTAAATATTATGGAAAAAGTTTGGGCGTAGCGGAATCAGCGAGATTTCTTCATTGGTGTGAACAAGCCTAACTCGTTGCCAAAGGTGTCAGTGAAAGTAGCGTCCCAGCCTGTTTGTGGGATTTCTGTTTTCTTTCTCACAGTCTTGCCGCCTGCCCTTTCTATTTCTTTCAGTTTCTTTTCAATGTCCTCAACGCATATGTAGAACAGACAACCACCAGCCTTGACCTTATCCACCTTGTTGAAGCCTCCGCCAGGTGGAGTGCCAGTTTCAAACAGCGCGTAGCCCATCTGCGGCACCAAGTCAACTTTCCAGCCGAAGACCTTTGAGTAGAACTCTCTAGCCTTTTTCAGGTCCGTCACGGGTATATCTATATGGACGATTGGGTTTCCCAAACTCATCACCTCAAGTTTAGAACGAACTGCAGTCTAGATGTGAGTGCTCTTAAAAAACTTTCTCCAATAAACCTAAGAGGAAAAGGTTCCGCTCGAAAAAAGAAGGGAAAAAGATTTTCTGGTTTATGTTCTTCCTCTGAGGACTGGGAGGCCGATGCGGCTTTTGAACACAATTAAGACAGTCGCTAGTATTGCCGCTGCAACGAGGACAATGATTAGCCAAAACCCTGTCGTATTCCATATTGGCGGTGGAAAATCTGTCAGGACAATTGTCTCAGACCTTGAGCTTGCCACCGAAACAGCTGATTTAGTTGCCTTCGTAGTCACTACTGTTAGCCAATAGTCAGCGCGGTAATGGGCTTCTATGTCATAGGTTCCAGCAGGCAACTTGAACGTTGCCTTGCCAGCTGCATCAGATGTTTCGAGACCGTATCCCACTCCGCCCTCGGCGTAGACTATTACATAGGCTCCGTGGACCGGAACCCTGTTGTTTCCTAGAACCTCAACTGTCAACTGATACACTCGACATTTTAGCGTGTACGGACCGTTTGAGTCCACATACTGAGTGGTCTGTAAAACGACCACGTCTTTCCAAAGAATTGTGAACCCATAGTTTCCCGCGATCACGTGTGCAAGGTTGATGAAACCATTCTGAGCCGTGTAGCGTGGCAGGGTGTCTGTTGTGCCGTTTGGCCAGGTGATGTAGACTTGAGCCTTGGGTAACGGAGCGTTCACGTCATCCACTATGAGAAAGGCTGGGTCGTAGTAAACGATGACTCCGATGCTGAAGATGTGAAAGCCCTCTTCCATGAACGGCTCAAAAGTGCCGTAGTCTATGTTGTGATAATATCCATTGTTGTCAATGACCGAAACCTTAACCGTGTAGTCTCCCAGCGTGGCTGTGCCTAGGTAGGTCCAGTTTGCCTCGTAGATGAGTGAGTAATGGACACGCCACAGACCGTCTGTGACTCTGGTCATGTCCACACTGTCTACAACCTTGTTGCTGGCGGGGTCGAGAATGGTCATGTTGACTTTGTAGATGTCATATCCTCCGAATGGGTCAGTAACGTTGGCTCGCACGATGACCTTGCGTTGGCTCTCACTCCAGTTGTAATAGAAAAGGTTCGTCTCTGAATTATCAACGGCGTAGGTTTTGATGGAAGATGGTCGAGCATAGTCTTCCACTGGCAGAATCACTTTGCTCGGGTAAAGAGGCGAATCATACCAAATTCTAGTGTCAGCAGACGAACCCGCGTTGACCTCGACTTCGACGAGTAACGTTGTGCCAGCGTTAAAAGCGTGATTGAGAGTAGTTGACAAGTTGTAATTGTAGACTGGGACATCTATGTAAGCCCCTACGCTGCTGGTCACTGTGGGGTTTTTTGGACCCGAATCCCAAAGAGTCGCGCCGCCAACTGTGATTTCTTTGAACTGGACAGTGAAGCCCACTGGCTTGTAGGCTGAACCGTTGACCCAGACGAAAACCTGCCATGTGCCATTAATCATTACTGGACCAGCGAGGTTGGGATAGAGATAAAAATCGATGGCGATTTTGGGCAGTCCGACTGGTTTGTAGAACGAATTGGTAAATGCTTCTTCTTGTGTGAGAAATTTGAACCACTCCGTGGTGTTCATGATATACTTTGTCTCCAAGCCAGCGACAGAGACCGGCGTATCAATGTAGTGGAAGTAAAACTCCTTTGGCTTGGCTACACCGCTGGATTGAGATTCAGCAACGGGTACAATGCTCACTAAGAGAGCCACCGAGATTATTGACAGAAACACTATTGCAACCATTGACGTCCCTTTGGGTCTTGTTCTTTTTTGCAACTTCATATTCTCCTTTTCAGTTAAACCTCTCAAAAACTCGGCGAATTTCAGAGTTAAGCCTTGTTAATGCCAAATACTGATTCAAAATATGAATCTAGGCTTCTTTTAATCTTGAATGTCTAAACGCGTCGTGATTTCGCCCTTTCAGATGATTCCCAGAGATATCGGAAGTATTCTTTGGCAAATTGGACCAATCCCAGATGATTTGACCATATGACCAGAGTTGGCTTGTCCTCGCCCAAGAAAAGCATTGCTTCCTTGCCGTCTGCGATTACGCCTCCGCCGAACATGTGGTCTCGCACCCGCACTTCAGCCACATCAGCAATCTTCTGTGTGTTCCAATCCTTTGCTTTCTTGGAGATCATGAAAAAGACTTTGACGTTTGCGTTTTGCAACTGCGTCAATATTGGGGTGACTGCGGCAGTCAGCGTCTTCGGCAGGATGGGTACCGCAATCATCAGTTCATTCTTTGTTTTTTCCACCATCTCCTTGAGTTTGGCGAGAGTGTTGAATTCGCCTCTGAGAATCCATAAGTCGGGTTTCTCCCTTATCTCACGTCGTTCATAGAAGGGTTCCAATTCGCCCACAATGGTCTTTTCCCACGTTATGACCTTGTCTTCAAGTTGCAGTTTCATTGCTGCCAATGCTTCGGAAGGCGCTTTAGGGTAGTATCGACTGGGTCTGCCATGTTCGGTGTTTATCCAGCCCTTTCCTTCAAGCGAGGTCAAGGTCTCGTAAACCTTTGAGTATGGAACCCCTGAGTGCTTACTCACTTGATTAGCGGTTAAAACTCCCTTCTCCAACAGAGCCAAATATACTCGGCTCTCGTAGTCCGTAAGCCCAAGTTCCTGCAAGACCTTCTTTGTTTCCTCGCTCACCCGTTCTGCCACTTTGGTTGACCCCATTTTCACCTTAGGAAAGGTTTGGAAACCTTCTTATAGACTGTATTTGAATTCCTCATAGTTAAATACAGTTACAGCTAAGAGCGGTGTCAAATTGCAAGCATTAAAGAAAGAGCAGAGGGAAGCCGAATCTCACATTATAAAGCACACCACTAGTCTTTGTCCAGAATGCCTCGAAAGACTTGACGCCAAAATTGTGGAAACAAATGGGCAAGTTATAATTGTAAAAGACTGTCCGAATCACGGTCATTTCGAAGACGTCTACTGGTCCGACTACGAACTTTTCAAAAGGTTTGAGAAATACGGTAAAGTTGGCAAGGGCGTGTTGAACCCGCGAACTCAAACCGTTAGGGGATGCCCCTACGACTGCGGGCTCTGTCCAAATCACAAGTCGCACACGGTTCTAGCCATCATCGATGTTACAAACGCCTGCAACCTCCAATGCTCAATATGTTTCGCTTACGCTGGCAAAATCGGCTACTTGTACACGCCCACTCTCGAACAAATCGGTGAGGTTATGGACAATCTGCGCTCCAACATGCCTGTTCCACCTCCGGCGCTTCAACTTTCTGGCGGAGAACCCACTGTTCGACCTGACTTTGTTGAAATCGTAAAGATGGCTAAGGAGAAAGGTTTCAGGCACATTGAAGTCAACACGAACGGTATCAGGATGGCAGACGAGAAGGACGGGGTTGAATACACTCGTCAGCTTAGAGATGCTGGCGCTGACACGTTCTATTTATCATTTGATGGTGTAACACCCGAACCCTATGTGGGTAGGGCTCCTAGTCACCTAGACGAGAAAGGCAAGCAAGAATATGCCAAATGGTTGTTCAATCTTAAGTTAAGAGTCATACAAAATTGCCGAGAAGCCGATATACGTAGCGTCGTCCTAGTTCCAACAATCGTCAAGGGAATGAATGACCACCAACTCGGCGACATCATCTACTTTGCAATAAAAAACATCGATGTCATCCGCTGCGTCAACTTTCAACCAGTCTCTTTCGCTGGTCGAACTGAACAGTGGGAGGTCCAGAAGGGGAGAATAACCATTCCAGAAGCCTTGCACAAAATAGAGGAGCAGACAAAGAGGCTCATCAAAACGCGAGATTTCTATCCTGTTCCATGTGTGGTTCCAATTTCAGAATTCTTGAACGAGTACAAGATGAAGCCACACGTGGAATTCACCGTGCATCCTCACTGTGGAGCAGCCACCTACCTGTATGTGGACAAGGGAAAGGCAACCCCAATAACTGAACTAGCAAACGTTGACTCGTTCTTCAACGCTTTAAGTAAAGCTGCTGAGGACATTCGACACAAGCACAGGACCAGAGCAAAGTTGCGTGTGGGAGCATCGGCGCTCAGAAACATCAGGCTGAAGATTTTGCGCCAGGTCATGCCAGCAATATTAAAAGGTAATTATGATTCTCTCAGACCGTTTCATTACAAGACGTTGATGATTGGGTTGATGCACTTCATGGATGCCTACAACTTCGATTTGGCAAGAGTTGAACGCTGCGTCATAAACTACGGCTTCCCAGGCGGCAAAATAGTGCCGTTCTGCACCATGAACACGCTACATCGCCAAACCTTAGAGAAAATGTACGCTGTTCCTTTACTTCAAGAAAAGAAGAGGCGGATAAAGACCGCAGGTAGCATAAAGTGAAGTCGGAAAACTTCTCCTTCAACGGCTATCATTTCAGAAAATAGTCCAGAAGACTAATGATAAATGCAGGATTGCGCTGTTTTATGCTAGCTTAAATATTTTAGGTTGCTCCGAGAAATCAACGTCTAGGTTTTCTTGTATTGCTTTTTCTATGACTATTGCACCAGTGCCCAAAAATGCTTCCAATGCATGATTGAAGGAATCGAGTTTTTTGGCTATTTCATGCTTTTGGATACTGTGGTTGTTTTCTAAGTAGTCATAGATGATTTGCGTAGCTTCTTGCCCTAAGATTTGGTTGAGCACCTTGTCTACGACTTTGTTGAGTTTTTCGCTTCGTTTGTTCTGTGATGGAGATTTTTGAGTCATCAAAAAGATTCTCCTGTGCTGCTCAAAATAAAGCAGTGTATTACGATTTAATAAACCTTGACGTGCAAACGCACGACACAAATACAAATCAAACCCTGAATGGGTCCAAACCTATGATGGTAGCCCGGGGGAGATTCGAACTCCCGTCGGCGGGTCCAAAGCCCGCCATGCTTGTCCACTACACCACCGGGCTTCATTTGGTTTTTCCGAGCTGAGAAAGGTTTGTCTTGTTTTGTGTTTTTAGTCTTTCGTAATCACCATTATTCTCGTCTTTCTAAAGAGTGAGAACTCATCGTTTGAGTGTAGGTCCACGGTTCTCAACTATATATGGCAGATTAGTTCTGAAAGTTACGATTTTGTCGTTGAACCTTGAAAGATAGTTTAACATTGTTTTCTTGCCTCTCTCGGTTATGGCAAAGACGGGTATAGTGACGCCGACTTGCATCAGCGCTTTGGGACCTATTTGTTCCCGAATTATTTTAGAGGCGCTGGCAGTGACAACATCAGCTTTCGCAATGTGTTGCACATCCTTCTCAGTTGTACATGTGTTGCAGACTGAAAAAATGGTGGCTTCAACGCCTAACTTCTTCTCTAACATTCGAACCTTAGTTATCCTCGGGGCTTGAAAGCCAGCCACGGTCACCGCAATTCTTTTGAAGCCCATCTCAGCTGCCTTTTTGAAGCCCTCCACTTGATCGATTTTCGCCGTGGTTGAGTCGAGCACTGAGCCGTTGTTCTTTTTGATGTGCTGGATTATTCCTTTTATTGGAGAGGTCTTGATTATGCCTGTCAAATGGGCTCCGATGCCCTGCACCAACGAGGGACTCGATGTTATCACTGTCCCTGCGCCTTCACACGCCACAACCGCACAGTCTAATAGTTTGGTTTCTATGCAGGTCTTTATGACCTCAGAAGCGCCATACGGAACGACTGTGGAATCGTTGAAAGTTCGATGCTGACAGCAGAAGCCATACGTCTGCATCTTGGTCTCAACCGTTTTCTTCACCGCTTCTCTGTCAATGACCTTCAACCCGTAGAGCGACTCATGCAACGGACAGTGTTGGATTCGAGGCTCACTGACAACCTCAACTCTTTCGCCGCATATTCGCACTCTGGCGCCGCAACACTGAATCATGTGCTCGCACTTCACGAAACTTCAACCCCAACCTTTACACACATTTTACTTGTCGACTCTTAAAAACATGGATTTTCAATCTAGAAGACTGTTTCGGAAAGCTTTATAACAATCGGATGCTTCCTCTTGCCGATTCCTCGCTACGGAGAATGACGTCTTGCGGATACTCAGAGAGACCCAAGGGTTGCAAACCGTCTATCGACTGAGAGACGATGACTTAGCCGAGGTGCTGGGCGAAGCGGTAATTTCTGAATCTGAAAACGAAGTCCGTTTGCACGGCATCTTTGTGAAACCTGAGCACAGAGGAAGAGGCTACGGAGAAGCCTTGATGCAAGCTGTTCTCAGTTTTAGTGAAGCCAAGCTCTTAACCCTATGCACGGGTTTGGGCAATGTTCCATTCTTTAAGCGCTTCGGGTTTGAAGTAACCAATGTTGGCGACAGCTTGGTTTCCATGGAAAGAAGGTTGTAGACTGGCTTTCTGACGGAAAGGATTATTGCTCTTATATTATATACATTTTCAATGTGAAGGTTGAGCCTTGGGAGTCAACTTAACTCCAATAATGGTCAAGAAGATTCTGAGTCTCGAAGACTTGAGAGGCAAGAGCCTAGCGGTAGACGCCCAAAACTACCTCTACCAGTTCTTGTCACTCATCCGCATGCAAGACGGAACTCCATTGCAAGATTCACATGGAAATATCACGTCGCATTTGGCTGGGCTTATGTTTCGTTCTACAAGGCTCATCCACGACTATGACATTTACCTAGTCTTTGTTTTCGACGGTCAACCGCCTCAACTGAAGCAGCATGAGATCATGAAGAGGCGGGAAATGCGTGAAAAAGCAACGCAGGAGTGGCAGACGGCGCTGAAGGCTGGAGACTATGCAACAGCTTTCTCGAAGGCTGTGATGAGTAGTCACTTGACTCGACCTATGGTAGAGGATTCTAAGAGGCTGCTACAGTTTCTTGGCATACCTTTTGTTCAGGCGCCAAGTGAGGCTGAAGCGCAAACGGCCTACATGGCTTTGAAGGGCGAAGTTTGGGCTGCAAGCAGCAAGGACTACGATTCACTTTTGTTTGGTGCACCGCGGCTGTTACGATACTTGACAATATTTGGTCGAGAGTTTTTGCCCAGCAAGGGTGTCAGCAGACCCTTAAAACCTGAACTCATCGAGTTGGACAGGTTTCTCTCAAACCACGAGATTACGAGGGAGCAACTCATCGACTTAGCCGTTTTGATTGGCACAGACTTCAACGAGGGCTTGAAGGGAATCGGACCCAAAAAAGCACTCAGCCTCATCAAAAATTATGGCAAGATAGAGAACCTGCCCGGTGAGGTCAAGGAACCGCTCGAAGCTCAAAACTATCAAGAGGTTAGGAAGTTTTTCTTAGAGCCAAAGGTTACCACAGACTACACGCTTAGATATGGAGATTTGCAAGAAGACGAGTTGTATCGTTTCATGTGCGATCAGCGAGACTTTTCCCATGAAAGGGTGGAAACGGTCATTCAGAGAATGAAAGCGTTCTATGCAAGCAGCAAACAAACCGAACTCCAAAAATGGTTCCACACCGCTTAACGTCTTCAAAACTGCAACATTTTTGGAGCTTAACAAGGGGACTAGGAATCTGTTAACACTTCCTTTCTTCCATGACTAGAGTTTCCTTTTTAATGAACAAAAACCATAAATCACGACTACACACTACTCAATTTCATGCGTTCCTATCCTAGCGTCTTCAGAGACGAGAGCAAACTCGACATCAACTACGTGCCGTCTCGGCTACCCCACAGAGAGGAACATCTCAACCTCTTAAACCAGTTCTTCCGTTTCGCCACCGAAAGCCCAGGCAAAATGACCCAAAGAGTTCTGATAACCGGAAAAATCGGAACAGGAAAAACCGTTCTAGCCCAACTCTTCGGACAAGCAATAACAAAAGCAGCTCAGCAGAAGGGAATCAACCTTCACTACGTTCACGTCAACTGCCGCGAGTGCAAGGGCAGTTTTTTCATGATTCTACAACGCGTTATCTTGAGGTTTTCTCCAAACTTTCCGAGACGAGGTTACTCTGCTCAAGAGCTTCTTCAGGCGCTCATGCAGGTTCTCGACGAACAGAGAGCGTATGTCATTCTCACAATGGACGAGTTGGACGCAATCATGCGCACAGAGGGCACAGACGCGTTGTACAGCCTAACCAGAGTGCACGAAGACCACACAACCACAACCCAGAGACTTTCATTGTTAGGAATCATCCGCGACACAGCCCTCTTGAACACGTTAGACTCCAGCACTCGGAGCACACTTCAACACAACTTAATCCAGTTAAATGAATACTCCAAAACCCAGCTTCTCGACATCCTAAACGACCGCGTAGCCTCAGCATTCTACGACAACACAGTCAATTCGCAGACACTCAACCTCATAGCAGAAGACGCAGCTATAGAAGGCGGCGACGCACGATACGCCATCGAACTGTTGTGGCGCGCAGGCAAATACGCCGACACCGACAGTTCAAGAGAGGTCTCGCCCGAACACGTTAGGAAGGCGTCTGAGAGCGTTTATCCTGTTGTGCGAAAAGACGCTGTGTCTGCGCTCAGCTTGCACGAGAAACTGTTCCTGCTGGGTGTGGCTCGTCGATTCAAGCAGTCGGGCGCCGCATACCTTTCTATGGGTGAGGCTGAAAACGCCTACGCTGTTGTCTGCGAAGAGTACGGTGAAGAGAAGCGAGGGCACACTCAACTCTGGAAGTATGTGCAAGAACTGGCTACTCTAGACGTGATCAAGACAGAGCCTTCAAGCGTTGGGCTGAGGGGAAAAACCACGCTGATCAGTCTGCCACACGTTTCGGCAGCTGAACTTGAGCGCGAGTTGAGCAAGACCTTAGGAGCTTAGAGGCCAATATGTCCATGGAGGAAGTTTTCTCCTCGAAGGGTAGAGTGAAGATTCTCAGGATTCTGGTTGAAATCGGCGAGCTCAACATCTCAGAAATAGCGCGGCGTGCAAGGCTCAACTACGCAACTACGAATCATCATCTGCGTGTTTTGGAAGATTCAAGAATTGTTAAGCATAAGAACTTTGGGAGGATTCGCATCTTTCGGTTTAATGAGGAGAGCCCTCGGGCGAGAATGATAAGAGAGCTAGTTGATGGTTGGGACAAGTAAATAAGCTTGACAGCTGTTGTTAAAAATTATCGATTGGAGAGAAAGCGCATGTCTATGGTTGACATAACGTCTAAGCCTGAAGTGTATCGTGAAGCCACGGTTAAAGGGCGCATCAAACTGAGGTCTGAAACTTTGCGTTTGATTAGGGAGCACAAGATTGAGAAGGGAGACCCTTTTGAGGTGGCCAAGGTTGCAGGCATATTGGCAGCTAAGAACACGAGTTCTTTGATTCCTCTGTGTCACCCTCTTCCATTGACCAACGTCGATGTAAACTTGAAGATTGTTAATGAATCAGGAGTTGAGGTTGAAGCCACTGTTAAAACTCGGGCTCAGACGGGTGTAGAAATGGAAGCCCTGGTGGCGGCATCTGTTGCCCTATTAACCGTCTGGGACATGACCAAACAGTATGAGAAAGACGTGAAGGGGCAGTATCCGAGTACGGTGATTGAAAATGTGCATGTTGTGCGTAAAATCAAACATGAAAAGTAGGCGAAGGGAGAGGCAGCGACTTCATGAGTGAGACTTCGCTGAGGCATAAGGAAGAGGCGCCCAAAAAATTGAGCTTCGCAGTCATCGTTGTTAGCACGAGTCGTTTTCGCGAATTTGAGGCTGGAAAAAAAGTTAATGATGAGTCTGGCGACCTGATTGTTGAGTTGCTGAAGGCGAATGGGCATGATGTTTTAATGCGAGAATTGATTCCAGACGATAGAAGGCTTATTGAAGCAAGTGTGAAGAAGGCGTTGCAGTCATCGAAAGTAGAAGCCATAATCACTTGTGGCGGAACGGGAATTAACCCCTCAGACGTAACCATCGAAACAGTTGAGCCCTTGTTAGATAAGCAGTTGCTTGGTTTCGGCGAGATTTTCAGATGGCTAAGCTACAATGAAATTGGTTCGGCGGCGGTCATGACCCGTGCGATTGCAGGCGTAGTCAAGGGTAAAGCTGTTTTTTGTTTGCCTGGTTCGCCTCAGGCTGTGAGGTTGTGTCTTGAAAGGCTTATATTACCCGAAGCGGGGCATATTGTTCTCCACACCCGTGGAAAGTAGGGATCAGAAAGAATGGTTTTGATTGATGGTTGCGGGCGTCCTACGCTGAATTTACGGGTTTCGCTTACTCAGCGTTGTAATTTGAGATGTCCGTATTGTCATAGAGAGGGGCAGATGCCTAGTTCAGATTTGCGTGAGATGACAGCCGACGAGGTTGTGCGCATTGTACGTGTTGCTGTAGGGTTGGGCATCAATCATGTTAAGTTGACGGGTGGCGAGCCTCTTCTTCGGAGTGATATAGTTGAGATTGTGAAGGGCTTGGCTGAGATTGAGGGTTTGCGTGACTTGTCCATGACTACTAATGGGACCCATTTGTCTGTTTTGGCTAAGCCACTTCGTATAGCAGGGTTGAAGCGTGTCAACGTGAATCTGCCTTCTTTGAATGAGAAAACGTTTAGTGAGTTGAACGGTGGCGACTTGAACGACGTGTTGAGTGGTGTGGGCGCGGCTGTGAAGGCGGGTTTGTATCCTGTTAAGTTGAATATGTTGGTTTTGCGTGGTTTGAATGAGCATGAGGTTGCGGGTATGATGGATTTTGCTGGGAAGAGTGGTGTGATTTTGCAGTTGTTGGAGTTGGAGCCCGTTAACGTTCGTGACCCGTATTATAGGCAGTATCATTATCCTTTAGGGGGCATTGAAGAGGAGTTGAAGAAGCAGGCTTCAGATGTTGAGGTTCGTGGGGACATGCAAAGCAGACGAGTTTACACATTGACTAACGGTTTTAAAGTTGAGGTTGTTCACCCCATCGAAAACAGTGAATTCTGCGCTCGTTGCACACGTTTGCGCGTGACAAGTGACGGCTATTTGAAGCCTTGTTTGATGGTTACGAACAACCTAGTGGACGTTTTGACGCCTATAAGAAAGGGTATAAGTGATGATGAATTGAAGGAATTGTTCGTAGCGGCAGTCAAAAGACGCCAACCATACTACAAGTCCAGAAAAGATTGACAAAAACAATTTTAATCTATTTTATTTTGTAGTCTCTTCCATGTGTTAACATTTTTCACAACCCATAAATATCATGTGCTCAGAATTTAGATAGGATAAGTCTTGAAATCGTTAACTCAAGTCCAAAAGAAACAAATTCTAAAAAGAAGCCCTAAATGTTTCATCTGTGAAAGACGTTTAAGAGAAAATGATGAGATTGAATTTGATCATATAAAGTCAAAGGCAAGGGGAGGAGACCCAAACGACTTATCAAACTATGCAGCAGCCCATAAAGAATGCAATAGAGGGAAAGGAACCAGAGACCTTGAAGAATACAAAGAAGAATTAAGGTTGCAAGACATCTTTAATAAGTACCCAACCTTTGCGGCACTCGCTAAGAATGTTAAACCTCCTTCCATAAAAATCGATTATGATGCAAAAGTAATTTACATCGAAGACGAGAAAGCAGGTTTACATCAATGCCCAAACACTAAAGTTTGGTATTTCTACCACCAAATTCCCACAAAGTACATAGAAGTGATGTAGAAGTGCAACCTCGCCCACTTGAGCCAAGGCGTTTATATAACCTCTCAAAACATCTGCGTGCCAATTTTCAGTTATCTCCATCTGTTTGTCGTTTGATAAGTTCTCAAAACAGAATTTTGCTCTTTGATGGGCAACATAAAGCAGCAGCGCAACTGCTTGGTAATTTGAACGAACGCGTTGACTGTAAAGTGTTTATTGACCCGCCATTAGAAATGGTTCACTACGTCGTGAACGAGGGACATTTCAAGTTACGACAGCAAAGTTTCAAGATATCTGATATGGCCAAAAAATATCGAGCAATGTTCAAGAGAGAAATTGAACTATGGGAAAATGCCCATCCTGGGATGGCGCCAAGTGAAAAAAACATTTTGATTGAACAAAAGGGATACACGCTAGCTCAGGCAAAGGAGTTTATCAGTAAGGAAATCAGCATTAACGTTTATGAGGATGAAAAATGTCTACTGTCTCCATATATAAGCAAGAAAAGGGAAAAAGGAAAACCACTAACTTTTCGAATGTATTACAGAGACTTGATTTGTCCATTTATAAGGTTAACCCCAGTTGATGTCCCTCTTGAAAGTAGCGAAGACTACCGAAGAGAAGAACAAGAAAATGTCATCACTGTCTTGAATTTAATTGTTCAATATGCTCTAAAAGATAAGTGGTCACCAGCAAATCCTAGTTCAGTGCCTCACCAGACTGCTACTAATATGTTTAGAGAAAGCCCATACCGATATTGGACTAGTTTACTTGCAGATGCACTCATGTATATACGTTTTCGAAAGACTGAAGTAGGCATTTGCTATGGGGAAGCATTCACAAAAGAGCAATTAACAAGGCTGGAGATGGCTTGTAAAAGGTTGTTTGAACATCCAATTTGGAAAGACCCAAGCTATCAAGCATTTTTCAAAAGTAAACTTATCGATGACGTGAAAAGAGCATTTGACAAATACCCACTCAATGCAGAATACCTGATTAAGCCCAGCTGACTTCTCAACTTGCCTTAAGAATAGCCTTTGCTTGCCTTTTGGTTCCAGCCAGATACTCTATTGTTGCTTCATCAAAATCGAACCACTTTACCAATCCAGCAGCCATTTTAGCATCGCTTTCAAAAATTATACGCAAATAAGGCAGAATCTCTTTTGTTGCTCTGTTTGCTGATATGTGGCAGTGTCTCTTTATCTTCAATCCTATCTGTGCCTGCAGTTGGCGTTCTGCTCTTGTCTTAGATAGCATTCGTATGCGTTCTGGAAACCGTAAGGGCACAAAACCAGCAGGCGTTGTCTTCTCCCGTGCCATAGCCACACCAGCAGTCATAAAGTCAATCACATAGCGCAATAGAGTCCAATCCTGCGAAGCCCTAATTCTACCCCTATACAAGTCGGCGGTTGCCAACGAATCTATAGCCTTTGCCAAATCACCCGAGTCGCGTAAGTGATAGGGCAGGTTTTCATAAATCCATTCGAACAACATATCAGGGTCAACATCAGCCATGTCCACAGCCCGTTTAGCCGCTTCAGCGCTTTTGCCATAGAAAATTAACCTTAAAACATTAAAAATCGCTTCTTTACGGTCGCGGTAAGCCAGCCAAGAAACATCCTCGTAAGTGAGCCTTGTCTTGCCCTGAGCCAAAGCCTGCAAGTCGTTTACTGCCGAACGCACGTCGCCCTCACTGCGCTGAGCAATAAATTTAAGCGCTGCCTCATCTGCCACGATGCCCTCACGCTTACAAATTCGGCTCAAATGCTTCATCACTTCGCCTGCAGGGGGCTTCTTAAACTCGATGAGCTGGCAGTAAAAGCGTAAAGTTGCTAGTCTCGGGTCGTAGGCGTTGTTGGCAATCAACACGATGGGACATTGAGCTGTTTTAACAATGCTGGTTATGGCGCCGACTCCGCCTCGGTCTTCCTTACCCGTGATGCCGTCTAACTCATCAAACAAAATCAGTCGTTTCTTACCAAACAAAGTGCCGTATTGAGACGCCAAACCCGCAAATTTTTGAACCATCTCCTCAGTTCTGTAATCACTGGCGTTACGTTCAACCAACTCACAGTTCAAATCATTAGCTAACGCTTCAACACTCACGGTTTTTCCAATGCCAGGCGGACCATAAAGAAACACAGCCCTTCTTTTCGGAATTCCTCTATCCCAAGACTTGACCCAACTCACAAGTTTTTCAATAGCCTCTTCGTTGCCCACAACTTCAGTCAGTGTCTTGGGCTTGTGTTTCACTGTCCAAGCAGCATACATGCTCGCTAACCTAGCCTCGTTTCATCTCAGCGCCAGCCTCAACAAGGCGAGCCAGAAGAGCGCTCAACTGAACCTCTTCGTCGGAGCCCTGTACCAAACGAAAATCAACCTCACCAATAACATCGGCTAACTTAACCTTCCAAGGTTCAGGCACGTCCCTCATGCGGAAAATCTCGATGTGAATCTGCCTGATGATGTCGCTTCCAGCCACCCCATACTTCAGAATCATTTCGCGCAGTTTCTCACGTGAACCAATAAAGTCGCCCTTCATAGCCAAATCAAGCATACCACGCACATCAGCTGGGTTGGCTCTGCCAATAACAGAATAAACCGTTTCAGCGTCAATCGGCTTGCCCAAAGAGGCAGCAGCCTGCAGCGTGTTAATGGCTCGGCGCAGGTCGCCTCCGCTCACTTCAAAGATGGCTTCAAAACCCTTTTCTGACAACTTGACCTTCTCCAACCCTGCAATGCGCCACAGATAAGTGTCTTGGTCTTCTCGAGACAGATACGTGAACCGAAAGGGCGCACAACGAGACTGAATGGGCTCAATGATTTTACCACTGTAATTGGCAATGAGAATAAACCTGCAGGTTTCGGTGAAACGTTCCATAGTTCGCCTCAAAGCCTGCTGCGCATCACCAGTCATGTTGTCAGCTTCGTCGAGAATCAAAATTTTGAAGGGAATCTCACCAATCGATTTGATGCGTGCAAATGTTTTCACGGTTTCGCGCACCACGTTTATGCCTCTTTCGTCGCTGGCGTTCAGCTCCATCAGATGTTCCCTGTAGCCTTCCCCGTATAGGTCGTGAGCCAAACACAAGGCGGCTGTGGTCTTGCCTGTTCCAGGCGGACCCGCAAAGATGCAGTGGGGCACGTTTCTGTTTTTGACGAAGCTGTTCAGTCGCTCAACGATATCTTTCTGATTCATCATTTCTTCTAGTTTTTTTGGACGGTATTTTTCTGCCCACATTTCAAAACTCAATTGGCGTTGTGTCTCCTGCACTGCTGGCGCTATTTATGAAGCGAGGAACTGCCATAAAACACTATTCACAGTTGAACAGAAATAGAAAAAGAGTGGATTGTTTTAGTCGAGTAGTATGCGTTCTATTTCTTCGGTTTCGGCGTCTTCGACTAGTGGAATGCCTGTTACTTTGGCGGCTCGTTCTGTCAATGCCATTAGGTCTTTTCGGTTTATGAGGTGTAGTTTCCATTTGCGTGATCCAGCCAGTAGTTGTTTGAGTCCGACGCCTATGCGTTCGTTGAGGTAGGTGTACAAGCCCACGGCTTCCCATGGGATTTCGTTGGCTCTTTCGCCGAATTGTTTCTTTAGTTCGGGTGCGGCTATGAAGAATTTGTCGGGTGTGGTGCCGAATCTGTCTGCGAAGGTTCTTGCTAATCTGCCTTCTTTGGCTAGTTGGGCGAAGTAGCTGGATTTCATGACTGCGGTTAATGGTGAACGAGCCATTAATACTGCTTTGACTAGTGGTCCGTCGCCGTAGTTGCTCATGGCTATTGCTTTGTAGATTTGGGTTTCGCTGATGAAGCCGCCTGCCATGATTAGGTCGGGTACGTGGCGTCCTTTCTTTTTGAGTATGTTGGCGCATTTCAATACTTGTGCTTCTAGGTATACTGTGGGTGTGCTCATTTCGTCCATCATGGGCACGGGGCTCATGCCTGTTCCGCCGCCTGCTCCGTCAAATGTTACAGCTTCTATTTTGGCGTCTGATGCCATTTTCATGGTCCATGCTACGGCTGAGGGGCGGTAGGCGCCTGTTTTTAGGATGACGTGTTTGGCTCCTTGTTTTCTGAGCCAGTCTATGTCTTCGGCGAATGTTTTTGGGTTGGGCATGCCTACTCGGCTGTGTCGTTCGAAGGTTTTGAAGACGCCTTCTTTGAAGGCTTGCTGCACGGCTGGTTCTTCGGGGTCTGGGATGACTATGTAGCCTCTTTTTTTGAGTGTGATGGCTTTGTCTAGGTCTCGTATGCGGACTTCGCCGCCTATGGCTTTGGCTCCTTGTCCCCATTTGCGTTCGATGACGTTGACTTCTAGTCTTGATATGGCGTAGACGTCTACGCCTAGTCTTTGGTCTTCTACGTTTGTTTGTACGACTACGTCGCCGTGTTTTCCGTCCCAGAACTTGCGGAAGGTGTCTATTCTGCGTTTTAGTTCTTTGCTGTATGTGACTTTGTTTTTTTCGATTTTGGATTCCATGTCCATGCCGCAGACGTTTTCGCCTATTGTGATGATGGCTCCTGCTAATGCTGCGCCTATGGCTAGGCCTTCCCAGTTGACTCTGGCTACTTCTGTGCTGCCGAATGCGCCTGTTAATATTGGGACTTTTAGTGGTATGCCTGCTACCTTAGTGGACACGTCAACGTTTTCGAAGAGGGCTATGTCGCTGTTGGGTTCGATGCCTTCTGCGCCGAAGAGGCTAGCGTGTATGTTGAAGTCGCTCCAGTCTAGGCGGAAGTCTTTGAGTGCTCCTGCTGTTGAGGCGCCGAATTGGACGGGTTCGGGGTATAGGGCTTCTCTTCCTCTGAAGGCGCTGAGGCTGATTTCGCACAGGATGGGGCAGTCTCGGATGCAGAGGGGGCACATGCCGCTTGTGGGTGATACGTCTTTGACTCGGGTTGTTGTGCCGCTGGTTGTTTTGCCGTTTAAGTATGCGCTGTTTTTGGTTACTCTTTCACTCATTTATGGTTCTCACCTTTACATATGTAAACCTAGAAAATGAGAGATAACCCCAACACACTATTAAAGATTACGTAAAAACGATTCTGTTAACTTATTTGCTACAATCATAGTTTTAATGTTTATATGTAGAACATTTTTTCATAAAGCTTAAATAATCACGAGACCTTTTTTACTGTAGTTATTAACACACCCGTTATCGAGAATTATGATAACGGGAATTATTATTGAAGTGATATCATGTCATTCGAAAAGACTGCTATTCTAATAGACAATATGTATGTACAACACTGTGCTGACCTTTTTAAAGTAGGTAGGCTTGACCCACGTAAGTTTCCACTAATGCTCCTACGTCAGAATGAAGAACATCATATGACGTATATCTTTGATGCATTACCTTTTGTTCCTCGTGAAAATCCGACAGAAAGACAATTGGAACTTCGGCGTAACAAGCAAACCTATATTGATGCCTTAAAATACTATGAGAGGATAGCAGTTGAACTTGGTTATGTAAGACCGAAATTCACAAGATGCTACAATTGCAAAACTGATTTTTACGTACCAGTCCAGAAATTAGTCGATGTCAAGCTCTCTGTACGGCTTGTTTCTCTCGCTTGGTCAGAGGTTGTAAAAAAGATAGTTCTTGTAAGTGGAGATGGAGATTTGATTCCAGCAATTCAAGCCGCAGAGCCATCAGGAGCGATAGTGAGATTGGAGTATGTCGATGAAGAAGGTGTGAACACAAGTAAAGGACTAATTCAAGTCTGTCCAGAGAAACACAAACTTACAAAACAAGACTTTCTCAAAGCTACCTTTGAATCAAAATAAAGTTCCACTAATAATGTGTTCAAGGAAGTTAATAGGGAAAAAAGTTTACGTTTTACACTTGATATATTCTTCTTAAGAAAGAGAGGCATGAAAACAAACAATGATTGATTAAGAAACGAATATGTTAGGTAGGCTTGTAGGGTTCTTTCTCTTTTTCACATTTCTCAGCAAGATATTTCCTTATAAGCGATGGAACTGGTTCTTTTCGGAAGTATTCTTCCTTAGATTTTTCCTCAACTACTTCCTTCTTGAATAATTTTTCCAACTCTCTCTTCATCAACCTCACCCCTTAGAATCTTAGGAACAAGATTCTTTTCTACGATATCTATTAAAGGTTCCGGCCTATTATAGATGTTACTTATTTCTTGGTCTTCTAACATTCTCACACCTTCTTTGGGTTTGACCACTGCAATTCTAATCAGACCCCCGCAGTTAGGGTCAATTTCTATAACTTCACTTATAGCATGTAGAACCATAGGAATGCCTTGTTCCACCTTGACGGCCGAGCTGTAGTAATTCTTCAAAAGCAATTCTGCGTAGGCCGCACCACTACCTGCAGTTGCATAATCATCAATCTTTTCCACTATACCTTCAGTGTGTATGATAAATAGGCAAGCACTATCTGCGCCATTGTTATTTTCTAAGCAACCACAAATCAATATGGGACGAAAGAAATCCTTCTCGCTGCTATCTTCAAGGAATGAAGCCCGTTCAATGTTATATGTCTTATGCGTCACGGTCATCGCCCTTTCTATAGCATTGACACAATCATCTTCACAAAGGTCTATACCGCCTTTTCTTCTCTTAGTATCGTCGAGCGCAACCTTGATAGAATCCACAGCCTTCTCTATATGTGCTAGAGTCCCAGCGCCAGCAATTGCAAAACGCTCGCCTACTTTATAGATTTTCCCTTTGTTAAGTCTTTTAACAGCAACACCTCTACCAAACTCTTGTTGACTGTCAGAACCAAGAACGACGCCATCATCACACTTTAATCCTACTATTATCGTCAACACTTAGTGCCTCACCATACTTGGGGCGTTTTTCGGGAAATAAGCTTTTTGTGAATTCAGAATCTGTAGACTAACACAATTTACCAAGTAAGCAAGTAGGCGATTCTGGGTTTCCACGTTTCCTTTTCATTCCTTAAGTATTTGGCTAATAGTAAGGCTTCCTCATCAACAGCGTTTCAGTTCTTGTTTTTCGCCTTTTTTGATATTTGGAATCTTAACGGTACACCTAAAAAAAGGATGTGTAGCCTATTAGCCAATCTCTTGTTTAAGAATACTTTACAAATAATCTTTAATGTGTAAAATTTTGAATCGCTTTCTTGCTGTTTCGTAGAGTGTTTTGTCAGCTGTGACAAGCGGCACCTTCAATTCATTAGAGAGGAAAAAATACGACGTATCATAAATCGTCAAATCCAAATCACAAGCAATGCTCAATGCCTCTGCTGACTGAGCCCAGTCTAATTCATGTAATTCTATTCTCATGTCGTTCAACGCCTCTAACGCTTCCTTAGCATCAGCCTCAGAAATCCTCTTCAACCCTACAGCCCTCCACAATGCGTTAGCAACCTCCTGCACAACCACACCAGGCGCAGACAACTCTATCACTCCAGAAACATGATCCTCCTTCAACCTCAAAGCCTTCTCCTGAAAGGGCTCACCAGGCAAAATCCACTTTGCAATGACGCTGGCATCCACAACGTAACGTGGCAGGCTTTCTATCTCTCCTTCTCCCTGTCTTCTCGAATCCACGAAACCAACTCATCCGTGGGCACAGGCTTAGCACGCATCCGAACCTCGTCAATCTTGGCAGAAGCGGCTTTCACCCGTTGCTCCTCAATCTTCCTCTGAATAGCCTCCCTAATATACTCGCTCCAGTTCACCCTAACCCGCTTCATCTTCTCCTTCAACTCACCCGAAACCTTCACCGTCACCGCACTAGCTTTACCCATAGTACATCAAATAAGTATATACCAAAAGTAATACATATAAACATTACTTCACCACCCTATCAAATGATACACTTCATATTTGGAGCCTATTTGGATACTAATAGAGGGGGGTCTAGGCTCGTGCGCACATAAACACAAAACAATCATATTAACAATCAACAACGAAGACAACCAAACAATCACGCTTATTCTCTACCTCATTTTCACAATCAGAACGCATCTACGGGTCATCATGACCCCCCCTCCTAGACCCTAGACCACACACATACGCTCCATCAACCAGCGTTTCCACTGCTACGTTTAAATCTAGAAAACACATTTTTGTTCTAGTTAGTCTTTCTCAACGAGAGAAGGAGACGTGCACACTTCACATTGACCACACCCAAAACACACTCATCCTCACCCATCAAAGATATAGACTTCATCTACGAAAACACACCCGTCAAAATCATAATCAACCGTCCCTGTCCCGAAATCCAACTAGCAGGATTAAAAATCGGACCATACCAAGAAGGAACAGAACACGAAATCAAATACTGGATAGCCCACGAACTCCAAAAAGCAGGCATAGCCCGCCTAAGAGAAGAAGAAACCCTAGACTCAATCAAACTACACAAAATAAGCTGGAAAGAAAGCATACAGCAGGCTAGGCAACTGTCACCCATACAAGAAGACTTCTACCCCAAACTAAGACGATACCTAGCCCAACTAAAACAAAGCGCCATAGGCAACCCAGATAAACTAAAAGAATACGAAAAAGTCTCTAGGCTATCACACGACATAGTCAACATCCGCCTAAAAAAAATCGTAGCATTAGCCTCCTCACCCGAACAAACAAACCAAACACTAAAAGACCTAGCCCAAGAAGAACGCACACTCTACACACGCCTACACACAATAATAAATGAATGGAAAACAAACATCTTAAAGGTGACCGAAGAAACATGACCGAAGAAACGATCACAACCGACCCACAACAACGCTTCCAAGACTTTCTAAAACTAGACAAATACCGCAAACGCATCAGTCAAATGGCAATTTCAGGCACAACCTCGCTTACAGTAGACTTCGAAGACCTATTAACAGCAGACTCAGACTTCGCCCAAAACCTAGTGGAAAACCCAGACACATACATGAAACACGCAGACAAAGCAGCATACGCACAACTCCAAATCGAGGCCCCCGAATACGCAGCAGAAATCGAAAGCGTCCACGTAAGATTCAAGGGCTTACCCACAGCCGTACCCCTACGCATGCTTGGCTCAGCCCACATTGGAAACCTGGCCATGGTAGAAGGAATAATCGTCAGAGCCACACCCGTCCACCCCATGGTCACGCGAGCAGCGTTCAAATGCAGACGATGCGAAAACATACAATACATAGAACAAGAAACCCCTTTCCTGCGAGTACCCTTCGTATGCAGCATCCCAGACTGCAGAAACAAAACCTTCGACCTTATTCAAGAACAATCAACATTCATTGATTTCCAACGCATACGCATCCAAGAACGCCCCGAAGACCTACCACCTGGACAGCTACCACGCTGGCTAAACATCGAACTCGCCACTAGAGACCTAGTCGACATCGCCAGACCAGGCGACCACGTAGCAGTTGTGGGCGTTGTACGCGCTACTGCTTCAACACTTCCTGGACTTGGGAAGTCACGCGTGTTTCGGCTACACTTAGACGCTAACTACATCGATGTCTTGAGCAAAGAACCCGAAGCCGCTATAGTTTCTCCAGAAGAGGAGAAGCTAATACTGGAATTAGCCCGGGACCCCTGGGTGCATCGCAAGGTTATTCGTTCCATTGCGCCATCAATCTACGGCTACGAACACATCAAAGAAGCCATAATGTACCTACTCTTCGGAGCCGTGATCAAACAACTACCCGACATCACCATACGAGGAGACATGAACGTCCTTCTAATAGGCGACCCCGCAACTGCCAAATCCCAATTCCTCCAATACGTGCCCAGAATAGCGCCACGAGGCTTGTACACGTCTGGCAGAGGAACAACAGCCGCCGGCTTGACTGCTGCAGTACTTCGAGAAAGGGGAGGAGGAATGTCTCTCGAGGCAGGAGCCCTCGTGCTAGCCGACAAAGGCATCGCCTGCATAGACGAAATCGACAAGATGCGCCCCGAAGACAGAGTAGCCATCCACGAAGCCATGGAACAGCACACAGTTTCGGTAGCCAAAGGCGGCATAGTAGCCACGTTAAACGCTCGCACAGCGCTGTTAGCCGCCGCTAACCCTGCTTTGGGCAGGTATGACCCCTACCGTACAGTTGCAGAGAACATTGCTCTTCCAGTCACCATCTTATCCAGATTTGACCTCATCTTTGTGTTGAGAGACGTGCCAGAGAAGGAAGCTGACACCAAGATGACAGAGCACATACTCGACCTGCACAAGAGAGGCACCGCACCGATTGAGTCTCCGATTCCGCCTAGCCTACTGCGCAAGTACATCAGCTACACCAAAAATATCAAGCCCCAGTTAACCGAGGAAGCCCTTCAACGCCTAAAAGACTTTTACTTAGAGATGCGCTCAGCCAGCGAGACAGAGGGCACGCCCATAGCCATAACCGCCCGCCAACTCGAATCCCTCGTGCGTATCGCCGAGGCCCGAGCCCGAGTTGCTTTCCGAAAGGAGGTTCTCGCTGAAGACGCCGAAGCCGCCATCAGAATCATGGGTTTGTCACTAAGAGAAGTCGGAATTGACGTTACGTCTGGTAAGCAAGACATCGATATAATAATGATCGGCAGACCTAAAAGCATGCGAGACAGACTGCAAGTCATATTGGGCAAAATAATTGAGATGGAAAAAGAGACAGGCATGGTTGAAAAAGCAGCGCTGTTGCAGAGACTTGAAACCGAACACGAAATCAACGCTATGGAAGCCGAACGCTTAATTGGTCAGTTAATCAAGGAAGGCACAATCTATTCGCCGAGAGAAGGCTACCTCAAAAAGACTTAGCCTGCAAGAAAGGCGCAAGCACTTGAAAGTCGAAGACCTACCCGTGCCCGACTCAGCCAAACAAATAATCATCAATTCGGGAATAACTAAGCTGTACCCTCCTCAAGAGGAAGCCATCAAAGCAGGCGCCCTAGAGGACAAAAACCTAGTTTTGGCAAGTCCTACCGCATCGGGTAAAACTCTTGTAGCCGAGTTTTGCGCCCTCAAACACATACTTGAAAAGGATGGCAAAGTGCTCTATTTGACGCCATTGCGCGCTTTAGCCAACGAGAAATACGTTGAATTCAAAAAATACATGGGTATCAAGAAGAGAGGTGGAGGAAAAATCAGTGTGGGCATCAGCACAGGTGACTTCGACAGCAGCGATCCTTGGCTCGAACGGTATGATGTAATCATCACAACGAATGAAAAGGCAGACTCACTGTTGAGGCACAGAGCCAAATGGATAGACGAAGTCTCTTTGGTAATCGCAGACGAGGTTCACCTGCTTAATGATGCTGAACGTGGACCAACGCTGGAGGTTGTTCTCGCCCGACTCATGCAAATCAATCCAGACGCACAGCTCCTAGCCTTGAGCGCCACAGTGAAAAATGCTGAGGAGGCGGCTGAGTGGCTGAAGGCAGGGTCCATAACAACAGAGTGGCGCCCAATCGTCTTGAAGGAGGGAGTGCTCCTTCAAAGCGAGGTTCAGTTCAAGGACGGAGGCGCCATAAAAATTGAGAAGCACTCTGCCAATCCAGCCATAAACCTTGTCTTAAACACCATCAAAACTGGTGGACAAGCGCTCATCTTTGCGGCGACTAGGAAAAACTCTGTCAGCCTAGCCAAGAAAGCGTCGTCAGAAGTTGAGGGACTCTTGTCTAAGCCTATGAAGCGCACCTTAGAGCGCCTTGCCGAAGAAATAGGTGCGGCTGGAGAACGAACGCGAGTGAGCGAACTCTTAGTCGAACTTACGAAACGTGGAACCGCGTTTCATCACGCTGGGCTAGGTGGCGTTCATCGCAGACTGATTGAAAACGCGTTCAGGGAAGGAAAAATTAAAGTTTTGACAGCCACACCGACGCTTGCTTTTGGGGTTAATCTGCCCGCTAGAATGGTGATTATTCACGATTATCGACGCTACGAGCCAGGGTATGGCTATTATCCAATAACTGTGCTCGAATACAAGCAGATGGCTGGCAGAGCGGGCAGACCGCGATACGATAAAATTGGAGAGGCGTTGCTCATAGCCAAAACTGAAGACGAGCGCGACTATCTGATGGAAAGTTACGTGTTGGCTCAACCTGAACGCATCTGGTCGAAACTAGCTGTGGAGCGCATTTTGCGTGGTCATGTTTTGGCTACAATAGCTGCCGACTTTGCGCATACGGAGCAGGGCTTGTATGACTTCTTTGGAAAAACGTTCTATGCTTTTCAGTATGATCCTAGAGCAATTAAGGCGGTTATCGTCAAGATTTTGAAGTTTCTCTACGACGAGAAAATGATTGAGGTTAGCGGAGACAACATTTTCGCCACGAGGTTTGGGCGTAGGATAAGCGAGTTGTACATCGACCCGGTTTCAGGCGTCATTATAAGAGACGCATTGCAGAAGCGTGCACCTATCTTGACTGACTTGAGTTTTCTCCAAATGATTGCTCATACACCTGACATGTTCCCTCGGTTGCGTCCGTATTCAAGCGAAATCGATGAACTCGCGTTGTTTGTGGATCAGCACCGAAGCGAGTTTATGTTTGATGTGCCAGATGAGTGGGAAGACCGAATTGCTTATGAAGATTTTTTGGGCGAGGCGAAGATGGCTTGGGTGTTGCACGGTTGGATTGAAGAAACAAGCGAGGAGCAGATGATTGAGCAGTTTCGTGTGCAGCCCGGCGATTTGTACCGTGTAATCGATTCCGCGAGGTGGCTGCTGTACGCCTCACATGAGTTAGGTCGGCTTTTTGGACACAAGGATGTTCTGCGCCTGCTCGACACCGTTATGGAACGCATCGAGAAGGGCGTCAAAGCAGAACTGCTACCTCTTACAAGGCTGGAAGGCATAGGAAGGGTTCGTGCGCGCGTGCTCTTCAACGCTGGCTTGAAAACACTTGACGACCTGAAGAAGGCGCCAATTGAACAGTTGACTAGACTGCCCTTGATCGGACCTAAACTCGCCAAGAAAATAAAGGATCAGGTAGGCGGCTTCATCAAGGCTGAGGATTGGAAGAAACTGAAAAAAGGTGAAGAATGGGAGCAACGAGCCCTAACCGAATATTGAGAAAGGCTTATCATTGAGTTAATCGCTTAGTCCTCTGGCTTTTCTCTCTCGCTTAGTCTTCTTGATGATAATTTCAATTTGTTTGATTGCCGTGCCTAAATAGTTTCTTGGATTTAGTGCATTGTCTATTTCTTTTTCACTCAGTTTTTCTCGTATAGTTTTGTCTTGGAGCAATGTTTTTTTGAAGGTTTGTCTTTCAATTTCGCTTTTTATTGTTAGGTTTCGGAGAAGTTCGTGAGCTTTTTGGCGGTCCATTCCTTTCTTGACCAAGGTTATCATAACAGCCTCTGACATCGCTCGCCCCTGCGTCAAATCAATGTTTTTGCGCATACTTTCCTTATTCACCCAGAGTCCAGTTAGGATACTTGTCATTAAGTAAAGCATGTAATCCACGAGAATGCAAGCCTCGGGAATAATGAACCGTTCGGCTGAGGTTTGGGTTAAATCCCTCTCATGCCACGTTGGCACATCCTCTAATGCAGGCATCACTAAGCTTCGCAATACCTTAGCTAAACCTGAGACTCGTTCACACAACTCTGGATTGCGCTTATGCGGCATGGTTGAACTGCCAACCTGCCTGGCTTTTTCAAAGGGTTCAGCCAACTCGCCGATTTCAGGGCGTTGTAATTCGCGAATTTCAGTTGCAATCTTGTCTAAAGTTGATGCTATTATAGCCAGCAAGGAAATGAATTCTGCATGTATATCTCTCTGAACAATTTGGTTAGAAATGTCAGCGGCTTTCAAACCTAGCCTCTGCATCACTAACTCTTGAATTTTAAGCGCGTTTGGACCCAAACCCGCTTGAGTCCCAACCGCGCCACTCATTTTTCCAACGAGCAAGCGTTCTCGACACTGGCACAAGCGCTGTATATGGCGTGCGTTTTCACGTGTCCAAATCGCAAATTTGAACCCAAGAGTTATGGGCAAGGCGTGTTGTCCGTGGGTTCTGCCCATCATTATGGTCCGTTTGTATTGTTGAGCTTTCTTTAACAACGTTTTTTCAAAACTGTCCAATCTTTCTTCAAGCAGATCTGTGGCTTCTTTGAGCTGCAGCGCTGTGGCTGTGTCGTTGATGTCTTGGCTGGTAGCACCAAAATGGACGTAGGCGCCGCTTGTTCCAGCCACTTCTGCGAGCGCTTTAACTATAGACATCACGTCATGCTTTATCTGAGACTCTATCTCTTTGACACGACTAAGTTTGACTTTTTTGGTTGTGGCAGCATCCATGATTTTTTGTGCATCTTTCCGTGGGATGTCGCCAACCTCGGAGTGTGCCCAAGCCAAAGCTGCCTCCACATCCAGCATTTTTTGGAGGCGGTTTTCCTCTTCAAAAATTCGGCGCATTTCAGGCGTTCCGTAGCGTCCGGTGTCGATTGGAAGAATGGGCAAGTTGTGTTTCGCCTCCAACACTGAATAGAGTACAGGGTTTGTAAAGATAACGTTTACAGTTCTATGAGTCGTCTTATTGTTAGGAAATGTTAAAGCATAGCGCTAGTTTCACCTATTTAACATAAGGAGTTCAAGAGATGGGCGGAATAGCTGCTGCCTTAAACAAACATGGTGAAGACGCAGTTTCATCGGTTATTCTCATGATTAAACAATTAACACATCGAGGAGCCGATGTCTTCCACGTTGCAACGCCCACATCGACGGTCTCAGGTAAATCCATCAGTGAACTCCAAACTAAAAGATTGGTCTCAAACACAGCAATAGGCCACAATCCTTCACGAATCTATTCAGAAGAAAAGCACCAGTCTGTCTTAATAGAAAAAAATTACGCGGTGATTTTCGAGGGACGACTCTTTCCCGCTTCCAAAACTTCTGACATCGACGAAGTTGCGCTTCGCCTTAAGCCTAACTTCCAAAGAGGCGCAAGGAACATCATCAGAAAATTTGACGGCTCATACACTTTTGCCATTGCTTCGTCAGAAAGGCTTTTGGCTGGGCGAGACTCGTTTGGGACAAATCCTCTCTTCTATGGAGAAAACGAGACATTCTGCGCATTAGCGTCTGAGCGCAAGGCTCTGTGGACGCTTGGAATACCAAATGTGAAATCGTTTCCGCCTGGAAACCTAGCAATGATAAGTGCCAACGGCTTTGACTTCAATCCAGTTGTCACTGTGACGCAGCCTCCCCAAAAAATGATGAGCATAGAGAAAGCCGCAAAACGTCTTCAAAATCTCTTGCTAAAATCCACTAGAGAAAGAGTCTCAGATGTGGACGAGGTTGCGGTGGCTTTTTCAGGCGGCTTAGACAGCACCGTTCTGGCTGTTTTGGCTAAAACTTGCACACCCAATGTGCATCTTGTTGGTGTGGGATTGGAGAATCAACCCGAACTAGGGCACGCCGAAAAAGCGGCGGAGTCCCTAAAACTGCCTCTTCACCTTCAAACGTACACTGTTGCTGAAGTTGAAAATGTTCTGGGAAGAGTTTTGTGGTTGATTGAGGAACCAGACGTGATGAAGGTCGGCGTTGCCATTCCATTTTTCTGGACCGCTGAAGTTGCCTCTCGAATTGGTTGCCGTGTCTTGTTGGCTGGGCAGGGCGCCGACGAAATGTTTGGGGGCTACCACAGATACCTAAGTGAATACGTGCGTGGAGGCGTCAAAGCTGTGCAGAAGTCTATGTTCCATGATATTTTGATGTCACACGAGACGAATTTTCAACGAGACACCCCCGTCTGCGCCTTCCACAAAGTGGAGTTGCGTCTGCCCTACGTGGACCGTGAACTAGTGCGCTTCGCTTTGAGGCTACCAGTCAATTTAAAAATCGAATCTGCTGATGACCATGTTCGAAAGAGAGTCTTGCGCCATGTCGCCAAAAACCTAGGCATCTCAGAGTTCATTGCGAAACGAACCAAGAAGGCTGTCCAATACGCAACAGGCGTAGACAAAGCATTAAAAGAACTAGCCCGAAGAAGAGGCTTGACACAGCTGGATTACATTAAAACAGTCTTTGAAAGGATTTATCCCAACTGGAAAGGTGAACAATGAACACAGCTGTTATCTATACGCCTAAATATTTAGACCACGACACTGGACCAGACCACCCAGAAACCCCAGACCGTTTACGAGTAATCATTGAAGAACTTAGCAGAAGCGGTCTTCTGAAAACCCGAAAGTGTTCGACCTTAACTCCTAAACCAGCCAAATTGAAAGACTTGGAACTCGTCCACGAACCTGACTACATCGAATTGGTTCAGCGGTCTTGCGCCCTCGGAGGCGGTTTACTAGACTTAGGTGACACTGTTGTAGGCGTTGAAAGCTGTAAGGTGGCGTTGCTGGCAGTTGGAGGAGTCCTCAACGCCGTCAACTTGGTTGCCAGTGGTAAGGCTCGGAACGCTTTTGCTCTAGTCCGACCTCCAGGACATCACGCTGGTCCCTATTACGCTCTGGGTTTCTGCCTCTTCAACAACGTTGCCATAGCCGCTGCTCATCTGCATCGTCGTTTAGGTCTCAATCGTGTGTTAATCCTAGACATTGATGCGCATCATGGGAATGGAACGCAAGAAATCTTTTATGACACAAACAAGGTGCTATACTTGAGTTTGCATCAGGACCCGAGAGGTTTCCCCGGAACAGGCTTCATGGACGAGATAGGCGAAGGAGAAGGACTAGGCTACACGGTAAATGTTCCATTCCCACTAAGAGTTGATGACAGGATTTACCACAAAGGCTTCAACCAAATCGCAGCGCCGATAATAAGACAGTACAAACCACAGTTCATTCTTGTCTCTGCAGGATTCGACGGACATTATACAGATCCTGTAGGTGGTCTTTCTCTATCCATACAAGGTTATTGGGAGACCTTCTCCAAAATCATGAATTTGGCATCGCAACTCTGCCACGGGAGACTTGTAGTTGCCTTAGAAGGAGGCTACAGCCTCAATTTTCTGGGAAAAATGGTGACTTCAACCATTGCGCGAATGGCTGGAATCCCATATAGAGTGCGAGACAACAGTCTAGTAGCACACCCAAATATATGCAAACGAGCGGAACAAATCATAAGAAACGTCAGGCGAATTCAGTCCTCTTTTTGGCAACTGTGACATGCTACTGGGTTGCGCGCTTATTCAATTATTTGAATCGCAGCGTTTGGGCATTGAACCTCGCAGGCTCTACAGATGAGACACTCGTTGAGGCTTACAACCTTACATTTTCCATCCACTATTTCAAAGACGGCTACGGGGCACGTGTCTTTGCATGTTCCACAGCCGTCGCACTTGTCGTTGTCTATTTTGATTTCGACCATGGCTTGTGCCTCTCAATTTTTTAGATTCTAATCAAATAAATAGTCTAGAATAAAAGCGTTTACCTTTGTAAATTCTAGCTTATTTCTTCTCTTAGCCTCAGTAAAACTCCGTCAATGCTTGTTTTGGCTCTGTCTCTCCGTCTGTAGGCGTCTTCTAGAAGTTTGTGATAAGCTGCTGCTGAGATTTCTCCCCGTCTGTAGCGAACTTCGGTTCTTCTAACATCGGCTTCCACTCCTTGTAACTCTGTCTCAGCAACCTCAATCTGTCTCATCATATCAGCGTACCGGGGACCAGCAATCCTAATCTTCTCGCGCAACACGGCTAAGTCCTTGGAGAGCAACGAGAGACGACTTTCCAATGTTCTGCTGCGCACTCTGTAAAGTCTTCTCGGTATCTTTCCCTTCCGCGCTTGTGCTTCCAGGGATTCACGCTCCTGCAGAATTTTCCTTTCTTCCTCGTAAGTTCTCACGTAGTTTCTGAGTTCCTCTGGGCGGATTGGAAGCGCCGTTGGAACTGGTGCTGGTGCTCTTCGAGTTTGCCAGAGGAGGGCGATTGCTCCGATGACAGCAACCAGTACTCCTGTCCATAGGGTAGGGCGAAACGAAGACCAAAATATTACGTGTTTATACCCGACTGTGAAATTGAGGTCTTGATAGGATGTGAGGTTGCCCAACGTGAAAATGGGTGTTTCTTTAAAGGCGCCCTTCTGGACCATGTCTGGCTGTATTGCCGAATTTGATGGTTGAAACTCGGCGCCTTCTGGCAAATCTACGGTTACCGTTAACTTTCTCACCGTCAAACTTATAGATTTGAAAAGCTCGAAGTTCAAACTAAAATCACTCCATCCTTTTTGGTCAACATGATCCTTCCAAGGAAGTTTGAAAGTAACCAAAATATACGCGGTTTCGTTTTGTTTGATGGCTGTCTTTAAGGTTATTATTTGTTGGGTGAATGTGAGTTCGTTTCCCAAGTCATCTTTTACGTACACTTTATAGGCGTTTTGAGGCAACGATGCCCACACGGATGATGTCGCTTGAGTAGCCTTATTCGTTATGGTGTAGAAATCAGAAACAAATAGTTCGTTCCACCCGTCTAACATTATATTTCGTCTTACTTCATTGACTTCAAACAGATTAAAGACACCAACTGGTTTGAACGTTATTCTGCCCGTCTTAAAAGTAAAAGCATCGAGTGGCTTCTTCACAATGATGAGGGTTTGGCTTGTTGTTTCGTCGAAGGTGATATCATCACTGCCAGTGTAGTTTGCGTTCGATGGCAGAAACACAGTTGTATTGCTCACTGACGCTTCCTGATCCAGACATGGATACACAGGAAAATCAAGGTCGAACAACAGCAGGTCATCAATTGGAGGTCTCGCATTTATTAGATCAGAAAACTCAAAGACTACGGTAAAACTGTACGATCCTAGTTGGGTGAGGTTTATCTCATGCCCAAAATCCACTCTGACGGCATAGAAGCCTGTGGTTCCCAAGCCCACGTCAAGGGCAAGTGCCAATCTTTGTGCAGGATTCTGCGACTCGTAAGCGAAGACATAATAGATATTGGATCTGTACTTGTACGGAAAACCTATCTTGAAGTCTTGCAGCAACGATGCTTGTTCACCTATTTTTGACAGTGTGACAGTGTCGTTTAGTGTCACAAGCCCGCCGTCATGAACGGTTATTTGGTGATCTACCTTAACGTCCTTAGGTGATGATTCTTGTGCATAGGCGACTTTAAGATTTGCCATGGACAGGGCTATCGTTGACAAAAGAAGCAGGGCGAACATGAGTAGCACTGAGAGAGGCTTTTTGTTCAATTAGACACACCATGGACTGATGAATTCTTGCATTGCTTCGGGTATTTATTGCAGATTATCCTTATAACCGTTAGTTTTTCTTGGTTGACTAGAAGAAGTGAGTGACTAGTCGACTAGAACAATCTTTCACATTCATTTTTATACAAACAGATATACAATAATTATTGCTTCGCCAAGTTGAAGTAGGAGGGAGGAGAATGCAGTTTGGAAGGAACGCTAGGACATCCAATGTTTTGATGATATCTTTAATCTCAGTCACCCTTGCAGCTCTGCTTATCCCAGTCTCAGCCCCTAGGTCTACTATAATGGCTAAACCAGCGCCGCCTGGAACATACGAAATTGACATTCCGGGGGACGCTTCAGGATTGCACATGATATGTATAATGTTCGAACAGTTTAGCGCTAGCAAACTGAAATGGTCGACCAGCGTACCGTCATATCCACCTGGAACCTATTTTAACGTTGCTCTCGATGCGAGAAGCCTCGACTCTAGTAAGTTAAGCGATACAACGTATCATTTATCTATGGACGGATTAGAAGAATTCTCGATCAGCGCGTCGGGTGCGGAGTTCTATGTTAAGTGTAGAAGCGGAGAGCTAGACCTTGTCTTCTCAGACCCATACTATTCCTACTACTATTGGACTTACCGCAAGGTGGATATCAATGGAGCGCTTAAGGGAGATGTCGTTTTCACTATTAACATACCGCCACTACCAAGCTTCCACTATGAGGGACCAGAGTTAAATATAGACGTTTACATTGGAATGTAGCATTATCCATTAGTGACATGCAACTCGAACAAGGCAGCAAGGAAAGGAAGTCTCTCATTCACCTTTTTTATATCTCAGATTTGCGATGATGACTGGGCATGGTTTCTGTTGTCTTGGTGAAATGTTGCAGCCAACAAATCGAAAAAATCGAATCGTTAGTTGGTTTGATGATTCAACTTTTCGAGCTTGCAGGAAGTTCTGTAACTCTTTTTAACTCGTATAATGCAATAAGATATGAAGAAAGCAGTAACACTGAGCCTAAGATGCCAACATAAACACCATAGCCAATCTGAATAAAACTTGAGGCTAAAGATCCAAATGGACCACCAGATTGAGCTATCAACAACTTCAATTGCACAACTGAAAAGATGGCGCCCAACCAACAGGCTATCCCAAGAAAACCAGCTATAAGGCATAACTTTGGACTAATTTTCAACGATGCGAATGCCACTATGAGGGTGATAGGAAACAATATTGCAGTTAAAAGTAATCCTACTCCCACGCTTGAAAAAGCCTCCGTCCACTCAGAAGTATTGTCTTGTACTAATGGCATACGACCAATCCATCCATAGATGTCAAAGAGACTTATTGAAAAAGTCCAAATAAACTGAATGGAAATTAATGGCAAACGCGCTGAAAAAAGGAATATCGCAATTCCTATTAAACCTAGAATTTGCCATATCTTCAGCATTGTTTCACCTTAATTAGTTCAATGACATTTTAGGTAACGATGGTTCACTTAAATTCTTCTAAGAACTCATTGTTGCCAAAGAAAAATACTTTCATTTTAGAAATCTGTCAGTTTTTTGTCCTTCAAATCTACATATCGGCTTATCTTCCGAGTTAGATTGGCGCCAACGATTCGTTCAAGGTCGGTTGAACACTTGATTTTGAAGTTTTCTCGCGCTCTCATTATTTTCTTGGCTGTTAGTGGTCCAACACGTGGTATCTGAACCATTTCAAAATAAGTGGCTGTGTTAAGGTCGATGGGAAACATGTCGATGTTGGCTTTAGCCAACGCCAATTTAGGATCTGTATTTGGCAAGAAGCCTTCATCATCAACTACCGGCGCAAAGGAGTCTGCTTTGAATCCGTAGTCTCTGATGAGAAATGAACTTTGATAGAGACGATGCTCTCTTGAGGAGGGACACGCTGCACGCTTTTCGAGGGGTGTCTGGGCTATTGGTTCGAAGCTGCTGTAGTAGACTCTCTTTAAACTGTGCCTCTTGTAGAGCCATTCTGTGACTTGGAGATACTGCCAGTCGTTGTCGTCTACAGCTCCAACAATCATCTGAGTGTCAACTCCAGCTCGACCGTAGCCAAATTTTGAGCCAAAAGCCTCACGCTTTGACCGTTGAACCTCGTCAACTATCCACGTTAGGCGTTTGAGAATAGCCTCTTTGAAGCCTCCCTTGTTCGGGCAGAGTTCATCGAAAACATCTTTGTTTGGCGCCTCCAAGTTGACACCGACCCTGTCTGCGAGTTCCACGGCTTCTTTTACATAGTGATAACTCATACCTGGCATGAGTCTAAGGTGAATATACCCTGTGTATCCCATTCCTCTCAGAGCACGCAGAACGTCCAGCTGCAACTCTGTTACGTCGTCAGGGTCTTTTGAAACAGAAGAACTAAGAAAAAGACCACATATCTTTCTTTCCCGCCACAAGTGCATAGTCACTTCTGCCAATTTTCGGGCTTCCCAAGTCATTCTCTGACAATTTCGACCAGCTCTAAAAGAGCAGTAGGCGCACTCGTTCTTGCACTGACTTGAGAGCAATGTTTTCAGAAGCGGCACGCATTTGCCACGAGCGGCAGCCTCATAGATGGGCACAGCGGTGCGGTCCCATTCGGCGCCGAGTTGGAGCAAGTGCCACTTGTCTCTCTGCCTTAAAACCCGCGACAAAGAAAAATCCTACCTGCTTACAATTCGTTGCTTCGATGAATACTTCAAAAGCGTTTCTATTATAAGGAAAAGAGCCTACTGGGAGTGGGAAGTCAAACTATTCTAATCATTGGGACGATTTCTCTCTCCACAAATTATAAGAACTGATGTTATATAAGTAACAAATGATGCGCGCGTTCATGATTATGGGAGGTATTTTAATGAAAACTAAAAATCCATGGATAGCGGCTATATTAAATTTCCTTTTCTCAGGATTGGGGTTCGTGTATTTATGGACGCCCTTGTATATTCTTGGTGGATTGACCTATTTTCTCTTTTCGCTTCTTGGATGGGCTGCAATACTTTCTTATCCAGAACTTTATCCACAACTTGCTTGGATGTGGGTATTGTCCTTGGGTTCAGGCCTCGCTTGGGCAATCTTAGGGTATGAAGCAGCGGAGTCCATTAATAGAAATGTTCTTCAACCTCCATCACCTTCATTACCTCTACCTCCACCACAGCCTCAGCCATTGGCAACCCCTCAAGTTGCGCCTTCAACACAGATTGCAGAAAAGAAATATTGCAGATATTGCGGGGCCCAAAACCGTTATGACGCCGTTTTTTGCGAGGCATGTGGAAAAAAAGTGGGATAGCGCTCGTTAGCGCAAAGCTTAGGACTATATACAAATAGACGGGGGCTACTAAATATACATAGTGTTTCAACCACACTTTGAGTAGCAGGCAAGTTCGTTTAGGAAGTTGAATATGACTAAGAAATTAAGAGCTAAAATGACTTGCCATATTTTTCTTGTTACGACTATTTCGTTTGCTACACTTTGTCCCTTCCAAGCTGTACTTGCCGAGGATTATTTCAACAAGAGTTTTGAATGGCACTACCAAGGAGCCCGGTGGACATGGAGTTTATCCATCCCGCAGTCTCTGTACAACACATACAGGCGTGTTCCGGTTTCTGAAAGGGTTAAGGATGGTGTTGCTGGTTACAGTTTTCTTGTTACAACGCAAGACTACTATGTGAGGCAAGTCGCAAGCAAGTTACATGAAGCTGCAACTCAGGAAGGATACGGAGCTTTTGATGAAGTAAGCTTCATTTTGGCCTTTGTCCAAAGTCTGCCTTACACTTCAGACTCTGTTACAACAAAGTTTGACGAATATCCAAGATTTCCGATAGAGTCCCTAGTAGATGACGGAGGGGACTGTGAAGATACAGCTGTACTGTTTGCAACGCTCGTAACCATATTGAATTACGATGCTATTTTCATCTCACCACCAAGTCACCTTGCAGTTGGAGTGTGGGGAAACAACCTCTATGGTTCGTACTACACATATGGCAGTAAAAAATACTACTATTGTGAAACTACGGGTAACAACTGGAAGATAGGAGACATACCAGCCACGTATCAAGGCAGTTCAGCATATCTCTATTCTATTAATGAAAACAGACAATACATACCCAGTCAAGACACATCTCGTGTTCCTCCTACGCCTGATCAAGAAAGTGAGACAACACCGTTCTTTCAGCTACACCCAGAAATGCTGGGAATCATACTTGCTGGAATTTTAGCTCTTGTAATCGTTATTGCAATATTCATTTTCACAAAACTAACAAAAGCATCCAAGATTAGGGAATTCATTTTAAATCCTCAAGTAGAAATAAACGAGGAGACAAGGAAAACAGTTGAACAAACAAAGGTTGGAAAGTTCTTCTGCAGATATTGTGGAGCAGAAAATAAAACTGATGCTAATTTCTGCGAAAAATGCGGGAAGAAAATAGGATAGCGCGCCCGAAAACTGTCCATCAGGTGTCTAGAAATTCAATAGATTTGTTTTTGTCTTAAGGTCTTTTTAGGGTTTCTGGGGTTGTGATGAGGGTTGGGAGTCTTAGGAATAGGTCTATTGTGACTGGTAATAAGAAGAGCATGGCTGGATTAACCGTTTGATATAGTATTCCTCCGATTATTGGAGCTGGAATTCTCGAAAGGTTGTTAAACATCATGAGCATTCCACCCCACCTTCCTCTTTTACTTTCGTCAACTAGCTCCATACTCATGGTGCTCCAGATTATCCACTCCCAAGGAAAACCAAGAAAAGCCCAAGCAAGTATGAGCCAGTAAGCGTTTGGAGCAAACGCAATAAGTAGATAGGAGGCATACATGATTGGACGCATAAGGTACAATGTCTTCTTCCTCCCAACCCTGTCCGCCAATCTTCCAATTGGAATTGCAAAAATCATGTTGCAAAGCGTCGCAGCCACACCCATATATCCCAAGATTAAAGGGGTAGCCTGTTTCACTTCCACGGCAAAAACCATGGCAAAAGGAAAAACTGCACCCATGGAAAAATCACCTAAGCACTCCATAAAAATGAACCGTTTCAACCCTTTTGCGTTTTCAAACAATGAGCCAAAATCTTTCAAGAAGTTTTTTACGCCATTCCTTACCTTGCCTCTAGCTTTTCCGACCTCGCTGAGACGCAGATATATGACAATTGTTAGAGGGATGAGCCCCGCTAATTGAATAAAGAAAAGCGGTTGTATCCCACTGACATTAATTCCTCCAAAAGCGATGACCAAATAAGCTGCTAAAATCGGCGCCAATGTTCCTCCAATCGTAGAGAGAACCGTTGAAACTCCGAACCCACTTGCTCTATCCTCATCTTTCAACGAACTAGCTATGTACACGTTTTCAATAGTGACCGTGAGAGATCGGAAACCCGTCATTTGAAGAAGTATCAAGGCAGGTAAGAGCATAATCCAGTTGCCTGCTACAACAAAAGCCAGTGGCACAAGAATCTCCAGAATCATTGCGAAAAGCATCATTTTCTTCAAGCTGTATCTGTCCACAAGTCTGCCAATGGGGAGCGACACGGCTGTGCTAACTGCACTTCCTATGCTATTCAACGTTCCTAAAGCGATCTTGTCTGCGCCCAAAGCCACCGCATACAGCGAAGTATACTGATGGCTCAACCTCCCCAGCAGGCTGTATCCAAGCTTCCTTGCAAGCAGAACTCGGAAGTTCCTCCCTTGTCTTTTCACAAAGTCTGCAAGCCATCTTAAAGGTGTCCTCATCGTCCTCTCTCGCCTACTCATCGCTTTAGTGGAAATAACTCTGCTTAGGAGATGGTGTTAGAGAAAAATAGTTAGATTAAACTATTCCTTCTCGGGAGTAGTAGCCGTCCTGTTTTTTTGGACCGAAGCTGCGCACGCCCTTTTTTCTCAGTTGCCTCTTCAATCTTCTAGCGTATGCGCTGTTGATTTCATGCCTTTTTTCAAGAAAATCGATGATTTCTTCTGCCTGTTTTTCGTTGTCGCATCGGCGGATGAAGTCTATAGCGTCTGGCACGTAACCGTCGAACCTCTTGGACACAGCGTGCTCGCCTGTTTGAACATCAGACCTTATGGATGAGATTGCAACTCGATTGTGTTTGTTTTCCATTTCTTCGGATAAGTGTGGAAATATGGACTTGAACCGTTTTTTATCAATCTGCATGCGGCTTCACTCCCATAGAGTCTGCGAGCCTTTAGGGCATTCTTGTCGTTGGTGTTCAATTTTTTATCTAATTAAAAACTTCTATTTAACTAATTTGTGAGGGTTGTCGAACTCTTATACGTGATATTTAAGGCAGTGGTTGGCAGTTAGGTTTATGGCGTGAATTTTTGAAGCGGATTTTCTCTGAGGAGCCTCTCAAGTTGACGAGGATTCAAGCCTGTCACGGAGTCGCCGTAGATTTCACACCTTATTTTTTGATTCATTCTTTCGCGGCTTCGAACAACAATTTCGGCTTCGTTGCCTGAAGGGAGCTCAAGATAAATGTGGAAGGATTTTTCTCTCTTGTCCAGCTTAGGCGCTGACTGCCACTCTGTTTTCGAGGCTTCGAAGCCCTCCTGCTGGAGCTTTTGGAGAACGTTTGGGGGTTCGGATGAAAATGTTGCAATGTCTATGTCGCTGTCTCTGTGGACTGTGCCTCTCCAGACGCTTCCAATCAGTCTGGGGTGAAAGTCTCGTAGGGCTTTCATTATTTGGAGTGCTTCGCGTCTCATGTGGAGCAGTCGTTCTCGTCTCAATGAGCCTTCCATTTCGTCGGCTAGGTTATCAAGCTCATTGGCTACTTCTTTGTTGCTTGGGAGAGTTCGTGTCCTTAGATTTTGTGCTGCTCTCTGTTTGGCTTGTTTGTACTCTTTCTCTTGTGAAGTGTATAGTAAAATGGCGGCTTCTCTTGCGACCCGCTGTTTTAGAGAGGTGAAATGCTGTGCATTCAAAATTTAGCCAGCGATGGTTGGCTGAACCAGTTGACCTGGTTGAGCTATTAGTTTCGACTTTCGGATGCCCACGTGTCGTAGAGGTGCAAACTTCTTGGCTTCGTTGTATATGTCAGATGCGATTTTTCCCAGGACTATTTCTTGAACGTATTGGTCGAAGTTGAGTTCTTTCGCTTTCTCTTCAACTGTTCTTTTCATGATTGCCCGTATGGTGTGTTCCTGTGTTGTTCTTATGCGGGAGAGTGTGAAGGCGCACACTGCAAGTCGGAGTTGGTAGCCGTCTTTTGTTGTGATGTTAACTAAGGTGTCTATGCGTGTTGTCCTTCTCCGAACAAGGCTTCGGAGGTAGTCTCGAGAGTACTCGTGTCCTTTGAAAATGGTTTGGGCGGTTTTGCCTTCTACATTGGAGACTTGAAAATACATTTTTAGGTATTGGTGGGCGAAGTCGTTGGTCAACTCGTACAGGGTTGAGTCAACCACTCTGCCAACAAGCTTAGATGTGTCGTCGGCTGGAATGCTTCCCAACTCTGTTCCACCGAAGTAAGAGGGCGATACAATAGAGTACCAGTCTTTACCGCGCCACTTGTCCTTTACACCACGCTTCTTAGACGATGACACGATTAGCCTCCCTACGTGAACTCGGAGAAATCTCACAAAGCCCTATTAAAAGGTTTTCAGTTAGAGAACTAGGGCATGACTGGACTAAAAGAGCAGAATGCATTTATCATTCAAAGATTTCTCTCTTAACAATGAACAACGTAGGTATAAAACGTGAGACAGATAAAAGCAATGATGAGTTTCTAAATTGTTATGGGTCTAATGGTCCTTTTGGTGGACCTGTCCAATAAGCGCTTACTATGCTTGTTTCTAGTATGTTGATTTTTCCGTCGCAGTTTGTGTCGAAGTTAGGATCATAATCCAAGGGACCGTGGGGTGGACCAGGATGCCAGTGGGCGCTTATTGCACCTGCGTCTAATATGTTTACGATTCTGTCTGCGTTCACGTCGCCCGGCGTGACCACCCTAATTATGCCGCCGGTGTATGTGTTGTTCCCTGTGTCAGCTTCGTATGGGACTGGATAAGCGTGTGCGCTTATGGTGTAGTTTCCATAGGCGCAGCCTGTTGTGTTCCATACGAAGGTTATGGTCAGAGAAGCCTTACTAGGTATCATGATTTCTTGTTCTTGCAAAAGTGTGGTGTTAGCGTAACTTGCGACGTTGAAAGTCTCGGTGAAGTCACCGTCATTTGTGACAGTTACGTTTATGTGCACGTTATATCCTTGTCCTGCGATGGTTTTGGAAAGAGAGATGTTATTAATAGATATTTCATGAATGCGCCTATATGCAAACGCCACCACTGTTCCACCGTGAACCCAATCATTCTTCGTGTTAAATATGACTGTTGTTCCATCTCTAGTAAGTTCGAGCCAAAATCCCTTGTGAGCAGAATCCCAAACATGGTCTCTTGTCCAGTTTAAACTTCTTATCGCTGTGTTTTTATCTGAAATGTTATTGGTCACTCCATAAACATAGTGCCAGAACCAAGGTTGTTCAGCGTTATCCCAGCCTGTCTTGGTGTCTTGTAGTGTTGAATTGTCTGGATTCAGTTTTCTATACCAACCGCCATAAGTCCTATCCCACATCGTATTATTGATGTGATTTAAACCATCTCTAATCCATGAAGCTACCGTTGAATTTGAGGTATGTCGATAATACTCCAGCATTCCAACTAAACCCCACATCTCCACGTTTGGATAGTAGTATTTGTTTGTAACTAGGCCAACACTGTTAGTCTCTGTCATATATCCACTGGATGTAGCGTTCCAAAGATGATTCCTTATCCAATTCACGCATTCTTGTGAATACGTCAAAGCAGTTTGATTGCAAGTATATGCATACCATTTCATGGCTGCCCAAGCAAAAGCCCCCAAAGAGACTTCTGTTTGTTTGTTAGTGTTTGAAATGGTTCCTGTAACTCCATTCCTAGTCCTATACATAGCCCCATTTGTATGGTCGTGGTAATAATCCATAATGAAGTGCATAGTTTGGTCAGCCCAACGATAGTATGTTGAATTAGACGTGTAGTTATAGACATCTAATGCTATGTGAACAAATTCTGCTTGTTCTTGTAAGGTTTGAGAATTTGTGTTTCTAGTCCAATTTTGAAAATAGCCATCGAAAAATCCCAGTTGCCCAGTTTGGTCCCAACATTTTTTCCAGAGAGTACTTACAATATTTTCCGCCCATGCAAGATATGTTACGTTTTTGGTTCTCTCATAAAGTTGTAAAAATCCTCTGGCAATAAAGGTATTTCCTAAGAATCCCTTGCGAGTATTTGTAACAACAGTCCAATCCTCGCTTACTTCTTGGAAGTATCCACCATATGTCGTATCACGCATATAATTGTAAACTAATTGTGCTGTCTCTTCAGCATAGACAGTATAGATTTCATCCTCTTCCAAGCTAAAGAAATAGCCGCCTATCTTCACGTTTCCAATGTGCGCCTCAAGAATGAGAGATAGCAAAAAAAGTGAGGTAATCACAATCGTAACCAATCTGGAGCACAAACCATTCCTCTCTATACTTCTTTGATTTTTCATCTTAATCACAGTTCTCTTACTAGTGGCATTGACAGCTTCTTACATTGTGCGGAAGTTGGCTGGTCCATAATATTTACAGTCCAATCTTTATAATTGAATAGCAATACCCAACATAAATGACCATCTCCAAACTAACCCTAAACTTAATTCCTAAAGGAAGAGGATCAAACACAGAATTGAACACATCGACCCGTTTATACTATTTTTTCCATTCCGTTCATGTATGGTTGCAAAACCCTTGGAATCAACACTGAGCCGTCTCTTTGTTGAAACTGTTCCAGTATAGCCATCATGGTTCGGCTGGTCGCTAAAGCCGTGTTGTTAACAGTGTGCACAAACCCAGCAGGCGCCATTCCCTCTTTCTTTCTATACCTTATGTTCAATCGTCTCGCCTGATAGTCCGTACAGTTCGAGTTTGAACCAATTTCACGGTAGATGCCGTCAGCCATCCAAACTTCAACATCGTATCGTTTAGCGGCTAGATTCCCAATATCGGCAGTGCAAACGTTCACCGTTCTAAAATGCAACCCCAAACCCTTGTAGAGGTCTTCGCAGTTCTTCTGCAACTCTTCATGAAACTTCCACGAGTTTTCAGGCAAACAAAAAACAAACTGTTCAACCTTGTTAAACTGATGCATGCGGAACAAGCCTTTGGTGTATTTTCCGTGAGCGCCAACCTCCTTCCTAAAATTAGTGCTAAAACCAACAAGTTTGATGGGCAAGTCTTTCTGCTCAATAACCTCATCCATAAACAGCGCAGCCAACGGATGCTCAGCCGTGGCAACAAGATACAAATCCTCACCCTCAACCTTGTAAAGCTGGTCCTCAAAAGTCTCCAAATCAGTGGCACCCATGTACGGTTTCTTGTGCATCACAAAAGGCGGCTCAACAAGCCCATAACCCCGCCTCATCATAAAATCAACCGTATAGTTAATAATAGCAAAATCAAGAAGAACAAGCGCACCCTTCAAATAATAGAAGCCGTGACCCGCAACCTTAGCAGCGCGTTCAACATCAATCAAACCCAAATTCTCTGCTACTTCCAAATGATTCTTAGGTTCAAAATCAAACTTGGGCGGTTTACCCGCAACACGAACGATTTCATTTGCGCTTTCATCTTTCCCAAAAGGCACGGATTCATGCAGAAGGTTAGGCAAACGAAACAAAATGTAATTAACCTTTTCCTTGCGCTCCTCAACCTGTGCCTCCAGTTTCTGAATTTCTTTAGGTATATTCTTTGCTTCCTCAACCATTCTGCTGGTGTCTTTTCCCCCTTTCTTCAGCCTAGCAATCTCCTCGGTGACCACGTTCCTCCTTTGCCTAAGTTCATTCGCCCTCGTCAGTGACTGCCTCCATTCTTTATCGAACCTGATCAAATCATCCAACAACTTGAGTTTTTCAGGATCGCCTCTCTTCTCAAGGTTACTTCTCACAACCTCAGGATGCTCACGAATCAATTTTATGTCAAGCATTTCCTTATGCACCAGCTAGACACTTATCAACCCTAAACAATGCACAAATACCCCCTTAATTACCTTGACGCCTCAAACCTAAACACCAAACCCAACTATGGCGTGAAATACCCAAGAAATCACCTACAAATCACCCTAAACCCACCTTAAACAGAACCCAAACCAGCATCCTTCACCAAAACAAAATCCAAAAAACAAATAACACAACCCCTAAAAACCAGAAAAATTTTCTCAGCAAAGAGACTAACAGACGAGGCTAGGTCAACTATGCAGACACATAAACCACTCAGCGACCCTTAACCGCAAAAACCGCCCTCTCAGCCACTGAAACAGCGCTCAAGAAGTCGTCTATCGTAGCCACAAAAGTCTGCAACCTGGTTTCACACCCAATCTTGGTGAACACTCGCTTGCCGCGTCTCATGGTCTTGATGAACAAACCCTGCGGAACCTTAACGTTGTCAGGCAAAATCGCTTTAGCCACAGCCTCAGCCTCACGAACTGTCTTATAAGAAAGCGCAATCTTAGCTTCCAACACTCGTAGCCCCCAACTGCTTCTTGACCAGTTCATCCACAAGGCGTATGAAAGACTCTAGATCTTGAATGGGCACTTGAGCCCCAGCAGCTATGTTGTGCCCTCCACCCCTGCCTAAATATTTTTCCGCCGCAACTCGAAGAATTGCACCCAGATTAAGTCCCTTGCCCGTCACGAAGTCTATGGCTCTGCCCGAAATCTTGGCTAACCCTTCTTCACGAACAGTTGAATAAGCGATAATAGGTTTTTCAGGCTTAGCCAAGTTTGTCGAAAGAATAGAGGATATGGTTCCGATGATTTTGTCGTCTATAACGCTTTCACCGCGCACAACGTATATGTTATTCAACTCTTCTATGCGGCCAGTGTCAGGCTCCATAAGCCAGTTCAGATACTTCGTAATAACCCGCCGATACTCATCTAACACTGAAGTGGCTTCTTCAAGAGCCGAATCTCGGTCACCTATGCAGATGGCTACTCCTAAACCAGGCTTGTCCATGCGTCCAGTGGCGTTGAGAAGAACCGAAAACTCCCTAGCGTCTCGCAAAGGAGTCCAAGGCTCCTCACTGGTCAACATGTAAACGCTTCCACGAAGGTTAAGCGCAACATCTCCAGGCAAGCCTTTTGACACCAGATAGTCAGCAAGCGCGTTGAAAAGCCTCTTCTTCTCATCCTCTGAAAGGTCTCGCAACGCTCGCCACTTGTCGCCATGTTTAGGTGTGATTCCTAAACTGGCTAGAAAGGCTAGACTCTTGTCTTCTTCACCGCTTATACCTGAAATAAAAGGTGCAGTAGTGCAAGCCAAGGCTTTGTGAATTGGTCGCGTCTCCCTTCCAAAGAAGAGAATGTCAGTTTCAACTTTGAGATGCCCGGCATTCAACGCGTCTTCCATAATCACAGCGTTGGGACCGCCCAATTTTCTCTGATTATACTTGTCTTGTAGGTCGCCGAGAGCACCGACCACGGCAACACAAGCTAAATCTACGTTTGTCTTGTCAATGGCTTTGGCTACCAGATAGGTTGCTCCGGCTCCACTTAGGTCACTCGACCCGTCTATTCCGTAAAGATGCGGGTTGACATGGACGAAAGAAGGGTCTGCCTTGCCAACAGGTTGATGATGATCAAGGATAATCACTTCTTGTTTGGAGAGTTTAGAATTTAACACGTCGAGGTCGCCGCTTCCGAAATCGGTGAATATTATCAACGACGGCTTGTCTGCTTGGATGCCTTCTACAATTTTTTCATCTATCCATCTCTCGATGCGGATGCGAAAGGTTGCGTCTAATCTTGTCAAGGCTTTTCCAATCACTCCTGCCGCTGCCAAGCCGTCTGCGTCCAAGTGAGAAATAACATGAATCAGCTTATTGTCTTCAGCGTGCTTCCGAATCAGCCTAGCTGCTTGGTGAGCGCTGTTTAGCAAGGTGTCAAACTGTTCTTTCTTTTCCGTTGTAGAATCCCCTAAATCAGGCTGGCGGTTTTAGCCTCGTATTTCCAGTCTTGCGGTAAAATGCCTTCGCGTTTGTAGTATTTGGCGAGTTTGTGAATTTTTGCTTCGATGAGTTGAAGGGATCGTTTGTTGTAAGCGTCTTTTTTGTTTTTTTCGAGGTGAAGGTAAAGGCTTGTGGCTTTCTTTAGTAGGGTTTCGAGGTCTTCTGGGATGGAGGGTGCTAGGCCTGTGTCTTTCATGATTTGTGTGATGGTTTTTCCGGTTATGGGTTTGGTTAGTGGGACTCCGTGTTGGTCGCGTAGTATTGTGCCGATTTTGCTTGGGGTTTGTCCTTCTTTGGCTAGTTTGATTATTATGGCTTCTATTTCTTCTGGTGTGTATCTGCACCATATTGGGGTTCGTTTTCCTACGGGGCGTGTTGGGTGTGACTTTCCTTTTTCGGTTTTGGGCATTGTTTGTTCCTTCGTAAGACTCTTTAACAGCGATTGTTTGGCTGTATTTAAAATTATTGTTGATTGGAACTGTGTGGTCTTGGAGGGGGGGTCATGATGACCCGTAGAAACGTTCTGATTGTTAAAATGGGTTAGGGAATAAACAGGATTGCTCTGTTGTAGATAGATGATGATTATTTTGCGTGTGTGTGCGCATAAGGGACCTAGCCCCTCTATTAGGCTCCAAATAGGCTTCAAATATGATATGTATCATTTGATAGGCAGAGACTGGAGTCTGGTGTAAAAAGGACTGTTGATTGGCTTGAAATGGAGCTGTTGGAAAAGAAAGAAAAGACAGGTATGAAGCTAGATTTAACCACAAACAACAAAGTAGTTCTTATAAAGAAAAAATAGGAGTTATCGCACCTATCCTCTCCTTTTTTCGCATCCATTCGAATTCTTCTTTCTTAACCAGACTCCCAATATCTGCCAAATCGTGTCCCTAATAACCTAGCTTTTCTTCAATTGTATGCTCTTTGATCTCTTCTAGAAACTCGCTCATTGCTGGTTCCCAAGTATAAATATAGAGGTCTTCCATAGCACGGGTCATTGCAACATAAAACAGTCTACGTTCTTCTTCCTTTTGGTCTTGAGGAGGGTAGTTTTCCCTTGCTGGCTCATAGATAGAAGGGTCTTCTATCTCGCATGGGAAACCATACATGCCCCTTGTGACATTTAGCAGAAAGACAACTTTTGCCTCCAAACCTTTGCTTCTGTGAGCGGTTAACAATCTGACCTTGTTTCGTGCGTCCAGCTTCTCATAAGCGAGGTTTATTCCATTCTCCTTCGCTTTTTCTATGAAGATTCCGACATTTGAGAGAAATCTGTAACCACGACCAATACGAGTCCGCATAAATCTGCTGAGTACAAGTATGTCTCGGGGTGAGTAACCATTTTGAATGTAGCTAATAATACGACCTTGACAGTCTTCAGCCGTTTGGCGATGATAATTCCTTTCATATCCCTCTTGGTGAAGTAACCGCAGGACTTTTATGGGCTTCAAATCTTTGCGATTTGACATAGTGGGCTTCTGTATTTGGCAACTGGTGTTGTTCTTGATCAGATCCGCTCCTGCATCAACAATTGTCTTGACACTGCGATAGTTAGTGGAGATTTTAGTGATCGCAGGATTTTCAAAGTATTGCTCAAAATTAACAAAAAAGTTGAGGTTGGAACCTGAGAAACCCATTATGCTTTGCCAATCGTCACCAACGCAGAACAATTTGCATTTAGGATTACGTTCCAGCAACTTTTTGATCAGTTTGTACCGTTGTGCACTGATATCTTGGTATTCGTCGATTAGAATGTGGTCATAAACATTAGTCCATAGACTTGGGTTACTGTTCAACTCATCAATAGCCCTGTTTATCATGTCCTCAAAATCGATCTTGTCGTATTCCTGCAAGACTTCTTCGTAGACATGATACACAGGCAGTGCAAGATTCCCAAAAGCCAACTGTTTGCGAGTCCATTTGTCCGTGCGAAGTCTCTCTGCAATTCTTGTAGGTGTAAGACCATATGTTTTTGCACTAGTTATAAAATTGACGATATCATCTAATGGGGTTCCGCACGATTGCCAAGCAATTTCGACAATTTCATCATAAGTCTTGAACGTGAACTCAAAGTTGCCATTATTTTCCGTTTGAAGCTTCTCTGTTACTCGCTTCTTCAGGAGTTCAATAAAGTTTTCTGGGTTGTCTTCTTGATACTCGTGCGTGAACATCTCGACAAGAAGTTTGCCATGTTCCGCAAACCACCTCTTTTTCATTTCCATAGCTTTCTTGTATTCCTCGGTTGACTGATTGAACCACTCTGGCACTTCCCCTTTCTCGTTTAAAGCCCAATGTTCGATGTAAAGATTGTACTCTGGCAAGTAAAAATCAGGTCTAAAACCAGCTAGGTCAGGTTCATACTTGACTTCAATAGGTTTTTCATTAAGTTTGCTTGTAAGGAAAAAATCCATGATTTCTTTTTCAGCTCGACTATTGACTTTAGTGTTGTCTATGGAGAAGTAGGTGCGTTCACGTGCGTATACTAGAGTTTCATCTTTTGCCTTCACATCTTTCTTTGTTTCCTTATCATGGAGAGTCTGAACGTAGTCTAAGAACAACTTATAGTAATCTGGCTCATTCTCTATCTTTTGTCTGAAAATCTTCTGTATGATGTCGTGTTTCTTGTTCTCATTTACGATGTCCGTAGTTGGAAATTCTCTGCCAGTCTGTTCTAAGATGTCCTTTCCAAGCTTGTGGAAAGTCCTTACGTTCACATTTCTTATGTTGTAGCGGTGGAGCAGACGTTGTTCCACTTCTTCTTTGGCTTTCCTCTGATAAGCAATTGCCAAAATTCGTTCTGCTTGAACACTGTCAGGTTTTCTTGATATCAGATATGCAATTCTTGTAATTAGCACCTCTGTTTTGCCTGAACCTGCTGCTGCAGCCACTAGGTTGTGTTTGTCGTCTGTTACTATTGCGGTTTGCTGCTCATCATCAAGAGAAATAGGTCCTTTATTCCAAAGGTAGCTGTAGTCCCTTTTTCGTTGCCGAATGAAATCTTTGTTGTAATCTAAAACTGTTTGACGAGATTTCTCTAGTTTTTTCCCCGTTTCTTCAACGTATTCATTATCCAAAACATCGTTTTGATTACAGTATATGAGGTCTTCTTCACACGATTCTATTAAGTCAATGCAGCGTTGTTTATCACAATATATCAAATATGTGCCACTGTTTACTATTCCTTCAACCTGTTTGTCTATGCCATGTTCTCTTTGTTCGATTGCTCTCTTGGCATAGGTCACAATCATTTTACGATACTTTCTAAGCCTCTCTTCTAGATTGAGTACCACTTTGAACTTTTTCATTCTCTCCTCAATATGGGTTAGACGAGTGTACGCGTCTGCAAATTCTTTGATTCGCTTTTCTTCAAATCCCAAGTCCTCAAAGCGTTTGAAGAGACCATCTATAATCGAGTTGTTCTTTTTAGTGAGCTCTGAAATTTTCTTGTCGGAATCTTTGCCTATCAAAAAGCCAATCAGTAGGAATCTCAGAAGTCTCCGTAAACGTTTTAGTCTGTGCTGTTTCCTGATTTCCTCCAAATTCTGCTGCAACTCATCAAAAGAATGGAAAAAACCCATTTAGGTCAAACTTCCACACAAGTTCATGTTATCTATAGGGCTTGTCTAAATAAATATGTTGAGCGTGAAGGCTGTGCCACTTGGCAAATTTCCTCAGCGCATGGGCTCTGTGCGAATACTTGTTCTTCTCTTGGGTTGTCATTTCAGCGAAGGTTTTGCCGTTTCCTCCAAAAGGTTCAAAGATTGGGTCGAAGCCGAAGCCTTGTTTTCCCCTCTCTTTGTAAGCAATTTTTCCCTCAACCTTGCCCCGAAAACATTTTGGCTCTAACGGTTTTTGCGGGTTCGAAAAGGCGACAACCGAGAGGAAGTAGGCGTCTCGTTTTCTCTCGTTCTGCATCACTTTCAATATTCCTTTCGTGCCCAATGCTCGATGAACATATGAAGAGTAGGGACCAGGGAAACCGTTTAAGGCTTTAACAAAGAGCCCAGCATCCTCAACAAAGACTGGCAAATTCGATTTTTTAGTTGCATCTACTACGCTGGCTTTGGCAACGTTCTCTAAACTGTCGTCTTGAATCTCGACGGCTTCAAGGTTAAGCATGGCAGTTGCAACACTGTATTCAGCCAATAGTTTGCGGGCTTCGTTGAACTTGTGAACGTTGCCTGTCACAAAAAAAACCACTTTTCTCCTTGGGAAAGGATTCATGGAGGCTTCACTCTTCTCTCTCTTTTCTTTCAGCTATATAGCGTCCTCTTCTCTCTATCTCCTGTATCTTCTCTAACACACTTTTTGCAGGTGCTTTCCCAACGGTTTCTGCGTATCCCTCTAAGACCGCTTCGAAACATTCTTTCGCGTATTTGTAATGCGTGCTCTGAAGCGCCCGTTTCATGAGATGCAAATCCACACCCTTAACCTCCAACTCTTCAGACAACTCGCCCAAACCAAAATCGACAAAGAAAACCTTGCCGTTAGAAGTGAGAATCATGTTAGAGGTAGTCAAGTCTCCATGAATGATTCCAGTGTTGTGAAGACGCCCAATGAGCACACCGATGTGACGACACAGACGAAGTCTCTCGGACAGAGGGAGGTCGTTTAGTATCTGCTTAACCTGCTTTCCTTCAACGTACTCCATAATGATGTTCGTATCCACTGCATCAATTAAGAAAATGGTAGGCGTGGGAACACCTGCCTCCTTGGCTCTGTGAATGAGCTGAGGCTCATGCAGCGTTCTTTGACCTCTTATGGCTTTGTCTAACTCACCCAGGCGATACGCCTTTGACAATCGGCGCTTCATAATCACCTTACGACCATGCCACTCTTCTAGGTATAGGTTGGCTTCAGCGCCCTTCTTGATAAGCATAGCAATTTAGCCCCCTCTGACCCAGGGCACGTGAACCTCGTCCAAACGCCACTTCAACTTGACCATGCTCCTTTCTATAGGAGTCGTGACGCCGTGTTTGGAGGCGAGTATGCCAGTCCAAGCTATCATGGCACCATTGTCTATGGCATATTCTGTGGGAACCTTAGAAAAACTAGCATTATGCTCATCTGCAATCACCTTCATCATAGATTGCAACCGTTTATTGGCACCAACCCCACCAGTTAAAACAACCTCACTTTTTTCAGTATGAGCCAAGGCTCTTTCTGTCACTTCGGTCAGCATGGAGAAAGCTACTTCTTGAAGGCTGAAACAAACATCTTTGAGATGATATTTCTTTTCATGAAGCAGTTCAACCGCGGCAGTGAGCAAACCACTAAACGACATGTCCATGCCCTTTATGCTGAACGGAAGCGGAACGAAAGTTTTACCCTGACTTGCCAACTTCTCAATTACGGCGCCGAAAGGCATACCTGGCTTCTGTCGCAAACCAGCCTCTCGAGCGAAAACATCGAGGCAATTTCCAACCGCAATGTCAAGAGTCTCACCGAAAACACGATATCGCCCAGCATCAAAGGCTGAGACAATAGTGTTTCCCCCAGAAACGTAAAGGGTAACAGGGTCTTTGGCGCCCGTTATGAGCTTACCAATCTCAATGTGAGCAATGCTGTGGTTGACGCCAATTAACGGCACTCGCAGGTAAGACGCCAAGGCACGAGCGGCTGTGGCGCCTGTACGCAGACACGGTCCTAGACCTGGTCCTTGAGAAAAGGCTACAACCTTCACATCGCTTGGGCGTATCCTCGCCTTTTTGAAGGCTTCTGTAATGACTTTCCCAGCCACTTCAGCGTGGTGTCTAGCCGCTTCCCTTGGATGAATCCCTCCCTCTTCTGGCATAAAGGCGCTGATTACGTTAGCATGAACTTTACCGTCATATGAGAGTATTCCAACGCTGAAGTCGTCGGCTGTGGATTCTATGCCCAAACAATATAAAGCCTTCTTGGCGCCATGTTCTGTCAGCATTCATCAGCTCCTCAATTTTAAACTAGCCTTGTACACGTAGATTTTTATTGTCAAACAGCACATATTTATCTTGAAGACCGCTCGATTCAAGGATTCGACCAGTATGCCCAGACGCGATGACCTAGAATATAAGGCGTTGCATTTCATCGCCAACACCCGAAGTCAAGGTGTGCTTCAGGCTGATTTGTGGCGCAAATTAGGCGCCAGCAGCCGAGAGGGCTCTAGAATAGCGCTGAAACTCGAGAATAAGGGTTTGATTCGTCGCGAAAAAGAGCTTTGTGAAGGGAGATGGACGTATAGGCTGTTTCCCAAGAGGTTGCCCGCTTCGATTAATTCTGTTATCGATTGCCCCTGTTTGATGTGCCCAAACGACCCTAGATGCACTGCTTGGGGAGCCGTGTCACCGAACGGGTGTGAACGATTAACGGAATGGGTTTTAGCTCTTTCAAAGGGTGAAATGGACCCTTCTGGTGACAGTTAGTTTTGCCTAAGGCTTGGGTTAGGGAGCGCAAGCGAGACTACTATTACCGCTTGGCTAAGGAAGAACGATACAGGTCACGTGCAGCCTATAAACTTCTTGAGGTTGTGAAGACATATGGATTCATCAAATCGGGCGACGTTGTTGTGGATTTGGGTGCGGCACCTGGCGGTTGGATGCAGGCGTCTAGAAAGATTGTTGGTGAAACGGGTTTTGTTTTGGGAGTCGACGTAAGGTCTATTGAGCCGATTGATGATGCTAATGTCCGTTCTGTAGTAAGCGACATAACCGAGTCAGACACAGTTAAAACAGTTACCGAGTTGCTCCACCGTGCTGCAGACGTGGTGCTTTCAGATGTTTCACCTAATATCTCTGGGATTTGGGAGCTTGACCACGCAAGACAGATAGAATTGGCAAGGAGTTCTCTGCTGCTAGCTGCCTCGGTTTTGAAGACTGGAGGAAACTTCTTTGTCAAGGTTTTCCAAGGCGAAATGCTTGATGATTTCATTTTTGAGATGAGACAGAGTTTTGCTTCTGTGAGGCTGGTCAAGCCGAGGGCTAGTAGGAGAAAGAGTGCCGAAATTTTTGTTTTGGGTTTGAAAAAGCGCTAGGTTAGATGGGTAATTCGGCTTCGCTTAGGCTTTTTTCCTTCATTCTTTCGGCTGCGTATTGAGTTAATTGTTTGAATTGGTCGTCTGTTAGTACGTTTTTGGCTCTGGCTAGTATTTCTAGGCAGATTTCTTTGAAGACGAGGTCGGCGCATCCGAGTTTGGCGTCGTCGATTAATTCTTTGCAAGCCGAAAATAAGACTTCGTTCATGTTGTTTCTAGCCTTCTTTGTTGGTGTTGTTGTATGGTTTTTACATTGGTTTGTTGTGCTAATAGTTTGCGATTTGGGAATATGGATTTGCTGTAAGTGGCTTGTTATGTTGTTTTTGTGTTTTTTAGAGTGTTTGTGTGTGTGCGTACTTGGGTAGACCGCCTTCTATTAGGATCCAAATAGGGTCCAACTGTGAACTCTTAGATGCGTTAGTTGGTGGAGTTTGAGGAAGGCTTTATAACATTGCAGAGTGGAGATGCTCACCCTGGGGCATTATTTTGCTGATTTTGACTATGTTTGATGTCCAGCAGCTTTTTAAGATGTAGTTGCTTAGTCTAATGTTTGATAATTCCTAAAGTTGGGTGCGCTATGAACGAGGGTTTTTTCTTGGGTTTTGCCGCCCATGCACACACAATGAATGAGTTGGAAACTGATCAGCAAAGGGAGTTGGAGCTGAGGAGGAGAAACAGTCCTGAAGAGGCTCAGAAACTAATTGGAATGGTCCTTGACAGACTTGAAAAAGACGTTTTAAGCGGTGGCTATAGCCTTGATGATGTAAGGCTGTTGATTTCGTATCTAAGTTACAGAGGTGAACCTGCGGAGAAGGACACACTGATATGCGGGTCAATTCTGAGAGCTATAGAGAATAGATTTAGGAAATCTGCTGCAAGCCAGCTCAGACTCATCGGTCATACAACTGGTGGGGAATTAGAAAACGAAGACCTTGTACTAAAGGAGATTTCGGGAGTAGGCTACAACGGCTTGTCTCTCTTAGCCTTGGTTACAAACCTTCCTATAGGCGTGGGGCGAACTTGGGGTCTTCGAACGGCACAGGAAGCAGGAGAGCAAGGGAAAGAAATGGCTCGTGATGCATGGGTTGACTTCAACCAACAGACCACAAGCAAAGAGCATCTTCACATGAGAAAAACTCTACTCGTGTTGACTCAGGGATCGAAGGTTGACACTCCAGGCTACGAGCATTTTCTGGCAGAGGGAATCGCCAACTTCATGGGCAACACCCGCGATGCAAGAATAATGAACGTAATAGGCGGAAGCAGCGGTGATGGAGTAACTGCCAAGCTTTGTCGTCAATTCTATGGAAGGCTAAAAGAACATCCACAGTTAAAAGTCCTTGATGGCGAAGCCGTGTGTGCCTTGATTCCCAACTTGTGTGAAACATCTATAGGTCTAGATGTAAATGCAATAACTAAAATTGGAAGACAACACACCTTTCATTTCAACAGCGAGAAGGAACCTCACTACAAGTACGTCAAACGCATTGGCAACAGAGATTCCATCACTAAGTATGCTGAAGTGATTTATGAAAACGAAGTTGAACCGTCAAAGGAAAAAGGGCTTCCTATGCCAAATAAGGAAGCAATTCTGGAAGCAGCACGACTTTCTCGAGCACAGAAAAGGTTACTGATATTCAATCCTGTTGTTTATAAATACGCCTTTGCTTTCCCTTTTGGCAACTATACTTGTGTTGCTGCTATGAGAGTGGTGGAAGAAGATATTGAACTCATGTTTCCAATCCGAAGCTATACTCCTGAAATGCATGGCTACTTTGTGATAGGTGATTATGAGAAGGTGCAAAAAGGAGCTCGCCGCGTGTACGATATGCTGAGAGAAGATCAAGGCTTCTGCAGAAACGATGCCACTTTCCTCGTTTCATGTATTAACAGACGAATCGTTGAGCTGATGGCCGGATGCAGATCGGGAACTGAGGCTGAGATATTGAAAGAGGGGCTTTCGTCAACCCAGGTGATAGGATTCTTGGCATATGGTGAGCTATCATTCACTCACCTAATCCAGGAGCCTTACTCCCACGCCTTCACCTGCTGGGGAATCACTCTTCACTCCAAGACCGCAAAGACCGAATCGAAAGAAAAGAAAAGGGAAATCGGAATTAAAGGTTGGCTCAAAGGCCCCAAAGGCTAATCTCCATTTATTTCCTTGCTTAGGCACCTCAAACATAGCGGTATCCAAGCGAAGCGCTTTTCCAAACTTGCTCAACTTGGAAAACAGAAAAAAGGGAGTTTGCTGGAGTAAGTGGAGATATCGCCAGTCTGGGTTGAAATTAACGATTTGTGTAGATTGTGTAGATTGCTCTGATTGGTGTGGGCTCTCGCACTCAAGATCCAAATCATTTGTTCAGTGGGGCCAGAGTCGTCATCGCCCACAAAACAAACTTGCACTGAGCTTAAATAAAAACTATACTCTAAAAAACGCATGCTTTCTAGATGTTTCTGCTCATTTTCTGATTACCGTGTAAACTGTCATCTTCTTTTTTCCAGAATTAGACTTGACTGGTCTCCTCTTTTCGATGAGGGTGAAGCCGCAGGGACACTCGAAGACGTGGAGAATTTCGTCTTCAGGATAGCCTATGTCTTCTTCTAAGTATTGGGTTATCTCTGTGAAGTTGTGCACGTGCATGCTTATTTCGCTCAAAATTAGTCCTCTTTATTTGGAGTTAACAAAAGTGTTATGAAATGGGAATCAATATTGAGAATCCACAAAGAAACTTAGTTCTGTCTTGTATGAAATGATATGAAAAATGTTGGTTAGAGAATGATGCTTCGCAATATCAAGGTTGTTCCATTGGCTGCTGAGAGCCTAGGTGTCCGTTCGATGTGCACCTATGTGGAGACGCCAGACGTGAGGGTTCTCTTAGACGCAGGCGTTTCTCTTGGTCCCAACCGTTTCGGCTTTCCACCACACCCAAGAGAATATGAAGCGTTGGCGGATTGTCGAAGGAAAGTTGCTGAAGCGGCTGAAAGGGCTGAAGTTGTTACGATTAGTCATTATCATTTTGACCATCACACTCCGTCTTACACTGACTGGGGTTTCAACTGGTCTTCGGCAGAGGTTGCAAGGCAAATTTATGATGGAAAACTTGTTTTAGCCAAGAGTTACCGAGACAAAGTTAACTTCAGCCAGAGGCGCAGAGGCTGGGTCTTCGCCAAAACAGGAGGAAAATACGCTAAGAAACTGGAGTATGCAGACGGAAAGACCTTTGAGTTTGGACAAACTAGGCTGAAGTTTTCCGACCCTGTTTTTCACGGACCTGAAGATTCAGAACTCGGGTGGTTAATAATGACAACCATTGAACATGAAAGCGAACGCTTTTTGTTCGCTTCGGACGTTCAAGGTCCCATGCACACTCCTACTTTGCCAATAATTCTCCTAGAGAAACCCCAAATCGTCATGGTTGGTGGTCCACCACTTTATTTGGCGGGATTGATTGAACAAGAAGAGGTGCAAATTGGCATGCAAAATCTGGAAGACTTGGTGAAAGATGTCTCTACAACGGTTTTGGAGCATCATCTCCTCAGAGATGAAAAGTGGCAAGAATTTTCTAAACCAATTTTTGACAGTGCCTCAAAGAAGGGGCATCAAGTTGTCACAGGAGCCGAATTTTTAAAGAAAAAGAACAACTTGTTGGAGTCTCGCAGGAAATTGTTGTTTGAGACTGAACCGCCCAGTTCTGAGTTTGAGAAGTGGATGAAGATGCCGCTGGAAAAGAGAAAACTGGTCAAACCGCCTGTATAAACTCTTGAATAAGCAAAAAATGGAGGTTCCTCCTCGCAAAATTCCTTCTTTTTAGCTTTCACCAAAAATTGGAGTACTCAAATTGTTATAGAGATTTGTTTCACAAGTGATAAATAAGGGAAATCACTTTCCTAACATACGAAGAGAAGGGGAAGGGAGGTGAAAAACTGAGAAAAAAGAGAGTCTTGACAATAGTTGTTGGTAGCGTTTTCATCTGCTCGTTCATTTTAGCCTTGATGTATCCACTGATTTCCGCCCGTTATAAAGGTAAAATACATTTCCTCATGTCCCCGAATCCCTCTGCATCCTTCTATCCTCCTGCAGGAAAAGAAGCCGATGAAATGATTGTTTGGGTTTCAGCGATAAAAGACAGCACCTATAGAGGTTTCAACTTAGCTTTTGTTGGATACCAGACCTACTATGCAGACTATCATCATTACGAATGGCATTTCTACACAGACAATTTGAGGGGTGGCGAAATATACGCGTACCTTCAGACAAAGATTTACCCATCCGAAGGTGGAATACCGATTGAGTGGGTTTACGATGTCACCGTGGCGAAAATTGATATTACCACATCGGAACATCAGCTTAACGTCGCAGTAGTTGTAAAAGGAAAAACATTCTTCACTGCGGAGTTCGTGGCTAACATAGATGCCCCACTAGAATCCAGAATCGAGCCTGGAAGTCCACTTTCACAAGAGCTTTATCTCTCAGTTGAAGCACGCCGCCCACTACTTCCTGCAACAGTAACAGGGCTTGAAGTTGGGGATTTCATGGGAGGTCGCTTTGACTACATAGACACTGAACTCTATGACTCATCACTTCTCCCATGAACTATCAGCCTCGTCTAAGAAGGAATAACGAAGATTTGAATTAGCTTTGAGCTCTATCATAAGCTGCTTACTTGGGCGTGGAATTTCCTTTTTCCAGCCACAGGCTCATTTTGATAAAGTCCACTTTCCACCATTCTTTACGCATATAGGCTTCAGGAACAAAACTGCATTTCAAGTAGAGGTTTATAGCTGGAACGAGCACTGGCAACGTGTAAAGAATAATCTTGTGACACCTCTTCGCCATGCAATATTCAATGACGTGTTGGAGCAGAGCCTTACCGATTCCCTTGCGCTGATAATCAGGATGAACACCTATCCAGCCCAAATTAGCCAAGCCAGATTCGCCAATCACTCTTCCGAGCGCTGTTGCAACAATCTTACTGCCTTCTTCGGCGACGAAACCGAAGTTCTCGGGATTCGCAAATCTTTCTCTTAACAGCACCGCTGAATTATAGGCAATGTCAAATTCCAAGGCTTGCTTGGGATAATACTCTTTTTCATAGCGTTCCCAACAGTGCAGCATAGTTTCCCGCAGAACATCAGCGGCATCCTCAGCGTCTTCAATTCGCATCTCCCTAATCGAGAACATGATTGTCATTATTAGGTGAAAACATTAATAAAAAATGCCCCGGCGTATCTCAGACTTTCAAACAAACGACACTTTGACACTTTTCCTCTTTCTTTCAAGGCAAATGTGCTTCAGCCAATTTTTATCGTCAGTCCGTGGATAATCTTCTCTATAGTGTGTTCCCCTGCTTTCTTTTCTCACAAGCGCCGCCTCTGCAATAAGTTGACTGACTAAAATCATGTTTTTCAACTCAAGGAATTGAACCTGTATTCCATTCTCATTCAAACCATTGATTCTTTCTTCCAGTTGCCCTAACTTTCTAAGCATAAGGTTCAAGTTTTCCTCGTTTCTTATTATCCCCACATAATCCCACATCGATTTTCTCAACTCAGCCTCAAGATTCTCCAATTCCTGCAAATTTATATCACAGAATTTCGCTTCCTTTTGGGGCTTGGGTGCTTTAACTTCATTTTTTAGCAGTCTTTTTGCTTTGAGTGCGCCCAGAGAACTGAAGACAACAGACTCTAACAACGAGTTGCTTGCTAATCTGTTAGCTCCGTGTACTTCTGTGCAAGCGCATTCACCAAACGCCAAAAGATTCCGTATGCTTGTCTCTCCATACTCATTTGTTTTTATGCCTCCGCAAATATAGTGCGCAGCTGGAGACACTGGAATCAAATCTTTGGTGATATCTATTCCATACTTCAAGCATTCTTGATATATCATGGGGAACCTTTTCAAAATGAAACTCTTAGTCTTGTGGCGCATATCTAGATAAACTGATCCCTTCTTGAGTTCATTGAAAATCGCCCGAGACACAACGTCCCGTGGAGCAAGCTCTCCCATGACATCGCACTTTTCCAAAAATCTTTCTCCATTTTCATTCACCAAAATTGCTCCTTCACCTCGAAAAGTCTCTGATATCAAAAAATGCGGAGCACCATGTTTGTTCAGAGTTGTGGGATGAAACTGTACAAACTCCATGTCTTCAACTTTGGCGGTTCCTCGAAATGCCATTGCAACTCCGTCGCCTGTTGCAATTTCTGGGTTTGTGGTGTTCTGATAAAGGTAACCAACACCGCCTGTGGCCACTATGGTGCCCCGTGAAGATATGTCGACTACCTCTTTGCTTTTGACGTCAAGCACGCTTGCACCGTAACATTTTGCATCCTTAACAATAACATCTACGGCGAAACAATTCTCCAAAACCTCAATATTCTTACTTTCTCTGACACTTCTTGTCAAAGCCCGTTCTATTTCTCTTCCAGTCGTGTCCCCAGAGTGCAGTATTCTGTCTTTGCTGTGCCCAGCCTCTCTGGTCAAATGAGGCTCATTATTTTCTTTGTCAAATTTCGCTCCAAAAGAAATCAGGCTCTGAATTTCCTTTGGACCGTTTTTAACAAGGATTTCTACAGCTCTCTTGTTGGATAAGCCGCATCCAGTTCTCAATGTGTCTTCAATGTGCATTTGAAAGCTGTCGTCTTTCCTCGTTACTGCGGCTATTCCGCCTTGTGCCAAATTCGTGTTTGATTCCATAATCTCCTTTTTTGTTACAATTGTTACTCTTCCGTACTGAGCAGCTTTTAGAGCAAAATTTAATCCAGCGATTCCACTTCCAATTACCAAGAAATCCGTTTTCACACAGTCATCTCCAAGCTCATGTCCAAGACTTTGGCAGAGTGAGTCAAATATCCCAGAGACACAACGTCGATTCCAGTCTTTGCGAAGTCTTTTATGTTTTCACGTGTTATGTTACCAGAAGCCTCTAAAAGCACAGAGTCATAAAGATTGTCGTTTCTCAGTTTCTCGATGATTTGCTCGATTTCCATTGGTCTCATATTGTCCAACATTATGATACAAGGCTTCTTTAGTTTCAACTGCTTAAATTTTCTCGCAGCCTTTATTGCGTCATTTTGATTAGTTGTTTCAATTTCTATGAAACCAACCTTATCAACAAACATTGAAGCCATGTCTATTGCTTTCTCGACAGGATTTTTTATTCCGTCGTTCTTCAAGGCTTCTAAGTGATTGTCTTTGATTAGGATTGAATCCCAGAGTCCAAGCCTGTGTGTTAAACCGCCCCCCAAGAAAACTGCCTTCTTATCAAGATATCTCCAAAGTGTTTTTCTAATTGCGGCTATTCTGGTCTTATAGCCTCTCAGTAAGTCAACCAAATATCTGGTTTCCGTAGCTATCCCAGACATTCTCTGCAAAACGTTTAAGCCAATTCTTTCGGTTGCTAAAATGTCCTTTTGTCTTCCATAGACTTCAAAAATTGTGTTTCCTTTCTTGATTTCTTCTGAGTCTTGTGCGTAAATTTTCACTTCGAGACCATGCTTCTTATAGAACCAGCTCGCTTCATCAACTCCTCCAATGACGCCCGATTGTTTGGTTCTTAAAACTGCTCTTCCACGTTTGTTTATGCTTAGAATGGCTTCGCTAGTTAGGTCGCCAAACCCGACATCTTCCTTGTATTCCTGATCAAAGAATTTTTTCAGCCAGCTGAGATAGATTTTGTTGTTTAGATTGAGCTCTCTTCCTCTTTGATAAGTGAGTTCAACTAATTTTTCCCTGTCCAATGTGTCAGTCCACGTCTAACATTTTGTCTAAAGCTTCTTTTGCCCTTATCCTAACATCTTCAGAAACAGTGACCTTGTATTGCTCTTTTTCTAAAGCCTCCAAAACAAGTTTGAGATAATTTTTCTTCATCTGAACGCATGTTCCACCCGGCGGCGCTTGAAGGCATATTTTTTCAGGCGCCTCAAGCTTCAATCTTTCTATGATGCCGATCTCTGTGGCTATAATAAACTTATTATCCTGGCTCTTTTTCACGTAGTCCACCATGCCTGTTGTGCTGCAAACCTTGTCGGCTAGGTCTATCACGTTTGGGACGCATTCTGGATGCACTACAACTTTTGCGTCTGGATGTAACCTTTTGGCTTCTTTCAAGCCGTCTGCTGTGAATTTGGTGTGGACGTAGCACCAGCCGTCCCAAGGAATAATTTTCTTGTCACTGTGCCTAGCCACGTATTTTGCTAAGTTGGCGTCGGGCACAAAAATTACCTCTTTCTGCTCCAATGAATTAACCACTTCAATGGCGTTGGCGCTTGTGCAGCATATGTCTGATTCAGCCTTAACTTCTGCGGTTGTATTGACATAGCTCACAACAGCGGCGTTAGGATACTTTTCTTTTAGTTTTCTCAAGTCATGAGCATTAACCATAGCTGCCATCGGGCATTTTGCAAGGTTTGTTGGAATTAAAACCGTTTTTTCAGGATTCAGAATGCAAGCGGATTCAGCCATGAAATCAACACCACAGAAAACTATGAAATCTGCCTTGGTTTCTGTGGCTTTTTTACTCAACCCGTAGGAGTCGCCTATAAAATCAGCTACCTTGTACATTTCTGGTCTCTGATAATTATGAACCAGAATCACCGCGTTCTTCTTTTCTTTTAGCTTGTTTATTGCTTCAACGAGGTCTTTTTCTTCCATCTGTTACACGACTGGTCTTGAAGTTTTGACAGTTGATTTTTCTCATCAATTTAACCTTTTTTCTCTGGTAGTTAAAAAACATACTTGTGCCGATGGTATCATCGTTCTTCTGATGCAGTTTATTAGTTTCAAAGTTCCTAATCATTGTCCATAAAAGGTGAAAACACACCTTGAAAAGAGAAATCGAAATCTCGAAGGGATTGCGTCTGCTGCCCATCAGGCCGGTCTATCTGGCTTCTATGGCAGATGGTGGAAAGAAGAACATAATAACAATCGGAATGTTCACCTCCTTCTCTGGAACGCCACGCTTGGTAGGAATAGGCATCTCACCAAAAAGATACTCATATGAACTTATCCGACGAAGCGCAGAGTTCGTGGTTAACGTTCCAACTCGAAAACTGATGAAAGCAGTCTCCATATGTGGCAGCAAATCAGGCAGAGACATTGACAAATTTGAAGCGGCTAAACTCACACCCATAAGGGGCACAAAAGTAAATGCTCCACTAATCAAAGAGTGCCCAGTTAACCTAGAATGCAAAGTTGTTAAGAAGGTTGAAACAGGGGACCACATCTGGTTTATCGGAGAGGTCGTTGCCGCACACGCCCAAAAAGGATACGACTGGAAAAAAGGACTTCTATTCAAATGGATCGGAGAAGACGGATTCTTCTACAAAATTGGTGAAAAACTTGGACAACACATCGAATAAACAAACCTAAAGGGGATGCGGCCGCCGGGATTCGGACCCGGGTCGCCGGCTTGGGAGGCCGATGTCCTAGACCAGCCTAGACTACGGCCGCTGCGGTATATCTATAAATCTTTGTGTAAATAAAAGTGAAGACCATCCGGCTCAATCATTGTAGGAGAAGAGGAATTTGACCAAAAAAGTGTTGCCTGGAACCTTCTTTTGGCAGGGAAATGAGGCCTGCGCTGAAGGAGCTATCATGGCAGGTTGTCGTTTCTTCGCTGGTTATCCCATCACGCCAGCCAGTGAAATCGCTGAACACTTGGCGTTGAGGCTTCCACAAACAGGTGGAATAGTTGTTCAGATGGAGGACGAGATGGCTTCTTTGGGCGCAGTTATAGGTGCGAGCTGGACTGGCGCTAAGGCTATGACAGCCACTTCTGGACCCGGCTTCAGCCTCATGCAAGAGTTGATGGGCTACGCCTTCATGACTGAGACCCCCTGCGTTGTTGTTGACGTTCAGCGTGCGGGTCCAAGCACGGGGCAGGCTACAAAGTGTGGTCAGGGCGACGTGATGCAGGCACGTTGGGGAGCCCACGGAGACTACGCTTCAGTAGCCTTGTCGCCCAATTCGGTGCAGGAAATGTTTGACTTGACGATTTACGCCTTCAATTTGGCTGAGACCTATCGGACGCCTGTCATAGTGTTAGCTGACGAGATAATAGCGCACATGAGAGAACAGATCCGAATTCCGCCCTCAGATGAGATAACGGTTGTTGATAGGAAGAAGCCGAAAGCGTCTGAAAAGATGTTCTTCATGATGGATGAAATCGCTCCTATGCCATCTGTAGGAGAAGGATTTAACGTGGCGGTCACAGGTTCAACACACGACGAGACAGGTCGCCGCTTTACAGCTGACCCAATTGTGCATCGACGACTCGTTGAGACGCTTGTTGGAAAAATTCGAAACAATGCAAACAAAATCGTGGAATATGAAGCGTATAATATTGAAGAGTGTGATGTCGGTGTGGTCTCGTTTGGGTGCACTTCTAGAGCAATGTATGAATCCGTTGAATCGGCTAAGGAAAAGAGAATAAGGGTGGGATTCATTCGATTGAAAACTGTTTGGCCTTTTCCCGAGAAAGCCGTTCGTGACATGGCTCAGAACTGCAAGGCAATCATTGTGCCCGAGATGAATTTGAGAGAAGTGTACTATGAAGTTGAGAGAGCGGTGCACGGGGCAGTGCCTGTTGTGCCTGTTAACAAGGTTGGTGGTAGCGAGATGATTACGCCTGAAGAGTTGACGGCTGAAATTGTGAGGAGCGTGGAATGAATTGACTGAAGCCATTAACATTCGAAAATACTTGCGCCCAGACTTGACCCTCCCCTTCTGTGTGGGCTGCGGTTGTGTGACTGTTTTAAGCAGTTTTCTGAGAGCGGTTCAAGAGTTAGGACACAAAGACTTGAGTAGGTTTGTTTTCTGCAGTGGAATCGGCTGTTCAGCTTGGATTCCGTCGCCGTATCTTGAGGCGGATTCTCTCCACACAACTCATGGTCGCAGCATACCAGTTGCCACTGGAGTGAAACTCTTGCGTCCAGACTTGAACGTGGTTGTGTTCGGAGGAGACGGAGACATAGCTGGAATTGGACTCAGCCACCTGATTCATGCTGCTCGAAGAAATTTAGACATAACTGTAATCATGGTGAACAACATGATTTACGGCATGACAGGCGGCCAAGTTGCGCCAACAACTCCGCTTTGGACAAAAACCACGACTACACCTTATGGAAGCTTTGAGTACCCTCTAGATGTGACTCGTTTGGTTGTTGCGGCTGGAGCCAGTTATGCTGCTCGCTGGACAACCGCTCACGGAGAACAGTTGAAAGAAGCAATGAAGAAGGCGGTCACAACCAAAGGGTTCGCCTTTGTCGAGGCGGCAAGTCCATGCCCAACAGCGTTCGGAAGAAGAGCAGGGTTTAAAGACGTTGCTGAAATGCTTCAATGGTTTAGACAGAATGCTGTGCCACTAGAACAAGCGACCAAGATGACCGAGAAGGAATTAGATAGGAAAATTGTTGTGGGCGAATACGTGAGTCGAGAGATGCCCACGTTAACCGAAAACCTCTATAAAATTGTGAGGGAGGCTGAAAAAAGTGCCTAAACAAACTGAAATTCGAATCGCTGGACTTGGCGGACAAGGCGTAGTGTTAGCTGGACAAATATTGGGAAGAGCCGCTGTTTACGACGGCAAACAAGTTGTTCAAACTCAGAGTTACGGAGCCGAAGCCAGAGGAAGCGCCGCCAAAAGCGAGGTAATAATCTCAGATGAAAAAATTGGTTTTCCAGTTGTCAGAAAATGCGATGTTTTAGTGGCAATGAATCAAACAGCCTTGGAAAAGAACAAGAAAGACCTGAAAGAAAACGGAATCCTCCTTGTAGAGGATGACATGGTCACTGTGCCGTCAGACATCAAAGTCAAAGTTTTCAAGGTTCCAGCGACCAAAACTGCGGAGGCAGAACTCAAGTCCAAAATCTATGCTAACGTTGTTATGCTTGGGGCTTTGACAAGAATCATGGGTCTTGTCAGCAAAGAATCGGTTGAAAAAGCAATCGTTGACAGTGTTTCTAAGGAAGCGCAGGAAAATAACATCAACGCCTTTAGGATAGGTTTCAAACTAATCAATCAAAGAGAACCAAGTCTTCGCGAGCCTTAAAAATGCGATTACCATTGTTCAATTCTCCTAGAGCAGGACTTTGCACGTGTCTTCCTAAATACAATTTGAACACCTACCTCGGACGGTGCGCCCACCAGTGTATCTACTGCTATGCGATCAAGTTTCCGAGTTTTGTGGGTCCGACACTGCCCCGTCTCAAATTACTTGGCCAGATTGAGGGCATGGTTAAAAACACCAGGTTAAGACTTCCAGTTATGATGAGCGACTGCACCGACCCGTATCAACCATTGGAAGCGGAACACAAGATTACGCGAAAGTGTGCAGAAGTCTTGGCCAAACATGGCTTTCCCCTGCTAATAGTCACAAAATCAGATATGGTTACAAGAGACCTAGACGTTTTCGAGCGAACCCCAACGGTTGTGGCGATGACCATTACAACACTTAATGAGGACGTTGCTAAACTCATCGAGCCTTTTGCGCCTTCTCCGGAAAAGAGATTATCAGCCCTGCAGAAAATTGCTGAAAAAGGCATTGTAGTGGCGAGAATAGACCCCATTTTGCCTAAGGTTAACGACGATGAGAAAGACTTTGAAAACTTGGTGTCGATTTTGGCGGACATAGGCGTGAAACAGGTCACAGTGGCCACTATGAAGCATGTTAGAGGGTTCTTTTCAACACTGAAACAAAGAGACCCAAAAACCTGCGAGAGAATTAAGAGAGAATATACCAACGGCATGTGGGCAGTGGGTTACAAGTATCTGCCCAAGGAAAAGAGAAGAAGAATAATTGAAAAGTTACGACCAATCGTGTTAAAACACGGATTAACATTCGCATCCTGCCGAGAAGGATTCCCAAGACTCAACACCACTTTTTGTGACGGCACGGCATACTGTCGAAACACGCTGTCCCCGTTTCTCGGTGAGAGACATTCTCTTTCGTAAGAGACTCACAAATTTTTCCGCAAACGAGAGGCGAAGGATTTCTCAGAGCTAGCTTTTTACCCAGTGGACCAGAGCAGCCAGGAACCCCCCGAAAAGTGGGCCTATCCAATAAACCCATGCTGATTCGAAGGCTGTGGTTGGGGACTCTCCTAACACGAGGAGAACCAGTTGGGGTCCAAATGTTCTAGCTGGGTTCATTGAACCACCCGAAATGGTTGCAGCTATCATCACGTTCATACCGAGAATCAACCCTATGGCTAGACCTGCAAAGCCGCTTGGAGCCTCCTTCTCTGTGACGCTGAGGATGGTGAGCACCAGTATGAACGTTATGACAACTTCACATGTCAGAGCCGCGAAATCCGGGTTGACGTTGTAGTCCGAAAGATTCGTATTCGGATAGGTGGCTCCTAGAGACGCTCGAACAGCCAGCGTTTTTCCCACGATGCTGACGTTCAAGAGTGCTGCGAAGATTGCTCCAATCAACTGTGCTACAACGTAGGGCACCACTTCTTTCCAGGGAAACTTGCCACGCACCGCAAGAGCGACCGTCACAGCGGGGTTGATGTGTGCTCCAGAAACGTGACCGAAGGAGTAAACCGCTGCTAGAGCGCCAATGCCAAAGGCAAAACCTACAGACAATGCTGAGACGCTTCCAAGACCTGTTAGAGGGAAGGTGCCTAGGAACACCAGAAAGAATGTGCCCAAAAGCTCAGCAATAAACCGCTTTCCCAGAATTGGTGTTGCTGACATGGCTTCTGATTTGTAAGAGTTTCTCTATTAATCTTTTTCCTTCACAAAATGATGCCGCTTACTTGTCGAAACGTCGACGTGATTTGTACTCACTCTTTTAATTTTCAGGTTAACATTTGTTACCTATTAACTTTGCTTTTAATGATGCGCAAATTGAACACAAACTTTTTACGTTTCGCTTGTCATCACCATGTAGCCTATTTCCACAAAGGCGAATCACCAATGCATAATGCAAAAGAGAAGGCTACATTCAAAACATAATTGATGATATTTTAGAGGATGGTAGGTCAGGTTATGGGACGCTACAAGCAAGTTGAAGAAATTGTTAAGCTCATGAACGACCCGGAACGTATTCGAAACACGAGCATAATCGCTCATGTTGACCATGGGAAAACAACACTGTCAGACAGCCTACTCGCAGCTGCAGGCATAATCAGCGAGCAAACGGCTGGACAAAAACTCTTCCTTGACTCATGGGAGCTTGAACAGAAAAGACAGATGACTGTGTTCGCATCAAACATCAGCCTCGCTCACAATTATAAAGAGCAAGATTATCTAATCAACCTCATAGACACGCCGGGTCACATAGACTTCAGTGGCGCCGTCACCAGAAGCCTACGAGCTGTAGATGGTGCCTTAGTGGTTGTTGACGCCGTAGAAGGCCCCATGACTCAAACCGAAACCGTTCTGATGCAGGCACTGCGTGAAAGGGTCAAACCCCTTCTATACATCAACAAGGTCGACCGCCTTATCAAAGAAATCCGCCTAACCCCCGAAGCAATACAAAGCAGATTTGCAAAAATCATCGCAAGAGTCAACTCCTTAATAGAGAGGTATGCTCCACCCGAGCACAAGAAGGACTGGCAAGTTAGGGTTGAAGACGACAGAGTGGCTTTCGGTTCAGCCCTACACAAATGGGGACTCAACCTATCTCACATGAAGGCCAAAGAAGTCTCCTTCAAAGACATTATAGAAGCCTACAGTGGCGAACCTGAAGAAGTTGGCAAAAAGGTTGACGCACTCTGCAAAAAGGCTCCTTTGTATGAGCCTATCCTCGACATGTTCTGTGAACATTTACCCAATCCGCTTCAAGCGCAACCATACAGGCAAAGCCAGATTTGGCCAGGCGACCCAAACAGCGAGATTGGCAAGTCTATGGCTAGTGTTGACCCAAAAGGACCCCTTCTAATGTGCGTCAGCACCATTGAAGTTGACCCCCACAGCGGAGTCGTTGCCATAGGACGAGTCTTCAGCGGAACTGTTGAAAAAGGCAAGCAGGTGAGAATGATCACCAGTCGACAAAGCGGAGGAATTCAACAGGTTTATATGAGCATGGCTGCAGACCGCGTGATCGTCGACCAAATTCCTGCGGGCAACATAGCAGCAATCGGAGGAATCACAGGAATGCATGTGGGCGAAACCATCGCAGAAGAAGGAGTAGAAACCCAGCCCTTTGAAGGGCTCAAATACGTTTCAGATCCTGTGGTAACGGTTGCTGTCGAACCGGTAGATGTAAGGGATTTGCCTCTTTTTGATAAGGTCATACGCAAGCTAACCCTTGAGGACCCAAATCTTCATTTCACTATCAATAAGGAAAGCGGCGAATACCTGCTAAGCGGGATGGGTGAGCTTCACCTTGAAGTCACTGCCTACCGGATGCAGGAGGCTAAGTTGAACGTCAAAACAGGCAAGCCCATTGTTATTTACCGGGAAACCATAAGTCACGACTATCAAGGACGACCTGTAATGGGTAAAAGCCCAAATAAACACAGCCGACTTTGGGTAACATTGCAAAAGCTGCCTGACGAAGTGATTGAGGCAATAAAAATGGGCAAGATTTCCGAGATGCAAACCCGTGATGAAAGACAGAAAACCCTCCGGACCCAATTTGGATGGGACACAGACGACGCTCGAAACGTAATCGCCCTCGAAGACACCAACATACTGGTCAACAGAATAAAAGGAAGACAATACGTTGAAGAAGTTCTCGACCACATTAAATCAGGCTTCCGAGAAGCGGTTCACACCTGCGTTTTGGCAAAGGAGCCAGCCTACGGTTTGAAGGTAAACCTCGAAGACATTTCAGTCCATGAAGACCCTGTGCACAGGGGACCTGCGCAGATTCTTCCTATGACTTGGCGTCCCATCTGGTGTTCTTTTCTGCTGAGCGACCCGAAACTGCTGGAGCCGATTCTAAGTTTTGAATGCAAGGTTCCAGAAAACTTTGTGAGTGCAGTGCTTGCAACAGTGCAGAAACGCCGAGGTCGAGTGATTGATATGACAACAGAGGAAGACATGATGATTGTTAAGGCAGAAATGCCAGTTGCCGAGTCTTTCGGACTCGCCGAAGAATTGCGATCATCCACTCAAGGGAGGGCTTTCTGGGCTACCCAGTTTAGTCGTTGGGCTCCAGTGCCTGAACAGATGCTGATGGACATTATAAAGCAGATTCGTGAACGCAGAGGATTAGACTCGAATCCACCGAGGGCTGAAGACTTCTTCGAAAGGGAATAACTACCCAAAGCCATTGATGTAAATGTGATTATGAGTCGTGTTGTTGGACAGTGCAAGTGTTGACAATTGGTGCGGCGATGCTCTTATTATTTTTTCTTCCGTAAAGTTTCTGTCTTATAACCTCACACTCGTCCTTAAATTCGCATGATGTGCAGGTGCCGTTGGGAACCATCATGTCTTCGCAGCTCAACCACCAGAGTCGGATTAATTGGAGCTCTCGTCTGTTCAAATCATACTTCATGTGTGTTCCCCCATTTTCAGTCTGAAGAGGCTAAAGCTGTTAGAAATTATTCTGTCTACTCTGAGGCAATTTATTTTTATGAAGCCTGAATATTTATTTCCAAGCCTCGCCTATGCAAACCAGCAGAAACCACATTTATAAGCGCGTTTTTGTTAGTGTTTATCGATGATGTCTCAGAGTTACTCTGATCTGCAGAGATGATGAGCCCTCGAGACTGAGCTAATTATTAAGCATTTTGGCAAGATTGCTGCGGTCATTCGTTGATTTCGTATCTAGCCGAGAGCAAAGATAAAAAAGTGTGTTCATGAGACAGGAAAGGAGAAAAAGGTGGTCTATTGGCAAAAACGTTTACTATAGTTAGTTTCAAGGAAGGACTCCTTTCAAAGTTAATAGGCTTGAAGAAGATTTGTGAGAAAGAATCTGGATGGGAGCCTCCGAGTGGCTATATTGAAGAGTTTTCGAAGGTTGTACTGGGAATCTGTCGCAAAGACGCTAATTTAGTCAAAGTAGCGTTAGTCGATGACGAGCTTGTGGGTTACTGCATCTCTGTCAAGGATTTGCATTCTTATGAAGGAGTCGTGTTCGATGTGACTTGGCGCTCAGCCTACATTTGGGATATTTTCGTCCTCAAAACACTCAGAAGAAGAGGAATCGGTGAAGCCCTACTAAACGAAACAACCAAGTACCTAAAATCAATTGGAAAAGACAAAGCAGGGTTGTTGGTGAACTATAGGAACTACATCGCTAAAAGGTTCTTCGAAAAGAGAGGCTTCAAACCCTGGAGCCGTTTCCTCGTTAAAAACATCTAATATTCCTCAACACATAAATGGTTTAAAAATCAAATGAAAAAGCAGGTGAAAACTTTGAAGGTCATCGCCGCTGACTCTGGTGCAGCAGTTTTAGACAAACACTTTGCACCCTTGCAAGTTGTTGCCGCCAGCGCAGTATTGGTGGAGCCTCCGTATACTAACGTTAGTTCTTGCCTTGCAGAGCCCATCTTCGCAAGTGTGGAAGACGGTCACACCCTAGTTATTCATGAGTTGGAGCTATGCATCGATCTTCTGAAAACTGTTAAGGCTGACGTTGTTCACTTGGACATGTCGTTGGGCAGCCTCAGCGTCGAAGAAATTTCAGCGGTAAGTCTCTCTCAGATGCGCATTTCTGGCAGGGCTCGGGGTCACCTGCTAAGGATTCTGCCAAAGATAAGGAAGCTGGCCCTAGATGTAAAGCGGGTTCACAACATCGAAGTCTTAGCCATTGGAAAAGAGAGCATACCCGTAAGAATTGCAGAACTGACCTCTGGAGCCTACGCTGTCCTCTACTGTGCAGAAAAGGCGGTTAAAGAAGGAAAGGTGTTGCATTTAGGTTTGCCTGCAAAGTGCCGAACAAAAATCATGGAAGACGGCATCACATTAGAATCTCTAATGCCTGCCGAACACGATGTAGTTGGCTACGCAACAGACGAAAACAAAATCCTAGAAAGAGTGCAATTTTCCGAGATGCCGAATCCGTGTGTACGTGGATTCCGATTTTTAGAGATTAGTCCGAAGACTCAGCCGTCGCCTTAGAAAGTCTTTTTCTTCTGTTTTTCAGTCCCAAATACAACCCGTAAAACATGGCTAAGCTGGCTAAAGACCAGAACGTAAAGAAGACTACGTAATAAACTACACAGCGGTCTCGATACTTACCATACAGCTTGCCTACCTTGTAAAAAAACTCTAGGAGCAAAAGAGAAAACAGAACAGTTGGAACATACCAATGCAGCAGAAACAATGAGACCACTGCCGCAATAAGGAGAAAGCCTCTAATTGGCAGATTAAAACGAGCGAACGATGCATTAAAACCGTGCTTAGCGAAGAGTTGACCGACGCCCGTGAAATGACGAACACACTTGCGTGATGCAACAGCTAAGTTTGGTGAACCCTTGAACCACACAACAGCGTCGGGCTCATACAATATTTTGTGACTCTTGCTAATTTTGTACGTGAGGTCTGTGTCTTCGCAACGAATCAGGGTTTCGTCAAATCCGCCAACCTCGTCGACAACTTCACGTCTCAGAGCCAAATTCATAGTGGGCGCAATTTTCATGTATCTACGCTGTTTTGGCATGTCAGTTCTGCCACCCACACAGGCGAGAAAACGAGCCACAGCGCTCTCACTATTCCAGAGATTAGTTCTCCCTGTCACTGCAGCGACTTCTGGGTTGGAGTCGAAGTGCGGCATGGTTTTTTCTATCCAGTCAGGTTCGGCGTAGCAGTCAGAGTCGATAAAGAACACGATGTCTCCTGAAGCGTTTTTGACACCCAAATTGCGGGCGTGTCCAAAGCCCAGACCTAGTTCTGAAACCAGCTTGACGGGATACTTTTTCACGAGATCTAATGTGCCGTCGCTGCTGTTTCCATCGACCACCATAACCTCATTGGGTTGACGGGTTTGTTTGAAAACCGACTCGATGCTCTTTTGTATGGTTGAGGCTGAGTTCTTAGTTAAGAGGATTACCGAAACCCCGCGCCCGTTAGTTTGCATTTATCGGGTCAAATCCTTGTAGAAATGCAATTGTTTGGTGTTGAGTCCAAAGTCGTGTTCAACGTATCCGCAGGGAAGGAAGCCGCACGAGAGGTAGAATCTTATGGCGTAATCCATGAAGTTGCCCGTGTCTACCCTAAGCACATTAAACTTGTGCAATTTGGCGTATTCTTCGACTTTTTCAATTAATGTCCTTCCAATACCTTGCCTTTGATGCTCTTTGGCAACGAGAATTGACACAATTACAATAGCGAACACTTTCTTTCTCAAGACAATGTAACCAACTGGTCTCTTATTGACGGTTGCAACGAAGACTGCTCCTAGGTCTGGAATAGAATACCACTTCAAGGCATGCAGTTCAGTCTCCAAAAAAGGCTCACCGAAATTTTCAGTCTCTAGAATCAATTTGCGCAGCGTTGACAAGTCTTCTTTCTTCAACTCTCTAATCCTAGGTTTCATTTTAGTCTCTCTTCACGAAATCAAGTCTGAAGCCCACTTTCACGCTTCTATTGTGCAATTTCTTTGCGTTTAATTTTCCCTTTAGGAGAAGCTTCTTCGAATATAATGGCTTGGAACTTGTAGATTTTTGTTCCTTTCAGTAGCCATGAGTCAGGCGGCAACCCAGCCTTTATACAGCATTGGCAGAGAAAGGACTCTTCGTCCCATTTCCATTCGACGGGCACTTGGGGTAAGAGTAAGCCTTTACAGTAGCTGCGTTCCACGATGAGTCCGTCTTGCCCCACCTTGATCTTGGAGCAGTATTCTTGCGGGTTTTCCACCTCGATGGGTTCTGGCGGCGTGAGCACGCTGACCTCGAAAACAACTTGGTCGAGTTCTTCAGCCTTCATAGGATAGAAGCGTGGGTCCTGTGTCGCTGAACTTATAGCTGACTCTATTACGGCTTGGGCTAACATGTGTGTAGGGTATGGAAACCCTATGCAGCCTCTCAGTTCGTGTCCTCCTCCGTCGCCTTTGAGGCTGTTTATTGTGACAAAGACTCCGCAGCGTTCCTTGAGCTTTGGTGGAACATCGGCGGGTAACTTTATGATTTGTCCGTTTTTGAGGTGTTGTTCTACAGCCTTGCGTGCGAGTTTGACTAGGTATTCTCCTTCTTTTTGGGTTAACTTGAACGACATTAAGTGCACCAAATTGAGATTTTACTCTTGTAGGTTGTGGCTTATTATCCTTGTCAAAGAAGAATCGAAGCGTGGTCGGATGTGAAGGAAGGTTGTCTAAAACTTCATGGATTCTTCAGTGACGCCTTCGTTGGTTATGTAGAGGAAGTCAACTCCGTCGCCGCTCATGATGTCGCGGCTCACAGCTGACTTTATGGCTCGTGTGACGAGGTCTCGGGCTTCTTTTACGGTTAAGCCGTCTTTGTACCCTTGCTCCAATACGCCTAGGGCGATTTCGGCGCCTGAGCCTACTGCTGCGTATTTGTCGGGTATGACTGAGCCGAGCACGTCTAGTACGTATAGTGATGCGCCTTCTTCGTCTAGTCCGCCTACTATGGTTTGGGTTATTAGTGGGAATAGTCGTCTGTTGAAGAGTAGGTTTGACATGACTTTGGCGGCTGATTTTACTGCCATTGGTCTGTTGGCGTCTAGTTTGAAGAGGTTGGCGTAGGCTTCGACTTCGCGTATTAGTATTTGCATGTCTGAGACTAAGCCTGCGCATGCTGCGCCTATGCGGTCTGTTACTTTGAAAACTTTTTTTCCTGTTCTGCTCATGACTAGGTAGCCGTATGAGACTCGTTTTTCTGAGGCTAGTATGACGCCGTCTTGGCATGTGACGCCTATTGTTGTGGCGCCTGGGATGAACATGTATGGTCCTTGTTCTTGTTCTTTCATAATTGATTGACGCCTCTGTTTGTTGGTTGCATTAGTGTATGAGGCTGATTATTAAGCTTTAAGAGGTGTTGTGTGTGTGCGCACGAGGCTAGACCGCCCTCTATTAGGATCCTATTAGGATCCAAATATGATTTGTTTCATTTGAAAGGTGTGTGTTTGTGTTGGGGTTGTTTGGGGGATAGGTTTTAAGGGTTTGTGGTTTGTTATTATGAGTGGGAGGAAAGGGTTCATGATCGTGGTCTATTGTCGTGAGATTGGTGGATTGTGGTGTGCTGCAGCCGTTGAGGACGATAAGGTTTTGGCAACTAATTTTGGGTTTGATGAAAAAAGGGTTGTGAATGGTTTGTTAGTGAGTCTGCCTTACAATGTGCCTTTTCAGGTGGTTGAGGAGATGAGTCCGCTCGCGGAGAAAGTGTTGACTTCTGTTGGGTTGATGATTGCGGGAAAGGATGTTTCTTTAGATTTTAAGTTTGAGATAGCGCGCTTGCCTACATACTCTCGTAGGGTGCTTGGTTTTCTTGCTAAGGTCCCTGTTGGCTATGTTACCACGTATGGTGCTTTGGCTGAGGCGGCGGGAGGCGGCGCTAGAGCGGTGGGTAATGTTATGGCTTCTAATCCTTTTGCGCCTTTGATTCCTTGTCACCGTGTTGTGCGCTCTGACTTCAGCATAGGCGGTTATGGTGGAGGGGCTGAAGTTAAACGAGCGATTCTTGAGCGAGAGGACAGAGGCTACAAGGAACCGACCAAAATTAAGGTAGGCGGCTCGGTTCTTTCGGTTTTTCCTGTTGGTTTTGTTCGGAAAGACTGAAATTTAAGCGATTAGCATACTGTATGCACATAATATACTTAGTAAAGAAGGAATAGGTAGCATGGTTAAGCGTGGACTTTTTGTTGGAAGGTTTCAGCCTTTTCACAAGGGACACTTAGAAGCCATAAAAGATGCTCTGAAAGAAGTAGACGAACTCGTCATCGTTGTTGGCAGCGCCCAATACAGCCACAGAATTGATAATCCGTTCACTGTGGGCGAACGCTTAACCATGATAAGGAAAGCATTAGACGAGGCTAAGATTCCAATGTCTCGTTGCTGGATTGTTCCAGTGCCAGACGTGCATGTGCATATGATGTGGGTTGCTGAGGTTGTGGGTTACACGCCTAAGTTTGATGTAGTTTATGCTAATGAGCCCTTAACGAGACGATTATTCATGGAAGCGGGCTATAAGGTTAAGCCTGTTCCGTTTCACAAGCGTGAAGTTTACTCGGCTACAGAGATTAGGGAGCGAATGTTGAAGGGAAAGAACTGGAAGACACTTGTTCCCAAAAGTGTGGCACAATACATAGAAGAAATAGATGGGATACAAAGACTAAAAGACCTAAACAAAACAGACAAAATCTAAGTTGCATTAGTAATTGAAGCATACACACAAAAAAAAGATGTTAGGTGATGCAAGTCAAGTGCTTGGTACTCGTATTCATTGAAAACAGTGGAGAAATTGATAAGAAAACCTATAATGGCATTTCACGAACGAATTCGTCATAGTGCGTCTTCATGTCTATGAGGCTTCGCCATTTCTGATAGAACTTTGCTCCCTTAGCGTCCTTCTGTACAAACGCTAAGAGCCTATCCCATGCGGCAAAGTCTTTAAATTCCATATGTAGTTGATATGTCCTCCGATTAGCACCGACCAAGTGGTGACAATAGAGTTTCGAAGACCCAAATCCTTGTATTTTCATATCTGAATACTCTTTCAACAACTTAACAAGTTCTTCCTCGCTGACGCCGTCCTTAAGGTTGAAGCACATAATCCACAGGGGCATTTTCTCACCTCCTTTCTTTATTCTGATTCAATAGACTAAAACGTATTCATTTCAACTTGCATTAATAATTTAAGCACACACACATGGTTTTTCGTCGTCCAACCAGCGTACACCTATGCCTTCTTATCCACTTGAAAAAATCGGTCTAATTCCTCACCTTTTTTGGGTTCAGGGGGACGTTGCCGTTTCATTTCCAACAACATTAGCATTTTCTTTCCCCATGGCTGTGAGAAAATTGTTCCCTTTGCATCGACACAGCTCTTCCAGTATTTACAAATCTCTGGACCGTAAGTGCATATACTTTTGTAGCTAATAGTAACTTGTAAATGACATGCTCGGGGTTTCCTAAGTCGGTGTGCTTCCTTTTCGGCGTCTCTTTTTGTCTCATGTTTTGACATCAATACATCGTCAACGTAGACTTCGTACACTCCTCTGTCGTAGAGGCAGGAATAAGCTATAGGTTTTCGCTTTCGCTTTGGCTCTTTTGCTCTCGGCACTATGACCCTGCCCTTGACACTCTGTAATCGTTCCTAAAACGTTTTACGTTAAGGCAATCAATAAGGATTTTTAAAAGCATATCCTTCCTAGGAAAAGGATACTCTCTGAAGGATAGGTTGTAGCAGTATGGACGAAAGAATGAAACGCTTTATCGAATCGGCTATTGACGAAATGGTCATGGAAAAAGGAGACCTTCTTAGAGTTCTCGAGTCCTATCTAAAATCATTTCAGATTAAATCGTTCAGAGATTTTGCACTTGGGTATTTAATTGGAGCGTCAAAATCTTTAGCTAGTGGGATGGTAGCTCAAAGAGAGATTTATACTGGGAGAATGCGACCTATTTCCGATGACGACAAACTAATGATTGAAGAAATCATTACAAAAAAACGCCTAGCATTCATCGAAAGAGTCACTAGAGAACAACATCGGTAGTGTCGGGATAAAGCTTAATTCTGTTCATTTCTAAGCTTACTTAGGGGAGCAGAAGACAGGTAAAATGAGTTTCTACTCATATCAACACAGCGACGGTGTTTCCTACTTTAACCCCTAGCTTTTTGGAAGCGTTTCCCTGATTTATGGCTATTTCAAAAAAATCGTGGCTGCCAATAAGGGCTAATGATTTTCCAGCTGGCACTTCTCCGTAGGTGGAGCAGAACTTCAACTTTATGACTTCTTTGTCTCTAAGCCTAAAACGAACCATTGCACCTTCTCTGACTCCTGTTTTCTCAAACTCTGCCCTCGATATGTTGGTAACTATGTTTCCAAAGTCGTCTATATGCAACACCTCACCCAACAACGCCTTCTTAGTTAAACGAGGCTTAGCAAACTGTGGAACCATATAATCCTTGATTTCTGAACCAAAATCAGACGGTTTAGCGCCATTCGCCAAGTGTGCAGCTGCTGGAGCAAAAACGTCTCTGCCGTGAAACGTATGAGACACGGATGGAAGCATAAACCGCCTATTCGTTATCTCATAGACACGCCTTATCCCTATCTTCTTAGCAGCCAAAATCAACAAACCATTGTCAGGACCAACAAAAAACGCATCCTTCGCCTCAACAAGCAAAGCCCGCCTTTTCGTTCCAACCCCTAGGTCAACAACCGCCACATGAACCGTGCCCCTTGGAAAACACGGTGCGGCTGAGGCTAAAACAAACGCTCCCATTCGAATGTTAAACTTTTCAACCTCATGGCTTATGTCAACCAAGCGGGCTTCAGGACAAATACCCAAAACAACAGCCTTCATCTCAGCTACGTAAGGGTCCTTCAATCCGAAGTCTGAAAGCAACGCGATAGCAGGTGTTGCCATGACTCTGCCCGTCCTCAACACTCATGCGCCTCCACACAAATTTAAATAACCAAGCTGTTTTATGCCTTTATTCACCACCAAAAAAGGAGAAACCCAACTGTGACCGAAGAAAAACATTTAATCATGCTGCCTGGTCCAACAAACGTTCCAGACAGGGTCATGCAAGCTATGCTCAAGCCCATAATCAACCATCGCGGACCCGAGTTCGAGGCATTATTTGACAGCATTTCACCCAATCTAAAATACGTGTTCCAAACCAAACAAGACGCCTTCGTGCTCACATGCTCGGGAACAGGCGCAGTTGAATGCGCCATAAGCAACATCACAAACCCAGGCGACAAAATAATCATCCCAGTCTTCGGATACTTCAGCGAACGAGTCAAAGAAAAAATCCTGCGACACAGAGGAAAACCCATAGAAATTCCAATCAACTGGGGCAAAGCACCCACAGCAGAACAAATCGAACAAACCATCAAGAAAGAGAAAAACATCAAAGCCGTAGCTGTTGTCCACAACGAAACATCAACAGGCGTAACCATGCGCGACCTCGCCCAAATAGGCGAGATAACCAAAGAACACGACATCATATTCTTCGTCGACGCCGTCTCCATCCTCGCAGGAGACCAACTACCAGTCGACAAATGGAACATAGACCTCTGCGCAGCAGGAAGCCAAAAATGCCTAGCCTGCCCCCCAGGCCTAGGAGTCATCTCAGTCAGCGAAAAAACCTGGGAAACCATCAAAAAAACCACGCACAGACCCTACTACTTCGACCTGATTTCCACACGAGACTACGCCTCAAAAAAGGCAACGCCCTCCACCCCCTCCCTGCCCCTCTACTACGCCTTAAACGAAGCCCTAAAGATGATAAGAGAGGAAGGACTCCAAACCCGCTTCAAACGACACCAAACATGCGCCAAAGCCTTCTACGCAGCGTCTGAAGCCCTAAACCTCCAGCCATACCCGCCTAAAAAACTGCGCTCAAACACAGTCATCGCCATAAACGTGCCATCAGGCGTCGACGGCGCAAGAGTGCGACAAACAATGAAGACGCGTTACAAGGTGGAAATCGCAGGCGGCTTGGGCAAGAACAGAGACTTAATCTTCAGAATCGGCTGCATGGGAATCATCTCAGAAGCCGAGACCCTAGCCACAATAGGCTCGTTGGAAAACGCCTTAAACGACTTGCACTACAAAATAAAGATTGGAGCAGGCATCGAAGCCGCACACGAAATATTCCGTTAAAGGCTAGACTGCAAAAAAACTTCGCATCAAAATTCTTATTGCCCACGAACGCGTCATTCATATTTTGGGTTGGTGAAGCTGGCGGACGGCTTTCGCACTCCTCGGAGTGTGAGGAAACTCCGCCCACCGTGCAGACTTCGCAACATCCGCAAGGATGATAGGGTGAGAACCCTGGCAACAGCGCAGAAACGAAACGTCCACTCGACGCATGAACAATGACACAAGGCTAAGTTGTGGAGAAAGTCGAGTGTGAAACGGTGAAACGGCTGTCCTGCGAGGTGAAAGGGCAAATAGGCGCCCATGAACAGTCTGCGTGAAGGTGCGGGTAGCCCGTTCAGCCAAATGCCGTCAATTAAACAAAAGGCGGGTTACGACCAGCATCACCAACCTAAAGGTTTTCGTAAGAGTTTTTCAGTTGGACGCCGTCTCTCTCATAGGTTAGTCCCAGAAATTTGTATTCGATTCTGCTTTCCGATATAGTTCGCTTTATGATATCTCGTAACGTGTGCTGTTTATCGTATTTTTTCAGCATTTGTTCAAGCAGGTCATGTTTTATGTCAGCAAATTTAAGCAGAGAAATAATGTCCACTCTGTCTTTCACTCCCTTTTCGGCATGCCATCTCTGTTGGGCTACCTGAGCCTTTAATAAGAGCAAGACTTCGGGAATCGCCACTTTAAAACGTTCTATCAGCGAATACAGTCTCTTGTTAAACACGTCTAAACATGGAACAGCCAAGTTGCTCATGAAAGGCGTGTAAATATCTACTTCAACATCGCCTATCAAGGCTTCAAACTTCATTAGGCGAACATTACGTTTCAACGCATAGTCTCTCTGCAGCAACTCAGACTGGAGCTTATAGAAGTTCTCTTGATCAATATAGATGTCTATGTCCCGACTCTTCAGTTTCTTAGTCCACAGGTAGACACCCCAACCGCCAATCAAGACAAAATCTGCGAAATCCTTGAGCTCTCCTAAAACCCGCCAAGACCTTTCAAAAATTTCGTCTCGCCACATATTCTATCACACTCAGAAAATACTCAAACTTGGATACGTTGTAGCAATGTCGCGCAGAAAGGGCGCAGCCTCAGGTCCATTAATCGAGTATATGTCTACATAAACCTGCGGAACGCAAACAATCCCCTTCTCCGAAGAATGTAGGAAATGCTCATCATCCACATACAAAGCAAAAACGTTCGGATTTGTCTTACGAATCTTCCCTTTCCTAAAGTTTAGCCACAAATTGAAGCTTTCCCTATTCGTCACATAGAAATACACGCGGTCATACTCAGCAGGCTTTCGCCCAGACATTATGGACCATGCAGAAAAGGCAGTGATTAATACATCCCTAGGAAGATTTTTCTCTACGTCAGTAACTGGGTCCAGCCGAAACAACTGCCAAACATCTTTACTCAAATCGCGTTCTGCAGCCCACAAATTCAAAAGCCTAGCAGGCGACAGCACTCTGACTCCACTGCGCGTGGCTTCTATTGCCATAGCTGCCTCAAGCTTCTTCACTGTCTTATTAACCAAACCAAGTGAAACCCCGCATTTTGATGCAATATCCTCTTGATGCACTAACGAAACCTGACGAAGGCTACAAAGTAGCAACTCACGATAAATCCTCTCAAACTTCCACAATCTTAGTCCTCGATTGCCAATTAATCAGTTTCACTTTCTGATTAAGCCAATATATAAGATTTTCACTAAAAAGCGAAACACATCGTTCAGGTTGAATACCAACTCCTTTTGAATATTTTCTCCTTAAATTTTGATGCAAGTTGAAATGAGATGTTGTATCAATGAGCACGCATTCAATCTCAAAAGTTTTAAATATATTTCGACTCAATTACAGAATAAGAGGATGAATTGGAATTGGAACGTGAGACATTTTTGGGTGTCGGATTGATTCTTTTTGTTGCTGGCTTCATGATATTTTTGGCGTATAATCCATTATTTACTTCTCTTTCTGCTCGTATTGCTGGCTATGAAACTGGAGAGGAACCCATTAAAAAAGCAGATTATGAGTATTTCATTCTGCTTAGTACGCTTGTGATGCCCTTAGTCAATACCCTCATCGCAATTGGCGTAACTCTGCTCCTATTGGGTGCATTTGCAAGAGAAAAGAAAGAATAAGACATGCACCACTAAAATGAAGTCGTATCCATTCAAAAACTTCTTTTTTAGTCACAGAATAAAAAAGTGAAGTTGGGTTGAGTTTAGCGTTGTCTTCTATAGACTATTCATGGAACTGTTTGTCCCCAGTTGGCGCTGATAATCGCCACTTCTATCATGTTGACTGTTCCATCGTTGTCTAAGTCAGCGCTTGCATCATAACCTAATGGTCCGATAGGCGGTCCAGGATACCAGTGGGCGCTAACCACACTCAAGTCACCCATGTTAACTGTTCCGTCATTGTTTGCGTCTCCAGCAACAGAGGGCGGTATGGTAAATGAAATACTCTTGACAGGGAAACCCCATGCTTTGAAGGTGAAAATGTAGTCACCCTCCTTCAAGCGTCCCAGGTCGTAAGTGTGTCTAAGTGTCGTAATCACCAGAGCAGCGGGACCCGTCCAATCCCAGATTTCAGAATCAACCCAGATTTCAAAGCCATCTTTAACAACGGTTCCCCACTCTGATACTTTGTACCCAGCATCGGAAAATGTTATGGTAACATTGATGTATGCTACCCGATTCTTTGTCCAAAACACTAAATCCACCATGTTTGGTAAAGGTGCATAGGGAACCCATTGTTCTGCGGAAATTATGTCAAAATATGCAGTCAACCCCCATCCTTGCGTGTCCCTTACAACATACTTTCCAGGTTCAGCAGGGCTTTCAGTGAATTCATTGTACTGATTCCACGTGGCAGTGTCATTCTCGCCAGGGTCTAAACTCCACGCTAGAAAAGCAAAAACCTTCGGGTAAACAAGCTCCTCTCCAGGATAGGTGAATATTTGCCAAGCTGGATATCCACCAATTTGCACTGTTTCAACACCAATGTTTTTGAGGATGACGGTCACATTTTCTCCCAACACGTAAACATGCTTATCTGTTTCCAGAACTAACTGAGCCGCTTTGACTGGTTGAGTGTTGAATGCTAATGTTAATATGCTGATTAATAGCAGGGTCAGCATTATTCCAGATGCAGCTTTCATTTCCAATTGTTTTTTCTCCTCTCTCTATTATATGATGTTTCATCGTCGGAAGAGACTTGACACACTTAAAAAATTGTTATAACCAACATTTATGCCTTACTAAACAATCTTCATAAGGTACACTCAGTTAGTGGACGGTGCTGATTCTGAAATAAATCTCTCTATTTCACTCTGAGAGAAAGGCGCTTGCAACCTGTCACCTCGGTTGGTTTTTACGACTGGGAAGTTTTTCATCCCTTGGAGTTTCCTCCACAATTTGAGAATGACATTTTCCTTAGACACATCAATGACCTTCAGTTCGAGACCTCCACGCTCACTTAGTCGTTTGACAACTTCAACGAGTGCCTTCTGGTCATCTGGCAAGACACAACTGTATGTCTTCTTCAGCTTTACCTTGAACCAAATATCTCTATAAACAGAAGGTCTTTTGATGGAATACAGCTCTTCAACCAGGGTCTCACCTACTTGAACCTTCGTGCTTTTTACATAAACCGTGACTTCCTGTTTCATGGTAGCCACAAGTGAAAGAGTCGCTGATTCTTGCTAAAAGCCTTCTTCATTCTCACTCAACTCATGCCATGAACTTTTGCTGCAGTTCAACAACCTCTGTGCTGTCTCTTGCCCTTGCATAGGCGTCCAATAACTTTTGATTCAGCCTGATGAATTCTGGACCCCACTTGAAGATGGAGAGGAGTTTTTCAGCTTGCTCCTTATAGTCGACGATGTAGAGAGCGGCTGCAAGAGCCTCAACCGTGCTCAACTTGGTTGGCGTGCCATAATTCACTGGATTTGCCGCCACAAGATAGGGTAGACCTCTAGACTCACCAATCAAAGGAATCAACCTGGCGTTTTCAGTGCACTTCCAACTGTAGTCCAGCGCGACGAGTCCCCTCTCTTCGATGCGCTTACGGTCAGCAGGAGAAAACGCCTTCTCAGAGAACGGATTGAGAACAATGGCTCCGCGGGGTAGCAGTCGAAGCCTGTACACAACGCGAATGAGGTTGTGACGCTTGAGTTTTAAAGCCGAACACTTTCTTGGGTCACATTGTTTGGCGTGGTAAACAACGATTTTTATGTTGTCAGAGGTCACGTTGTTCTTCGCACCTTGACGTGAGACATCGGGTCGTCTATAACGCACGGGATCCAGTCAAGCAAGTCTGAGGGAATCATGTGAAAGCCTCGCTCACTCTGCACAAAGTCTCCAGCAGCCCCGTTGACGAACGCTCCAGCCACGGCAGCCTCAAAAGGATCTGCACCTTGAGCCATAAAGGCAGCGACAATGCCAGAGAGCACATCGCCTGTCCCGCCCACAGTCATGCCTGGGTTGCCCGTGAAGTTGAGTTTCACACGTTTTCCATCAGAAATCACGTCTACATGCCCTTTGAGCAATATTACTGCGCCCAATTCTTCCGCTGTTTTCTGCACCTCGGCAGCCTTTTCGTTCAACTCTTTGGGAGGCGCTTTCCCAGTTAAGATTTGGTATTCGCCAGCGTGTGGAGTGAAAACCATTGGTGAAGTCACTTTATGCTTGAATTCGGCGAAAGCTTTGAGCCCGTCAGCGTCAAGCAATAACGGAACCTTCTTTCCTTCCACAACTTTGACAATTTCTTTAACAGCGTCCTTCGTATCTTTGTGTAGTCCCAAGCCTGGACCTATTGCCACGGCAGTTGCCTTCTCCAGGTACGGACGAATGGTGGCTATGTCACGCGGGTTGAGGTGGTCACCCTCAAGTTTTATTGTAATCAAGTCTGGAGACATAGAAGATATGGCATAAGCGGTTTTGTGAGGAGCAGCAATGTAAGCCAAGTCTACGCCCACTCGAAGCGCTGCAGAAGCCACAAGCATAGGAGCACCAGAAAAAACCTCGCTGCCACCGATTACTAACAGTCTGCCGAACTCCCCTTTATGCGCCTCTGGTCGCCTCGGTTTCACAACTAATTGAACGTGGCCTGGACCCGCGAAACTTTCAAACTCCTGTGGCAGTCCGATGCTTTTGACTATTGTCTCACCAACTTGTTCTTTTGCTGTTGCCAGCCCTGGTTTCAACTTGTGAAACGTAACTGTCAAGTCTGCCCTCACAGCTTCGCCCAATACGTTGCCTGTGTCAGAGTCAATGCCTGTCGGAACGTCCACAGCCACACAGAAACAGTCCATCTCATTGATTTTTCTAATCATCTGAAGAATGGGTGGACGCGGAGCGCCTTTCAACCCTATTCCAAGTAAGGCGTCAATCACAACCTCTGCTTCTATGTTTGGGATGAGGGATGAATCATAAACCTCGTGTATGGCTAAGGAGTCTTTTAGCGATTGTAGGGCAACCCAATTTTTCTGGGCTTCATTGTCTGAAATGTCCACGGGCTTGCCTGCCAATAAAACCTCCACTTTAAAGCCCAAGCAAGCGAGGTGTCGAGCCGCAACGAAGCCGTCGCCTCCGTTTCCACCCAGACCACAAAAAACTGCAACTATGGTTTTGTCGGGTTTAAAGCGGTTAGCAACCTCTTCAGCCACGCCTCTTCCCGCGTTTTCCATGAGCTGCAGTCTGGAAACACCGAAGTATTCAGAATTAACTTCTAAAGTGCGCATTTCTCTGCTAGTTATCGACAATGTCCATCTCTCCTCTCTTACTTGTAGTCGTTACATAGCAAAAATACTTTGGGTTTTTATGTGAACATAGTTGCAGGTGAGAAGGATTCCGTTTTGGCGCGTTTAAAATATTTTATCCCAACATAAAGGACGGGTAGCCAGACACGCTTTTTCTCAGCTGGAAGCTTTTTGTATTCGTCCCTGATTTTTGTGAAGAACCATTCAGCGTTGCTCTCTTTTAAGCCCATTAATTTTGCCGCGAGAAGTTGGGATTTCTTAACTAACTCCTCTGAAACATTAGGCCTTCTGTGTAGAACTTGGATACGTTTGGTGCGGATTTTCTTGAATCCAGAATTGCACAGTATTTTAATCAACTCGGATTCTCGAAAGTCGCGGATGCCACCCTTTTCGCGGAATTCAGCCCAGAAATCGAAAGGGGGCTTTTCCCATTCCACCGAAGCCACTCTACCGCCGAACCTGACAACTCGAGCCATTTCCTCTGCCGCTTTTTGAGGGTTAGATAAAAAGGCAAATGTAAAACAGGATGTCACAGCATCGAAGTATCTTTGTGGAAAAGGCATATAATGAGCGTCCGCCAAGATGAAATCGATGTTACGCAGACCTTGCGCCTTTGTCTTCTTCAATGCTTGTTTCAACATGGGTTTAGAAAAATCGATGCCCAAAACCATGCCATACTCTCCGACTTTCTTGGCCACCTCTATGCTTACAATTCCTGTCCCGGTTGCAACGTCGAGAACATTCATGCCTAAATCGATTCTTGTTTCCTGAACTATAGACCGAAGAATAGGCGTGTAGTCTGGGACCTCCCAAATAACATTGTAATCATGTGCGACGCTGTCCCAAATTTTTCTCCAATTCTTCATGAAGCTCAGCTGAAAGTTAACCCGAAACTCTAAGATAAATGCTTAATGTCTCCACGCGCACGAAACTTCAGAGAATTATTATCAAAGATAATTTATTTTTTGAGTGTGATTAAATACTTGGTTATTGATTAGCGAAGGAAAATTATTTTAGGTTATAGGCAACAACTGTGTAACCAAAAGCGAAGGAGGAATGTTAGGCAATGCCTATGGCTTTCGTGTTAATCAACGCTGAGATAGGTTCAGAGGAAGAGGTTATGAAAGAACTCCAGAAGGTCGAGGGTGTGGTCGAAGCCTACGTGGTCTACGGTGTCTACGACGTAGTGGCAAAAATAAGGGCTGATACAATGGACAAACTCAAGGACGTTGTCACATGGCACGTGCGCCGACTGAACAAGGTTCGTTCTACGCTCACAATGATAGTTGTTGAAAGCCCATAAAATCACGCCTCCCTTTTTTCTTGTTTTTCAGGTTTAAAAATCAGTAAGCATCACATTGACCCTTTTCTCGTTTAACACATTGTTGGAAGCAAAAAATGCCAATACTATTTGTAGGCAACAGAAAAGTTGATTGCAAGCTCTTGATTTTTGACAAAGACGGAACCATAGTGGAACAAAAACCTGTTTTGCTCTATCTAGCCAAAGCTAGATTTTCTAGTCTTACTCGACTAATAGACGAGAATGTGGCAGAAAAATGGGTTAAGGCGGTGGGTGTCAATTTACACACCGAAAAGATTGACAGTGAAGGACCCTTGGCTGTGGCGCCCACACGAGAAGAGGTTCTTGTTGCCGCTTTAATAATTTATCAATACAGACATCTGGGCTGGGACGCCGCCAAACAGTTGGCTGAAAAAGCCTACGAGGAAGCGGATAAGGCAATGACTCCTCCTTATGGAGCCGTCCTTCTTCCAGGCGTATTGGAGATCCTTCAAGCGTTAAAGGCTCAAGGCTTCAAGACTGCTTTGGCGACCACAGATTCTCACAGGCGCGCTCAAGAATCACTGGATAAGTTAAACATAGGCGAGTATTTCGATGTTGTCTTGGGTGCCGACGATGTTGAAAAGGGCAAGCCCGCGTCTGACATGATTTGGAAGGCTTGCGAGTTGACAAGGTGTTCACCCGAGGATGCGGTTATGGTTGGTGACTCACCCGCTGACATGTTGATGGGAAAAAACGCAAGAGTGAAAGTCTGCATCGGCGTTCTGAGCGGACCAACTTCAAGAGAAAAGCTTGCGAGAGTTGCAGACATCATTGTTCCATCTGTCATGAGTTTGCGGGCACTGAAATAAACAAGACTTCTTTTAACAACTTCAGTTCTTTCAGGGTCGCTCCATGACACTAAACGGAAGACACAAGCTTCCTCTTGCCCAATGCGTTTGCACAAGACTTAAAATCATTAATCGCAAGACTTTGAAAACGAGGTAGATAATTGTCATATACTGGCCAAGCACCACCCCTTACGTGTGAGGAAATTGAATCTCTGCTAAAAGAGAAAAACATAGCAAGGATTTGCAGCCACAATAAAGACGGTACTATACATGCAGCACCTGTCAGTTACATATACACGAACGGTCAAATAGTAATTGGATCTATTGCCGAAAGCCGAAAAACCAGAAACATCAAACGGAACAATAATGTTACTGTGTTGATTGACAAAGAAGAAAGCGGAACGGGAATTCTCATCTATGGCAAGGCAGAAGTTGAATATGACAACGTTTATCAAATGGCTTTTTCAGTGTGGGAATCAGCTTTTCGCACTTATCCAAGAGATAAAGTTGAACGTCTTGTTCAAGCCTATCTTGACAAAGTAAAATATGTAATAGTAAAAATCACACCACAACGCATTGTAACATTCGACTACACTAAAGATGACGTATTCAACAACTTGGTCAAAACCTATCTTCAAGAATAACACGCGACTCTTTTCGGATGCGCAATGTAAGTAATGAGAGAAAAGACAATCAGGTTACTTGAAGACAGATACAGATTGCCGCCCTTTCAAACAGAGGGCTCATCCAACCGAGCGCACACAGACACCACAAAATGAAAGTTCTTATCACTCTGCCTCTCATTATCATGGAGAATGATGAGTAGATGCTTAAATGATAACGATTCATGTGGGAATAGACGACACAGACTCGCCGAGAATAGGTTGCACTACTTACGTTGCTTCACTTCTCGTGGAAAGGCTTCATGAATTAGGCGTCTTTTTCATCGATTATCCAAACCTAGTTCGGTTAAACCCCAACGTTCCTTGGAAAACCCGAGGCAACGGCGCCCTCTGCCTGCGATTCACATGCAAAGAAAATCTTGTGAAAGAAATCAAGGCTGCAGTTGTTGACACAGTCGAAGAAAACGGCGACTTAGGCTATGTTGGCACCGAACCAGGAGTTGTCTTCTTCTTTGGCAGTCATATCCCGAACGAGTTGACAACGTTTGCCAAACAAACAATTCAAGGTATTGTGAAAATGCGAGAAGCTTTGAGGCTCATCCGAGCGTTTAAGGCTGAGGCTGTGGGCTTCAAGTCTGGGCGTGGAATCATAGGCGCCTTGGCTTCAATTGGTGAAACCTTAGACGGAGACCACACATACGAGCTAATCGCCTATCGAACACTAGAAAACCGTGGAACACCCCGCAGACTCGAAGCTGCCTCTGTCAGAAAAATGAATGAAAAGACGGCGCCATTAACCTTCAATAACATTGACCTCGAAACTGGACGGATTCTCATAACGCCTCACGGTCCAGATCCAATTCTATACGGCATCAGAGGAGAAAACCCAGCGGTTGTAAAACAAGCCCACAAAATGATTCGCTCGTTGGAACCCATAGAACGGTGGACAATTTTCCGAACAAATCACGGAACCGACGCGCACCTAAGAAGAATCAACTCTGTCAGTGAAGTGTTTCCCTATCATCCTATAATTGTGAGAGGCATTGTGACGAAGGCGCCTCAAATCATTCCGCGAAGACACGTGATTTTCTCAATAGAGGACAAGAAGGGGCAAATCGACTGTGCCGCCTATGAGCCAACTGGAGACCTGCGAAAAGCCGCTAAACAATTAATCGTGGGCGACCAAATTGAGGCTTACGGAGGCGTTCGTCCCTCCTCGTCCAAGCGTTTGGTCACTGTGAATCTTGAGAAGTTTCGAGTTCTCCGCTTGGCACCAAAAATTGCCTTATACAATCCATTGTGTCCTCAATGTGGAAAACGCATGAAATCAATGGGCACTCATAAGGGTTTTAGATGTGAGAAGTGCGGATTCCGTGGAAGAAAACTAGGAAAAGTCACAAGCAAAGTAAAGCGAGACTTGAAGCAGAGACTTTATGTTACTTCTCCTCGTTCTCAGCGTCACCTGACTAAGCCCCTCAGCCGCTACGGATTGGAGAAAGAGGGTCCGCCTAAGAAAATGATTTTGAATTGGCATTTTCCCTAGCTATTTTTCTTCAACCCCGAACATTTCGCTCAATATTTTGTAGAGTTCGTCTCCGCCCTCGACTCCAGTGAACAGGTCTTTCTCAGCCTTCAAGATTCTGCCCACAACTTCGTAGGTTTTCCTCCACTCCGCCTCCTTCCAGAGAATCTTAAAGTGTTTAAGTTCCAGCCAAGCACGGAAAACGAGCACTACAAACATTCCCAAAGTCACTGCAAGGTTCAGCAGATAGATTTCAAACACATCAACCATTCATTTTTCACCACTCTTTTTTTATAGTTTCACCATGTTTCAAAAGTGAAACGCTGACTCAAAATTTATAGTTGATTGTTAAAACGATGCACCATTTGAGACGAGGAATCCACAAGACATAAAAGTTATTCGTGCACACCATAGGGAAAGAGGCTAAATATTATGAGTGAAGTGTTGACTCCAATCGCTTCTCAGCTGGGAATAGGCGCAGTTGGCGGCTTCATTGTCGGATACGCCCTGAAAAAGGTTACAAAAATTGTGGCTGTAATCATTGGACTGTTTATTGTAGCTCTCATCTACCTCGTTAGCAAGGGCATAATCTATGTAGACTACGGAAAATTTGAAGGCAATATCTCAAATGCTTTAGGCGGTGCTGGAACAGCCGCTGGATGGTTGGTAACAGTAATAGCTCACTTACCTTTCGCTGGTGCCTTTGGACTTGGATTATTTTTAGGCTTTAAAATGGGCTGAACCACACTAAACGCAAAACCACACATCGCCGAAGATGAGAAAAAGCTTCAGAAGAAGAAATGCAATTTAGGGTATGACTGAGTTTTGCCACCGCCACCTTTGCATACACTTGCCGTCATGTCGATTTACTTTAGGCTAGAAAGAAGGATAGATCTGTTGGCTTTAGTTATTTCCTCATCGATTATAGATTTGGAACCTTTCTTTGTGCTTCTTTTTAATTTGCAGCAGCCAACACATGGGTTTTGGCACAGCTATTTTGGGGTTTTGCTCTTTTCTGTGCCGTTGACGTTGAGCGTATATCTTGTTGAATCAAAGGGTTTGAGGGTTTTGGAAAGGGCATATAGGATGTTAAAGATTGATTCAGCACTGGTTGAACATCGGCTTAAAGCCATTTTTTATACAAATCTAATTGGAGGTTTTTCCCATGTTTTCTTTGACATGTTTACTCACAGGTCGTTTCCCTATGTTTTATATCCATTGGTGAAGTTTTCTAATCCATTTTGGATGGGTCTTGGGGTAGCCATGGTTGTTGAGTCCTTCGTTGTTCTATTGTCTGCCTATTCTTGTTGGCTGTGGATAAAAATCATTTTTAGGAAAAAGAGCAATTAAGAATGAACCTCTCACAACTTAGAATAACCATATTACGGCGAATACATAAATCCTTCAACGGAGTGTACAGACATGTCCCGTAAATACTCAAAGGCTCTTGTAACTGGGGGCGCTGGGTTTATTGGCAGTCACCTCGTTGACCGTTTACTCCATGATAGATTTGAGGTCGCTGTGTTAGACAATGTCTCAACAGGGCGAATGGAAAACCTAGCGCATCATGCAGAAAGAAAAAATTTCCATTTTGTAAAAGGAGATGTCAGAGACTTTGAGTTGGTTAAAAAAGCTGTTATGGATATTGATGTGGTTTTTCACGAGGCTGCGCTTGTCAGCGTGACTCGTTCAGTAGAGAATCCAGTTCTCACAAATGATGTTAACGTGACAGGAACACTGAATTTACTGAAAGCTTGTCTGGATTCTGGTGTAAAGCGTTTCATTCATGCCTCGTCTTCATCGGTTTATGGAGAAACTGAAGTATTGCCTAAGCGTGAGGATTTAGAGCCTAAACCCATTTCGCCTTATGCAGTTTCAAAGTTGGCTGCTGAAAATTATGTGAAAATCTTTCATCAAGTGTATGGCTTGGAAACCGTTTGTCTACGCTACTTCAACGTCTACGGTCCAAGACAGACATATGGACCTTACAGTGGAGTGATAACAATTTTCATAAATCGAATGCTAAAAAATCAGCCATCTATCATTTATGGCGATGGCGAACAAATGAGAGATTTCACCAACGTTCAAGATGCGGTAGAGGCAAATATGTTAGTAATGAAGATCAAGAGCGCAGCCGGCGAAGTGTTTAATACGGCCACAGGTGTGGCCACCACTATAAATCATTTGGCAACGTTGCTTCTGCAGATTATGGACAAAACCAATCTCAAGCCTGTTTATCAAAATCCAAGGCCAGGCGACATTAGGCAGAGTTATGCTGACATATCAAAGGCTAGAAAAATCTTGGGCTATGAACCAAAAGTTGCTTTGAGGGACGGTTTGGAAAAACTGGTAGAATGGTACGCTAGTTCTCATCGTCGGTCATGAGTGTACAAAACGTCTAGAAGATTTTTCACACAAGCTTATTTTACCAAGACTTGTCAGATATTACAGAAGGGAATGAATCAATGAAAATAATGAGTCTTTCAAAAAAGGAGATAGTCAAGGCTCTCAAAAGCGGTCAAGTCACGGTTTGTGTGATTGGCTTAGGACGTGTGGGGCTTCCAACTGCTGCAATATTTGCCGAAGCCGGGGCACAGGTAGTTGGGGCTGACATCGATAGAGAGCTTGTTGAACTCGTCAAAGAAGGCAGGTGTAGATTAAATGACGAACCTGGATTAGATGCATTGGTTAAAAAGATTGTGAACAATGAAAACTTAAAGGCAACAACAGATGCTGTATCAGCTGTAAAAAGATCAGACGTTATAATTGTGTGTGTGCCCACGCCTGTTGATGAGAGTAAAGTTCCTGACTACTCCGCTGTAGAAGCGGCTTGCAGCCAAATTGCAGGAGCTCTTCGAAGTCACTGTTTAGTCATTGTGGAGAGCACGGTTGGTCCTGGAACCATTGAAGACCTCGTTATTCCTTTACTGGAAAGAGAAACGAAAATGAAGGCTGGAGTTGATTTTGGCGTGGCGAGTTGCCCGGAGAGAGCTAATCCTGGGAGCATCTTGCAAAACATTAAGGCTGTTCCGAGAATTGTTGGAGGCATTGATGCCAAGAGCGCAGAAGTAGCCGCTACGCTGTATGAGACGGTTTTGGGAGTTAAGGTAGTCATTGTAAGCAGTCCTAAGACGGCGAATGCGGTGAAATTAACCGAGAATTTGTTTAGAGACGTGAATATTGCGTTGGCGAACGAGTTTGCGATTCTTTACGAAAAGCTCGGGATTGATGCAATAGAGGTGATTGAGGCTTGTGCCACGAAATACAATTTTATGCCTCATTATCCAGGTCCTGGGGTGGGCGGTCCATGCCTACCTCAGAATCCATATTATCTGATTGTTGAAGGCGTGAAGGTTGGTAATATTCCGTATCTGGTTCGAATGGCTAGGGAGATAAATGACCGCATGCCTGAGCATGTAGTGACGTTGGTGACTGAGGCGTTGAACGATGTTGGCAAAACTGTTCGAGGGGCAAAAATTGCTCTACTAGGCGTTGCGTATAAGCCGAATGTTCATGACATACAACTAACCCCTATTAGGAAGATTTTTGAACAATTAAAGCAGATGGGGGCTTCGATAAAAATTTATGACCCCATGTTTGTAGGCGAAGAGGTTTTCGGCGTGAAATGTTCCATACGTTTGACTGACGCAGTTGAGGGAGCCGATTGCATAGTCGTCGGCACAGATCATAAAGAGTTTAAGAAATTAGATTTGGCTGCTCTAGCACGGCTATCGCACATTCCTGCCGCCTTCGTTGATGCACGACATGTTATAGACCCAATTAAGGTCAGAAAGCATGGTTTTGCATATAGTGGTGTGGGAAGAGGCTTTCGTAGGCTTTGAAGTTTGTTTCCAACTTGGTAAAATATAATTGTTTTTGCTATTGTTGTTGCGGTAAGGTTTCGATTCCTAGGCGTATTAGGATTATGTTCGTTTGAGTTTGGTTCAGGTTGTTAAGAGGGTAAGAAAGGTTAGATAGGGTGCGGAATAATGTTTTGAAATCCCTCTCTAAAGCCGTTTTCAAAACGGCTTTCTAGCGACCCTAGAGTTGCGTTATGGATTATTAATCTATATTGATGAATTTTACGTTCATAATTCTTTTATTTAGTAAGAGAATAAGAAGGTGAACAGAAGGTGAACACCGAGAAAGGAGAAGAGACTGTGAAAAATAAAGTAATTGTAGCAACTGCCGCTTTCATGACGGCCTTAATCGCTATTAGTATGTTGTCAGTTAGCGTATCCGCTATGTACTTGCCATCAATGCCACCAGGCACAGGCATCTTCGGGACAGCAATAGCGGCTTCACCTACTTTTGCAGACGGATACCATTGGGATGATCCTGCAACACCAGAAGATGAGAGAGAGAGATTCCGACACACTACACTATGCCTAGTCCAATGCCTGGATACACTGCTGGTGACGCTCTTGATTGGCATTGGGTATGGGTAGGCGACTTTGGACACTATGTTATTTGGGACATGGGCAGTGCAGTTTCTGGAGCACGCGTCTATCCCAGCCAGAACCACGGACCCTATATAGGTGGAGAATTCGATGAGTACGATGTGTACGCCAGCAACGACCAGACCACATGGGTCATGGCAACACAAATTGCGCTTTACTATGACCACGATGAAGCCCACATGATGACACACGATGGCGTAAAGGACTACACTTTTAGCGGACCCCTCTATCAATTCGTTAAGATTGTAGCCGCCAGGGATTCGGACTACGAGATTGATGCCGTAGAGGTGTTACCACCACCTGCTCCGGCTCCAGAGTTTAACATGAGCTTGCCCATAATCACTTCGATTGCAACGGTTCTCTACATTTCCATTCGAAAACGGCTAAACAGGAAATAACCCCACAATCTCTTTTTTTGTATTTAGGCACAAGGCTTATCCTCTAACAAGAAGTAGTCGATAGACATGGGCTTACACTCAACAGCTTTTTATAGTCTTCCGACGTAGACTAAAGTAAGCTATAAATCCCCACTTCCAGCTAAAGCCCTCGATATTCAGTATATCCAATTCATACCATTGACTATTGTGAAACTTTTTTCAAGGCTGTTAAGAGTGTAGATGGCGTTGTCATGGGCCCAACCTAAAGAGTTTAAGAAATTAGATTTGGCTGATTTGACAACACTAGCACGTATGCCTACAGCCTTCGTTGATGCAGATGTTTAAATCCGCTTCGGTAATAAGGTGTGGTATGGTTTGACTATCTGGATGGTAGGAGCTTATCCAAACTTGAGATATGGGGTGTCAAAATGATTAAGGATTGTAAAGTTGGTAAAGTTGACATTCCAGCGTATCTTCGAGTGTTCTTGGCTTGGGGGTCGTTTCTTTTGGCTTTGGATGCTTCTATTGCTGTGAATAGATGGTGGGTTGAGGGAGGCTATGGAGCTTACTTGCAAAATGTGGTCTTGATGTTTGTTGGATTCACTGTTTTCATAATCTTTGTTTCTGGGTCTAGGGTTGAAATAATAGGTTATGTTTTCTTTTGTGCGGCTGTATACTTTATCTGTAATTATGAGATTGGTGGTCCTTCAAAGTTTTACTTGACTCCTTTGGATCCAATCTTTGACATTGGCCCAGCTTTCACGCAAAGTTCAGATTCTATCACATATAGGAAAGGTGTGGCTATCATCATGTCTCTTCTAGCAGCTACAACACTAGCCATTTCAAAGCTGAAGCCCAAAGAAAGAAACGTGTAAGAAAAGGAAAACTTTGCTGGACGTGTCTGAAGAGAAGGTTCCTCGTGGAGTTCCTCGCACTGAGCCTATGCCCATACTTAGCGTATTTACTCTCCTAGAGATTGCTTGAAAACTTACCAAACGATGGCGTGTGGATACTCTTTTGCGAGGTATTCGTCAACACCGAAGCGCCGACCTGCGCGCAAAAGAATGAAGAGCACTTCAAGAAGGGCTATAAAGAGGGTCTGCGCAGCTATTGCAGGATGAATCCAACCAACAGCAAAAAAGAAGTTGACGTTCAGGAAGATGGCTATAGCGGCTCCTAGATTAGTTAAGAATCCGAGCAATAGACAGAAGCCTACTAGAAGCGCAAGGTATTGAATTACGCGAGCAAAAAGCGAAGCGTTTGGCAAAATAAGGTTCGCCAAGAAAGAATTGTACCAAGGGTATGGGGTAGGAGGAAGATTGGAACCTACTCCTGAAAGTTCTGCAATCAATTTGGCAAAGTCTGTGTCTATAAAGGCAAAACGTGTCCATATCGTCAGGCCCGCCAAGATCCAGGTAAAACCAGAATAGACTCGTGCGCCAACCCACCAATATTGTGAAAGAACGTTGAAGAGGTTTTTTCCTGTGGCTTTTTGAAAAACTAACCCGTAACCGCTCGAAATAAAAATAATGGCGGCAAATCCAACTAGCACTATAATTCCTTCAATGGGCAAAAACCAGCCTCGCCACACATATCTGATAATAAGGTGAACATCTGGAATTGACTTATAATAAACAAACAAAATAAAAAAGAATAAAAACATCGAACAAATGCTTAAAGCAGCAAAGGCTTTCTCGTTTTGCAGAGGCTTAAACATAGTTATCGCTTTCAAGAACTAGAATATAAAATTTGCAGTGATCTTTTCACTAAAGAGGGTAGAGAAAATTCGCCCCTCTAGTATTTTAGAGAGGGCGTTGTTTACTTTTTCTTGTAGCGTCGTCGCACTGCTAAAGCTGCAATTAGGCCTATCGATGTTACGACCGCTGAAGCCGTTGAAAATTCTGCAACACCGGGCACGCCGCAAGGAACAGGGTTCCCTTGGTCGTCAACGACTTTGTAGCCTCCAGCCTCTTGTGTGCCTTGTGATGCTGAGGCTGCTGCAGCTACATGTGTGTCTCCCGTCTCGTCGAAATTCCTGTATTGGAAGACACCAGTGCATCCTGCAGTCGCGGGAACGGTAAAGCTGAAGGTGATGGTTCCTCCGACTATTGTATAGTCGTCGAGAACTTTAATCTTCCATGGTGTACCGTCCATGTAGCTACCTGTTACGAACACATCTACCACTGACAAATCAGTCGCCTCTTCCAATGTGACAGTGACTGTGTCTCCCTGCTTCACTAACCACTTCTTTGAAGGGTCTATTCCTTGGTTAGGTGATACGTCGAATACGTATCCTAGCCCAACCGTTGGATCTGGGTCTGCGAGTACTTTTTGTACTGCAATGGTCAAGAGCGGTGCAGCTACCAACAGCGTCAACAATCCTATCAGCAACGATTTCTTCACTATTAATCCTCCTTTCTCCCTGTTACTTTCATAAACCTCTTGGTTTCTCTACGAAAGAATGAATCTGCCCTTTTAAAGAGATTACGTATCATAAATCTATGCGTATAGATTAATAATTCACATTTTTGCCCTTTGAATAGTTAAAAGACCGAGAACTTTACAGAACAATGTAGTTCCAAAAAAGGTGAAGAAGGATTGAATTTCCCTCAATGAGGGGCTTTTTTTGCTTCTAGGCTATTATTATTGAGACGTTCGATGAGGTGGATTTTCCACACTCACATTCTTAAGAGAGGTTAAGTTCCAGCTGGAGTCAGGTGAATTTTGTGGCATGGCTTTTCGAAGGTTACGGTGAGAAATAGATACATTTTCAAGTTTTGTCTGGCAATAAAACATGATGAACCACGTTGCTGCTCGATGTTGTCTACAAAAACTCTTGCGTCTCTTAATTTTCTTGGGACTTGAATCTTTAGGGTTAGGGTTGGTGGAAAATCGAACCTAGAATCGTCGATTTTGCAGGTGGCTGATAAGCTGATCTTATCTTTCGTTTTGTTAATGCTCTCGACACGACAGGACTCTCTAGCTTCACAGTAGTTTGCCAACTCCCGCAAGGTGCAAACCCAAAGCGTTTTGCGAATTCTTTTTCTCGCGACATAACTTAGTATAGGATCCATAACTTTTTCAAAGAACCTTCCTGAGTTTTGATTAGTGTTCATGTTCCATGGATGGCTCCAGATGTGTAAAACAGAACCGTATGATATTGCCGAGTTTATGAGTGTCAAAATGACGTTAACTTCTCTAGCCGATTTCTCAGTGAGGAAGTAAGTCTGATGGATATTCCATAATTGTTGCGTCTTAGATGGATATGTCAACTTTGCCGCCTTATCGCCTCGATAAGTGATGAACCCGTATTCCTTCAACAATGACAAATGACCCTCTCTATTCCAAGGAAAGACAAATGTTACTGGGCGCTTTGCTTTTTTCACTACTTCCATACATTTTACAATCTCGTCTCTGGCAATGTTATCTGTACATGTAGCGCTGCTAAAATCCACATGAGTATACGTATGAACGCCTAAATCGTGAGGAATAGCCGAGGCAATTATTTGTTTGAAAGTGTTTGATTCGCTAAGTGCAAGGGAACCACAGATGCCCCAGCTCATTGGAATTTTGTATTTTTCTGTTAATCGCAGAATTCCAATGGTGGCTTCTTTCCAGTTGGTTTCTACCTTATGCGAAGGGGGAGAGTCAAAATCAAGGGATAGGCAGAGGGCACCTTTAGCGCCGTACTTGTATTTACATATCGTAATGTCTCTTTCTTTTTCTTCATCTTTGAATTCAAGTCTGATTTTAGTTAGGCGAAAAAACACACAACTTATGAAAGATTTTGGCAGGGTTGGTTTGCTAATTATAAGCGCCTTTAAACCTAGCAGTTTTGCAAGTTTTTTGAGTCTTAAAGTCACTGGTGAGTCAGTTGAGCCTGTGGTCATGCAACAAGCCTTCCAAGTTAACTCATAACATCTACATTAATAGTTTTGACTTTATCATTGTTGCCTCAAATGATTAATGACAGAATTGCCGACTTTTTGCTATAAGATGTGAATGACTTTAAAGACCCAAAGTCAAGTAACCTAAAGAGTAAAATTATGAGAACTCACATCAATGATTTGTCAGGTTCTATATGCTTTAAAACTAGTCTTGAAACGGCGCCGTGTCAACAGTAGACCAATGAACCCTATTGTGATAGCTATGACTGTTCCAAAAGCAAACTCGGGTACATCGAACTCTTGCAAGACTACGAATCCTTTGGTGATAGTATGGTACGTTACCTCGGTTTCTGTCCCTTCTACATCAACCCAATAGGAACCTTCCATGCCAGTGTTGGCTCCGACTGTCCACGACCCAGGTCCACCAGAGACATCTCCGTCTGGATCATTGACTACTGTATACACGCCGCTTGGAAAAGTAATAGAGACAGCGTCACCTGCATCTGGTAGTGTTATTGGAACGCCAGACCAAGTCCATGGCCCAGGGTTGCCCGGAGGACCGTTTACCATAATTTTACTGACGATAGTGTTTGTCACGGATGCTGTTATTGTTATCGTCACTGTTTCGCCAGTAGGTATTGTGGGTGGAGTTACCACCACAGAGGGTGCTGGGTGGGCCAAAGCGGGGGGCGCTACAATCAAGGACAAGAGTCCGAGAAATATCACCGACAACAACAGGCTTTTCCGCTGCATTCTTGCGCTTTCCTCGAAATGATAGGAGATGACCATGATATAATAACGTTATGAATGAATAATCTGGGGAATGAATTTCAAATATATACTTAACTTTCATGTCATTCTTTAGTTAACACAAATCTACATTCAAACCGAACATAATCCTTATGGAGTTTTTCTACTTATTTTGTGATCTTGTTTCTGAAAAGGCCGAGTTTATTTATGATTTTTTGGAAAATCGGCAGTTTTTTTCCTAGGCTTTAATAGATACTTGAACGCTATCGTCCAGAAAACGAAAACCCAGGCGATAAATAGTGTGTAACCAAGGTATGTATGGACTGCTATACCGGCCTCTATTCTGACAAAATAGACCGCTAGAAATATTGTGAAGAGTCTAAGGATGTTCACAAGAAACGTGCCAATTAAACCAATAACAGTGCATAGCATCTTGCGTTTGTACGTAGTTTTCACGTCTAGGATCATAAGAATGGCAAGGGATCCGTAAGCTAACATACCTTTGAATCCAGTGCAGTCTGCGTTTATCACCAGAGAATGTACACCTTCCTTTGTGTAGAGTGTGACAAGGTTGGAGTTTGCCGATGCTCTGATGGTGAAGAAGTTTAACATGGAGGCCATCAAGTGAGCCAGAAAATTTTGAAGAAATGCTATCTGTGTGATTGCAAACTCCAGTTGATAACCCACGATCAAAATTGTCAGATAGGCTGTGGGAAGGGTAAAGTGTTTGAGACCTCTAAAGCCATAGAAGGCGATGCATACACTAATGAAAGCGATAAGCATGTCAAACAGCCCGAACATGGGCCTTCCATTATGGCTGAAAACGTTACGTAGGATATTAATGGCATAGATTCCGAGTCCGAGCAGTACCTCAAGGCGGTTACCTGTTTTCTCGATCTTGACGATGTGTTGCCATTCGGTTATGAACCAAATCAAGAGGGTTATTGGAACAATAACAGTGAAGGTCAGGGATGTTTGAAACCAAAACAGTGTGACTGGGTTAAAGAAGGCTAACATCATTAAAAGCAAGAATAGATAAGGTCGGCTGAGCATGAGTGTTACCTTGTAACTTTCAGACGAGGGAGTTAATTATGTTTTTCTCTTCTTGGAAAACCAGCGGCGAATTATGAAGAAGCCAATTACGATAAGTAACGTGTCAAGTAGGATGAGGGTGAGGATGTGGATATATTGTAGTGCTGGAAGGATAAACTGCAGCGGCGAAAAGGCATTTTTCTGTCTAACCCATGAAATGGTTACGTAGTTCGTCTCAAAGATCGATAGCCCGAAAATGTTGTCCGTCACAGAACCCGTTGTGTATACGAAATCCCCAACGGTCAAAAGATAGTCATGGAATTCTTTATCGGTTAGTGTTAACACAGATGTTCCATTCCTTCTTATTTTGATGGAAAATGATGTAACGTTTGTGGAGTCGTATTCGCGTGTGATTGTTATAGTGAAATCTACCGTGGTTCCTTCGATAACTTCGTATTCATTAGCGCTGATCAAAACTTTTAATTTATCCCATATTATTTCCTCATCACCAGCCATGTTATTGATGACAGTAAGACCATGCAGACCGTCGTTCACACTTGTGATGTGGAAAACTTTCTTCGCTACCTCATCAGATTCATATGTTTGTTCCCAACGACCATTTTGCCATATCATTTCCGTACCGTTAAGTTTCAGAACCTGCGCGGTTGCATTGCTAGCGAAGACTTTACCGTCATATTCATAAATTGCCTTATACCAAACTGTTTGCGTTGAACCAGAATCACACCTATCATCTGAGACGCCGCCTTCCACTATCTTAATTCTGTCAACGATCACATCGACGGTCTTTTTGGAGGTCGAATGGATAGAGTTGATTGCGTAAGTGTGCTTGGCGATTTCGCTCTCTGCGCTCACATTATTACTATAGTATCCCTTTTCATCAGTTGTTGTGGTTCCCTTTTCGAGTGTTCCTAACTCAATTGTGATTGCATGCCCTGAGCGAGGAGGAATTGTTGTGCCTTCATAGAAAACGTATCCAGAGAAAGTGATGGTTTGACCTGGGTTCACATGATCGTCATCTACCGTGGCGGAGTAAACCATAACATCATTCTCCACAAAGTATGCAGTTGGGAAGTCGTCCGTGTCTGATAAGCCACCGTTGTCTATCGACTCAACTCTGACGGAATGAGGGTTTTCATCTGGATAGTTCCAATGGAAGACAATCGAAAAGTTGAGGGTTACATGGTTTCCAAATGTGCTCTTTGAGGAGCTACCTAATTCAATGTAGTCATTGGGATCGTTAACTTCGCCAAATGAATCGGTGCTCTCACTCCATCTGACTCTTAATGCTTGTCCTTCGGGGTCAAGAGTTAAGTCAACGTAGTTTAAGTTTGCTACTCCGTTCAGATCTGACACATTGACCTCAAATGTGTATGGTTGTTTTGCTGCTAAAATTCCTTGTGTTCCAATTGACGGATTGACTAAAGTTAGGGCTTCGTTTGTTGGAGGCAGGTTAACCTCGACTGAAATTTGTACCGCGCTTTTTGTGGGAATTTTAATGTAAAGTATCTTGTTTGTGGAGTCATAATACCATCCTTGAAGCTTGGAACTGGTGTTAAGAGTGTCTAGCGGATAATTAGGCAGTACATCGGTGATGTTTGAGCTGACACTTAGTAGTTGTCCTGAGCTGCGAACCATGAGCCAGCCCGACTGATTATAAGAACCTTGCAAGACAAACGTAGCCCCAGTTGAGGTTTGGGATCGACTTTTAACGAACACGTTTGAATATAATTCGTGAAGTTCTGATGTGGCGTTCACTAAATATATGGGCTTCCATGTCTTTGGGGGAATTGTGCAATTTATTTTAATATCCGTTCCAGTGCCACTTGATACGACCTCCCAGTTTTGTACGTCAATAGCCATCCAACCGTTTTTATCAATGTTGTAGAAATCTGAGTTTAGATGAATCTCAAAGGGTGCCTCTGCTATATCGTTGTTGGTCAACCAAAGTAGGAGGGGTTTTCCAAGTTTTCCATTTATGCTGTAGTAAAGCCTTTTTCCATACCAGGGCAATCGTTTGTTATATTTGTCATACCACCAAGCAGGCAACTTATCTTCATTTTTTGCAGCATAAAGAAGTGCATTGATTAATACATTAAAGGCACTCGAAGAAGTGTATCCTACCCACTGTTGAGTATCGTCGCCTAGCAAGTCATATGAACCAAATTGGATGTGAACTCCTCTACCGGCACCATAAGGTGACTCACATATGTGAGGACGAGCGATTTCGAAATCTGCATCAGTGTATGGTTTCCAAATAGGGTGCGTCGTAGGGATCGATGGTCCTTCGTCTGTTCCAAGTATGTTGTCAAAAGTTGGAGACCAGCTGCCTCCGACGTATACAAAACCTCCACCATTTTGGACAAACGTTTCAATTCTACTTTGTAAATTTGCTGATGCATATTGGGGAAGATCATTCCACAGTATTACGTCAAACTGGCTTAAATCACCATAATAAGTCAGATTAGAATCTGTTCTAGCATCACTCCAGGTGACTTTGACAGCAGTGCTGAGCATATTTACGAGTATGTTCGTTGGATAACGTGCGACATAAAGAACACTGGCAGCCTCATTTTCCGTTCCATACCATGTTCCAACCGAAAGCATTCGACCTAATATCTCTCCAAACGCACGACTGTACGTTTGGTGAGTCAAATTTTTGATGTGCGCTTGGAAGTCCGTCCGTCCTCCCCACGCTGGACCTGGCGTCCAGTCAAATAGCCAAACTGTGGGAACAATTGGAATAACAGCCAAGTAGTATTTGCCGATTTGTTCCATTGTTATGCCGCCAAGATTATCACCGGGATTTCCTAGGCTACTCCAAGGCATTATATCCAGTGGATGTCCTGCTTGACCTGCTCTCAAAATGGTGTAAGCCATTCCGTCTCTCAAATATGTAGCTTCGGTATCTGGTGGATAGTATGCACTGCCCAAAGCATAATCAACATAAAAATTTCTTTCAAGGTCAAATGAAGTGAAGTATGGGGCTGGCTGGTTCATTTTGTAAGGCATCGTTAAGAACCAAGTTTTTCCTGTGTAGCTCTCAAACCATTTTCTCGCCTCATTGTAAGCGTACATATGTTGAGAAAATAAATAAAACCTAAAGTTGTTCTTCGCCTGATCAGAGTCCATGTGATAACTGGCTATATCAGCGGACAATTCAGCTGTTTGGTAGGTTGCTGTTTCTTCAATGAACATCTCATATAATTTGCATTTGGTCCCATCCTGTGTGTGGTAGCCCAAACCATTAACAGTGTAAAAGTGTGATTTCGTGTAGTTAGAGAGAGTTGCACCTCCATAGCAATAACCATTATTTTTTTTACCAAACGTTTCAGCAAACGTTTCATCTCCAGAATATCTATCGTGGTCTGTCAAAGCTGTAAGTCCGAAGCCTATCCACGAAGAATGACGTCCATAGTATGTGTAAAGTTGCTTCAAGTCTAGTTTCAATTGTTCAGTGACCCAGGGATGGTCTATCATGATATATTTTTCGGATACAAGAACACCATCCTTGTCGTAAGTCTGAGTCTCCGGTTTCCACCCTAAGACATCAGTAGCCCACTGAGAACCATATCCGCTAGGTCCACCACGAAAAGTTACTGCTATACCGTATTTGTCGAAAGCTGTGAGAAGATCATCCATCCAGGGAAGACGGGGAATCTTCGTTGGGGTGGTATTTGCTCGTTTCCAAGCGTCATCGAGTCCATAGATAAATCTAACGTTAAGTGGGATCAAATAGCTCTCTATTGCTCCACTTATTTCCTCGTAGGACACGCTATCTGCTGTAGTTTTCCCGAGAAGTGCTGTAAGATGAGCCCAACTAAAACCCCATAATCCGATGCCATAAGTGCTTGCATTGACTGTTTCCATCACGTCAAGAATTCTCTCATCAGTTGCTAAAGTCTCTACTTTATGTAGAGGTAAAATTTGAGTCACAAAAAGCATAAGGAAAAAAAGTAAAATCAACTTTTTCCTCATCTTATGAACACTACACCTCCTTAACACTCTTCTGATTTGTAACATAAAAGTATAGATGAAACCGAAAAAGTGTTCATGTGTTCTTCCTCTATACACAAAATATGTATTAAGGATATATAAAGTGTTCTGTCTTACGAAACAATACTATTTTGTATACACAAGCAACCCTACAATCCTCAGGTTAAATGGAAACAAAGACTATTGATAGGTTTCTCACCTGACAAAAATTGTTCGTGGAGATACATGAGATCACATCAAACAATAAAGAAGACATTTTGAGGGTTTAAGATAGTTTTATTACCTCTTCGCAGTCTCATATGATGGTCACAATTAGGATTGATCGTCGTGAGCAAGGAGATTAAGTTAGCAAGAACGGCGGCAATAGGAACCTTTCACCTCTTCGTTGGCAAAATAGTCTCACGACTCATAGGCGTGCTTGGCGGCTTAATATTAATTCGTTTATTAAGAGCTAACGAATATGGGCTTCTAAGCGTAGCTGTTGTTGCTCCAGGAATTTTGGCGCTTTTCAGCGATTTTGGCATAAATGATGCGGTAACGAAGTATATGGCAGAATTTAAATACAAAGGCGAGATTGATAACGTAAAACGTTTCCTATATTCAGGTTTTGTCTTCAAAACGGCTCTAAGCGTTGCGTTAATGTTTCTTTGTTACATGGTTGCGGACACGTTTGCTACCGTGGCGCTCGGCAAGCCTTATGTGGCTCCGTTAATCCGAGCTGCTTCGCTTTTAATTCCCGCGTGGATGCTATATAACTTCTCGGGTTCTGTTCTAGTTGGGTTCGATGCCACGAGGAGTTATGCGGTCCTTATGATTTTGAATGAAATTCTTGGTGCATTTTTACCTATAATGTTTGTAGTTTATGGTATGGGAGTGTCTGGGGCCCTACTGGGCATGGCTGTGGCCTATATGATAGCTGGCGTTGTTGGAATACTGGTCTATGTTTTCATGGTAGCAAGAATGAGAAGGGACCCAAATCCTTCCGTCGACCATAAAGGGGCTTTGAGGAAAATGTTTGCTTTTGGAATCCCAATAGCTGCAGCTGGTTTTATCGGAACTGGAGTGGAGAGCTTTTACCAATTCATGATCTCTGCTTTCAGTGATCCAAGTGACATAGGCAATTATACCATAGCTAATAGGGTGTTTTCGTTATTACCCTACTTGGCCTTCCCTATATCCACCATCCTATTTCCGATGTTCTCTAAAATAAATGCGGAAAAAGAGCCCAGCGTTCTTAGGAAAATCTATGATTATTCAGTAAAATACTCGAGTTTCCTCATCTTGCCTGCTATTGCACTATTGATCGTCCTAGCCCGCCCTTTAACTCTCTCACTCTTTACGGCAGAGTACCAACCTTCTTGGATTTACTTAACGTTTCTAGCCATTAGTTGGTTGGGATATGGGCTCGGGGGAAGCCACTTGTGGAGGCTTTTGAGTGCACAAGGACAGACAAAGCTCACAGCTAAACTTGACCTTTTAACCGCTATTATCGGGGTCTGTTTAAGCCTAGTTTTAATTCCTCTTTATGGAATTCTTGGACTCATCTTGATCTTTATTGTTGTCGGTTGGCCATCTTATATTATTGCTGTAAAGAAAGCCTACGAGAAATATGGGATTAGCCCTCCTTTTGCGAGTGTCGTTAGGCTTTATATTTCGCTAGGGATAATGGTTCTAGTCTTGCTGCCTCTCATCGTGACGCCGATTAATGAAGCTTTAAAGATACTTATTGGTACTCTCACTGGTCTGTCAGTGTATATCATTGCATCGGCAATGACGAAGGCAATGAAAGAAGACGACATAAATACCCTGAAGGACATTCTGAAGCCTCAACCTTTCGTCAGCGCAATTTCCAATAAAATTCTCAAGATTATGGAATGGATTGCTAAGATGAGCTAAATCTGCACTTTGTCTTGTGGAGACTAAGATGAAGCAATTGATAAGGATGTCTTCCATCAATTTATCGAAGACTAAAGTTGGAGAAGACCTCTAGAACATTTGCGACATCCTTGACTTCTACTAGAAAAACTTAGGAACAGACAATATTAGTTTCTGCAATGGTTTTGGATATTTCTCTAAAGATTTACGAGTTCTCCAACATTCGTTTCTTTCTGTGATTAAGCAGAGGTTTGTGACGTCACTCTTTTTCCTGAAGAAACCAAAAGGTCGATTTCCAGGTTTTAGCATAAAAATTACTTTTTCTTTGTCCTCAACTATCTTGTATGGGCCATCATCTTCTTCAGCGCTTGTCTCGATTGCAAAGGGAAACTCGACTGTCGGTTTCCTTATCTCTGTATCTTGTGGAAGTAGCTCGGTTAAGGCCCAAAAGTTCCAAGCATTCCAGTTTGGAGTGGCAAGTATGTCTCGCCATCTTTTTATCTCGGGCCTAGAGGGGCATCCCTTCCGAAACCAGAGATCTTCAAAGCCTATAGAGAGAGGGAAGCCTCCGCTTTTATGTTGTTTTGACAGAACATTGGCTAGGATTTCTGAAGTGTTAATGGAGACTTCTACATTTTCATTCTCGAGCCAGCTTGAGACGAGAACAAGCAATATAGTGTCTGGGATCCATTGAGGATAGCCACGTTTATGATAATGACAGACAAGCCATGTTTTGGGCTCAACAAAGTTAATCAGATGCTTGATAGCCTCTTCAACGCTCACGAGAATATCGAAACTCTTCGTTTTCCGGTACAATGTAAAAAGCCCGATAGACGTGATCAGGGAGTACAGAGTAATGTAATTTTTGACTTTGTCCCTATATGGGTATGATCCCTGCATTCTCCCATTTCTCACTTGGCAAGAAACGATAAATTTTCCGATTTTCTTTGCATATTTTTCTATGTATGATGGATTATCGTCCAATTCAGCAATAGCAGTCAGCGCAAGAATGGTTATGCTATTCATGTTATGAATATGCTGAGGTGTATCATGTGCCGGGCTCAAAAAAGCTCCTGTTGACTCATCCCAGAGTGGCAACAAAAAATTCTGTATGTTGTCCCTGGCAACTTGAGCGTATCTCTGCCAATCAGATTTCATTCTCTTTTTCTCTTTAGACACTTCTAACAATGCATAAGAAGCGATTGCATTATCAATTAATCCTGGTCGACCTAACGGTTTATGTTCGTGATTTGAATTCTGATATACGTGCAAAGGTTCAAAGTACGTGTTAACTAGATAGTCGCTCATTTTTGATGCTAGTTCAAGCCATTCTTCTTTCCCTGTCTTCTGAAAAATTCTTAACGAACCCAAAATACACGGTGCTTGTGTCCATGCGTCAGGAGACAAAATTTTCAAATTGTCTCGGTGATGATGGGTCACATATCCATGAACGCCGCCGTTTTCATCAAGCCATGTCTCAAGCCAAGCCCAGAGATTGCTTACGGACTCATTTAAACTCTTTAACACTGTAGCTAACATAATCCGCCTCCTTAATGAACCAGATATCCTACAATGTTCGAATAAACTAACTGGAGAGTGAAATAGTTATAATTTTTCTCAGGTGCTGAAAGAAATCCTGCCTCATCATAATAGTTTTTGGTAAACAGCCAAGACGCCCTCAGCAGTATGAGTCCACGTGAACTGCCCCTTCACTAACTGCTTAGCCTCCAAGCTTAGTTTTTTCCTCAAATCAGTGTCAGTTATGATCCTGACCATTGCTTCAGCCAGCTCCTCTGGGTCACCAGGCCTTACTAAGATTCCAGTTTTGCCATCACTGATCAGCTGGGTTAAGCCTCCAACAGCGGATGCTACAACTGGGGTGCCACATGCCATAGCTTCTAGTGCAACCTTTCCCAGAGCCTCATAAATGGAGGGCACAATTAGGGCATCTGCAGCCGAGTAATATTCAGGCAACTGACCGAAGGGGATTTTTTTGACCACGCAAATCATGTTTTCCACTTTGAATTGCTTGATTAAGTTCAATGTAGACTTGACATAATACCTTTCTAAGGGGTGTTCAGGGTTGCCTACAAAGACAACTTTTAAGTCTTTGAACTTTTCACGGATCTTCTTTACAGCCTCAATTAGAAAAGTAGGGCCTTTCAAAGGTCTAAAACCTCCTAAATACAAGATCATGCGAGCATCCGGGTTCAATCCAAGCCTCTTCAATATCATTGTACGAGATTGCCTAGGGAAAAAAATTTGTAAATCAACGCCATTAGGGACAACATTAATCCTCTCTTGTGGGATGTCATAAAGAACAGCCAGTTCCTTTGCAATAGAATCAGACACGGCAATAAGCGCATCCGCGCTTTTCCAAAGAACGCTTTCCCTAAAAACTGAAGTCGCTCTGCGGACGATTTGACGATACGTTGTCTTACTGAGTGTTTCTGGAATAAACTTACTCGAGGCGGCTAAGACACCCTTTGTCGTCCCGTGAACTTGTACAACATAAGGGGTCTTCATGCGTCCGCTTTGAAGCAACTTTCTGTATATGGCATAAAAGGGACCAGAAGTTGCATGAGCATGTACCAGATCAATCTTAACACGTTTTTTTAGTTTTATCAGCTCATAAGGCGCAAAAAGGTTGTAGGGATTCATCACTCTGTGAACATGAACCCCCATTATTTCTTCAAATCTTTTCTGTCGCGGATAGCCCTTACTAATGACATATACGTTCAATCCTTGCCTTACTTGCTCTCTTGACAAATGATAAAACGTTGGCCCCAATCCGGATTGTATTTTTTCGAAAGTAGGAAATTCACCCACTAGCCTGAGAAGATTCATTGTAAGTTCCTAACCCACGTTCATTTAGCAAGGTTTCTCAAAAATAAATATTTTAATAACCTTCTAATTAAGAGACTCGGAGATAGCGCTTGAATTTTCTCATTATAACTTTTGACTTTCCGCCCAGCGTAGGCGGCGTTGAAACGCGTATCAAGTATTATATACAGAATCTAATCAAGCTCAACCATAGGGTCACAGTTATTGCTTTAGCTCCGATACATGAGATACACGTAGAGAATTATCTTGGAGCAACCGTCTATAGATGTCCTTCCTCTCTCAAATTTTTGTTTCAGGTTTTTTTAACAGTTAGCCGAATTACTAGGAAAGATCTCATTGACATAATACACGTTCTCACTGGAGCAAACACCTTACTTGGATCTCTCTCTTTGATGTACGGGAACATCAGAGGAGTTAGAACTGGAATATTTCTTTACGGAAGAGATGTTCTGCGTTCAAAAAATAACCCATTGCAAGCATCACTTTTGCAGTTGGTGCTGCTTCTTGTTGACAAGATAGGCGTTAATTCCAAGGCTACTTCAAAGCTTCTTCCAAGGCGAGTTATGCACAAGGTTCATATTCTGTATCCAGGGGTCGACGTTGACATCCTCAAAAATTATGAGTCACGCATTATAGGTGGAAAGGAAAGGAAAATACTGTTCGTTGGAAGACTAATTAAAAGAAAGGGTTTAGACGATTTACTGCAAGCCTTAAAATTAGTGCTGAACAAAGTGCCTGAGGCAAAACTGATAATAGTTGGTGACGGCCCTGAAATGGCTAGTCTCTGTGATTTAATCAAGAAACTAGAACTCCAAAACAAAGTTGATTTAAAAGGCACGTTGGTAGGCAAAGAACTCTACACCAAATACCAAGAATGCGACGTGTTCGTGATGCCATCTAAAAAGATCGAGGGAGACGTTGAAGGTTTTGGCATCGTCTTCTTAGAGGCAGGCTTTTTTAGGAAACCTTCTGTAGGGACGCAAAGTGGAGGTATCCCTGAAGCAGTGCTTGACGGGCAAACAGGCATTCTGGTTTCAGAAGGAAATGTAAAGGCTTTGGCAGATGCTTTGGTGCTGTTGTTGAATGATAGGACCCTAGCGCAGCGATATGGAAGAAATGCTCACAAGAGGGTCATTACCAACTTTACATGGAAAGCTGCCACCTTGAAGCTATTGAAAATGTACCAATAATCGAGTCATTCAAACTCTATGTGCTCCGGCGTCGGCAATCTTTCTTATCATTCGTTTTAAAGCTGGTCTTAGGCGTTGCCCCAATTTTCTGGATTTGGCAAATAGGTAAACGTTGGAGATAGAGAGGGCTACGGTGGAGATTAGTAACCCATACGTCAACATTGTAGTGGTTTCATATTGTTTGTTCTTTAGATACATGGTCCTAAAATAGCCTACTTCCGAATGTTCCACCCAGAAGGGTTGGCGGTAGACACTCCAATAAATACCTATTTTTGCATAAGTCAAACCCGGTGACACTTCGTGTGGTATTAGGACGTCGCATGTGTATACATGCTCGTCATCCTTAAGTAAGTCTAAGGAATCAAGGAAGCTCGGATAAGCAAAATCCCAATAAGCGTAACCTTCCGACATATAACCATAAACATACACGTCCATAGACATGTTCCTCACATCTTCTTGGGCCTTAACCACTAGGTCAATACAAACTTTTTCGCCCGGATAACATTGCCAAAGGCCATACGCCTTCACCAAAAGGCCTGTAAGACTCGCGCGCCACAGTGGATGGTGCTCCTCAGCAGCACGGGCTATGGAGTTGGAGTACAGGAATAGCATGAACGCTAGTAAGAATATTAAAACATTAATTTTTCTGCTCATATCCACCACTTCACACAGAAACAACAGAAACGGGCAGATTTTAATTTTGCTTTGAAAGGTCAGCTTTGTCACGCCCCCGGTGTAGTCACAGAATCATTATCCACAATCAAAAGATTCATTTTCTTCGGACAACCTTACGTTTCAATGCATTTTCATTCAAAAGCATTGTTCGAAGGCTAATATTCAACTCATGCACACGATAATATTTAATATATACTGAGAGCCCAGTTTTCAGATGGCCAAAAAACTGCACCAGATTAACTCAAATCTATGCTCAAAAATCATTAAGGAACGTGGAATGCGAATTAATTCAAAGGTTAGAGGTCAAGGTTATGAAACTTGAAATAGGTCCAGGATTTGCCAAACAAGTTGAGAAAGAATATAAAGAATATATTTTCAACCCCAAGGTAACTGGAGACGATGTTGTATATTTGGATGTCAACATCTCCAAAATTAGAATAGTCAATTTTGTGGTTGGGGATGCACATTACCTGCCTTTCGTAGACCGTTGCTTCGAGGAAGTATATGCCTCGCATTTAATTGAACATTTGAGTGACCCGATGAAATTCTTTAGGGAAAGCTACAGAGTCCTTCATGATGCAGGGCAACTATTATTGTGGCTACCGAATTTCGTGACGAAAGGTGCTACTGAGGACATGGCCCACATAAACGTATACAATTTTTTAAGGCTGAAAAGGGAAATGGAGAAAGCCGGGTTTAAATGTTATTTTCCATACCCCAAGATAGGCTCTAAAGTACCGAGGTTATTGCGTTACGTATTGAAAGTTGCATTTTTGTTTTTCTGCAGTGAACTACACGCGGAAGGAAAGAAAATGCGAAGCCAGTCAGCATGAGCGATTTATTGAAAAAGCTCGTTGATTCGACGCAAATACTTTACTGGAATGAGAAAGGTAACCGCGAAACCCATAAACTCCAAAACGCGTGCCCCCCATCGCACCATAAAAAATGCTGGAGCCAACCTCAATCTCTCATGACGCATCCCATGCGATATTGCCTCACGTATCAACCCATAAACAAGCAACAATGCACATGTCAACGAAAGGAATGCCCAGTAGATGCTGAAACCCCATAGCACAACAGACAGCAGAAGTAATATTAAGGATCCAATCCCGGTGAACGGTGGTCGATAGACTCTATGTTTTCGCCGAATATATCCGTGCCCCATACCCGCCCTGCAGAACTTGTCTTTTAAGTATTCTTTTACTCCGTTCGTTGGTTTGCAATAAATCATGATACGGGGGTCGTACACCACTTTATAGCCTTTCTGGACAATTCTATACGCCAATTCTTTATCTTCACTTCCAAAGAACATATCTTCATCGAAGCTTCCTGCTTCAATTATCGCCTTTCTTAAGAACGCAGAACCTTTAGTGCTAACTTCATGCCACGCAGCATCTCTTGCAACGTTATATTTCTCATGATGGGCTTCACCCGTCTCTCTTGGAGGCTTTTCCAACCTGTTATGCAGCAAGTTTATGAACCAACTGTGTGAACCCGTAAACGGACGTTCACCGATAATTATGCCAAGACGCGGATCATGACGAAAATGCCTAACAAGCGATTCACACCAAGTGGGTTCAACAGAATCGTCAGCGTCTTGGAAGAGTATTATCTGTCCTTGTGCATGTTGTACGCCAAGGTTTCTTGAAATTCCATAGGTGTCTCTAGGAGGAGCTTCAACGAGCTTCACGGGAAACTGCTTCACAATCTCTCTGGTTCTATCAGTGGAGTGCCCATCAACTACAATTATTTCACACTCAATTGTTTGTTGCAACAACGATTCAATACATTTCCCTATGGTTTCCTCCGCGTTCTTAGCGATAACCACGGCTGAAGCATCATACACGTCACTATGGGTTTCCAAGTTTTCATGGCCCAACTATTTTTTGCCTCTTTTTATTCGCAGTCTTCATCTCGACGAACCATTTAATGTTATTTGAGTTTCTTGAAGATAATGGACATCAAGCCATGTGTGCAACCCACAGCAACAACCGTGTATCTCATTGCCGAAAATACTGGTAACAAGAAGAGGTATCGTTTGTTTTTGACATAATTCCAACCAGTTTTCAAGGTGGAGAGGAGCTTGTACATCATGAATACTGATGCGCCGAAAATGATTGCATACAATGGTAAAGGAGAAAATATGGCGAACAGCAAAGTCAGAACGAGGAGCCAAATCAATCCCGCGTTCTTTAGGAGCTCCGTTACTCTTTGATGCTTCAAAATGTAGAGTATTCTAGCCTTTTCCCCTATGTAACACCGTTTTAAATAAGTCCATGTATCTTGGCCTCTTCTGTGTCGCCAATTAATTCCTGTGACAAGTCCTATAGAATATCCCACATTTTTCACTCTCAGAAAGAGATCTTTGTCTTCTGCTTGAGACAACCTTTCATCAAAGCCGCCAATCACTTCAATGGCCTCTTTACTGTAAACCCAAGCATAGAAAGGCTTCAGTTTCCCTTCTTTGAACAAATTTTGCTTGATCGTGCTCTCAACCGCTATACACTCTGTGACAAACGTGGACCTTACTTTCCAAACGCTCCCGGTTACACAAACTCCGCCCATTTTGGAATTTGCCACCATTAACGCCACAGCCTTTTCCAAGTAATCTCTTTTATAAATGGCGTCGCCTTCACCGAAGAATATTATCTGGCCATTCGCGTGTTTTACACCGATGTTCCTCGCTTTACTTCTGCCACCGTGTTCAACAGAAATCACACTTATTGAAGGATGCCTGTTGGCTATTGTAGACAATACTTCTAATGTGCGATCAGTTGAGCCGTCGTTTACTACTATTATTTCTTTCACAGGATAGCTTTGCTTTATGAGTGTGCGAAGGCAAGCTTCGATGGTGTCTTCGTTGTTGTACGTTGGAACCACAATGGACACAAGTGGCGGTTTCTTCATGTTGTTCGCCTAAACAACCTTATCCAAGTTTGCAACAGTAGTATGTACGTTCGCGTAATTATGTATTGGTTTACCAATGCCTCTTATAAGACCCTAGGCAATCTTCTATAAATAACGAGATTTGACCCATAAGCACAGCTCACTCAAGGTTGTTTTCCAAACCGCATCAGTCGAAGCGACGAATTCCAAAAACTCGTTAAAACACGTTAGCAGGTTCTGCCTCATTGATTTTGATTTATTCTCATAGAAATATTCCCAATGATGATGCAACATCACAAACGTTCCACCTTGCTTTAGACGCGTAAGAAATGCTTTCTTTGCTTCATCCAGTTGGGCATTGCAATTTCTATGAGGCGATAAAATTAGATCCCACTGAATTACCGGCACATCGGTAAAATCTATAACGCTGTCAGTCATCAATTTAAAAGGGTTAGGATGATGAACAGTAGCCTGTGCAAGTTTGCGAAGATTTGTGCTGGAGAAAGGAGCTGTCAGTAAAAAGCGGCCTAGCGTGAATCTTCTGCAGAGACACATTTTATTCCTGTCCACGCTTTTCCATCCCTCCCTAGATATTCTTTCGTGCGGGGCTGCGAAAACGTTTATGTCTCGTTTGAATGTTTTGCGTAATAGCCTGTTTCCTCTTCTCAGTTTTTCATCGACGAGCTTAAAATCATTAATAGCAAACTCTGGTTTTTCATCTTCATGCGAATGATTGTATCCATGTTGTATTATATCTATATAGCCCATTGCAATTTTCTTCCGCAGATAATCTATGAGTTCTGTATTTTCAGATATGGGGAAAGATTTGTTGGTGCCTCTATGTGAAAATGGTATGTAAGGGTAATGTGTGGCTTTAAGGTTCGGGATTACAGCAAGGCTGACTTTGAATCCTAATCGCCATGCCTTTCTGTAGAGCAAGTCTAGCATCCAAGGTTGGGTGAAATAACTCACGTCATCATCCCTTATAGCGAATGCAACCTTTTTGTCAAGGGGCCAAGCACTTTTCTCTTTCAATTTGGACACCTGCCGATGAAAATTCCCAACGTGCGTGTTTCATCATTGCTTATGCGACTCAATCGCTTCTTTTAGAATAATCTCAAGCTGTTTTGCAAAAGCTTCTCCTGAATAATGTTTTTCAACTTCTTTTCTCGCTGCTTTGCCGATTGTTTCGGCAAGTTCTTGTTTTTCTATTAGGTGGATTATTGCTTCAGATAGGGCTTCTGAGTTTCCAGGTGGAACAAGGATTCCGGTTTTCTTGTTTTGGACGGTTTGTGTGATGGGTTCTACGGAGGTTGTTATTACAGGTTTTCCGCAAGCCATGTATTCGAAGACTTTGAGGGGCGACCCTATGCCATATTTTCTTCTTAATTCTGATTTTGCGGGGTTATAGGGGGCGATTAAGATGTCGGCTGCATTGATGTATTTAGGAACGTCTGAGTGGGGTACGGCTCCAGTGAACTCATATGCGTTTGAGAGACTTCTTTTTTCGGTAAGTTCTTTCGCATCCTCAAAGTATGGTCCAACCATCAAGAATCGAACACTGGTAAACCGTTTTAACACTTTTTCGCTTGCATCGATTAGTTCTTCTATTCCGTGCCACGCAGCGAATGTTCCGATGTACCCTATGACAGTTAGGTTTTGAAGGGCGTATCTCTCGCGTACTATCTTTCCCTCCGCGGGGTTTGGTCTGAAATTTTTAACATCTACTATGGCAGAGACCAGAATCAGTTTTTCGTTGGGCGCAGGTTCACGTATCATGGCTCTTGTGTAGGCGAGGATTTTTTTGGATTTCTTGAACGAGCTTTTGCTGTATCGTGGTCCTATTATTTCGAGAATCATGGGTTTTCTTGTGATTGTGCTTGCGATTGCTCCTGCTCCAAAGGAGGTTTCTCGTTCTATCATGACTTCGATGCCGTGTTTTTTGATGACCTGTGAAGTCATGATGCCTGCGTAAAGTGGATAGATTTTGAAGAGGTATTCCTCGTATAATTTGTCTAGTAAGCCTGGGGATTTTCCTCGTCTTTCAAGTCGCTGGTAGCTTGAGTATGGTAGAGGAGTAATGATGCCCCGGAATATGCGATGGACATGAATGCCCTCCAAGATTTCATAGTTTGGTTGAGTGCGGTTGTTTCGACGTGAGATTACGTGAACCTTATGACCAATTTGTGTGAGAAATTTGGCAACTTCGTAAACGTGTGTGGAAGCACCTCTGTAATGAGGAATAGCAACATCGACTGCGATGTAGCAGATTTTCACAGATTTCACCATTTATGTTCATTTGATGTTGCTACTATTAAGAAACTTGGACTCAGACATAACGTTTATCCAACTATCAATTTTTCAGGTGGTTTCTCGCAAATCCGTGAAGAGACATAAGATGTTAAAGAGTCACAAATAACAACAAGAGCCCGAGACCTATCATTATTACGCCTGTTGCCAGTTTCATGTGTCTTCTTCTGGTTTCGCGCCACACACTAATTTTCTGAGTGACTTTTGGATTGGAAGCTATAAAAAGTATGAGTAGCAAGGGCAAAACAAACATTAAGTTGTAGATTAAGAGGTAAAAGAGACCTTGCGTAAAATCGTTTGTTCGTACTAAGAGCACAATCGCAGCGTATATGGCTCCAGTGCAGGGAAACTCAAGGAGACCAACTAGCACTCCTAGTATGGCGGCTGATGGCATAGTGGATTTATGAACCAAATTAGCAATTGCACTCTTACTAAGGCTAGGAATCTTTAGTGATGGACCTTTTCCGAACCAGAAATAATCTTTGATGTTGATGGATCCTAAGACTATAATTAGAATTGCGCCTATCTTCGCGATTATGTGGGGGAGATTGAAAAGTGAGATGGCTTGTAAAAGTCCTAAGCCGATTAACAGATAAACGAGGTAGAGAGAGCCTATGTAGGTTAGCCCAGTCGCCAGAATGGCGAATCTTGTCTTTTTGAGTGTGAATAAAAATGAGATGAAAAAGATTAGTACGGCGAAGGCGCAGGGGTTGATGCCGTCTGCGAGTCCAGATGCTACAATTAGTGGCAATATCCACGGTTCAGAAACTCTACGGCCCGATTCTTCTTCTACCATATCCCAGAGCCTGTCGGATTCTGACAGTTGATACTCCTTGACTTCACCCGAGTTGGCTATTATCTTATACGTTGTGTTGCTCCATCGGAATGCGACGATCATCTCGTAGTGATCGGTTTCGTTTGTTAAGAAGTCAACTATTAAGTCAACCCGTACGAGATTCTCAAAAAGGAATTTTTGGTCAACAGCAACAACAGGTAAACCTTGCATCGATAGAGGAACACTCCATCTTTTGTGGAGGTTTGAGAGTTCGGTTCTCGCTTCGAGATCATTGGTTAGCTCTTTCTCTTGAACGTCGGTGACGCCCATATTACTTAAAGAAGATTTTACATCTGAAACATACTCTACGCAAGTGTGACAAGTGGCGAAATAATAGATGACGACGCTTGTGTTTCCACCTGTGATGGAGTTAACAGATTTTGAAAACTGACTGACGGATTGGTAGTATGCTCTAGGCGTAAGGCTGATAATTCCTGCAAGCATAACTGCTGCTAAGGTCCAAGCTCTGCTATGGACTTTAGTATAACTCAATGACAAATGATTGGTTCCAGGCATCGTATGTTTCATCTTTTTTGTGTTAGATTTTGAGGATTTTAAGTATTTCGAAAACAAAAGTGCAGAACTAGCATATAGATTATAAATCCATACGGGTGTATTTATGGTTCATAAACCATTTATAACTAGATATACAGTATTTTGTTTCGCAAAGGAGAAAGGAAAATCTTGAAATCGAAGTACGTAATGGGGATAATTGCAATCGCTGTAGCTTTGACATTGCTTTCGGTTGGCTTTGTATCGGCTGAAGGCGAAAATGGTACTGGAGCACCAGGTTCCGTAGAGGTGCCTGTAACCATGGCATCGCCTTTTATGGCTGGTGGTGTTACTTACTGGGAAAACGAGTTCTATGGAAAGAAGGGCTGGTCAACTGAAATCTACACGCTGACGGTTGACAAGGAACAGACGTGGTTTAATATAAGGATCCAAGACTGTTGCTGGTACGGCGACTTCTACGAACTCTGGGAAGTCTCGCCTGACATACAATACATCGGCGTCACGCCACAAGTAGAGACCGACGGTCACCACACAGCCACAGATTGCAAAATCGGTCATTCTCTGCACACAGGCAGCGGCACTGTTCTCAGTGACGCCATGTTCACAGTAGTAAAGGAAATAGGCGTCTACAAATACAGAGTGAGAAACGCGCTCTTCGATATATTGGACTCTGAAGAAAAGATTGGCGACATACCTTATTGGCCGTATGGATGGTCTCCCGCAGGCTTCACTATCTGGTTCCACCTTACAACACCCGCACCAGAGCTTCCAATCGCTGTACCATTAATCGTTTCGTTGATGGTCATCGCCCTAGTGCCAATAAAGCGAAAAATCTGGAAAAACTAAATTCCCCCCTTTTTTCTATCTAAAATAATCTCAGGCTCGCGCTAGATTTTTGGAAATGCCAACTTCATAAAATATTGGCAAAAACTTTAACGTGGCACTTGTCTAAGAATCAAAAAGCCAGGCGTAGTAACATCATCCTACTGACAACTTGTCTTTCCGCAAGGTCTGTCAAAGGGTATGAAATTAATATATAGATTAGTGATACATGTGGGTGAATTTATGGTTCATAATGCATTTATAGTGTGAATATTGATTTATTCTTAGGAGAAAGGGAAATGTCGAAAACTAAATACCTATTAGGCATCATAGGGTTTGCAATGCTACTCGTAATCTTAGGAGCTTCAGTAGGTCCAGCCATAGCAGCAGAAAATAACGGGGTTGCTTCGAATCCACCAGGGACAGAAGTACCAGTTGACATAACTTCCTCTCCAACAGTCGGCGTATGCGAAGAAGAGAACGTGTTCCGTGGAACAACCGGATGGTCAAACGAAATCTTTGTGCTCATTATACAACCACCAGTCGATCAGAAGTGGATTAGCATACGCGTCTGGGATTGTTGCTGGGTGGGTGACTACTATGAACTCTGGGAAATTGAGCCTGTCGTAACATTCATCGGCATGACACCCAAGGTAAAGACTGACTTTTTCCATGGATCCCCCACATGGCCTTGTCCAGTTGGAAACCCCCTGCACACGGGCACAGGCTCGGTTTATAGCGACGCCACGTTCACAGTAGTAAAGTCAGCTCCCGGACCTGACCCGGGCATGTGGAAATTCAGAGTGAGAGATCCATTCTTCCAAGAACTGAGAGACGAAGGACTCGATCCCCACATTCCTCCATGGACACCTGCGGGCTTCTATATCGACTTCAAAGAAACATACCCTGCTACAGAGCTTCCAATCGCTGTGCCTTTGATCGTGTCGTTGATGGTCATCGCCCTAGTGCCAATAAAGCGAAAAATCTGGAAAGAGTAGCAAAAATCCCTCTCTATTTTTTCTATTAAAATTATCGGAGATCACAGTCCTACATCCTAAACTTAATGTACTGTCACCGCACTAAATCCAGAGAACCTTCCCTTTTTTTGCCACACGCATTAACTTTTTTAGCCCGTCCACTAAGGTATTTATGAGCGCAAAGTTATGAGAATAGCTCTGGTCGTTCCTCACCTTTATCCAGAATTCGGAGGACATGAATATTACCTAGCTCGTGAATTAGCCAAATTGGGACAGCAAGTTAAAGTTTTCACCTCAGACCTAAAACCTACAAGGTACTTCAAGAGACCAGAACGAGTACCAACAGAACCCAAATCTTTTGATGAACCATTCCAAATGCAGAGGATTTATTCCCCCACAGAAATTCACGGCGTACCAGTTTTTAATCCATCTCCTGCACTAAGAAACTACCTCCCCGACATAATCCACACCCAAGAGTACTTCCAACTCTGTTCTCAAGTAGCCTTTTCCGCCGCAAGAAAACTCAACAGCCCATTCATTTTCACTCAACACAAATACGACTACCCAAAAGGAGCCTGGAAGATTCTCTGGAAAATCCTAGATCATACTGCAGGAAGAAATCTCCGAAACCAAGCCTCACAAATCACTGCAATCTCAAGTGCAGCCAAAGACTTCCTCGTTTCCATCGGAGCTTCGAGACATCAGATAACTGTGATACCACTCGGAGTCGACACCCAAGAATTCAATCCAACTGTGAATGGAACGCTTTTCAGACAGAAACTACAAATCCTCGACAAAACAGTCATTCTATTCATTGGAAGACTAACTCCGACAAAAGGAGTCCAAGACCTCTTAAGGGCTTTCTCTAGAGTTCACAAGAACTTTACCGACACATGCCTCATAATCCGTGGAGACGGGGAACAAAAACAACACTTGCAAGAACTTTCCAAACAACTCCAAATAAAAGAATCCGTCATTTTCTTAGATGCCATACAACGATCTAAACTACCACAACTTTACGCGGCATGTGACATCTTTGTCCTTCCCAGCCTTAAGGAGCCTTTCGGTATAGTCCTATTAGAAGCCATGGCAACCAGCAAACCCCTCATAGGCTCAAAAGTCGGAGGCATCCCCGACATTATCAGAGACAATGTAAACGGATTCCTCTTCGAGGCTGGAAATGTTAATGAGCTTACCTCTCGATTATCTGAACTAGTCATTGACTCTAAACTACGAACGAAAATGGGCAAAATGGGGCGAGAGATCTCTCTAAACATATTTAACTACAAGACTATTGCAAAGAAAACTCTGGAGATCTACTCTCAATGCATGGAGTAAAGCACCAAGAGTTATCAAGATGTGTTAAGTTTTACAATCAATCAAAAAAGCAACAATGATTAATTAAAAGACCCACAATTATGATGAACGAAGAAACATCCTTAAGTTCTTACGCGAACCTTTTGCCAGCACCAAATTTCTCTCTTATGATTGTTTCAGCGAAGCTTAACAACCAGAAAATGGCGACGAAAAAGAAGCCAGCTATCACTCCCGGGATAAGACTGGCAATAGACCTCCATGGATTCATATCAGCGACACGGATGCCACCATCAGAAATACAAAAGGCAGAAAACAGAAGCAAAACCGTTGCTGTACTTTTCTTTACTTTTGCGTACAGAGAGAATGAAATAGCTCCAACATAGTAGAGCATTACACCCGTTGAGATGCCGTAAACGGGAGAAATCCAACCACCAAAAGCACTAGATATCGCTCCTAGAAACATCCTAACATAGGACCAAGACGTGTATGCATACTCCATACCAGGACCTACAGTGAAAAGCAAAACAAATTCGTAAAAGATGATGCCGCCCGTCCATGGATCAATTAGGATGAAGAAGCTCATAACAAGAAAAATAACAAAACCCCCTTTATCCGGCCTCACACCCTCTTTTAACGATACAAGTGCACCAAACAAAAAACCAACTAACCCAGACAACATTCTCGGACGGGAACCTCCTCCAAATCCGAAAAAACCGATTGCCGTGACCTTAGGAACACTTGTGTGAAGACCTAACGGCATGGCCAACAAGACGGTACAAACAGTATAGATCGTTTGGGTGAAGAAAAACATGGCGAGTGAATAGGCAATCGCCTCAGAAAACCCAACGATTGCGGGCTTCTTTCCAGTCTCTATAAGCCTAGAGGCCAGAAACGCCATGCTAAAGAACACTAGAATAAAGGACAAAGAGCCAACAAGGGCAGCGACACCCAAATACATATAAGGACTTACGTTAAGACCTAAGGCATTCGTTCTTCTTGCCAATCCGAGCAGGACAGACACAAGAGCCGCCAAATCCTTAACAGATGTTGTCTTGAAGAGGTAACGGCTTTCGATTTCTGTTGAAAAATCCTTTGGAATACTTACCTGAGTATCTCCGAAGAAAACTCCTTGCAACAAAATAATGCGGGGGATGGAGTCAAAAGCGGGATAAATGTAACTCTTAACTAGAGCCTTTGTGGGTGCTAGATAATAGAAATCGCCTATAATGACAGCGGAAAAAACACCCAGGTTGGTTAACAATTCAAACTCACCCATTTCCTCAAAAAAAGTGACGGAAACCGCACCAGTCGTTGCATGAACAAAATCGCTAATAATCCCAGCGGTTCTCGGCGTTGACGCCAATATATAAACTTTCAACCGCGGGTCTGGTCCAGCTGAAAAACTTAAAGACGTCATCAAAAGGGCGCATAAGATATACACAGCCAAGAATTTTTTGGAATCCAATTTTGAGATTTCATGACGCAATCGCCTAAAAGCGCTGTTCAACTTGGAACGCGGCAATCGACGTAAAGCGGCAATGAACCTAGATAACATGACACTGAACCTGGAACTTAACGCGTATGGGATTGCGAAAACCAAGAAAACGGTTACTACCATAAGAATAACCGCATTAGTTTCCCAAGATTTATGCTCATAAAGCGTGACAACCGGAGACAAAGAGTGAGGCTCAGAGACTATCACGTACCTTCGCTCACCACTGGCAACTTCTTGACGAGTCAAGTTCGGGTATTGAATCGAATAGACTGTGCGAACCTCAGAAGTGGGAGGTGGAACTATGACAAGTGCGTAAGAGACAGAACCGGGACCAGCAGCGCTCAAGAATTGTATTTCAGCCGTATTTCTCCAGAAGACACTCGAGCCAGATATATAGGCCCTCAACCTGATGGAAGAATAGCTTGTATTCGCAGGCACCGAAACGTCCAATTTTGCAGTTGGAGGGTATCCCCAGAACCCAAGGGTGTAATTGGCACTCGGTGGTTGCACCGTTATATCAGTTAAGGCAAACGGAATCATGGTGGAGATACTATATCGTGATGTAGGAGGCATAGTCAAATTGGAGGTAATATCCACCATAATTTCATGATGAACATTCAAGTCAAAGAATCTGTAACTTCCAGTTAAGTAAACCCAAACAGTCACGTTGAGAACGTTTTTTAAGACCTGCCTCGGCGTTTCAAATTCACTTTGCGTGGGTTTGCCACTTGTCGATTGAGCACGATGGATGTTAGAGAAAAAAAGCGTGAGGAACAAAGAAACGAACAAGAACGAAACAAAACATATTTTAAACGTTCTTTTGCCCGAGACACTTCCCTCCATTAAGGTGAGTCCATATGCAATTAAATTATACTTTGCTATCCATCAGACCGGACTTTTTGGTTTTAATAAACCATTCAATGAAAGTGTCTAAACCTCGGTCGAGTTCGATCTTCGGTTTCCATCCAAGGACTTTTTTAGCCTTGGTGTTATCTGCGAGGGTCTTAGGAAACTCCCCCTTATAAGTGCCTTCATATAAGGGTAGAATGTCCCCCTTTTTTCCAAGTTTTCTAATCACCGCGGAGGCAACTTCATTAATACTAGTTTCTTTTCCATAGCCGATGTTAAAGATTTCACCAATGGCTTTATCAATCTCAGCTGCAAGAATCGTAGCCTCAACCACATCAGAAACGAAAGTGAAATCTCTAGTCTGTGTTCCATCCCCGAAAATCAGCGGACGCTCATTCCTCGTAATCGCCGACACAAACTCATAAATAACCTGATCAGGCCTACCACGCGGGCCGTAAACCGAAAAATACCGCAAACAGGACACATTCATACCATACACTTTATTAAAAACTAGACAATAATGCTCCGCCGCCAACTTTGACACTCCATACGGTGAATTCGGACTAGTCGGATGCTTCTCATCCATAGGCACATACTTGGGCTCTCCAAAAATCCCCGAGGAAGAAGCAAACACAAATTTTTTTACCTTAGTCTGCCTCGCAGCCCATAACGTATTCAAAGTACCCATCACATTCACATTATTTGCTTTCAAAGGATTCTTAATACAGTACCTGACCCCACACTGAGCAGCCTCATGAAAAACCACATTCACACCCTTCATAGAAGAAACAAGAGCCTCATAATTCAAAATATCATTCCGCACAAGTTTGAATCGCCCATTCTTCAAATGATGCAGAACATTGCTTTCTTTACCCCGATAAAAGTCGTCAAAATTATCATAAACTATAACTGTATTGCCCATTTCAAGTAGCTTATCCACTAAGTGCGAGCCTATGAAACCCGCCCCGCCTGTCACAAAAACCTTGAGATTTTTCAATTTCATCACATGTTTCCTACATCTTCAACATGTCATGGTATATTTCTTCTAACTGATCCACCAAAACAGAATAAGTGAAACCCCTCACCTTCTTCTTGGCTCCGTCACCCAAGCTTTCGGCCAGCTTTCGATTGTCCAAGAGTCTTAATATAGCGGTTGCTATCGCGGTCACATTGCCATACTCTACAAGAATAGCTTCCTTCCCATCTTCTACCTGAAAGGGAATCCCCCCTCTATTCGTTGCCACAATTGGTCTAGCCTGAGCCATGGCTTCAAAAATAGCTTGACTAGTACCTTCGTAACCCGAAGGCAAAACAAACACATCAGCAGCCGCATACGCCCCCAGCTTGGTCTCAAAGTCATAAATTGGACCAATAAAAACAAGCCTATCTGCAATCTCATACTGCTCACCCATCTCCATCAGCTTGGATCGATAATTCTTTTGATCAGGACCAATAAAAACAAAAACAGCATCTGGATATGCCGAAAGAACAGCGGGTGCCGCCATCACTAAATGTTGCGGACCCTTCATAGGATGTAACCGCCCCAAGTAAAGTATAACCGGGCTACCAGAAACAGCGTATTTATCCAAAAAAGCTGCTCCATCAGCAAGCTGCAGGGTTTCCTGATTAATTCCGGATGGAGTCACACAAATTTTCTCGTTTGACACTCCCATATTAATCAAAGGTTCAACAAGGTTTGGAGCTCGAACCAACACTTTACTCGCTTTTTTCAACGTAAACCTTGCCACATACAGGTCAAATAACTTCATGAAAAAACGCTTATAGAACACGCGAGGGATCAGAGAATGCACATCAAAAACCGTTAGGGCCACGGGCTTCTTAAAAGCTTCACCCACCTTAACCGCCGCATAACTGTGGGGCTGTCCATAATCGTACGTGTGAATTACATCAAAATTACCTTTAGTCAACCGTTTCTCAAGTCCTTTCCAAACCTTCGCGCGATAAGTGAAATCCAGCCAGAGAGGAACCCGATGAACAAAAATACCGTCCACAACATCCTCAGACGGATCAATCTTCTCTCCTTGGTATCTGTCTACAGTAAACACGTGAACCTCATGCCTACGCTTAACAAGCTCGCGAGAAACATTACGCACATACCACTCGGCTCCGCCCACCATAACCGGATAAAAGTAAACGTTCACTTGCGCTATTTTCATCACTTAACCCCTTAAACCACGCAGAGCTCACCTATTTTTCACAGCATCAAAAATAAGTTAATAACTACACACATTAATATTGCGAAAGTGCATACTGACATAAAAAGGCGCAAAAAGCAATGGCTCATCAAAACTCCACAAAACCCATAGTTTCTCATCTTTTCGCTTCTCTCCTAGTTTTTAATTTAATCTTTCCACTTTGCTCATTTCCAACTTATAAAGCCAAAGAGTCCTTCCAAACCCTTTACGAAACCATTTCTGAAATCGAAAACAGACAAGCAGCCCTCAACTTGACCAAAGTGTATGTGATTTACACCAACGTTTTTGTAGTTGAAAAATCTGACACCTCTGAATATGTCAGCGTCGTCCTCAAAGGACTCCCCAAACAAGTAGCATGGCTAGTCTTAACCTCGCCGTGGAAACCAGTTTTCATTACTTCCAACAGCACGAATCAACCTTTCAACGAACTAAATTACGATAAAAGAACCATGTCGACAAACCCCCTCGCCGACACAACCCACGAGAGCGCATGGGACTACGACTCCATCAACCAAGTTGTCTTCATAAAACTCCAACTAGCTGCCACAGTCACCGTAACCATACACTACGTGACCCCAACTGGTCCACAAATTCCATGGTTAGTCATCGCAATCGTCGCACTCGCTTTAGCCGTTATGAGTGCAACTGCATACCTCTACTATAAAAGAAGAAAAAGAATCTCTATCAAACCAAGAGGATCCAAATGAAAAGGCTACTACATACCATAAGAATAAACTTGCAAAAACTATGGATACCCTTCCTCTTACTCTACTCATCCTTAATACTGGTTCACCAAATCCTTGGAAACCCACCGCCTCTAATTCTCTACATACCCTTTCTAATTTTGGTACCAGGCTACGCGTTCACGGAGGCATTGCTTCCTCAACTTCAAAAGTTAGAAAAGATCACAATTTCCTTGGCGCTCAGCTTGGCTCTATTCGTAGGGTTCAAAAGCCTCATGCAAACCTTCCGTGTAGGGGGGCTTGTCTCAGAAATAACTATCTCAACAGTTCTCGCAATGATATGTCTAATCGCAGTGTTAATCAAGCACTCTAGAAAATGACAACTAGAGGAACATCTTTTTCCAAACCATCACCAGCTCCCCTTTCTCAAGAACGTAATCCTTCCTAATCAATCCATACAGTGAAAATTTTCTTATCCTCTCGTAAAACCCTTTCAAATCTGCTTCAGACTTTGCAATCCGCTGATAGGTGTCAAACAGTTCCTTTCCCAAAAACCTTTTTCTTTTCATTTTCGAAATCGCAACCAACAACTTTGGTTCCTTCTCCGCTATATCAAACGCGTTTTCGACAAGTCTATCTGCTTTTTCATCTTTAGCCCTAACCCAACCAGTGAACACCAAAAAAGTGGCGACACCAACAACCGCGAAGGAGACATCCCAAAACCTAACGTAAATCTCATTTAGAGTGTGAAAATGAAGCGTCCAAGGACTGACGAAATCCCACCAATTAACGATTGATGTGGCAACACGCCTGAATTCAGCTAGAATCTCCACAACCTTTGACTCAGTTACTGGTTCAGTAAAGTCTGAAAAAATGCTCACTCCAACATTTCTGGTTGAAAAAGCAGAACCAAGCCTAAACATTAACTGGGTCGTCCAATAAAGCACAGTAATACTATTGTTCCCTCTTGAAAACACAACAAATTTAGCTAACACATTTTCCTTTAGAAGAATATCTTTTTGTGTCCTTCTCTGCCAACCAGTCAACTGCCACCCATTCATCATGTAAAGCGTTTTGGATCCAATCTCTAACTGAATATGTGATTTGTTTTCCGAAAATCCTGTTGAACTATAAGTCTCTATAACTGCAAAGTCTTCCATATGCTCTCTTTCATAATCAGTCAACCTCTCAGAAGATTCAAGCCTCCAACCGCTGATAGTTGTAATGATGGTTTGCTCTTCCACCCCATGAGGTGTGTAAGACATCAGAGAAGCTTCTTGATTAGCCAAAGAAAAAATAGGGACATACATAATAGAAAGAGCAAGGACAATCAAGAGCAAGACCAAAAATTTTATGAAAGCCAAATTGAAAGGCTTGGGTTTAAGTGGCATTCGTTGCCGTCCGCAGTGAAAACAAAACACTTCCTCCTTGAACACACTCGACTTGCAGTGTGGGCAATACTCACCCTTTGTCTCATTCTTCTCAGTGTGATCTTGCTTTTGGAAAACCTCTGCCTTCATTTTCCCCCATTTTAAGGCACTTACAATGTAAGCCGCAAGAATCACAATAATCGCGTCGACACCCAGATATAGAACAACCAGTGTCAGCAGGTTTTGAGGTCCCAAAGCTTCAATTCCAATTGGTGGGACAACAAGGAGCAGAGCAACAAGAGGCACGAACATCATCTTAGGAATCCTGAAGTCAACTATAAGCGTCAAGTAACCAATTATGAATAGGATCAGAGAGCATAAATGAAGCCAAAGCGCATAAGGTGCGTAAGAACCAACAATATAGAGCACCAACGCCAGCAACACAAATCCAGCACCTTGACCATTATGGTTTTCAGATATTGAAAACAGAGCCTTCAATGCATTCCTTCTTTGAAAAAGGAAAACAAAGACAAGAGACGATATAACGCAGGTGAAAAGTATCCATCCAGTAGAAAGAATAGTTTGCCAGAATGCCAAAAAATCTCGCCAATAAAACGCGCCAATTAACAAAATCAACAGAGGGATTTTGATGTAGACAAGCAAGTCTTTTTTTGTATGCGTCAACCTTTGTTCCCGCTTGTCTTTTTCACTTTTTATCTTGCTTCAACTCTTCTAGAGATTGACCCAGCCTATAAAAAGCATTAATTTCACGTTTGACCAGATCATTTTCGCACCTTAGAAAGTAGACTACTCGTCCAGTATTTTTAGAAACAGCCTCAGCAATAGAGCTACACACAGGACAGCCTGTAATCTCGCAAACAACTTTAGCGGCTGGGTGTTGACACACGCTTCTGAAAGCTGAATTGGTCATCTTCACACGGATATCGTCCACTTTTCGAGTCATTTCCACTTTTTCTGCCACCTGAAGCCCATCAACCAAAAGCCGCGGAAGCCACGCCATCAAATACTCTAAGTCCAATTTTCGAAGGTCTCCAAACTCATCTTCGTAAAGCTGAAGAAGGGCGCTCCCAATTGAGGGTATAAGAACTCCCCCTTCCAAAACAATCAGGCTATTTTCCTTCAAAATCTCTTTAAATGTTGGAAGAGAAACCACACTTTGCGTTGAAAGAAAGGTTTTTCCTGATTGTTGTTCCGGGGTAGGAGGTATGTAAATCGCTTTGCCCTCAACTTTTAAATGACTTAAAAAGCTGGCTAAAGGAACTAAAGGCGAGATAACCGCTCTGTTTGTAACATCCATCTTCACATAAGGCTCTACACCAATGAAAACAAAGACCACCCCAAGTAGCATGGCGAGAATAGAAATCACTTCAAACACAATGTACCGCGTAACATACGCAAGAAGAAGAAAAATACCACTTATCATAAGGTAAACCACACCTGTAGTCCTCGATTTTCTACCACGAGTCTTCCACAGTTTCTCCCTTAACCGCATCAATTCCTCTTCAACCGCTCTGCCGAACTTTGCAGGTTCTCTAGTCAAGACGTCGTTTCTCCAATTCAAGGGCGAACTTCGGTTCCAGTCTCAGCGTAAAATTTGGATAGAAGTTCTTTGTCAACGCGTTCAAAGTCAGTTATCGTTCCTACATCTGCCCAGTATGCTTCTTCATAATATCCGTTTAGTCTTTCACCATTTTTTAATAGCGTCGGAAAGGTCTCCGTCTCTAGGCTCACTATTTCGCCTCTCGGAATGTAATCGAATACTTTGGGTTGTAAAATATAGATACCAGCATTTGCTGAGAATGTGAGCGTCGGTTTCTCGGTGAAACTTTGAATGTTTGATTTAGCATCCACCTCGATGTATCCATAGGGAACAGGAACTTCGAACTTTTTGAGAGCTATTGTTCCAATTCCACCAGCTTTTTTGTGGAAATCGATAAGTCGGCGTATGCAGAGAGAGGTGATTATGTCGCCATTCATTGCCAAGAAAGTTTCAGATATATACTTTTCAGCAGTTTTCAATTGCCCTGCGGTTCCGAAGGGCATATCCGCCTCAGCATACTGAACCTTTGCTCCAAGAGCTTTTCCGTCTTTAAGAAAGCCCATAATATGGTTCTTGAGGTAGGCGACGCAAACAATCACTTCGGTTATGCCGTATTCCTTTAGATATCGAACAGTATGTTCTAGCAATGGTTTTCCGCCAATGGGCAACATAGCCTTGGGAATAACGTACGTTAAGGGGCGCAATCGTGTTCCTATTCCGCCAGCCAATATAACAGCCTTCATTTACAACTCATCTTGAACAGGTCAGGTTATGCGACATTTATTTAATGGAAAAGCTTCTATTAATCGTTATTTACTGCGATGCATAAACAAGGATATAATAGGAGACTTGACTCATGGCAAAGGTACTTGACCTATCCCGAGAGGAAACTGCACAAGCCATTCGAGAAGGAAAAGTCACAATCTGCGTTGTTGGATTGGGCTTCGTCGGACTTCCCCTAGCAGTATTGTTTGCCGCAGAAGGAGCACCAGTCATAGGCTGTGTGCGAACAGAAAAATCTGCCCAGAAAATCAATAGAGGCGAAACCCGTGTAACAGAACACGACGTTTCAGCTCTTCTACGTCAAGGCGCCTCCATGTTAGAGGCTTCTTGCCCAAATTGCGGCGTGCGTCTGTTCACCTTGAGCGGAGAAACGTTTTGCCCATGTTGCGGCATGCTTGCATCTGTTACAAAATTTGGTGTCCATCTCAGAAACAAAGTGGCAACTGCGCATGAGAAAATAGTTAAGGCTCGTCAAAGCCTCGAAGACATGCTTAAAGATTCTCTTAAATCGGGCAAGTTTCAGGCAACCACGCAAACTGTGGAGGCAGTTCAACACTCAGATGTCGTTTTAATAACTGTTGGAACCCCAGTAGATGAGAAAAACGTCCCAAATTTCACTGATTTACAAGAATCTAGTCACAATGTGGGTCAAGGTTTGAAGAAAAACACGCTTGTCATATTGAAAAGCACGATTTCGCCTGGAACAACGGATAACCTCGTAAAGCCTATTCTCGAAGCGGAGTCAAAATTGAAGGCGGGCACAGACTTTGGATTGGCGTTCATGCCAGAAACCATTAAGGAAGGTCACGCCGTATACGAATTCCGCACTCTTCCACGAATCGTCGGTGGAGTCACAGAACGCTGTGCTAACGCTGCCGCAAATGTCTTCTCAATCTTTCCAGCCCCAGTCTATGTCTATGAAAAAACAATAGTGGTTGAAGCCGCCAAACTCTTCATGAATATCTACAGAGACGTCAACATATCATTGGCCAACGAACTTGCTTTAACCTGTGAAAAGCTGGGAATCGATGTAGTTCAAGCCATAAACGCCGCCAACATAGACCCGAAGACTCATCTCCTAACACCTGGCTTAGTGGGCGGCTATTGTTTACCCAAAGATACATATCATCTAGCATATCCATCAGAAAAGGCTGGCTATTCTCCTTGCTTGATCATGTTGGCTCGCCAACTTAACGAAACCATGCCTTTCCACATCGTGGAGTTAGTAAACGAAGTGTTTAGAGAAATGAACATGACGCTGAAAGGTGCAAGAATAGCTGTCCTAGGTTTAGGCTTCAAAGCAAACAGTGGAGACCTACGCAATACACCTGCTGAGCCTATAATCAAAAGTTTGATTGAAAGTGAAGCCGAAGTTGTTGCACAAGATCCTTTTGTTCAATTCGATGAAGTGCAGCAAATTCTCCCTAAGCTTGCTTGTACGAGAAAGGTTGAGGAGGCCGTTCGAGGAGCCACATGCACAGTTATTGTCACAGACCACCTCGAGTACCGCGGATTAACTGCAAGCTACCTCAAGAAGTTAATGTCTCCAAAATGTGCCATAGTTGACGCACGCCAAATAATTGACCCAAACGAAGCAATTGCATCACACGTGACTTTTCGAGGGCTAGGAAAGCCTAGGCGAATAGCTTAACCCTTGCTCATTCTAAAACAATTTTTCCTTAATTTTCTTATAATCGGCTATGAGTTGCAATCCTTCTGGGGTTGTCTTGAAGTACTGCCCACCCGAAAGGTCGCTGCTTTCGGCTAATAGGCCCTTTCTCTTAAGCCATGCAACGTCTTCTTTGACTTTTGAATAGGACAGATTAGCTGCTTGCATTATATGTGTAAGCTTGAGCGAGCGAAACGCTACTAAGTTAAGGATTATCATATGAATTTCTATCTGAGACCTCCGCTTAGGCGATGTTTTCTCGATGAGGTCGAGTTCTGAATATAGTCTGTTTATCTCTTCTTCCATCTTTAGAACCGGGTTTTCCATAAGATCCACTATTAACTTGGCTCGTTCATAGAATTCTTTTTGCTCTTTCGGGTTCAAATAATCCAACGCTTTAGCGGCGACCTCTTTCGGATCATTCGAGTGTGGGAGATACTTGTGCAGCTCTGTTACCGGTTTAGATTCTTGCCAGTATACTGTGCTGATGGCTGGTTTGCCAAGAACAAAAGCCTCCATCAGCATAGTCTCGGCAGCACCTACCGTGACATCAGCAAAAGCCACCGGATTCTCAAAGAAAGCTTCATCCAATACAGAAACAGGATACTTTCCATATGATAAGGCTTGATTTTTAGTTCTAGGAAGCACTACGATATTAAAGTCATTTTTAAAGCCATGATTGTTTGAAAGAAGAAAAATTGAGCGCTCAAGAACGTCTTGTTTTTGGCTAAAGAAAGTGGCGAACTCAGGTTCTGGTCTGATTAATATCACTGGTGATTCAAATCCAAGTTCTTTAAACGGGTTTTTGTTGCTAGTTGGCGTCTGATCTTTAAGGTAGCATGTATGAAAACCCCTAAACCAAACAATCTTCTCCAAGTCGACGCCGTTTTCACGCATCTCAGCCTGTGTGTAAAAACTGGGAACAAAAACCTTGGAGGACAATGGAAAAACCATGCGGTTCACGTGATGCTCACGCTCATCATAATAAATAGTCCAGGCGGGAATGTCATAACCAAAAGCCACTCGAACAGCTTCTGGCCATCGTTCCGTGAGAAGAAGATCAGGCTTCTCACTTTTGATGATGGGCGCGAGTTGTTGTACGTTTTGCGCGTAGGCTTGAAGCTTGCCGTCAAGTTCTGATCCACCATGCTTTCCTACAGGGATGTAGTCCAAACCCTTCTTGTCAAGAATGGAGAATATACGGTCATGATTACGTGCTGTAATTATGAAGTCAAACTTCTTTTCCAACCTTTTAATGAGAGGATAAAAGAAGTTCACTTGGAAAGGAGTGCTTATGGCGACCCATATTTTCTTAGATAAATGGACTGTTCTCTTTTTTGACAAATAGGATAACCTCAGCGATCCTTTCTCTATCTTGTCTTTACTGCTTAGAAGATTAATAAATCCCTACGAATGAGAAATCTAGAATCTTATTCTAGAAAAATCTTCTCTGAGGTCTATCTCAAGAATAACGTTAGGAAAACCCCTAGCGAGGAATACATCGCTTGCATAAGTAACAACGCTAAGACTAAATCTTTTTCCTTAAGTCTTGCAACATTCATAAAAGCGTGAGCAAGTGCAGCGTAACCAGGTGAAACCAAGGCTCCATTCTCTGCAATCGCCGTGTCACCAAATTTCTTTCTATGAGAAAAAGGAGACCTAGCGAGCATCTTTAAAGTGAAGTCAATCGCGGAAGGAACTATCATCACAATCCCCGCTGCTTCAACACCGCCTGAGATAGATATAGAGGCGATAGCGGCTCCCGAAACAAGCGTTCCCGTGTCTCCTGGAAATATTTTGGATGGGTACCAGTTATAAAACAAGAAGGCAGAAAAAGCCGCAGAGAATGCAAAGGCTAGAGATGCGGAGTCCCATCTTCCCATGGTAGCAAGGAGGAACCCCAACGAGAAACAAGATATAGTTCCCATACCGGCCTCTAGCCCGTTAAAGCCTGCCAACATGTTAGTTAAGTTAGAGGCAGTAGCCACTCCCAACGGAATAAGTATCAGATATGCTGTTCCGAAAAAAATCCAGCCGAAGGGCGGAAACCACATTTCAGAACGACCGATATTAGCTAAGAGAAGAGGCGTACTGGCAAAAGCAACCAAAACGGGTTTATATCTCTGCCTCAAGGTGAATAAATCGTCCACAATTCCAACGAAGCCAACAAAAAATATTGTTAAGAACGCGGAAGTAATACGGAAATCCAAATCGCGCAACAGCAATGTGGTGAAGCCGAAAGCTCCCGCCACTCCTAGGAGAACCGAGAGACCGCCCATCTCGGCGCAAACGGGCTTCAAAGGTTTGTGCACATCAATCCCTACAACCCCATGAGCCTTCAGTTTTTTGATTAAAATTGGAGTTGTAAAATAAGTGATGAGAAAAGATATGAAAACTTCCATTAAAGCTGTTAACGTTTGGAAGCACTTCTCCATCTTGGCAATTTGACTGAAAAACGCCAAAAAACAATTGTGCCCAAGGCAAAACCCACGATGCCAGCAAGTATCATTACGATGCCTTTTGTCCCACTATGAAGTATCGTGAAAAGCGAAGCGATGTACATTGCAACAAAGGCAGAGGCGACGATTTCTAGAGTGAACACGATCAAAAGCAAGACCTTGCTCCATTGCGTATGTTTTTGCAAAGCTACTCTCTCTGATTGATCACTCTGTCATTTATTTCCCAAGTAACTAAAAGTTAAAAGCTTTAAGATGCAAAAGAGACATTCAAAACGGCATAACATTTTTATGTCATGGCACCTTCTTGTTTCTCAATTGCTCATCCCTGCAATTCACATTCGCATAAGAACACATTTTCTCCAACTCAGTCTTTACGTTATTGACACGGTTGAAATGCTCTTTCAAACGCTTATGGCGCCGCGAATATTCTTTATGTTTCTTGAGAAACTCCTTCCCCTTGGCCGTAGGTACATAAAAATCGTCATTCTCAAAACTGACCAAACCAGCATCTAAGATATCGTTCAGATATCGACAGAGAAGCCTATAGCTCAAGTTGGCTTGATACATGATCTGTGTTTTCTTGGCTCTCTTACTGGTTACAGACAAGATATCCGCAATAATCTGTAACCTATCCCTATAACTGCCCATCATAATACCTCACAGTCGTTTAGGCACAAAATTCTGTGAAGAGGAGAGCTATGAACCACGATTCGTTGGCATGGAGTTTTTATCTTCTAAGGTGGAGCCAGCCTCTTCCGCCCTTCTTTAACTGTTGATTTGCCTTTCTTATGGGCTCTGTCGGAGTGTTTAGCCTTCGCCTTACCAGAGACTTTTGTTTGTTTAAAACATTGTGGACAAACTTTCCCCATCCGCCAACTGTTGGGTTAGGAAGGAGCACATCGTAGATGCTGCTCGGATCAGAAGACAAGTGTTGTTGTAGTATCTCATAAAAGTCTAATTGTTTGAACTTTCTCGTGGCAATTATAACTGTCCCACGTTCAACAAACAATCGTGAATAGTCTTTGTCAGAAATTCCTTCGGCCCTCACTTTGTCGTCTATCCGATCTTGCCACAATGTTTTCCACTGCTTTTTCAATTCTTCAACGAGCTGCTTTTTTTCTGCAATCGTTCCCATTATTTAATCCCTCCCTGAAAGGAAGCGGATGAGAACACGCTCTTTTTGCGCCTTGTCTTCAAACATTAACTCTTTTTCTTATGTCTCACTTAGGAAAGCCCTCATCAACGATCTTATGGCCTCGCTTCTGCTAGAAAACTGCCTCTTCAGTTTGGAGTCAAAGGCCTCGACGAGTTCTTTTGGAGCTTTGAATTCGACCAGCAGTATTTCTTCCTTTGATGCTTCTTTTTTGGGTCTGGTTGTTCGGTTTTCAGGCACCTTTCTCTCTCCAGATTTACCTTCCGATGGAGATGCAGCGCTCCTAAGCGAAACAATAACAAATTCGTCGTTACCACATTTAAAGTGGTAGGAAAAGAACTTCTAGGCACTTCTTCTAGAGATTTTCTCTATATCTTCTTTCTTATTGTTCTACTAACTCTTGAATGGAGATATCGCTGGCAATCTCATTTTATTAGCACCGGGAACCTCAGGTTGGAATTATTCTTGCCTTAATTCAGCTATTATCCGTGAAAGGAACTCTCTGCCTTTAGCCATGTTTATTGCATTATTTACGTCAGTCTCATCGATCTCTAACACTGTTGGGCTTCTAAGCCCTTTATTTAAGATCAGTTTTAGCATTTTTTGAAAATCTATTTCCCCTTGTCCTAGAGGAACATTGTCCGTCCCTTTGCCTGCGATTGTGCCTTTGGCATCTGATAGATGTATCAAATCAATATGGTCGATGACTTGCTCACAAAATCCTTCTGTGGTTAACTTGTCAACGTGGAACAACGCTTTCATTTCGGGATTTTGTCGGGTGAAGTTGCATGTGTTCTTTGCATGAGCAACGTCGAAGCATAATTTTAAGAAATTTGAATTCACCGCTTTCACAACTTGAAGCATATCGTTGGGTGAAGCAGTGAAAATGAGGTAGAGCACTTGATCCAGGTATATGCACGTATTGCTATTTTCGAGACAAATTGTTACACCCAAGTCTTCACAGAGATGGTGTAATGACTGAATTCCTTCAACACATTTCTGAAAAGCTCTGTTACGGAGAGAAATCATCTCATTGATTGTGCCTAGTTTCGGAACGCTTTGAAAAGCGTGAAAAACGACGCGTTTGCAGTTTATTCTCGCTGCCAATTTGATTGCTTTCTCTAGACACGACAAGCCCCGTTTTCTATAGTCTTCATCGATAGTATCTGAAATTGTTAATTCGCTGGGTGTGTGAATTGAAGTAAACTCTAAACTGTATGAGTAGTTGTGGAGGACTCTCTGCATCAACTTAAAGGAATGTTGCAGTTGATTTTCAAATGTGATGATTTCTACGGCTCTGAATCCCTTTGAGATTCTGTCTTCCAGCTGAGATGGAACGCATGCAGCCTTGGCTGCAATGAATAGTGCCATGAGTTTCGCCTAGCTCACTTTATCACCTTAGTGTTATCCCCTTAAAGAATCAGTTCTATCTTCACAGTTTGGATGTTAATCCTAACTAAAAGTGCGGAGGAGTAACTAGACTTATTCCTTTGCTCGGTCATTTCTCTTTCATTAGTAACGTGAAAATTAACATTGCTTCAACCGCTACAGTTAGTGCAATTATTCCCGGAAGGATGGTTCCAGCCAAATCTGCAAGAAATCCAACCATTAACGGTCCTATGAAGCCTCCTAGCCCTATAAAGGAGAAGAAAATCCCTGCAGCGGCACCGATGTATTTTGTGCCAACTTGGGGCATGTCCATGAGAATTACTATCAACAGAGGTGCCGTGGGACCAGAACTTATACCGTAAAAAACCAAAGATGTAATGAGGGGCAAACCTATGACTGTGGCTGTGGTGAATATGCAAATGCCTTGAATCAGCAATATAATGAAGACCAGAGGCTTTCTTGAGCCTGCTTTTCCAAGTCCAGGGATAACAACGCTTCCGATCAAACCGAACCAACCCGGAACTGAGGAAAAGAACCCTGCTTCTGTTGGGCTCATTCCGTTTAGCTCCAATAATTTTGGAAGCCATCTTCCAAACCCATAACTGGCGAAGGATAATGAAAAACCTATTATGGCAACTATCCAAACATACTTTTCTTTGAGCAATTTTGTAATAGCCTCTCGCAGCGGTACAGTTGTAATACTCCCTGTCTGAGTATGTGGTGCATCTCTTCCAAACAACAACCAAGCAAAGGCTATCAAAAATCCAAGAATTGCGTAAAGGCGGATTGTATCTCTCCATGTGCCTGCAAGTGGCAGAATGACGGTGTTGGTGATTGCGAGTGCGGTAGAGCTACCGATGAAATAACCAGTTACATATATGCCAGAAGCCAATCCTCGCTCTCTGCCAGAGAACCACGAAGCAACGATCTTGGGTGAACTGACAGAAAGAAATGGGCCTCCAATACCGAATACGCAAACAGAGAGAAACAAGGTCTCGAAGTTGGTGGCAAAGGATTGCAGAAGTGCTGATAAGGGAACTAATGCAATCGCAGCCATTATCAATCTTCTCATTCCAGCACGATCAATCAAAAGACCTACAGAAATGCCCAAAGGAACGTAAAACAGCAACACGGCTCCCAGTATGGAGCCTATTTGAGAGTAGGTCAGAGCCAAATCCTGTGCTATCGGTGTGACAAGTGGGGGAATAGACGAGAGAATCATGCCAAAAGCAAAATAGACAAGCCATATTAGAGCAAGCATAACCCACTTGTAATTGGAATTGATAGAAAGATGCGCTTCATTTTTCATGTTCTATGCTTATCTCTACGACTTGTTTATATACGCTTCTACATGCACGCGCAACTGAAATTTAAACCTAATTTATGTAGTTTAGTGCGGGGGGAGGGGTAGGTTCAAATCTCGGTTTAAATTCTCAGAATTTGCGCTCTCTCCAAAATAGAGATAACGCACTCTGTCAAAAAGTGCTGGAGGATTTAACCTCCACAGCGTGGAGATTTCGCCCAATCCGGCGCACCGCAATACAAAAAAGGAAACATAAAAAAAGTGATTCTCCCTTAAAACATCCTACAAAGAAAAAAGGAGAAAAGTCAAAGTGAAACAGCAAACAACTTCTTCTTTTCCTGAAAAAGCAGCAAACAATTTCAAGCAAGGCTACAACTGCGCCCAAACCGTCCTACTAACCATGCGAGAATACTATGGCATTCGAGAAAGCGAGTTAATCCCAAAAATCGCCACAGCTTTTGGAGGAGGAATCGGAAGATGCGGTTCACTGTGCGGAGCATTGACAGGCGCCATAATAGCCATTGGGCTAAAACATGGAACCAATACGCCAATCTTGGAAGAAAAGGAAAAGGCATACAGGCTAGCTCAAAAATTCTTCGAACAATTTGTAAAGGAATTTGGTAGTCCCCTCTGTAGAGAGCTCATCGGATACGACTTAACTAAACCCGAAGAACTTGAGATGGTGCGAAAGTTAAACATACGTGATGAAAAATGCTCCTACTTCGTGAAGAAGGCTGTTGAAATACTGATTAAACTAGAAATACATAGTGAAGCCTTGGGCAAGATTTGAACCCACGATCTACAGCTTTCTTCAATTGTCTTTCTCCTCTAATTGTGTAATCCTCCTCTCTTTGTATTTTGTTTATATTTTTAAGTCTATATAGCATCCAGACAAAAATCTCTAGGGTCTCCAATACTTGCCAAGAGTTATCTTAGAGTACCCGTGGTAAGATTCAATCCTTGCTTTATGTTCTGTTGGATGCCTTCTCTAGAATATTTAGAACAGAGAGTTTAAACGCCAAGCAGAAAGGTTGGTGCGGGGGGGAGGTTTAGACCTCGGGTTAAATTCTCGGTGGTGAAAACCGAAAAATTCTTAAGGTAAGTTTGATGATTTGTTCATATGATGGAAATGTCAATTAAAAATTTCAATCTTCATAAACTCTTTCTCAAGGCATTGTCCAATGAGACCAGGCTACTCGTATTAGAGTCGCTTAGGACCAGAACAAAATGCGTGAGTGAGATAAGCGAGGACCTTAGTTTCGAGCAGAGCAGGATATCCCATAGCTTGAAATGTCTCTGTAACTGTGGCTTTGTTGAAGTAGAACGAAAAGGAAAAAAGAGGATATACAGTCTAAACAAAAAAACGATTATCCCCTTGTTTAACACAATTGACAAACACGTTGCAACGTATGGTCAGAGATTGATAACATGCGAAACTTTAGCTGACGTTAAGGCTCGAGCTAACCTGAAGGTATAACACAGATGAGCACAAACAAATCTGCCGAAAAGCAATGTTGTTACATGCTAACCTCAGAGGAAACAGAGGTCTTGAAATATGTCTTTGAGACCATATTGAAGACTGAGAAGACTCCCACCATAAGGGAAATGCAATTGGCACTCAAAAAATCTGATGACTACATAATTCGTACTCTGGACGAACTTGAGAAGAAGGACATTCTTCTAAGAAAAAGAGGAACCCAACAAATCGTAAGTATATACCCTTTCTCCCTAACTCCCACGGAACATCAAATAATCCTGGAAAACGAGAAAAGACTGTTCGCGATGTGCGCTGTCGATGCTCTCGGAATGCCCATCATGTTTAACAGAAAAGCCAAGATCATATCTCAATGCGAAAGGTGCAAACAAGAGATAACGATCAAAATCAAGAACGAAAAAATTGCATGGGTCTCACATCCCAACATTATGATTTGGAGCCCCGGTCGTCAAATAGCTCCTGCCGCAGAAACTTGCTGTCCAATGGTAAACTTCTTCTGTTGCAAAGAACATCTCCAGGAATGGACCAAAGAAAACCCCGATCTAATCGGCAAAATCAGCGAAATCGAGCAAGCATTTCCAAGGATCAAGCGGTGTTGGAGACCCTACGGCGAAACACTTGGATTTCGATGATTGGTCGTTGATTAAGTAAGGTTGAAGAGTAAATTGCCAAAGTTTCTGTGTAAAAGGTGCGGTCGAATTATTAAAGCAGACTTTGAGCCCTGTTGTGCACCTGAGTCTGTGTGCAAAGTGAAAAGTCCAGAGTGTTGCGGGCAACCTATGATCGAAATTGTTGATGATTGACGTTCTTTTTTTAAAAAAACGCAGAAGTTTTCGTTCAAAAACCAAGTGAAAGTGCGGGGGGTGGGATTCGAACCCACGAACCCCTACGGGATAGGCTCCTGAAGCAAACGCACATCTTTTTGATGTTCTACGCCTTTGACCTGGCTTGGCAACCCCCGCTCATGCAAAGTCTTCTTACTATAGCGTTAAATTAACTCTTACTCTCTCTTTAAGACTCAAACAAACCAGTGTTAGAAAGAATAATTAGACCATGTAAGCATAGTGCTCTCAGTTTATAGGAGTCTTGACATTGGTTGACTGGCTAAACGTTCTCGAAGCATGTTCACAAAAAATGAGAGAAGAAATACTCAATGTTTACCAAACAGCGGAGGCTGGGAGAGGATTCGGCGTTGGCGCAGGCGGCGACGTCAAAAAGAAAATAGATTTAGTGGCTGAAAAAGCACTCATAGAAACACTTAGAGAACACGAAGCCTCGTGCACACTCATCAGCGAAGAGTCTGGAACCAAACGAATCGGCGCCCAACCATCCAAATTTACTTTGACCGCAGACCCGCTGGACGGAACAACCAACGCACTGCGTGGACTCCCTTTCATGGCAACCTCGCTAGCGGTGTCCCGAAAACCATACCTCAGAGATGTAGAAGTAGCTCTCGTAACAGACCTCCTTCACAACGTTACATACACAGCCCAGCATGGTCAAGGCGCATGCAGAAACAAGAAGGAAATCAAACCTTCTATGAAAAGTTCGCTTGAAGAAGCAGTCATCGGCATAGACTTTAACACCTTCAAGGCTGAAGAAATCGTGAACCAGATGATAAGGGTGTTCGAGCAAACTAAACACCTGCGTCATCTCGGAGCCAACGCCCTGGAAATCTGCTACGTAGCCGACGGCACAACAGACGCCTTCATCGACTTAAGGGGCAAACTACGAGTCACAGACGTCGCCGCCGCCCAACTCATACTACGAGAAGCGGGAGGAATCATAATCACGCCTGAAGGAAAAGACCTTGACGTCCCACTAAACGCAGCCCAACGAGTATCCTTTGTAGCCGCGGCAAACAAAACAATTTACGACACTATTCAAAAGTTGTTGATAAAGCCCGCTCATTAGGAGCATGAAACAACCTTGCTATCGCGGCTGCAACCATACCCAGCGCTTTTTCTTCGAAGACAAAACGAACGAATATTGATAATCGCTGACCTCCACATAGGCTGGGAAGTAGCCCTTGCCCAAAAGGGAATACACGTTCCGTCGCAGACGCCCAAGATGCTCAACAAACTGCTCCAACTCATCGACCTCTGCAAACCATCAAGCTTGCTCTTCCTCGGCGATGTCAAACACACAATCGCCAAAGTTGAACCCGAAGAATGGCGAGACATCCCTGACTTCTTTGAAACTATAACCAAAAAAGTGAACGACGTTCGGGTGATTTTGGGCAACCACGACGGAAACTTAGAACCTCTGCTACCAGAAAAGGTGAAGATTCTGCCTTCAACGGGCTTAGCCATCGGCAACTTGGGTTTCTTTCATGGAAACGCTTGGCCAGCCCCAGAACTCCTAGGGTGTCGCAGCCTACTTATGGGACACGTGCACCCAACCGTGGCTTTCCGAGACCCTTTAGGCTTTCGAATAACGGCGCAGATCTGGGTAAAAGCCAAACTGAACGGTGAAAAATTGGCTAGGGCTATCTTGAAGTCACTTGGCGTCAAAATTGAAGCAAACGCCAACATGACTAAATTAGTGCGTGGGCACTCAAACGTTAGACTAAAAGCTGCTGAACTCTTTATCATGCCCTGTTTCAACGATTTTCTCGGAGGCCGTCCAATAAACAGGAGCCGACTTGACCGATATCCGAGGTCAATCGAGTATTTGGGACCCGTGCTGAGGTCAGGAGGCGTTGACCTTGACAACGCAGAAACATATCTGCTCGATGGAACATTCCTTGGAACCATCAGCCAATTGAGAGGCTTGAGTTAAAAAAAGCATGTTGGGCTTGAAAAAAGATATATAATTGAAGCGACTGTTGTTAATCGAATTTCACCACTACTAGAAAAGAAAAATTTCCGAAAAAATGGAGGAGAAAAAAACAATATGAGCAAACCTGAGAAGCCACATTTGAACCTCGTGATTATGGGACATGTTGACCATGGAAAATCCACAACAATTGGTCATCTGTTCTATCTAACTGGCACTATAGACGAGAGAACAGCCAAAAGCTATGAGGAAGAAGCCAAAAAGATGGGCAAAGAAACTTTCAAGTTCGCATGGGTCTTGGACAAACTGAAGGAAGAACGAGAACGAGGCTTAACAATCGACCTAGCTTTTCTAAAGTTTGAAACGCCAAAATACTTCTACACAGTCATCGATGCGCCTGGCCACAGAGACTTTGTCAAGAATATGGTCACTGGTGCAAGCCAAGCCGATGGCGCTGTACTGTTCGTCTCAGCTAAACGAGGAGAATTTGAGGCAGGAATAGGTCCTGGAGGACAAACAAGAGAACATGCCTTCCTAGCCTTCACATTGGGCGTTCACCAACTCGTGGTAGCCATTAACAAAATGGACGACGCCTCTGTAAATTGGAGCCAGGAACGCTACGAGGAGATTAAAAACGAGATTGGCAGGCTGCTCAAGACAGTTGGCTACAAGGTTGAGAAGATTCCTTTCGTACCCACATCGGGTTGGACAGGCGACAACCTCTTCAAACCCAGCGAAAAGATGCCTTGGTATAAGGGGCCAACGCTGTTTCAGGCTCTAGATGTCTTCGAGGTTCCAACAAAACCCACTGGTAAACCTTTGAGACTGCCCATACAAGATGTTTACACAATAACGGGTGTGGGCACAGTTCCCGTTGGACGCGTTGAAACAGGCGTGGTTAAAGAGGGTGACATCTTAGTTTTTATGCCAGCTAATGTTCAAGGAGAGGTCAAATCCATCGAAACACACCATGTTAGAATGCCTAAAGCAGAGCCAGGCGACAACATAGGCTTCAACGTGCGAGGCGTGTCCAAAACTGACATTCGACGCGGAGATGTGGGCGGGCATCCTAACAACCCACCGAGCGTAGCTAAGGAATTCATTGGACAGATTATTGTTATACTGCATCCGACGGCTATAGCTGCTGGATACACCCCAGTGTTGCATTATCACACAGGGCAGGTTGCTGTTCGTTTCGTGGAGCTTATTAAGAAACTTGACCCAAGAACTGGTCAGACTGTGGAAGAGAAGCCTGCGTTTCTGAAGACTGGAGACGGTGCTCTTGTTCGCTTCGAACCGTTGCATCCTATAGCTGTTGAAGCCTATACCGATTTTCCTGAGCTCGGAAGATTTGCCATACGAGACATGGGAACAACCATTGCGGCTGGAGTGGTCAAGGAAATAACTAAGAAAGGCCCGTAAGCCGAATTTCCATCCTTTTTTCTTGTCAAATATCTGTTAGAGTACGTGAGAGTAGAAAAAAAGGGAAGTTTTTTCTAACCTGAAACTCTGACATCTTTGATTAGTATGGTGGGTGAAATCAGTGTTTCGCCAACTTGCTTCAAATCATCAGCGAAGAGTGTCACGTTTTTGAGTGCGTCCAAGATGTTGCCTCCTAACATGGCTTGCTTTACTGGGTAGAAAATCTCGCCTTTCTCTATCTTGAAGGCTGTGTCTAACAAAACAGAGAACTCGCCACTGGCGGCGTTTGCAGTGTGGGCGCCTATGACCTCTTTCGCTATTACCCCATTTTTGACTTCCCTTACGATGTCGTCAAACTTGGCTTGGGCTGATTTTTCTCCAGCGCAAAGTTTGAAGTTTGTGGGTCCGATGATGGGTTCAACAGCGTATTTTGGTTTGTCGGTAAAGCCTCCAAGCATTCGTGAGGCGTTTCCTGTTGAGGGCACGTTGTCTTTTCTTGCTGTGTAAGAATTGTAAAGAAAGTTTTGAAGCCGACCCTTATTTATGATGGTCGTGCTCTGCGTGGGGCATCCCTCATCGTCAAATGGCTTGGAACCCATGGCTTGTGGAATCAAGCCGTCGTCGATGACTGTGAGATTCTCAGAAGCAACCATCTGGTTCATTTTTCCAACGAAGGGTGACTGCCGCTTCTGAATGTTGTCCGCCCTCACTTCAGGAATGAGTGTGAATAAGAGCAGAAAGGCTAACGCATCAGGTTGCAGCAGTAAATCCATTTTTTCGGTTTTTATGGTCTTTGGGTTGAGTTGTCTTATTGCCAAGTCCCGTGCATTCTTAAAGGCTGCGAAGGCTCTTTCCTCGTTGAAGAAACAGTCTGAATAGTTGTCTCCGCCCACGCCCACAGAACCCTTCTCCTGAGCAACTACAAATCCGTAGGCTCTGTAGTTTGTCTTTTCAAATTCACCTGAAACACCCAAAGAGTTGGCAATAGCTACCTTTACAGTGCCTAAGCTGAGGGATCCGCCTATAGTGGTTATTCTCTTGTCTGTTTCAACAGTCTTGATTAGGTCGGTTGCTAGGTCAACGATTTTCTCTGGCTCAATTTTGGCTATTTGTTTGTCGCAGATTTTCTTGACAGTTTTTGCTGGTTTGTGTTCTTGGAAAGATTTGAAGTCAGGGTCAGGTTTCTTGAATGATGCGACCTTTAATGCTTGTTTCACTGTGTCGTCTGCTGCCTTCTTGGTTAAGTCTGTTAAGTAGGCGAATCCAATTGAGAACCCTTCTTTTTTCTTGATGGCGACACGTGTGCCTATGCCAGCCTCATACTTCTTTTCACTTATCTTGACCTGCTTCTTTTCCATGCCTGTTCGCAGTCGGTCGGCTCCATAGAAGAAGGCTTCTGCTTGACTTGCACCTTGCTTTTCAGCCTTCTTAACAACGTATTCCAGAAGGTCTAGCATTAAGCTCTACCTCCCACCAAGGCGTTTTTGATTCGTATGTGTGGGCTTGCGTCTCCAACGGGTACTGTTTGACCCTTGCCACAGAATCCCATGCTTAGTTCAAAGTCGTTGCCCACGGCGTCGATGTTGTGTAAGGTTTCAAGTGTTATTCCCGATAATGAAACGTCCAAGAGAGGCGTGGTGAGTTCACCTTTCTCAATTAAGCGCGCTTCTTCAGCGTTGAATTGAAAGGTTCCTTTGGCGGTGTCAACTTGTCCTCCTCGACTGGCTTTCAAATAAACTCCATGGTCGATGTCTTCTAGCAGCTCTTCGAAGGAGTGGTCGCCTCTGGCAATGTAGGTGTTGCTCATTCTGACAATGGGAGGATAAGAGAAGTTCTCGGCTCTAGCGCCACCGTTTGGGCTCATGTTAAGTTTGGCTGCTGCTTCCTTGTTGGTGATGTATCCTCTCAAGACACCACGTTCTATGAGAGGTCTTTTCTTAGTTGCCACACCTTCGTCGTCGTATTTTTCGCATCCCCATCCTCCAGCAAGCGTAGAGTCATCCAGTATTGAAACAAGCTTCGAACCCACCACTTTACCAATTTTACCCGCCAAAATTGACTCTCCCGCAATGACTAAGTCGGCTTCACAGGCGTGTCCAATCGCCTCGTGTGCAAAGACCCCTGCAAGTCTGGGGTCGACTACCACCGTGAATCTTCCGCTCGGAGCGGGCTTTGCCTTGAGCAAGTTGACTGCTCTTTCTGCTGCTTTCTCCATGATTGCGTCTCCGTTGACCTCATTGAAGAGTTCGAAGCCGCCGATTTTGCCCAAACGTTCTCTGACTGATGTCAGTTTTTGGGCCTGTTTAGCCACGGCGTTGACGCTCACGTAGACCCGACTAATGTCCGTGAGAATTTTGGTTCCGTTACTGCTTGCTACAGCTTTCTGTCCCGCTGCGTCTTCATACATGAGGTTTGCGCTTACGATCTTTGGACTGTAATCACGTGTGGTTTTTGAGAAGCCCAGCGCTTTTTTCATTTTTCTGTCGATTTCGACTTTAGTCAAGGGTTGACTAGTTTTGACTTTGACGTGGTCTTTCACTGGCTTAACAGGGCGTATTTTTGCCTTTTCCTTCACGCCTTTGGAGGTCGCTTTGGCGATTTTGAACGAGGTCTTCACAGCTGCATGGAGGTCTTTAATCTCCAATGAGCTTGTAGAACTGAAACCCCATGCACCCTTGAATAATACTCGAACACCGAGTCCCTGGTCTATGCCAGAAACTGCCTGTTCAAATCGGTCGTTTGTCAATCGAATAGCGGTGGAGTGAATTTGTTCAGCTCGCACATCAGCGTATTCGACACCCAAATCCATTGCCAGCCGAATTGCCTTTTCAGCCAAATCTGCTAACAAGTCATTTCTCTCCAAACAGATGAAACATTCATGTGTGCGTGGAGTGCTTAAAGGTTTTATTCAACTAAACATCAACAATCAAACACAACAAAACCAACCAAACATATTTGGCTCCAAATAGATGGGGCTATCTCAACCGAGCGCACACACGAACACTAACCTCTGTTCTAAACGTCTAAACAAAGCCCTTAAATGCCAACTCAACAAGTCTCTACACGGAGACCAAGCCAAATGACTGAACAGAGCAAACCAGCAGAGCAGACTGAACCATTGCCCCTGTCCAGCTTCTACAAGGTCATAGACTACGTTACCATTTTTAAGAGCGAAAAGTGGTGGGAAGCCATAGTCATAATCGAGTCTTTTGGTCGCCGCTCAATAGCCATGTACCTGTGGCAGAACAGAGACGGAAAATGGAAGCGCAAACACAAGTTTCAGATAAGAAACCCACAAGAGTGGGAAAAAGTAAAGGGCGCCATAGATAGGCTCGCGCCTCAACTTTCTGGGCAGAACCCTTTACAGTAGACTTGTTTTGCGAAGTTTATTTTTGCACTTTGAGCAGACTGGTCATCAAATACTGAATCCTGTCGTTGGCGTTCATAATAGCCTTAATGGTTTCTTCGCCTTTGTCTGTGAGTTTGTAGACTCTCTTTCGCTGGCTCCATGTACCAGCTATTAGGCCGTCTCTCTCAAGCGAGTAGAGTAGAGAGTAGACTGTGCCCGAACTCACTAATAGGCGGAACTTGTTGTGGATGAAAGCTATGACGTCGTAGCCGCTCAGTGGACCATTGCGCAACTCTGCCAAAACCAAAACGTCCAAGAAGTTTTTGATTATTCTTCTATGCATCTTTTTTAAAACCTGAGATGTTTCCAAACCCTCACCGAATCCTGTATAATCATGTCTAATCAAATATAAATTTTGCGATTCGAAATGAACATCCAACTAAATGTCTAAACTCGGATGAAATATCTAAATCCAAATCAGAAGGCGAACCATAAGTAGGTGATTTCACAGCTAAGAGTTTTCCAGAGCATTTGGAAGCGGTAAAAATCGCTAGAGGAAAAAGTCAAAAACGTGTATAGAGAGTAAAAGTATAATTGTTCAAGCTTATATTCCAGCCGTGGTCCAGCACTTATTTAAATGTATTTTTTGTAAGAAACCTAAAAACAAGCTGACTTTTACTGCCAGCGATATATCTACATGTTAGTAAAATTATTTTAGGCTTTCGACGCATTTGCCCGATGAGATGTTTAACAATGGTTATATGGAAAGACGCCTTTGAAAAAATAAACTACGAACTGGACATAACAAAGAGAAAGAAACAAACCCTCGACGATTTGCTCAACACTGGCAGGATATCCCAGTCCACGTATGATTGTCTCTGCAAGGACCTAAACGAAGACATAAACCAAATCGAGCTTCGCCGCAAATCTTTGGCAGAGAAAATGGCATCCAAACTCAGCGAATTAGAAGAGCAACTGCAAAGTTTGGAATTCTTCTTAGCCAACTCAGAGATGGCCTACGCAGCAGGAGAAATCAACTCAGAACTGTACACACAGGAGAGCAGTGCCCTCAACTTGGGAATGGAAGCCACAAAACAGGAGTTGAACTGGATAAAGGAAGTGATCATTCAGCTTGTTCCAAAAGAAAACATGCCTACTACGACTGCTCCCTCAACAGTAGAGAGTGTTGAAGCTACTCCAACAGAAACAGCCGTAGAAAATGCGCCTCAAGTGACCTCTAGCGCTCCCATTGAAGGACCTATTGAAGTCACTCCAGTAGCTGGAGAGACAACTATCCAACAGCCGAGTCAAGTAGCCGTGGAGACAACCACTGAAACGCCCCTAGAATCGACTACAACAACAGAAACCCCGCAAGAGGAGAAGAAAGAAGGATAAATTCAGCAGTCGCTATTCTTAACACTCTTTCTTTTTTGTTTGTCTTTTAGGCGTGTAATCAAGTCGAAAGTAGAGAGTTTTTTATCAACTGAGCGCTCAAATAAATAAGCACAAGCGTAGATTCTTGCTCGGAGATGAATCCATCTGAAAGTCGGCTTCGCCTACCATGAAAAATACGCCCAATACGACCTAGGACCCGGCCATCCATTCAGAGGAGACCGCTTCTTAAACGCCGTGAACTTCTTTGAAGCGCAAGGATTGTTCCGTCAACCAAGCGTTGTCATGTTGCGACCTGAACTAGCGAGCAAAAAAGACCTATTGCGGGTTCACGACGAAAACTATGTTAACCTTATCTTTCGCTTTGGTGAGCAGAGTCGTCCTTATGATATTGAGACGCCGGTGTCTCCTCAAATTCTGGAAGCTACTATGCTGATTGTTGGAGGCGCCATAGAGGCTGGAAGGGCTATTTACGACGGGCGAGTTGAGCGAGCCGTGGCGTTGGGCTGCGGCTATCATCACGCCGGTCCAAACTACGGTGGAGGCTTCTGCCTGTTTAACGACATAGCCGTTATGATAGAGTATTTGAGAGAGAAGTTTGGGCTCAAGCGTGCCATGATAATTGACTATGACGTGCACTTTGGAAACGGAACCAGCGACATATACTACGAGGACCCCAACGTTTTGTTCATTTCCATGCATCAAGACCCGAGAACCATTTATCCAGGCACAGGTTTCATTGAACAGATTGGACGCGGCGCCGGCATGGGTTATAACGTCAATGTGCCCTTGCCGCCGCAGACAGGCGACGAGTCTTATCTTTACGCCTTGAAAGAGATTTTTGTTCCATTAGCCGAAGAGTTCAAACCTGAGATAATTGTGGGCAACGGAGGAAGCGACTCTCACTTCGCCGACATGTTAGGCAGCCTAGGCTTGACAGTGCAAGGTTTCTTCAAAGTTTCACGCACGATAGTGGAAACTGCGGAGAAAGTGTGCCAAGGCAAGGTTGTGCTCATGCCTGGCAGCGGATACAACCCCACTGTGCTGCCACCGTGTTGGTACGCTCTGGCTGCTGGGGTAGTCGGCTTGGAAAGAATTGAGGTGAGTGACCCTTACACTCCGCCTGTTGAACCCGATTATGTGCGCAGAGAGGTTGATGATACGCTTAGGAATCTAAAGCGTCTTCTGAGAAAGTACTGGAAGTGCTTCAGCTAGCAGTTAGATTAATGAGTTTATTCTTTCTTCTCGATTGGTTTGATGACCACTGCTGTTCCGTAAGCTGAGAAGGTTGTGGCTGTTCCCTGTAATATGTCGCTTGTTTCAAAGTCTGCACCAACTATGGCGTTGGCTCCCATCCTGCTCGCGTTTTCAATAAGCCTCTCCAATGACTCTCTTCGAGCTTTTTCGCACTCAGATGTGTAGGATGTTACTTCGCCTCCGAATATACCTTCTATCCCAGCCACGATTTTGCCGCCCACGCCACGGGTTCGCACGGTTATGCCGCTGACAGCACCCAAAACCTTCACAATTTCGTAACCTGGCACGGTTGGAGTGGTAACAACTATCATGGGTTGTTTTTCCGTCAATTTTATTTCTCTCCTATTCGCTCTCACAACTTTCTTTAATATAACTTTAGTCTTTTCACTCTGCCATTACCGTTTTAAGAAGCCTGTAATCGTCATCACTCGAGGATAGAAATTTAGAAGACATTGGAGCTTTTAGTTCTGTTGCACCTTGTTCTCTGTGCCCTGCTCAGTTTTTCGCAGACCCTTCATATTTCACCTGTGAACTGGTTAGTGTTTTATTCTAGAAATCAATTTTTCAGCTGATAAAACTTCATTGACCAGAATATCCACAGCAGGGTCTTTAATTCGCTCTAAAGCATAAATTTTCTTTCCCAATCCATACGCCACTCCTATTTCAACTGAAGTAGAACGGCCAACGTAGCCATCTTTATCCACAACATAAATTACGTCAGCTTGCTTGACGTTTTCTATATGTTCTTTAGTTCCTATTTCCTCTTCCTCTCTAGTTCTACTCTTCCTCGGGTCCTCATCTGGGTAAGGAACAGGCTTGATACACTTTATGTGGTTCCTGACTAAAATTGCTTCTATCTTGTTCATTTCCTGATAAAAACTGAAGCTTCCACATAAGCAGACAGTCTTCATTTCAACCCATTATGAAGTTATTAAAAGTTATAGTTTAAGATGTTTTGGTTTGCGCCATCAAACTACACTGATGTCTCAGTTGAAACTACGTAGGGTTTGAATCCCCATTTTTCACGTTCAGAACTCATTTTTCTGAGAATGTTAACGGCTTTCTCCTCTGGAACAATCATCATGACCTTGCCCACATGCTTACAGAACTGCTTGACAGGTGCGCATCGGCTCCAGTCCGCACAGTCGTGCAATACCAGTCTGTTTGGAACGTCTATGGAAACATTGTATTCGCGCACTCGTGCCTTCACACTCTGGTCGGTTGCTTCTTGAACAGTCACCTCGTGGTCTTTGATGTCGTTTACCCGTTTGAATCGAGTGTTGTCCATAAACAAGCGGAGCAACTCTTCTAATTGCATTTGTTCAATTTTTTCTGGCATGAAGGCTGTCAATGCCAGTGGGGGTTTTGGCGGAGGCGCCTTAGCCTTGGCTTCGAGATACTGTTCAACTGTCTTTTTCACTTCTTTCTGCTCAGGTGTTATTTCACCTAGCATTTCTGCCATTTCTAAAGCGTTTTTGACGGCGTAACCGTGGTAGTGATTGTTGAAGTATCCGTAAACTTTCCCCGCCTTTTGCGCCGTTTCTTTCACTTTTGGAACCCAGGGCTGCAACTCCTCTGTTTTGTAATGATAATTGTACCATGGCTGCTCGCCTTTGCCATGCCACCGAATATATGCGATGTCGGTGGTAACGTGCACTTCGGGCGGCAACAACGGCTCATCCACAATTGTGTACGCCACTTTGTACTTTTCAAGCAACCGCCATGTTTCGTCTCGCAGCCATGACTTGTGTCGGAATTCCACAGCCAGCCTGAACTTGGGTGGAAAAAGACTGAAGAAACTCTCCATTAATCTGAGGTGGAATTTAAAGCCGGGTGGCAACTGAGTCAGCAGGCAGGCGAGTTTGCCGTCTAACTGTAGGGGCTCCATCAATTCTAAGAAGTTGTTCAGGTCTTCCTCGACACCTTTGGCTGGGTCGAGTTTCTTCTTGTGGGTTATCAATTTGGGCAGTTTGGCTGCATAAATGAAGTCTGGCTTCGTGTATTTCAACCAGCCAAAAACCATGCCTTTTGTCGGGTAGCGATAAAACGTGGAGTCGATTTCGACAGTGTTGAAAACTCGTGAATATGCAGCCAATTTGCTCTTGTCCTCTTTTTGATAGAAGGGTCCAACCCATTCTTTATAGTGCCAGCCCGAACACCCAAGCAGTATCTTGCCCATTTCACCACTTCTTCCAGCATCAAGCTCTTTAACATTAATAACAAAAGCATACTATCACTATTCAACAGTATCGGTGAAGCATTCATGAAGGTTTTGGCAACCGCAGACTTTCACGGAAGCCTCGAAGCCTCAAGACGGGCTGCGCTTAAAGCCAGAAACATTGGCGCCCATGTTGTACTCGTTTGCGGAGACATAACCCACTTCGGCTCAATCAGAGACGCGGAAAAAGTGTTGTCGCCACTAACTGCGCTCAAATTGCCAGTTTTATATGTGCCAGGTAACTGTGACCCACCTTCTTTGATTGAAGAGGAGATTGAAGGCGCTCAGCGCATACATGGCATGTGTCAAATCATTGGAGACTTGTCATTTATCGGTGCTGGAAGTGTTCCCGTCGACCGAGTTCATCCGTCTCCATTCGAGATTTCAGATGAAGAAATCTTTGCAGCATTGAACCAAGGTTTGAAGCGATGCAAGTCTTCGCGCTCTGTAGTTGTGGTGGCGCATTCGCCGCCAGTAAACACAAAACTAGACGTAGCCCACTTTGGCGGTCACGTTGGCAGTTTATGCCTTAGACGCTTCATCGAACAGAATCAGCCCTCAGTAGTTTTTTGTGGGCACATTCATGAGGCTAGAGGTATAGAATACATCGGCGACACGGTAGTAGTAAACACTGGACCAGCCAGACACGGCTACTGTGCCACAGCCGACTTCAACGGAAAGGTTGAAGTGCAACTTGACCATTGTGAATAAGAGTTAAAGGCACAACATAACAAAAGTGTAGGCTCTATGGAGAGAAACTAAATGCCCTTCGAAAAAGGTGACTTCTTACTAATCGACTACGTGGCTAAAGTGAAGGAGACAGGCGAGGTCTTCGACACCACAATTGAAGACGTAGCCAAGAAAGAAAAACTGTATAAAGAAGGCGAAATCTACGAGCCAAAACTGGTTGCAGTGGGCGAGGGCTGGGTGCTCAAGGCACTCGATGAAAGCCTACCCAACCTTGAACTAAACAAAACAACGCCAGTGGAAATCCCGCCCGAAAAAGCGTTTGGAAGCCGCGACCCAGAAAAAGTTAGACTCGTGCCTCTCAGACGCCTCATCGCCAAAGGCATAACACCTCAATTGGGGATGCATGTAGATTTCGAAGGAAAACACGCCGTAGTCAGAATCATGGGAGCTGGCAGAGTCCAGTTGGATTTCAACCCACCACTAGCTGGCAAAACCCTCATTTATGAGGTTACGGCGCAGAAGAAACTCGAGACAAAACAAGAAAAAATAAACGCTCTGATTCATCGTCGAATACCAGTTGTTGAAACCGCAAAGTTTTCGTTAAAGATGAGGAAAACTGTCATCGAAATCAACGTGCCAGAAGAAGCCTTCTATGTGGAGGGTCTTCAACTCGCCAAAAGGGGCATAGCAACAGAAATACAGAAGTTCTTCCCAGAAACAGCAACAATAAAGTTTGTGGAGACCTTTACAAAGAAGGAACCCACAGCTACGAAACCTACTCAGACGACGTGACCTACCTTATAGATAGAACGCACAAAACAGCCCCACGCTATTTGGATCCAAATAGAGGGGCGTATCTACCCTAGCGCACACACACGTACAAATAATGTTTATGCACTTGCTTTCATTTTTTCGTACATTTTTTCAAGAGTCCAACGTATCGTTGATTTTAATTCTCGGGCTCTGTCGGCGCCTACATTTCGAATGGTAATCTCTCGGAGGAAGTCTCCGTCTCGAACAATACTGTATGAGAGAATCTTGTCGGGTGCTATCTCGCCTGTTCCTGCTGCCTCCCTGTCCTTCTCCTGCATTTTAGCGAGGACTCTTTCAACCAAGAACGCCATGAAAGGGGGGACGTCAACCGTGAACTGCTTGTCTTCGGCTAAAACAACACGCATAGAATCCTCACCCATGTACAGGTTTGCGAGGAGTTCACCGGTCGCCGTTTTAATAGGAATGGCTTGCTCATACTCCAAAACTGGAGGCTGCGTAACCTCAACCCTTGTAGAAGGCGGAGCAGGAGGCAGCAACTCCTCTTCGGCGGTTGGTGTAGGAGTGGGCTTCATCTCTGCCCGTTTAAATCCCTTCTCCAACAGCGCCGCATTTACAAAATCGAGTAGAACGCGTAAACCGTCAAGTTCGGTCTCTATTTCCTTAACACGCTTTTCTAGTAGCGCACGCAGTTCAGCTATCTTCTTTATCTTGTCGCCTTCCGCCTCTTTTTCTTCGGTCAAAATCGCTCTCTCCTGCCTTCATAAAATAGTTGTTCGCTGCTTATCAAACTTAATCGTAAGATGCGAGCATATAAAAGAATAAGGTATCATCTTACTCTTTAACAACGGAAAACCAAAAATGTACGATTTCAACCTCCTCGTCTCGTGTCCATGGACAATGATTTGGAGAGCCAAGCGAGAGATTACTGACATCCTTAAACTCCTCAGCGATGAACAACCTGTCATAAAACGTACTATGGCGAGGGGAATAATAGGAGTCAAGACACGCCTAGACTCGAGAGAAGTCATTCATGGTCTACGGAAACTGTTCACTAAAGATCCACTTGTTCTTCAGTACACTCTCAAGTGGGTGCCAATAGACTTCTGGACTTACTCTGACATGGACTCGATGAAGGATGCAGTTAGAAACGTCATGGTAAAAATCCATGAAGGGGAAAGGTGGCGGATGACCGTTGAAAAACGCCGTTACACACGATATCACAAGATTGAAATAATCAAGGAACTTGCAGAACTCATCCAAGAGAAGGTTGACCTCAAAAACCCAAACAAAATACTTCGAATCGACATCATAGGGAAGTATGCTGCTGTCTCTGTCTTGTCACCAAACGAAATTTTTTCCGCCACAAAACTGCCAACAGAAGAAAGAGAGATCTAAGCTTCCTTTGTGAGCAGACCTTGAACTGGCTTGAATTCTACTCCCCATTTTTTCTCTAAAAAATTCTCAAATTCTTGAAAGACGCTGCTCTCAGTCTGATTAAGTTTTAAGCAGACGGGCTTCTTTGAGTATGCCCAACTCAAATCGTATATTGCTGTTCTCTTGTAGAGCTCCGGGCTCTCAACAATTACTTGCAGAAGTTCCTCTGGAGGTGCTTCTGAAAAAAGCCAAGCGGTGTAAGCAACGTCTACCACGTGATAATAGATTCCTTGCTTTATGGCGCACTTGTGTTCCTCAGCGATTTTTTTCAAAGTTGCCGGACGAACGGTTCGCGTCCAGAGAAAATTGTGATATTCGTTGTTTGCCTTCACCCAGTCTTCATGCTCCGAAACTTTCCAGCCTCTCGATTCACACTCACATTTAAAAGAACGAACAAGTTCCCAAACTCTTGGAATCGTCATCACAGCATCACGAATGTAACAATCTTCTAGAGAAAGCTTCTATCCGTAAATTTAAGACTTTTTGACATGATTATGCAAATTTTTGTCGCATTTGAAGAAACTTTGTAAAAAAATGTTGGAAATTTTAATAAATTTCGGTAGATTTCCGAATAATGATTTTTAGAAATTTGACGGATTTTCCATTGAATTTCTACATTTTTCCGACAAAAAAAGATAAATGAATGGTTCCAGCAGTTATTAAGACATAAGGGCTCAACATTATGAAGATTAAGGGTCAAGGGGTCGCTTTAGACGACCTGGACCGGCAGATTCTGCAGATTCTTCAAGAAAACGCTAAGTGGACTTATGCCGAAATTGGAAACAAACTAGATGTGGCGCATTCTACCGTTTACGACCGAATCCAGAGAATGGAGGAACACGGAATCATAAAAAGATACAAAGCGGTTGTTGACCTCGAGAAGGCGGGAATGCAACAGATCACGGCGCTCATGACCATTCACACCGATCCTAAAGAAAGCGAACACATAGCAAGCAGGTTAGCAGAGTTTCCCGAAGTTCTGGAGGTTTCCTCATCGTTTTCTGAAGAACTAGTAATAAACGCTAAGGTTGTCGCTCAAGATCAAGCGAAACTGCATTCTTTCATCGCCCAGTCTATTGCGCCTCTCTCCGGAGTACTGAGAATTAGAACGTCTATTATCACAAAGAAATACAAGGAAGAAACTTCTCAGTCGTTTCTTTGACTGCACAGTTTAGTGCCATAGATGTTTGTGAAAATCTTATAAGAGTGAGTGTATAGAATTTGCGTTTAGAAAATTAGGAGAATTGTATATGTCGGTTTCACCATCTAGGACCCTCAGAAGTGTGTTGCGAGAGGAAGCCTTTTACTTCTTCACTTCAATAGGCAACTACACTGGTCAGAGCGCTGCTTCACTTGATGAGTTTCTGCAAAAGATTAAAGAAGTAGACATCAAATCGTTGGAGTTTCACCTCTATCGCGAAGACTTTGAAAAGTGGATAGCTCAAACCCTCGGTGACGCCAAACTGGCTGAAGATATTAAGGGTTTGAGAAACATGAAGGTTGTTGGAAACGCTCTTCGTGATCGACTCTACTTCCTTGTTTCAAGACGTCTCAAAGACTTGAAGAGCTCGCTTCAAGCTTCAAAGTAAGACTATTCGGCTACCTTCTTGAGTTGGCTCTGATACATATCAATTATTTCTTTGATGGTGGTGGCATCTTCGGCTGCCTTGTCTAGTCGATAGTCTCCTGTGAATCGAGGAAACCTAATTGCGAGTCCGCTTCCTTTTCTTATCTTGTCCATGGCAGCACTGTGAATAGGACTCAGAGTGATTTCTGCGCCTATGACCGCGATGACGACCTTGGGCTCAAACCACACGTCAGCCTCTAGAGTGGAGTTTACTCTGGGGCTCTTGTGTGGCAACTTATGCTTCTCCATCATCTTAGGGAGTTTGGCTAGGTCTTCATCTGTGAACCCTGTTCCACACTTTGTAACCGTTTCAAACTCGTCTTCGTCTGGGTCGTAGGCGGCTAGCAACAAGGCGCCGTATGTTCCACCTCTCTTTCCTCTACCGTGAAAAGCGCCTACGACAACCAAGTCAACTGCATCTCTCATTTCGCTCTTGTAGTCACGTTTGTACTTTATCCAGAGCCAACCTCTTGCTCCAGCCTGATACACTGCGTCTTCGTTTATAGATTTGCAAAATACTCCTTCGCAACCATTTTCAACCGCTTTCTGAAAGAACTTTTCCAATTCATTCACGTCTTTCGTGATAAGATACTCCGCTATTTGAACACGGTCGCTCTTCTCAATTATCTTCTCTAAGGTTTTATGTCTAAGGGGATAGGCTTTCTGAGTTAGATCCTTTCCATCCACGAACAACGCGTCAAACACGAAGAGCGAAACTGGATACTCCTCCATGGCTTGTTTGATGCCGTACTTTCGCCGTCGGTGCATTAGTTCTTGGAAAGGTCTCATGTCTCCAGTATCTGGGTCAATGGCTACAATCTCTGCTTCCACAATAGCTTCCTTTGGTTTCACGTATTTTCTGAAGAGTTCTACAGCGTCTGGGTATTGGTCAGTGATGTTCTCTAATCTGCGTGAAAAAAGTATGACCCCACTGTCTTTCTTGTGAGCCTGTACTCGTTCACCGTCGTACTTGAACTCAACTATGCAGCGGCCGCCCAATTTCTCTAAGATTTCTTGAGGTGAGCCTAATCGTTCTCCCAACATGGGTCTAATGGGTTCGCCGAGTGAAACTCCAAACTTTCGGATGCCTTCTATCCCTTTATCCGCAACCGTTTTTGCCACTTTGCCTAGGTCTGAGGAGATGTTGTAGGCGCGTTCTATGTCCTCTCTCGCCTCTTTTCCACCACCGTACGCGATGGCCAAAGCGTCCAGCACGGTCATATCAGCGATTCCGAGTCTCAACTCGCCTGTGACAGTTCGAATGAGATATTTTGCCTCTTTGGGTTTGGCGTTGGAGAGAAGTCCTGCCAGCAAAACGATTTTTTGGTCCATCGACCCGGCGCCTGTCGATTTCGCCATCTTGTCAAGTGTTTCATATACTTTTTCTACGGTTAATGGTTCTTGGAAAAAGGTGACCTGTGTTTTCTTTTCAAGGAATTTCTGGGCAGTCTCGCCCAAGTCGCCTGTTTTCTTCATTTCTTCTTCTATTTCTCTTTCGCTTCGCCCAGTCGCCCGAGCAACAGCTCTTATGGCTAGTTTTTCTGCTATGCCGATTTCTATTCCCACAAAGTCTGGGTAGAGTTTTCCTTGGGTCAGGTAGGCAACTTTGTCGATGACGTCTTTTGGAGTTTTTTTGAGAAATTCTACTAGATAATCGGTCATCTCCAGCCGTTTTGTTGTTGCCTCAATTTTTTCATAGGCGTCTGCCATGAGCGAGTATTTCATGACTCTGCAGTCCTTCAACACTAAAGAATTGCAGCCAGAATATTAAAAGTAAACGTTAGAATTGCAAGTCAAATCGTTCATGGACTCATTCTTTTGCCAACAGCAGCAATCCAGAGACGAGGTTGACCACACCTATAAAGCCCAAGGCTAGTATAAAGAGAGTTTTCAATTCAGAGGCAAGCAGCAGTCTAGCACCCACCAAATATTGAGCAGACAAAAGTATGGATATGGCTCCAGTCGCAAGCAGCAAGCCACTTAGATACTTGCTTATCCTCTTAGATATCTCGAAGACATGGAATTTTTCCGTCACCGTTGTGTCCTTGAGCAGGCTGTCTTCTGGAGAATCGAGAATCGCGTAGTCAGTCTTATTTTGTTTCTTCTTTGGGCGCATTTTTTCACAGTCTTAAAGCATTACTTTTCTTTAGAGTCCTTAACTATTCTGACTTGTTAAGCATTTGGTTTCTTTATTCTCTATCCATGTGATGATCAATGAATTTGTTAGAACTTACCACTATTCGCAGTTAAGTTTAGGACACCTGCAACGATCTGAATTATGCTCGCAAAGAGTAGGATGAAAAAGATAATTGTAGTCACGGCTGGTGATACACTGTTGAGCGGTATGGACCCTGTCCCAATCAGGTATGCGAGTGTTGCTGTGAAGCCTCCGAGACCCAGGCTTATTCCTCCAAACGCAACGCGGAAGCGAAGGCAACCCACCATTCTGACATAGTATACAAGAACCGCGAGGACGCACAGAAATACGCCCAGTGACAGCACTCCCGGGTCAATGAATATCAGAAGAAAGAGCGACGTAACTATTCCAGCGATTGGAGTGAAGGGATAAAAGGGAGTCTTGAACGGCCTATCAAGAAGGGGTTTCTCCTTACGCAGTTTCATCAGTGATAGGTTCACCAATGCAAAGCCTATTATGAACCCAAAGTCTGTGGCATAACCCACAAAGTTTATGACTCCTGTAGCAGCGAGCACAGCCGTGAAAATGGAGCCAACCACAACAGCCACGTGTGGAGTGCTAAATCTGGGATGAATTCGCAGCAAGGCTTTAGGAAAGTATCCGTCTCGGCTCAATGCGTAAGCTACTCTTGACTGAGCCATTATCGAAGTGTTCAGAGAAGATAATGCAGCAATAGTTCCAGCTATAACAAGTATGCCTGTTCCCAATTTGCCCATCGCCTGCTCCGCCGCGAAGATTATAGGCGCAGATTCGCCACTGAAACTTTCGATAGGAACTATTCGCAATGTCACATATGCAATAACAGTGTAGAGAACTATCAGAACCAAAGCTGACAACAATATGGACCGTGGGATAGTTTTACTTGGATTTTTGATTTCGGCTTGCGCCACCGCCACCGCTTCTGCGCCTAAATACACTGCAAAAATGTAGGCAGTTGCACGAACTACACCGAGGAAACCTTCAGGTGCATTAAGTTGAAAAGTTTCCATCTTGGGGTTGGAGATTCCACCGAAAATGTATGCAAGAAGTATGACAAGCAGAATTATGATCATTATTACTTCCGCTATTCCTGCCTCTTTGACGCCGCGTATGTTAATCGCAGCGAAAATGACTATAACCGTAATAGCTAATATGGCAACAATTGTCAAGGGCATGTTTATTGGTATTATGTATGGAATCATGTAGGCGAAACCCACAGCCGACAATGCAGCGAAGAACATGTTGCTTATCCATTCGAACCAACCAGTAAAGAACGAAACAAAACCACCATAGGCTGCTTTTGCGAAGGTATACTCGCCACCAGCCTTGGGCAGAGCAGCTCCCAACTCAGCGTAACTGCACATTGTAAACAAGTTTATTATTCCGCAGAGAACTAAAGCTATAACAACTGTTGTGCCTGCTAAACTAACGGCGTAACCCAGCATAACGAACACTCCTGCCGATATAGCTCCGCCTATTCCAATCATTGTTGCGTGTAGGAGTCCTAGTTCCCTTTTCAAGCCCAGCTTTTCTTTCAGCCTTTTCAATTCTCCTTTTTCAACGCTCGTTTATGAGGAATAGTCCGCTTATGATGGAGAGCAAGCCGAAAACGATTAGGATTATCATGTACAAGACTACGTCTTTTGGGGTCACATTTAACACTGCTTGTATTCCTAAGATATTGTGGTAGAGAATGAAAGCAAAAGCTGTTGCAAAGGCGCCTATCATGCTTTGCGCCAAACCAACAACAATTGACACCTTTCTTCTGTTACTCAATTTGGCTCACTCTCGTGAGAGTATGATTCCAGCTATCACGTCTAACACGCCGACTGACAACAGAGCCAGCATAAACATTAACAGATATGTTTCATTCAATAGAGCACTGATGTCGACTATATTCAGCAGAGTTAAAACAACAGCGCTTATTAGAATCATTCCCATCATGATGAGAAAACCGCCAATTGCAACCGCTAGCCTGCTTAGTTTCCGCATGCGCTCACTCAATTTGGCTGAAGTCACCTCAAACCTTAACACGTCTCAGAGTTTAGCTCGCAAATAAATAGCCGTGACAACTAATACTTTTTTCGCTATTTTCGCCCAAAAGCTTCATAGCGAACGATTTCATTCAACGGTCTTCTCTCGGGCGGCTCAGGTTTCTCAGCTGGATGCCCAACAGGAATGATGGCGACTGGGCGCACTCCGCTTGGTATGTTCAACACTTTTCTGGCTTCCTCCTCTTGGAAGGCACCGACCCAGCAGGTGGCGAGTCCCAGGGCATGCGCGGCTAGAAGCATATTTTGAGTGGCAGCGGCCGTGTCTTGCAGACAGTAGAGGTTGACACCTCGACTCCCATATCCGCGTGCAGACCGTAGTTGGTTGGCGCACACAACGATGACAACAGGTGCCTCCTCAATGAACGTCTGGTCTAGCGCCGCTGTTGCTAGTCCACGTTTAATGTCAGGGTCGCGGACTACTACAAATTCCCAAGGTTGAATGTTTCCCGCTGAAGGTGCCCATCTGGCTGCATCTATTAATTTCTTGACTTCACTGTCCGAAACTTGTTCTTTGGTGAAGGCTCTGACGCTTCTTCTCTTCTTGATGGCTTCAAACACATCCAAGCCTTTCCCACCACATGTTTAGGCTATTCTAACTGCGGTTTCTATGGTTATTCCACGCTCGGTTATGTTGAACGGAATCAGCCTCGGTTCGTAAACCGCTCTGCGCATCTTCTTCATTTTTATTCGCCTGTCGATTCCTCCAGCCATTTCTTGGGCTGAAAACTCCATGACTCCGTCTACCAAATGCTGCATAGTGGTCTCTGTTTCAGGGTCGTGCATCTTCTGTGTTAGAAGCAGAAAATGGACTCCTCCGTGCTCTCTGGCGCTGTTTAAAAGCAACTCAACAATGCTGATGACGGCACTATATTTTTGGGTTAAAATTAAGTAAGAAAGCGAATCAATGAGCACCCACCTTCCTTCAGTCACCACCCTTGGAATTTTCTCCGTTAAAACTCGGATTACATCTGGAACGTTAACGTTGAAGAACAGCCAGTTGCCTTTTTCTTGTAGTGGAGCAACGTTCCAACCGAAAGTTTCAAGATCTTCTCTCAGGGCTTCGGGAGCCCTTGAAGTCGAGAAATACGCAACTTTGCCTCCTTGAACAGCGTTGTGATAGAGTACTTGCTGAGCGAGTATGTCATATCCTGAACCGGGTTCTCCGGTCATAACGACTACACTCTTTTCGGGCAAGCCTCCTCCCAATATTTCGTCTAGTCCCTCTATCCAAGTTTTCAAGAGTTTCATGCTTTACTCGCCTACAGTGATATTTTTGGTCTCAAAGAAATATTACACTTACTATGTTGGGATTCATTTATTACGTGAAACGGTTTTAAGTTGTTGGTTCACAATATTGCCTTAACTCACAAAAGAATGAAGGAGACTTGGTCATGTCTGTACCTGCAGAGGCTCAACAAACAAGGCTGTTATACTACGAGGATGCTTACCTTAAGGAGCTTGAGGCAAGAGTTCTGGCGGTCAAGAAACTAGACGGTCAATATGGATTGGTTCTGGATCAGACAGCTTTCTACCCTGCTGGTGGAGGGCAACCAGCTGACACTGGAATAATAAAGGGGCGGAGTGGAGAAGCCATAGTGACTGGGGTCCACATGGAAAAAGGCGTAGTGGTTCACATTGCCAGCGAGATTGTTGGCAAAATCAGTGAAGGAGAACAAATAACTGGCTTCATAGACTGGACACGTCGATATCAGTTGATGCGAAATCACACTTTAGCTCACTTGATGGCTGAAGCCGTGCGAAGAGTAACAGGACTCACAATGGCTATCGTGGGCTCTGGACTCGACGTTGACAAGGTTAGGTTAGACCTAGCCCACGCGGGTTCTCTTGGACCTTTGCTGCCCGAAATCGAAAAAATCGCCAACAACATGATAAAAGAGAACAGACCAGTTGAAATCAAAATGATGCCCCGTGCAGAAGCTGAAAAATTTGTTGAACACTTTCACGAGAGCTTAAAGACTCTTCCACCCAACGTTCAAAACGTTCGCATCGTTGAAGTAAAAGATTGGCATGCATGTGCGTGTGGCGGAACCCATGTGAAGAACACTGGAGAAATAAGTGTAGCTCAAGTCTTGAGGAGGATGTCGAAGGGCAAGGGCGTTGAACGAATCGAGTTCACTGCAAAAACGTCTTAAGTCAGCGTCCACTCATTTATGAATTGGATGATGAGCACGAGAGTCAGCAGAGCCACAGAGCTGTGATTAGAACTCTCGACGGGCGATCTGACACCAACATCATATTTAACAAAAAGCACGCAAAAATTCTTATATATTGAACGAATTTTAAATAAAAAATGTATAAAATCAAAATGAGGTCAAAACGGAGGAGAAAAAAGGCATGCCATGCTCTGTGATTGTTTGCGGTTTCTTCGGAGACACTGGTAAGGGGAAAATAATTTCCTATCTCGCCTTGAAAGACAAGGTTGCAGTAACTGTTAGAGCTGGTGTCGGACCCAACGCTGGACACACTGTGCTCTATAAGGGCAAGGAGTACAAGTTGAGAATGTTGCCAAGCGCCTTTGTCTATGAAAAATGCCGCTTGTTGATAGGTCCAGGCGTCTTGATTAATACTGATATTCTGCTCCGTGAAATAGAAACGACTCAGTCAAAGAGAAGAGTAGGCGTTGACCCTCAGTGCGCCATAATCGAGGCTAGACACATTGAAGCCGACAAAAAGGGTCAGTTGGCCCAGCGGATTAAGACAACTGGCACTGGAACAGGACCCTGCAATGCTAAAAGAGCCTTGAGAACCGTGAAACTCGCCCGAGACCTTCCCCAACTGCAAAAATATTTGGCAGACGTTCCATTGGAAGTGAACCAAGCGATTGACGAGGGGAAAAACGTCATAATTGAGGGCACGCAGGGCACTTACCTTTCGCTTTATCACGGCACTTACCCCTACTGCACCTCGAAGGATGTGACAGCCTCGGCAGCATGTTCAGACGTTGGTGTGGGTCCCAAACAAGTTGACGATGTCATCATTGTGTTCAAGGCTTTCACAACACGTGTCGGAGCCGGTCCACTTCTAGGCGAGGTTTCTCTTGAAGAGGCAGAGAAACGTGGCTGGCGTGAAATAGCCACAGTGACTGGTCGGGCACGTCGGGCTGCACCTTTCAACTACGAGTTGGCGAAACGAGCCGTGATGCTAAACAGTGCCACGCAAGCGGCTGTCACAAAAATTGATGTTCTGTTTCCAGAGTGCAAAGGAGCCAAGTCTTACAACAAACTCTCGCAAGATGCTAGAGCGTTTGTTGAAAAGGTTGAGAAAGAAATCAAAGTCTCAGTGACGTTGATAGGCACTGGACCAGACGCTTTAGAGATTGTTGACAGAAGAGTCTAACCAGAAGACTAATTTAGAAAGTTAGTCTATCATGTTTTCAATTTGAACCCTCTATCTCAAGTTTAAGGTTGAAGAAGGGTTGCTGCTTGAGTGAACTCTTGAAGTGGTTTGAGAAGAGAAGAGAAACAAAAGCCATCACATTGATGCAGCAGCATTTGGTAACTACCATAGGCGTAGTCGAAGACTTGGAAAGGGCGGTGAAGGCGTCTGTCAGCAACAAAGAAAGAGAAACCATGGCGGCAATTGACCGTGTTATAAGCGCTGAGAAGGAAGCTGATAGGCTTCGAAGAGTGGTGATGATTGAACTCGCTGGCGGAGAGTTGCCCCCAATCGACAGAGAAGACCTCATGCACCTAATGAAACGTGTCGACATGATAGCAGACTGGAGCCGAGAGTCAACACGCATCCTAAACGCTACCCCCATGCATGACGTCCCAGAAACCCTGAAGAAAGCAGCAGTCCAGATGGTGGAAGGGGTAAGAGAATGCGCTACAGCTCTGCGAAAGTCCATAAACAGCATGACGGAGAAACCAAGAGAAGCGCTACGAGCAGCAGATGATGTTGAAAGGTTGGAGGAGAAAGTGGACGACCTCTTCGAAAACTCTCGGCGACTGCTAGGTCAAGAAGTAAAACTCAAGGTAGGCGTTGCTATATTGATGAACGAGTTGTTTGAGGCAATTGAACTGGCTGCCGACGCGTGTGAAGACGCTTGCGACCATGTTAGGGTCATAGTTGTTCGCCGATAAACAGCGTCAAGGAGGTGTAACCGTGTCAACCATAAAAATCGACATAGCTGAACTGCGTGACAAATACGGTGATGAAGTCAAAAAACTGGCAGAGTTCTTAGAAGAAAAGTTGAAGATGAAAACTGATGTGGCAGATAGAGAAATAACCTGCAAGCCAGAGAAGAAGGGAGCAGTCGCTTCGAAAGATTATTTGCGAGTTCTTCTCCGAAAATTCTTGCACAAAGAAGACCTCAAAGAAGAGTTTCGCGTCATAGCTGGAAAAGAAAACATTCTTGTGATTAAAGAGCGAAAACTGGTCAGCGAGTCCGAGTAGATTGAGCCGTGGCGCTCTTTCGCTTCTTTTCAAGCAACTCCTGAACCTTCAAGAGCAGGTTCCTAGCTGTCCATGCTTCTTCATAAGCCTTCTCAGTGGCTCCAGCCTCAATGTTGTTTTTTGCCTCTTTTAGGAGGCTCTGCGCCGAAGCATGGGCTGAGTCCACTTCAACTATCTGCTGCTTGGGTTGTGAACTGTGCTTCCAAGGAGAACTTTCTGATTCTTCTGGGTGAATGAGGGAGAAGAGGAAGAGCGCGTACTCGGTTTCACTTGAAGTGAGCCACAGCGAGTTGACAACTGTTTTCTCGTCGTTGTTTTTGGCTAAAGCCCGCATGGAATTTTCCAGATGAGCCAAGGCGGAGTTAATGGCGTCTCTGATTTTTTCCTTGTGCATTCATTTTTCACGCTTTGTTGGAGGCTTCGGTTTCAGTAGGGTTGGGATAGTGATAAATCTTTTGGGCATAAGGGACTATTTTTCAGTTGAAACTCTGCTGGCGCCGACCTCTTTCTCCACCCTTATCACGTGCTCAGCCTTTTCGGCGAAGGCTTCACTATGCGTAACCGCTATGATTTGCTCTATTGCTTTCAAGCGAGATATAGCCTCAGCCAGTCTGTCTATTGAACCGTCTTCTCGACCCAGGCTCTCAGTCGGCTCGTCCAACAGAAGGGTGTAGAGTCCGTGTCCTGTCCTCGACTGCATGATGAGTTGCCCCAGCCCCAACCGGTAGGCAAAGGCTAAGAGGGTGCGTTCACCGCCGGAAAGGTTGGTGACCTCCCTCTCAAACCCCTCTTCGCCCCGCACAATGGGCGAGTAGGTCTCATCAATCTTAACGATTAGTGCTGGACCAACGCCACCAGTGAGGTCGTCTAAGAACTGCTGGATTAAGCGTTGAAGATAAGAGACAAACTCGCTGCGCATTCGAGGCTGAATGCTTCTGTAAGCGTCGCGCACGCCTGTCACGATTTCGAGCAAGCCTTGGATACGTTTCATGCGGTCCATTTTCTCTTGGGCATTGTCTAGACGCTGCTTCAGTTCCTCCATTCTCGAAGCTAAGTCATTCTTTCTTGTTTTGGTAGTCTCCAGCCTGTTTTTTACTTCAGAATATTCCATGAAAGCTTGGTCTCGCAGTTTGCGGGCTTTCTCCAACTGCGCCAAGTCGAATTTGGCGATGTCTCTTCTAATTGCGTTCAACTGTTCTCTAAGCTGTTTTTCAAGCAGTTGTTTCTCTTCAAACTCTTTTGATAGTTTTTCGAGTTCTTGGTGCTCATCTGAAACACGGCTTTTCAAGTCTTCGATTTTAGGCGAGAGTGTTTGCAAGCTTAGGGCAACATTGCTTACTAGGTTGCGCAGTCCCTCAAGCTCGTCGAGGTTTTTCTGTAGTTCAGTCAGTTTTTGTTCTCCTTCACTGTTAGTTCTGTTCAATCGGTCAAGTAGGTCTGTTTTGTACTCTTCTGAGAGATTTTGTTGGCATAGGGGGCATTTGCTCTCAGTTTTGAGGCTTGAGAGTTTTTTCTCAGCCTCTCGCATCTCTTTTCTTGTAGCCTCTTGTTCGCCCCCTATGCTCCGCAGTTGTTCTTCCAAGGCTTGGAGGTGCTTTCTCAATTCATCTGGCGTCTGTTCTGGGATGAGTCCAATAATTTTAAGCCTTTCCTGCTGTGCCTTCAGCTCATTATTCAGTGACTGCAGTTTTTCGTTGATGTTCTCTATGGATGTGTTTTTGCGCGCCATTTCGTCGGCTAGTCGTGCGCTGTTGTCCTCGGCGTTTTCTATGTTGGTTTTTAACTGAGTCTCTTTTCGCCCCAGCTCTTCTGTCTGCTTTCTCAATTCTTCTAGGCTCTGAAGATGTGCGGTCGCTTCATTAAGCGCAGTTTCGGTTTCAGCGTGTCTCTTCTTCAACCCTTCGATTTGTCCTTCAACAGTGACGAATTCCTGCACTGTTTTGTCGTATTCATTGTGAAGCTTGTCAATTGTGACTATGTCTGGGTCGCGTTCGTAAGCCTTCTTTTCACCCTCGTACTCTTTCTGAACGCCTTGAAGATTCGCCCATGCCAATTCATAGTCTGACAATCCGAACAGTTCATCGAGTCGTTTCTGGCGTTCTCTAGGAGTCATGTCCAGCAGTTCTTTCAGTTGCTCCTGTCGAATCCACACTATTTCACGGAACAACTCCTTATCTAAGCCCGTTATGGCTTTCAACTGTTCAGCTACAGCTTCACTCTTCACCTGAGCTATGAGCCTGTCATTCTCGTAGAGTTTGAGTTGTTCCAAGTCTTGACCGATGCCTTTTCCACGTTTCCGCAAGCCACGTGTGAGAGTATAGTTTTTTCCTGAGTGAGTGAACTTAAGCGTCACCTTGCTTGCGTCGGCTCCCTCTCGGAGTATGTATTCATAACTTCTGCCAAGTGGGTCGCCGAAAAGCGCAAAATCAATAGCGTAGAGGACGCTGGATTTGCCGCATCCCACGCCGCCTACGAGGCAGTTGAAGCCGCGTTGAAACTGAACCTTCGATTTTGTGTGGCTGCGAACGTTTTCTAAGTCAATTGTTTCAACTCTCACGCATGAACGCCTCCATCTCTTTTTTCACCCTATCCTCGTCCTTCCTAGTCAAAGGCTCCAAAATGCTCACAGCCAGCCTGGCAATTTTTTCAGCCTCTTCCCGACTGTAGCGTTCGGCAAAAATCTGCAAGAAATATTCGAAAGCCTTCGTCTTCAAGTCTTTTAAGCCGCCTTCGAATATTGACCGAATCACCTCTTCGGGAACTTCTGTTTCGTGCAGGTGCAGAGTGGGATAGACAAGCAGCGCTTTTTGGGCGGCTTCTCGAATCTGTGCCAAATCCACTTCGGCTCGGTTGGCTTCGGCTGGCAACTCACCCTTTAAAACAAGAACGATTATGGCGCCTTCCTCATCATTGTCTTTAACAAGCTTTACAGCTGACTCTGTGATTTTGGCTGGGAGCATACCCGTATAATCGGGTTCCAAAACAACGAATTTGCGTGTGGTTTCGAGTTTGATGCGGTTGAGCTTTGGCACGCCTTTCTCGTTTATTTCCACGTGATAGAAGCCCTTGTCAATTTTTGCATCATCGTAGTTTACGGTCTCGGTGCATCCGCTGTAAACGAGCAAACCGTTCTTGAACTTGTTGATTGAAGGCTGGTGAACGTGTCCACCTGCGAAGTAGTTGAAGCCGTCTGGTAGGAGTTCAGGCGAAGCCTCAGCCTCAATGTGGGGCGGCGTCACGTAGGGTAGGTCTAACGCCATGTGGAACAAGAAAATATTAAAAAATGAGGGGTCAGGAGAAGGCTTGTTCTGTTCCAGAAAAATTGGCAACTGTTCCTCTGTTCGAGTCTTGGTTCGAAAGTTTGGCACGCCATAAACGTAGCAGTTCTCGTTCCGCCAAGACGAACCTTCATGACGTGGCAAATAATGGATTAAACCAGCGCGGTCGAGCGGATTGAGAATTGTGCCTGTGACAATGTTGGGCGCCGAATCGTGTCCACCGTCCACAATCAGCACAGGTATGCCATCGTCTCGTAACCGTCTAAAATTGGTGATTGTTGTCTCCAACGTAACATTAGAGGGTCTAGCTTGATGAAACAAGTCGCCTGCGATGATCATGAAATCTGGCTTCAACTCAATGGTTTTGTCAACAACTTCTTGGAAAGCGTTTTCGAAGTCTTCGCGGCGCACATCTAAATTGTACTGTGCATAACCTAGGTGCAAATCAGCCACGTGCACGAAACTGAAAGACTTCACTCAAAGAGCCTCCTTCAAGATAGAGGATGCCACAGTTTTTCTTCACAACTTAGTAGATACTGTTGCTTTTAAATATGAAAGAGTTGTTCTAATTGTTGTGCATTTGCGTAGTTAATCGTTTGACTTTTCGATTCTGAAAAAAAATTAACAAAAGAAATATGGTTTCAATAAATGCGCGTCAAAAAAGAAAGTGGGAGTTTTGAGTGTTGTCATTCGTCTGATTCTCACTCTCTTCCACTTCAGTGGTACCAACCTGGGTAACCATTGATGTATCCAGTTTTTCCGTAATGTTCGTAGGCGATTTCCGAGATATCAATTATATCTATGCCAAGGTCTTTGTTTATGTCGATCCATGGGTCTTTATCGGCGTGTGACCACGGATAGAATTCGTAGAAGTGACCAATTGCTATTGCAAGGTCATCTATGTCAACCTTTCCGTTGAAATACGGCAACAGCTGCCCCGTTGTGTAGTAGTCAGGTCGTATTAGTTCTCTGAAGTAGGTTGGGTTGTTTTCTAGTAGTAACCACCTGCCCATCTGGCGACTAACAAATCTAAAAGGTCCACAACCCGTGAGTTTGTCTGTGGTTTCGTATTCTCCTTGCTGCCAGGAATACGCTGGAGGTATGTTCTCCCATATGTGTTTGGGTATCATAGGCACTCCTCCAAGCCAGTGAAGACTCCAGACACTTTGGGACTTGTAGTAGACAACTAAACTGTAATTGTCTGGTGTGTCTATATGGTCAATGTCAATCACGTTAGGGTAGAACAAGGAGGAGAAGGCTTCCTTCATGTAGAGTAAAGTAAATTTTGCATCAGCAGCAGTGAACGGCACGTTGTCATGCCAAAGGATGTTATCAAAGAGTTTCAATGAGATTTTTGTGGCAGGCGTCCCAGCGTTGTCCCACGTTCCCACCGTCCAACTCTTCGCCATCCATGGTATATCCACTCCCTCAGTGTAAGGATCAGCTAATATCAGGAAATCGTAAATTTTGTTTAAAACTTCCCAGTCACAATAGAAATCAGCGTGAACTGGATTTAGCATATCGGGGTCAAGGCTGAGTCCGTATCTGATCGTGCCGCCTCTTTCCCAGCCTTCAGCATGCGCATTCAGGAAAGTCCACCATCCGTTCAATCCAGAAAGAGACATGCAGCTAACCATTTTGGTGTTGACCATGTTCTTCCAAGGCTGGTCCCAGTATCTTTCCTCGCCTGTCCACCGCCCGTAGTACTTTCTGTGTGCCGTAGCACCAGCTGAGTGCCATATGGGCACCGTGGGCAATTGATCCATCAATATCTCTTGACACTTCATGCAAGCTTCTACTGCGCTTGGGATGTCAGGTGCAAACTTAAGCTTCTCAGCCCAATAGTCAAATGTTGAATTGGTGAAGAACACGTAATTTGGTGCCCAGTTCCTTCTGGCTTCCCAATAGGCTTTTCCGAATTTGCTATGATACCTGTCGTACAAGTAGTCAGGGTCTCTGAATGGCCCCCAACCGCCTATGTACAGGTGATACTCGTAAGGATAAATCATCACCGCAGTCCAGCAGACAGTTTTAGGAGCTATATGAACTTCAAGAGGCAACGCGGGAAAATCAGATCTCTGCATCTCGTTAACTAGCCACTCGCCTAGAGTCTTTATGTCAGGATTGTCTTCTCTTATGTAGAACTTAAGGGCAGGCAACTCATATACGCCTGTGGTGTTTTTGTATTCTCTGACGTTGTCTCCATCCCAGTCGCTGTATCCAGCCGCATCGAGTATTTCGGCGGCTCTAGTTCGGTTGTAAGGATACTTTGCTACGTTGGGATTGTACCATTGCGTCCATTCAGTTGCAATTGGTGTATCCATTAGGACACCGCTGAAAGACTGCAACTGTTGTGTATAGAACCTTTGTCTATCTATGAGGTGGGCTAAAGCCCTCCTAAAGTTAACGTCGCTTAGTGGCCATCTCATGTTGTTCATTTCGAGGTTCCACGTGTCAAACATGGTTAATGACGCTGTTACAAAGTTAGGGTCACTTGAAAGTAAAGTGTACGTGGTGTAATCTAAAGGCCAATCCATAATGTCAATCATCCCGCCTAGAAAATCGTTGAGGGTATAATTTACTCTAAAAAGAATATTGTCAACCCGTGGTCCAAATTTCTCATAGGTTTCCACTTGTCCAATTACTGGAGCAGGCGCGAAACTCAAAATCAGCATTGAAAGCAGTAGAGAGAGGGAAAGAGACCCAGTCTCAAAAGTCTCAAGATGGTGATGCATTTTCTTCCCTCTTTTTCAAACAATTAAGACCGTTCCCGCCAAAGAATTTAACTTTTCGGTTTCAACTGCAAAAACAACGTCAAGGCTAAGACAAGTGAAAAATCATCAAACAATCATCATCTGTAACTTCTGCAATTAGATACTTCAAATTCTTGAGAACACCTCGTGACGAATTATAACCTTTTCGCCATTTACCACAACAACCGACGTCTGCCCCCTCCATCTAGTCCTCACTCTTTGACACGATAGCAGGGCAAAAAAACGTTAGCTTTCAAACAATGTCTTAAGTATAAGAGAGTGGTGAAAGTATTGAGTTAGAGGTTTAAGCGTTGAAGCGAGAATATCCAATGCGTCCAATAGTAGGCGTGGGCGCAGTCATACTCCAAGAAGGAAAACTCATCCTCGTGAAGAGAAGAGCCGAACCTGGAAAAGGCAGATGGAGCATTCCAGGCGGCACTGTTCACCTTGGCGAAAAGGTTCGAGACGCCACAATTAGAGAGGCAAGAGAGGAAAGCGGTTTAGAAGTCGAAATAGTAGACGAGAGACCTTTAGACGCTTTCGACAGCATAATAACTGACGATAGAGGCCGCACGCAATATCATTTCACTCTACTCGAATTCTTAGCCAGACCAAAAGGCGGAACCTTAAAGGCTGCTGAAGACGCATCCGAAGCGAGATGGGTGCCGCTCGAAGAAGTCAAAAAATACGACTTAACCAACTCTTTTCGCACATTTTTCGAAAAACATGAAAACGAGTTGAAGAGGCTCAGTTCTTCTCGGTGAAAAACAGCCTAGTCTGCCCCATCGTCTGAACGTTCAGGGCTTTCACTCTCACAACAATTGGAAAATCCTTCACCGCCGTGCCTAACAATAGGCAGTGATGCGCTGGCAAGTCTCGAGCAATCGATTTGACCGTTTCAGCGTCCACCTTGGCAGCACGGCTAACCGTTTCTAAATCATGCTCGTTGGTGAAGTTGAAGAGGAAAACGTTGTCGGCTTGACGATAGATATTCTCCCGAATGGTGTCAGGCTGGTTGGTGACAAACGTGGTGAACACGCCGAAGTGTCGCATACGAGTGACGATGTCGTCCCAGTAGGTTTCTCGTAGGTAGAGATGCGCCTCCTCAGCAAATAAGAAAACAGCCCGCAGTTTCTGTTGGGTCAACAAGTCCACAAGTTTGCCGAGCACGTACTCAACTACAATCTGGCGATCTACTAGAGACGTGTCACGCAAGTTAACCACTAATGCGCCGCCGCTTCGAATTCTTTGGAAACAATCTTCTAGGCTCACGGCTTCAGACGGATTGTCGGTGAAAAAACCTGAGTTAAGCAAAGCGTAGTAGCGGCTGAACAGAGCGTCGCGCACGTGCTGATTGCAACGCCAATTTCTGATAGTCTCGCCCAACTCGTGCAGCGTCAAAGCGGCACGTTCGTCGAGAAACTGCCAGATTCGGCGGAACTCACGTGCTGACGTGCCTGGTAGGTTTAGGGCGTGGATGAGAATGTTTAATATGACGCGAAGTTTCATTTGGGATAAGGCGACTCTGAAGTTTTCGCTTGGTGTTAGCACGTTTATTCTGTTGTTGTACTCGTTCTTTTTTCCGTCTGCACCGTAACCTAGGTGAGCGTATTCTCCGTTGAGGTCGAGCACAATGACGGGTGCGCCGTGGCTGACTAGGTTGAGCGCAAGCAGTTTGGATAGGTGTGACTTGCCTGTTTCTTTCTTGCCTGTGACTATGTTGAGTTTGCCGTCTAATGCGGTGGCGTCTATGTTTAGTGGCGACTGGTCTTTGGTTTCGCCCAGTTGGATGGGTAGGCTGTGGTTTATTTTGATTAGTTTGAGGAGCGATGTGGTTGGTAGTTGTTTTATGATTGATTGGCTGCGGTTGGGCAGCCATGCTGAAGTTGGGTTTAGTTTTCCGTTGTCTAGGCTGGCTCGGATTTTGCATATTAGTAGGCGTGCGTCTTGAATGTACGTGACATGTGAAGAGACTTCTAATGGGTCGAAGTCTTGGCCGTTGAGGTGCGTGTCGTTTGTTGAGTCTCGCAGTAATTCTTCTAGTATGCCTGGCACGTTGGCGAATTGGATGTCTATGATTTGGGTTATCAAGGCTTTGTTTTGTTTTGGGTCTTCTATTTTGAGGTAGTCGCCTTTTTCCACGTTTTCTGTTGGGAAGCTGAGGATTTGAATGGTGTTGCCTTCTTTTCTGTAGAGGCGCATGGCTGTCTCAACCACTTTCTGGTCCTTTGCCGAATGGTCCGAAGAGTAGGCGGCGTATGTTTGGTCTGTTGACTGTTTTGATTCCGTGTGTTTGTGCTAGGAGGCGTTGTATGGCTATGACTTCGTTGGCTGTGAATGTGGAGTATATGTGGGCTAATCGTAGGGTTTCGGGGTAGCTTTCGGCTAGTTGGTCGTTGGCTAATAGGCGTTGTATGGCTTCTACTGCTTGTTCTCTTGGTAGTTTGCGGTCTACGTCTAGGCGGAAGCTGCAGTTTCCTTGGGTTAGTTTAGCCACGTATATGTTGCCTAAGAAGTGTATGGCGTTTGAGGGTGCAATTGGATAGCCGTCCATTTCGAGTAGGCATGGTGGCGTGCATTTTTCTATTAGGTCTGTGAGTCTATGCCCTGATAGGCGTAGTCGGGTGATTTTTGTGAAGGCTAGGACTGTGTTTAGTCGGTTGCGTGCTGTTTCTAAGAGTTGCAGTATGATGTGGAGAGGTGAGTCGTTTGTTCCTGCTGTTAAGGAGCCGTCCCAGAGTATGAGGGTGTTTTGGCTTTGTGTGGCTATGTTCATTTGTAGCCAGCGTTCAAGCAGAGTTGTTATGCGTGTTTGCATGTGGATGAGGCTTGGTGTGCTCGTGGTATTGGGTGTTAGTGTGTCGAGGCTGTATTGGCGGAAGAGTTGGTAGATTTCTTGTTTGTTTTCTTCGGTTATGTGGAATGGGAAGGGTCCTATGCGTAGGTAGTGGTATTTGTGGTGGTTTTGGTTTTTCCAGACTATGGCACCTCTTATGGCTAGTAGTATGCCGGTTGTGGTTTCGCCTATTTTTATGCTGGATACGTCTATGGCTACTACTGGTGTTTCTTCGGGTAAGGGTTTGAGTGGTATGGTGTTGAGTTTTAGTTTTGTTTGTCCATGGAAGACAGGTGTTATTTCTTCGGATGGCTCAGCGCTGATGTCTGTTATTGTTTCGTATGGTTGGTAAAGTGTTGCATCTTGGCTGGCTATGTTTTTTATGCTGCGTAGGCTGAGTTCTATGAAACGTGTTGGCAATGCGGTGTCTTGGAGTGTCTGTGGAAAGTTATATTTGGTGGTTGTTGGTGTATATTGTGTTTGTTGAATCAATTGATTTCACCAATAGCCATTATAGGGTTGTTGGTGAGTATTTAAGTGTTGCGCATGAACAACATGTACAATACAATAAACAATAAGGAATCAGAATGACGGAAGCCGAAGCCGAGAAGCTAATACGAGTAAAAATGAAAGTGGGCAACGTAGAATTCGAAATAGAGGGCACAGTAGACCAAGCCAACGAGGCAGTAGGCAAATTCTTAGCAACAGTAACAGAAAAACTAAAAGAAACACCACTGATAGGCGCAGAGAGAGAAGCAGCACCCAGAGCTGAAACATGCAAAGTAATAATACAACGTCTCTGGGAAGAAGGCTGGTTCTCATCAGGGCGAGGGCTGGGAGAAGTGCACAGCGAAATGGCAAGACGAGGGTTCCACTACGACAGAACAGCAGTAGCACACGCACTAATAGACCTAGTCAAAGACGGAGTGCTAAACAGAGAAGGAAGACCAAGACGATACCAATATGTGCAGAAAAGACCACCCTCGAGTCGTTCATGAAGAAACAATCTTGTTACTACTTTTGCCTTTACTTTGGAACTCTCCAGCGATACTGTGGGTAATTCTCCTCCAAATTATGCAAGTTCTCTCCAAAGCTTAGAGTACTGTCAATAACAGCCTCCCAGTCTATGTTGTCCATTTCTGCTGACGGGTCATCGAAATCTCTATTTGCTTTCAAAAAGATTTGCTTAAAGTTATAGATTTGAAGATTTTTAGGCATTTTCCTGTAGCGTCGTGGCCGTCTTCGCATGAAATATGATATCCGCAAAAACAGAGTAAAAGCTTTTTGAGCAATGAAAGTCAGAACTCTAATCGCTCTCTTAGTTGATTCTTGACAGTCTTCTTGACTCTGGCTTCTTTTGGCACATAGACAAAATATCGAGGATTGAATTCCATGAATGATTCTTTATCTTCTGTAAATATCTTGCTCAATATTATTTGAGCATGTTTTTTCATAGTTTCAAGACGAGTGTTGTCAGAGAACACCATGCAAAGATTGCTAATGCGCGGCGTCAATGCAGAATATACTATATCCATTACCGCCTCACCTTCTGACTCGGTGTCAATAACTTCGTAGACATCCACTTCCTCAGTTTTAGACCAGATTGCATAAAGGTCTGGTCTATAAAGATACACGTGTTTTCGGTAACTTACAGGAATGGGTTCGATGTTTCCATCCTTCACCTTCTTATACTTTCCTTTCTCAACATATTCTTGGCAAAGTTCCTTTAATATTTCCACAATCATATTATGCCATTCGCTAGCCAAATTATCACCCGAACAATTCAAGCATTGACTTGATCTGCAAAAAAGCTTTACTGAACCCTCGTGGCTGTAGTTTTCATGTATTTTCATTTGTAGCTAAAGCGAATCTGACTTTCTTAAGAAAGTCATCGAATTTGTTCTTTAAATCAGGTTTAGACATTAGGTCCTGTTGAAAAGTTCCTTCCTTGTAGCCTCTGTAATCAGTATTTTCCAATTTGAATATGCCATCAAAATTTCTTCCATGTCTTCTCAGCAATTCCTCTTCTTTTGTTGTGCCTCGAATCAGCAAGTAATATTTGACGAATGGGAAGATGTTTTTGATATCTCTGGCAATTTCTGAGTATGCTATTAAGGTATGCGAACCAACATGGAGTTTTACCTCGACAATCACCAAAGGAATAACGATGTTCTCTTTCTCGGCTGTGTTGTGAAATTGTATCCATTTAACTTCACTTGTAGGCATTTTGTCTTTGTAAACGACAATATCTTGGTCGAAGAACCCAAACTGAATTTGATACTGATTTTCTTTCTTAGTAACAATGATATCTTTCAGAATTTTGATGCTGGATTCTACATTACACCCTAAGTCTTGAAGATGAATGCTGAGTAGATTTATTACATCCTCACGAAATACGTCTTCAGGTCTCAAGAAAAATGTCCTCCGAACCGGTAACACCTTAGATATCTCTGGAAAACTCTTCATATAAGTTATGGGTCAGATATACACTGTAATGCATGGACGCATAGCAGGATGCCAAAAAATGTATAGAAATCGCCGAGAAAGTGATACAACTTGTTAAAAAAGTCGTTGTCAATCTATGAAATCTTAAAAGATTGTAAGAGCATTGTAGAAAAACTGACCAACTCCGCCAAACAGATTTTGGGCGACGCTGAAGTTATTCCTTTTGGCAGCATAGTTGAAGGCAAGGCAACCGCAACAAGTGATTTAGACATCCTCGTCATCGTCAAAGATCTACCACGAAGCGCGTTGACTAGAGCACAAATCATAAGCAAGATAGAGGAAGCAACCGGTTTGCCGCCCATACACCCCATCCAAATACACCTAACAACATGGCGAGAAGCGGAGACAAACCCAATATACAAAGAAGTACTTACAAAATTTCAAAAAAATAGGTGACCGCAACGCTAGCAAAGTTCATTCAACTTTTGCTTTGATTTTGGGCAGAGCCTCCTCTTGAATCCTTTTGATTCCCATTGTGGTTATTTTGTAGCTGCCTTCCTCAGTTTTGGCGGTTAGTCCATCTTTTGTTAGTTCGGCTAGTCTTGTGGTTGTTATTTTCATGTTTTTTCCAAGTTTAGCCATTAATTCTTCTTTTGTCATGGTTTCTCTTGTTAGTTTTCCAAGTCTATAGCCTATGTAAGCTGCTAGTAAATGAAGTTGTAGGGTTTCGCTGTCCGTCAACCTCTCCTTCCCTATGAGCACTTCGGGTCCTTCAGGCGCAATAGCAATAACGTCCTCAAAGTCCTCAACCAGCTTGGCTAAGTCAACAGTCAAAGTCACTTTACGGGCTATGTCAAACGTTGGAACCATTTCACCAAAAAACTTGTTAACGCTAATCCAAACATCGTTCACGTTACCCGTAAACGTCTGCTCCATCTCACCATACTTAACATGCACTGTAACTAAACTTTCTTCACTCATTCTCTCACCATCCATTGAGTCCCAAAAGATTCCCAGCGGGTCCCAAACATCTATCCAAGTCTTCATTGTCGGACAAAACAGACAAGGTGGCAATGTTCAACAAAGAAATCCTATTGTTGAACAAACAACTAGGCGCCTCCACGTAGTCTAGGCAACACCTCGTCCTCAATCCACTTCTCACCCTGCATAGTCAACTTAAACTCAGGCCTAGCCGGGTCAGGCTTAAACACTAGGCGTCGCTTAGTCATCTCATTTAAGCGGGCTGGCACCATCGACTTGATGCCGCTCGACTCCAACAAACGACTGATCTGCGTCGCAGTGCTCAACTTCTTCTCAGAAGCGTACAGGATTAGTCCAATAGCCTCGTAATGCGACAGTCTCTCCCGAGTAGTCACAACAGGACCCTCAGTAGTCAACTCAACAACACCTTCCAACTGAGCCTTAACAGGCGCCACAACCTTAACCGAAATCACACTACCAACCTCACCCACAAACTCAGGCGTCAAACCCCTCAACGCTTCAAGCAGTTCCTGAGTTGTTTCGCCCTCAACCTCTAACTCGCCGAAACCCGTCTTGATGCGCGCCCTAATCTTAACCATGCCCGACTCATCACCAACGAATAGTAATCAAAATTCACTTTTAGAATTTGCCATACAGCGCCCATTCACAAAAACTTAAATCACTCAGCCCAACAGAGTTGAAAACCATGTCAGGAACAGAAACGCTCCTACCATACCTCAAAGAACCAGCAAGAGAAGGACAACCAACAATAATAGTTGACACACGCGAAGCCAGCGCCGCCCCAAAAATAATCAAAGGATTGAAAGAGCAGGGAGCCGAAATCCAAACGCAAGCACTTGAAAAAGGCGACTACATACTCTCTGACCTCTGCGCCGTCGAGAGAAAAACAGTGCACGACTTTGTCTACACGCTCACGAGACGCTACTTGTTTGAACAATTATTCAAATTGAAAGAAGTTTATGTCAAACCCTTCATCCTAATAGAAGGCTACCTACCAATAGTTTACAAGTTCAGCAAAATCCAGCCATCCTCAGTCTGGGGCGCCATGTTCGCCCTAGCCAAACAAGGCATATTCATGATACACACAACCAGCCACAAAGAAACAATCGACTTCCTCTACACAGCAGCCAAACAAGAACAAATAGTTGAAAAAAGAGCACCAATTGTGCATCCTATCAAGAAGACTGAAACCCTAGCTGAAGCCCAAATATTCTTCATAGCCAGCCTACCAAACATAGGAAGAGAAAAAGCCGTTTCCATACTCAACTCTTATCAGACACCCATGAACGCCCTGTTAAACGTGGACAGATGGGCAAAAGAAGCCTATGGATTAGGACCAATAATAACCGAAAAAGTCAAACAAGTACTAAACACACCATACAAAGAAAGTTAAAGCCTCAAAATCTTCCGAGCGTTTTCACCCAATATCTTACGCTTTGTCTCCGCTTTCAGAGGCAACCCACGTATTGCTTCCACATTCTTCTTGATGCTGGGAACACCTGGCCAATCCGAACCAAAAACAACCTTGTCACCAATCTCTTCCAAGTCAGGAAAATACTTCAACAGATTCTTGGGTGGAAGCCCAGAAACATCAATGTAAACATTCTTGTGCCGTTTCGCCAAAAAGAAAGCTACGTCATACCAGAAGCCTCGTCCACCGTGCGCCTGAACAATCGTCAAATCTGGAAAGTCTATGGCAACGTCGTCCAGATACAACGGGTTGGCATACTTCAAACGCGCATTCTTAAAAACAGACGAGCCAGTGTGAAAATTCACTGGAACCCCCAACTCCTGAGCCTTCTCATAGAGCGCATACAGTTTGGCATCGTTGGGATAGAAGTGCTGATAAGGTGGTAGAAGTTTAAGTCCCTTCATGTCAAAGTCTCGAATCAACCTGTCGAGAGTTCTCGCTGAGTTAGGGTCTGTAACAGGGTTAATTGAAGCGAAAGGAATCAACCTCTCATTCACGCGACAAAACTCAACCACAAACTCATTATCAACAATTCCAGTCGTCAAGGGTGCAACCTCAGCCAAAACAACCGCAAAATCCACCCCTTCGCGACTAAGGAAGTCCAAAAAGCTTTGAGGCTGCATAAACCCATCAAAGTCTTCATAAACCCTCGGATTGACACGCCTCATGTATTCATGAACCCAAGGATTCCACATACCATATTTAGCCACATGAACGTGAAAGTCAACCACAACCATGCTTTTGTTCCACGTATTGAAGGCAATCGATATGCATATTAAAACTCTTTGCAGACTATTAAGAGGCAGACATGTTCAAAAAAGTCTTAATCGCCAACAGAGGAGAAATCGCACTCCGAATAATCAGAGCCTGCAAAGAGTTAAGAGTCAAGACCGTTGCAGTTTATTCTGAAGCTGACAAAGAGTCGCTTCACGTACAATTCGCCGACGAGAGCCACCTTATCGGACCAGGGGCACCAAACCACAGCTACCTAAACATCAACAAAATAATCGAAGTAGCCAAAACCTCTAAAGCCCAAGCCATCCACCCAGGATACGGTTTTCTGGCTCAAATTCCCGCATTCGCTGAAGCCTGCGAATCCAACAGCATAGAGTTCATCGGTCCATCCAGCGCCGTTCTGAAAAAAATGGGCAACAAACTCAAGGCTCGTGAGACAATGGCGAGAGCCCATGTTCCAATAATTCCTGGAAGTATGAAAGCCCTCAAAAATGAAAGAGAAATAGTCAAAGTCGCAGAGAAATTGGGCTACCCCATACTCATCAAAGCCGTTTACGGAGGCGGAGGCAGAGGAATGCGTGTTCTCAACAGCGAGAGCAAGGTGCACCAAGCCTTAGAGCTGGTTAAGCTTGAAGCCGAGGCTTCTTTTGGAAACTCCGAAATCTATGTGGAAAAGAAGCTGACAAAACCCAGGCACATAGAGTTTCAGATTTTGGCAGACAAACAGGGCAACGTGATTCACCTGGGCGAACGCGAATGCTCTGTTCAGAGAAAGTATCAAAAGTTGATTGAGGAGACGCCTTCGCCAATGATGACCGAGAAACTACGAAGAGCTATGGGAGAAACAGCCATAAACGCTGCGAAAGCAGTCAACTACACCAACGCTGGAACAGTGGAGTTTCTCGTTGACAAAGCGGGCAACTTCTACTTTTTGGAGATGAACACACGCTTGCAGGTTGAACACCTCATCACAGAGATGGTAACAGGCATAGACATAGTCAAAGAACAAATCAGAATAGCTGCCGGAGAAAAACTACCATACCGACAAAGCGAAATAACATTAAGAGGACACGCTATTAACTGCAGAATCAACTCGGAAGACCCGCACAAAGACTTCGCGCCTTGCCCAGGAACCGTAACGAGCTACAGGGCTCCAGGTGGTCCAGGTGTCAGAGTGGACAGCGCCCTATACGCCAGATACAACATTCCTATTTTCTATGATTCCCTCATCGCCAAACTCGCAGTCTGGGGTACAAACCGTGATGAAGCCGTGTTGCGAATACAAAATGCCTTAAAAGAGTATCAAATTGAGGGAATTGAAACCACCATACCACTTCACAAGAAAATTCTAGAAAACGAGTATTTTAGAAGAGGAGAGATAAACACCAATTTTGTCCAAGAGAGAATTGGAAGCCAATTGACAGAAGAGCTTGAGGGTGGAGAAATCGCCGCGTTAGTAGGGGCTCTAGCCGTGTTTAGGAATCGCAGTCAAGAGGGATTGAGCGTAATTCCTCGCAGAACAACTGAAACAATGTCAGCGTGGAAGTGGACGAGACGAAGAAACTCGACTCATTCGAGAAACTTTGCATGGGGCTCTTGATTTGAAAGAACAATTTTTCATAGTTAATGGTAGGCGACACGGAGTAAGGCTTCTCAAACCTGAGGGTGGAGGTCACCTAGTAGTTGTGGTTGATGGCAAAAAGGCTCAGATTGAGTTTAAAGAAGAATTTCGTTACGGTTCGCCGTTCTCATTAAACATAAGTGGAAAGCCTCATAGGGTGGAGCTAAACAAAATTAACCGAAATGTTCACTTTTCAATAAAAATAGATGGCAAAACCCACAAGGTTCAATGCGAAACAACAAAGACAATTCTTGAACCAACTTTCAAGCCATCTCTGCCCACACTTGAAAAGAAACCAATCAGAAAAGCTGTTTCTGAAAGGGGCACAGTTACCGCTCCCATGCCTGGCAAGGTTGTTTTGTTAAGAGTCAAGGTTGGCGACCCTGTGCGGGTTGGAGAACCTCTGTGCGTTTTAGAAGCCATGAAGATGGAAAACGAAATTACGGCACCTGTGACTGGAACTATCAAAGAGATTCTAATTTCAGAAGGTGCAAACGTAAATAATGGAGACGCTTTAATCGTCATCGAGTAGTTCAATATTGCGCTATTCTTTTTGAAGTTCAGAAACAATTTTTTCGTAAAAGTCCAGCGATTCTGGGTTAATCAACGCATCTCTGTTTGTGACTGGTCTGCCATATATAATGTTCGAGACGGCGCTTTCAACCTTCTTCATGTTGAAGGTGTAAGGAATATCTGGCGCTTCCATGATTAAGGCTGGAACATGCCTTGGAGAAGCCTCTTCACGCAAGGCTCTCTTAATCTTGTTTTTTAATTCTTCGGTTAATTCGAATCCTGTAGCAAGTTTGACAAAGAGGATGATGCGCTGATCCCCCTTCCAATCTTGCCCCACAACCATGCTGTCAGCTACTTCTTCAAACTTTTCCACCACATTATATATTTCTGCTGGACCTATACGCACTCCGGACGGTTTTAAGGTGAAGTCAGAGCGGCCTAGGAAGGTTATTCCACCTGTGTCGCCGTGAATTATGATCCAGTCGCCGTGTCTCCAAACATTGGGATAAACAGTGAAGTAGGCATCTCTGTACTTTTTGCCGTCGTGGTCGTTCCAGAAATAAAGAGGCATGGAAGGGGAGGGAGCTTCACAAACTAGTTCTGCTTGTTGATCCATTACTGGATTACCCTTCTCATTGTATGCTTTCACTTTCATTCCTAAGGCTGGACCCTGCAATTCGCCAGCATATACAGGCTGGATGGGGGTTCCAATTGCAAAACAACCGTTGATATCCGTGCCTCCCGAAATGGAATTAAAGTGCAGATCTTCTTTGATTTCCCGATAAACATATTCAAATCCCTCAGCCGAAAGGGGCGAGCCAGTTTGGGATATCTCTCGTAAAGATGACAAATCGTAAGCCTTGGCGGGCTTGGCGCCCTCGCTTCTGAGATAATTGATGTAGCTTGCACTGCAACCAAAGATGGTTATTTTTTCATCTTGAACTAGACTCCACATGGTGCCCCAATCGGGATAGTTTGGATTGCCATCGTACAACACTACGGTGGCTCCTACAGCAAGAGAGCTTAGTAACCAATTCCACATCATCCAGCTGGGAGTTGTTATGTAAAAAATTCTGTCTTCGCGTTTTAGATCAGTGTGGAGTATCAGTTCTTTTAGATGGTTGATTAAGATGCCGCAGGCTCCTTGAACCATACACTTTGGCTTGCCAGTTGTTCCCGACGAAAACATGATATAGACAGGATGATTAGAAGGCAGTTGTTCAAATCGAATTCCAAGTTGTTTTTCATGGGATATGAAATCATTGTAAAGCACGGAGTTGGGAATATGACTAATATCGCGTTTTTCTTCCATATAAGGAACAACGACGATTTTTTCCAGTGAGGGTATTCCCTTGGTGATTTTCTCAACGTTGGGCAAAATGTTAAAGGTCTTCCCTTTGTAGAGATGCCCATCGACAGTGAACAAGACCTTTGGTTCAATTTGACTAAAGCGGTCTAGAACAGCCCCCGCGCCGAGTTCAGTGCCACAAGAAGACCATATTGCGCCGATGCTTGTTGCTGCAAGCATGGCAATAGCTGTCTCCATTAGGTTGGGCATATAAGCTACTACGCGGTCTCCTGGAGCAATCCCTATTTCGCGTAGGGGTTTAGCTAGACGTGCCACAGAATGGTATAGTTCTGTGTAGGTTATTCTAGCTGATTTCTGGTTTTCTCCATTAAATAAAAATGCTACATAGTCATCTTGGTATCTTAGTAGGTTTTCGGCGAAGTTCAATCTTGCGCCAACAAACCACTTTGCGCCAGGAAACTCGTTTAAGTCGTCGATTACCACATCATATCTACGGGAAGCTTTTATCTCTCCAAACTCCCACATGGCTGCCCAGAAATCTTGTATGTTTTCAATTGCCCACTTATACAATTGATCATAAGAGTTAATCTCAAGACCGTATTGTTTGTTGACACAACTTATGAACCGAGTTATATTAGCCTGTTTTATGCGTTCCTCGGAAGGCACCCAAAGTGGTTTTCTCATCTTTCTCACACTGCAGCATCTCAGAACCATTCGGGAAGATTAATTATTAAGTATTATCGCAAGGCTTTGTTGCGTCATTTGTGCTTTATGATTGCACTCACTGCGTTTTTGGAGAATAAACCCTTAATAACAATGTTGGAATCAATATTCTAATCTAAACTTAAGATGCGATACTCGCAAGTCACACAAGTAGTTAAGGAATGAAAGATGGCGCGTAAAAAACTCACAATTGGAATCATAGGTTTGGGTCCTGTAGGCTCCATTTTAGCTGCCCATCTGGCTCAAAGTGGAGAGAGCGTTGTGGTTGAAGATGCCATGCCAGACATTTTGTCAAAAGTGAAGAAAGACGGCTTGAACGTGTCTGGAATAACTAAAATAGCCGTTAAAATAGACAACATTGCCAACTCAATTTCAGAACTTGCACAGTTTAGTCCAGAAGTAATTTTTATTGTCACCAAGGCTTGCTATCTCAAACCCATCGTGCCAGAAATCAAACAAATATACACCCCAAAGATGAAAATCGTCAGCTTTCAAAATGGACTCGACAATGAACGATACATTGCAGACAACACGGGAATTGATACCGTGTATAGGGTGGTCATAAACTATGCGGGAAACTTGTTAAGCCCTGGGAACGCCGTGATGAATTGGTTCCAACCGCCCAACTACGTAGGCGCCTACCATAAGGGTAAATACACCACTGACGAGACAACAAGAAAAATCGCAAGCATCCTATCAGTTGCTGGGCTGACAACGGAAGAGACTTCTGGCATCAAGAAGCATGTGTGGGAAAAAACCATCTTAAACTCAGCTCTCTGTTCGATATGCGCTGTGACTGGTCAAACCATGAAGGAAGCAATGGAATTCCCGCATAGTCGCAATCTTGCTATTAAGATACTTGAAGAAGGACTGAAAGTGGCAAAGGCTGACGGATACGACTTTGGCGCAGAAGCCCTTGCAAAGTTTACTTCATACCTTGAGAAGGGAGGCGTCCACAAACCCTCTATGCTCATTGATGTTGAAAACAAGAGACCAACCGAAGTCGACTTCATGGGTGGGGCAATGGCACGTTATGGAGAAAAATACAAGATTCCAACACCTGTCAATTCAGTTTTCACCGACTTACTAAAAACTATAGAGAATCGATACCTAAATCCCTAGCAACATCGGCACGATAGATGGTCATCATGGAAGTTCTACAATCATTCAGAAACTGCCTCCTAAGTAGACATGATATTGCAAGAGACTGGAAGAGACGAGGCAAACGTGTAATTGGTTGGACTTGCACCTACACGCCTGAAGAGATTATTTACGCGTCTGACGCCTTACCCGTCATGGTTTTGGGTGACTTAGGCGGCACAAAGTTGGCTGACGCTTACCTGCCCAGCAACTCTTGCTCTTTTGCCCGCAGTTGTTTCAATTCAGCCCTCAGAGGTGACTACGACTATTTAGACGGGTTTGTTGAATCTAACAGTTGTGACAACAGGGGCAAAATCTTTGACATGTGGACTCATTATACCAAGATTCCAAACATCTATTTCATCAACACTCCTCACACTAACACTGAAAAGGCACACGAATTCTTTTATGAAGAGGCTGTCAAGTTCAAAGAATGGCTCGAAACCACCTTTAACATATCAATTTCAGAAGAAGCCTTGAAGAAAGCAATCGAAGTCTACAACACAAACAGACTTCTCCTAAAGAAAATCTATGACTTAAGAATGAAACATCCGCCGCTCATCTCAGGAACCGAAGCGTTAGAGATATCTCTCTCAAGCACGGTGACACCAAAACAAGAGCACAACAAACTACTGAACCAAATGCTCAACGAAATTTCCAGCCGTTCTAACCCCCCTAAAGATGGTCTGAGGCTTCTGTTAACTGGGAGCGTCATGGACAACACCGAACTGATCAAAATCATCGAGGCAGTGGGTGGAAGCGTGGTCGCTGACGACTGGTGCACAGGCTCAAGGTATTTTTGGAACCTTGTTGATTTAGGAGGCGATCCGTTGCGTGTCATTGCTCGGCGCTATCTGGATAAGATTCCTTCCTCGTTTATGTATCATCATGAAGAACGTTTCAAGCACGTTGTTGAGATGGCCAAGCGATATGATGTTGAAGCCGCCATAGTGTTTGTTTTGAAGTTCTGTGACACCCACATGTTTGATGCGCCGCTGTTAAGAGACGAGTTGAAAGCGTTAGACTTACCTGTTTTGTATCTTGAATGGGAGCACTCTTTGAGTGGCATATCTGGGCTGAAGACCAGAATCGAGGCTTTTATAGAAATGGTGGGCGGAGTGAAATAGGCAAAATGTCTGAGAGAGGACTGCAAGCTTTACGAGGATTCTACAGAAACTACATAAAGAAATACTACGAGGACGCCCACAGAGCCAAGGCTGAAAAGAGACCCGTGGCTTGGGTGACCTCAACCTTTCCAATCGAAACTCTACTCGCCATGGACATTGTTCCTATTTGGCCAGAAAACTACGCTTCAGTGTGCGCAGCCAGGCAGGCTTCGGTGGGACTCTGCGAGCGAGCCGAGAGAGAGGGCTTCTCCAGAGACCTGTGTTCCTATTCCCGCTGTGTGCTCGGTTCCATGTTCGGTGAAGAGAAAAGCCTGCCTGAGGGAGGTTTGCCCAGACCAGATTTTTTAGTGACAACAACGTGTGCCTGTGACACTCACCTTAAGTGGTTTCAAGTTGCGAGCCGACTGTACAAGGTTCCTCTGTTTCTCCTAGACGTGCCCTACAACATAAGTGGCGCTGATTCAAAAAGTCTCGAAGAAACGCATGTCGAATTCTACATTTCTCAGTTGGAAGAGCTCTTTTCTTTTCTGGAAAAACAGATAGGCACGAGACTGGACAAGACTAGACTGCGAGAAACTGTGGAGCTTTCAAACCAAACCAGTGAACTATGGATGGAAATTCAAGGCTACCGAAGAACCATCCCATGTCCTATGGACGCGAGAGACGCGTTCTCAGCCGTTTTCTTCATGCTCTGCGTTCCTGGAACTCGCATGGCGGTTGACTTTTGCACAACACTACGCAACGAAATTCGAGAAAGAGCCATAAAAAAAGTGGGTGTTGTTGAAAACGAAAAGTACAGACTGATTTGGGACAACCTGCCATTGTGGTTCAACTTGAAGATTTTTGAATACTTAAACAGTCTAGGCGCTGTTGTAGTGGCTGAGACTTTTTCGCATGTTTGGGCTGGCAGTCTAGATGCATCGAATCCATTGGAGAGTTTGGCTCGAAAGTATCTGCCTAACTTTGCGAATGCGAGTATAAAGAGAAAGATTGACATGATAATTGGTCTCGTCAAGGATTTCAGTGTCAACGGTATAATTCTGCCCACCAATTGGGGTTGCAGAATGATGTCTATAGGAGAAACCATTGTTCGCGACATTGTTTACAAGGAACTCGGAGTGCCCAGCTTGATAATTGATGTTGATTCTTCGGATTGGAGAAATTACAACGAGGTGCAGATTAAAGACAGGTTCGAAACCTTCTTTGAGACATTGACGAGAAAGCAATAGACGCCATAATTAATTAAGAGGACCACAATCAGAGTTTAGATCGGCTCAACTACCCTACCAAGCCCTATATTAGAGCGGCTGTTCGCTCATTCACTAACTATCCTTTGAGATGCACAACTGTAAATAATCTTGGGTGGAAACTTTATAAGACATTTTACAAAACGAAAATTTTCTTGTTTCTGTTTGAGAGTTAAGGCGCCCCAGCAATTGAAGCCTCAAAAATTTGCTTTACAATAGTCAAAACAGTGCTGATTTGTTCGCTTTGAAGCCCAATGATCAAGAAGGTTACTCCTAACAGCAAAACAAGTGAACCTATGACTCTTCGCTGCGACACATCCATGCCAGAAGCCCTCATCTTTCCAAAAAAAATACGTTGCAGACCTATTTAAATGCGGCGACTTGATATGGAAAGATTGTCTGATTCAGACGTTAGTTCTGATGTCTTATGAATTGTTAAACGCACAAACAAACCATACTTATCTAATTTCGTTCGCCGTTCTAGTTTAAGGTGAAAAACGACTTGCAAGAAAGCTTGGAAAAAACTGAAAAAACTGAAAAAATAGGCTTTCTAATGAGGTTTGATACATTCTGCGTTTTTGAATCCGCCCTCGAAGAAATATTTTCACCCTCAGCCGCCTCGGTAATCTTGCAGGCATCCGCCAATAAGTGTGGACGACAGGCTTGCAGAAGAATAACAATGGAGATTAAGGATAAGGGAAATGTGTTAGCCTATCTCTCTCACTTGAAAGAATCGATGAATTGGGGCAAAATATCGTTTCAAAGTGTAGACCTCGAAAAAGGAACGGGAAAAGTTAGAGTGTTAGATTCCTTTGAGAGTTTGGTGCGCAAGTGTGCTCAGCCCTCTTGTCATTTTTTGCGTGGCTTCTTGGCTGGCTTTCTCTCTGAACTGTTTGGAAGAGACATCTCAGTGAGTGAAGTGAAATGCGCTGGGAAAGGAGACATCCACTGCGAATTCGAGTTTGAGTGACAACTAGCTTTTTCACAGATACTTTTGTAGTTGTTCTTCAACGAACTGCTTCGGAACCGCCCCTATAATTCTGTCAACTTCTTTTCCACCCTTCATGATGAGCAAAGTAGGTATGCTAATTATACCAAAGCTCATGGCTGTCTCAGGATTCTCGTCCACATTCAGTTTTCCAACAGTTACTCGACCCATGTAATCTCTCGCCAACTCTTCAACCACCTGCTCTATCATTCTGCAGGGACCACACCAAGCAGCCCAACAATCGATGAGCATCAACGGATATTTCTTAACAGTTTCTTCAAAGTTGGTGTCATCCAAAGTTATCGGAACATTTTGTGGGATTTCTTTACCCTTCATTTTAGTCGTTAACTCCTGCAGTTTTTTGGCGTGGATTTTTTCAAGCTCAACATCCTTCTCTTTATCAAGACGTTCGCTCTCGATTTTCATGCATCTATTCATGATAACACTTAAGCCCGCCTTCCGTGCCCGAGCAGCCGCCTCTTCGTTGACTATTCCAAGTTGCATCCAGACCACGTAAGGTTTTCCATTCTTCTCCTTCAATTGAATAGTTTGATCCATAATGGGCGGCACGTCTTTAGATGGCCTAAAGATGTCCACGACCTCTATCGCTTTCTGAAGGTCTTCGGGCAGGTCTAAGAGTGACTTGTAGCTCCTTTCACCCAAAATTTCGTCTGCAAAAGGATTGACAGGAATGATGCGCCAGCCTCTGGACTTCAAAAACTGCGCAACCATGTGACTGTCTTTGGAGGGGTCGCTGGAAAGTCCTACAACAGCCACTGTTCTGTTCTTTTCCAAAATGTTCCTGATTTCTTCTTGGACATCCATGTTCATTGTCTTCGTGCCCAACTGAAATAAACTTAGAACTGCCGAGACTGTAATAAATGTTTATTCCTAGTCTTAACAAAGAAAGTGCAGTTATCTAAGGGTGTCCTAAACGTCAAGGAAGCCCAAGAGATTGTTAGCTCTTTTCTTTACAGCCAACCCTACTCCAAAAGTGAGCAAGGCACTCGAGACACCGATAAAAATCAAAACTGGAACTAAGATTATTGTTGCTTTGGCAGGTGTAAAAAGAAAAGTCGCCAACCAGTATGAAGGCACTCCAAGAATAGGCCATAGAAAACAAGCATAGAGACTGTTCTTGTTACGGAGAATCAACAATCTAGCCATTAAACCAACGAAAAAGTGCACTGGAATAGCAGCCAAATCAATGAGGGGATACGGTAGCTTCATAGCTGCCAGCGTGCCCGCAATTAAGCCTCCTTCTGGACCCGCCCAGCAAGCGGCAAGGAGACTGAAGACCCAACGTGGATCAAACCTGAAGGGCTCATATATAAGAACATAAAGTCCTGCATTTCTGACAATGAAGGCCAGGGAACCCATCAATGTTGCAAACAGCAGTTGTCTTCGATTCATCTTAAAAATGACTTGCCGAAAATCTGTCATAGTTAACACCCTTAGAGAGTTTCCTTGCGGAAATTTTTTATAACTTTTTTGACACGTTTAGGTTTCAAAGTGGTGCGAAATGAGTTACAAAATCAAGGAAAGGTCAGTGGCTTTCACAATCCGTCTTCCAATAAGATGTGTCGAGATAATTGACCAACTGATTGCGGCGGGCGTCTATTCTAGCCGAGGCGAATGCATCAGAGACATTGTTAGGTCAGCGCTCAGAGATGGATTTCACAAAAAAATGTTGCCCGAATCTTCAACCTGACTTAAAGAGCAGTTTTTCTCCGATCTTTCGAATGGCTGTAACACCCCTGGAAACTTGGGCGTATTTGAGCGGCGTCTCTCCACTCATGTCAGCTTTCAAAATTTGTTTGTCGTACGGAATCAGTCCCAGCAATGACATATCGTTCTTTGAGGTGAAGTCTTCAATGAGTTTGCCTTCGTCTGAATTTGCCACTTTGTTTCCAACGATAAACGCCTTCTTTATGCCCAAGTCTTTCGTCAAGGCGTAAAGTTTCTTGGCCGTTTCCATGGACTTCAGGCTTGAATCGGTCACAATTAGCATAGTGTCCACGTGCTCTGAGGTTCCTCTACCCATGTGTTCGACGCCTGCCTCCATGTCAGTCACCACCGCTTCTTTTCTCTTGACTAATAAGTGGTGAAGCAGCGCCCGTATCACCGTGTTTGCGGGGCACATGCACCCGCCGCCCGCATTTCGGACGGTTCCCATGATTAGTAGGCTCACGTTGTAGGGAGTTTGCACGCTGAATTGTTCAATTATGTCCTCAACCGTGAAGGAGAGGTTGTAAACTCCAGGCACGCCAGTGTGTGTCTTTGACTCAATCAATTGAGCGTTTTCAGAGATTGGAACAATCTTGCTCGCCTCTTCAGCTGAAATGCCAAGAGTTAGTGCAAGGTTGGGCGTTGGGTCTGCGTCAATAGCTAAAACTTTGAAGCCGTTGTTGGCAAAGAACTCGGCTAAGACGCCTGCTATGAGGGTTTTGCCGACTCCACCCTTGCCTGAAATAGCAATTTTCATGTTTGAAACCTTTTTGGCGCTGCTTTTTTCACTTTTTGGTGGATGACAAGAGTAGGCGTTCTGAGCCTACATCGACCTCGGCGATTATGCAGCCTTCAAAGACTTTGGAGACTCCGAGAACGTCTCTAACAGTTACATTTTTTCCGTCGGCCTTGGCGTAGACGGCGTCTTTGAACACAATCTCGTTTTTCTTGAAAACTTTAAACTCACACATGTTGTCAGATTCCTTGAACATTTTATGATGCGGACATCATCCTATAAGGCTTGTTTTGGCGTACAATGGGCTTTCAACTCTTTATAGGCTTTTTTTGGGTCAGAAAATCCAGTCACCAATTTTTCAAAGGGGCAGATATCAACCTTTTTTGAGTTGAGGATGCGTGAAACCCGGCTCTCAAACTCGTAGAAAATGTGGTTGGCTTTCAAAACTTCAATTCCACCGTCGCTGGCAGTGACTGCGAAAACGGCAACCACGCCTGAGTAAGCGAAGAGCAGTGCTGCGGCGCGTCCTACTATTCTATCGGCAACCGAGGAATCCTTCATGTCGTTTCCTAGCTCTTTTATTGCGTCCAGTAACCCGCTTATGCCGTGTGCCTCTGTTTCAAATAGCACTCTGCCTCTTTTTGTCACGACTAGGCTGAGGTTCTTCTCGCTTAGCCTCTGTTTTGCGAGGTGGAGGTCAGTTTGCATTCATAGTCACTTGTTCTCTATTTTAAACAAATCTTCTTCGTGTGAGGACGCGATTTTTCGGGCTAATTGGATGTTCTTGTAAGACTGACGGTCTTTGGGCAGTGATTTCTTTAGTTCTTCAAATTTTTCTGGCTTCATTGTGACGGTTACTTGTCTTTCTCGGTTGAGTTGGAATTTTGTAGTGATAGTTCCAGGCTTGTTCGTTAGTTTCAGTTTTCCGTTTCCAACGGTGCACTGAGTTGTTACTTGTATCCCGTCGATGGTGCAGGAGAAGGGCACAGCGCGTTTTAGAATGGTTGTTGCTTGGAGTTTGGGGTCGCCTCGTGTAGTTTTTAGTTCTCTCAGACCGATGAGCCCCATGCGTACGCCTATCACTAGGAAGGGTCCCAGGTGCCCGTGAAATTCCACAGCCTCCCTTACAATTGAGTTTAGGTCTTGTACTTTTTTTGTCACGTCATTTTCACTTTGTTGTCGACCTTGATTCTAAGCAATTAAAGACTTTGTCTCTAATAAGCCATACAAAACGCTTTTACTGAAGCATCTCCTCCTATGTTTTTTGCTCTCGGGAGCACGTTGACACATTGATGGAATCCACGCAGAACGCCTTTAACATACTCGTTAAACCTATTCGAAGGTTGATTGAACAGAGGGGTTTCTCGGCGCCTACTGAGCCTCAAGCGAAAACCATGCCAAAAATTTTGGAGGGCAAGAACGTGCTCCTTATTTCGCCAACGGCCACAGGCAAGACTGAGGCGGCTGTGCTCCCGGTTCTTCACATGCTGCTTACCACGCCTGAGCGCCCTCCAGGAATCAAAATATTGTATATTACGCCGCTTCGAGCCTTAAACCGTGACTTGCTCGAACGCTTAGAATGGTGGTGCAACAACCTAGACGTCAAGTTGGCTGTCAGGCACGGAGACACCGAGACACGAGAAAGGTCGCGTCAGGCTCGAAGTCCGCCAGACATGCTCATCACAACGCCCGAAACCTTGCAGGCTATCATGCCAGGCTGGTTGATGCGTCAGCACCTGCAACAAGTGCGCTGGGTAGTCGTTGACGAAGTGCACGAGATGGCTGACAGCAAGCGAGGCAGTCAACTCGCCCTAGCTCTGGAGCGATTGCGATGGATAACAGGCAAGGAGTTTCAACTCATTGGCTTATCTGCAACAATAGGTAGTCCAGAAAAAGTTGGACAATTCTTGGTGGGTAACGGTCGCAGCATAGAAATCGTAAAGGTGCCTGTTGCTCGACTTATGAAACTGAAGATTCTTTTCCCCCAACCAAAGTCAGAAGATAATGAACTCGCTTCCACATTGTTCACTCACCCAGAAGTTGCTGCTCGACTGCGCATAATACGTCAATACATTGAAAAACAAAAGTCGCTGCTGTTGTTCACCAACACGCGAGCTATTTCAGAGGTTTTAGCCAGCCGATTCAAGGTCTGGGACATGAACTTTCCCGTTTCCATTCATCATGGCTCCTTAGCCAAACCGTCGCGCATAGCGGCTGAAAAGGGATTGAAAGAAGGCGCCTTGAAAGGACTAGTTGCCACAAGCTCGTTGGAGTTAGGCATTGATGTGGGCAGAATTGACATGGTCATTCAGTACATGAGTCCGAGACAGGTGACCCGTCTAATCCAGCGTGTTGGCAGAAGTGGGCATCGCATCGGACGCATTGCAAATGGCATCATAATTACCATGGACTCAGACGACACCCTGGAAGCCATGGTCATCGCCCGCATGGCGTACAAGGAGCAACTGGAACCCGTAGAGATTCCATACAAGCCGTATGACGCCCTCGCCCACCAAATCATAGGTTTGTTGATGAAGAAGAAGCGCTGGTACTTCTACGAAATCTACGACATGTTCAAGAAAGCCTATCCCTACGCTGATCTGACCATAGAAGACATCCAGAAAGTTTTAACCTACATGCATTCCCGCTATCCACGATTGGCATGGGTCTCATTCGAAGACCAACTTGCAATAAAGCCTCGTCAAACCAAGGCTCTTTACGAATACTATTTTGAAAATCTATCAATGATTCCCGACGAGAAACAATACTTGGTTGTAGATGAATCGTCAGACTCAGCCATCGGCGTGCTCGACGAAGCCTTCATGGCAGAATATGGCAAGCCCGGAGTCAAATTCATTATTCGTGGCAGTCCATGGAAAATATCTCACGTTTATGGCGACAAACTCTTCGTGAAGGCGGTAGACGACCCAACTGGCGCCATTCCTAGCTGGATTGGAGAAGAAATTCCAGTTCCGTTTGATGTCGCTCAAGAGGTCGGTAAGATAAGAGGTTTAGTTGAACAAAAAATCAGGAGAGACGTGAAACCTGAAGAAATCGCGGTTCAGCTGGCCAAGAAGTATCCCGCTGACAGTGAAACCGTTGGTCGAGCAATTCTAGAAACTGTTGAGCAAGTGCAGAGAGGCAGTTTGGTGCCCACCGACCAGCGAATTGTCATCGAAGACTGGGAGGAGTTTGTTATCATTCACGCCAACTTTGGTTCATTGACAAACCGTGCTCTGGCGCAGTTGCTGGGTCATGTGTTGTCGGAGCAGACAGGCTATACGGTTGCTGTTCAGCACGATCCTTACCGTATTTTTATTCAGACAATGGGCACAGCCAACGTTGACGCTATCATTAGGTTGTTTAACGATTTGAAACAGATGTCAGACGCTACGGTGCAAGACCTACTCACTAGGGCTACGGTTAAGACAGGCTTGTTCAAGCGGAGAATGATCCATGTAGCCAGGCGGTTTGGCGCTCTCAAAAAATGGGTGGACTTCGGTACAGTCAGTCTGCGCAGCCTCATAAAGAGTTTTGAGGGCACAGCCCTATACGAAGAGGCGTTGAAAGAGGTTTTCACCAAAGACTTGGACCTACAACACATGTTGCAGGTTCTCATCGATATCAAAACGAACAAAATCGAAGTCACAAAGTTAGAAACCAAAGGCGTAGCTACTCCAATCGCGCGGGTGGGCATCGAAAGAGTAAGCATGAAAACCGACCTGATTCCAAGTGAACGAATGAAGCTCATCTTGGTTGAGTCAGCTAAAGCCCGATTGTTAAACGAGGTTCGCACCTTCGCCTGCACCCAAAACTGGGACTACACAGAAATGGTTCGGATAAACGACCTGCCAGACAAGCCGACATGTCCAAAGTGCAGGTCAACTGCCTTAGGAGTATTCAGTAAAGAAGAGGACCAGATTCGGTCGCTTGTAGAGAAGAGAGGTGAAAAACTTACCAAGAGCGAGCAGAAGCTGCTTGACCAAGCGTTGGAAACAGCTGAACTCGTGTCTAGATACGGGAAGCCAGCGGCTATAGCTCTCGCGGGACGACGTGTTCGAACAGATGACGCCTTAAGAGTGCTGAGAGAAGAGCCTGTCCTTTCCGACCGCTTTTTTGAATTAGTCATCGAGGCTGAACGAAACGCATTGAAACGAAGGTTCTGGTAGCCTCACCGTTGCGAAATGAATCACTAGTAGTTAGACTAAATTCCAAAAATATAAAAGAGCCCACGAGAGAGTAGTTTCTCTCGCTGCAAGAGTTGTGGAGAGCATGACAATGGAGATGAGTCGTAAACAGCTCCGGGAACAAGCCATCAGCCGTTTCAAATACATCAAGACCTGCGTTTTAGCCAGAGAACTATGTCTTTTAGTTAGAACCAATCGTGTCGCGTTCAACCTTAAAGACGCTCATGAATGTTGCAGTTTCATCTCCGATTTGTGTAAAGAAGCTGGTTGCACTGAGCAAAGCGACTTGTGCGGCAAGGCAGCCGAAGCCGTTTTGACCAGTGAGGAGAAATATCTTGAGCTTTGTCAACAGAGCTGCATGAAGTGCGGTGAGTCACGTCAACCAATACAGAAGAAACCCACAAACTACGTCGCATAAAGCAGTTCATGGTTCTCTCGCTTCTCGAAAAACAAGATGAATCTCTGCAATTCCTTCTTCTCGGGTCGAAAACAAAATAAGTATGTGTTAGAGACAAATAGGCAAGACCGTTGAGCAACTATGGAGTGTCGGAGAACTTGTTTATCGCACCATTCGTTGCTACCCCGCTTCCCGTTGTCAAGCAGATGCTCATGCTCGCTCAATTAAAAGCTGGTGAAATTATTTACGACTTGGGCTGCGGCGACGGCAGAGTGGTCATCATGGCGGCTCAAGAGTTTGGAGCCCGTGGCATCGGCGTTGAAATGCGAGAAGACCTGGCCAAACAGGCGTGGAGCAAGGTTTCAGAACTCGGCTTAGAAGGGCGAGTGAAGATTGTTCAGAGTGACCTGTTTAAAGTTGACTTGACTCAAGCTGACGTTGTGACACTTTATTTGACGACCAGCGCCAACGACAAAGTGAAACCTAAGCTTGAGTCAGAACTGAGGTCTGGAGTAAGGGTTGTGTCGCATGACTACGAAATCTTGGGGTGGCGACCAGTCAAAATCGACAACTTCTGCGAAAACCCCCGACTTGGCTATCCGTCACACACAATTTACGTCTACAAAAAATAGTGTTCAAGTAAGCTTAACATTCGATTACCCTCCTCGCCTTATTTGTGTCACAATAGAAATTTTTGTGGCACAATGGGTGTGTGAAAACTATAGTCACGTTTGGGTTGGCAAACGGACATATATCGAGTTGAGAAATGTTGTTCAGTAAGAAACAACGAGTATATTAACATTTCAGATATTAGACTCTGTGAAGGCGTATGTACATCAGCTTTGTCGAAGAGGGGGCGCCCAAGTGCGTTTGGGTTCAACTGAAACTAGAGAACCTTCTGCGCACGCACATCTTTAAGAAATAAGCGAACAGTTGAAAGCTAAAATCGCATGTTTTCATTACGAATTGAGTTACGTTTATAAAAACCTGCTAACTAGAAATTTTATCGGATGCAGTCTATGCTGCCAGTTCCGTGGAGATACGTGCAAGATTGGAATTGCATAGTTTGCGGTCTCTGCTGCAAGGGCTTTGATGTTGTGTTAGACTTTCCAGAGTGGGTGAAAATCGTCAAGGCTTATGGAGTGGGTTTCACTGAACCTGACATCAGCAGATTCTATCTCAAGCGCAAAAACGACGGAACCTGTGTCTTTCTCTACAATCTTTATGGCAGGTGGCTGTGCGCTCTCCAACAAATGAAACCCATGGCTTGCAAATTGTGGCCCTTTAAGGTTTCAGACAAACCCAAGTACGGAAGACCAAACGAAGCATCTTACAGCTATGGAGACGGGAGGAAACTGTACATCTACGTGGATCCGTCGTGTGTAGGAGTGCAGTGGGGTACTCCGAGTCAAGATTTTCTGAACACTACCGTGAACGAGTTCATCGACATCGCCCTTGGGCTGAGACAAAAACAGTTCTACTCAACGTCTCAACTGCCTCGTCCTCAACCTTGGAAACTGCTCTAGTGATACTAAGGCTACTAGTTAGTTACAAGTTGTGACCATAATAGGTGTGCTCCGCTTATGCGTTGGACTTTATAAGCATCATAGCAAAAGCAGTTTCATCATTAAAGAATGAGTTGGTATGACGTGATTAACGAACGAAGAGAGATTGGGCATCCGTGTGACCACACTTCTGGTCACTTCTTTTCAGAGTTTTTAACTATGGTGTCCAAACGTTTAAGTATTGATGAGCATGGAAGCATGGAGGGCTAAAGGCTTTGATTGAAGCCGTAAAATCGCTTGGCCTAGTCAAGGTTTACCACAGCAAAGAAAAAGTGGAGGCTTTGAAAGGCGTCAACATCAATGTGGACAAGGGTGAACTATTCACGCTGTTAGGACCCAACGGCGCGGGAAAGACCACTTTTCTACGCATTATTTCCACTCAACTCATGTCCACCGAAGGCGATGCAGAGGTTTTGGGCTACAGTGTTGTAAATGCGCCTGAGGAAGTGCGGAAGCACATAGCGGTGGTTCCACAAGATGTAGCTACTTACAATAATTTTACACCTTGGGAATACGCTTACTATTTTGCTCGTTTGAGAGGCATGTTGGCTTCAGAGGCTAAAGAGGCGGCGGAGAAAGCACTAAAGTCCGTTGACTTATGGGAATTGAAAAATCGCATGTGCCAAACTCTTTCAGGCGGCGAGAAAAGACGAGCCATCATCGCTTCAGCTTTGTCTTCTGACGCTGACGTGCTCATGCTTGATGAACCGACGAGCGGCTTGGACGCCGTGGCTAGGAGAGGCGTCTGGTCTGCGCTTAGAGACATGGTTAAGGAAGGAAAAACTATACTCCTAACCACGCACATGATGGAAGAAGCGGAGATGGTCTCAGACAGACTGGCAATAATCGACAAGGGAAACGTCATCGCCACGGGCAGACTTGACCAAATCAAGGCTTTGACACAAGAAAAATATCGTGTGGTGGTTGAAGGAGTGTTTGAAAGGCTTTCTGATTACGGAGAGGTTGCCAAACTCGGCGACCGAAACATTGTTTACGTGAAGACTCAAAACGAAGTCCTGGAACTGTTGAAGATTACTTTGAAAATGAATCTGCGCGCTGAGGCTTCGCCTGTCACGCTTGAGGACGTTTTCGTCAAACTGGTTGGAGGAATAAACAATCATGAAAATCACTAAGGTCCTAAAGGACACGCTGATAATTGCTTGGATAAAGTCTTACCCCGACTTCAGGCGGAATCCACTCATGCTTCTAGTCATAGCCATGATTAGTGCCATTCCACTGTTTTTCTTTACAATGAGCGGGGGCGGCATGATTGTTCACGGCTTGATTGGAGCCATGGTTTCCAGCGTGGCTTTTATAGGTGTGATGGCGGGGATTCAGGATATTTCTTGGGATAGGTATGTCAAAATCCGTGAAATGATTGTTGCTATGCCTGTTCATCCAGCTTCTTACGCTTTAGGGATTGCCCTGGCACCTTTGTTGCTCTCTGTTCCCAGTTTAATCCTCTTCGGTGCGTTGGCAGCCTCTTGGGGAGTCTTGACGTTGGCATCTATTGTTTGGACTGTGTTAGCCCTTCTTGTTGCTTGGGCAGCGATGAGTGCAATAGGATTTATGATTTCCACGTATCTTTTCAAAGCCAGTATGATGGTGTTGAACAACCTTTCAAACCTTTTAGGCATCGGTTTAATTTTTATTCCGCCAGTTTACTATCCTGAGACCATGCTGGACAGTCTAAGCTGGATATCAGTGCTGATTCCCACGTCGAACGTGGCTGGTTTGATTAGAGCGTACATGGGGTTGCTACCCTTATCAGCTGAGACAATAATAATTCGATGGCTCATCCTCATGGTAACAACTGTTGTATTTGTGGTGTTGACTTCGATGAAGGCTAAGTGGAGAGAAACATAAAATTAGAAAGCTACAGTGTCTGAACTGGATATCTTTCATACTGTAGCTCGTACAGTTTCTTCAGTTTGCTTAAGTCATCAATTTCGTCAACTTTTTTGTCTGGTCGGAATCGCACAACCTTGGGCACTCTCAACGCATAACCACTTGTGTATTCGTCGGTTTCTTGAATCTCTTGATATGTTGCTTCCACAACTACGGTTGGTTTGACAAAAACTCCCTCGTCATCAGCGTTGATTCTATTCTCTTCAATTATGTCCTTTAGTTCTTCCATAACCTCTTCTGATAGATTTGAAACCTTCCCAATTGTGTACAACTTTTTTTCTGCTGGGTCGCGAACCGCAAGCAAGAAGGAAGAGTAGAAGCCTGCTCGTCTGCCCTTACCGAACAAAGCCTTCACGATGGTGCAGTCGATTGTATCCCGCTCAGGTTTCAGCTTGAGCCATGTGTAGGTTCGCTGGCCAACGGCGTAAACAGAGGTGAGGCTCTTGACGATGATGCCTTCTAATCCAGCGTGCAAAGCTACTTCATAAAACTTCATCAGCTCAACTTCGTTTCTGCAGTCTAAGCCTTCAGCCAAGTATTCTGCGGAGACCACCTCTAACAGAAACTTTCTTCTCTCCAGAAGAGGCAAATCTGCGAGTTCTCTACCGTTTAGGAACAAAATGTCAAAGGCACGAATGGTCACTCCTAACTTTTCTTTTCTGCGTTCCAACTCTTCTGGTGACAATTGTCGAGGCACGGTTCGCTCAAGCAGAGATTGAAACGGCTGAAAAACTCCCTTTTCGTCCACTGCCACGACTTCACTGTCAACGATACAGCTTTGCGCATTAAATTTTTGAGCGACTTCAACGACTTCAGGCAAAGTCTGTGTTTTCTCTATGCCACGTCTGGAAAACAATCGAATCTGAGTACCCCACTTATGAATCTGAAGGCGGCTACCGTCATACTTGTACTCAGCACGAACAGGATACGAAACCTTATCAGGCTCGTACAAATGAGCGAGCTGAGGCTTCAGAAACTGTCCTGGTCGCAGTCTGACTTCTGAGAGTTTCAACTGACCCTCGGGCGCCAGCATTAAGCCCTCGGTTATTCCTAGTATGGCGGTGGCGCTTTCAATCAGTTCAAGCGGAACGTTGTAGGCTTTGGCAGCTGCCCTAATCACAGTGCTCTGATAGTATCCCAGTTTTAAATCACCTAGAATCAAACGAATAATGTATTTGGCTTCCTCCTGTGTGCCAGTTCTTATTAGACTGGATACGAAAAGGTCGCGTTCATTCAATTTGGTGACTCTAGGCAAAAGTCGAATGGCTTCATAAACTTCTTCTACTGTCAACTCTGCGCCATTCTTAGGCTTTTTGAGCAGGAAGGCCACTTCTCCGTGTTCTCCGTAGTCGATTAGGAGTCGCCGCACCTCGTTTATTGACGTTCCAGTTGCCAAGCTAATGGCTCTCTCAACGATGCCTGGACCGACCTTCAAGTTTTCGTCTGTTAGAGTTCCAAGCGCCAGTCGAATCTTGACTTCAAGGCTTAGGTCATCTCGCTTGAAAAACTTAGTCAGTTCGGTTTCTTTTCCCTTCTTGCTGCGCAACAAAGCCAAGCGTTCATAAGTGCTTACTACGCTGGAAAACAATGTGGGATTTGTTAGTTTTACTCCAGCCATAAACAACCGTATCAGGTAATAGGGAACACCCAACTTCCAATCAATGTCCTCGGGCTTGAACCCCGAATCTAATAGGTGCCGCACAGCCGCCTGACGACTACCGTAAATGCGGACAAGCTCATCGAAAGAAGGCGGCTTCACCACAGTCATAACGCGTTTCCCAATTGACCCGTTCTACTCGGGTGGCTTCGGAATAGGCTCCAAGGCTTTGATGAACCCATCCGAGGTTATGTCGATGCGAATGCGTCTCCGCTCAAAGTTGCACATGCGACAGTCCAAGACCCTAGCGATGCGTACAAACTCGCCGCGTTTGGCTTCTAGGTCCACCTGCTGGTCTTGCCAATAAACTCGTCCATAATCTACCACTATGGTTCCGTCGAGGTTGTGGGCTAGTCCAATGCCGCCAGCCATCTCGTAGGTGTCCCACATCTCAGCACTGCGCTGATTTATGTACAAACCTGTCACGCCATGCAACTGGTTGTAGCGGGCTAGTTCCATAACCCGATATTTTAAGGCGCCTCTGTAGGCTTCGAGAACAGTGACAGAATCTATGATAGCCAGTTCGATTTTCTCCCGCTCCACCACGTATCGATAAGTCTCAGCGAAGGTGTTCCAGTCACGCAGTTCAGGAAAAACAACGGTGTCTAGAACAAACAGGTTTTCCATAACCTTCTTCCAATCCAATCCTAAAATCTCGGCTTTCTGCTTCATGCGAGACTGCAAATCAAACCGAGGGGTGACGCTCCTCCACGTGTCCTCAGCCGTAGCGAAAAGCACCTTTCTACCTGCTGCTGCAACCCTAACAGCGATTTCCTCCACAAGAATAGACTTTCCAGCACCTGGCAAGCCCGTTACAGCGAATTGACCGCAAATAGGCACGCCGTTCAACGGCTTTCCCTCTGGTGTGAGAAAAAGATAATCAACGAAAGTTCCAGTTGGGAAGCCCACGAGCGGTTTTTTAGCTTCAGCCGCCACGTCTGGACGAAGAACCAACGTGCTAAGCTTCTCCTCTTTCCTTTCGATTTCTGTTTTCATAGGCTTGACAGCGAGTTCCCACTCATCCGCTGGTGCTCTGGCACCTTTCATGGCTTCTGCTAAAGTCTTGGCCATGGCCTTCATGATTTTTTCAACGTCCGGCGCCTCAGCTGCCTCTGCTTTTTTCTCCTCTGTGGGTAAAGCAGCAACTTCTGCTTTGGATATTGGTGTTTCAGGTGCTAGAAGTACCCAGAGTTCGCCTCTTCTGTCCACTAATCCTTTTGCCCGTAGCGATTGAAGCAACGCGTAGGCCGATTTGGGTCCGTATTTTGGCACGCCTAATCCTTCGGAGATTTCGTCTAGGGAAGCTTGTCCTTGATGGTCTTTCAGAAATCCGACGATGTCGCTCTCTTCTATCATTTTGTGGTTTACCTCTTCAACTGTTAGTGTCGCTGTTGTTCACTATAAGTTTTCTCTGAACTGGAGTTTGAAGAAATGTGATCCAACCTCATGAAAGGCTGTGATAACTAATTCATTCAGTCTAGAACCTATCTGCACCAAGAAGCAACGCTTAGTCTAGCCTTGTGGAATCACATTTGTAGCGATATGCGTCGGATGTATCCCGCCATGACATTGAAGGTTATGATTCCGTTTACAGCGCGTCTGTCAATACCTGTGTGATAACTGATTTCTCTTATGGTTAATGGCTCTTTTGTGTACAAGGTTTTGAATATTTTTTCAGTGTAACCCTTGTATTTCGGAGTCTGCTGTAGGTAGAACTCGTTTTTAGCGCATCTTCTCTCTCCATCGGTCGTTAAGGAGTATTTAAACCTTAACATACGGAAACCGCCAGTGTTCCGCCTAGTAAACCATTGCATAACAGAGGTATTTAAAAATTGTCGAAGTCTTTTCCCGTTTTTTCTACTATAAGAATGTCAAATTTTATCTTTTCAAAGTGATAATAAATGGGCGGCGAAGTGTTGCTTTCATGTCTCTAAAGGCGTCCATAAGCGAGAAGGGAGCGGTTCTCTTGGGCAGGCATGTTGCCTGTGACTCCTTCGATGAGACCCGACCTCTGAGAGTGGTCACTCATGTTCATTACGATCACCTGACAGGTTTGCAACGTAGTTTGGAGAAGTGTGAGGCTGTAGTCATGACGGCTGCAACCAGAGATTTGTTGGAGGTCATGCGTGGTTCTTTGTTTCTCATGAGGGGCAATGTGAAGGCGTTGGCTTATGGAGAACCGATGACGATTGCAAATGAACGCTTGACTCTGCATCGTGCTGACCACATTTTGGGTGCCGCTCAAGTCTTGGTTGAAGACGAAGAGGGAACGAGATGCGCGTACACTGGAGACTTTCGGCTTTCTCAGACACCTATCATCGAGGCTGACGTGTTGGTTATTGAGGCTACTTACGGGAATCCTTTTCAAGTTCGACCCTTCGGGAGAGTTGTTGAAAACGCTCTGGTCTCGCTGGTTGAATCGGGGTTAAGGCAGGGTCCAGTTTACGTTTTTGGTTACCACGGAAAACTGCAAGAAGTGATGCAGATTCTGCACAACAACAAAGTTAGAGCACCTTTTGTTGTTCCTGAGAAAGTGTTTCAGGTTTCCAAGATTTGTGAGAGGCACGGTATGCGCTTGGGTAAGTATTTGCTCTCAAGTGAGGATGAAGCCGAGGCGATGACAAAGAAGGGCGAGCCCCACGTTGCTTTTTATCACATGAACTCGCGCAAATATGTGGGCAAAGAAGCACTTCGCGTCAGTGTCAGTGGCTGGGAGTTCAGCAGTCCACGTAGGCAAATAACCGAGAAAGAGCACGTTATTGCCTTGAGCGACCACTCTGACTTTAATGGGCTGCTTCGTTACGTTAGGGAGAGCAAGCCGAAGTTGGTGATTACAGACAACTATAGGGTTGGTGACGCCAAGGTTCTGGCAAAGGAGATTACGAAACGGTTGGGCATTGAGGCGAAAGCGATGCCAGCATGAGCGTGCAGACACAGAGACGGGTATAGCCTCGTTTCAGAGGGAACGAATCGTTTAAATTTATGTTGTGTTTTGTTGAGGAGAAGCTGAGGTTGAGGCATTGCTGAAGATTAGGAGTTTCGTTCAAGGAAAAGATGAGAAACGCTGGACCATGGTTTGGAACAAGGTGTGCCCTGAGTTTGAAGAGGTCCGGGCTTTGACAGTTGATGACGTAGTTAGATTTGAGAAGTCTCCGAGTTTCGACGTCAAGGGCTTGTTTCTCGCCGAGCTTGAGGATGAACCTGTAGGGCTGGCTTATGCTCAAGTTGACAGGTTTAGGGAAGAGAAGAAAGGTTTTATCCAGTTGCTAGCGGTTGTTCCAGAGCATCGAGGGAAGGGGATTGGTAGAAAACTTGCGCAAAAGGCGATTGAAAGTTTTAGGGAGCGTGGAATGGAGAGGGTTGAGGCTGTTGCTTCAAAGAAAGAAGCTATTAATCTCTTTGAAGGCATTGGCTTCAAACAAGTGCGTGTGTACAGTCTCATGAAAAGAGCTTTGGAAAGTCTTCCTCAAAGCATTGGAGAAAATCAGGAAGTAGTGATACGGAAACTTCACAGTGGAGATAGAGCAGAAATAGAGTTGTTGACTTTTCTTGAAAACGACACATTCAGCGAGCACTACAACTTCAGACCTGCTTCAGTTGAAGAGGTCGAACACATGCTCTATGAGAATCCTTCTTTTCGTGAACAAGAATGGCTTTTTGTCTATTTGGACAATGAAACTGTGGGTTATGTTGGAACTGGTATTGACAACAAGTACAATCAAGAGAGGAACACGAAGACTGGTTGGATAATGGACATAGGCGTATTAAAGGCTCATAGGCGGAGAGGAATAGGCGCTAGGCTGATGATTGAAGGCATGAAGTTGTTGAAGACGAAAGGCATGACCGAAGCCATGCTGGGCGTAGACGACCAAAACCCAACAAAAGCCATAAAACTATACGAAAAATTAGGATTCCAAACAATAAGAAAAGACATAGCATACCAAAAGTCCATTGTCGGGAATGTATAGCTGTGTGGTTACCTTATCCGTTCGAAAACATTTTTTCTTTTTGCTTTTTTTTACTAAAAGTACAGAGAGAAAAACAGATGGGATAATGGGAGTTAATCCATGGTTTGTTATGGGTCTAAGGGTCCTTTTGGTGGTCCTGTCCAGTAAGCGCTTACAATGCTTACTTCGAGGATGCTGATTGCCCCGTCGTTGTTGATGTCGAAGTTTGGATGATAGCCTAATGGCCCGATTGGGGGTCCTGGGTACCAGCGGGCGCTTATTCCGCTCAAGTCTACCATGTTAACGACTCCGTCGGCGTTCAAATCGCCAGGAGTCACTATCTTGATGATGCCATTTGTGAGGGTGTTGTCTGCTGTGTTTGTTTCGCCTGAAACTGGATGTGCGTAGGCGCTTATGGTGTAGTTGCCCTTTGCAAAGCCAGATGTGTTCCAAGCATAGGTGATGGTTGTGAAGCTTTTGCTTAGTAGCGTTATGATTTGTGTGTTGATTGCTGTGGTGTTGGCGTAGATGGTTAGGTAGAACGCCTCGTAGTTGAGTTCTTGGTTTGAGACTGTTACGCTAATGTCTACTGTGTACCCTTGTCCCACGACGGTTTTGGAGGTTACGATGTTTGTTGTGGAGATGTCGTGTTGTTCTGGGAATGACTTTTGTGGGATAAGGTCGAGTTTGTAATTGTTTTCGGTTAAGGCGCTTCCTATTCCGTTCGGGTTGAGGGTAAGGTCGAGTTTGTAATTGCTTTCGGTGGCGTATGCTCCTATTACGTCTGGGTTGATGAGGATGTTTGCTTTGTATCCGCTTTCGATGTGGGTGCTTTCAGATATGTTTGTGAGGAAGTTGTTGTCTGTTTTGTAGTTGTCTTCGCCTGTTGCCAAGGTTAAAGTTGTGCTAAATAGAATTAAAAGTAAAGTTAGGATTGAAGCTATTGTTCTATTGTTCTTTGTTGATGGCATTGTAGATTCCTCGTTGTTTTTTAGTCTGCGACGAATTTGATTATGTCGCCTGGTGGGTTGTTGTCTCCGAAGATGACGTCGGCGGATATGAATGTTGGTGAGTCTGCGTCTACTTCTAGGATGGCGTTGTAGATTTGTCCCTTGATTAGCATCAGTGTGGTTTTTGTGCCTAGTGGAAGGTTGTATCTTCCATTATCGATTATGTTGTCGAATGTGTCCTGCCACACTTGTGTGCCAAAGGAGTCTTTTATTGTGACCCTTATGCTCCCCGACTGAATCGGATAGCCAGTAGCGTTTGTTAATGTTCCGCGCAAAGTTACGATTGTTGGTTCAGCAACCCTAGAAACTGTACCAGGCTTAGTCTGAAAATACACAGTCACCCTGCCAGCGCTCATTTCTGTGAATGCTAGGTCGTTCAAGCCGTCGTTGTTGTAGTCGCCTATGGCAACACCTACTGCAACGCTTGGTCCTGTCCACTGCTTAATCACGGTTGTTCCGTCGCTCTTGTACACTGTCACTCTGTCTGCGCCAAAGCCTTCTGTGAATGCTAGGTCGTTCAAGCCGTCGTTGTTGTAGTCGCCTACAGCCACACCCTCTGGAATGTGTAGTCCCGTCCACTGCTTAATTATAGTGGTTCCATCGCTCTTATAGACAGTCACTCTTCCTGCTTCTTCCGTGAATGCTAGGTCGTTTAACCCGTCGTTGTTGTAGTCACCAATATCAACGCCAAAGGGCATGTTTAGCCCTGTCCATTGTGTTGCTGACACATCAACAATGCTAGACAGTTGAACGAATCCTATCAGCAGCAATCCAGCTGCAACCGCAACCAACCCAACTAACAACACTATTTTTCTTCTCATTTTCCACTCCTTCTTTCTTTTCTCTCTCAACTATGCCATGCTTCCCCATATAACCAATGAGAAGCTTGGCACAATTAAATAATAGTATAACCTTTAATATGCCTTATGAAACAATCTTCGATACGACCTCTTAGCAACCATCCAAGTCAACGACTAATTGTGAAATCAACAGCGCTCCATCATCATTTTTCCCGTTTTCCTTGTATGTAGTCTTCTACCCATTGTTTGGCTTTGTCGTCTGGCACCTGCAACGGCGGATGCTTAAATGCGTAGGCTGATATACCCGTTAAAGCGCCGCCTATTCCTCTGTCTAACGCTATTTTCAGGGCTCTTACCACGTCTATGACTACGCCTGCGCTGTTGGGTGAATCCTCAACTTCAAGTTTGGCTGTCAAAGTTACTGGTTGGTTGCCGAATTTTCTGCCTTTGATAAATATGTGGCAGATTTTTTTGTCGCCCAGAAAAGGAACGTAGTCTGATGGTCCTATTCTTGTCGGAACTTTGTATGGCACGAGGCTTGTAACAGCCTCTGTCTTGCTTATCCGTTTGGTGTGCAATCTTTCTTCAACCGTCATGTTAAGAAAGTCTGTGTTGCCGCCCAAGTTGAGCTGATAAGTCTCGTCAATTTCGACACCTCTGTCAATACACAATTTAACAAGATTACGATGCAGAATAGTGGCGCCCAACTGACTCTTTATGTCATCGCCAGCCAAAGGTAAACCAGCCCTCTCAAATCTCTTAGCCCAAGCATGGTCAGAAGCAATGAACTCTGGAATGCAGTTGGCCAAGGCACACTTAGCCTTCAAGCAAGCTTGGGCGTAAGCGCGAGTAGCCTTGTTACTCCCAACAGGAATGAAGTTTACGAGCACATCTGCTTCTGCCTCTCGCAAGGCTTCAGCCACATCTACTGGCTTCATTTTCTCTTCATCATAAGTGTAAAACGGCTCCTTCATATGCGGCGCAACACCATCAAGAACGGGACCAGGCCAAACCTTCACACCAGTCTTAGGCACTTCGGCGAACTTGGCACAGCAGTTAGGCTCAGTCCAAATAGCGTCAGCCAAATCCTTCCCAATCTTGTTCTTATTCACCTCAAAAGCAGCCACAAACTTAACATCACGAACATGATAACCGCCAAAATTAACATGCATCAGCCCAGGCACAGACGCATCCTCACGTGCATTCTTGTAATACTCCACGCCCTGAACCAACGCAGACGCACAGTTTCCAACACCTGCAATGGCAACACGAACCTTGTTTGCCAAGCATCATTCCCCAACTAATATCAACGGCATTGTAAACAAACTCTCTATTAACTTTGCGCCAAACCAACAATACACAACAACCACTCCGCACACCTTTCAACTGATAGCATTCATATTTGGAGCCTATTTGGATCCTAATAGAGGGCGGTCTAGCCAAGTGCGCACACACAAACCCAGCGAAAACCATCCCACAGAAAGATTATTTAGTGTCTCTCTGATTATTCACTAAATTCAACACATTTACGAAGACGTGCCACAAACTTGTCACGAAAAAACATCCAACTAAAAATAAAAGAACTCAAAACAGACGTCGCAAGCATAAAAGACCTCGAACTTTCTTTTGGACGACTAATCACAGAAACATGGACCGAAACAATGGGACCCACACCGTTCCCAAGCATAACCACACTACGCGAATGGGACCACAAACTCCTCCAACGCTACAAACCATTCTACATGCCATACTGCGACGTCTGCTGCCTCTGCACCTTCGGCAAATGCGACCTAACGGCAGGAAAAAGAGGCGCCTGCGGCATCAACATGGCAGCACAACAATCACGCATAGTCTTGCTCGCCTGCCTAATCGGCGCTTCCACCCACACAGCCCACGCCCGCCACATGGTCGAACACCTAATCGAAAAGTACGGACACGACTTCCCCATAGACATAGGCGGAATCAACATAGAAGTTGAAGCACCCATAACCCGCCTCGTCTGCGGCGTCCGACCAAAAACCCTTGGCGACCTAGAAGAGGCCCTAGACTACTGCGAAAACCAAATCACAAACTTACTCTCGTCAACTCACACTGGACAAGAGGGGGATAACATAGATTTCGAATCTAAAGTATTCCATGCAGGAATGATAGATCACATAGGGTTAGAAGTAGCCGACATAGCACAGGTAGCAGCGTTAGGCTTTCCAAAAGCCGACCCAGAATCACCACTAGTAGACCTAGGATACGGAACAATAGACTCCCAAAAACCAGTGATTTTGTGCATAGGCCACAACGTTGTACCCGCCACAGGAATAGTTGACTACCTAAAAGCAAACGGACTATACGGCGAAGTAGAAGTCTGCGGCTTATGCTGCACAGCCCATGATGTCACCCGTTACAGTCCAAAAGCAAAAATAGTCGGTCCAATCTCGTGGCAACTCAGGTTCATTAGAAGCGGGCTCCCAGATGTCATAGTCCTAGATGAACAATGTGTACGAACCGATTGCCTACTAGAAGCCCAAAAAATAAAGGCGCCAGTAATTGTCACAAGCGAGAAGAACTGCATGGGACTGCCAAACAGAACAAACGACGCCGTTGACGCAATCGTAACCGACCTAACCGAAGGAAAGGTTTCGGGCGTACTCATCCTCGACCCAGAAAAGGTAGGAGAAGTCGTGGCGAGAACAGCGGTTAAAGTCGCACCTGACCGCAAGAAGTTCAAGGCTATTCCTAACGTCGAAGATATTGTTGCTGGAGCGAAAACCTGCAAGAAGTGCAACGACTGTAGAAGAGCGTGCCCACAAGACCTTCACATAATGGAAGCTGTCACCGAAGCATCAACAGGCAACTTAGACGCACTGGCTAGTCTCTACGACATCTGCGTGGGCTGTGGGCGCTGCGAAAACGCCTGCGAAGTAGACTTGCCTCTTCATAGTTTCATTGTAAAGGCAGGGGAAAAGAAACTCAAAGAAGAAAAATTCAAGGTCAGGTCTGGAAGAGGCGCCATACAAGACGTGGAAATACGAAACGTGGGCAGCCCAATCGTCCTGGGCGAGATTCCAGGCGTCTTAGCGGTTGTGGGTTGCTCCAACTATCCCCACGGGGGAAAAGAAGTTGTCGACATTTGTCAAGAATTCGCTAACCGCAGATACATTGTGGTCACTTCAGGATGCGCCGCCATGACTGCCGCTATGTACAAGAACGAAGAGGGCAAGACCCTATACGAAATGTACCCAGGCTCCTTTGAAGCGGGCGGAATAGTCAACGTGGGCTCCTGCGTAGCCAACTCGCACATCGCAGGTGCAGCCATCAAAATCGCCAACATATTTGCCAAGCGTAATTTAAGGGCGAACTACGAGGAAATCGCCGACTACATCCACAACCGTGTGGGCGCAGTTGGTCTGGCTTGGGGCGCCTACTCCCAGAAAGCAGCAGCCATAGGCGCAGGATTCTGGCGACTCGGAGTTCCAGTCATAGTTGGTCCACACGGCGCAAAGTATCGCCGCATGCTTTTAGGGCGGAAGGATCGTGAAGAAGACTGGTTTGTTTACGATGCCCGAACTGGAGACCGAGTTTATGTTGGTCCAACTCCTGAGCATCTTTTCTATGCGGCTGAGTCGAAGGAAGAGGCTATGGTGATGATAGCTAAACTGTGTATGCGACCAAACGACACCACCAGAGGAAGAGCCATTAAACTAACGCATTGGATTGACTTGCACAAACGACTCTACGGCACCTTACCAGACGACATCAATCTCTTCGTCCGAACTGAACTAGATATACCAATAACCATGAAGGACGAAATTCACAAGATACTTGAAGAGAAAAAGTGGAAGGAAAACAGAATCCCAGACCCTACACTCTTGCCAAGAATGATAAGAAAGAGAAAGGAGGGAGCATAAATGGCAACGGCTGAACCTTGGCAAAAGGCAGAAATTCCTGGACCCACAAAGGCTCTGGTCATAACCAAGCCAGAGGTTGTCGTTGCCATGGTAAAGAAGGCGAAACGTCCAATTCTGATTGTTGGACACGAAGCCGCTGAAACTGAGATGGGCAATAAGAAGCTCATCGACTACGCAATTCGCATCTCCCAAGTTGGCAAGATACCCATGGTAACTACGGCTCACGTCGTAGGAGAGTTTGTTAAGAAGGGCTTTCAACCCGCGGCTTTTATGCCAGCTGTTGACATAGCCAACAGACTTGTAGATTCCGAATGGAAGGGCTTAGACGGCAACGGTCAATACGACCTCGCTATGTTTATGGGTATCACGTATTACATGGAATGGGTTCTTTTCTCAGCGCTCAAACACTTCGGTCAGAACCTAAAAACCATTAGTCTCGACAGATACTATCACCCTCACGCGTCTTGGTCTTTCCCAAACCTTTCAGCTGAGGATTGGGCTCAAAATCTCGAAGTTATCATTGGCAAGTTAGGAGGAGAATAAAAAAATGTCGATGTTTGCGGACATTCCAGTCGATATCGGCGTCATCTACGAAGGAGAAAGAATAAGATACAAGGACACACAGGTTGAGTTGGGCGGAGAACGCATCGACACCAAGTTCGAACTCTCCAGAGTAAAAGGCATAGACGAAGTTGAAGATGGTAAAATAATAATCCTTGGTCCTGACATCAAAGAAATGGATGTTGGCAGTTCTCATCCTTTCGGCATTCTTGTTGAAGTTGCGGGTAAACAACTCGAAGAAGGATTGGAAAGTGTTGTGGAGCGCCGAATCCACGCCTTCTGCAACTACATCGAAGGGTTCATGCACCTCAACCAGCGCTATGACATTTGGCTGCGCCTAAGCAAGAAGTCTTTCCAGAAAGGATTCAACTCCTTCACATACGTTGGAAAGGTTCTGCAGCGACTTTACAAGAACGAGTTGCCAATCATCGAGAAAATACAGGTCACGTTTATCACAGATCCCGCTAAAGTCAAGGCGATGTATGCTGAGGCTTTGAAGATTTACGAGGCTCGGGACGCCAAGGCTAGAGGATTGAAGGACGAAGAGGTTGACAAGTTCTACGGTTGCAGCCTCTGCCAGTCTTTTGCTCCGACACACGTCTGCGTGATTACGCCTCAGAGGTACTCCAACTGTGGCTCAATCAGTTGGTTTGACGCAAGAGCCACGGCTAGAGTTGACCCTAAAGGACCAGTTTACGAGATAGACAAGGGAGAACTGCTTGACCCAGTGAAAGGCGAGTATTCAGGTGTAAACGAAACTGTGAAAAAGAAGTCGCTGGGCGAAATCACTCGCGTTTGGTTGTACACTGGTTTTGGGTACCCGCACACTTCGTGTGGTTGCTTCGAAGCATGTGCCTTTTACATTCCAGAAGTCGAAGGTTTCGGCATAGTTCACCGAGGCTACAAGGAAGTAACTGTCAACGGCTTGCCTTTTTCAACAATAGCAGACTCTACCGCTGGAGGTAGGCAAGTCGACGGGTTTCACGGCTTGTCAGTTGAGTACATGAGGTCGCCTAAGTTATTACAAGCCGATGGCGGATGGAATCGCATCGTTTGGATGCCGCAGAGCATTAAGGAGCGGGTCAAAGACTTCATTCCAAAAGAATTAACAGACAAGATCGCAACGGAGAACGAGGCGAAGTCAATAGACGATTTAAAAACATTCTTAGAAGCACGTGCCCATACGGTTGTGGAACGCTGGAAAGCAAAGGCAGTTGAGGCTCCAGCTGAGGAGAGAGAGATTCCAGCGGGCGCACCTGTTTTTGAAGTGCCCACTCTGCCCATAACTGCAGGCGGCTTCAAAATAATTCTCAAGGATGCCAAGATTCACGCAAAGAAAGTCATTATTCGAGCCGAGAAAGCTGAAAAAGCCGAGAAGAGGTGACAATCCATGGGGGAGAGGGAGGAAGAGGAGAACAAAGCATTTCTTAAGTTCAGTCCCAAACTGATTGAATTGTTGAGCAAGCTTCAAGAACTTGAACTCGAAGACGTTGACATAGACGTAGGCGACCTGGAGATTTGGTTGCAACCGTCAGCTGTTGCTGCTGGACCGAGGATGGTTGCGCCTCCAGCTATTGTTCCTAAGAAGGCAAAGCCGTCTACAATCATTGAAGTGGATTTTGTTCCTCCCGTTGAAACTTATTCGGGCAGAATTGTTGAGGTTCAGCTGGGGGCAACAAAGAGCGATGGAGGAACACGCGGCGAATCTGTAACTGTTGGCGGGGAAAGGTCTCCAGCCTACTATCTGTTTGAGAATCCGACTCCTCATCGTCCTGTTGTTACGTTAGACGTTTTCGACATGAAGGTTCCTTTAGCCAAAGCCGTCAAGATGCATGTTGAAGAGGTTGTTGGCGACCCTGTGGCTTGGGCTAAACTCGCAGTCGACAAGTTCGGTGCAGAAATGATAACGCTACACCTTGTCAGCATTGATCCCATGTTGAACGACACGCCGCCCAAAGAGGCTGCTCTCACAGTGGAAAACGTGCTTCAAGCAGTAGACGTGCCAATCGTTGTAGGTGGTTGCGGAGACCCGCAGAAAGACCTAAAGGTTTTTGAAAAGGTTGCGGCTGTGGCTGAGGGTGAAAGAGTCCTCTTGAGCTCAATTACACTCGACATGGACCTTGAGAAAGCGGCAAAGGCTGCAAAGAAGCATGGTCATGTTGCCCTCGCCTTCACCTCAATGGATTTAAATCATGCGAGGGAGCTCAACCGCAAACTCTACGAGTTTCTCCCAAGAGAACAAATCATCATGGACACGACTACGGCGGCGCTCGGATACGGGCTCGACTACGCCTTTACGGTTATGGAACGCGCTCGTTTAGCTGGATTGATGGGCGACCCTGAGCTTCAACATCCAATGTCGTCTGGAACAACCAACGCTTGGGCTGCCAGAGAAGCGTGGATGAAGATGGCGCCAGAATGGGGACCACGTGAACTGCGAGGACCAGTATGGGAGACAGTAACAGCGCTTACACTGCTTCTAGCAGGCGTTGACGTCTTCATGATGATGCATCCAGCCGCCGTCAGAACAGTCAGAGACGTCATCAACAAGTTGACCCAAAGCGGAAGCCGAGGCAAATCAGAACAGATCAGCGATTGGGTCACGTTGAAAATCTGAGGAAGGTGAAAACATTTTGAGCGAGAAATCTGGCGCCAAAGAACTTAGCCCAATAGACGTTTACATGTTGCTTCCCAAAACCAACTGCAAGAAGTGTGGTCTAGAGAACTGCATGGCTTTCGCTACTAAACTGGTCAATCGAGAAATCGTACTTGAACTGTGCACACCGCTCTTGGAGAAGCAGTATCAGAAGGCTTATCAAAAACTGTGGGAGATGCTGAAGCCTCCAGTCAAAGAGGTGACGGTTGGAACAGGCGATAACATCGTCAAGATTGGCGGAAAACTCGTTATGTATCGTCACGAACTCGCTTATTTCAACCCAACAGCCATCGCCATTGACGTTACGGATGAGATGCCTGAAGAAGAAATGTTGATGAGAGTTAAACAGACGGAAGGCTTCTCATACCTTTACATTGGTCGACAGTTAAAACTGAACTTGATAGCCGTGAGGTCGACTTCAAACGATCCTGAAAAGTTCATGTCAACCGTGAAGAAGGTTGTAGAGAACACTAAGCTACCATTAATTCTGTGTTCTTTTCGCCCAGAAGTGATTGAAGCGGGTTTGATGACTGCACCCAAAGCCAGACTGCTCATTTACGCTGCGACAAAGGACAACTGGAAAGACATGGCTGAACTTGCGCTCATGTACAACTGCCCGCTGGCAGTGTTCGCACCTAACGACCTCAAACTCTTAAGGTCTTTAACAAAAACACTCATGGAGTACGGTGTTCAAGACCTAGTCCTTGACCCTGGAACGTTTCCAAACGAGGGGCTCACAGACACGATAAGTAACCTGACCATGCTACGTCGGGCAGCGTGCAAGAGAGGCGACGAACTGCTCGGCTTTCCGATAATGGGTACTCCTATAACGGCTTGGACTGAACGCTCAGACGTTGCTGAGGTGAACATGTGGAACGAGGCTTACATTGCCTCTGTGCTCATCAATCGTTACGCTGACATCCTCATCATGCACAGCGCTGAAGGGTGGGTGCTTCTCCCAATCACCATTCTGCGACAGAACATCTACACTGACCCTCGGAAGCCTGTTGCGGTGGAACCTGGAATAAAGGTGTTCGGTCAGCCAGATGAGAACTCGCCTGTTATGATGACCACGAATTTTGCGCTCACCTACTACACCGTAGCCTCAGACATAGAGTCTTCTGGCATAAACTGCTACTTAATAGTGGTTGACACGGAAGGACTGGCGGTTGACAGCTCAGTGGCGGGCAGAAAACTCACAGCGGAGAAGGTAGCTGAAACCATCAAGCAGGTGAAGGCTGAAGAAAGGGTGAAGCACAGGAAACTAATCATTCCTGGAAAGGCTGCTCGTATCAGCGGGGAGATTCAAGAACTGAGCGGTTGGGAAGTCCTAGTGGGTCCAAGAGACTCCTCTGAGATTCCGAAGTTTCTCCAAGAAAAATGGCATTAACTATGTGTCAAGGTGACCTTTTTACAGTCTAGGTTGGCTGTCAGTGTTTGACAAGACCCAATATGAAATCTTAATGAAATGCGAAGAAGAGAGAAATGAGAGAATCACACTCCTAAAAGAGCTGAAGTTTCCAAGCGAGTTTCCATTTCTGCAAAACTCCGCAGTGATACTGTTTGGGTCAACAGCACACGGATTGTGCTTTCCAGGGTCAGACATAGACGTATGTGTTCTTTACGACGACCGAAATGTGGCACATTCAGTCTATATGAGGGAACGGTCAGAGTTCATGAAGAGAAGGAAAGCTCTGGAAAACATTGTGAAATCAAAGAAGAACGTGGACTGCACCTTTAAGTGCGGCAGATTTGGAGCCGTTGCGCTACCCAAAGCTGGAAAAGGAGTTTCAAGGGCGGTTTCAAACGGTGTAAAATTTCTCTACTCTTTCTGCATTATTGGGCAGGACAAATTTGATGCGTGCCGCACCTTGTTTTTCAACGCTTGTAAAAACGTTTCTCATCTTGATAGGCCTTTTCTTGAACACAAAGGAATTCAAAACTGCCATGAAGAACTGCAGAGGGATATGAATACAGAGATCATTAAGCCCAAGGTTCTAAGAAACTGCATCTTGTTTCTGAGTCAGGCTTTGAAAATAGAGCATCTCAGAGAAAGGGGAAGAGCTTCGTTTCTTGAAACAGTAGAAGACTTGATGACCCAAAAGAAACTCTCAAACGAGGACGCCTCTGCGTTATGCCTTGCTATGGAAAGAAGCCTGTATCTTCAGAGAAAGGCTGGTGCAAAAGAGAAACCTGAAAAGATAAAAGAAGAGGATAGAAAACTTGTTCAACACGTCTTGCGGTTCTATGATACACTACTTCAGTAAGAAACTCATCACTCCCGAACTGAAAGATTCATCTAAATATCCCAAAAGTTTTTCTTACAAGAAAAGTGGCAATAAGTCAAATTTACCTACAAACAAGTTTCATGAGGCGCACTCATATTAGGTTTGTCAGCTTCTATTTAGCTCTCCAAATTAGTGGTTCAGAAAGGTTTAAAACTATAGAATATACGGGGCTTATTCGAAGTGATATTTTGATTCCTAAAAGAAACATCGCCTTGGTAGCGCATGACAACAAGAAAGACGATTTAGTAGAGTGGGCTGATTTCAACAAAGGAACGTTGGCTCTTCAAAACTTGTACGCAACTGGAGATACTGGGAAAAGAATTATGGAGAAAACTGGCCTAAGGATTACATTGCTTAAAGGTGGATCTTATGGTGGAGACATGGAGCTTGGCGCTTTGATTGCCAATGAGAAATTAGACTACTTGATTTTCTTCTGGGATCCTCTGCAATCTCTTCCTCATGATGTCGACGTTAAAGCGCTTCTAAGAATAGCCGTATTGTACAATGTGCCTACTGCTTGTAACAGGGCCACAGCGGATCTAATAATTTCGAGTCCATTGTTTCACAGCGCAGAATATGAGCCGGCAAAGGAACGAGCCAAAAAATGATTACGCGAAATAATAAATGGCAATGATTCGACGCTCTAGGCATTGACTCTAGCTTAGCGATTTTATTTTCTATGCAAAACTTCTATAAAACAGAAGAGAGTAAACCGAGAGGCTTCTAGTGAGGATTGGTTTCAATTGGGGAAGGTTGATGAGCAAATCATTGCGGTACTGCAAAATTCAGGAAGCCCTTTAACTCTCCAAGAAATAGCTGAAAAACTAGGCAAACCTCCCAAGACCATTTTCAAAGCGTTGCAGAAACTGTTTACAGAAGGAAAAATAGACTGCGACATCAAGAGTCGTCGATACGCGCTTGCAAAAGAATAAAATCAGGTTAATGCTCAATTTTTCTTTTCTTCTTCAACTTGAAACATGGGTTTTCGGTATCGTTTCATGAAGGTCTCTTCCCGTTCTGGAAACACTAACTCTGCAGTTTTTATTCTGTTTCGTGTGTTAAGGCGTTCAAGAAGTGAACAAACGTGGATTGGGTTGCTGAACCGTTCCGTTTCTCCGTTTGCCCTTTTTCTCTCCACCTGAATGCAGTTATCCACCATGCAGTATAGGACGCAAGACGTGCAGTAGACGCAGAGTTCTTCTGTGATACCTATCTCGCCAGATTTCCAATATAACGCGTTTGTTGGACACGCTTTGATGCAAAGCTTACACTCTACACCCTTGCAAGTCTTCATGTCAATCCTAATGTTTCCCTCTTCAAAAAACTCCTTCACTCCGATTGACTGAAGCAACTGTGCCCTCTTTTCCCGCTTCTTTCTTCTCGAAGCCTCGAGGAGGAGCCCATAAATGTCCATGCTATTGTGGGCTTCGTCTTGTTTTGTGGACATTTTTTCTCTGCCTCCTCGTCTTTTTTGGGTTCTCTTACCTCTTTTTATGTGCATAACAATGATGAATTACACGTATTGATTTCGAAGCCAGAATAAGTTTGGTTTCTTTCGCCATATAAAAAGGTTCAACAAAATGAGCAAGAGAAATCTGGATTCACACTTAACAAGCTTTTTATGAGTTTTAGAAATATACTCAGAAAAAAAGGGATACTCTGTGAGCTTCTTATCAGTGATTGCAGAGATCATGTTTGCATCTGTGGCTATTCTATTGGCTTTTCTAACCTTATTCTGCAGAAAAGCCCTTCAGGAGAGGGAAATACACAGGAGTTTTTGGACACCCGTGTTTGCATCAAGTTATCTCTTTTTGGTGGGCTCTCTTCTGTCTATACTGTACACTTTTTCAGTCAATTTGATGATGGAAATTGAAGTGCTTGATGTATTGCATCACGTTGCGTGGGTAGCTGGACTTGGCATTTTGGCATACGGAGTCTACGTCTACCTTCGAATGATAGAAAAATCCCCAAAAAAAGGTTAAACAAGCGGCATAAGCTGCAACAAGGTAGTTTCCAATTTCTCCGAGTCTTAGTTAGTTTTCTAATTTGGTGATTTATCGCTATACTTAAACCAACCCTCTGTCAAATCGTTGAAAAGTTAATAGCGCAAGAAAGAGGATAGGCTTTGACTAAAGTTTACAAGTGCTTTGCGTTAGAAACAGGCTACTGGCGACTTGGCACAGACTATGTGCAAAAAATAATAGACAACGTGAGAGGGAATATTGAGAATGGAGACTTTGTCACGGTTTCTGAAAAAGCCATTTCTACCGCTTCTGGCAACATTTTGGACGAAAGCAAAATTTGTCCTACTAGGCTAGCTCGTTTTATTGCGAGTTTTTGGATGCGTTATGTTTGGGGCTACCTTTTAGGCGTGTTTTGTCGCCTCAGAAAGAAGACGATTACACGTTTGAGGTCATACCCCGTTGTGGAGGGAAGCATGCACAAGCAGGCGGCTTTGGAACACAGTGGTTTCTGGCAATCTCTGATGTACGGTTCCGAGGGTGGAATCGATGGGAGCAATCTGCCTTACTCCTACGTGAGTCTTCCACTGAAAAATGCTCGGCGCATAGCCGAAAGAATACGTGAAAGGTTAGCGAAGGAGTTGGGCACAGACGTTAATGTAATGATTCTTGACACTGACAAGACCTATTCATTTAGAAATTTCTATTTCACGCCTCGCCCAAAGCCCATAGAAGGAATACACTCATGCAAAGGTCTCGCAGCCTATTTGACTGGACGGTTTTTGAAACTGAGGCGGAGGGCAACGCCAATTGCTGTAGTTGGCTGCAAAATAGGTGTAGAAGAGGCACTGGAAATTGCTGAACTAGCCAACCGAGCTCGCGGATTCGGTGCTGGAAGAAACGTTTGGGACATGGCTGAGGCTTTCGGTGTCCCTCTGACAAGCGTGACATGGGAAATGCTTGACCGAGTGGAACACAAACCCATAGTCATTGTGAGACGTGTGTGGAATCCTAACAAAACTAAAATAAAGTCACTTGTTAGCTTATCTAACCCTTGGATGGAGAAACAAAATGGCGTCTGTTGTGGAGCAGATGAGAACATTTTTCGAACCCCGTTCCGTCGCAGTGGTAGGCGCCTCCAAAAAGATTAACAAGGCTGGACACGTGATTTTCAAGAACTTCGTGGACAACAAGCGCAGAGGCGTTTTCAAGGGAGAACTGTATCCAGTTAACCCGCATGAAGACTACATTCTGGCGTTTAAGTGTTATCCGGCCCTAAATGAGATAATTGGCAACATAGAACTTGTAGTCATTGTTGTTCCAGCCGAAAACGTTCCGCAAATAATGGAGGAAGCAGTGTCTAAAAGCGCGAAAGCAGCGGTCATAGTCAGCGGTGGCTTCGGCGAGGTCGGAAACCATCAACTTGAACAACAGGTCAAAACTATAGCGAAGGAAGCAGGGATTCGTGTTTTGGGACCCAACTGCTTGGGTGTCTACGACCCTAGCACTGGCGTAGACATGCTCTTTCTGCCCGAGACAAAGGTTCTCACAACGGGTGACGAGGTGGTGGCGACTCCCCGCCCCATGTTGGGACCCATAGCCATTGTTACGCAGAGTGGCGCCTTTGGCGTCGCTGTTTTGGATTATATGGCGGGTGAACAACTAGGACTCAGTAAGTTTGTGAGTTTTGGGAACAAGATTGACGTTGAAGAACCAGAGATGCTTCAATACTTCTTACACGACGAGAAAACACGGGTTATCCTCTTGTACGCTGAGAGCATAGAGGCTGGAAGGGATTTCATGAAAGTTGCCAGAGAAGTGACAAAATTAAAGCCAGTGGTCGCTCTGAAGTCAGGCAAAACCGAGGCTGGAGCTAGGGCGGCGCTTTCACACACGGGCGCTATTGCTGGCTCTGACAAGATTTACGATAGCGTCTTCGCACAGGTAGGCGTCATAAGAGCTGGGGAAATGGAAGAATTCTTAGATGTGGGCGAAGCCTTGGCAGCCCAGCCTCCAGCCGCCGGCAACAATGTTGCTGTAATTACGAGCGCTGGCGGTCCCGCCATCATGGCTGTAGATGAGTGTGAGTCCAGAGGAATCAATGTGAAGAAATTTTCAAACGAGACCATTCAGAAGTTTGAACAACTGAAGAAAGCTGATAAAATTCCATCCTTTGCCACAAATCTAAATCCTCTCGACTTGACGGGGTCAGCTACGTCTGAGATGTTTGAGTTAGGCACTAAGATTTTGCTTGAGGACTCAGAGATTTATGGCATTTTAGTGTTTGGGTTGCATCATGCGCCGGCTATGCAGGAAGATTACGTAGACAGAATAGTCAACCTATCAAAGAACTATCTCAAGCCCATTGTGGCTTGTGACATTGGTGAAACAGAGATGGCCATGTACATTCGATCTCGCTTTGACAAGCTTGGAATTCCCGCCTATTCGTCGCCTGAGGACGCCGCAAGAGCCATGGCTGCGCTAGTCAATTATGGTCTGTATCTCAAAAAGAACGGCTATTTGCAGGAATACTTAGACAACTGGGTAAAATACAAGCACGTCGAGAAGTGACCTAAAAATAGCTCAGAAAATTTTCATAAGCTCGTTCATTGAATGTGCACTTGTGGAAACAGTAGTTGAAATTCATTAGGTTAAGTGGTGAAAGCAGTTTTGCCCGTGGCTTGGCTTTAGGAAAAATAATAAAAGACGTTTGCCTTCACAACCTCTCGTTCCTTAAGCAAAAATTGACTGAAGAAGGCTTGACTCTGGAATATGGGCTCAGTTTGGCACTAGAAAATGAAAAAGTTATGGCAAAGCATTTTCCAGAACTGCTAGACGAAATTCGAGGTGTTGCAGATGGAGCCCAATTGCCATACAACTCCATACTACTGGAGACCGCTTTTCCATTTACAGCTAATGCTACTTCAAATTGCACGATTATTTCAGCCTTTGGCGCCACAACAACTGATAGGACACCCATTGTTGGAAGAAACTATGACTTTCTGTTAGACTTTAAAAAATGCAACCAACTTCGAATCGTGACAAAGAAAGACAGTAAATTCTCTTTAGTTGGTGGTACCATTACCTTGTTAGGAGTTGAAGAGGGGCTGAATAACGCAGGCTTGTTTATTGGTGATGCTGGTTGGGAACCAAAAGAGTTGCCATCATCTAGAGGTTTGTCTTCCAGGCAAGTTATGCAGTTAGTCTTAGAGAACTGCACGTCTGTTGACAAAGCCATTGATTTCATCCGTCAGACCCCGAAATTCGCTAACAACGCTGGAACTTGCTATTTGCTTGCCGACAAAAAAGAAGCCGTCATAATGGAAATGGGGTTGACTAAAAGTTGCTTGAGGAAATCAGAAGAAGGCATGCTGATTGCATCCAACGTCTTTCTAACGCCTATAGCAGAAGAGATGAAGCCTTCTGAACCAACAGCATTTCCTAGGTATGACTTTGCAGGAAAATGTCTTCATGAAAAAAAGGGCAGAGTAGACAGCGATTTTATGCGAGAACTTCTTTCGGACCACAGCGTTCCTATATGCACTCATAACGAAATCAACACACTACGCTGCGTCATTGCAAAGACAAATGAGAGGAAGATACTGGTGGCCGACGGCAATCCTTGCACCTCAAAGTTTGAGGAAATCTTAATTCCAACATGATTTGAAAGTTGACAAATTGCGGTTCAAGTGATTGCTGTTTTCTTTGAATTTATAAATCTTAGAATTGTCTTAGTGAACAGTTATGAAACTTGTCATCTTAGGCTCAGGTGGGGCTACAACAATACCTCGACCAGGGTGCCAGTGTAGAGTCTGCGTGCAAGCCCGAACCAAGGGGACACCCTACTCTCGCTCTGGACCATCACTCTTCATTCAAGACATCAACCTCTTGTTTGACACACCAGAAGAGATTGCTGTGCAACTGAATCGGGAGGGAATAGCCATTGTTGATTACATATTTTATACGCACTGGCATCCTGACCACACTTTAGGCATGAGAATTATTGAGCGCATGAACAAATTCTGGTTAGCCACGTTTGTCAAGGGGACGACACCATGGAAACGAGTCACGATTTGCGCGCTTCCTGCGGTTATTAAAGATTTAAAGGCTATTAGCAACAAACATGGCGCATTTTTCGATTATTATGAGAAGCTAAATTTGACTATAATGAAGAGTTTAGAAAACAGAACACCAATCGAGATAAAAGATTTTAGAATTGTCCCTTTTCTCGTATCTCGGGGTTATGGTGAAGCTTCAACTGTTTACATGATCCAAAAGGATGGAAAAAAAGTCATATACGCTCCTTGCGATGCGAAACCATTCCTAGCAGACAGACAATTGATTGAAGCAGACTTACTCGTAATAGGTGGATTTTTCCCAGAAGGACCCTTAAAAGAGGGCATCCAAATCCCGCCAGACAATGAACTGCGAAGGGAACTACACTCTTTAACAGAAATTGTTGAACTCATTGAAAAAATCAAGGCGAAAAAAACTCTTCTAGTCCATATAGAGGAGGAATGGGGCAAATCCTTTGACGACTACAAGAAGTTAGAAGAAAAATACAAGCCATGGAATCTTCACTTTGCCTACGACGGAATGAAAATTGAACTATGATCCCAACTGTCAATCAAATCTAAAACGAAGCTCATTTATGCCACAAAAGAAGGAAACAAAACCTCAACTAACATATTTGGAGCCTTATAGACGGGGGCTCTAGACCCCCCTATACCCGTCTCTCTGTCTCTCTAGGCGCATCTATTTGGATCCTAATAGAGGGGCTAGGTCAACCAAGCGCACACACAAACACTATTTGATTTCAATGGTAAACCTTATAATAGGGTTGCTTTCTAAACATGCCTAAATCGGTGGTGAAATAGTGAGTAAAGATCAAGCGATAGGCGGGCTGATTTTCCTCGTCTGCGTAATCATCATCATAGGATACATTGGAGCACTGTTCTTCTACGACAACACCACACTAAACATCAGCATAAAGAAAGCCCTCAACCTCCCCTGGACCACCAGCAATGTATCATATTGGCTCGTCGCAGTTCCAGTGTTCATCGCCTTCATTGCAGTGCTCGGCATAGGTGCTTGGATCGGCTGGACAATGGCGACAACTCCGCCTCCAAAGCCCATTGAGGAAATCGAAGCCGAAGAGAAAAAGGAAGAAGAAAAGGAAAAAGCAGCAGAAGAGAAAGAAGAAGAGAAATAGAAGTAATGACCGTGAAACCCGCCAGTTACCCTCTTCTCTTCCAGTTTATTTCCTAAATAATGGTGCAGCGAGATGAAAAAAGTCAAAGGTCTCATTCTTTGCGGCGGAACAGGCACAAGGCTTAGACCCATCACCTATTACTTTCAGAAGACCATGATTCCTATTGGGTCGAAGCAGAAACCCTTGCTCGAGTACGTGGTGCGTCTCCTCAGTTTTCACGGAATAGTCGATTTGGCATTTTTAGTCAATTACAAGGCGGAACAAATTGTCAACTATTTCGACGACGGCTCAAGGTTTGGCGTACGAGTTTCTTACATAAATGATGCCCCAAAACTTGGAGGAACTGCGGGTTCTGTGCTCAACGCTTACAGACAAGGTGTAGCGATGATCGAAGACACGTTGTTAGTCTATTATGGAGACATAGTGACCACGATAGATCTGGATGATTTGCTAAACTATCATTCAAGCAAACGGGCTTTGGCAACCGTAGCACTAGCCTCAGGTTTTACCGTCAGAGTGGGACTGGCTGACTTGGACAAAAACGACAAGATTCGAGGTTTTGTGGAAAAACCCAGATTGGAAAAGCCTGTCAGCATAGGCATAATGGCGCTCGAAGGAGAAACCATCCAAGACATTGAAAAGTTGCACAAACAGAAGCGTAAAGTTGACCTCATGAAAGACCTGATTCCACACTTAGTTGAAAATGGCAAGCCTGTTTATGGCTATCTCACTAAAGCCTTTTGGTATGATGTGGGCAGCACCGAAGCCTACGAGAAACTAGACCATGGATCCGTTGACAAATCTTTTGCTTATCTTTTCAGATGAGGCATTAGTGTTTATTGGGCAAAGGAATTATAAATCTTAGGACACTAGGTAACCTTTGCTTCTCAAAGAAGCGGTCAAGAAACATAGTTGCGTTGCGGAAGCGAACAAATGCCCACAGTTAGTTTGATCTTGCCCTACGCTGTTCCTGAAAAAAGAAGAGAGAAAGAATTCACTCCACATATGGAATTCGCCGCCATTATCTGCTTAGCTGAAGCAGCGCGCAAGAAGGGAACAATGATTGGAGTCTCACCAGAAAGGGTCTCTTTTGTTTCAAAGCTTCACTATCCCTTTTGGGCTATTCCTTGGGAAAACTCGTGCCTTATCGTAGACGCATTGCAGATTCTCTCTTCAACGATAACTTACAAGATGTTGCCAGATGTAGAACTTTTCATCCGTGACATTGAGCACGGTGAGACTGTCAGAGACTTGTTTCGAAGCGCTCTAGAAACTCATGTTCAAACCTTCGCGGATTTTGCAGAAACCGAGCAGTTTCCAATTGACGCCATAATAACAGACAAGGCATTGCTTCCTACTTTTTCCGAGTACATTCAGGACACGTTTGCTCTGAAAACGGATTTAACAGGCAACATAGCTTTGACAACGCCTAGACTCGACGAAAAAGCCGCGGTCGAAAACGCGAAAAAATTGCTTGCCTTACATCAGCAGATTCAGTCTGATATAAAGAGCCTCGAATTCGCCGCTCGTGTGCTAAATGAGACGACGAAGTTTCATCAGCGAATGATTCTTCGTGAGGTTGAGGTTGCTCAGGAAGCCTGCAAGGTTGAGGTCGCTCAAGTTAAGCCTGCTGTGGAGAGAAAAGTGGAGATTCTTTTGAAAGAGCGAGATTCAAAGATTGAGAGGATGAACAGAGCAGCGGAAGCAGAGCTGAATGCAAAACTTAGGGAGAAGGCAAGGCGTGAACGAGAACTAGAAAAGCTTGAAGTGAACAGAGCAGAGTACAAAAAGAGGCTTGATGTTCGTAAACGGAGACACGACCAGATAGGCACTGCCCGCTGGGAACGCAGCGTACGAACTTGTGAGAACAAGATATCCGAAGCCAGATGGAGATTACACGATCTTTCTAGTCACATTGAAAAGACTCGCAGAAAAAACCAAGAAGATGTGAACAAGTTAAAGTATGGTTATCAAGAGTTGATTGACCATGAGAGAAAAAAGATTGCGGACATCGAAGCGTCATTTGAGTCGCTCAACGAAAAGAAGCAGAGAGAAAGCGAGAAACTCAAGTCCATGGCGGAGCACATTACCCGCCTTATAGAACTACTTATTGAGCAAAAGAGGTTGCACGCAACCGAGATCAAGAGTTTGGCTATTTCATGGCAGTTAGAGCAAGTCACTCTTCTGTGTGTGCCTTTCTATCTTATAGGGTTCAAAACTAAGGACAAATTTCACTATGAGGTGCATCCGCCACTCAGGGTGATGAGTTCTGAAGGCATCGTTAAGAAAATCGAGAAGGCTCTCTTGAGCTTTAGGCTGGCTTCTCGAATTAAACTTCTCTTGCAACCGAGGTCAAACGCATTAGACAAGATGTTCAGCTTCGTTTTTGAAGAAAAAATAAAGGCAGATAATGCTTTAGAAAAGAGTCTGCATGAATTGGGCGTGTCTCACAACCTCTTAACGAATCCAGACTTTAAGGCTGCGTTGGCTAATGGGTTAGAGGAACTTAAGACTGAGGAATGGATTAATCAAGAAGAGACCGCTGCTATAATGAAGACGTATGCCTAGGAAGGATTTTGAGTGGCTGTTGAAGACAAGATTATTGAGCGGAAAATTCTTCTGAAGCGTGCCTTTCCACGCAACAGACTGTTTGAAATGGGCAAGAGCCTCAGCATAACCTATTTTGACCGCTTTGCCAGTGAATGGGACATAGACGAAGACCAAGCGGCGCTGGAAGTAGCCAACAAAATGAGTGATGCACAACTCAGAGAAGCTTTTGACAAGAAAAGGCCTAGGGAATGGGTCGTTTTCAGAGGCAAACACTACACTTTTGAAGACGATGAGCTTCTTTTGGAAGGTTCTTGGAAAACTATTGAGCGTAATCTTCTTCAAGTCAGAAAAGAACACGGAAAGAATGCACTAGAGGTTTTGAGAGCGCTTGCGGAAGCTGGCAAAAGCTGCGGAGTAAAAGAAATAGCCGCAAATCTTAGACAGGGCATTGACCCTCTTCCCATACTGAATCTGTTGGAGCGACTGAAAATAGTCGTCGTTTCTTACAAGGGAGACGGCTATCAAGAGTGGAAAGTTTTGGAGGAAACATCGCCTCTTATCCGCTCAGAGTTAGGAATGGCGCCGCGCGAGCGTGCTCCTTCTGTCACGCCCTTGCCAACAGCCCCTTCAGAAGAAGTGGGAGAACTCGATTACGTGGCTTTAGAGAGGCAAGAAATCGAGAAAATGGATGCTTTCCTCGACGAATACTTGAACACTGTGCTGAAAAACAGGCTTGAATCAACCATTAAGTTTGGAAAGACGTTCGCAGTGACCACTTTAGCGAATTATCTTCAAGATCTGTTCGGGCCTGTCTTATACTTCGACAGCCTGCTAAGCATTACGCAACAATATGGCTTGGCGGACGTTGAAATCGTTCACCAACGTGGAAAAACGGGCATGCGCACGGGTTGGAATCTGTCTTTGTTCGGTGAGCCTGGGACCGGGAAAAGTTTCTCGACGCGTGATATGATTTTGGGAAAACCTGACGCCAAGGTTTTTCCACATGGGATTCCGGGGCGCAACCGTTATGCTGGTGGTATGTCGCCTGCTCGTTTCATCAGGATCGGTCAGGCTTATGTGAATCGCACCTTCAATTTTATTGTTCCTGAGTTTAATGATTGGTTCAAGTACAAGGGCATGGTTGAGCCGTTGAAATTGGCGATGGAGCGGGGTGAAATCAAGTATGAGTTGCACCGTGAGGTTATTGGACCCTATCGGTTTAACAATTTCTTCAGCGTCAACTACAATGTGGCAACTTATGGCAGAGGCTATGAGGTGACTGTTCAGGACCCGAACTTCAACGCTATTGAAGACCGTATGCTCTGTCGCTTGCATCGTCTCACCAAGCAGCGTTTCGTAGAGATTGCTCAGAGTCAGGTGAGGCTGGCTTTCGGTGAAATCGACATTGAAAAAGGTGCTAAGCAGATTAGGGATCACTTATCACTGGTCTACGCTGTTGAGACTGGACATCCTTTGGTGAAGGCTCGCTTTCCATACAAGCCTGTTATGATAACGCCTCAAGCTTATGACATTATCGAGAAGGCTAGGAATGCTATCCTTGAGCGAATTCCACGCGAGGTTGTGACTTTTTCGGCTCGTTTGGAAGATCGAGCTATGAGGTTTGCTTGTGCTGCGTCTCTCCTCAACTACTTTCGTTCAGACTTGGACTACATACCTGTGAGTGAGGACGCGCTTAGGTACGCGACGCAGTTGTATGTTGAGGAGGCTTCTGTGAGGTCGAGACAGGAGTTCATGCCCGAAGAGGTTCTTAAAGAAATCATATAGAGAGCTTTTGATAAGGGCTGTTTGTGTGTGCGCAAGGCGCTAGACCGCCCTCTATTAGGATCCAAATGGGCTCCAAATATGATTTGCATTGTTAGGGTTTTTTGAGTGCATGTTTTATGATTGTTGGTTTTTCGATGTGTTTCAGTCGGAATTCGTCGCCGCAGATTGGACATTTCCATGTTTGACCGGTGTCTATTTCTTTCTTGGTCTCTTTGGGCTTTGCACTCTCTTGCTCTTGTAATGTTGTGAGTTTTTCCTCGGGGGTTGTGAGTGAAAGCGTCCAGGCTCGTTCCAGCAAAAACAGAGTTATCATAGCCTTTTCATCTTCAGTCCTAGACAGTGTGACCCAGTGTTTGCCTGGAGCCGTTTTGCCTGTCGCCTCTTCGTAGGGTTTTATCTCATAGTTTTCTCGAATGACAGCTGGAATCTCGTCTAAAGAGTCCACTATTTTTCGAGAGAGTTTGTCATTCTCGTCAGCGTGAGTCAAGGATACGATATCGTAGAGCCAGCCTTCTCTTTGACTCTGTTGAAAAACCATTGTGTTTCCCTCGAGTTGAGAGAAGCGAATGCCAGGCGGGCACTTTACAGCTTTCACCAAAACCTTTCCTAATTCCTTATCTCGGCAGAGTTTGAACAGCCAGTCGCCGGTGAGAAAGTCTTTTACCCGGTAGTAGCGCACTTCGCCGTTTCTTAGCTGACGTAGGTTCATGTCGTACCATGCGTCGTTGGGTCGTTCTTCAATCTTAATGACTTTGATTTGTTTCAGGTAGGACATTCTTGTTCGTCTCTTTCTATGTTGGTTCTCTTTTATTTTGTATTCTCCTCTACCTAGGGGAGGTATGCTGAAATGTTTAAGGGTGTTTAGGTTTGGGTCTCTGTCTCATTTGTATTGCTTTGTTTAGGCGTGTGTCCACCTTGTATTTTGTCCGGCATGGGTGTCCCTCAGCCATGAGTATTTGAGGTCTCTTTAGGGTGGCGATGACTGACCACAGCGTGCCCAGTTGAATGCTGTCAATATGGGAGCAGACATATCCAGTGTGGTCTGACAAGATTTTTTGAGTGTCCATAAGAGTTAATTTTCCGCCTTTTTGCCTCAATTTATTGTAGATAGTGGTGTATCTTTTTTCCGAGTCTGGTGGTCTGTCTTTCACGTTTTCCATGTCCTTCATTTTGGTATGCATGAACTGGTTGGTGCAAACGATAAAACTGTTGTTCTCGTCTGGTTTTCTTATTCTGACTTTTTCTGGGCATGCTTCAACCACCGCCATGTTTCCTTCTCTGTCCGCAACTAGGTAGCCGTTTGCCACAAGATGATGGGCATCGGTGAGTGCTTTGAGTGCCTCCTCTACGTTTGCACATTTATCGAGAATGCTTCTAGCCAAAAGCGCGAAGTTTATGCCAGGTTTGACTTCTTTGGGCGACACAAACGTCATGCCAACCGCCAAGCCTTTCTCGTTCACACCGTCCTCTCGCCCAATGAATATGTCGCTGTTGCCCACGCTGCAGTATCCATTCGTGGGCATTGTCAGAAAACTCTCGCAGTGTTTCTTGAACCTGTAAAAGAAGTCGTAGTTCCTTCCAAAAAGGATATCTGAACCATTGAAGGTCGCGAAGACGCTGCAGGCAGTAGGCTTAGAAACGCCAATACTCAAGATGAAAGAGGAAAGATGTTCATAAGAAATGTGATAAGCGTCTGCAAAGCCTCGAATTTCGTCGAGAACGTCTGGAAAAATCCTCTTTACCTCTTTTTCGCATTCCTTTCCGAAGGTTAGGGATTGACTTTTCATTTCGGGTAACTGAAGTTTGACACCATGTCTATACAAAAGACTCCCGTAGCGGAAGCCCATCTCATAATATGTGCCCGAAACCCTTGAATGATACGTCTTGCTCACCTATTTCTAAAGTAAATGCACAACCCTAATCTATTTTGCGACAGTGTCTTGGGAATAAAAGGCTTAGTGGATAAGCGTTTTTTGCAGGAATTCGTCGATTGGGCTTCGGTTTAGGTTTAGTCCAAGTTTTTCCTCTGGGATTCCCATGGCTAAACCAAGTAATTGCACGTAGTAGAGGATTGGTAAGTTGAGTTTAGCGCCAGTGGTCGCCGCTGCACTTTTCTGTCTCACGTCAAACATGTTTTGGCACGACGGACAAGAGTCTACTAGGGCGTCGGCGCCCAAGTTTTGCACCGCCTTTAGTTTCAATCCTGAAAACGTGAAGGCTGCGTCGGGATGTGAAAGCATGAGCATGGCGCCGCAGCAATCCAGCTTTTCAGAATAAGGAATACTTTTGGCGCCTAACCATTCGATTAATCTGTCGAGTTTCTGTGGGTTTTCTGGGTCGTCAACCGTTCCAACGCTGCTTGGTCGGAGTATGTGGCAGCCGTAGTGCACGGCTAATTTCAAACCTTTTAAAGGGTGGGTTACTGCCTTCTTTATTGTGGCTTCTCCAACCACATCGTGGAGAAAGTCGATTGTGTGCCAGATTTTAATGCTGCCCGAATAATGCAGTTCTTCCTCTTTCAGCAAAGCGTTGATTTCTTCCCTTAGTTTTTCATCGTGGCCAAGAAAATGTGAGGCTTCAAACAACGAAAGGTGACAACCGTTGCACACTGCTAAGAGGTCGGTGAAGCCCATCTTTTCGGCGACGGCTATGTTGCGGGCTGCCAGATAAACCGCAGCATACATGTTGACGCTCTGAACAGGGGTTCCACAGCATGATGCGTTTTCTAAGTCCACAAGCTCAACGCCTAAGCCTTGCATGACCTCACGAACAGACATTTCGTAGGCGTATTGCATGGTGGGTATGACGCAGCCCCAATAAACCGCCACTTTCATGGCTGTGGTGCACTCTCCCTAGTGCTAGTCTTCTCCAAAGCCTTCATGAACGCTGCCTTAAACCGTTCATCGGGCTCACGAAACTTGGGCAACCCGAGTTTTTCACGGTCGATTTTTTCCAGTTTGCGTGTGATGGTTGGCTGCGGTCGCGATATGTGTCCGCATTCAAGAATCATGCTCAACGACTGTAGAAAACTCTCAGGCACTTTCGCCTCTTTTTCCACGGCTAGGTTTCTCAACGCCAGAATCAGATCGACTGGCGCCACAGCTTGGGGGCATCTTTCCTTACACTTTAGACACGTTGCACACGTCCAAACAATGCCAGAGTTGATTAATTCGTCTATAAAGCCAGCACGCGTCAAGGCAACAATTTGGTGAGGCTTGAGCTCCAACATCTTCATTGATGGACAACCGCTTGTACATCGAATGCATTGGTAACAATTGTAGGGCTTCTGCTCGCCAATCTTGCCTAAAACTCGTAGGCGAAGAGCCGAATCTGGCTTTTTAGAGGTCATCTGGTCTGTGGCTGTCATAGAATTAAAGGAAAATGACGACAAACCCTTATAGGCATTATCATTCAGCGAATCAACACAATCTTTTAAGGACGGACTCCCTAACTAATGCTTCAAAATCACTGCATAGGATGAAACACCAAAATGTCTAAAGAACATTCAGCTGTTGTAGTCGGAGCGGGAATAGCGGGTCTTCAAGCCAGCCTAGACCTGGCAAACAACGGATTCAAAGTCACCCTTGTCGAAAGGCAGTCCCAAATCGGCGGAACAGCGCTCAAACTCAGCAAATTGTTTCCAACTCTAAAAAAAGCCGAAGACGTGATGAGACCACTCATAGAAAGCGTTGTCTCTAACCCAAGTATTAAGATTCTTACAAAAAGTGAAGTCCAAAGTGTTCAAGGTTCGATTGGAAACTTTAAGGTGAAGGTTGCTGGACAGCAACTAGAAGAAATCAATGTTGATGTCATCATTATGGCAACTGGATTTCAACAGTACGACGCCAAAAAAGTTGGGCAATACAAGTATGGGCAGTACAGAAACGTGATAACCGGCCTCGAATACGAGCAGATGTGCAATCCTAACGGTCCAACAAAGGGAAAAATAGTTCGTCTCAACAATGGAGAGAAACCAAGGAGCGTGGTCTACGTTCTGTGTGTAGGCTCCAGAGACGAGAAACACCTGCGCTACTGCTGCAATTTGGGATGCTTAAACGCCCTCAAACACGCATATTTGTTGCGGGAACAGTACGGCAAAGAGGTTGACGCCTACGTCTGCTACATCGACGTGAGAGCAGTCACAAAAGGAGGGGAACAATTCTACAATCAGGTTAGAGGCATGGAAGTCGGGTTCATACATGGGCAGCCTTCAGAGGTTCGTGAGGCAAAAGACGGCACGTTAACTCTCGACGTCTATGACCAATCAACTAGTAAACTCATGTCCATAACAGCCGACCTAGTGGTGCTCGAAGCCGGACTACCACCCCAAACCGACCTCAAAGACGTGTTGAAACTGCCAATGGACGAAGACGGCTTCTTTATGGAGAAGAATCCTCAACTCGGGATTAATGAAACACCTGTAAAAGGAGTTTTTCTAGCGGGAGCAGTGCAACAACCAATGAGAACAAACGATGCGGTTGTAAGCGCTTCTGCCGCAGTTTTAAAGGCAATAAATTTGATACAAAAGAAATGATAGAATAGCGCTTTAATCAGAGTTTTCTCAGTTCATAGATGGTCTTGTCGCCCAAGAGTTTCACTGGCACCAGTTTCAGTTGCATTCCGATTTTGATTTCCTCTTCCTTGATTTCTTTGCTCAAAGGCGCGAACACAGTTGGTCCTTCCTCGAACTGTGCCACGCCGAGCACATACGGAACATCGTATCTGAAGCTGGCTGGAGCAAAATGCACAGTTGTATACGTGATTAGTCGACAGTTGTCGTTCAGTTCAATCCATTCAGGTTCGCCAGACATGCAGTCACAATCAGCGCGGGGTGGAAAATAAATTCGGTTGCAGTTCTTGCACTTCGACCCCATTATCTTGCCCTGTTCCAAATACTTCATGAAATCTTGTAGTTTAGTCTCAGACACGTAGCTGACTTTGCCAAATTTTCCAAAACTCATGTCGCCTTCACCTTTTGAGAATAGTCACAGCGCAGTACATGCCGATTCCGCCCAAGTTGTGAGCCAGAGCGATTTCGGCTCCTTTAACCTGTGTCTCTCCAGCCTCGCCTCTCAACTGATGCACAAGTGTACGGATTTGAGAAGCGCCTGTTGCGCCTACTGGATGCCCCTTGGCTAGGAGGCCGCCGTCCACGTTGACTGGGATTTTGCCTCCTATGTATGTCTGTCCTTCTTCTACAAACTTGCCACCTTGGCCGCGCTCGCAGAAGCCCATATCTTCGTAATTGATGATTTCGGTTACAGTGAAACAGTCGTGCACCTCGGCTACGTCCACGTCTGTAGTGGTGATTCCAGCCATCTTGTAGGCTTGTTTTGCCGCTTCAACGGCGCATGTGAAAGAAGTTAGAGAAGTGCCTCGGCTGGTCAATGTCATTGGACTTGAGCCCAGACCTAAACCCGCAACCCAAACAGGTGTATCTGTTATCTTTTGAGCTTTTTCTTCGCTGGCTAAGATTATGCAGGCGGCACCGTCTGAGTTGGCGCAACAGTCAAACTGTTTAAGTGGGCTGGCTATGGGTCGAGACTTCAAAACTTCTTCCACTGTGATTACTTTCTGAAACATGGCTTTGGGGTTTTTGGCTCCATAAAAATGGTTTTTAACAGCCACTTTTGCCAAATGTTCTTCTTTGGTTCCATACTTGTTCATGTGAGCATTAGCGTACATAGCGAAATAAGCTGGCATAGTGGGTCCAAAAGGCGACTCCCACATAACATCGCCAGACCTTCCCATAACTTCTTGAATCTCATCCGACCTCAGCTCGGTCATTTTTTGAAAGCCAACAACTGCCACAATATCATGGAGTCCAGAGCTTATGAGCGCCCAAGCGTTTCTCACACCAACTCCGCTTGATGCGCAAACAGCCTCTACGTTGTATGTTGGCTGCGGATTCAAGCCCAAATATTCGGCTATGACTCCGGCTGGTGTACGTTGTTTGTCATAATGCGTGGCTGAACAGATTATTGAGGCTTCTATTTCGCCTCTCATAATGCCAGCGTCTTCCACCGCCTCCTTAAAAGCTTCAAACGCTATTTCCCTAATCGACGCGTCTGGACGCCTGTCAAACTTGGTTTGACCCACACCTACTATGGCGACTTTTTTCATGGTTGTTTCTTCCTTGGGGAGAGTGTTTTCAGTGTTTGAAGTAGGATATCACTTTTTCCGAGAAAAGGCTGCAGGATTCTTTCATCATTTTGGGCGGGACGAAGAAGGGTGAAATGAAGTGGCGCACATCTGCCTCAACATATTTTTCGATTCTGCCAATAACGTCGTCTGGTGAACCGAAAATCAGTGGTGACTTATCCACAACTTCGTCTGGAATTTCCTGCGCCTTCTTGAGAAATTCTTCACCCGTTTTTAGGTTGAAGACCAGGTCGTAGGTCATGTCAAACTCTTTAGTGGGCGCAGAATAGCCTAACCGTTCAATTATTCTCGGCCTCGATAACAGATACAACTTGGCTGGCAACAGCACGAGTTGACGAGCAGTGTCATAATCTTTAGCTATGACCACGTATATGAATAGGGCGGGCTCAATTTCGGCTGGATTTTCGCCTCCCATCCCATCCCAGAATCTCCCAGTCTTGCTGGCTTCCGCCAAAACGTAATTCCAGCTTTCTTTGTATTCGTCTGGTTGAACAGAGGCTGGGACCCATCCATCGCCGAACTCCGCTACCATGCGCATGGTTCGTGGTGAATTGCCAGCTATAAAGATTGGAACATGTGGTTTCTGCACTGGTTTGGGTTGGAGAAAAGCCTGTCTGAGTCTGTAATATGGACCCTCGTAGTCGATGTATTCTTCTGTCCAAAGGCGTTTAATCACATGTAAGGCGTCTATGGTTCTTGAAACTGGTTTATCAAATTGAATGCCGTAAGGCGTTAGGTTCATGGCTTCGCCTATGCCCACGCCCAATATTGCCCGACCGTTGGAAATGTTGTCGCACGTTGTGACTATCTGTGCCAAAACGGCTGGATGATGCCTATACGTGTCACTCACACAAGTGCCTAATCGAATCCGCTTTGTCTGTACGGCAACAGCCGACAGCACAGTCCAAGCTTCCAAGGCGTCCCATCTTCTTATGCCGAAGCCAACTGTGTGGTCTGGCATCCAAAACGAATCGAAGCCCACTCGCTCAGCGTAAACCGCCAACTCGTTTATTGTTTCCCAAGGGTAGGGTGCACACTCATATCCGAACTTGATTTCGTCTGAAGTGTTTTTGGACACAATTATTCCTCAATTAGCGGCTTATTCTTTGTATAGTCTAGGTTGCGCACTTTCTTAAGAAAATTCCTCTTCCTTTCAGAAAGGGTGAAAAAGAAGAAACACCGCTTGAAAACCTTTCCGAGCTTTTCTAATTCTCCACAGAAATCATTTTGCCTTACGCGCGTAATATTCTCGAGCCACGGCAATGGCTTTCTCCGCGTTTTCTTTTTTCGCAAGAAACTCAAAGATACTTCTATCAGGAGAAGCTGGGTCTATTTCAGCGGCTTTTTTGAAGAGTTTTTGGACTTCCGCCTTTTTTCCTTCGTATAACGCCAATTCGCCTGCAACCTGATACTCAACTCTTGCTCTAAGGTAGTCTTTGTTTTCCTCGTACTCTTGCGCCCTTTCGACTCTTGCGTCCATTTCGCCAGCTTTTTTTGTCAACTCGAGGTTTAAGAGTAAAGTTTTGCTGAGAGCTCTGTAAAGTTCATTGTCGTCCTTGCACAACTCTTCAAGCAAGGTCTTCTCTCTCTCGACTTTTTTCTCTTCAGCCTCTTTTTTTCCTCTTCCGAAAAAGCCTAAAGATGACATGAGGGCTTATCTGAATTGAGAAGATAAAAGCATTTCGAGTAGAAGTTTGTGGAAAAACTCTTTTAACAACCACGTAAGATTAATGCAAAAGGTGAAAAATGTTTGTCTGTGGCGCAGAGAAAATTCTTCACTGAAGTGGGTTCGTTGATTGACAAAGCCGTTATGGTTGTGACCATGGATGGGAGGTCTTTCACGGGAAGCCTCGTTGGAATAAACCCAGATAATCTCAGCCTCTGCTTGGCAGAAGCAAAAGACGAAAAAGGGATGGTAATACACAGAGTTTTTTTGAATGGCAACGTTGTTGCTCAAATCTTAGCAGTGGAAAAACCGTTCGACCTGAAGGCGCTTGCTGAACGCTTGGAAAAAGTTTTTCCCACATTAGTCAAGTTGTATGAGGATAAGGGTTTCATCTGGGTGATGGACAAGGTTAAAGTCACGGAAAAGGGCGTGATAGAGGGCACGGGACCAGCTGCAGAGCGTGTACAGAAAGTCTATGCCCAGTTTCTCAGTGAAGCAAAGGGCTAAGTTGATTTTTAAGCGCTTGCGTGTGTGCGCAGAGTTGACCTAATCCCTCTATTTGGAGCCAAATAGGTTTGTTGATGAAATTATGTCCAATAATGTCCATTAGATCTGCCTTTGTTCTTGCTTTCTCCAATACTCTTGAGCCCATTTTGCAGGCTCTGTTAAGATGCCAATTTAACGACATCCTCGTAGTTTTGCAGGAACTTATCAATGTATACCATGCCTTGCGGAATGGTCAAACCAGGGTTGACCCTGGTTCTTATGAGCTTGCACCCATTCCTGATGTGGACAGCGTTGCCTATCACCGAAGTTGATTCAATGCATGTGGGGTTTTCACGGGTGGATTCTACGATAACTTTCCTACCTAAAATGCTGTCTGACACATGGGCGTAATCTCCAATCTTTGCAGCGTCCATAATTGCTGACCTTTCTACGTTTACATGTTCACCGACTATGCAGAAATTGTCGACGTTTGAATCCGAAATCTTGGAATAATCACCTATTCTTGTGTGTCTTCCAATCAGAGCGGCGCCATCGAGTGACAACCTATTTTCTTTATATTTTTTGACTGTCTCTTCCCGTCTCTTAATAGACTCCTCGCTAAACCCTTGAACCCAAACGTTTCTGTTCGGTAAAATTCTTTCTTCCATGATTCTTATGTTCAACTTCCCATAGAGAACGTCATGCATAGCCTTTAGATAGCTTTCTGGACTCCCAACATCGTACCATACTTTCAGTTCATATCCATAAACTGGGAACCCTTTGTCCACTAGGTAGGGAATGATATCAAAACCGAAATCGAGCCTTCTCCTCTCCTCCATTATCTTTTTTACTTCTTCGCTTTCAACTATCTTTCTGACTTCTGATGAAAGGAGGTAGATGCCAGCGTTGGCAAGATTGCTTGGTGCTCTCTCCGCTGGAGGCTTTTCGATAAACTTCTTGATTCTTAGATCTTTATCCAACAGGGCTATGCCATATTCTTCTACCTTTTCCACCCTCGTTAAGGCAATGGTCATTATTGCCCCCTTTTCTTCATGCCTTTTAATAAAGTCATTCAGACCGATGTCGAAGAGGTTATCTCCCTGTACAACAAGGACGGGATCACGAACATCATAGTATTCCACGTTTAGTCTGTAAGAATCGGCGCTTCCCAAGTCGTCCAAATTGGGCTGATGTTTGATGTGCACCCTGGGCTCGATCTTATACTTTGCTGAGAACCCAACCCCTTCTCCATACTGATCGAAAAGGTTCGAATAGTTGGTATAACCGTACTCTCCGAAAATGAAGTGCCTCACACCTTGCTCAGCCAAGGGTGCCATTGAGAATTCGATTAAAGGCCTGTTCAAGAACCTAACACAAGGCTTTGATATGTCGTGTGTCAGAGGTCTTAACCTTTTAGCCTGACCGCCCACTGGAATAAAACATCTCAGTTTATTTACGTTCACACTTTAATTTAAGCTGAAACGAGAATTTATATTTATACCACTTACCGTACCATTCTACAACCCTAGCAGTTAAAGAAGAGAAGGTGATGCACATGGGACATTACTTAGCTTTCTTATGATAGAAAGGGTTAATCGCCTTGTGCGCTATTAAGTAAGAGAGGCGTTTCAAAACTGTTCTTTGCGGATGACGAGACGTTAACCAAAGTGGCTATGTTGTTCGGCGAAGACGCTGTTAGAGTAGTTGAGATTCTCAAAGGGGTTCACGAGATTACAGATAATGAGATAGCGGATAAAACTCAAATACGCCTCAACATGATTCGTAAGGCACTCTACAGGCTCTACGACCACTCCCTCGTGGCTATTAGGCAATCCCGCGATAAAGAAACAGGCTGGTTTATCTTCAACTGGAGACTCCAACCCGACCAACTGGAAAGCTTTATCCAAAACCAAAAGCGCCGTGTTCTTGAAAAATTGGAAACTCGACTTGAATATGAGAAAAGCCACGAATTCTACACCTGCCAAACGCCAGGCTGCAAGCGATTTCCCTTCGCAGAGGCATTTGAACTTCTCTTCAAGTGCCCCGGCTGCAACAAACCAATGATGCACATCAACAACAACTGGATCGTTGAGGTCCTAACCCGAAAAATTGAACAGATAAAAGTTCTGTGAGCATTAAAATGTTAGAGAATTGTTCAATCCCCGCGTTTGCCAGCATCACTACGCCATTCTATTTTATATTGTACCTTCAACAAAGAACGTAGGGGCTATGATTGAGAGATTGTGTGTGCGGCACTGTGCTTGACGAAAAAACAGCCAAATTCAAGATAAATTTTGAAGGAGAGACATACTACTTCTGCTCTGCGAGTTGCAAGAAAAAATTCAAACGCCATCCTAAGAAGTTCGCTAAATAATTTACACCTCAAATCTGCGTGCGCTTGGTTTTTTTAGCATCCATAGCAAGCAACTCAAGCGTTGTTCACCTATGCCTTTATAAGAGCGAAAGCACCATTCTATTTGAAAAGTTTCTTTTATCGTGTAGGCTTGTCCTACCGAATAACTGGAATCTTTTCTAAGCTTATCAAAGAGGTAGATACGATTGTGCAGTTTAAGAGCAGGTATAGTAACCAACTGTAGAAAATGTAAATCATCTACACGAGTTCATTGCCCACTGAGGAAGAAGACAGGAAGAAAAACGTACGTGGACAATCGAAAGAAAGGAGGAGTATGAGATGGTTAAGATAGGTGATTTCGTAAGATGTCCACAATGCTATGAGGTGGGTCGCGTTGTTTGGGTTTCGCAAGATGGGAAACGAGCAGGAATACGATGCCCGAGTCATCACAGTCAAATGAGCCGTGGTTATTCGAAATTCGGTTCAACCGCACGTCCTCAAACTAAAACGCAGAAAAACATGGTTTTTCTTATGGAAGTTGAAACGGTAGCAACCTTTGCCTCAACTCAGAGGTGAGAAAATTGGGCAAAAGAAAAATTGTCAGCGAAGATGATATGGGGAAGATTCAATTGCCAGTTGCTAACGATGTACTGGGCATAGCCGTTCGGATGCTGGGTTTTGATAGAATCATGGTGAGGTGCCAAGACGGCAAAGAGCGATTGTGCAGAGTTCGAGGAAAAATGAAGAGAAGAGTCTGGGTTCGTGTTGGAGACATCGTTCTAGTTTCTCCTTGGGACTTTCAATCGGATGTGCGAGGCGATATTTGTGGGCGATACAGAAGAAATGAAACAGCGTGGTTGAGAAGCAAGGGTTACCTTACGATTCAAGAATAAAGTGATAAAAACATGAAACTATCCCTAAGTGATGACTATCTGTTCGAGCTTAAAGAATGGGTACGACACACAATAAACGAAGCAGAAAAGAACGGTGACATCGGCAAGAGAAACAAATTCCTTGCTTTGGGAGTAGATCTCCTCTAATTGCTGAAGTATTTTTGCAAAATTCATCGTGACGCTCAAGAAACCTTTTTATATGCTGGCGCCGTTAGTGTGGTGTTTATCACGAGATTCATGCTGATTAAAGAGGTTTTCAAAACTTCTTTTAGCCATGTTAATTTTGTGATGAAGGAGGAAAAAATATGCAGATATTACAACGCTTTGAGGACTTACCCCTTAGTCCAGAAATTTTAAGGGGCATCCGAGAATTGGAATTTGAAGAGCTTTTTCCCATTCAGGCGCAGGCAATTATTCCACTTTTGCAGGGAAGAGACGTAATTGGGCAGGCGCAGACGGGAACAGGAAAGACCGCTGCCTTCGGCATCCCCATGCTTGAGCGGTTGCAACGCGACGACAAACACGTTCAGGGCTTAGTGTTAGTGCCCACTCGCGAACTGGCGTTACAGGTTGCGGACCACATCAACCACTTCGGTAAGTACACGCCCTTTAGGGTCATACCCATCTACGGAGGCGAACCTATTCAAAAACAGATGTTTGCCTTGCAGCGAGGCGTGCAGGTTGTTGTGGGTACTCCGGGTCGGGTAATAGACCACTTGAAACGGGGAACTCTCAGGCTCAACACGGTGAAGGTTGTTGTTCTGGATGAAGCAGATAGAATGCTCGACATGGGTTTCAGAGACGACATCGACTACATATTATCCAGAGTGCCCTCTAAACGTCAACTAAGCTTGTTCTCCGCCACCATCGACACCTTTGTGATGAGCATCTCGCATCAATACATGGACAACCCAGAAAAAATCTTGGTGAGCAAAGGCGAAATAGCGCTTCCCCAGATAACTCAACTCTACACTGTAGTGAACCCTCGAGACAAATTCGATGTTTTGTGCAGGCTGATAGACGAAGAAAACATTGAGCGAGCCATCGTGTTCTGTCGAACACGAGGAGGAACTTCTAGACTTGCAGACCAACTGCGCCAACATGGTTACGACGCTGAGGCTATACACGCGGATCTAAGTCAGGCGCAGCGAGAAGCAGTCATCAATGCCTTCAGAAATCACCGCATACGATTGCTGGTAGCTACTGATGTTGCGGCTAGAGGCTTGGACATTGAAGACATCACGCACATCTTGAACTATGACGTTCCTTTCGATGCGTTGATGTATTTTCACAGAATAGGTCGAACGGCAAGAATTGGAAAAGAAGGAACAGCCATAACATTAGTGGCGTACGGCGAACTAGCCGAACTCGAAAGGATACAGGCTCTAACAAAAACTAGAATTGAAAGAATGGAATTAGAGTGACACTTGTTTTTATAAGCGAATCCAAATATATTATGTAAAACGTCTCCTTTGTTGCTTGCGCATCATTGGAACAAAAGAGCAACGACTTGGGATTAGATGAGAAACAGGACATCAGTTGCTGATTATCTGTACTTTCTCTCACTCAAATACGAGGTCGGCTTTGACAGCCTCTTCAAGGGACTAGCTCTGGCAAGGGAAAATCAAGAAGTTTATTGTGGAAAACTTTTGATCCAGTGTCGCCAAAAGGCAAGGGACCACGATGTCTTTCTCATAACAAGCGGTTATCAAGTGGTTGCGCAGTTTTTTATTCCTAAGTATTTTCTGGATCAACCTAATCAGATCGGGGAGCTAAAGTGTGACCACTTGTTTAGGAAAATCTTAGAGCGGGACACTAGTGAAAATCCTCAGCATATTCGGGATCTGAGGTGTGGAATGAAAAGAATAAATTTAAGGGCACGAGTTCTTGATGTTCCGAAAGCTGTCCTAGTATTCACTCGCTTTGGCGAGTATGCCCGTGTCTCAAATGCTTTAATCGCAGATGAAACTGGAGCCATCAAACTGTGTTTGTGGAATGAAAAAATCAACGCGGTTTCAGTTGACTCAGTTGTTCAGATTGAAAATGCAAGTGTAACCAAGTTTCGCGGTGAAAACCAACTGAGACTTGGGAAAAATGGAAGATTAAGCGTGATTGAAAAGACTAGCTTTCCTTCGTGGAGGAAAGTTGAGAAAGGACTTCTCAAAAGTGCCGTTGGATAATTTTCTATCGTGTTTATCGTTAAGTTCTTTTGGAAGGCTGAATCTTCTCTCCAAATGTTGACTTTTTGGCTTTTAGTAACTCTTCAACCAGTAGAAGTTGCCGTTGGTAGATGTGACAGTTTTTTGAGTGCATTATCATCTTTCCAGTGTAGACTTCAGCCCAGTCGCCTCTGTGTTTCTCACTGCCTCTTGCATTAAGTTCTTTGACAAAGGCTTCACTGAAGAGTTGCAAACCCGCCAAGTTGGCTGGCAATGCGGCGTAGGCGTCCCAAGACCGCCAGTACCCTGTCAAAACAAACTTTAACTTGTTGTCTTCTTCGTCTCTGTTGACTTCGGTGTCAAGGATTGTTAAGCAAGGCGGCTCGTGTCTCTTGTCTTCAATCTCTTTGAAAATGTCCTGTGGTATTCTCACAACCAATGTAACTTGCCTGTCATAGAGTTCCTCCACATACCTCTTGACTGCTTCGTCTATTTGGTCGACTGGACTCCGCAGTCTGCTTGAGTAAGTGTAGGTTTCGTCGGGTTTTTTCTCGCCGAACCACAGGTATTCCATGAAATAGTTCATGACGTAACGCATGTCGCAAGGCGCTTTCTCATGCACCAAGGGTTTATTTTCTGGATGCAGAATCTCAATGGTTACGTCCAACTTCTTGGTGTCAGTTGTTTCAGAACCGTACTTAACAGAGAAATTTTCGCCTTCCTCCCATATTCTTTTTAAAACTTGATACCAAGCGTCTGGAAGGTCGAAAGCGGTTATCTTAACGTGTTTCATCTTGCCTGCTCCTTTAATGCTGCCAGTTTAGACGTGAGCGTAAACCCGTTTTGTAGAGTATTTGCCCGTAGTCATCTCGTTTTCAATTTCTCGAAGCAAAAGAATGCGCTGAAAGGTTGCGGGATGCGTCTGAAACCATCTGTTTATGGTTAACCATCTGGACTTAGCCTCTTTCTCCATAGCAAGCTCTAACTCTTTCTGGTCTAAGACACCGTCTCTGTCAAGGTCATACTCTTGTTTTCGGCTTATGATGTTCTGGCATTCAAGTTTTGCCAAAGCTGGGTCACCTATATACAGTGTTCTAGCGCCCGTAGATGGAATGGGCGAGAGCGACAGTCCATAAGTGATTTTGGTAAGGGCACTCTGGAGTTGTCTAGGCGATTCAGTGACGTAAGCCGAGTAGGCGTCAGCATAGTGCTCCCGCAATCTGCTCAGCTTCATTACAAGCAGAAGAGAAATTATGTAAACAACGTAAGATAGAGCGGCAACCGCCACAAGGGCAGCTGCAAGTCCGCCACCCTCCTTTTTGCGCGCTGCTCTTCCACTAATCCAAGCGGCTTCAAATGTTCCTCGTGAAATGAGGTAGGCTAAGAGCGGCACAGCAGACAAAGCGGTCATCACGAGAAAATCTTTGTGTCTAATGTGTCCCAGCTCGTGCCCAATAACCCCTCTTACTTCTTCTTGGTTTAAGCTCTGAAGCAAGCCTTCATGAACTGCCAGCGTGGCGTCTCCGCTGGTCCTTCCAAAAACGAAAGCATTAGGCGTCGGGTTGGGAACAATAGCCAGCTTAGGCATTGGGATTCCGCTTTTCTGGGCTAAGTCTTTCACTGTAGATTCTAGCCAAGGATTCTCGCCAGTTTTCAAGTAACGCAGTCTCGTGGACGCTCTTACTATGGCTGGTCCAATCAAATACTGAATGAGTATGAAAATTCCTGCCAGAACAAAAGCCCAGATAAACGAGAGCCGAAGAATGTACATTATCGCGGCTAGGAAAGCTGCAAATATTAAACCAACTAACAATATTGGAATCATCATAGCAACTCTCAATTGAGCTAAGCTAGCCAAAGTGTTATCACCTGCTGTCTCGTTTTCATTGAAAAATTATAACGTAGAGTTAAGCTTTGCGCTAAGAGTTAACCCCACTGCTAAGGAGTGCGAGTACGTCTTCTTCCTCTCCAAACCAAGCCGAAGAAAATTCCAGCCACAAAGCCGCCGATGTGCGCCCAATAGGCTATTCCGGTGACTGCCTTTAGCATGCCGTAGAGCAGTTGATAGACAAACCAGAAGCCAAGAAAGAAGACAGCTGGTAAGGGCACAATGAAAATCCAGCCTATGAACACCAGAGTCAGAATCCTCGATTTAGGGTACAATATTAAGTAGGCGCCGAGAACTCCAGCGATTGCGCCAGAAGCCCCGATGGCTGGAATTAATAAAGCCTTCATATCGCCCGAAAGTAATTGAGCCCAAATGAACGCCACATTTGCAGCAATTCCCGAAAGGAAGTAGAAAACAAGGTATCGTCCATGTCCAAAAGCATCTTCCACGTTATCTCCGAAAACATACAAAAACAGCATGTTTCCGCCCAAGTGCAATAAATCCGCGTGTAGAAACATTGAAGTGAAGAGTGTATAGAGTCGTTGGCCTCGCAGCACTTCATTAGGAATCACTCCATACTTTGAAATCACTCTACTCAGCGACGACGAGTTGCCGAAAAGGGCATATAACCAGTTGCCGCTTGAGAAATCGGGGAGTAGAGTAACAAGGAAAACAATGACATTAACTATTAACAGGATTCTAGTTATGTGTGGTTGAGTCTGAGGACGTTTTTCGTCTCGCAGCGGAATCAAACAATTCACCAAGAATAGGTGTTTTATCAGACAATAGCTTTGCTTTGCATTACTTGCATGAGTGATTATTTAATCTTGCCATGTAGAAACCTTCATCAACAGAGAAAAACTGAAGTTGCACATCCGTTTAGAGTAATGCTTGCTAGGTGCAAAGTGTCATGTCCATAGTTGAAGAAATTCGTTGTTCCAACTGCGGCGCCCCATTACAGTTCAGTCCAGGTGAGATTGTTGCCACTTGTCGATACTGTGGTTTTACGCAGGTCATAGAGACGGGTAAGGCTTTCGAGATTGAGCACTCCATGATCTTGAACGGGTATAATCAGGCGCAAGTCGATGATTTGGTGCGCAACTGGATGCGAGGCGGCTTCTTAAAACCAGGCGACCTGGCAAGGTCTTCGGAGATTCCGGAGAAGAACCTCACGTATTTGCCCTTCTGGGTTGTTTCTGTCACCGCCACTAGCACTTATAAAGGCGTTTTTGAACGATTGACACCACCAGTTATGAAAGAAGGAAAAATAGAGAAAAAATACAATTGGCTGGTTTTAGCTCGGAAAGCCACGGATTTTCCAACACGCGAGTATGAAGTGCCATTGGAGGGTAAAGTGCCTTACGATTTCAGAAAGATTGAGGGCTTCGCCAAGGTCTTGAACAGCGAGATCGAGAAGGACGAAGCGGTCGATATTGCGAGACAACAGATCGAAAACTTGCACGAGTTTCTAGCGAAGCAAGATGTGGACAAGGTGATAGAAATGAAAAACGACCTAGAAATCGGCGATGCAGTTTATTTGCACGCGCCTGTCTGGTTTGTTGTTTATGAGTATAAAGGTGAGCGATATCGAGCCCTCTTGGACGGAGCCACTGGCACAGTTATTAAGGGAGACATTCCCTCATCGAAGTTTGGACTGATTTAATGAAACTCTTAAAAGCATGTGTCTGATTTTATGAGTAGTTTGAAAGGAGTTAGTCAAACTTGAGCGAGAAAAAAGGATTTTATGAGAAGGCAAAGGAAGAGATGCGACTATCCGAGAGAATTCTTGCAGAACTTCCAGGCTTTAGAGGCTACAAGGAAAAAGAGCTGCGGCGAGAGAGCGACAAACTGATGAGAAATCATCTTTATCAAAAGTTGACGGAAGCCAGAAAGGACCTAAAAGAGATTTTCCAAAAGCTTTCAGACAGTCGCCTACACGAGGTTTTGACCGACATGGACCGGTTCATCATGAGGTTCGATAGAGTCTCTGAGAAGATAAATCACGCTTCGTATGGTTACGCTGGTTTCTTCAACATAGTGAAGGTTGAGGAAGAAAAACTCGACAAGATGATTGAGTTTGACAATGGACTCATAGATAATGTGGACAAGATTGTTGAAGAAACTACAGCCTTCAAGAAAGAGGTCATGAAACAGAAGTTTGAAAAGGTGAGGGAACGCATTCAAAACCTAAGTGACATGTTAGAGGATTTAGAAGAAACATTTAACGGTAGAAAAGAAGTCATCATGGGAGTGAAATAATGGCTCAGGTCATTGAGTGGAAGAGTCCTGGACCCGAAGATATAGTTTGGAAGTACCCCGACGAAGAAATCACTTGGGGGGCACAACTCATCGTGCACGAGTATGAAGCGGCTGTCTTCTTTAGAGACGGCAAAGCCTACGACGTGTTCGGTCCTGGCAGACACACACTCACCACCTTAAACTTACCATTGCTAACTGGCATCTTGACGAGAATTGCAGGTTACAAGGAAAAACCGTTCAAGGCAACCGTTGTCTTCATCTCAACCAGAGTGTTTGCTGGGAAATACGGAGCGAGGGCACAGACAACCGAACTGGCGCCTCTCCAAGTTCACGGCACCTTCTGGTTCAAGGTTGAAGACCCACAACTCTTTGTCATGGAGGTCGTGGGAGGACAGAACGCGTACTCGACAGGTGACGTGAACAATTATTTGAGAGGGTTTTTGAACGAAAGGGTCATCGATGAGCTTTCGCATTACGACTTGCTCACGGTATTCACGAAACTCGATGAAACCAGCGTCTCAACCAAAAACGCCATTCTAGACGCTTTCAAAAGAATTGGAATGGACCTCACCGATCTACGCTTTGAGGGAATTGACACCACGCCCGAGTATCGTGACAGACTGTTCTGGCTCAAACAAACAAGAGCGGCTGAAGAAGTGTTGCGAATGGAAACAGTGAAAGAAGCAGCCAAAGAACTGGGCAAGTCTCCAGGAGCCGCATTAGGCGCCGGAATGGTTCTGATTCCCCAGATAATGACGCCCACTGGACCTGCGCCCACGCCAGCCGCAGCCTTAGTGATATGTCCAAAGTGTGACGCTAGAGTTCCCGCCACTTCAAAATTCTGCCTTGAATGTGGAACAGCGCTAACAGCTCCGTCAACAGGAACAACAAAATGCCCAAACTGTGGACATCCAGTGTTGACAACCGCCAAGTTCTGTCCAGAGTGCGGTCAAAAACTCAAAGAGTAGCCTGGAAGGAGCACTAATGCCGAAGCGGCAGTTGGGTCTGCTCTCGTTCGGTGTACTCGTGGTCATCATAGCCATTTTGTTAGTGGTTTTCGGACCAAGCCAAGACTGGGGCAGAATGCTGTCGCTTACTCTCACACTTTATGGACTCTGGGTCATAGCCTTAGCAGGAATAAGAGTCCAGAGTCCAGAGAAATACGAACGAGGAGCCTTCAGCACTCTGGTTTGGGGAATCTTGCTCATCGCAGTCGGAGGCGCCTGGTTTCTCAACATTCAAACAGGCTACTGGCTATACTCAGTGGTACTGCTTCTAGTGATTGTGGGCATATTAGCCGTGGCTTCGGCGCTGCCTTCAATGCGAAAGAAATCTTAGAAAAACTAAAAGCACTTTCAGACCCTAATCGTGCATTCTAGGATACTTACTTGTTCATGCCTTCTTTCCGTTTTTTAGAGTAGCGCTCGTCTAATATATGATGAAAGAAGTCAAGGCTCAGCCCATATTTTTCACAGACTTCCACAATGCTCGATGAATATAGCTGAAACAGTTCTTCAATGGTTTTTCTTGCCAAGTCTGACGGGATTTCATCTGGGTTTTTTAGAAACAGAATAAACCATTTGCCAAGTTGAGTTGGCGTGTACCATTTAACCCATATTCGCTTCTTTTGCGTGGCAACCTGCTCCATGCCCTCTTCCAAGATGCCTGCCAAAACCATCTTTTTTACGTATTGAATTATGGACTTGTTCGAGTAGGACATCTGTCGAATTAGTTCACGCTGATACGTGCGCCCGTCTAACCTCAGTTTAGTGAGTATGCTCATTCCAACCCGTGACTGCAATATGCTCCAAATCAGTCGACGCTGTTTGGCGTCTATTGGAAAAGGCAGAACGTAAGGCCACACACGCTCTTCTCCCATTCATCTCCGCCCTCTCAACGAGGTTTAAGAGAAACCTCAACATCAACCACGAGTTTTCCTTCCTTGATCACCTTGTCCACCATGTTCACTCCAAATCTGTAACCCAAAAACCTGTGACTCGAAATATTCAGAACAACAATGTCCGCCTTCTTGCCAAGTTCGAGGCTTCCCACTTCATATGCTCGATTTATGGTGTGAGCGGCGTTTATTGTTGCCGCTGTCAAGGCTTCGGCTGGTGTCATTTGCATTTGGCGACAGGCTAAGGCGATTACTAATTGTTGATTTTCCACCCAACAACTCGGGTTAAAGTCTGTTCCTAGGGCAACTGGAACATCCATGGAAATCATTTTTCGGGCACCCGCATATCTTGCGGTCATGAGTGTGAAGGCTGCGGCGGGAAGGAGAATGGCTAGAACACCGCGTTTAGCCATCATCTTTAATCCCTTTTCAGAAGCAAAGAGCAGGTGCTCAGCCGAGATGGCTCTGACCTCTGCAGCCAGCTCTGCTCCGCCAAACGGCGTCATCTCGTCGGCGTGCACCTTAGGAGTCAAGCCATATTTTTTTCCCTTTAGAAGAATCCGCCTAGACTGGCTTGTGTTGAAGACTCCCTTCTCGCAGAAGACATCGCAGAATTCTGCAAGTTTTTGGCTCGCCACCTCTGGAATCATCTTGTCTGTTACGAGTTCAACGTATCTATCAGCTTGCCCTCTATACTCAGATGGGACAGCATGGGCTCCCAAAAAGGTTGAAACTATGTCAACTGGATGTATCTCGTTTAAGCGTTTCAGAACATGCAGACATTTGACCTCGTCTTTTATGGTCAGTCCGTAGCCGCTCTTTGCCTCAACGGTTGTGGTTCCGTGTTCCAACATGATGTTCAACGTTTTCCTGCAGTTTTCAATTAGTTCTTGTTCACTGGCGCGTCGGGTCTCTTGCACGGTCTTTAGTATGCCGCCTCCCTGCTGCAGGATCTCCATGTAGGTGGCGCCCTTCAACCGCATTTCAAACTCGTCTTCTCTCGAACCAGCGAAGACCAAGTGAGTGTGAGGATCCACAAAACCTGGAATGACAAGCTTTCCCTTGGCGTCTATGGTTTCTTCAGCCTCAAAATTTCGTTTGATTTCTCGCGTCTTGCCTACAGCCAATATTTTTCCGTCCTTGACTGCGAGGCAAGCGTCTTTGATGATTCCCAGTTCTTCCATTCTGTTGCCAACAAATGGTTTTTGGCTTCCGCCTCTTAGAGTGACCAGCTCGTTGGCGCTTTCAATTAGCCGGTCTGCTTGTTTCTTAGCCACTTTGTTTTCGCCTTTTCTCAACTGCGTTTTGAATGGCTGTTTCAAGCACGTGGTCCACGTTGAGGTTGTCTATTTTCATGTAATATGCAGCGATGTCTACTACGGCACGTAAGGGTGCCAGTCCGCAAAACTCCGAACTGACAATAGAAACATTGTAACGTGCGGCTTCAATTTTTATCAGTTCGAAGACTCGATACAGCGGCGTTTTTTCAAAGTCGGTTATGCTCATTCCTATCTGGGTCATATTTTTCTCTGGAATGCTGGCTGCCATGGCTTTGACGAAGGCGAATCCACCTTTTTTAGCGTGTAGAGCTTTGGCGATTTTCTTGGCTGTTGACAGGTCTGAAGTGCTTAGGTTGACGTTGAAGCCTGCCATGATTTTGCGGGCGCCTGTTATGGTTGCGCCTGCGGTGGGATGGGGGTGATTGGGTCCGTAGTCGGGTTTTCTTTCGGGTTTCTTCATTGTCTCCTTTAGTTTTTCGTATTCGCCTTGGCGTATCCAGTCTATGTCGTTTCTCTCGAGCCGTGTGGTGGCTTCGCCGTAAAGGTACACTGGAACCTTGCTTCTCTCGGAGAATGTTTTTCCGAATTTTTTGGCTAAGTTTATGCAGTCTTTTAGGCTGGTGTTTTTGATTGGAATGAATGGCACGACGTCGACGGCGCCTATGCGTGGGTGTTGTCCCTTGTGCTTGTTCATGTTAATGAGTTTGACTGCTTTCTGGGCTGAAGCAATAGCGGCTTTGAGAACTGAGTTTTTGTTGCCAATAAAAGTTATCACAAGTCGGTTGTAGTAGTCATCGTAAGTGTAGTCAAGGATATGTGCTCCTTGGATATGTCGTATTTCAGTTAGAATTGCTTTTACAGTCTTAGGCTGAGAGGTGCTGAAGTTTGGCACGCATTCGATGATTTCTTTCATATAGTATCTTTCCTATGTTTTAGTGTGTAATGTTTTATGTGCTAAAAAAGAGCATGGCTTGGAATTTAAGAACTGTTCTCTTCAAGATGAGAGAAATAAAAAAAGAGGAAGGAATTTGTTTTGTTTAGTCTGTGGTTGGAGTTACTGCTGCTCGTTTTTTGCGAAATAGGTAGTAGTACAGTGTGAATAAGCCTGTTCCTAAAGCGATTAGTCCTATTGCGAGTGCTACAGTTGGGTAAACCCATGAGAAATCGATGGGTTTGACTGTTACTGTAGCTGCTAGGCTGGTGTATGCGGCGAAGGTTGTGTCTCCGTCCCATTTGGCTGTGACTTGCCATGTTCCAGCTTTGTCGGGTTTGAAGTTGTCAGTGAATGTTCCACTCGATGTTGACGTGATGGTTTTGTTGGTTGTTTTTCCATCGGGGTCTTTGATGAACAAAGTTATGTTTACTGAAAGTGCGGGTTCAATGAATCCGTTGATGGTGACGTTTTCTCCTTGCGTCACTATTGTTGGTGTACAGCTGAGCGTTATTGTCGTTGCGACCTTGCCAACCGTGAAGTACGCAGGGTTTGCTAAGATTGAATCTCTCTCTCCGCTTTCGTAATATGATAAATCAACAGCGTATACAGTACCAGCTTCCGCCGTTGTTGGTACAGTGAAGGAAACAACGTCTGTGGAGTTTCCATATAGGGCGCCAGTTGCGGTTGCTAAAAGCAAGGCTGTGTTTGGAATTCGGCCTGGCCTGCCTAAAGTGTCTTCGGGTTTGTACCACCACAACTGATACTGATCACCAGAGTAGAGCCCAGAGAACGAAACTGCGATGTTGTCGCCAACTGCTCCAGAAGACTTTGCTAAGGTTAGAGCTGGGTTGATATACAGAACGTAATCGCCAGCATATATTCGCGAGGTTGACACAGGGTCGATGCTGATGAAGGTTGGAGATGTGGACACCCAAATGCCTTTGTAACCTTCAGAGCTTGCGGGTATCTGGAAAGAAGCTGACAATATTCCCTTAGTGTCTGTAGTTATTGTGGTTGGAGTTGTGATCATTAAAACGGCTTCCGTATAATAAGTGCTACCAAGGTACCCGCCATGTATTGGGTTATACCATATGTAGTATGTTTTGCTTGGCTGAAGTCCTTTTCCAGTCACTGTTACGTTTGACCCAACTATGGTTGAAGTTGGCGCAGCCAGTAGGCTTGGTTTAATTGTGACTGTTGGAAATTCTGAGTTTGTTGGGAAGGGAACAGTAGGTCTTGTGGTCCATCCAACGGGCGCTGTCGTTTTATTGTAGAAGTAGCTTGCACCGTAGAACGCTGAGCTAATTAGGTCTGATGTTTTCACTACGTCAACTATGTGGGCGCCTCCGACACCTTCAGGCAAGTTGAAGGCTATGTTAATCTGTCCAGCAAAGTCACCTGTGTCTGCAACCGTGAAGGCTGAGGTCACCGCCTCCCCAATTCCTGCGCCGTCAAGAACAATCTGGTATGTGCCATCTTCGAATCCCAAGCCCTTTGCCATGATTGATGTGACAGGGTTTAGATTGTACCCGGAGGGGGGGTAAACACTCAGAGCCGGGGTATAAGTTACCTTGGCGGAAGCTGTGTTGCTTGACGTTGCTATGCCTGTAGCAGTTATTGATTGTTCGCCGCCGGCTAAAGCGGGCATTGTTATCGCTGTGTCGCTGAGAACTCCCAAGGCGCTGAGTGATGGACCCGCTGTTATCACTGTTATGTACTTTCCTCCTACAGATATTGTGAGCGGTTCGTTTCCGAAGAAGCCGTTTCCAGATATAGTCACTGAGAATCCCTCGGTCACGTACTGTGTTGATTGATATGCTGTAGGAGCTGTTGCTGATAACTTTGCCAGGATTTGCATTGTTACCGTATTACCAGCCTGAACTCCACGGATGCCCACTCCTTGATTCCAAAGGCCTACCTTATACTGCATGCCGCCTCCAGGAATTGCTGGGATAGTCAATTTACTTGCCATGAAACCATTGAGATCTGAAGTTGCAGATACACCAAGATCATCATAATATAAGACAGTGGAGATTCGCATATCGCCTTTCGAAACATGTGAGTCGGCGTTTTTGTCGAGATACACGAGTTTATAAAGCCCTGGCGCAGTCCAATACTGCAGTGGTCGAGTCGACGCTGGAAACTCGGTCAGAGTTCTACCTTCATCAGGCTCTCCGCCAGCCACATACGACCAAGGTAGGAAAATTGATCCACCTTCTGACAAGAGCGTAACCCTCTGGTCACCAGCAGATATTGTGCCGAAAGGAGCGCGGTAGTCTATGTACACTGTTTCGCCAACGTCCCACACCGCGTTTGTATTAGCATCGTAGAAACCGACAGCGGCACCCACGCTCCCAAGAGCCCATCCTAAGATAGCGTCACGATCTCTCTCGTCAACCGTTGAACCCGATGAATACACCAATGTGGGGTAAAGAGAAGCCGCCGAAGCCTTCAATCCAGTGATTACAAGCTCGTCTTTATCGCCCACAAAGCCCGAGAGGCTTGTGCCATCAGAAGCAATTGTGCTGTTGCCGTCAACCCAAACAAGTGTTCCTTCAATGTCAGTTGTGCCCACCGTGGAAGAGAAGAGCTGTTTGGTGAAGGGAAACGATGCAGTGTCTGTGGTTATGGTTATAGTGAGCATCTTTCCACTAGGCAAAGTTGTGCCAGCAGGAGTCTGGGCTCTAGGAGAGTTGGTGCCCAACGGAGATATATCTGAACGGGGTGCAGTGTAGGGCGCTGTCGCAACATTAATGCCTTGAGTTGCTCCCGTGGTAGGATTGACCGTAAGTGTCCCTCCAGGAGTGCAGGTGATGGGAGTGCCGCCGCTGTACACTATAGAAACCGATGAAATGGTAGTCCCCGTAAGCCCTGTAGCCTCAAACACAAATGCTGAACCCGCACTTGTACCTATTGAAGTGTACCAACCTGCGCCCAGCCTAGGACCTGTGGCAGATTCTTCATAGTAATGGACCCAATCAAACGCTAAGTCGAGCGAACCTGGCGGAGGAATCGCAGTTGGTGGCACTGAAAGAAACAGTTCGGGCTTTACAGTAAACGTAGTTGAAGCTGTGATACTAGAAATCTTTCCGGTCGCTGTAACAGTGTATGTCCCACCAGGAATGTTTGGAACTCTGACACCAGTTTGGAACTTATATCCTTCGTTCCAAACCGCAGTGCCAACAATGAAATCGCCAATCTTCGTTGTGCCCATCTTTACCTCAACAGTCTCGCCTCGCCCAAACCCAGACAACTGAATCACAAGCTGGTCATAGACGAATCCCTCTGCCAAAAAGAAATCAATGTATTTGGGATTTGCAGGATTGTCCGAAGGGTTGAGTTCAACTGACCCATGCGTCTTGTAGGCGTATTCGTTTCGAAGCTTAATCAAAGGCTTTACAGTGAAGCTGGCTGTCGCAGAGGTAACAGTGTCATCTGCCTTTATAGTATAAGTTCCGTTCGTGAGTGACGGAACCTGCAACTGAACCTTAGAGTTACCCAAGGCATCAGTGTGCACTTCTCCAGTAGACACATGTGCGATTGATGGTCTCTGATACGCTTGCCCACATGCAATGAAACCCAAAGATGAAAACAAGTAGTCTCCCCACATAAATCTAACATCTTTGTTAGGAGTGAAACCACTGCCCGTCACAGTAACAAAGTCCGTAACATAACCCTCATTCTTGTCTAAAGCAATAGCAGCAGACGATGCAGCATTAACCAATGGGGGATTCAAGATTACAGGCAACGCAGCTATCACAAGTGGCAATGCAATCATTAGAGCTAAAAGAACGCTTAATGCCTTATCACTTACTTTTTTCAATGTGTTTTTTCTCCTTTTTCTTCTTTTTTATGCCTTTCCTCATTAGTTCCATGCAGCATATAACATTTACGAGACCCGATTCCGCCTCAGAACATCATAAAACAATGCAAATCTTTGGGCATGTAGAACAATGAAAAACTATTAACTTTCACCATTAATAATAACCCTCAGAAGGAGAGCCGCCCATTGCCCCAGTCACGTTTCGATTGGAAATTTGAAATACCCACATGGGAAAAAATTTATCAATTATTGCTAAACCTCGCTCAGCAAATCCGAAAAACCCGCTTCAAGCCAGACGTAATCGTCGGCGTTTCCCGTGGCGGATGGCCTCCAGCCCGCATCATGTCAGACTTGTTAGAAAACCCAGAACTAGCTAACGTGAAGGCTGAATTCTATCTCAGCGTGGCAGAAACCAAAGGCGAACCAATTATAACCCAACCTGTTTCTGTTTCGGTGAAAGGCAAGAAAGTTCTGGTTGTAGATGACGTAGCGGACACAGGCAAAAGTCTAGCACTCGTGAGGGAGCACTTGAAGGAGCAGGGTGCAACACAGGTTAAAATTGCAACAATTTACTACAAGCCATGGAGCATAGTCACACCCGACTGGTACGAAAAGAAAACAAGCCAATGGGTAATCTTCCCATGGGAACGAAAAGAAACCGTCAGACGCATCTTGGAGAAATGCGGAAAACAAGGAAAAACAGTGACAGAAGCCAAGAAAACGCTAATAAACTATGGATTCGACCGCAAACTTGCAGAAAAATTCATTCGAGAAATCCACGAGGGAAAAACATGATCGAGAGGCTGGAAGACTTCAACCAATACCTAGCCATAGCTGGCTTCAAAAACGTCAAAATAGCCCACATCGACAAGTTTTTTGCAGACGTTAAAGAGAAAACAAGCAACGCTTGTGTCCAATTTTTTGACGCCACCCTAATTGCTGGACGAGCCCATCTGCGTTTCGCAGCCTTAAATTCGTTGAACGCCTTCAAAAACAAACTTAATATTTCAAATAGTTTAGCCATGGAAACCCTTCTGTACGCTTCTGCTCAACACCAAATAAAGGACGCCCTAAAACTACTAGGAATCAAGCCCAACAGCAATAGAATTGCCGTTGTCGTTTTGACCCAAACTCAGAACCAAGCCTCTTCCATTCTTGAATCTGTTTCAAAACTGTTGCAAGCTGAACAAGACGACTCAGTGGTCGAGTTTTCAAATGAAAAAATTGATGGACTAAAGAGGCTGTTCAACATCTCAGAATTAGAGTTGGAGGCAAAAACCGAGAAAAAAGACGCTGAAAAAGAAGCCCTACTGGACTTGGTCATTGAACACATGGCTTTGCTGGCCACTGAGCGTTAAAGGCTACATTTTTTCTTTCATTATTGAGAGGACATCATTAGGGCTTATCACGGAGACTCCTGTTAACCCTCCCACAACCTCTATCAGAACGATTTTGTCAGGGTGGTTCAGATCCACTCTGCGTTCAATGATGGCTGCTGCCGCCTCGATTATGTCGCTGGTCGATGTGGTTGTGAAACGCTTCTCCACCGTGACTCTGAACGACTCATTTTCTTTTATCTTTGAACTAAGCTCTGTTGCCACTCGTTGGATTTCACCGATGTCTGTGCGCACCACTTTTTCCACAGGAATTATTCTCAATGAGTAACGAAACTCGTAAGGTCTCTCTTTCAAGATTGCTCGGAGTTTCTCAATGACCTCGAATGGGTCAAACGCTGTTTTGGCAGCAATCAACCCTGTTATGCCAGTTTTGTCAACTTTAGCGGCTGAATCGCCGATTTCTCCGAGTAGATACCAGATTTCTGAGCAGGCGTCTTCCTCGTTTCCGCGGGCAGTGGTCACAAGCAGATTAAAATCCTTCAGCACCATTTCTCTCACCACATTTCCTAATGAATATCAAAAAATCTTAAGCAAAGTGACCACGGTAATGTTTTTCTCTCTTCTTCTTTTAGGATTTTTCCATGTCATTTAGTACTATCCAGCCTTATAGAAGGGTTGTGACAGAATTATTTTACGCTGTTTAGCTTGGAGGAGGACGGGTTCCTAACACCACAGAGATATCCGTTAACGAATTGTTTCTCACGATTGTTAGGCTAATTGTCTGATTTGGCAGAGTATTCTCTTCGAGATATGTTGAGAGGTCGTCTCTATTGACAATGCGTGTTCCATTGATTGCTATAATTATGTCTCCTCCAATTGTAACTACACTTCCACCTATGAGAACATGCTGCGAACCTGATTGAAGCCCTGCTTTTTCTGCTGGCCCTTCAGCCATAACCTCCGTTATTAGCACTCCATACGTAGTGCTTAGGTTCATTCTTTTGGCTATCTCGTATGTCATGTCTGTTCCAGCGATGCCGAGCCATGAATGTTGAGTATATGAGCCATTAGTAACCAAAGATGCTATTTCACGCAAAATCGCGTTAGAAGGAATGGCAAACCCAACTCCCTGGGAGCCAGCCACAACAGCTGTAGTCACGCCCACAACCTGACCTTTATCGTTGAGCAAGGGTCCTCCAGAGTTGCCAGGGTTGATGGGCGCACTAATCTGAATAACACTCGCAATGGGAAAGCCACCGGTAGTTGATTCAGTTATTGTTCTGCCAAGCTGGCTGACTATCCCGGTCGTCATGGATCCTGTCAGTCCAAATGGATTGCCCACCGCTATGACAAAGTCGCCAACTTTGAGGGTTGAAGAACTGATGACTTGAAGAGGTCTAAATTCGCTTTCTGGAGCATCGACCGAAAGCGCTGCAAGATCGTAATACACGTCAGAGCCCAAAACAGTTGCTGCATAGGCGTTTCCGTTTCTAAAGGTGACGGTAAAATTGCTCGCTCTTTCCGTCACATGAAAGTTGGTGATAATGACCATTTGCCCAGTGAAATTATAGACAAATCCCGAACCCTGAACTTGTACTACTTGCGGGAAGTAAGAGGGATAGATTGTTAAGCCTTGTACCATAACTACGGAGTCTCGAACACTCTCATATATCTGCGAAAGTGAAACGTCATTTTGCACATCGTTTAGCCTTTGCCAAAGTAGGATGTACCCGATTGCTATTGTAACCAAACTTATTGCCAAAATTGCTAGGGCAAGAACTAAAGCAAATCTTCGAGTCACAGTGGGGCTTTGAGAACTACTCACCCATAACACTTCCTTGACGTAGAGAGTGTACGTACATGTACTTTTCCATCATTATTCCTCATTGAGTTTTAACGAGAGTTTGCTTCAACTATTTTTGAGATAACCACCATTTCAAGTGCGCTAGAACCATCAGAAATGAGCATAAGAGGAGGAATATAAACGGTAGGTATCACACGGCATCTGAAATTAGGCAACACAAGACCATTATCAAGGGATGTCATTTGTGTACACTATACTTTTGGATTCAGGTTCTTGCCAATGTTCATGCATGGGTTTATTATCTTTTGAAGTTTTAGCAGCATGAACAGCACGAATAGTGTTCTGTGCGTGCGCTTTGCTCCGCCGCAACAGCATATTTCTTTGGGTTTTTGTCAAACGTTGCCTTGCACATTTGGCTACAGAAGTAGTAGGTTTTACCCATGTGCTCCGACTTGTACTTGGCTGTTTTTTCGTCAACGTTCATGCCGCATATTGGGTCCTTAGTCATGTTCGCTTTCATCTCCTTACCATACTTTCTGTTAGAGTTTGAGCAGTTTCAGAGTTGCCGAGTTGCTGACCACGAAGAGCGAGCTGAAAGCCATGGCTCCAGCAGCTATTATAGGACTCAGCAAACCAAGTGCAGCAACTGGAATGGCGACTGTGTTGTATATGAAAGCCCAAAACAGGTTTTGTTTGATCTTTCTCATTGTTGCTTTGCTGAGCATGATTCCTCGTGATACATCGCGCAAGTCGTCTTTGATTAGGATAATGCCGCCGGTTTCTTTAGCAATGTCGGTTCCACTGCCTATGGCGATGCTCACTTGGGCTTGGGCTAGGGCTGGGGCGTCGTTGACGCCGTCGCCCACCATGGCAACCACTTTGCCTTCTCTCTGCAACTTCCTGATCACGTTCACTTTCTCCCATGGTAAAACGTTTGCAATAACTGTGTCAATGCCCAATTGCTGGGCTATCGCCTTGGCAGTTCGTTCATTGTCGCCTGTGAGCATGGCAACTTCGAGTCCCATGCTTTTGAGTTGTTTTATAGCTTCGGCCGCATTGTCTTTGGGCGTGTCCATAGCCGCAACTATTCCAGCCATTTTTCCGTCTATAGCAAGGAGCATAGCGGTTTTGCCTTGTTCCTCAAGTTTTGTAAGATGGGACTCAGTCGAACCTTTTATGGTAATATTGTTCTCTTTCATGAGTCTGCGATTTCCGAAGAGAATCACATGGTCCCTAAGAGATGCTTTGACGCCATGTCCAGGTACAGCCTCAAAGGTTTCAGCGTCTGGAATACTAAAGCCAGTTTTTTCTGCTGCTTTCAGAACAGACTCTGCTAATGGATGTTCTGAACCCTTTTCTGCAACCGCTGCGAACTCAAGCACTTCGTTTTCTTTGTAGCCCTCAAACGCTAGGATGTCGGTGACTGAGGGCTCACCCTTTGTCAATGTGCCAGTTTTGTCAAGCACGATGGTCTGCAGTTTTCGAACATTCTCAACGTATTCACCGCCTCTTAGCAGCACTCCGTATTCGGCACCTTTGCCAACACCCGCCAGAATTGCAGTCGGTGTTGCTATACCCAAGGCGCATGGACAGGCGATGAGCAATATGGCTAACAATACGAGAAAAGCAAACGAAAAGCCCCTTAAGAGTAACCAGTAAGTGAAGGCGATTCCCGCAACAGTGAAGACGGCTGGGACAAAATACCCGACAACGCGGTCTGCCAACTTCTGAACAGGTGCGCTAGCCGATTGCGCCTCTTCCACCAGATGCACAATCTGCATAAGCGCCGTGTCTTCGCCAACTCTTGTGGCTTTAACCCTTAACAATCCTGTCTTGTTTATGGTCGCGCCTATCACCTCGCTGCCAACGTTCTTTTCCACCGGGATGCTTTCTCCCGTGATGATTTTCTCGTCCACAGAAGAGTAGCCTGAGACTACCACACCGTCTGTGGGAATTTTTTCTCCAGGCTTAACAACAAAAACGTCTCCAACCTGAACGTCGTCTATTGAAACATCAACCTCTTGTCCATCCTTCAAAACCCTTGCGATTGTCGGCTGAAGCTCAAGCAGTTTCCGAATTGCCGCAGCAGATCTCCTTCGAATGGTCTCTTCAATATACTTGCCGAACAACACAAAAGCCAAAATGGCGACGGCTATTTGCATATACTCTGACCCTTGTCCAGGATTAGTCTCAAGCCACGGAACAAATGCGCTTATGGCTCCGTATATCCAACCTGCCAAAACACCTGTGCTTATGAGCACGTCCATGTTTATGGTTCGATTCTTAAGTGCTTTATAGGCTCCAGAATGAATGCCCCATCCCGCCAACCAAACAATAGGCGTCGAAATAATGAAAAAGGCAAGATTCCACGGAGTGATTATTCCCACCAGCCTTAAGACCATCAAAGCTTCAAAAAAACCCGCTATGAGAAAAATACCTACCAAACGCAAAGTAGCGACGCTAATCACACCTAAGAGAGTGAGAGTGACTCTGCGCTTCAAGTTTTTCAGTTCTTGTTCAGGCTGTTCATACGTTCGGGCGCATGATTCGCTGCAGAAGTAGTATGTTCGGTCTCCAATCTTTCGCTTGATAGCCTTGTCAGCATCCACAACCATACCGCAAACGGGGTCTCTGGGCAACTTGGTTTCACTTCTTGTTTTGACCTTCAAATGGTATTTGGGGTGTTCAAACTTATAAATGTATCTTAAGAAGATATATCTTTTCTAATAATATTTATATCTCTCGCAGACCACTATACCCTTTGGAGAACAAGAGAATGACCGCCAAATCAAAAACAGAAGCAATTGAGGAACTCCTGTCCGACTTCTCTCGTTTTTACATACTCACAATCCTATATGAAGGCCCCGCCCACGGCTACAGCATCCTCGACCGCTTCAAGAAGAAAATAGGAAAAGAAGTCAGTCCAAGCTTGGTCTACCCGTTTCTCCAACAACTCGAGAAAAAAGGCTTAGTGAAACACACGGTAAAGCCAGTGGGTGAAAAAGAGAAGAAAGTTTTCGAGCTCACAAGAAAAGGAAAAGAAGTCTGCACACGGCTGTTTAAACGCTTCGCCAACCTCATCTCCATCGCCATTGAGCCCAGCCTCGAAGTGTGCGCCCACTGCGGCTGCAAGGTGTATGAGGGAGGCTATCGGGAAGCAATTGACGGAAAAGAAATGACCTTCTGCTGTGAACATTGTGCCAACTCATACAAACAAGAGAAGACACTGATGAGAAAAACAGCTAAAAGGTGAAAAAGGAATGGTCAAAGACCCCGTTTGCGGCATGGAAGTCGACGAAAAAACCACTACATACAAGTCCATACACGCAAACACCGTTTACTATTTCTGCTCAACCATCTGCCAGAATGAATTCAACAAGAACCCAGAGAAATATCTACAACAAAAAAGTGCAGTTCATCACGCAAGCCATTACGGCGGCTATTGCCCCACTCCTGGTTGCGGCGCACCCGCAAAAGGCCTAGCTTGGTACTTCTACGTGGGATTATTGATTCTGCTTTTGCTGGTCTTGTTTCTATTTTCATTTGCAAGATTTCTGATCTGACTCGGCGTTGTCTTCGTGTCAAAATGGACAAATTAAACCCTTTGGCAACCAGACTTGGAGTAGGCCACATAAACAGGGACACGGTAGGCAACCTTTTAAGGGCAGGTTTTAAAATCGCGCAAGAGAGGAACATCGTCTTCGACGTAGTCAAAGCAATTGTCGCTGCAAAATAATTCTTAGACAAGAAAGAATAAATACGAGAAATCGTAATTATTTCTACGAGGAACCAACTTAACCTATGGAAGCGAATGGAATGTCTGCGGCAGAAGAAGTGTCGTCGACCATTGAAGAATACCTAGAAGCCATTTACACATTGCAAGAGCGAAACGGCTCTGCTAAAACCACGGAACTCGCCAAGCGGTTGAAAGTGGTGCTTGGAACAATCACAAACACTATTGAGAGCATGGAGAAACAGAACTTGGTTGTTCACGAACCCTACAAGGGTGTTAAACTCACGGCGAAGGGTCGCAAGGCGGCTTTGAATGTTGTGAGGCGCCATCGACTCTCGGAGCGTTTGCTCACTGATATTTTGCGGTTGGAGTGGAGCAAGGCGCATGACATTGCTTGCAAGCTTGAACATGCTATTACTGATGAAGACGTCATCAAGCCGTTGGAAAAAGCCTTGGGGCATCCGAAAACCTGTCCTCACGGTAATCCTATACCTTCAGAATCTGGTAGACTTGCTGAAGAAAAGTCTGAGGTTCTAGCAAATCTGAGCCAAGGGGAGAGTGGCGTCATTGTGAAAATAACAGACGAGAGGCAAGACATGCTGCAGTATTTAGCCACCTTGGGCTTGGTCCCGGGCGCTTCTGTTTCAATCGAGGAAAAAGCACCCTTCAACGGACCCATAATGGTGAGGGCCATGGGTGCCAGCTACGCCTTGGGGCGAAATGTGGCGTCTGTCATTTGGGTCAAGAAATCTTGAGACGGTGGGAGAATGGATTGTCCTGCCACAGAGCTTTTAGGGAGATAAAAGAAAAAACCGATTTTACAATTGCGCTGGCTGGCAATCCCAATGTTGGAAAAAGTTGTGTTTTCAATCAGCTAACTGGGCTCAGCGTTGTGACGGCGAATTATCCGGGCAAAACAGTTGAGTTGAATATGGGTGTGACGACGCATGACGGACTTAAAATTGGTATAATCGATTTGCCTGGTACTTATGCTCTGAGCGCTTTTTCTGACGACCAGTGGGTAGCAAGACGAGGGGTCTTAGAAGGACGACCAGACGTTGTTGTAACTGTGGTGGACGCCTGCAACCTTCAGCGAAACCTTTACATGGTGTTGCAGTTTCTTGAATTGGGCTTTCCAGTAGTTGTAGACCTAAACCTTGTTGACTACGCAGCAAAACTTGGGTTAAAAATCGATCATGAAAAGCTTTCCCAGCTTTTGGGGGTTCCAGTCGTTCCTACAATTGCTGTTCGAGGAGAGGGTGTCAAAGAACTGATTCAGAAGGCTGTTGATGTTGCGCAAGGAAAATTGGAACACGCTAGCCTCAAAATTGAGTATGGTCGTGATGTGGAGCAAGCTGTTCAAACTCTTGAAGAAGCCATAAGCAAGTACATGCCAAAAACACCGTATGATTTGCCCTCTAGAGCTTTAGCCATACAACTTCTCGAAGGCGACCCTGAGTTCACTCAGATCCTAAAAGAAGGCGAGAGCAAGGAAAGACTTGATAAACAACAGAGATGGCGACATAGGTGGCGTGGTGAAAGACCCAACCAACAAAGGATTTTGCAGTTGTCTCTTCTTTTGGCTAAACAAATCGAGGAGAAACATGGCGAACCTGGAGGAGTGATAATTGCGCGGGAAAGACATGAATTGACTGGAACCATTGCTGACGCTGTTCAGGTAAGGGTTAAACAACCAACTCTCCTCTCTGAAAGGTTGAAACATTATTCAGTCGCGCCTTACACAGGCATCCCGATGATGATTTCTGTTCTGCTGGGCGTTTTTGCTTTCATTTTTTATGTGGGCAGCTTGTTAAGCCAGGCGGTTGACAGTTTCTGGGGTTCATTTATCTCTCCTTCTATGAACTGGCTGATTTATTCGCTTGTTCAAAATGAAACCTTGACTAGAATTGTTCTCTGGGGCGTCGACGCTGGAGTTTTAGCTTGGCTCAGTGTAGGCGTGCCATACGTGTTGACATTCTACATTGTTTTGTCACTGTTAGAAGACACAGGCTACCTCAACAGCATAGCATTCTTAACAGACAACCTCATGCACAAGCTTGGGCTACACGGCAGAGCTATCATCCCCATATTGACTGGCGCTGGTTGCAATGTCCCAGCCATCATGGGCACACGAGTGTTGACAACAAAGAGGGAAAGAATCTTGGCATGTACTTTAATTGTTTTGGTTCCTTGCAGCGCCAGAACAGCGGTTATTCTGGGCGCTGTAGCCAACTTTGTGGGATTGTCTTATGCGCTTCTCATTTATGTTTTTGAAGTTGCACTGATAGGGTTGGTTGGTTTGGGCTTGCATAGACTCCTTCCCGGCGAGTCTTCTGGCTTGGTTATGGAGATGTTTCCGTTTAGAGTTCCTTCTACATCAGCCGTTGTTAAGAAAACCTGGTTTAGGTTCAAAGACTTCGCTTTTGTAGCCTTTCCAATAGTGGCCCTAGGCAGTCTCATAATAGGTGCTTTGTACGAAACTAAATACTTGTGGGTGATAGTTGACCCAATGCAACCCATCGTTCTTGGGTTGCTTGGGCTCCCAGCAGTGGCAGGAATCACCTTGATATTGGGTGTTCTGCGTAAGGAATTAACCCTAGAACTGTTGGTGGCGTTGGCTATTGTTCAGTACGGCGCCACTGCTCAGAATTTGCTAGTCTTTATGACGCCGCTTCAAATCTTTGTTTTCGCTTTGGTCGTCACAATTTACATTCCCTGCGTGGCAACCGTTGCCGTTCTTGGAAGAGAGCTGGGCTGGAGAAACGCCCTGTTGATAATGACGTTCACAATAACTTTGGCGCTGGTCGTCGGTGCACTCGCCTACCGCATACTTCCAATAGTCTTGTCAATGAGGTGAATGGTCATGACAACTAAAAACAAGTCAACTCCACTTAATGAAGAAGTTCAATGCCCCCTCTGCGGCTACCGATTTTCATGCAAAGCCAAACAATGCCACACCTGCCCCATCCAAAAACAATTCACCCTAATCACATGCCCAAAATGCAACTACCAATTTCCAAACCAAAATTCCTAAAATGAACCCAAAAAACAAAACTAAACATATTTGTATCCAAACAGAGGGGCTAGACGACCCTCTAGGCGTCTCTGTCTCTAACCCAGTATCACTTTCTAATAGAGGGTCTAGGTCAACAGAGCGCGCACACAAACACATAAGGCACCCCACACCCTTAGCTCGATTTTTCAACTCTCCTCTTTAGCAGAGACGGATACTTGATCAAAATGACGAGAAAAATCAGCGCAATAAATAGGAACATTGCTGCAGGAGTTCGCAAAAAGGCGCCCAAACACATGGGAATATAACCAAGATAGGGTATCTTGCCCACAACCTTGCCAATCAAGAATTTCTCATGAAACAATCCATCACCCCACGTATCTCCAGCATTTTGCCCCTCACTCCACCAAGCAGGCGAAGAGGCGTTGTCTCCCTGAGTTCTGACGTACCAAACACCATCAACTAGAGTCTTGTTTATGGCTCTCTGAACGATAAGTTCATCCGGATTGCTTGGCCTACGAAACACAATGATGTCACCCTCGTTTTTCTCACCTACTTTAATTTCCGAAGCATCTGACAAGCCCAGAACAATGACAAGATCACCAATGTTTAAAGTAGGTCTCATGTTTCCAACGTCGATGGGCAACAAGGGGTATTCTGACTTGAAAGCAAACCTCAAACCAAACCAAAAAACAATAACACTGCTCAAAACAACAAGTCCTAAAATGGCTGTTCTCACGTAGCTGTGCTTCCGCAGCCTTGACGATTTCAGCCCTTTCAACGACTTCGCCAAACCGAAAGACTTTGACTTGTCGGTGACTTTTGGTCTTGTTCTTGTTTTCCCAAAAGTACAGGAATGAATTCTATTAGCAAGATTAGAATAAACAAAAAGACTATGAGCGCCAAACCTTGAGGGGTACGCATAAACAATGGCAAGTTGCCAACCCAAGGTACCACGCCTACAACCTTGCCAACCAAAAGTCTTTCAGAGACCATTCCATTCCAGGCGTCAGGGTAAGATCCCCCCCAATAATCAGGTCCAGGATTGGTTCTCGGGTTGTCCCCCTGCGTTTGAAAATACCACATGCCGCCATTTTCAACCTTAGCTATTGCCCGATGCACAATGAGTTCTTCCCCTGTGTAAAACAGAAAAGGTCCGCCCCTTGGAGCGCTTGGTCTGTAAAAAACTATCATGGCGCCGTCAGGTTTTGGAGCAGCATATATTTCGTTAGCGTCTGGCACTCCCTGAACCATAATGAGGTCGCCGACTTGCAGGGTTGGGATCATGCTGCCCGACGCCACTGCTAGGAGTGGATAATTTGTTCGGAAGGCTACTCTGGGGCCAAACCATAAAGCGAGTAAAATGATTATATATAAAACTGCAATTCTCACGTAACTGTTCTTCAGTACCTTTAACAATTTGACTCTTGCCCACTTTACCCTTGACAATTTTTCGCCAACTTGTCGTTGTTCTGATCTCTTTTCAAGGTTGCAGAAAAATGCCAATCTCACGTTAAAAAACTTAACGCTTCCTTCGCGCCTAAAAAAATAAGAGGAGATGGAGAGTGGGCCTTTCTCTCTCAAAGGTCCGTGGTGGTAAGCGCCTAAATCTTTCGTTTGCTCAAGACGGCTCTGAATGGTTTATGGCATTTTGGGCAGTCGTAGAGACCGATTTCTAGTTGCATCCTCTTGCCCGTCTTGTCCGGTCGACCTGCCATTGTCCAGCGTTTCTTTGCCGAACTTACTTCAGTTCCACATTTAGGACATTTTGCCATGTTGTTTCCTCCATCATGACCGCTTATGTTGGTTAACATTGTTGCCATATATGGTTTATGGTATGTTGAGGCTGATGGAAAGCTCCAACATATATATGTATACGTGTAACATGGAGAATGAACATTCAAACATTGATTTCTAATGGTAAAGGAATGAAGCAACAATGATTTTATGGAGTGTGGCGATAAACAAGTTCATGGAAAACATGGCAGAAAATATTGAGGAAAGCTAGGTTTGTTGTAGTTTTTGAGTTTGTGTGTGAGCGCTTGGTTGACCTAGCCCCTCTATTAGGATCCAAATAGGCTGGGAGAGACAGACAGACGGGTAGAGGGGGGTCCAGAGCCCTCTATTAGGCTCCAAATATGTTTATGATGAATTTTATTCATGTAGTTATGTTAGAAAAAGAAGCCTTCGTTAAAGTCTGGTGTTTTTGTTTTTCTTGGAATCATAAGTTTGGGTCAAATGTGCCAGCGATGTCGATGTTCTTCTTCGGCTGTTTTTTCTTCTTTAGGCTGAGTAACCATGCCGAACGTGCCTAATATGTCGCGTGTGGTTTCTGCAGCGACGTCCAAACGACTTGTGTCCACCTTTAAGTGTAACATTTTGCACAATGCGTTCAGAACCGTGCGGGCTGCGGAGGCGTCGGGATAAAGCCCTGGGGTTTCAGCTAGCAGGCAGAAGCCCTTCATGTTCCAGAGTCGGCTCAAGCCTACGAGTAGTCCGGCTATGCCGAAGATTTGTCCTTCCATGATTGTGGCGCCCAGGTCTTGTGCTTCTTTTAGGGTTTGGGGGTCTGATGCGGCGCAATACAGTTTTGGTGTGGTTATTTTTTCGTCTCGTCTGAATCCGCCGAGAGTTATCACGTAGTGGCATCCGAATTCTTTGGTTGTGTCCAAGACTCGTCCGCAGAGTTCGTACTGTCCAACTGTGGTTAGGGCTTGGGTGTTTCCGTACAATATGATTAGGTCTCTTTCTTGGTTGTTTCTTCCTTTGTGATAGTAGAGTTCGTTTGTTGGGAATCGAGCCTTTCCCTCATCAGCTGTGACAGCGATGTCTTGAAAGCTGGATAGCCTAATCTCTGCGAAGAGTTTTGCCTTCAACTCCTGAATGAGATGCAAAGCGACGATGTTAGCTACGAACCCTATTCCTGGCAACCCTTCAATCAATACGGGGTCGTTTAGAACAGGTTTTTCGTACACTTGAACAACGCTGACCATGTTTTCGTTAACTCCATTAGACTGCGTGACTAGAAATAACATGTGTAGTTATTAAGTTAATGCATTTTGGCTTTTTGCGTGTCCAATGGATTGTGACAAGTTTAAATCCCACCATTGGACTTTTAATTTAGGGATTTACGGTTCGCACGAAAATTAACGAGAAAGGAAAGAATGAACAAGAAAATCGCATTGTTAGCCTTGCTTTCGCTTCTATTGCTAGTGACTTACGTTCCAAACGCATGGGCACATCCACCGAACCCTACTGATCCTGCTCATCTGGTCATTGACACGATAGAGAAGTTGGAGACCACAGACCCAGCTTGGGCTAACGACAAAACTAGTAGTGAATGCATTCAAAATGTTTACGAGACGTTGACATTCTTTGACCGCGATTATACGCTCGGTCCCTACCAGACTGGAAAAACTGATTTATTTGTTCCCAAGCTGGCTACATTATGGAGCATTATGCCACTTGTCCCACCAGAACCAAGCCCAGAAGGCTTGTGGTGGTATTGGAGATACATCTTCACAATAAGGGCTGAAGTGAAGTGGCATGACTCTGTTTATGGGATGGTTACGCCTGAAGATGTGGAGTATTCATTTGAAAGACTGATGGTTCAAGACAGATTAGGCGGTCCATCTTGGATTATTTATCAACCCTTGCTGAACGTAGCTGGTGCTGTTGATCCCGTGACAGACCCGCTTTTTGGCTTAAAAATAGACCATGCTGTGGAGAGTGACGCCACCAGTGTTTGGTTTAGTCTCGCAAACCCTGATATTTCATCAAGCCAGTTCCTGAAAATTTTAAGCCACACTCTGGGTTCCGTGGTCAACAAAATGTGGTGTCAAGAACATGGGGACCTGAATGTTGAGGGCGTATCTGGCGGCTGGAATAACTGGCAGTACATATGGGACACTTGGCACAATCCACCTATGTCATTTATCGAATACGCGCGCGTTAATGGTGTGATGGCATCCGGTCCATTCAAATTCGACTATGCGATTCCCATTACTCCTGGTTATCCACCTTATATCGTTTGGTCTGTTGTTCAATTCGTTGACTACTGGGACGGCTGGCCCGCTCGGGTGAGCGACGACCCAAATTCTGCACTATACGACGAGCGACTCATGAGTTTTGTCTCAAGAGTCACATGGCATTGGTACCCCGAGTGGGCAACTAGACGAGTTAGATTTTTAGTTGGCGACTCTGATCAGACAGTAGTTCCAGAAGATAAAATAACCATTGACCAGCTATTGAGCTCACCTGGGATTCGTTGCTTTTATCCGCTGGGCGACATCACATTGGAACGTCACTGGGAGCGCGACTGGATGCGCGGATGGTACTACAATTCGCTATACCCAGGCGAATACGCCTATCACCGATGGAAAGCTGTGACCCATTTCGGTGATGCCAACAACGACGGAGCAGTCAACATAGTTGACGTAAGCTACATAAGTGCACATTGGTATCCAGGTCCACCAATTGGGCTTCTTGGCTACAATCCAAACGCTGACATCAATGGCGGAACAGGCGGCGTCGTCTGTGGCGGATCAGGTCCGGTCAAAGGAATCCCAGATGGAAAAGTAGGCATCCTTGACCTAGCCCTAGTCAGTGCCTACTGGGACGGACCACCATCAGGGCCTTCACACCCATAACTTCTACCTTGATCTTCAATGCAAACTCCAAAACAAAAACGTGGGAACGTAGGCAGTTTCAACTATAAGTAGACCAATGATATTTAGTAGTAAAATGTAATTGGCAGACGAAACTGTATGTCGTTTGAAACTTGCGAAAGAGACTTACTCGCTCGCGTAGGGCGGTTCAAAACCAAGAGCGGCGTATTTGAGACACCAGCGCTGTTGCCAGTCATCAACCCAGCAATTCAACCAATCTCGCCCAAAGAGATAGGGGAAGAGTTTAGTTGTGAGGCGCTCATAACCAACGCTTACATCGTGAAAAAACACTTTCAGAACGAGGCTGTTAAGATAGGCATTCACGACTTTCTAGACTTCAACAAAGTTGTCATGACAGACTCTGGCGCCTATCAAATTCTAATTTATGGAAAACAAGTGAATGTAACAAACAGAGAAATCATTCAGTATCAAGAACAAATAGACACTGATATCGCCACAATACTCGACGTGCCAACAGGTTGGCAAGTTTCCCAGCAATACGCAAGGCGCACGGTTGCCGAGACTCTGAAAAGCGCTAAAGAACTGGCAAAAATCAAGTCACGAGACGACATCGCCTGGGTTGGGCCAGTTCAAGGCGGAAACCATCTCGATTTGGTTGCCTCTTCAGCGAGAAAGATGGGGAAACTGCCCTTTCAAATCCATGCTTTAGGAAGCCCCACACCCGTCATGGAGCAGTATCTCTTCGACACACTGGTCAACATGATTATGACTGCTAAGATGAATTTGCCATTGGAACGACCGTTGCATCTCTTCGGCGCTGGACACCCCTTCATGTTCTCTTTAGCCATAACCTTAGGATGCGACCTCTTCGACTCAGCCGCCTACGCCATCTACGCCCGACAAGACCGTTACATGACCGAAACTGGAACTGCGAGGCTGAGAGAACTCGAATACTTACCGTGCTCATGCCCCGCTTGCAACAATACGAGTCCAGAAAAAGCATTAGCCTTAGCAAAGACTGAAAGACAAGCGTTTCTGGCGAGACACAATCTCTACACCTGTTTTTCCGAGATAAGGCGAATAAAACAAGCCATTGTTGAAGGCAGATTATGGGAACACTTGGGAATGAGAGCGCATGGACATCCAGCCCTCCTTCGCGCCGTCAAAGAACTGGCAGGATACAAGCGTTATCTGGAAGAGAACAGCCCTGTAACCAAGAAGAGCGGGCTCTTCTTCTTCGATTCCCTCGACCTGTCAAGACCAGAGATTCTAAGACACAAAACGAGGCTTTCTGAAAGATACTCGCCGCCTAAAACTGCAGAACTGCTCGTTCTGTTGCCACAGACTCGAACCAAACCGTTCCACAGGTCTTGGGAACACCAAGAAGCCCAGAAAGAAATTCAACGAAAACTTGGCGCAGAAACGCTTAGAGTTCATGTCTGCACGTACGCTGCACCTTTCGGAGTGGTTCCAGCCGAACTCGATGAAGTTTATCCCCTCTCCCAACACGAAACTGCAACTCCTTTGGACACGGAGACAATAAACTACGTGGCAGAGCAGGTGGGAAACTACATCACAGAGAAACACTATAAAAGGGTGGTCTTGGTAGAGAACGCTGAAACATGGCAGAAAAAAGTAACATTTGTCTGTAAAAAAATCTGCAAGGAAAACAATATCCCTATGGCAGTGGTGCATGTTAGATTTCCTTGGAACAAGTCTGTTTTAAACAATCTTGGCGCAACTGTGCAAGCACTTCTCAGGGGAGAAACATGATTCGTGTGGATTTACATGTACACACCAGTTTCTCAGGCGACGCCACAATAAATCCCAAACTTTTGGTTGATGCGCTCTATGCACACCCAACCATCAAGGGAGTTGCAATAACAGACCACGACACCCTTGAGGGCTATTTTCAAGTTTGCAAATTGGCAACAGTCTATCAAGACTTGCTGGTCATTCCAGGCGTAGAAGCTACTACCAGAGAGGGACACTTCATCCTGTTGGGGATAGAAGAAAAGCCGCCTTACATGTCAACACTTGAAAGTGTCGTGGATTTTGCTAGGGCAAGAGGAGCATTAATGGTCATACCTCATCCGTATCGAGTGGGCGGCATTGGCGATGCAGCAGAGAAGACGCCAGCTGACGCTGTAGAAATTATTAACCCTTGGGCTGCACCGAAGGAGAATAAATTGGCTGAAGAATTGGCCAAGGCTCGAAGCCTACCAGGTGTAGCTGGAAGCGATGCACACAAGCCAGAGGAGATGTGGTCAGCCTACACCGTGGTTGACGCCAATCCTGACATTGGCAGTGTCTTAAGGGCTATTAAAAATGGACGAGTGGAGGCTGTGTCTGCAAGGCATTATTTAAATGTTTGAATAGCGTCTAATGACTGAAAAACAAAAGGTCAATGTTTGCAAACATTTGTGGACGGTGAACACGATTCCGTTGAAAGTTCAGTTTTTGGGTGCCACAAGAGAAGTGGGGAGGTCAGCGTTAATAGTCATGACTGATAAGACCAAACTCTTGCTGGACTACGGCGTCATGGTGGACCACCAGCCAGGTTTTCCGATGCACGTTCCACCAAAAGAGGTAGACGGTATTGTCATGACTCATGGGCATCTTGACCACTCGGGCGCCGTTCCAATCTTTCACATTCAAGAGAAAAAACCCGTGTTCGGCACTCAGTTAACCTTTGATCTGGCGAAGGTGCTGATATCAGACTTCATCCATTTGTCTGGGTATTATCTTCCATTCGAGTACATTGAATTGCAGTCGATGATGCACAGCAGCATTTCCATGAATTATCGGGAAAAACGAGTAGTTGGAGATATTCAACTTCAACTCCTAGACGCAGGACACCTGCCCGGAAGCGCCCAAGCCTTGGTTGAAGCCGACGGAAAAAGACTGCTCTACACTAGCGACTATAACACAATAGATACTCGTCTGTTGAGAAGCGCCGACAGAAACTACGGACCACTCGACGCCTTTGTTATTGAGAGCACATACGCTGACGAAGAACACCCAGATCGGGCAACTCTGGAAAAAGAGTTTGTGGAGCATGTCACAGACGTGGTTGAGAACGGAGGAACCGTTTTGGTTCCAGCCTTCAGTGTGGGTCGCTCGCAGGAAATCGCCTGCGTCTTATCTGCCTATCACTTTGAATATCCCATCACAGTGGACGGAATGACTCGTGAAGCCAACCGAATAATGATGAACCGCACAGGCTTTCTGCGTGAACCTCGCCTCTTCATGGACGCTGTGCATTCGGCTAACGCTGTTGAAAGTTGGCGGGACCGCCGACTCGCCATGAGCAAGCCTGGTGTAATCATCTCTCCTGCGGGAATGCTAAAGGGTGGACCAGCTGCATTCTACATACAGAAAGTTGGAAAAAAGAGCCGTAACGCCGTTTTTCTCGTCAGTTATCAAATCCCTGGCACGCCGGGTCATGAACTATTAGAAAAGGGACACTGCGTCATTGATGGCAAAATGCGCAAGATAAAGGCTCGAGTTGAGCGCTTCGACTTCTCGTCACACGCGGGTGCAAGTCAGCTTCAAGAAACTGTGAAGAAGCTTGAGGGAAACCCTAAAGTTTACGTGATTCATGGAGCCGAGGGCAACTGTGAACGCTTTGCCAAATGGATAAAAGAGGAAACGGGGTTTGAAGCCGTGGCGCCAAGGTCGGGTGACTTCTCCACGATTTAAGTGAAAACCAATGAAACTAACGGTCTTACGCATTGGAAATGTGGACGCAGAAACTGTGCAACACGTTTTGCATGGGTTGAGTGAAGGCTTTCCAGAGGTCGTGTGCAGCCTTTCAGAAAGTGTTATGTCTGTTCCCAAAGAAGCCTACAATCAAACGAGAGGACAGTATCATTCAACTCGCATATTAGACAACATGATGAATTTCGTCAAAAAGTCGGACTTTGACATTGTTTTATGTGTGACGACATTTGACCTATACGTCTCTGGTCTCAACTTTGTCTTCGGAGAGGCTCATTTTCCAGGTAAAGTTGCCCTGATATCATTGTTTAGGCTGAAACCCGAATTTTACGGGCAACTTCCCGACCAAGGGCTCTTTTATGAGCGTGCAGTGAAGGAAGCGATTCACGAGGTAGGTCACACGCTGGGTCTTGCTCACTGCAGAAATTCTTCCTGCGTCATGTTCTTTTCAAACTCGATTCTGGATACTGACCGAAAAAAGTTATCGTTTTGCGAGAAATGTTCTACCTCTGTTGCGGAGCTCGTCAGAAAGAGAGATTTTTAGACTTCACGGATTTCACAGCGGAGTTTCTTTATTATCTCCTCGGCTTTTGTTGGGTCCACCTTCAGTGTGTAGAGTTTTTTGGGTGTGCGAAGTTTGAGTTTCACTGTTCTCTTTAATCTTTTTATGTTGCAGTATTCTGCGTGTTCAGCGACTTGGACAAACTTGTCTGCGTCGAAGATTTCCTCGGGCATAGTTTGATTCAGCCTCTTGCTTTTCAAGAATGTGGGAATCACAGTGTTTTATCTGTTGTGGTTAGGAAGTTGTGTGAGAGGTTTTGATATATTTCGTCGGTGGAAGTATCTTACTTATACCAAAATTTTCTATCAATTATAATGATAAAGAATGGCTAAGTCTTTGGAATTCATCTTTCAGTTTCCACCAATTTACGGGGTTTTTGACACGGGATACGGAGTCGTCTATATTTTCGGTGAAATGCACGAAAATGCGATTGAAGACGTTATAGTGCATGAAACACTGCATTATGTTTTGCTTAAGCTGGCTGGAAAAAGGGCAAGCCTAAAGCTGGACAGAGTTTACAGACAAATAGTTTCTGGTTGAACAGTGAAGGTTATTCGTTGAGACTTAGTCAGGTTTTGGTTTCGCCTTGCTGATTGCTTTCTTCTGTGGTTTTGCAGGCTTAGCTTGAACTGGTTTTGGGTGTGGCTTTCCTTTTTTGGTAGCCAATGCTTCCCTGATTGAGTTGGCTAATTGAACGGCGAATGTGCGCTCAACAAAATAATGGTCTGCGTGGTTGGTTGTTTTCAGTGTCAAGACAATGCCATCAGGATACTTGTAATTGTTTGGAGCCGCTGGCGTCATTGTTGCGTAGGATGAGTCCCAACCGTAAAGATGTCTCAATCTTTCCATTCTTGCATGCATCAGCTTTTCACCTAGAGTGAAACAAAGTATGGGCAAGTAGTCATTTCAAGTTTATGAATTCGAAATCAAAATCTCAAATGTTTACTAAAACATGTTTTTGCATGGTGGGTCGGGCAGGATTGATACCATATGGGTTCAAGTCCATAGTCTAGAAGTTTCTCGTTAATCAGAATTTTGCCTCGAACGAACAGGTCTCGTGGATTCACATCCCACCACCTGCACCAAAGCATAATCTTTTTTCATGTCAGTTTTCGAGCATAACACTCATATCCACTATTGAAAAAAGCTGAAACGCCTTCTTGCCATGTTTCTCATCCATTTTTCTTGCATAGGTCTGCAAAGCCTTAAGAGCAGTAGAACCGCCAATCTTTGGTTCAAATGACATCTTCATCACCCATCCTTTGCTTCGCAGATATCCTGTGTCAGTTGCCAAATCCTCTTCCTTCACTCCTTCCAATGCAACACGTTCGCAACGGATTCCAAACTCAGACAAAACCTTGAAAACTGTGTCTTTCACAAAAGCCCAAATCGCCAACGTCTTCTCGCTACCACGATTGGCTTCATACGACTTGGCGTCAACAACGAGACAGGCACCATTATCCTTCTCGAACTTGCCGAAACATCCAAGTATCCACAAGAACCGCAAAACATGTGCCCTTCGACTTTCAAGTCTCTGCTGCTGAGCAAACATGTCAGTATCACTCAGACCCAACGAAGAACGCTTAGTACTTGCTAATAGCTTGTGAACTGCTCTAAACGCCCTTTTTTCCTCCTCAGGGACACGCAGTTTTTCAGGGAAGTCAACAACTTCCGTTTCATGCGGCTTGACCTTGGGAGGTTGCACAATATCGCTTGGCTTCAGCGAAGCACGAATGATTTCTAAACGCCTCAGCCCCTCAAAAGGTTCCACAAACGCATGATACTCCTCTTCAGATAACGGTACTCCAAGTTTTTCCTCAATTTTCTTACGGTTCCAAGCATCACCTGTAGCCCTTACTGAATCACAGGGAAATCGCGAACAATAAGCACAGTTCCTTATGCCTGCTCTGTCTACACATCGGCGTATCAGGCAGTTCCGAGAAGGCATCTTCGCTCCTTTCGGAATCTTTGCGTCCTGAGTCTGACAAGTAACGCATGCTGTATTAATCGGCATATAACCCAGAATCCTTTTGGCATTGTTCCTATACTCCTCAAATTCGTCGGCAGTCATATTCTTCCTCGGATACGATCCCCAGGGACAAACACCACAATGTATGCCACACTTAGCAACTAATCCTGACAATCGCCCAACCTTCCGGTTCAAGCAATCAAGAAAACACTATAAAAGGTTTTCACAAACCTGACCACGCGCCAAGATTTGAGCTTGCATCATCTTAGGTTTTAACCTGCTGATTCTAAACCAAAAGAGTTCGAGTCTAATGATGGGCGGGGCTGACTTGAACCGACGACTCCCTGCACGTCAAGAGTCTTAATGTTGAAGAGTTGATAGAGAAGTTTCGCTTTTTCAAACGCTGTTTTCATGAAGTAATGGTGTCTCGATGAGATGGTGAGGTTTGTGGTTGCTGAAGCTTAGGCGTAACCCAAACCTGAAAAGCTATTCTATGTAAGATTCAGAAAGATAGACACTAAACCTCAACAAAGTGAAACTTTAGTTTATTTTAAAGATAAAAATTGCATGTTTCTTAGTGCGCGCGCTAAGTAGATTCCTTTTTGATTGCTTCCATAGTCTTACGTGCACGTGCAAGTGATAGAGACAAATAATAGTCGTCGGCTTTTTTGCTGGCTTCATTCAATGTGTCAATTATATCATGTAAGTCGGTCTGTGAGATTGAAAACTCAATATCTGGAAGGTCGCAAAAAGCCTTCCGCCAAAATGCAATGTGAATGGTATCGTAGTTTACCAGTGAAACCTCAAGTTGACCGTTGGTTGAGCCAGCTTTGTGTCCTATTAAACCACTGGCTAACGGAATCCTCTTTGACTGTTCCACTGCACAGACCCAGATTTAGATAGGTGAAGCTGATAAAAGAACATTATGAATGCAAAATAAAGAGTGAGATAACACGCGCCTTTTCTATACCCTTTTTAAGCCATAAAATCTGTTGACGCAAATAGAAGAGAATGTTAGACTTGGTTCCATGGTGGGCCGGGCCTGACTTGAACCGACGACCCTCTGCACGTCAAGCAGATGTCTACCAAACTTCCTTGTTGAGTCATGTTGGTTGGGACGGTCCCCAGTATGTTGACGGGACGGTTCTGGGACGGTCCTGAGCATGCTTTTGTTTGGTTTAGGGCTGGCTCTAAGAGCAGGGTGGTGAGGTATTCGTTTAAGCCCATGTTGGCGGATTTTGCTTTGGCTCTTAGAAGATAAGCGACTTCTTGTTTGAGGCATAAGCCTGTCATTCCTGGTTTAGGCAAGGTTTTCACCTCCTTTCTGTTTGTTCCGTTTGGGTTTTATGTTTTTGCTGCCTTCTCTTGGTCGTTGGGCTTTTGGCAGCCAGCCCATTGAAACCAAGCAAAGAACACAAGACTTATTAGATATTTTGTGGGATATTTATGTGGGAAAAATATGTCTGTGACGAAAGTCGACCAAAGACATAGAATTGTAGTTGATAAGCGTATCAGAAGTAAGACGAATATTAAGGCTGGAGACGTTGTGGTACTTGAACCGTTGAGCGACCACAGTTTCAGGGTTACTGTGATGGGCTTTAGCGCTGAAAAACTCGATGATGATCCCGCTTGGAAGGCACTTCATACTCCAGTTAAAGTTGAAAAATACATTGCACCTAAGAAACTTGAGGAAATCATGGAGGAGGAAGTTTGGCGGGAGTAGGCAAAGCAGAAGCCAAGCCTCTCGCCATAGTAGACTCGAACGTAATAGTTTATTCAATGATAACAAACTATCCAAACAAACTGTATCACAAAAGGTGCCGCACTCTTTTGGAGAAGGGACTTAAAGGAGAGCTGGATTACATCCTAAGTTTAAATCCGATAGTTGTTGTTGAAGTTTTTTCAGCTTTAAAGAGGCTTTTGAATTGGAATGAGGCTGAATTTAGAACTGGCTCGCTTCTGCGTTCGAAACGCATTGCTTTGATGTCAATTTCGAGGGAGGCTGCTCAGAATTCTGTCCGATGGGCAAAGGAAAAGAAGATTCCGGTAAACGATGCAATGATAGGTGCAAACATGGTGGAGCAAGCGGACCTAATCTACACTGTTGATGAAGACCACTTCAAAAAACTCGAAGACTACGGAGTCAAAATTAATAATCCCATCAAGTTATAGCCCTGTTTTGTAACTAAACAATGAGTGTTGGTGTGCCAGGGCGAATCGGAAGAACACTCTTCATGAAACATATGTTTTGGAGATTCGTATAAAAGCTCGTAATGTTTCGAAGGCTTAGAAATAGAGTTACGGCTTTTCCTTCTTTAGTGGTTTCCAAATTCCCCAAGCATAGAGGAAAAAGGTGAAGGTCAAAAGTGTAAGCCCTGTGGCTATCACATGAATCAAAATTCTCACATTGTCCGAATAAGTTAGCGCCCTTCCTTCCAGCATAAAAGGTGTTATCCATTCTTTGAAAACGTTGTATAAGGCTCCACCAATAATGCCAAACAGAGTACCCAATGCAGCGACTTGAAGTTTTGATAATTCCTCTTTTTTCATTTTTTTGTTTATTTCCGCTTCTTCCTTTTTCGTTGAGGCCTACCCCACAGGAACTCTTGCATTCTTTTCATTCCTGTTGGATCTCTTCGCCATTCTGCTTCTGCTCGCTTCTTCGCGTAATAATCAGATGTAGCACGCCTTCGACCCATTTCTGCCCCGTATCCATATGCTTTTCCTTCTTCCATTATCCTCCTTAATCGTTGCCTCTCCATTTCTTGCATCGCTTTGCGTTCTTGGTAACTTCGCCATTGAGCACTTACGAATCGAGCAAAACCCCGCAACAGTCTAAAAATGAAGCCAAGAAATGAAAATATGTAGTGTCGTATATTTCTCTCTGCAACCAATTTCCATTCCCATATAATCATCACCTATGTTTTTTATATGGGTTTCTAATGGGTGGTGGGCCGGGCCGGACTTGAACCGACGACCCTCTGCACGTCAAGCAGATGTCCTACCAAACTAGACGACCGGCCCTTTTTTTTCATGGCTGAAATTCTACAGACGTTTTCTGCTTATTAAGTTTCCAGTTTGCGCCTTTAGCACAAGTTCTTTAAATCAGACGACAATACAGCATATTTGCGAGGTTTGTTTCCATGTCAATTGAAAGCTTAACCCTGAAGAAAGGAGAAGTTGCTTTTCTCTGGTTCAACAATTATTCTGGCACTATCATTAGAACGCCTACAAAAACATTTGTAGTCGACCCTGCAGACGTTGACCCAACCATCTTCAAAACGGTTGACGCACTCTTAATCACACACGAACACCACGACCACTTCGACGAAAGCATGGTCAAAGAAATCTACAGGCGGACAAAGTGCACTGTGGTGGCTGACTCCACCTCGGCAGGAATGCTTAAAGACGTTTTGCCCTCGGGCAAATTGCATGAGATGCGAGTGGGCAAAGAAATCAAACTTGACAATATAACCATTATAGCCGAGGGTTTTAGACACCCCGCAACCGCGCCTGTCTCCTACTTGATAACAACAGAAGACGGCGTCAAAATATACCACAGCGGCGACACTCTTCCTTATCCCGACATGAAAAAAATTGGAGAGCGAAGTCCACCAGAGTTGGCATTCTGCACAGTTGGCATCCCAGCCCCGGGAGCCTCTCCGGAGACTGGTTTAGAAATTGTTAAGCTAATCAAGCCCAAGGTGGCTGTGCCTTATCATGCGCCAGCTGCAGACCGTAACAGATTCGCACAACTTGTTGCAAAAGAAGCGCCGAATGTAAAAGTTATGGTCATTGAACGCGACAAGGCGTACAAGTATCCATGAAAAGGAGAAACGCCATATTGTCTTTGGAGAGGGAGAAGGCGGAGCTAAGCCGCATACTCAACAAAATCGGCGCTATAAAATTCGGCGCTTTCAAGTTGACGAGTGGACGAACCAGTCCATACTACATTGACTTGCGCATTGTTCCCAGTTTTCCAGACGCTTTTCAGCGGGTTTGCGACCTCTACACCAAGTTGATAGAGAAGGAATTGGGTGTAGACAGTTTTGACAGAATCGCTGGCGTACCAACTGCTGGCATGCCCTTCGCTTCGGTAATAGCCTATCACTTGAAGAAGCCATTTCTCTATATACGCCCAACAGTGAAATTGCACGGAAGGCAACGCCGAATCGAAGGAATAATCATGCCTGGCAACCGTGTCTTGCTCGTCGACGACTTGATTACGACTGGGTTGTCTCTGAGGAAGGCTGCTAAGGCTATACGGGCTGAAGGCGGATTGGTCACAGACGCCTTAGTCCTACTCGACAGAGAAGAAAGTGGAAAGGAAAGGCTTACGAAAGACAATGTTAAACTGCACTATTTGTTGACAGCCAGCGAGGCGGCAAAAAAACTCTACGAACTAGGCGCCATAGAAGAAGACCAACTAAAAACCATACTAAAACAAACAAAAAAGAAATAACTTCCATGACAAAGTTCCGTGGGTTCAAGTTCTCCCGCCCCTGCACTATGGTAAAGGCTCTGTGAGTTTGTACGGTGATTTGTTTGTGGGTTTTAGAGAAACGCGGGTCGCTTTGTCTTTAAGCATTATGGTGTTGGTTTTGTTTTGGCGTAAGCGTCGTGTATTGCTTTGGTCTGTGGAGCCGTTAACAGACTGTTCTTAAGGGATGCGTCGTTGAGTTTTGATGCTGTCTCTTCTATGAGGGCTATTGCTTCAGCATAGTGTTCATTGGCTTTTTGTAGGTTACCTTGTTTTTCGAGTAAAAGACCGAAGGAATAATGAATTTGCCAAAGCAATGGTGGGTTGCCCACCTCTTGTGCCAATTTCAAAGCATTCTCCACTAGCTCAATTGCTTCTTGGGTGTTACCCATTTTTGCCAGTATTTCAGCTTTTAGCTTCAAACCTTTTGCTATGTACTTCTTGGCGCCTGCCTTTTCAGATATGATTAAAGAGTCTTCAGCTGATTTTAGTGCTTGTGAATAATCGTCCTCAGCGAGTGATATTTCTCCGAGACCTAGAAGTATACGAGTTTCGAAACGCCACTTAGCCATTGGATGTAGATGAATCACGCTTTTTGCTTCTTGGAAGTACTTCTTTGCATTTCTATAATCGTTATTGTGTAGATAGTCCATTCCTAGATTTACTAAACAAGCTGGCTGTACTCCGCCTATGCCCATACTCTCTTGGTGTATTCTGGTAATTTTTAATCCTTCGTTGTTGTATTTCATTGCAAGTTCGATGTCTCCTAAGTCATGATAAATCCAACCGAGGATATTGAGGGCTCGCGGAACGAAAAAAACAATGCCCCAATCTCGAGAGAGCTGGAGAGATCTTTGTAAGGTTGAAATGGCATCGTTGTATTCCCCTTCACCAGCATGAACTATGCCCAAAAGATTTAATGCCCACATTTTACTGGGGTTGTCGCCCAATTCCTCAGCTAACGCCAACGCCTCATTGAAGTTTTCTTTGGCTCGCTTGAACTTACCTTTCCAGTTATAGTAGTATCCGAGGTAACCGAGGCATCGGGCTTCGAGAACTCTGTCAGTTATCTCTCTACATATTCTAAGCGACTCTTCGATTTGCATGAGAGCTTCTTCCAAAGTGTCTGCGTATTCAAAGAGCAGTTCGACCAGTTCAAGTAGACTTCCAGCTTCTACGTGTTTATTGCCTACCTTTCGCGCGATTTCTAGCGCTCTTGTAAGATGTAGCTTAGCCTCGTCTCTTTTTCCCAGCCATGTTAGAGCATAACCTAGCCAATAGTGCGCTTCTGCAATCATTGATTCATCACCGATGGAAGTAGCATTTTGTAGCAACAAATTGAAATCGTTGCTAGCTTTTGCCATTTCTCCTTGACTCAGCCAAGCTCTGCCTCTGAGCTTGTAGATTTCAACAAGATTTTCACCCGTGGCAAGGTTGGCATTTTTTTGTGTGGCTTCTAATGCCTTGTCTAGATAATCTATTGCTTGCATGTTTGCAAAGATATTTACAGCTTTTTCGCCAAGTTTGAGAAGATATTCAAATGCTTTCTCTGGAGCTCCTCCTTCAACATAGTGAAGGGTTATCTCAGCCAGATAGCCATCTGAGATTTTTTCTGCCAAAACTTGCTCGAGACAACTTGCAGTTTTGAGATGATACACCCTTCTTAATTCGCCCGGCAAATTTTCGCATATGACTTCCCTTATTTTGTGGTGGGTAAACTCGAACGTTGAATCCTCAGAGCGTATTAGTCTGTGTCTCTGCTCGATTTCAACCAGCGTTTGCAGAACATCAGCTATGTCCGATGCCAAGGTTCTACTAAGGATGTCTGGGCTGAAAGAATAGCCGCAAACAGCAGCTAGGTCAAGCAATTTTCTTTCTTCGCGCTCTAATCTTGCAATTCTTTGAGTGATAACTCCATGAACTTTGGAGGGAATTCCCAACTTTTCCAATGGAGCCGCGAGTATCCAGCGACCTTCTCTTTCCGAAAGGAAACCTTCTTCTACAAGTAGATTGAGCGTTTCGAGAGCAAACAGAGGGTTGCCTTCGGTTTCCTTGTAGAGTTTTTCCGCAAATTCTTCATCTATTGAAGAGCGAAAAATGGACCTTAAAAACTCGGGGAAATCGTCCCGCTTTAAACGGTCCAACTCCATTTTAACCAATAGGTCTTCTCGACTCATCGAGAACATGGTCTGCTCAAGAGGATGAAGCCTCTCCTCCTTGGTACGAATAAGCTCTTCCGGCCTATACGCTCCGATGATGAGAAGCCGAGAGTTTCTACACTTTCTCGCCAAGTAATGGAGCAGGGCTAGGCTTAAGTGATCTGCCCACTGCAGGTCATCTAAAAACAGGACTAGAGGTTCTTGGGCGGATAGTTGAAGGAGAACTCTTGTCGCTGCTTCAAACGTTCTATCTCTCTCTATTTCAGGAGTTGAAAAGAGTTCACGCGCCTTGGATTCTCTTGCGAATTCTGGACCTTTCAACCAGCCTGTGATTCCCAGCTGCTTTTTCATAGTGGATTTTGCTTTATCGTCGCCTATGGTTGATATATAGGTGTTGAAAGCCTCTGTGAAGGGGAAGTATGAGATGGCTGCCTCGCTTAAGCACCAGCCAGACAGATTTTTCGCACCCATTTTCTTTGCAAGGGCAAGAAACTCGTTGACCAACCTTGTCTTTCCAACTCCAGCTTCCCCATAAATAAACACGGTGGTTCCCTTTCCACTCAAGGCAGAGTCAAAGCAGTGCATAAGCTGTTTAATCTCCTCATCTCTGCCGACCAAAACTGGCTCAGCGGGTAACCTAGACTTTAACTCACATCACCTCCAACAATTCTAAATAGCGCGCGCATGGAAGGCTGCTACTCTTCAATCCTCGACCCTACACATTAAATAGCTTGGAGAAGCACATTTTAATCTATTGTTCTCACAAAATCGTGTCTACAAATGCTTACACAAAAAAGGAGAGTTGCGGAGAACATCGCCACTTTTCGGTGGGGTCAGGTCTACCCTCCGTCTACAACCTCTTGCATATACCTACAAAACAAAAGTAAACAATCAACTCACAACGCAACATGAACATATTTGGCTCCAAATAGAGGAAGCCTAGACAACTCTCTATCCGTCTCTGTCTCTCTTTCAAATGATAGATTTCATATTTGGAGCCTATTTGGATCCTAATAGAGGGGTAGGTCGACCTGTGCGCACACACATACACTAAGACATCAAACCATTCATCCCAACACAGCGCTGCATACGCAAAAAGCATATATGTTAGGGTTCAGCAGTTTGTTTGCACAGTTGGAGAAAAACCATCAAATGCCAAAATGGGGATACACAATCACAGACCTCGACCCAGAAACCACAGTCAAATCCAGCGGCCGAGAACTCAGCATAAGCCATAAAGCAGCCAGAGAAGTCTGCAAAACAATCAAAGGAATGACCCTAGACCAAGCCAAAACCTACCTAAACAAAGTCATAACAAAAAAACAACCCGTTCCATTCCGCCGATACAAAAAGAAAGCAGGGCATAGGCACGGCTTAGAAAAAACCTACGCAGGCAAATACCCCATAAAAACAGCACAAAAAATACTAAAAGTTTTAGAAGGCGCCGAAGCAAACGCCGAATCAAAAGGTCTTGACCTAGAAAGACTGGAAATCATACACGCAGCCGCCTACCCAGGCATGAAGATCAAAAGGTACACAACGCGAGCCTTCGGGCGCTCGTCGCCCAAGATTCAAACTCTCACACATGTTGAACTAGTTTTGCAGCAAACTGAGGAGAAAAAAGCATAAATGTCCGTTGTCAAACACTTTGTAACCGAAGCCGTGAAAAAAACCGAAATCAACGAATTTTTGCGAAACGAATTCGAGAGAGCGGGATACGGCGGCGTAGACATCGCAAAAACGCCACTGGGCACACACATCGTCGTTTACGCCATGCGCCCAGGCCTAATAATTGGGAGAGGCGGCGAAACAATCAAAGAACTCGCAACCCTTCTCGAACAAAAATTCCAACTACCAAACCCACAGATTTCTGTAGCTGAAATTGAGATTCCAGAACTCAACGCCTACGTCATAGCGTCTCGTGTGACTTCAGCCCTCAAACGAGGAGTCCACTTCCGAAGAGCCGGATTCTGGGCACTTCAGCAAGTCATGGAAGCAGGAGCTTTAGGCGCTGAGATAATCATAAGCGGAAAGTTACGGACTGAGAGAGCACGCTACGAGAAATTCCGAGCAGGATACATTCCAAAAAGCGGAGAACCCGCCCTAAAATACCTGCACAAAGCAGAGTTGCATGTCCAGTTGAAACCCGGCATATTTGGAGTTAAAGTAAGAATAATGCCGCCAGAAGCCAAATTTCCAGATCAAGTGCAAATAACCGAAGAAATCCCCTCGGAGACTACAGAAAAAATAGAGACTGTGGCAGAACCAGAAGCAAAAGCGGAAGAAAAGGTTGCGGAGACTGCTGAAACCGAAGCAACTGAGGAGAAAGTAGAGGAGGCAAAGAAGTAGCGTGCCCATCTTGAGGGTCAAGGAAATTCGGGACATGTCGGCTGAAGACCGCAGAAAAAGACTGCAGGAATTACAGACCGAACTCGTGCGACTGAAAACGATGATCAAGGCGGGTGGTGCCATTGAAAACCCAGCCCGAGTGCGTGAACTCCGCAAGACAATTGCTCGCATACTCACTATAGAAGGAGAACCGGCGTCTTCAAAGAAGGAAGAACAGAAGAAACAAAAGAAGAAAGAAGGAAAGAAAAAAGCATGAGGGTCACACCTGCCTTCGTTCAAAACGAGTTCATTGGACTGAGCGCTAGGGTTGTGAAGAGCACAAATCCAAATTACGTAGGCATAAAGGGCAAGGTTATCAACGAGACTCGAAACACACTCGTCATAAGGCACGAAAACGAGGACAAAGTATTAGTGAAGAACGTGGCTGTTTTTCACTTCACCATGCCCGACGGCACAATCGTAGAGGCTGATGGCAACATAATCGTTGGGCGTCCCGAAGACCGTGTAAAGAAGTGGCTTAGGAGGCGATGGTGACGGCGACATTAACTCTGAAGAAACCAAAAAAGTCTTGCGACGACAAGAACTGTCCTTTTCATGGTAGTCTCCGTATAAGAGGACGCGTTTTGGACGGAGTTGTCATCAGCTCCAAGATGGACAAGACCGTTGTCGTGCGTCGTGACTATCAGCTTTACGTGCCCAAGTTTAAGCGCTACGAGCGGAGACACAGTCACATCAGTGCGCACAATCCGCCTTGTCTGAGCGTGAAAGAGGGTGAAAAGGTTCGTATAGCCGAGTGCCGCCCACTGAGCAAAACTGTCTCTTTTGTAGTGGTCGAGAAACTGGAGGGAGAACGAGGTGACGGCGAGAGCTAAGGGACGAGCTCTCATAGCCAAGGGCATGCTTGGGCAACGACCGAAAATATCTAGGGGCATATTGGCTGGGGCTGTGGTGAAATGCGCAGACAACTCGGGTGCCAGAGAAATCAGAATTATTCAAGTCATGGGATACAAAGGAAGACTGAGGCGTGTTCCTTCGGCTGCAGTGGGCGATATGGTTGTTATTTCTGTTCGCAGAGGCACTCCAGACATGAGGAAGAAGATTTTTCAAGCCGTTTTGGTTCGACAGAGAAAGCCATACCATCGCGCCGACGGATCATGGGTTCAGTTTGAAGACAACGCAGCAGTTATTATGACACCAGAGGGCGAGATGCGTGGCTCAGAAATACGGGGTCCAGTAGCCAAAGAGGCGGCTGAGAGGTGGCCGAGAATCGCCAGCGCAGCCAGCATCATCATTTAGGAGGAAAAACGCAATGAAGACAACGCAGCCTAAAAAACAAAGAAAAATGTTGTATCAAGCTCCCTCTCACATACGATACAAGCATTTATCTGCACCGTTGTCACCCTCGTTGAAAATCTCTCACAATGTCGGTTCACTTCCTGTTAGAAGCGGCGATACCGTGCGAATTATGAGGGGCGACCGCAAAGGGTTGGAAGGAAAAGTCACTAGGGTTGATAGAAAGGAATATAGGATTTTTGTTGAAGGTGTCACCCGAGAAAAGGTTGACGGTACGACCACCTTTGTTCCCATTCATCCATCTAAAGTGATGATAACCAACTTGAACTTAGACGACAAGTGGCGTCGAGAATCATTAAAGGCAGGAATAGCTGTTACAGAGGCAGAAAAACCTGAAGAGAAACTCGTCGAAGAAGGGAAGAAACTTGAGGAACCCAAAAAACCGAGGAAAAAGAAGAAGACTCGCAAAACCGTAGCTAAAAAGACGGAAAAGGTAAAGATGGAGAAAGTGGAGGAATCTGAAAGTGGGTAAAAAGGGTGGACGGAGGCATCTTAAACGGAAGCCTGCACCTGGATTCTGGCCTATCCACCGCAAGGAAGCGGTTTGGACGGTTAAACCAAATGCGGGGTCTCATCCAATTTCTCGTTGCATACCTTTGACGCTGGTCTTGCGTGACGTCCTCGGTGTTGCAAAGACGCGAAGTGAGGTCAAGACCATAATTCATGAAGAAAAAATAATGGTTGATGGAAAGGTTCAGAGAGAAGAATTATTTCCGACAGGACTGATGGACGTTGTCTCGATACTAGACGTGGAAAAATGGTATCGAGTTCTGCCCGCTGAAAACGGATTGTTTTTCCATCCCATCAGCAAAGACGAAGCCACATTCAAGCTGTGCAGAATTGAAAACAAGACAGTCTTAACTAGAGGAAACGTGCAACTCAACCTCCACGATGGAAGAAACGTGCTTGTTGAAGTGAAAGACCCGAAAAAACCCCAGGAAGACATTTTTCACAATTTAGACACGCTGAAAATTAGTCTACCTAACCAAGAAATTTTGGGTCACATGAAATTGGCTGAAGGTGCACCAGCCCTAATCGTTGGTGGCAAAAACGCAGGCAAACATGGAAAAATCGTGAGTATCGAGCAGAGACCGAGGCAGAAGCGCAAGAACTCACTGGTTACTGTTGAGGACAAAAGTGGAAACCGTTTCCAAACAACCGTTAACTATGTCTTTGTGATAGGCGACAAACAACCTCTCATATCATTGCCGGAGGCAAGTTAAACGTGTCTGCTGAAGAAGTGCACAAGAAGTGGCTGACGAATCCTATGCTCAAGCCGCGACTTGAAAAGGTTACTGTCAACATGGCTGTTGGCAAGTCTGGGGAACCCCTAGAAAAAGCGGCTAAGGTTCTTGAACAGTTGACTGGACAGAAGCCGTGCAGACGCAAAGCCAAGAAAACGGTGAGAGACTTCGGCATCAGAAAGGGCGAATCCATCGCTTGTCTTGTAACTCTCAGGAAGGAAAGAGCTAGAGAGTTCCTCAAGAGAGCTTTTGAGGCGGTTGACAAAAAGGTTTCTTGGGAGTGCTTCGATAGTCGAGGGAACTTTTCCTTTGGCATTAAGGAGCACATTGACATTCCCGGAACAAAATACGTGCCCGAACTGGGCATACACGGCATGGATGTGTCTGTTACTCTGTCTAGACCTGGGCAACGAGTAAAAAGTAGACATCACGCCAAGTCCAGAGTAGGAAAAAAACAATTGCTGACTCCGGAGGAAGCCATAATTCTTGTCAAAGATGAGTTCGGAGTTGAGATAACATAAAGTGACAGGGTGAAAGTTACATGGGAAAACAGAAACCTAAGAGAGAACATAAATATGGCAAGGGCAGCCGACCCTGTCGGAGATGCGGGTCTTATGGGCCTATCATCCGCCGATACGACTTGAACATCTGTCGTCACTGTTTTAGAGAGGTCGCTCAACAATTGGGTTTCAAAAAATACCAGTAGGAGGATTTTGTAGACTTGACAATGATGGACACACTTTCAAACGGCTTGACAGCAATAATGAACAACGAGTTGCGAAACAAACGTGACTGCGTGATCAGCCCAGCCTCCAAACTGTTAGGAAGGGTTCTGAGAGTGCTGCAACTGAACGGCTACATAGGTGAGTTCGAATTCATTGACGATGGACGTGCTGGAAAGTTCAAGATTCAGCTTCTAGGTCGCGTGAACAAATGTGGCGCCATAAAGCCGCGCTATTCTGTCGGTGCCGATGGCTTTGAAGAATGGGAAAAAACGTTTCTACCAGCCAGAGAAGTTGGCATCATTGTAGTTTCAACTCCTTCTGGAGTGATGTCTCATAAAGAAGCCAAACAGAAAAATGTTGGAGGTCGTCTCCTAGCCTACGTGTATTAGAGGAGCATTGAGAAGTGAGGGCTGTAGAATCAGTTAAAGCCATCGAAATTCCAGACGGCGTAGAGGTCAATGTAGAGGGAAGAGTCGTCACGGTTAAGGGAGCGAAAGGAACCTTGACCCGCAATTTCTCTGAAGCGCCCGTTTCCATTCTTCAAGAAGGCAAGACGATAAAAGTTCAAGCCAACTGGCCACGAAAGAAAGAGGCAGCCCTTGTGGGAACTGTTAGCTCTCACGTTCAAAACATGATTATTGGAGTTACTAAAGGATTTACGTACAAACTGAAAATCGTTTTCTCTCATTTTCCGATTTCAGTGAAAGTTAAGGAAAATGTAGTGGCGATAGAGAACTTCACGGGAGAACGAAGCCCACGGTCAGTCAGAATAATAGGTGACGCCAAAGTTTTCGTCAAAGAAGACGACATTATTATTCAAGGAATTAACATTGAAGACGTGAGCCAAACAGCCGCCAACATCGAACAAGGGACAAAAGTCAAGATTAAAGATCCCAGAGTATTCCTCGACGGCATTTTTATCTATGAGAAACGCGAGGGAATGGAGGTCTAAACATGAGCGAAAAAGAGTTAGAAAAGCCAGCTACGGAACGAGCCTTAGCCCTCCGACAACGACACAAGAGCAAGAAACCCAAGTTTAGGCGACAAGAAAGCTGGCGTTACAAAAGAGTCTCAGAGATCTGGCGAAAACCAGATGGCGTCGACAGCAAAATGCGCAAAAAAGTGAAGGGTTGGCCCAAATCGGTTGAAATTGGTTACCGAGGCCCCAAAGCAGCAAGAGGGCTTCATCCATCAGGTTATGCTGAGGTTCTGGTCCGAACTGTGGACGACGTGAACAAAGTTGACCCTAAAACTCATGCCATCAGAATTGCTCATACAGTTGGAATGAAAAAGCGGGCTGAAATCTCGATTAGGGCTGGAGAAAGAGGCGTTCGCATTCTGAATCCTCTGCCAGAGGTGAAGCCTGAGGAAGAAGCAGTGGCTGAAGAAGCATCGAAAGAAACAGAAGTCGAAACCGAGGTAGAGGAAGCTGCTGAGGAGAAAGAGGGGGAAGAAAGAAGAAGTTGAGCCTCCGAAGCCAGCGACGCATAGCCGCTCAGATTCTCAAAGTGGGCACAAACCGTGTTTGGATTGACCCAGACCGCCTTGAAGACGTCGAAGTGGCCATAACAAGAGAAGAAATTAGAAAATTAATCCACGAAGGTGCTATAAGACCAGCGCCTGAAAAAGGGGTAAGTCGTGTCAGAGCCCGCATCTTGCACGAAAAGAAAAAGAAAAGGTTGAGAAGAGGACCGGGAACAAGAAAGGGGTCTAGTGGCGCAAAGATCACTAAGAAGCAGGCTTGGATGCAGAGAATTCGAGCCTTGAGGAGGACGCTGCGGGAGTGGAAGGCTAATCGTGCGCTCACAGAGGGTGCATACCGCCAACTCTACATGAAAGCTGGCAGCGGAGTGTTCAGCTCCATAGCTGACATGGAACGCTACGCCAAGACCCATGGCTTGTGGAGGAAACGGTGATGGCGACTAGTCCAAGCTATCGTGTTGCTTTCCGAAGACGGAGAGAAGGCAAAACCGACTACCAACAGCGCCGAAGCCTCGTCATGTCTGGCTTGCCTCGCACGGTCATTCGAGGGACGTTGAGAAACATCTCAGTTCAAATGATTAAGGCTGAGGTGGGCGGCGACAAAATGATTGTGTCTGCCAGCTCTAACGAGCTAACTAAAAAGTATGGTTGGCAAGGCGGAGGAGGCAACCTTTCCGCTGCTTACTTAACTGGGTTCTTGTGCGGTTACAAGGCAATCGCAAGCGGCGTGAAAGAGTCTGTTTTAGATATGGGGTTACACGCTCCCACTAAAGGCTCGCGTGTTTTTGCCGCCCTCAAAGGTGTTCTTGATGCAGGAGTCATGATTCCGCATGACGAGGACAAACTACCTGACGAAAAACGCGTTCAAGGGCAGCACGTTTCAGAATACGCAAAGCAGTTGTCTTCTACTCAGGACTCCTATCAAAGGCGATTCGCTGAACAATTGTCTAGAGGCTTACGCCCTGAAGAAATTACTGAGCATTTCTCTCAGGTGAAGCAAAAGATTTCTTCGGCTCTCCAGAAAGCAGAGGCGCCAGAAGAAAGAGAAGGGGGAGAGAAACTGCCAGAAGAAGAAGTTGAAAAGAAGAAACCGCGTAGAAAGGTCGCCGCTGAGAAAAAAGCCAGGCCTAGGATGAAAAGACAGAAAGAACCAGAGAAAATGGAGGAAAAGGAATGAGTCGAGGAAGGAGAAGATTCGAAGAAAGGGGAACTGAGGCTAGAGTCGAGTCATGGATGCCTCGCACCAGACTTGGGAAAATGATTCACGAGGGAAAAATCTCCTCCATCGAAGAGGTATTCGCCGAAGGACAAAAGATAAGAGAACCCGAAATCGTGGATGTTCTCCTTCCAGACCTGCAAGAAGAGGTTATCAACATAAACCTAGTGCAGAAGCAGACCGACGCCGGCGAAAAATCTCGATTCAAGGCTATAGTGGCGGTTGGCAACCGTGACGGCTACGCAGGACTAGGGTCAGGCAAAGCCAAACAGGTACGCACAGCTATTGAAAAAGCAGCCATGGACGCCCGTCTAAATATTGTCCAGGTTCGTCGAGGCTGTGGAAGCTGGGAGTGTGGATGCGGAAAGCCGCATTCTCTTCCTTTTCAGGTTCGAGGAAAATGTGGCGGCGTGGACATATTGCTTGTTCCTGGCCCTCGTGGACTAGGCATAGTGGCAAGTGAAGAAGCCAAGGTTATCCTTGGACTAGCCGGTGTGAAAGACATCTGGACGAGGAGTTTTGGCTCAACCAGAACTGTTCCGTCGTTCGCGTTTGCGGTTTTTGACGCTTTGAAAAAGACCTATCACTTGGTCACGTCTACGGAATGGGTGAGATGAGAAGGGGATGGAGCAACAGCGCAAATGTTTGGTTGTTGTTCGTGTTCGAGGCGTCAGTGACATTTTTCGAGAGATTAAACAAACCATGAAGATGCTTCATTTAGAACGGAACTGCCATGCAACGCTGATTGACAACCGCCCAGCTTACCTCGGCATGTTAAGGAAAGCTCAGAATTACATAACATGGGGCGAAATCTCGAAAGAGATGTTGGCATTTCTGATCAGTAAACGAGGCAGACTCGTGGGCAACAAGAAACTTACAGACGAATACGCTCAAAAGGTGGGGCACAAATCGTTAGATGAATTAGTTGAAGCCCTATGCAATGGAGAGGTGGAATACAACCGCCTGCCTAACATAAAGCCAGTTTTCCGCCTGCACCCACCAAGCAAGGGGTTCAAAGCAAAAGTTAAGCGAAGTTATGCTTCTGGAGGCGTCACGGGATACCGAGCAGGCGCCATCAACGACCTACTAAAACAAATGATTTAGTAGATTAAAATTCCCGATTAAAACTAGTTCCTGCGAGTTGACTAAGATGAATAGCGTTGTTATTGGGTTGTGGAATATTGTCTTGGGTGGTTATCCTAGAGCAGGAAAAACCCAAAGGCGGCATGCCAATGTTCAAGTTTAAAAGTAGCAATATGGAAGAGTTTAACGCCTACTATGCTCGCTTAGAGGAACTGTTGGAGAGCGAAACACATCCAATCAAGCCCGAATTTCACGGTTCACTCTTACCCTTAAAAGTAATAACGAAAGCCCTCAGGGATTTCTTGGAGAAGCGCTCCTGAACTATAGCTATGCTTTAATCACAGTCTGATGCATATCTCACTGCAAAAGGGAGAAGACGCCTTGAGCGAAAGATGGTGGAGAAGACGAAAACGCAGGCAATCGTGGTTCGGTGACTTCTTTGAAGAGTCAGATCGATTCGAAAAACTGGTGGACGAGATTATGCACCCGACCTTTAGGACCTCAGAGAGGCGGAAGCCTCACAAGCCCTATGCTTTCGGATTTTCTGTGACCATGGGACCTGATGCTAATCCTCGTTTTCACAGGTTTGGAAACCCGCAGCCGAGTTGCTACGGGTCTGAGATTCAAGAGGAACGTGAACCCCTAGTGGACGTGATTGAAGAAGACAGAGAGGTTGTCGTTGTGGCTGAGTTGCCAGGATTGAAGAAAGAAGACATTCAAATCCATGTGGGTCAGTGCAACCTAACCATTTCTGTTGATACATTGGAACGCAGATACCATGAGGAGCTGGCACTTCCTGTTGAGACAGACCCCAAATCAGCCGTAGCCACATACAAAAACGGAGTTCTCCAGGTACGATTGAAAAAACTGGTGGTTGACACGCAACTTTACATGAAATAGTTTTATGGTGTCTGTTCTAACTTAACGTCTGCTATCCATTTCTCGCCGTCGCGAAGCAGAAGCACCCTTGCTTTCTCCCCAATTTTTCTCTTCTGAATTTCTCTGACCAACTCTTCAATGTTGTTGATGGCTTTGTCTCCGAACCCGATGATGATGTCGCCTCTTTCCATTTCAGCCTTTTCAGCGGGGCTTTCAGGCATAACTTCGGTTATAAGTGCGCCTCTTTCAACTGGCAGGTTGTAATACGACGCGATTTCTGGAGTTAGGCTTAAGCCGCTCACTCCAAGCCACGGTCTGATGACTTTACCATGTGTGATAATCTCTGTGGCGCATCGCTTTGCCGAATTGACTGGTATGGCGAAGCCTATTCCTTGCGCGAAGGGAACAATTGCTGTGTTGATAGCGACTACTCTCCCACGAACGTCGACTAATGGACCGCCGCTGTTTCCTGGGTTTATTGAGGCGTCGGTTTGAACAAGGTTTTCAATGAGTCCTCTCTCAGACCTTATCGACCTCTTCACAGCGCTTATCACTCCCTTAGTAACAGTTGGGCCTCCAGCCAAGCCGAATGGGTTGCCGATAGCAAAGACTGTTTGTCCCACCCTTAGCTGGTCAGAGTCTCCCAGTTCGGCTGTTGGAAGATCTTTTCCGTCCACTTTGATAACGGCAATATCATCGCTAACGCATGTTCCCAAAATTTTTCCGTGTAGGACCTCCCCAGACGCCAAGGTTGCATCAATTTTCTCTGCCCCCTCGACCACATGATAGTTTGTTAAAATGAAGCCTTTAGAGTCGAAGATGACCCCAGACCCCATTCCCTGAACTGGAACAACTTGATAATAGAAGTCATGGAGGAGTCGAACTGTGTTTATGTTTACTACGCTTCGGGTGACCTTCTCAACCACTTCAAGCACGGAGGATTCATCAAAAGACATTTAACTGATTTCTCCAAACGTTTCTTTTTGGTGTTATTTTTTTGGTGTTATTTATTCACTTATCTAAACGATATAAAAACTGCGCAGCCTTTTTTTGTAAGAGGAGGTGATGCGTTGGGAGTAAAGAAAACTGGCGAAAGATATCGGTGCAACGTTTGTGGAAACGAGGTGACTGTGACCAGGGTTGGCGGCGGCACCTTAGTCTGTTGTGGTCAAAAAATGGAGCTACTAAGTTAACACACTACTAAAAAAGAAAAAGAGAAGAGGGCGCTTCCTTTTTTTACTTTACTGTCTTTTGGAGAACTGTCTCCCAAGTGTCGGCGTGGCCTTCTTCGTCTGTGAGTATTTCTTCCAGCATCAGTCTCGTTGTTGTGTCTTCTATTTCCTCGCACATCTTAATATGACTCTTATACGTCTTAATTGCTGTGTATTCGCCGTTTAAGTCGTCTAGAACCATCTTTTTGAGTGCGCCGCCTATTTTAATTGGCGCTGGCTTTGTGTTTGGCACTCCTCCGAGATAGTTTACTCTTTGGGCGAGTCTCTCCATATGTTTCATTTCATCTTTGGATATGCTCTCAAACTTCTCCATTATGGCTGGACTCTCCATGCCCTCAGCCATCACTTCGTGCATTATGTACTGTATGATCGCGCCGATTTCAAGTCCGATATCAATGTTCAACGCCTTAATGATCTTTTCTCTGTCAGCCTTGCTCAGCAAGATGCTCATTTTCTAATCCCTCATTGTTTTCAGTTTTATTAGAGGCAATAATATAAATGAGTTACGATTGTTTCAAATCTCAATCAATTCTCGTGTATAATTTGTTAATTTTTCTGGCTTTTCTTTTCTGATGAGAACGGTGTCTTCCATTTTTATCGTGCCTATTTCTCTTCCAGAGAGAGGCGCATGCCCCACGTTCAACACCATGTTTTCTAGAGTCTTCTGCTTTCTCTCTGCCACCACAATTGTTGTTATCGGGTCTTCCTCAAACCGTAAGCCGACACCGTGAGCGAAACCGTAAACATAATACTTCTCAACATGATGCTGTTTGAAGACATTTTGAACGATTTTTTCAAGTGCATCCAAAGGTATATCAGGTTTGAGCGCTCGCATATATGCTTCAGACGCCTCAAGGAACGCTTGATACGCTTTCTTCTTCTCTTTGATTGCTGAACCCACGAAAACCGTGTGGGCTAGGTCTGAATAGTACCCTCTATATGATGGCATAACATCAACCATTACCGTGTCGCCAGTCTTGACCTCTTTGTTCCTTGGATGAGCATGCACTCGCGGTTTGCCAGCGTTGATGTAGACTAAAACTGATTCGGCTCCCTTCCTTCGTGCCGCCAAGTGGGCTTCGCCAGCAATGGCTGTTTCTGTCACTCCAGCATGGATTGATTTGATTGCCGCTTCCAGTCCGCTTTGGGCGCACTCTGACGCTTTTCTAATGTTTTCTATTTCCGTTTGGTCTTTCACCATTCTTAGTTGCATGATGAGACCGTGAACATCCACAATTTTTTTGCTTGAGTGCATGGTTCTAAACAGTTCATAGAGCAGTGCTGAGGCGTCTACATCAACATCAAAGCCTATAGTTTGAGCGTCCTGTTTTCGGATGTTTTCAGTCACGGCTCTCATGAGTTCTTCAACTTTTCTATAGCCCAGTATTTGGTTTATCCACGTCTTTTCTCGAAGTTCTTCCACCTCGTCTTCGAAAGCGAAGATGATAGGCTCGTCTTTCGCTGGTATGAGAACTGCGGGTTGCCACCATGGAGTACCAGTGAAGTAGGTGAAACTATAGATATTCCTAATCATCGTGGCGCCTATCCCCTTCTCCTTCATCAACTCCTGAAAACGCTTTACCCTTTCTCTGCCAATGGTCCGACTCATCCGCGTTCACCTTCAACAAATTATTCACGAATTGAATACACAACGGTATATTAAACTTGCTAGTTCTTGAAAAACAGAAAACTTGCACCTATTGAGGCATCTACTCCAATCGTTCCACTGGCTAAACAAGCAGATTTATAGTTACCAAGCGAAGAATGCAAACATTTAAGCCCATCTTTTCCGTGCAAAATTTCTATAAGATTCACAAACCAGCAAATTATACAACAACCCACTCACAAACACATAACAAACCCTCTCTCCTCAGCATCTTTCAAACAATACACATTTCATATTTGGATCCTAATAGAGGGCGGTCTAGCGCTCTGCGCACACACATACTAAACCTTAACTTATGTAGGCTGTATATTTCTCCCTTTCCTTCCTATCCAATTTCAGTCGGCTCAACAAACCGACCAGCATAAAGTCAAACGTTTTGCCCCACAACAACCACTTCAACTTATGATAGGTATGCAACAACTCCAACCCCTTATCAGTGGTTTTATAATAGATTTCACCCAAATCCTTGGCTTCGATGAAGCCAAGCTCAGTCAAGGCAGACACATACCTCCCCATAACCGAGGGAGTCAACTTGCACCGATACTTCAGCTCCGTCTTCTTGACACCCTTGCTAGCAGCCCGCAGAATCTTGACCACCGTGTCGAGTTCTTGTCTGTCTTTGCCTTCCTTCGTACAGTTGCACCCCGATGCAATAAACTCATGGTCATGTTGACATATCCATAGGGAACATAATAATGGTTGTTTCAACGCTCAGAATATTGTAGAATGAATAGGAAGATTACTCTAGAATCAAGTGCAGACAAATAGAGAGGCAACCTTAAATCTTGAAGCTTGAAATCTACTGTAAACACAACTTTGGTGAAAAACCCCACATGAAGCCTACAACCATTATTTACTGGACTAGAGCTTGTTTAGGCGTTGTCGTAGCCCTGATAAGCACGTTGCTCAGTGCCGTAGCCAACATCAGCCTTATGAACGGCATCACCATAGCCCTACTGTTCTATATAATCACCTACTACATTTACAAGCCACTCTTCATAACAAAAGTGGAAAAACCAACAAAAATATTTACTACAGGAATAGGCGCATATTTCCTTTCTTGGATAGTATCCTGGATCATATTCTACACGTTACTTAGACCTCACTAGTGGATTCTCCTTCTAAACTTTTCAGAAATTTTATTAAATCGTTTGTTGCATGCAAGTGTTGAAGGTGTGTGAAAAGAAATGTCATATGAAGACTTGCCTGATTGGCTTAAGAGACGTCTTCGCCGAACTCCATACTTCCGAGACTGGTTCTTCGGCGACATAGACGAAATGATGCGCGACATGGAAGAAATGATGAACCGAGAGTTCAAAGACTTCACAACACGCTTGCCCAAGGACTTGACAAGGGAACGCAAACTCCCAGACGGCTCAACAGTGAAGGAATGGGGTCCCTTCGTCTACGGCTATTCAATGACCATAGGACCAGACGGAAAACCTCAGATACGAGAATTCGGCAACGTTAAGCCTTCGCTTAAGCCTGAACCCCTTGGAATCCGCCGTCCAAGCCTCGATGTGAAAGAGGAACGTGAACCCTTGGTGGACGTAATAAGCACAAACAATGAAATCAAAGTCGTGGCTGAGTTACCAGGTGTAGAGAAAGAAGACATTAAACTGCATGGAACAGAAAAAACCCTCACCGTTTCGGTTGACATGCCTCAACGTAAATACTTCAAAGAGGTAGATTTACCCGCAATCGTTGACCCCAAAACAGCAAAGTCAGCGTACAAAAACGGAGTCTTAGAGGTTACGTTGACCAAGAAAAAAGAAGAAAAGAAACCAAAAGGTGAACCCATTAAGATTCAATAGACGGTGGAGTCTGGTGACTTAACCCTTCATGTTCTCTGTTTTTGCATGTGTGTGCGCACGGTTGACCTAGCCCCTCTATTAGGATCCAAATAGGCTCCAAATATGTTTTGGGTGTGTTTGGTTTGTTTTGTGTGTGTTTTTGTTGTGATGTTGATGCTTTTGCTTCCTGTGAGTGTTGTTTCTAGTTTTCTTTTATGGAGTAATGGTAGAATGTATCTCAAGAAGTAAATCAGGGTTAGTAACCATAGTAGAGTACAGATGACAATTAGTATTCCATTTTTTAGGAGGTTTAGGTAGATGAACTTGTCCACAGGCTTCATTTTAGTAATCACTTCGGCGCAGACGCCCAGCGGGCCCCTAGGCCACGGGAAAAACGTGGCGTTGTCAATGCTTCCCATGCAAAGCCAGCCGCCAGCGCTTCCTCTGCAAGCCCACATGCTTGCTACGTGATATGCTGCAATGGTGTATAGGGTTCCATAGGTCGCCAAGATAACCAAAAACGCAAACATCACTGCTTTAAAACGTGGGGACAACTTTAGCTTTCCACCCAACACTTTTGAATAAATCAGGCATTAATAATGCTACAGTTTAGAACAGAAACGCCATTGGTAACAAGCTAAAAAGTTGTGCCACAAAAATTTTTGTTGGTGCACAACAGACGAGTGTTCGTTAATCAATGAATTCTTAGTGTTGAACAAACATGGATGTGTAAATTCATTTTCAATGTTCCTGCTCCCCATCAATTTGGACTCAGTAGCGGAACAATCAATCATTTTTTCCCCAGTCAATGTACCTCGATTTCCTCATCGTCCAAGATAAGATAAAGCGCAACGTGACTATAAAACGTTTAAACCAGAAGCCTGCTTATCGTCATCGTTTGAGGAGCAAGAAGTAAGTTGAAGGCGGAGATGACGAGCTTCGACGTAGCAACGTTAGTCCACGAACTCAATCAAACCATTAGAGGCGCTCGAATCGAAAACATTTACCAGCTCAACTCGGCCACTTTACTAATTAGGCTTCACCAGCCAAATCAGCCAATTCTACAACTACTGCTAGAGGCGGGCAAACGAGCCCACCTGACCTCATACGTTGTAACTAAACCTTTGAAACCGCCCTCGTTCTGCATGGCGTTGAGAAAGCATCTGAGAAACGGCAGATTCAGCGATGTTCAACAGCACGAGTTCGAACGAGTAATCGCAATTAAAATAGGCACTAGGGAAGGCACATTTTTGCTGGTAACCGAACTCTTTGGAGACGGCAACATAATTCTCGTAAGCCCACAAGGCACAATCCTCTACGCTCTGACCTATCGAAGAATGCGAGACCGCAACATCTTACGAGGAGAAACCTTTAGACACGCACCATCAAGCGGGAAAAACCCGCTTCAACTCAACCGATCAGACCTTAACGAGATTAAAAACTATGGACGGATGGAAATTGTGCGAGCACTGACCAAGCTGCTGAGCATAGGAGGGCTCTACGCCGAAGAAATCTTGCTCCAAGCCAATGTTGATAAAAACACCCAATGTGAGGCGTTGACAAAACAACAAATCGACGCAGTTTTCGTTCAGGTGCAAATTCTTCTTTCAAAAACAACCTCTAGGAAATTTGAACCCTCAGTTGTAGTCGATGAAAAAGGCGAATGGGTTGACGTTGTTCCGTTTCCGTTGACAAGATACGCCTACTTAACGCTAATATCGTACAAGTCTTTCAACCAAGCCTCAGACGAATACTACACCAAAGCTACCACAATCGAAAAAGTTTCAAAAACTGAGAAAGAATTCGCACGCGAATTAGCAAAACTGCAAAGAACACTTGAAGACCAGCAGAAAACACTTGAAGAGTCGAGAAAAATAGTGAAGCAAAACAAGGTAGTAGGCAACGTCATCTACGCTCACTTGGGCGAGCTTCAGTTACTCGCTCAGAGGATTATGGAAGAAAAGAGCTGCGGCAAAGCTTGGGAGCAAATCAGCTCTGAAATTGAAATGGAAAAGCAAGCACAACGCTCTCCATTCGTGTACTTTCAGTCTCTAGACTCAAAGCACCGTGTTCTCAACGTTTCCGTAGAAAACACAACTTTTTCCCTCGACCTAACTCGCTCAATCCAAGCAAACGCAGCTGGTTACTATGAGAGGGCTAAGAAGATCCAGAGAAAATTAGAGGGCGCCAAGAAAGCACTGCGTCAGACTCAAACAAAAATTCTGGAACTGCAACAGCGTTTGATGGAAAAAACTGAAAAGGTTCGGGAAGAAGCTCCGCCTAAGAGGAAAGAGAAGGCGTGGTATGAAAAGTTTCGCTGGTTCCGTTCTTCAGATGGCTTTCTTGTTTTAGGCGGACGAGATGCAACAACCAACGAAATCATAATCAAGAAGCATACAGAACCCAATGACATCATCTTTCACGCCGAAATAGTCGGCGCTCCTTTCGTGGTTATCAAGACTGAAGGCAAAACTCCATTTGAACAAACCATGCAGGAAGCAGCTCAGTTGGCGGCGTCTTACTCTAGGGCTTGGAGAGAAATGTTCCACGCAATCGATGTTTACTGGATCCATCCAAACCAAGTGAGCAAGAGTCCGCCTCCAGGCAAATATTTGGAGAAAGGCGCCTTCATAATTCGTGGAAAAAAGAACTATGTTAGAAATGTTCCTTTGCGTGCTGCCATCGGAATTATGACGGAAGAAAACCATGTTGCAGTTGTTGGCGGTCCACCAGAAGCCATTAAAAAACAAACGAACGCCTACGTTGAAATCATCCCCGGCCAGCAGACGAGTGGCACACTTGCTAAGCACATACGAAAACTGTTGGCTGAAAAAGCGCTTCCAGAGTGGCGAAAGGGGATTTTCGAGATCTCGTTAGATGAGATTCAAGGGTTTATTCCATCGGGCAAGGGTTCGATTGCGCTCCACCCCTGATTTCAATTAAACGCTTTCTCAACTCCAGTCCAATCGTTAAGCAAACCTTAAACAAGAGTTTAATATTTCTTAGATAATCTCCGTATTGGAGGACAACCCGTCATGTCTGACATTGGCATAAGACCGAAAATGCTGGTAAAAGACACCATGACCAGCCCAGTGGTAACAATAAGCGAAAACGAAACCATTTTCAAAGCGGCTCAACTCATGGACAAACACGAAGTGGGCTGCGTAATAGTGACTGGCAAAGATGGAAGCCCAGTTGGCATCCTAACCGAACGAGACCTCATCACACGCGTATTAACCAAAAACACGCTGCCCAGCAGAGTCAAAGCTGGAAAAGTTATGACATCGCCCCTCATCACAATAGATCCTGACGAAACCCTCGCAGAAGCCGCGAGAAGAATGAATCGACTCAACGTCCGAAGGCTAGGAGTCGTCTATAAAGGAAATCTTGTGGGCGTAATCTCCAGCAAAGACATATTAGCCGTCACTCCTGAACTGCTCGAAATAATCCAAGAGAGAGCCAAGATCGAGAAAGAACCCACTGCAGAAGAAGAGACTCTTGAAGCGCGACCCTTAGCGGGAAACTGCGACCACTGTGGACGATGGTCAGACACACTGAAAGAAGTGGAGGGGATGCTCCTCTGCGAAGAGTGTCAAGCTGAAATGAAAGAGTGAATACTGAAGGCGCAGAGGTCGATTGTTTGCGTGTTCAAGACGTGATGGACCGAAAACACCCTTTCATATATGTAGACGAGTTAGCCACAAAAGCCCGGGCTGTTCTCCGTGAACGTGGATTAAGGGTCCTACCCGTTCTCGATGAAAACAAACGTCTTGTAGGCATGATTTCTCGCAGCGACGTGATGAGCATCACATCCTCGGTTTCAGCCATAAGAGTAAAAGGAATCATGTCAACACATCCTTACGCTGCAACTCCAGACATGGACATCGTTCAAACCCTGCGAGAAATGATTCGCTTAGACGAGTGGTACGTTCCGGTTGTTAAATCGTCGCAAGATTTGAGTTACGTTGGAGTGCTCGGTTTAGAACACTTTATCCTAAAAGCTTTGGAAAGAGACATTGGCAGACTTTCAACGTCCCTCTCCTCTGTTATGGCAACTCAACTCTTTACATGTTCTCCAGACGACGAAACTGACAACGTTTGGCAACAGATGAAAAAGCGCTCGTTTGCAGCTTGCCCAGTGGTTGAGAAAAGCAAACCAGTTGGCATAGTTACACAACAAAACCTACTAGAAAGCGGCGGACTGCTCCCAGGATTTGAAGCAAAAAAGGGACGTTTCAAGGCACCAACGAAGATCTCTTCTGTCATGAAAACCCCTGTTGTTTCACTGAAACCGGCAGACACTGTTAGAGACGCCGCCGTGCTTATGTTAGAAAAGAATATTGGACGAGTGCCCATAATTGATGATAAAGGTAAGTTAGTAGGCATAGTCGACCGAGAAGACATTGTGAAAACGCTCGTAAAATAAATGAAAAAAATGGAGATAATGGTTAAAATGGCAGCCAAACGAGAAGCCTTCAGGCGTCGCTTGAGAGACCAAGGGCCACTCAGTTTGAAGACGCACCCAGCCCAAAAACGCGAAGGAGAAATAATGAGCATAGCCAAGAGCTCTGTAGTCACCATGGCACCCACCACTCCGATATACGATGCCGTACGAATCATGTCGAAAGAAGGTTTCCGCCGAATACCAGTCGTTGACCCTGGTACCAAGCGACTGCTGGGCATGATCACCGCCACTGACATTGTGAATTTTTTTGGCGGAGGCGAAAAACACCAGTTGATTCAACGCAAATATGGCGGTAGCTTCTACAAGGCGATAAACGAGCCTATAAGATCCGTAATGACTCAAGATGTAGTCTCAATTCACACATCTGGAAAAATCAGTGAAGCCCTAGACCTCATGAAAAGACACAAGATCGGAGGATTGCCCGTTGTTGACGACGACAAACGTGTTTGGGCTATCCTTACCGAAAAAGACCTGATTTCCCTCTTTAGGGGAAGAATAAGCGGCGTCAAAGTGGCAGAACTCATGACTCGAAGAGTTGTGACCGCAACGCCCAGCATGTCCATTTTCGAAGCTGAAAGAACAATGATCGAGCAAGGCTTCAGACGACTACCCATTGTATCGGATAAAAAGGTTTTAGGCATGATTACCGCAAGAAGTATTTTACGCTTTTTCGGCTCGGGTGAAGTTTTTAGGCATCTTCAGTCTGGAACCATGGCGCAGGTTCTGCAGACTTCAGTGCTAGAGGCTTCGATTAAGGAGGTCGGAACAGTGAGTCCAAACGTTGATGTAGGCGAAGCCGCTAGAATTATGAAGGAAAAAGACGTTGGCTCCTTGTTAGTGGTAGAAAACGAACGATTGGTTGGAATAATCACGGAACGAGACTTTTTCAAACTCATCGCTTAAACAACTAATTCAGTAATCTGAGCCTCTGTTATTTGTTCAACACTAGATTTTCTTTGTCAAACAATCACGTTTAAGTAGAGAACAACCACTATGCCTTTGAGTAAACATTGACAAAAAGAGGACAAGTGTTTGCCAGTTGACACGGTTCTCTTCAACGCCAAGGTCTACACTTCTCAAGGAATGGTTGAGGCAGGCGTAGCCATAGACCAAGGACGAGTAGTCAGGGTCGCTAAAGAGATGCATCTTCCTCCTGCTTCGACTAGACTCAACATTAATGGTTGCCTTGTGCTCCCCGGCTTGACAGACTCCCACGTGCACCTTCGAGACCAGCAGCTGGCTTACAGAGAAGACTTCACCACTGGAACAGCAGCTGCTGCTGCAGGCGGCGTAACTACAGTTATTGATATGCCCAACAATCGACCAGTGACCATGAGTTCTGAGACGTTGCGAGAGCGCATGCAATTGGCTGAAAAACGAATATTGGTTAATGTTGCCTTTAACTCAGCCTTTCCTAACCGAACAGAAGAAATCAATCGCATAATCAGTGAAGGTGCTGTCGGATTTAAATTGTATCTTCTTCAACAAATCGGAGGAATCAACATCGAAGACGACGATGCCCTTCGAGATACCTTTAGCGCAGTTGCGAAAACAAGAGTTCCGATTGCCATCCACGCTGAAGACAGAGCAACACTGGAAAAAGCTGAGAAGAGTATGCGAGAAGCTGGACGAAATGACACCAAGGCTTTTTTGGAAGCGCACCCAGCCAGCGCTGAAGTTAAGGCAATACAACGTGTTGTCAGACTTGCAAATAATTCGAGTGCGCACGCACACATCTGTCACGTCAGTTCTGCGGCTGGGGTGGATACAGTTCGGAAAGCAAAGAAAGTAGATTCGAGCATTACTTGCGAAGTTACGCCGCATCACCTACTCTTGACATCTCAAGATGTGAAAAAACATGGAAACTTGGCGCTGATGCTTCCCCCGTTAAGAACGAAGACTGATTCTGAAGCGCTCTGGAAAGCCCTAAAGAAAGGCTTATTCGACTTGGTTGCTTCTGACCACGCCCCGCACTCAATTGAAGAAAAGAGCGCTCAGTCGATATGGGATGTTAAACCAGGCGTAGGTGGGCTCGAAACCATGCTTCCACTGATGCTCAACGAAGTAAACCGTGGACGCTTGGCTGTCGACGAACTGGTTCGACTTATGTGTGAAAAGCCAGCGGAGATATTTCACCTCAGAGACCGAGGAAGCCTAGAAAAAGGATGCATGGCTGACATTGTGGTGGTCGACATCAATCGAGAACACAAAATCGACGCCTCAAGATTTCATTCCAAAGCCAAGTTTTCCCCGTTTGACGGCTGGAAAGTCAAGGGCAAACCCGTGAAAACCTTCGTAAACGGGCAATTAGTTATGAGTGAAGGCGAAATAGTGGCAAAGCCTGGAACGGGAACAATCCTACGGTGAAAGATTTGAAGTTTGTAACCGACGGCATGTTGGGCAAGCTAACCCGCTGGCTTCGCATGCTCGGACAAGACGTGGTCTATACAGGTTCCATGGACGACAAGGAACTCATTCAGAAAGCCAAGAAGGAACACCGAATTCTGCTCACCCGCGACCTCGAACTATATAAACAAGCCATAGGAAGAGGTGCAGAAGCCTTCTTGGTGGAAGGCAAAACCGAAGCCCAAAAACTCGCCAACCTAGCCAAGCGATTTGGGTTTAAACTAGAAATAGACGTGAAAGTTTCTCGCTGTCCAAAATGCAACACAAGAATCAAGCATGTTCGAAAAAATGAGGTTATCAACAAAATCCCCAAAACAACCTCGTCCTATTACAACGAGTTCTGGGAGTGCCCTAGCTGTCAGCAGGTATATTGGCGCGGAGCGCACTGGAAGAGAATAGAAAAAACGCTGATCGAAACCAGAAAAACGCTTGAAAACCGAAATCAAGTCACTTAGACTTGGTTCTGAAGTAGAGTAAGAGACTCACAATAGCGAATGTTGGAATATAAAAGATACAAAATTCAAAAACTACGTCAAAAAGTTGAACGACAAAATGTTGAACAAGAAAAACCACAGTAGCCAGCGTCACCAGAATGATCGTGGCTAGACGCCATGTTTTGAGCTCCTCTTGGTTTGTAGGCACAAAGATTCCTTCAAAAAATAAAAAGAGAGAATTAATTTTTGAGTGTTGCTCAGCCTTGCATCAGCCACTTCAAGGGAATGTCTTGATAGGTTCCGTCAGGTAGAGTTCTGCGAATGGTAATAGGTAGTATGCCGCTGTCTAGTTCTTTGATGGCTATATCAATAGGGTTAGACATGTGCTGTGAAGGCTCAACAAGAATGGGCGCACCCATGGCAATTTGAAGCGCTCTGGCACCCACTATGCGAGCCTTCTCGAAACGGGTCAGCTTAGGCGGACCGACCCAGATTATTCTCTTCTCTTCAGTTGATATGTGCTAGTACTCCCCGGCTCCCATGCCTTCAGGACCCATTCCGCCAGGAGGACCCTTCGGTGGCATCGGCGGGGCTTTCATCTTTCCAGCTGCGATGATGTCGTCAATCTTTAATATCATAGTTGCTGCTTCAGTGGCAGACTTGATTATTTGTTTTTTGACTGCCAGAGGTTCGAAAACGCCTGCTTTATCCATGTTCTTGACTTTTCCGTCGTGCACTTCAATTCCTGCCCAGACTTCGCCTTTCTCGTGGTGAGCACGTAGCTCTGAGATGATGTCGATTGGGTCAAGTCCTGCGTTTTCAGAAAGTGTTGTGGGCACAGATTCAAGGGCTTCTGCGTAGCCCATCACGGCTAACTGCTCCCTTCCAGGAAGCGACTCAGCGTATTCCTTCAGCACCTTAGCCATCTCCAGTTCGGGTGCGCCTCCGCCTGCAACAATTTTGGGCTCTCGGACCACATCTCGTGCAACGCACAGTGCGTCGTGTACTGACCTTTCGGCTTCGGCTACTATTCTCTCGGTTCCGCCGCGTATGAGAATGGCTACAGCCTTGGGGTTTTTGCATCCTTCGATGAAGGTCATCTTGTCGTCGCCGATTTTGCGTTCTTCAACGAGTTCGGCGTAGCCCATGTCAGCTTCATTGATGTCGTCTAGGTTTGTGATTATTTTTCCACCAGTGGCCTTGGCAAGCTTTTCCATGTCGGATTTCTTGACTCGCCTCACCGCAAGAATTCCTTTTCTGGCTAAGAAGTGCTGTGCTAGGTCATCTATGCCTTTCTGTGCGATTACAACGTTTGCGCCCTTGGCAGCCACCTTTTCAACCATGTCCTTCAACATGCTTTCTTCTTGTTGTAGAAAAGCCTCCATTTGTTCGGGGCTTTCAATGTTTATTTTGGCGTCAAATTCGGTCTTCTCTATCTCTAAGGCAGTATCAAGCAAAGCGATTTTGGCTTTCTCAGCACGTTTTGGCATGCCGGGGTGCACAACTTCCTTGTCAACGACTATTCCGTTTATGAGTTTGGTTTCTGTCATCGATTCGCCTGGTTTCTTCTCCACCATTATGTCATCGAGGTCTGCCTTGTACTCCTTCTCACCTTTCTCAGCCACATGCAGAATGGCTTCGGCGGCGATGTCGGCTAACTGCTCCTTGTGTTCAGCCACCAGTTTGCTAGCCATCGATGTCATGGCTACTTTCTTTATCCAAGCCTTTTCGGTTGAGCCAACTTGTAAGGCGATTTTTTCTAAGGTTTCTAAAGCCTTGTCTGCTGCCTTTCTGTAGCCGTCTATGATTACTGTTGGGTGAACATTCTTTTCTATGAGGTCTTCTGCCTTTGCTAACAATTCACCAGCAATTATAACCGCGGTTGTTGTTCCGTCGCCCACCTCGTCGTCCTGTGTCTTAGCCACCTCAACCATCATTTTGGCGGCTGGGTGTTGAATGTCCATTTCGTCGAGAACAGTGCGTCCATCGCTAGTTATGGTGACGTCACCGAAACTGTCTACAAGCATTTTGTCCATGCCTTTTGGTCCTAGAGCGCTCTTCACTGCTTCAGCCACGATTTGAGCAGCCATGATGTTGGCGTGTTGAGCATCTCTTCCTCGAGAACGACTTGCACCCTCTTTCAAAATGAGAACGGGGGTTCCAGCTAATTCTGCCGACAAACTCAAACATCCTCCTTAAATTTTCTAACTGTAGAAAACAGCATTGTGATATAAGTTTTTCTGAAGACTTGTTGGAAAAAAATAATGGAAGCTTAGAAAATTGTCAAGTTACGTGTCTTCTGGGCGCCACCGCTAAAACAATCGCTCTGACGATGAGCGATACACCGAAGAGCATTATTATTCCAGACCAAAATACAAACCATCTCGCCACTTCAGTAAGTAACGGCAATCTTATCGTTTCAATAAGAAATGTACGCGTGAGAAAACTCGCTCCAAATGAGAAAACAATGTTTGACGCAGTTTCTGCCTTTTTATTCCATGGTGAACGGGCAACAAATCTGAGCGCTAAAATGACGATCTGGAAGAAACCCCAGATCAAACTGAATTGCTCTACTGCTCCGTAGACGGTTCGATGAGTCAAAGGATGAGAAGGTGCAGGAAGGGAAACATTCCTTAGGTTAGGAACAGGCGTGAGATGCCAATTATCCTTAAAGAAATCTAATATTTTTTCAAAAAGGTTAGGTGTGGTCAGAAAAATCGTGCCAGCCAGAACGAAGAAAAGCCCTGCAGAAATAGCGCTGATAAGACCTTCTCTGTGTTTGTATGAAAAACCTTCGAAACTCTCGTTCAATTATATCAACCTCAACTGCAATATTTTTGTGATATACGCATATAACGTTTCTTTATTAATGCCCTTTAAGTGCATGTTTTAAATACCAGTGTTCAAATAAAGAAACTAAAATGGATCAAGGTGAAGAGCATGTCATATTGCCCAAAATGCGGCACTAAAGTCACTGAGGAAATGAGCTTTTGTCCAAAGTGTGGCGCAGCCCTAAAAGTTGAACAGCCTCCCACTGAAGCAGCGCCTCCAGTGCCCTACAGGGCTGAGAAAGCCGAGAAGCACGAGAAGCGCGAAAAAGAGGAGAAGGGAGAGAGGCCTGAGAAGATGGAGAAGGCTGAAAAACATGAGAAGCGCGAGTTCGGGTACATAGTTTTCGTTCTTATTGGCGGCTTAATCTTGATGTTCATCGGCTTGATGTTCTATCTCGCATTAGTCGGTTCACTCAATTTAGCAGCTGCTGGAGCTTTCTTCATCGTCATCATTGGAATAATAATCATAGTTGCAGCAGCCTATGCAGCGATGATGGCAGCGAGGAGACACCCAGAGACCTAAACAAACCATCCCAAAAAGAGCATATAGAGCCTATGTTCCAAAAGCGTTAAGGCCGTGCGCCTTCCAAACACTCGGAAATAGTTTTTTCCAGCTGCCTCTATCATATCTCCAATGTCGTATCTCGGAAACATACAAGAAGAGATTATCAGTTTGCCCCACTCGCCTCGTTTGAGTTCATGCAACATCCTCGTTCCTCTGCTGGTTTCAACCTCGAAGAAGTACTTGTCATAGTTGGGCGTAACGTATGGTAGGTCGTCTATTTGCTGTGCAAAAACACCTTCAGTCGCGCTATAAATCTCAACAACTGGAATTTGACCAAAATATTTTCTAAGAAGAGGTGCATACTTGAACTGTATCTTCCGCACACTTGTGCAGAACAAGGCTCGAAGATTCCATAGTTCCTTAGGCTTTTTTCTGTGTTTTCTCTTGACATAACTTGCAAAGGATAGAATAACTGGTGTGACCCCCATTGTAGCGGTCACGTTCTCGTTGAGCGCCTGCTGGTATGCCAGTTCGAATCTTCTCTCCCAGTCTGGTTTAGTTATTCCTGGACCCAGCGCGTCTATTTCCTCTTGCCTAGGCAGAAGACTAACCTTATTAAACATGGGATTTAGTCGAGCATAGGTTCCCGAACTGTATCCGTAGGTCCTCGTTTGTCCACTCGAGACAATAGTGTGAACGCTGGATGGAAAATTGAGGTTCAAAATCTTGCCTGTGAGAACTTCAAAGTCTCTTTTTCTCAGTGCATAGTTTATTAGCGCTCTTGCTCCACACGTAAAAATCTGTTCAAGATGCGTCTTCGTTGCAGGCAGCACCTTTGCGGGACCTGTTGAGCCTCTGGTCATGACCCAGCACACAAGCGGTTCAGGAAGAATAGTATTGTAGTTGCCCCTTTGAACCTCGGCTAAGTATGGATTGAGCCCTCTGTAATCTATGATTGGGAAATTCGCTCTGTAATCCATGACTTCTTTGATTTCAGACGCGTGGTGGCTCTTTCCATAATAGGTTTTTTTGTATTCGTTAACCAAGTCTGAGAGGACTCGTCTTTGAGACTCATTGGGGTTCTTTAGAGACTCATACCACGAGCCTATTATCGGTTGAAAGATGCCAAGGCTACCTTCTTCTGGAAACATTTAGGGTACAGAAAAATAGCTTAGTTTAATTGGCTTATATGTTTTCACCGTTCTTTTTTGTGTGTGTTTGTGTGTGCGCACTGGGGTAGACCGCCCTCTATTAGGATCCAGATAGGCTCCAAATATGAAGTTTATCTTTTGAAAGGGTGTGGGTCTTTTGGCATGGGTTTGGGATAGTGTTTTTGGAAAAGGTTTATGAAACGGTTGAGTGAATGGTTAGAGAAATACTTTGAGGGGTTTGGGAGCATGGTCAGAATTCTGGTTTGTGTCAAGCAGGCTGTAGATGTGTCCCAGTTGAAGGTTGACACGGCAACGAGGCGTCTGATAACGGTTGATGCGCCCAAAAAGATTAGTGACTTTGACAAGAACGCTCTGGAAGAAGCCATACGATTAAAGGAGAAGCTAGGAGGCGAAGTGGTCACATTAACTGTTGGACCCGAAGACGCCAAGGCAACTGCTAGAGAGGCGTTAGCCATGGGCGCCGACAAAGCCTACATCGTGAGTGACCCGTCCTTCGAAGCCTCAGATACACTGGCTACCTCTTATATTCTAGCCGAAGCCGTGAAAAAACTCGGTCAATTTGATCTTATTCTCTGCGGTGAAGCATCCATAGACAGTTTCTCAGCGCAGATTGGACCTCGACTTGCCGAACGATTGAACATTCCGTTGGTTTCGTATGTGAAAAAACTGAGCCTAGAAGGCGACATGGTAACTGTTGAAAGAACCCTTGAAGACAGCCACGAAACAACGAAGGTAAGAACACCAGCCTTGTTGACCGTGACCAAGGAGCTTAACGAGCCTCGCATTCCATCATTGATGGCTATTATGAAGGCTTCCAAAAAAGAAGTGATTCTTTGGAAGGCTGCAGACCTAGGGTTTTCACCCGAAAAAGTGGGTGAAAAAGGCTCAGCCATTAAGGTAATATCGGTTTTAGCGCCCAAAACGGAACGCAAGAAAATAGTCATCAAAGGCGAAACACCAGCCGAAACAGCTGAGAAGTTGGCTAAGGCGCTTATTCAAGAAGGCGTGGTTGGAAGGTGAAAAACAAATGAGTGAACACAAAGGCATGTGGGTTTATTCCGAAAACAAAGACCTAATAATTGAAATGCTAGGTAAAGCAAGCGAATTAGCCAACAAACTTCAGACACAACTCAGCGCTTTGTTGATTGGGCACGATGTCAAAAACAAGGCGAACGAACTCATCGGTTACGGAGCAGACAAGGTAATCGTTGTTGACAACCCCCAGCTAAAGTCCTTTCAATCTGAACCCTATCTCGGCGTTGTAGCAAGTTTGGTTAAGGAGCACAAGCCTGAAATCTTGTTGATTGGCGCTACAAGGAGAGGTAGAGAACTGGCTGCGAGGCTGGCGACACGCTTAGAGACGGGATGCGTGCCAGACTGCACCCAACTGAGCCTCGACGAACAAGGACGATTGGTGACTGAACGCATTGTTTACGGAGGAAACGCCTCTGTTACGCAGGTGTTCCAGACCAAGCCTCAAATTGCTTGTGTGCCGCCGAGAACCTTTGAGAAACCATCGTTCAGAGAAAGAAAGGGCCAGATTATGGATGCAAGTGTTACTCAACTTGAGGCGCCGCGAACCGAAACCGTGGAGGTCAAACCAATCGAAGCGGCTGCGGTTAAAATAGAAGAGGCTAAGGTGGTTGTTGTTGGTGGGCGTGGCGTTGAAAAGAAAGAAGACTTCACTATTCTTGAAAATCTCTGCCAAGTTTTAGGCGGACAGGTTGGATACACGAGACCATTAGCAGAGGACAGAAAGTGGTTCAAGGGCGACTGGATAGGATTATCAGGGCATAAGATTAAGCCTGTGCTCTACATTGGCTGCGGCATCTCAGGCGTGATTCAACACGTAGCGGGCATAAGAGACTCCCAAATCATAGTTGCAGTAAACAAGGACCCAGAGGCACCAATATTCGAAATCTCAGACTACATAGTCATAGGCGACCTATACGAAATAGTCCCAGCGCTAGCTGCTGCAATGAAGAAAATACTCACACCTAGTTAGAAACATGCCAATCAGAGTCAAAACCAAGCTACGCACACTTCTTCAAATATAAATTAGGAAATTTTATATTTAAATACTCAAATTTATATATGGAATATTTAAAGAAGGGCTTGTCGCTTGATCGAGGAAGTCTTTGGAAAGTTTCGAGAATGGATAGACAACAGGCACGAGTATGCGAAGGCTTGGAAGGAAAGAACTGGAAACCGAGTTGTCGGCTATCTCTGCACATATGTGCCCGAAGAAATCTTGTACGCCGCTGACGTTTTGCCCGTTAGGATTCTGGGCAGTCATGAACCGCCTACAGTAACAGAACCCTACATATTTGCCATGTACTGCCACTTCTGCCGCGACTGCTTGGCTCAGGGGCTTAAGGGAAAATTCGATTACTTAGACGGAATCGTTGAGGGCCAGTCTTGTCTTCACCTGCGGCAAACGTTCAATGCATGGCGTCTTCACATACCCATCGATTACACATGTTACATTTACGTGCCCCACGGAGTCCAAACCACTCGAGCCACACCATACCTAAGGCAAGAACTCGCCAAATTCAAACAGAGCCTAGAAAAATGGACAGGCAAACCAATAACAAACCAAGACCTAGACAAGGGCATAGCTATACTCAACAGAAACCGAGAACTGATGCGCAAGGTCTCAGAATTCAGAAAAACAAATCCACCAAAACTAACGGGTCTCGAAGCCATGGAGATGGTTCTCTCCAGCCAGATGGTCGACAAAGAGGAACACAGCAAACTCTTGGAACAACTGCTTCAAGAGCTTCCCAACCGTAAGCTGGAGCGCCGCTCAGACATTCGCTTAATGATAATTGGCAGTGAAGACGACGACAGAGTCTTCATGAAAAACGTTGAAGATTTAGGCGCCACCTTTGTCATCGACGAACACTGCACGGGAACACGCTACTTTTGGGACAATGTCAAAGAGGGGCGGGAAGATAGACTCGCCGCCATAGCGTCTCGTTACGTTATGAAGGTGCCCTGCCCAAGCAAAGACTGGCCCGAGTTCACCCGACTCAAACACGCTGTTCAACTGGCACAAGAATTCAACGCCAAAGGCGCCTTAATCATTCAAAACAAGTTCTGTGACCCCCACGGGATTGAGATTCCGCCTTTAAGAGAGGCTTTAGCCGCTGTTGGGGTGCAAACTTACCCTCTAGAATTCGATGTAACCGTGCCGTGGGGGCAGTTCAGAACCCGAGTTGAAGCCTTTCTAGAACAACTAACAGGCTTAGAGGAGCTGTTCTAAAATGACAACAATTGAAATGAAAGAGTATCCAACCGAACCATTAAAGTGCTGGGAACAAGCCAAAAACCTGCGCAAAAACTACTACGAGGACTACTTGCACGCACATGAGAAAGGCGGCTTGCGCTGGGCAGGCGGCGCATGGTCGTTCAGTGCCATACCGGCAGGCTTGGGTGAAGATGTCTACTGCATTACCGGCGAGCCGTATGGCGCAACTGTTGCCTTCTTCAAGGACTTCGCCTCAAAGTGCCACGACGCCACGGAGGCGGCTGGTTTTCCCCGCACTTTATGTGCTTACATGCGCAATTATTGGGGCTCAATTCTGCTCGACAAGTACATTCTCACAGATGGCACTGTAGTTGACGGTTATCCTGCGCCTGACTTCATTTGGCAAGACCACATCTGCTGTAGCCACGGCAAGTGGTATCAACTGGTGAAGTGGTTAGAGAAGAAACGAGGCAAAGAAGTGCCAATGCACTGCATAGACGTTTCCGTAGGCTACCCATCAGACTTTTCGCCTGAAGAAGACTACAAAGTGAATTACATTGTGGAACAACTCAACGACGGCATCAACTGGCTTGAAAAAGTAACTGGACGAAAATACAATGACGCCCTACTGTGCGACGCTGTCTGGAACGAAATGAAGGCAACGTCGTTGTGGGCTGAAGTCTGCGCCCTCAATCAGGCTATTCCAGCGCCTTTAGACGAGAAAAGCATGTATTCCTTGTATGTTATGGGCACGTTGATGAAGCATCGACCAGAGTGCGTAGCCTTCTACGAGACACTAAGAGAAGAGGTTAAAGACCGCGTTAAAAGAGGCATAGCAGCAGTGTCCACTGAAAGATTCCGCGTCATAACAGACACCCAGCCTCCATGGGGGTTCTTAAAAATCTTTAGGGAAATGGAAAAATATGGCGCCGTGTCAGTTGGTTCCCTCTACACCTTCGGCCTGATAGGAATGTGGCAATACCAGCCCGACGGCACATGGACACCGAAGCTGATGCCGCCTAAAAAGCCGCAGACAAGAGACGAAGCTCTGCAGTCCATAGTCAGATGGACGTTGCACAAGCCTGAATGGGCTCATTTCTACGAGCCGGAGTTAAAGACCAAGATGATGGAGAGCATCGTCAAACAATGGAAAGTCAACGCCGTGTTGCTTCACTACAATCGTGGCTGTGAGGGTCTGAGCGTCCACATAGCCGAGAACCGCCACGGCTTGATGCAAGCAGGCATTCCAGTTTTTCCGTTTGAGGGTAACATGGGCGACGAACGAGACTTCGACCTCGCAGGCACTATGGCGCGCTTAAACGCTTTCTTTGAGAGCATGGGTCTGAAAAAACTGAAGGAGTGATGAATAAATGATAACTGCTGGAGTGGATGTTGGAGCCAAATTCGCCAAGGTTGTCATTCTAAAAGATGGACAGATATTGGCTAGGGCAAAGGCGCTTGTCGGATTCGACGTTTTGAAGTCAGCCAGCGACGTATTTGAAACGGCGCTCAAAGACGCTGGACTTTCTAGAGGCGACATCCAAAGAGTTGTTGCCACGGGCATGGGTAGAAACGCAGTTTTGCAGAAGCCTCCAATCAACGCTGACGAAGTGGTTTCAGAGGTTGTTGCCGACGCTGCAGGCGCCTACCAGGTGGTTCCAACAGTCAAAACCGTGATAGATGTGGGCGCGGAAGAGGGCAGAGGAATCAAGGTGGAAGGCGGCAAGGTGAAAGATTTCGTGATAAACGAGCGTTGTGCAGCTGGAGCTGGGACCTTCGTTGAAGCCATGGCTAGAGCGTTAGAGGTCAAGGTTGAAGACATGGGACCATTTTCACTCAAGTCCACCAATACTATCCCAATGAACGCTCAGTGCTGCGTTTTCGCCGAGTCTGAGGTGGTTTCGCTCATTCATTCGAAAATATCTAAAGAAGACATAGCCAAGGCTATTCACGACGCAATCGCAGGTAGAATCAGCTCCATGGTGTTGAGAGTCGGAGTTGAAAAAGACGTTGTCCTCATAGGCGGTTGTGCCCTAAACCCTGGTTTCTTACCGCCCTTAGAAAAGGAACTGCACACAAGCATAATCGTGCTCGAGTTTCCAGAATTCGTGAGTGCACTGGGAGCCGCTGTAATTGCGGCTAATCCATCGAGGTGAAATGTTGAAATGGCGCAAGCAGAAGTCAAAACCCAAGAATATTGGAGATGGCCCGAGTATAGGCGAACTGTTTCTGAGAAGGATTGGCGTAATGCTAGCATCTTAACAGCTGGCGTCGACATTGGTTCAGTTGGCAGCAAGGCAACAATAATGGTTGACGGCGAACTCTACGCTTTCGCTGTCATGCGCACAGGAGGCGTGAGCGAGGACACTGCCATAAAAGTAACAACATGGGCTCTTGAAGGAACAGGCTTGGAAGTTGGAAAGCTGCATTATGTGGTAGGAACAGGCTACGGCAGAGTCAACGTTCCTTTCGCCAAGAAAACCATTACCGAAATCGCATGCCACGCCAGAGGCGCCCACTACATCTATGGTCCGACAGTGCGAACAGTATTAGACATAGGTGGGCAAGACTGCAAGGCGATTCGCTGCGATGAGAAGGGCAAAGTTTTGTCTTTCTTAATGAATGATAAATGCGCCGCAGGAACAGGACGAGGCTTAGAAGTTTTTGCCGACCTAATCAGTGTCCCAATTTCAGAGCTAGGTAAGGTTTCGTTAAGCGTTGACCAGGAGCCGCCTCCTGTCAGCAACACATGTGTAATATTTGCGAAGGCAGAGTCTCTGGCATTGCTTCGACAAGGCTGGCCAAAAGAGAAAGTGGCTGCTGCTTATCACGCAGCCATGGCTGACAGAATTGTCGACTTGCTCACACGTGTAGGCCTTGAAAAAGACTTTGTGATAACGGGTGGTGTTGCCAAGAATATTGGCGTCGTCCAGCGTCTTGAACAGATTTTGAAGATCAAGCCTCTTGAGCCCAAGATGGATCCGATACTGGCTGGGGCTTTGGGTGCAGGCTTGTTTGCTAAGGCTTTGTATGAAAAGGAGCAGGGGCTTCGCTGAGAAATGAAGGCTCACTACGGTTACAAAGACGGTTCAGGCGACTACTTCATCATAATAGACACTGACAAATGTAACGGCTGCGGCAAGTGTGTTGAAGCGTGCCCTTACCAAGTTCTCGAACTCATACCCAACGAATACGATATTGAAGGCGGAACAATGGCGGCAGTGAAAGAGGAACACCGCAAAAAAATCAAGTACAGCTGTGCCCCATGCAAGCCCATCAGCGGCGAGAGACAGTTACCTTGCGTTTTAGCCTGCGAGCCAAAAGCCATAACCCACTCATGGTAAATAGGCAGACTTTAATGCCCATCTTAAAATGTAACTCAAGTTGAGGAGATAAAATTGGCCAGTATCGAATCACACTATGACAAAAACTCCCCTAACTACGATCTCGTATTTGACATGCTTTACTTTAAGGTATATGACAAAATCACGTGGAAATACTTGGAACCATATGTTCCTTCAAGCCCAGAAGCAATAGTTCTTGACGCAGGAGGCGGAACTGGTAGATGGAGTATCGGAATGGCGAAGAAAGGATGTAGAGTAATCTTGATAGACGTTTCAGAGGGTATGCTAAAAATCGCGAAAGAAAAAGTGAAAAAGGAAGGTCTCCAACATCGCATTACTATAAAAAAGGGGGACATTACAAAACTCAAATATTCAGATGAAACTTTCGATATGATTCTCTGCGAACATACCCTTTTCCTTTTGGATGAACCTGATGTCGCTATGAAGGAATTTGCGAGAGTTTTAAAGACGGGAGCGCCATTGGTAGTTTCTGCCCAGAATAGCTACGTGCATTCGCTTGTTCACTTACCAAGCAAAGAAGTCCCTGCGGCTGAAAAATTGGACGAGGCACGCAACATTTTGCTCCGTAAAAAATATGATTCAATGACTGAAAACGGTAAGGTCAAAATCTACACATGGACACCAGACGAATTTCGTACTCTGCTGGAGAGAAACGGCTTCGTTGTTCAAAAGATCATAGGCAAAGGCATAACAATGCCTCTGCGAATCACAGAAGAACTATACAGGAAAAAAGAATACTCGGAAGATATCTTAGATAAGATACTTCAACTCGAGCTTGCTCTTTGTGAAAAACAAGATGCTTTAGCACTGGCGGGTCATCTTCAAGCAATAGCCTATAAACCTTAAAGACAATGGTCGGCTCAGCACCATGGAAGACGTTAGCTTTTCCATTAACAACGCCGAAGTCAAAGTAGCTAAAGGCTCGTCAATACTTGAAATCGCTAGAAATTCTGAGATTTACATTCCTTCTCTGTGTTACCACCCAGATTTACCGCCTTCTCACAAGACAAAAGCAAGTAGCGTGGTTTATCGGGGCAATGAACAAATCATAGGCGACTCGCCTGAAAAGGAGTTTGAGGGCTGCAACCTATGCCTAGTCGATGTTGAAGGGCAGCCCGACTTGGTTCCAGCCTGCGACACAATAGTTGCAGAAGGAATGAGAGTTTTCTCAAACACTGAACGTGTTCGGGAAGCCAGACGAGAAAAACTGATGCGTATTCTGGCTAAGCATCCTCACGCCTGTCTCATCTGCGCCCAGAAAGAGGGCTGCACGAGAGAACCCTGCTCTACAAACGTGCCAGTGGCTGAGCGCTGCTGCCCAAAGTTTGGAAACTGTGAATTAGAGAAAGTCGCTGAATATATCGGGATTCGGGAAGACACGCCTCGTTACGTGCCTGCAAGTCTTCCCATCATCAGGGATGAACCGCTCTTTGTTCGTGACTACAACCTGTGCATTGGTTGCACGCGCTGCGTCAGAGCTTGCCAAGAGCTACGTGGCGTCAAGGCGTTAGGCCTCGTTTACCGAAACGGCGAGGCCTTTGTTGGGACGGTAGCATCTAACCTCAAAGATTCAGCGTGCAAGTTCTGCCTCGCCTGCGTTGAAGTTTGTCCAACCGGTGCTTTAATGGACAAGCAGATACAGGCTGGGGAGCGAGAACTCAGTCTGGTTCCATGCAAATACGCTTGTCCAGCAGAGGTTGACGTTCCTAGATACGTTTATCTCATAGCTCAAGGTCGATATGCTGAGGCTGCTGCGGTTGTTAGGGAGAAGGTTCCGTTTCCGTCGGTCTTAGGACATGCTTGTGCTCGCCCATGTGAGAAACTGTGCAGAAGCGGAGAAATTAATGAACCCGTCTCCATTTGTGCTCTCAAACGTTTTGTAGCCGACAGTGACGCAAAACTGTGGAAGACCGGTGAAAAGAAGGCTTCGCCAACTGGGAAACGTGTTGCCATAGTTGGTTCTGGTCCAGCTGGGTTGACAGTAGCGTACTACTTGGCTAAGCTTGGGCATTCTGTGTCGGTTTTTGAGGCTATGCCTAAACTTGGTGGCATGATGCGCTACGGTGTTCAAGAGTATCGGTTGCCTGAAAGCGTTCTCGACAAGGATTTGGAAGATATACTAAGCATAGGCATAGATGTAAAGACTAACACGCCCATTGGAGAGGGTCTAGCTCTCAAGGAACTTAGAAACCAAGGCTACGACGCTATACTCGTAGCCATTGGGCTTCAAAAGAGCAGAATGATTAAGGTAGAAGGATCCAACGTTCCAGACGTTCTCGGAGGCTTAGACTTTCTCAGAGACGTGCGACTCGGAAAAGACGTCAAAGTCAAGGAACAGGTTTTGGTTGTAGGCGGCGGCAACGTAGCCATGGACGTGGCTTTAACAGCGCTTAGGTTAGGCGCCAAACAGGTTCAAGTGGCTTGCCTCGAAAAGCGTGAAGAGATGCCAGCCTTTCCTTGGGAAATCCAGCAAGCCGTTGAAGAAGGCATAGTCGTTCACAATTCGTGGGGTGTCAAGAAAATTCTCTGTGAAGACGAAAAAGTCACTGGCATTGAGTTGATTCGATGCGTTTCGGTCTTTGACCAAGACGGCAAGTTCAACCCCTCCTTTGACGAATCAACAACACAAATTTTGAAAGCAGACATGATAATCTTTGCAATCGGGCAAGCTGCAGACCTGAAGGGAATTGACGGCACAAATGCTCCAAAGCTTACAGCTTTAGGAACAATATCAGTCAACGAATCCACCATGGAAACAAGCGTTGCAGGCGTGTTCGCGTGTGGCGACATTGTTAAAGGACCAGCCTCCATTGTGGAAGCCATTGCCTTAGGCAGAAGAGCAGCCTCAGCTGCAGACAGACACTTGGGCGGCAACGGAAACATCGATGAAACGTTTGTAGCCTTGGAAAAGCCGAGTCATTGGCTTGGACGAGAGGAAGGCTTCGCCTACAAACGTCGCGCCCAGATGCCAACTCTCTCGGTTGAGAAGCGCCAGGGAAGCTTCGCAGAGGTGGAGTTGGGCTTCAACGAGAAGGCAACAGTGGAAGAGGCTAAACGTTGTCTCCGATGTGACCTAAGACTTCAGATTCGTCAACCAACGCTTCCGCCTGAAAAATGGCTCAAATTTGAGACTGCAACAATTGTCGCAGTTCCTGAAGTTGAGGGTGTTTTTCAACTGTTAGACGAAAACAAGAAAGTAATTTACATAAAAGGTGTGATTAACATGCGAGAAGAGTTGATGGAACAGGTCGCTACCAATAAGAAGGCTAAATACTTCTTGTACGAGGAAGCAAAGATGTTCACCATGCGTGAGAGTGAGCTGCTGCAACATTTCATGAAGAAATATGGAAAGCTGCCCGAACAAAACGTTGGATTAGAAGAAGACCTGTACTGAAGGAATGACATTTTGTCTTCGGGTTTAAACATTTATACGTGATTTCTTCTGAATACTTCTTTGAGGAATCCATTTTGAGTTTGCCTTGCGGTGGAGGCACGCAGAGAGAGGAGGAGTTGAAGCGGCAAGGCTGGGTTAGGCAGTTTGTAACAGACGAGCCGCGTCTCAGCGAAGCAGTGGAACTCTACAAGTCACTGGGTTATGAGGTTCGTTTGGAGCAGGCTTCCTTCGAAGAAGTCAACCAAATATGCAAAAACTGCCTCCAAGCTGACTGTGAAAGATACAAAACTATCTACATAAGGCGGAAAGCATAGTCAAAAATAATCTGTTATGGAAGCAGTTCTAGTATTTTGTCTAAGCCTTCATACCTTTTGCCTTGAACAACCACTGCTGGTGTCTTAAGGATTCCATGCTTCAGCGCTCTCATCCTATTCAGCGTACGTGAAACATCATACACCTTTACTTTGTCGTGAAGCTCGTAGGCTAGTTCTTCTATTCTCGCCAAAACCGTGTAGTCGTCTTGGGGAAGTATGCGTCCCTTAAACTGTGATGCCACGTTTTTGAGCAACATGGAAGCGGTTTCAGGCGCACAGTAAGTGTGGTAAGTCATCTCTCTGAGTGTTTGCACGTCCATGTATGTTGAAGAGGATTGTACAAAAACCTCTATCATGATGAAGTCAACTCTTAGCTGACTAAATCATGTGAAGATAACATAGGAATTAAAATTTTACTTTCCATGTTAAAAATAAAGTAAAACTCAGAGTTACTATAAAACTCCACTTACTCTATTGTTTTTCAACCCATGAGAACTTGTTCTGAAGGGTTTTGGGATAGTAGAGTTTCCAGTCAAAATCAATGTTTTTTCCCCAAGAATAGTATATCCGCGGGTCAATGTAGCTCTTCAACGAAGTTCGCAAATTATAGTCACGAGTAAACTTCATTTCCTTAATTTTGAGCTGAAGCGTTTGTACTCTTTCCTTCAGGCTTTTCGTTTTCTTGGGTGACTGTTTAAGAGCGTTTAGTCTCTCGATTTTTTTTGCTAGTGATTCTTTCCAATTCTTTGGCGGCTTACGCTTGTGATTACAAACAATCGCAGCCTCAAGATTAGCCATTGTGGCCACATGCTTTTTTACAACCAAATGCTCTGATACTGAAACATTCGCTTTTTCAAGAACATTCTTCACAACTTCAGAGGCGTGATAAGTTCTGAAGACCTTTGCAGTCAAGCCTGGCATGACCTCGCTGAGGAAGCTGTTAACGTGTTCCGACCGTACGCCTTCAAAGATTGCTGATTCTGCTTCGTTCTTGAATTCTTCAACGTTTTTAACCACGTCTTCTGGCAATTCTACTTCTTTTCGCCACCTGACAGAGTCTTTGCCCAGAAAATCGAAAATTACCTTGTCCTTCGAATTAATCACAATGTGGTTGGGTCTGAGCGTAGTTGCGCCAACCGTGTCCGCTTCATCGGGATCTTTCTCGTCTCCAACCCTTAGCTTTAAGGCGTCGATTAAGTAGGATACGGTTGCAACCTTGCGTCTTTTGGCGTCTTCTACCCTAAGATTTTTCTCAATGTGGTTTCGAAGTTCGTTGATTTTGTTTGCTAGTTCTCTGGCTTTATCAAACTTTTCAATCTCTTTCCGTTGTTTAACATGCGATGAATCCGAGAGCCAGATGTATTTTTCTTTGCCTCTGAGCTTGTCATCCCATTTTGCTATCCACATGGAATCAGGTTGCCAATCAAATTTCCAGTTGCCTATAGGGCGGGACGCATCGGGAGAGAGATTCAAGATGATGTCGCTCTCTCCCACATAGGGTTTCCATCGCCCACGCAGAGGGTGTTTGCCCCGTCCCATAAAAATTGAAGGCGGTTCAACCGTGTAATTGCCAACTTCCGTTCTGATGCCGTCTACGATTGCGTAGCCATATTTCTCTTTGTTGGCTTCTCTCATTGCCTTGCGTTCTTGAGCCTGTTTCTTCTTTTCTTCTTTTGACAAATTTGCCTTGATTTGCCGTTCTCTTTCAACGGAGGTTATGATTTCTGAGAAGTCAAAGTCTTCTGGGGAAAGCGATTTATCATTTATTCCCAAGGCTTCTAAGAAGTCACGGAAAAAGTTTTTTCTGAAAACTGGGTCATTGACGTATTCGGTTCCTAATTTTTTGACCCATGCCACCGCCATTTCTTCCTGATGTGGGGTTAAGGCTATTCTGTTGCCTTTGATCTTGATGTGAAAGCCTTTTGCTTCGTATCGTTTAGGTATAAGAACCCCTGAATGACTGAGATACTTCATGATGTTAGACCTAAACTGCTCTATTGCATGTTTTTGAATTCAAAGAAGGAGTTGTGCCCTCTAAATAATGTTGCGTTTTGAGAATTCAGATAGAGAAAAACTCTTAATAGCGAAGGTAAACGTGTTCGGTATCAACTGGTTCTCGAAGGAGAGGGGCATGAACTATGGATGGACAATTGATGGAAGTAGAGCTTAAGAAGATTCGTCCTAACAGGCTGAACCCTAGGCTGGACATCAATATTATACGTTTGAATGATTTGGCAGACAGCATAAAACAGGTTGGCTTGCTTGAGCCCTTGATTGTTCGCCCAGTAGACGACGGATACGAAGTTGTTGTAGGCGAACGTCGTTACCGAGCCTCGCAGCAAGCAGGGTTACGAACAGTGCCCGTTGTGGTTCGACAGTACACGGATGAAGAGGTCATCGAGTTGAACCTCGTTGAGAATATTCAACGTGAGGACCTGAGCGCAGTGGAAAAGGGAAACTGCTGCAGACAACTATTAGAGAAATACCCTGAAAAATTTGGTAACATTCAGGCTTTGGCGAATAGACTGGGCCTTTCTCCTTCCACGGTGAAAACTTGGCTTGGGTTGACGAAGGCTCCTAAGGAAATCCAGAGGATAGTTGCCCCTACGCAAGTGGAGAGAAGAGGTGCTCCTGAAGGAAAGATAGATTATACAACGGCGGCAACAATCATGCGACGAATAACTGAACCAGAAAGACAGGTTGAACTGGGACAAAAACTTGCAAGTGAGGGGATATCGCAAAAACTTGCCAGAAGGGTCATTGAAGAAGCCGCAAAATCCCCGCAGAAAAAAGTGGAAGAAGTTTTAATGGAAATCAAGGAAGAACCCTACGAACTAGCTTTTGAACCGAATGACATTGAACCTATTCTCAAGGGAGCAAAAACTCAGATCGTCAGCCGCAGTGCACCTGACCCAAAAATAAGAACTGGCGTAAGTGTTCAAGCTAGCGTTTATGTACATCACTTCGCTGACTTACGCATTGTTTCTGTCGAAAGAAAGCGACTAAGGTATTTTGATGAAGAGGATGCCAAAAGAGAAGGATGTTCCAGTTTAGCCGAGTTCAAGCGTGCTTGGAAGAAAAAACACGGAGAACTGGACGACGATGAATTGGTGTATATCATTCATTTTCAAAAAATAGAATGACTTAAAACCAGATAGTTGTGTGTGCATCTATTTTTCGTTGGGTTTGGCGAATCTGTAGAAAACTCTTCCATCTTCTAATTCAACGATTTTCAGTTGCAGTTTATCGCCTATCTTGAGTTGGTCGTATTTGGCGTTGTCTATTCGACTCGATATGAGCAAACCACTCATTTTGACAATGCCTACACAGAACGGCACGTCTTGAACGAAACCCAAGGGTGCACCAATCCGCACCTCAGTAAAGGCGTATAGTTCGCCTTCGGTGCCTAAGTTAACCCATTCGAACTCGTTGGAGAAACAGTTTGGGCAAACTATTCTAGGAGGCCACAGGAGTTTGGCGCATTTCTTGCACTTGGTCGTGGTCAACTGACCTTGTTTCAAATTTTGGAAGAACTGGCTGATTTCGGTGGTTTTAGCGTCTTCAAGTGGATAGAAGTCTAGCATGAAAGGCAGTTTTATTGTTTCAGGTCGTTTTATCTTGTCTATTTGAATTTTGCTCATTCTGTTTTCACCTCGAATAAACGAGAATGCTGTGAACGTTGGCTAGTCCGCTCAGGTTGTGGGCAACAGCCACCTCAGCACCTTCGACATATCTTCCCTTAGGGACTTCCCCCCTAAACTGCCTAAGTATGTCAATAGCTTGTAAAATGGCTGTGGCTCCAAGAGGATGTCCACATCCGAGAAGTCCACCTCTGGGGTTGGCGGCAATTTTTCCACCGATGTAAGACTGCCCTTCGTCAATGAACTTGCCGCCCTTTCCTTTTTCACACCAACCGAAGGCTTCGTATTCCATGATTTCGCTTATGGTGAAGCAGTCGTGTAATTCTGCGATGTCGATGTCGCTTAGAGTTATGTTGGCGGTTTTTAATGCCTCTTCAACCGCCATTTTGAGAGGCACCCATTCTGTTAGGCTTGCCAGATTGTTTATGGTGTTTCCAATACTGGCTTGTCCACTTCCAATCAAATACATGGGCGTGTCTGTGTATTTTTTAGCGTCTTCTGCTGGAACTAGCACAACTCCTGCTGCGCCGTCTGTTATGCCGCTGCAGTCAAGCAATTTTAGAGGAGGCGCAACCACCAAAGACTTCAGAACGTCTTGCGCTGTTACCTCCTTCGGAAACTGCGCCAACAGATTCATAGAAGAGTAGTGATGGTTTTTGACACAGACCTTAGCCATCTGCTCCTCAGTTGTGCCAAACTCGTGCATATGCCTTTGAGCTGTCATGGCGAAGACGGGCGGCGCTGACAGGGCGTTGATTCCGTCCCATTCACGGTCGAGCACACAGCTCATGTTGGTTTGAGCCTCAGCCATATCTGGCATGTACATTTTTTCCACACCAAAGGCAACAGCAACATCAGACAAGCCGCTGGCGACGCAAGCCCAAGCATAGCGAATAGCGGCTTGACCAGAAGCGCACATGAGTTCAGTTCGGGCGAGGACCTTTCTAGGCGTGATTCCCAAGTATTCTGCGACCATTGGAGCAACATGCGCCTGAAAAACAAACCGTTCAGGCTCGGCAGCTCCAACGATGAGGCTGTCCACGTCTTTAGGAGAAATATTGTGGACGTTTTCAAACATGTTTTTCCCAGCTTCTTGCACCAAGTCGCGCCAACCCGCCTCTCTTTTACCACAGCGAGTTGCTCCGCCACCAACAATAGCAACCTTTCTCATTTTCAAGCACCTTGGTAAACTATCAGATTCGAGAACTATTGATAATGCAACAAAGCCTATATTAATTATAACACTGAGCAAATGGCTATTCGAAAACACGGAGGTTGTTCAGAATTCCTATAACATGGGAAACGTATTATTCTACACTGAGACGGTTGCCGAGGAGACTCAAGAAGCCTGTTCCATTCGTGATTACGGTGTTACCCACTTTCAAAGCTTACAAGATCAAAAACGTGCTTGACTTGGGCTGTGGGATGGGCAGGCATTGCATCTATTTGGCTAAAGACGGCTTTGAAGTTGTTGGTGTTGACGTTTCTGAAAGTGCCCTAAGAATGGCAAACGCTTGGGTTCGGAAAGAAAGACTGACAAATGTAACATTCATGCGGGGAACAATGACCAACATTCCATTCCGCAATCATCATTTCGGCGCAGTCATAAGCGTCAGCGTTATACACCATGCTATAAAGAAAGACATCGTGAAAACCATTAACGAAGTCTATAGAGTCCTCAAGAAAAACGGCATATTCTTCACGAACCTCGCCTCCGTGAAAGACCCCAGATACGGTTCAGGCCAAAAAGTAGAAGATGGCACATTTAGAATTTTGGAAGCCTTTGAAGAAAAACGCTTTGAAGAACTACACCACTTCTTTACAAAGGAAGAAGCTTCTGAACTACTATCCCGTTTCACCAAAGCGAAAGTGGAACCTCTAAAGGAAAAACCTAACTATTGGAAAATAACGGCTCTCAAGTAGCTTTGATATAAGTTGAAGGTGAAGGTAAAGCTAATCTATTTTCCTTTGTATTGTGGTTTTCTTTTTTCTAGGAAAGCGGTGACTCCCTCGTTGAAGTCTTCTGTTGAAGCGACTAATCCGAAGGCTTCGGCTTCCTGCCACAAGCCAATGTCTGGATGCGTCTCAGTGCTGTTATTAATCAAAGCCTTAGACAATCTGATGGCAATTGGAGGCTTGCTAGCGATTTCCAAAGCAAGTTCCTTAACCTTAGCCTTCAACTGGTCAACGGGCACAACAGCATTTACCAGACCTAATCGTTCAGCTGTCTTGGCATCGATGCGCTTGCCTGTGAAAATCATCTCTTTGGCTATGCCCTTGCCAACAAACCGTGAAAGACGCTGCGTGCCGCCCCAGCCAGGTATGAGTCCCACGTTTATCTCTGGCTGTCCAATCTGAGCGTTTTCAGAGGCTATTCGAATGTCACAAGCCATGGCTAATTCAATGCCGCCTCCGAGTGCGTATCCGTTAATGGCTGCGATGACTGGTTTTCCAAGCTCCTCAATGTAATCACACAGGTGTTGCCCATGTCTCGAAAGCTCTGTTCCTCTCACAGGACTCGCGCCCTTCATCATTTTTAAGTCTGCACCCGCTGAGAAGGCTCGGTCTCCAGCACCCGTAACAACGATAACTCTGATGCCTTCGTCGTTTTTGGCGTCTTCGAGGAGGGCTAGAATCTCGTTGATTGTTTCTTCGTTTAGGGCGTTGAGCGCCTCTGGGCGATTGATGGTTATTGTTGCTATTCCCTCTCCTTTCTCGTAGAGTGTGTTTTTGAATTCCATCATTTTTCACCTCTGCTATTTTTTCCAGTCGTAGAAGCCTTTTCCAGACTTTCTGCCTAGTAGGCCGGCTCTCACCATTTGCCGCAAAAGTGGGTTGGCTTGATATTTGGGGTCAAGGTCTTTCGTCATCACCTCGGTGATGGCTAGGGTTGTGTCTAAGCCAAGGTAATCGAGCAGAGTTAAGGGTCCCATTGGCCAGTTGAGTCCCAACTTTATGGCTTTGTCTATGTCTTCTGGTGTGGCAACGCCTTCGTCAACGAGGGCTACGGCTGCGTTTAGGGCTGGAATTAATACGCGGTTGACCACGAAGCCTGCAACGTCTTTTTTGACCACCACGGGTTCTTTGCCCATCCTTTTGCTGGCTTCAACTATGGTGTTCAATGTGTCATCACTGGTTTTGGCTCCTCGGATTATCTCTATCAACTTCATGAGTTGGGGCGGGTTGAAGAAGTGCATGCCAGCGAACTTTTCTGGTCTGTGTGTGGCTGAGGCTAGTTCTGTTATGCTTATTGAAGACGTGTTCGTGGCGATTATTGCGTCTGGTTGAGCCAACGTGTCGGCTTCAGCGAGCACTTTCTTCTTGAGTTCTGGGTTTTCGGTTACGGCTTCAATGATGAGGTCGGCGTCGGCTACAGCTTCTTTCAAGTCTAAGGTGGGATGAATTCTGATCAAGACTTGGTTGACTTCAGCTTCTGTAATTTCTCCCTTTTTTAGGAATCTTTGGAGGCTGTCGTTTATCATTCTCATTCCATTGTCAATGAACTCCTGCTTGATGTCGCGCATGTAAACCTCGTATTTGGCTGTTTGGGCTGCGACTTGGGTGATGCCGTGTCCCATTAATCCTGCGCCTAGAACAGCTACTTTTTTTATTTCCATCCTTTTTCGAATTCTCCTGTTTAATATGGGGTTTAGTGTTAAGATAGTGAACTACATATATAATTTCCGACAGGGCACTGGTGAAAAAAATAATTCGCGATTCATGTTTATTATTTTATTGAAATTAGTTGGTTGAGACTAGAAGAGAAGGCATATGGCTCAGATGGATTTTCCTATTCTGTGCGGAGATCACATTGAATCCTCTTTTGCGCCTACCGTGAATGTTAAATTAAATATACGGGGTGTGTTTTAAGCTAAATTTTGGAGTCTTGCAGATGTCAGATAAGGTTCAGCTTGATTCTCATGCCCGCTACTTCTCTGTAAAACCGATAGTTTTAGTCACAACTCTTGGACCCAGTAACATTCCGAACGTGGCTCCAAAGACTCAATGTATGGATGTTGGGAGGCATGAAGAATACTTCGCGTTTGTCTGCACGCCCAAACACCATACATATCAGAACGCCAAAGCTAACAAGGAGTTTGTAGCGAACTATCCCGGTCCTGAGTTGATCGAAGAAGTTTCTGCCACGAGCCAATTTGCTGAAAACGTAGATGAAGTTGCATTAGCGGGGTTGACGGGTATTCCATCGTTGGTTGTTAAGCCTCCTCGAATTAGAGAGTGCAGAGTGCACCTTGAGTGCAAAGTGATGGAAGTTAAAGATCTCGACGTCGCAAGTATCATTTTAGGCAAAATCGTAGCCAGGTCCGCTAGTCAAGAGGTGTCCTTTGAACGAGGAAAGGCTGAAGAAAGCATAAGTCTGCTATTAAATCATCCTCTTTTGGCGTATGTCTATCCAAACCATTACACCACCATCAGAGCTGCAACAGAATTTATTTTCCCAAAGAACTACAAACCATGATAATGTATAATCTGCTTCATTGGGGCTGGCTTTGATAATGTCATCGAAATGGACAGCGGCGAAATCTTCAGAAAACGCAAATGAAAAAGTCACTGTGACTCGTCCCGTGAGCAACAGGGTTTGGTTGAACATGGGTCAAATACTGCGGGTGCATGCCAAGAATTATCCAAGTAAGATTGCGTTGAAGGACTGGAGAGGGAAGACTTTGACTTATGCAGAGTTGGAGTCAAGAACGAACAGGTTAGTTAACGGTTTGTTGCGGTTGAGTTTGCGCAAGGGCGACAGAGTGGCTGTCATGCTCTACAACTGCGCCGAGTTCATTGAGGTTGACTGTGCCTTCGCCAAGGCTGGCTTAGTTGTTGTGCCTATTAACTGGCGTTATATGGAGAGAGAAATCGAATACGTGGTTGAAAACTCTGACGCCAAGGCTATGATTGTGGGCGAAGACTTCATTGACGGCATCGACAGAATTCGTGGAGGCTTCAAGAAAATAGATGCCAGCCGTTACGTTTCGGTAGGTTCTAAACGGTTTGAGGGTTATGTGGACTATGAACACCTTGTAGCGGGTTCGCCGGATACCATGCCCAGCGTTGATGTTGATGGAAGAGACACTTGGTTTCAGATTTACACATCTGGCACGACTGGAATTCCAAAGGGTGTGGTGCGTTCTCATCACTCGTATATAGCCTTTTACCTGATTAATGCAGTTGATTTTAGTTTTTCAGAAAAGGACAACGGAATGATTATAATGCCCTTGTATCATGTGAACTCGACTTTTTATGGTCCCTTGTTCCTGTATATCGGTGCTTCTTTGTTTGTTGGACGTGACAAAGGCTTCGACCCAATTGAGTTGCTGCGCACCTTCAGCGAGGAGAAGATAACCTTTACTTCTTTGATTCCCACGCATTACAGTTTGATTTTGAACGTGCCCGAAGATGTGCGCAAACAGTTTGACGTGAGTTCAGTGCGGAAGTTGTTGTGTTCTTCAGCGCCTGCTCGAGTTCATGTCAAGAAGGGGATTCTGCAGTGTTTTCCAAACGTTGAGTTGTTTGAGGCTTATGGGTCGACTGAGGCTGGAATGGTGACGTTGCTCAGACCTGAAGACCAGTTGCGCAAGCCTGGGTCGATTGGAAAAGAATGCTTAGGAACTGATACGATTAAGCTGTTGGACGAGAATGGGAAGGAAGTGGCTGTTGGCGAAGTGGGCGAGTTGTATTCGCGCGGACCCATGATGTTTGATGAGTATTACAAGTTGCCTGACAAAACCAAGGCTTCGTTTAGGGAAGGAGGCTACTTTACGGCTAGGGACATGGCGAAAAAAGACGAGGAAGGCTACTATTATCTGGTTGACAGGAAAGACAATATGATTATCAGTGGTGGAGAACATGTTTATCCGTCTGAGGTTGAAGAGGTCATATCGTGGCATCCGAAGATTTTTGATGTGGCTGTTATTGGCGTGCCAGACGATGTTTGGGGGGAAGCCGTCAAAGCAGTAGTAATACTAAAAGATGGAGAAACAGCAACGCCACAAGAGATTATCGAATGGTGCAGAGGCAAGATAGCAGGATACAAAAAACCCAAATCAGTTGATTTTATTGCACCTGAAGAAATGCCTAGAACAACAACAGGGAAGATTCTGCACAGAAAATTGAGAGAGAAGTACGCCCAACAATTCTAGATATCATTGGCAAGGTTTATTTATCTGGTTTCTTTCTGTTGTGAGGTTTATTTGAATGAATCATAGGGTTAAGGCTCTGCGATGGGAAATATGTGATGTTTAATCGTGTTCGCGGTGCAGTCCGTACTAAAATGTATGGTGTTGCTTCAAAAGTGGGGCTTGTAGGGCTGCCCTTCCAAATTTACATAATGCTTATTCTTAGTCTCCTGTTCTCTTTCGGAAGAAACTTAGCTTTTCCCTATCTTGCCATGTATTTGACTGGGAAGAGTGCGAGCGGAGGACTCGGAATTGATCCATCGCTTGTGGGCTTCATTTTGATGATGGGTGGATTTGCGTACATTCTTCCGTTGCTTGTCACAGGTAGCCTTTGCGACAGGTTTGGAAGAAGAAAGATGATGTTAAGTTTCGTTGTTCCGCAAGTTGTGTTGACTCTAGGTTTCGCTTATGCTTCCTCATTCTCTGAGTTTCTATCATTGTATATTGTAAGTGGCGTGATTGGAGCCTTTTTTGACCCAGCTTACAGCGCTATGGTTGCTGACCTTGTTGAGCCTAGCCGACGAGAGGAGGTTTATGGTTTAAGTTATATGATAGCGAACATTGGAACGGTGCTTGCTCCGCCTATCGGAGGCGTCATAGCGAGTGCAAGCGGCTATCCTATTCTATTCATATATGCAGCGGTGTTCGCTGCTGTCTGTGCGGTTATTGTCTTGGTGTGGATAAAGGAATCTTCCACTGAAAAAGAACGCGCAACTAGCGTTATTTTGGCTCAACTCGTTGGAGTGTTCAAGGACAGATTGTTTATTATTTTCTGTTTTGTGGGGGCTTTGACTAATGTGGTGTATTCTCAACTCTATGGTTTGCTCTCTGTTTACACTGAGTATGTTGGTCTCCCACCTTATGCTTTTGGCATACTTTTTTCCGTTAACGGAGCCATGGTTGTAACGCTGCAGATCCCCATCAGAAAAGCAGCTATGAAAATCGGAAGCGTCAAAGCGTTTATCGTAGCCCAGTTGCTCTATGCCTTTGGTTTCACTTACTTCCTGTTGTCTAGAGATTTTTTCCAGTTTCTGATAGGTGTCGTTGTGTTGACGCTTGGAGAAATCACCTACATGCCTGCCAGTTCAGGATTTATCGCCAATTTGTCGCCAGTTGACATGAGAGGAAGATACAGCGCCTTGTCAGGACTATTCTTCAGCATTGGCGGATCAGTAGGAACCATGATTGGGTTCAGGCTTTACGATGTCTTACCCAACAAAGAGTTTATTTGGGCTATCTTAGGAGCAATTGGATTCGCCACAGTGCCAGGCTACCTATACTTATTGAAAACCCACAGAAAGACGCAGTTAACCAAAGAAGAACAATAACCGGCATTCGGATTGTACCACAATAATATCCTGTTGTGACATAAACCACCTAAAGAACAGCATAAATATCGTAACAGACCACAAATCACGCGCACACTTAACATTGAAAAACTATTTGGATCCTAATAAAGTGGCTAGGTCAAACACGCGCAAACACACAAGAAAAAATACCATAGAAACCATCCATTCCACACAAAACACAATCAAGCAGGTTTGGTCTCTAACTCCAATCAAAAATCAGCCTGATTCTACGGGTCATCATGCCCCCTTCCTCCCAAAAAAAAGAAAATACTTCACAAAGAAAAACTAAAACATTCATTCGTTTGGTTTGGCTTGGGCTGTTGGCTTGGTTTTTCCCCTCCAGCTGGCATTGGCTGGCTATTCATTACTTAGGAGGTGATCCGGCCGCAGGTTCCCCTACGGCCACCTTGTTACGACTTTTCCCCTCTCGCGAGACTAGGATTCGACGCAGCCAAAAAGACCACGCCTCATCCAAACCCCACTCGAGTGGAACGACGGGCGGTGTGTGCAAGGAGCGGGGACGTATTCACCGCGCGCTGATGACGCGCGATTACTAGGGATTCCATTTTCACGAGGACGGGTTTCAGCCCTCGATCCAAACTGAGGCCGGGTTTCGGGATTACCTCCCCCTCTCGAGGTCGGAACCCACTGTCCCAGCCATTGCAGCTCGCGTGTGGCCCGGAGGATTCGGGGCATACTGACCTGCCGTAGCCCACCCCTTCCTCCAACTTATCGTTGGCAGTCCCCCCAGAGTGCCCCTTGGAAAA